>WLWF01000049.1_pt1 | contig 98682 bp, 131 predicted proteins | sample 6718331 | NCBI WGS metagenome assembly WLWF01 (sample SAMN12718692, study PRJNA515312) | sponge metagenome | isolation source: marine sponge | host: Mycale hentscheli | place: New Zealand: South Island, Marlborough, Capsize Point | collected 2003-05-01 | reverse complement strand
AAGTCTTTACTTTGAAATTTAATTGTATCTAACACTTCTCCAGTATCTGGATCAACATCGTCTAATGAATACCAAGCTCCTGATTGTGAAACTAATTTAAAATTTTTCATGATATTTAACCAACCACCATAGTTGTCAATTCCACTATCATAATATATTTCATAATCAATTTTTCTATTAGGAGGACCCATTCTATTCTTTACAACATGTACATTGGTTTTATTTCCAACAACCTGATCAGCTCCGTTTACTCTAGCTTTAATCATTCCGGTATTTTTCAAACGAAGTCTAACTGATGAGTGAAATGGTAAAGCTTTACCACCTGCTGTTGTCCATGGGTCTCCAAACGATACGCCTAATTTAGTTCTTAACTGATTAGTGAATATTAAACATATTCTTTCTCTTGCTATCCAATTGGTAACTTTTCTCATAGCTTTACTTAATATAATAGATTTGGAAGTTGCATATCCATCCTTATCATATTCCATAGCCATTTCTATTTTAGTAGATGCACCCATTACTGAGTCGACTACTATAGTTACTAATCTATCTTTGTCAGACTTTCTAACATTTTCAACAATAGTCTCAATAGTTTCAAATATTTCTTCAATTGTTTCTAATGGAACATATAGCATAGTTTTTAAATCTACACCAATTGCCGTTAAAAATTCTGCGCTGCTAGCTGATTCTGTATCAATGTATACTGATAAACCGCCTCTCTTTTGTGTCTCTGCTAAGGTATGAGCTGCTAACAAGGATTTACCTGATGCCTCAAGTCCTGTTATTTCAGTAATTCTACCAACAGGAAACCCTCCCATTGGACGATTTGAAATAGCTAAATCTAACATTGAACATCCGGTAGATATCCATTCATTAACATTTGTCGGAGCATCATCATCCCCGTCAAGAAAAAATGCAGATTTATAATTTTGGCCTTTAAACTGTTTGTTGATACTTTCAGCTAATGTTGCAGCTAACGAATCTTCCAGTTCGCTCTTTTTCTTTGCCATATTTGACTCCTATAAATTATTGATTAAATAGATCATTAAATGCTGTCGATACATCCGTTTTCTTTTCTGGTTCGGTTGTTGTGGCATCAGCTTTTGTTTCACTATTAGTAGATGGTGCTGCAGATGATTGTGTATCAGAATCTGCATTTTCTGGATTCATCCATTGTTCCAATGCTTTTTCTAATTCTTCAAAAGATGGTTCTGGAAAAATATCTGTTATCTTTGATTGATTTGTGATCTTCGCTGCAATTGCTTTATCTCCTGTTACTGCACTAGTATTAGGTTTTACTCTAATTGACGTTTTTGGAAATCTATCTGCTCCTTCTGCAGGAATAAATTCAACTGTAATATCTCGACCATTCATTAAGTCTGTAATATCACCATAATCAGGATCTGATATAATTGAAAGTAATTCTGAATATACGGTTTTACCAAACCCCCAAAATTTAACACCTTCGGATTCTTTTCCTCGAACAACTACAGGAACATATGTTCTCATTTTAGGTTCAATTTTTCTTCCCATTATCCATTCATCTCTATCACCAGTACTTTTTAGCTTTTCTGCAAATTCTACTACTGGATCTGGATTTCCGAATGTTATTGGAGATAGGTATGTCTTCTTACCTAAATCATAATGAAAATACATTTCTAGAAATGGGTTTTCTTTTCGGTGCGAATATGGCACAATTCTAACGGTTTGCTTGCCAGGTTGTGGCTTCCATAGATTATTTTTTCTATCGTCTGTTTTGTTTAATTGGTTAAGTTTTGCCTTTATGGCGTTTAAATCTAAACTCATCTTTTCCTTTAATTGTTTATTTGTTTATATTGGTTATTTATTAATTATATTATAAGTAATTAATTCGTTAATTCAAAGTTATTTATATAGTTTTTAATTTAGTTAATCCATTCGGCTACCAGGTGGATAAACCTGTTTTGAAAAATTCTTATAGATTTTTCCAGTTGTGCCACTGTTTTTAGAATAATCCCATTTAGGAGAAGTAGTTCCCATTCCTGTAGAAGCTTGTATAAATTCGCCTGGAGTAGATATTAGTGTTACCTTATCGCCGACATATCCTCCAATCATATACGTGTTATTTGTTTCTCTGAACATTCCATATCTTTTGAAAACTGAATCAGCGTTCCCTGTTGCATTAAATGCATTGATCATTTCTTGTTTTAATTTCCCCCAGGTTGTACCACCACGTACAGGAAATGAATCTTGATATTTACTAGGAGAATTATCACTTGATAAAGAGTTGAGCCATTCTTCAAACTTATTATTTTCACTAGTAGATTCAAATTCGTCAGGATACCCATTATTATTAGAATCTAGATCTTGTTCATTTAAATTCTTGGTTTTGAATCTTCTCATATTTTCTGCTAGAATATTTTTTAATTTGCTCATTTCATTCCTTTGGATAAGTTTTATCTAAAATAACATCTATCATTGAATCGTTTAATCCTTGATCAACTAACCAGTCACGTGCAAATTCATAACTTTCCCATTCATTGTTTTTTATGACTTCTTCATAATAACTTTGCTGAGCTTCATTTTCTAATACAAGATTCTTAGTTCCAAATCTTCTCATATTTTTTGCTAATATATTTTTTTTCATTAGATTCCTTTTATATAAATATATCTAAAAATTAATTCTTTTTAAAAATACTAATTCAACTCGTTTATATCCATATTCGTTTGTTAATAAGAATGAATTTTCAAAATTTTCCCAATTAATTATCATTGATTTATCTAGTATTCCATTGTTTAAATCTTTAATAACTTCATTTAATGCATTAACTGTGTACAATGTATTTGTTTCTTTTTTTCTATGTATTGAAATTGTATTTTTACCTCTATGTCCGTTATTTTCTGCATTAAATGTGCAATACAATTCAGTTTTTTTATCATAGTTAGAAAATACAAATATTCGTTTTTCTGGAACTTCAAAATTTTGTTTTATATACTCAATAACTATGTCTAAATTAGTTTTATGTGCAAATGTGCACAATAATTGTGTTCTCACAGTTACCCTTCTTTACCAAATAATGCATGGTAATTAACTTCGATAGATGCCCCATTTATTGTGACATTATCTAACATAGTATCATCATCTATTTGTTCTAAATCAACTTCGAATGCATATATATCACTAGGATCTTTTGGAGTTAAATTAATAATATAACCATTATCTCCTGGTTTAATTTTAAATTTTTCGAATAACAACCTTCGCATGATGGCTGCAGCTCCTTGTTTAGCTGTATATCCTTCTTGTAAATTTAATTGTAATATTAATTCATCAATTTGGTCATACATTGTTTTAAATATTGGAAATTGTGACATTAATTCCTGTTTACCTTGTATTGAATCTAATGATTGTAAACTTTCAAATGATTTTATAAGATCAGCTGATTTAAATGCATTCATTGAATATACTTTTTTATCATCTGTAAATAAATTTGTTAATGTTTGTATTCCAAATAATATTGATATCATTCTAGTAGACTCTTTAAATTTTCCAAATCTACCTAAACTAATACGTTCTCTATGTGACTTATAGCTTTTCACTTCTGCATTACTACCAGCTATATTTAAATCTGGATTATCGTCTCCTCTTAAATCTATTGTTTTTTTAGGAGGATTTTGGTATTGATATAACCAATATACTGCTATTTCACCTTTACCTATAATACTAGAATTTAAATTTTCTGGCCATAATATTCTTACTATTTTTGCATCGTCAGGACCTAAATTAATTGGTCCTGCATTTAAAACATAATTTTGTTTTACTTGTGGAATTGGTTGATTTGGATCTAATCCTAATCTTGCTCGTATTGCATCATCATATTCTGGTGCACCTCCTTTGAATACATTAGGTGTATCAATTGAAGATATATCTTGATCGCCTTGTGGAACGTCTATTGTTAAATTTCGAAATCCGTTTGATATATCACTGTTTATATTATTATCACTTAGATATTCTGCAGTTGCCAATTTAAATTCTTTAGATCGTTTATTAAAATTATTAATAATAATTTGGCTATCCGTAGCAACATATATTGGATTTTGGCCGGCATCTGGTAATGCTCTTATATCATCTGAAATACGTTTTGAGTTTTCTGTAGATTCAAATATACCTTGGGCTTTTTGTACAGTATTATTAATTTCTTGTTCAGAAAGCATATTAGTTTCTTTTAAAACAGAACGAAGTACTTCATAATCTGATTCTTTCGTTGGATATCCCGAATCCAATTGGTATGTCCATTCATTTATAATTTTATCTATCATAACTTGATATCACTCATTTTACTATAAATATTGCCTACTTTACATTTAACCGGAAAATCATTGCCTTCTAATACTGATTTTATTTTTGGCAATATGTGTTTAGCTTCCTGAATTGGAACATCAAATAATACAGAATCATATGTATACAATGTTATACATGTTTTATATTCTTTTAGTAAGTGTGATAATTGATTTAATCGTGTTGCAGTAAACTCGGTTTCTAGAGCCTGCAAATAATAATTAAACAATTTATTTTGATTCATATCAGACAAACTATCTTTGCTTAAATGCCTTTTTAGTATCGGTGTTTGTATATACCCACTCTGTTTCCATGTATTCCATAGTGAACAAACAAAATCATTTACTTGTTTAAAAAATGGAATCTTTAAAAATTCTTTTTCTATATGACCATATAACAATCTAAATGTTATTTGTTTACTTTGATCATATTGTTCTTGTGTTAATGTATCAGTATCAAAATAAAATTTTCCGAAATATGTATGTATAGATTCTTTAGGTAATTCATAACTGATTAGTCTAGCAATTAATCTTACATGATATGCATCAAAGTCAAATTCAACTAATGCTCCGTTTTCGAATCTACTGCAAAATGCATCTCTCGTGCCATCTTGTTTGTTCATTGCTGCAAAATTAAATCCACGGAATGCATTTGAGGGACGACCTGTAGTTGTATGATAATGATAATTTGAATAAACCCGTCCCTCTGTAATTAATTCTTTCATTTTAAAAGAATCATCAACTTGCATTCCGTTAGATTCAATGTTAGCAAATATTTTTGGATATATCATATTAAATTGTTTATATGACTCAGTCAATTTTGAATTAATAATCATTGGCCATGCATATTTACGTATTTTCTGACACATTGTTAAATGAGTCATCATAGGAATTACAGCATTTACATTTTTTAAAACAGTATGTCTTCTCCAATAAAAATTATGAGCAGTTGTGTAATAATGATTTTCATCATATGATTCTCCATATGTATACCACCACAATGTCTTAACATCATAAACAGTATTATTTCCGCCCATTTGTAACCATAACTTTTTGTCATGAACAAATATAGATTCTAGCTCGAGAAATTGTTGTAAATGTTCTTTAAAGCCGAGGATTTGTTCAGTATGATGTATAGGAACGATGCACTCTGTTATGCCATTTACATATACATATATACATGAGATATTATTTACAGATGGATGATCATAATGATCTGCTAATACTGGTACTAGTAATGTAGTTTCTGATTTTATATTCTCAAATAGTATAGTTAATTCATCTATATCATCTATTATCATACAATAATATAATAATAAATAATTTACAGAAATCCAAGTTATTTTAAACCATTAATATCAGGAACAGCTACAAATGTATTGTCAGAATAAAATTGTTCTAAGTTAGTGAAATAATTTTGCAGATTGGTAATAGTTTTAGAAGCAGTTATAATTTGTTCTAAATTTTTTTGAGAAACGGTTTTTGTTATTACGTTGGTATTATTAGTATTTAATTCTGAATTAAATCTTATGCCAGTTATAAACCAATTAATAACAACCCCCATATATAAATTAGTATCAATTTCATTTGTAGTATATAATTCGAATTGATCAGCATTTACTTCATATATTATTTTAGATGAAACATTTTGTATGATATATCTTGTTACAAATCCATCTTTAATATTTTTACTTGTTATCTCCGGAATAATATTTTTTATTAATTCATACCTTGTTTTAATATTTGGTTTTAATGTAGTATATTCTGAATTATTTTGTATAATATTTTTAAATTTTATTAACTTTTTTGATGTTAATAAATTCCATTTAGGTTGAGTATATACTTCTCCAGTAATATAAGAATGATATAGTCCTATATATTCAGTATTATCTTCTAACATCCATTCGCTACCAGATGTATATAAATTATTTGTTATTTCATCTTTTAAATAATATACCTTTTTTCTCATTACTATACCTCTTGTATTCTCGTTCTGGACCAACATGAAATAGTTGTAGTCCATTCGCCCGCGTCTGAAATTGTATGTTTTATTTTTTTAATACAAAAAACAAATTGGTTATTATATCTTTTCGGCAGTCCAGAAAAAAATAAAACATCACCATATTTAAATCCGTTAATACCATCGATTGTAAATTCTAAATTCAATGGCCATATTGGTCTTTGAAATCTTGTTGTTTCTTTGATATCAGATGTTGGATATGCAATATATCCTACTAATGCTTTTTGTAATGAGATTTGCCGTTCAGTTTCATCTAAGTTTTTACCTACCTGTAATTTACTTTTATTTAATTCATTTAAATTATCAGTATGAAACGTTTCATATTCCTCAGCTGACTTAGCACGAGCTTCGTCGGTGTCACTAAATAGCCATGGATTATATGAAGTGTTTTTTGTTGGAGCTTTAAGTCCTCCAAAACCTAACAATGTAGTCTTATATGCTGCTGGCAATTCAAGGTCTAATTTGAAATCTCTAACAATAGTTCCTTGACCTTCTCTAGAAAAAACTGGAATTGTAAATGCTGCATCTTGATCTAAATTACCTAAATAATTTGTATCATAATATAACAATGCATTTGGTAGTTCTGGATGTTGTATCAATGCTAAATATATTGCAAAACCAGTATGTTTTCCAATTTCAAATGAAACTTCTTTTAAGAATTTTTTTACGGTAAATGGCTTTTGTTCTGTAGCTGCATCTGTTAACCGATTTACAATTTCTTTAATTACTCGCATGCTGATATAAATTCTAGACGGATGACCTAGTAAAGAATTTGTTTCGGTTGTTTCGTTTTCTTGTGAATAATATCCTGGTGTTTCAGCTTTAATCTCAGGATATACTAGTTTTCCGCTTTCTGTATCAGTTGGATCATCTGTATAATAATTTGTATTAACCGAATTATTCGTACCTGGCCACAATAATATTCTAGCTGGATTTGCTGATACTAAATGTTCATAATAATTACTAAAACAAAGTTTGTCATTGCAAAATAATAATGGATTTTTAGTAGTAGTATTATTGGTTATTTGCTTTCCAATATATTCATTTAATCGGTCGATTAATAAGCCAACTGTTATTAATCTATTATACTCATCTTTGGCTTGCATTCGACCATGTAAAATTGATTTGTCAGTACTACTATCGATTACAATTTCACGTTCGATTGTATCATCCTTTATTTTAATATTTACATATTCATTTAGAATTTCATAAAAATTTTTAGCGGATCCTTCTGAAACTGGGGCTTCATCTGTAGTAGTTGGAATAGTAGGGTTTGTTATAAACATTTCAGCTGATGGATATGTCCCTGCAGTCGCAGTTATATTTAATGTAACTGATATTGTTACATCTTCATTATATTTTAAATTAAATGAATTAATTAATCCAGTAAATACTATTCTATCCATTTGAAAAAATTCGTCAATTAAATCAGGATTAGAGTCTTGAAATTCGTTTTGTAAAATTCTATATGACGTTACAAATTCATCTTTTGCTAATTTTGTGTCTTCACTTAATATTCCGGAGCTATGATATTGTGCTACTAATTTAACAACACGACCAGGTTTAAAAAATGTTTCTTCTATTAAATCTAAATCAGCTGGATCTTGTATTAATATATTTATAGTTGATGTATTTATTTGAAATTGTGCGTTATCTGCTATGTTTACTGTGCATCCTGTTATGACCGGGCCAGGTCTAGTAGATTGTTTAGTTAGATATCCTTGGGTACCACTTGGTAAAAAATCATTTTGCCTTGTTGTACTACCACCTAATGTATATTTTATCTGATCTTCTTTTACTTCGTCTCCTTTATATGCTATTAATTCTACATTTGTAGTTTTACTTAACATATAATTTAATTCTTCTGTACTACGACTTGTTTTACCAGCTCTTGCTCGTAATTCTAATTCTGTTTGTAACTTACTGTTAACTTGCGAGTAAAATATATTGCTCATCGTTCTTTATTTTCTTGACTTATTAATTCTTGTATATTTCCTGCAGGAGGAATTCGTAATCTTGTATTAGATTTAATAAATAATGTTCCTTTTGGCAATCGATTTGCTTCTGCTATAATCCACCATAATGTTGCATCATCATAAAAATTAAATGCTAACTTGTCAAGCCGCTCAATACCTTTAGTTATTATAAAAGTATCTGACTCAGATATTGGCACTACTGGTAATATTGTAGTTGATAATTTTCGTTTACCTTTATTGTCTTTTATTATATTTGAATTTTGATATCTACTTGGCATATTAATACTTTATGTTATTCTAATATTGGTGCTAACCTAAATTAGATATATTATTACCAGCTGCGTCTGCAGCTGCCGCTGAATCAAGTCCATCTCTTAAGAAAGAGTTAAATGAATCTGTAGACCCCGCATTTCCTGATTTTTCATCTTCTTGTTGGCTTGATTTAGTCTTAGAATTTCGTTTTACAGCATTAAGACCTTTTGCATCACTTAACCAATTATTATTTCCTTTAATAGGTTCGCCATTCTCTGTAAATTCGTTAGCCAATGTATACATTCTTCCACCTTTTTGTGGTAAATAATCTGTTATTACATTGAATTGTAATGAAACTTCAACTTTGAAAGGAACTTGCATCATAGTTGGATCTTTTACTAAATTAGTTTCCCACGTAACATCAGCATCAACAAATGTATACATACAATTAGTTATTACAACTGGCTGATGTACTAATAAATCTCCAATTGTTATTCGCATCCACGGTGCTTGCATTACTAAGGTATCGTCAGAATAAGTAGGAGCTGTATATGAAGCTAAATAATTTAATTTACGATACATTGGTTTTAATTCATCTCTAGATGAAGCATATACCGTAAAATTAACATCAAACTGTCGACCATAACCTTGATATGTATAATTAGGATCTGCTCTTCCAATATATTTTACTGGATTCCAAGCTGCAGAAAATGAATCGGTTAGTGAGCTTATTATAGCTCTAAATACTAAAACGTCATCTTTTGTTTCGTTGGAACTGTTTGCCATGAGTTTTGGACCAGTAAAATAAAATTTAATAAGATCACTTGTTGTTCCTATTCCTAATTCTGATGGTATATTTCCTATAATGTCGTTGATTGCCTCGAGCTGGGTTGGCGGCAACCATTTGTAAATTTCTGAAGTATCTTTTACTTGTTTAAAATCAATAACATTGACTTTATCTCCTCTAAATTGCGTAGCTAATTCCGTAGCTAATCCCGTTTGTATAAAAGCTTTTTGTTTGGTATCCCAAATAGTTGCAACTCTACTTCGTAACGTAAAATCTTGTTTCGCCGGCGCATTATATCCAGCATAACTACCAAAACCATATCTAGATTCCAAATTGAAAACACTATATGCGCCACCTGGTGCAAGTGATGCAGCGGCATATGCTCCTGCGGTAGGCGATTTTCTGATAGCTGCAGAAGCTCCATCTTTTCTAGTATCAACTGGAAATTGGCCTATTTCTCTTCGATAATCTTGATATTGTAATGGTAGGTTTTGTATTTTTTCTATTTTATCTTTTGGCAATAATTTATAATCATTTTTTTGTTTACTGGAACCTCCAATTAAATTACCAACAACTCCTAGTCCTGCATTTGTTAAGATGGCTGCAGGGAAATTAGTATTATTGTCTGATTCAGCAATGCCTTCTTTCGAATTCAAATTATAAAATGTTCCTGCATTTGGAAATTTAGTATATGTTCTTAGTACTTTTGGTTCTCTATATATTTTTTCTAATAATGGAAATTGAGTTCTCCAATCTGCATATTCTTCAGATCCTTGATTCGATGAAATGTTGTCACTATACTGGGATGTATTATAATATTCGTTGCTAGGTCCTATATTAAACCCTGTTTGAGTTGTATCAACAGTATATGGAGTCGGAAGTGTACCAGTACCTACTTGAGTTGTATCAACATTATACGGAGTTGGAAGTGTACCGATACCTACTTGAACTGGAGCATATCCATTATCTTGATAAGGAAAATTTGTCATGAAAGTATTTCCAACAACACCATTTCCTGTTCCATATTGAATTGGGGTATATCCGTTAGGTTGATATGGGTTTGTATTTGTATATATTATTGGCATATATTTCCTTAAGCATTCATTTGATTTTCTTGGATTATTTCCATTTGTGTTATTATATCTTCTCCATTAAAACTATTGTTAACAACAAATGACATACCAGCTATTGCATTTGCTACTTGTTGACCTATATTAGAAGTGTTATTTGATGAGCCTCCTGCCATATTAGCAGTTGCTTTATCTAATGAACCTTGGCTTGTTGATGCCATTATATTAATTTTATCATTTGGATCAAACATTATGGCATCATTTACTCGGATAAATGCATCTTTCACATTTCCAGCAGGAGCGTCTGGAGCTTCTTTACTTGGGTCTTGAAATGGTGTTAATGCGTCGGCGATAGACTGTGCTGCAGCTGAAGTAAACTTTACAGCTCCGGTAATTTGCAGTAGTTTTGTCACTATTGAACCTGGTTTTGATGTTTGTGCATCAATTAATGTTGTCATTAATTTTTCGCTGCCGGCGACCATATCATCTGATGAAATTCCTTTTCCTGCAGCTGCAACAAGTTGTGATTTCTCGATTTCTCGCGGAATATCTGCCTTTTCTTCTGTAGATAGCTTGGAACGTTCTTTTCCAATGGCTATTATGGTTTCTAGTTCTGCTTGTTTTGCTATAGCTTCGTCTTCTTGTTCTTTTTCGAACCTGGCCTTTCTTTTCTGAAATGTCGCTTCGTCTTCTCCCTCCATTTTCCTAATAGCATTGGTTCCAATTTTTGCATATTCTTTATCGCGAGTATAAATTTCTTGCAATTGCGAAACTGTTAAGCCGACAGATTCTGCTAATGCTTGTTTGGCCGCAAAGTTGGTGCCGGTCATGACATCTCCTTGAGTTCTAACAAGATCTAGGATTATATCCATTTGTTTTGCAGAATCTCCTTCAATAGTAGCTTGGTTATATGAAGCTGCAATATTTTTATATTTCTGTCCTTCTAATCTTTTTCCGGAAAATATTTGGAATTCAACTGCTTTAGTAGTTGCATGTTCTACATCTAACAATTTTTTTCCGGTACTATATAAATCATTTAATGATAAGCCAAATTTCCTTGCAGCTATTACAGATCTTTCCAATTGTTCTGGAATACCTTGTCCGTATTGTATAGCTACTTCATTATTTAAATTACCGATTTCACTTAGTATATCATATAATCCACCAGCATATCCTTCTTCTTGTATTAATTTCTTGTTTACTTTCTCTGCATTTATTATTATTTGACTAACACTTTTATCTTGTGCTGATGCTAATTTTCTAATAGAAAATGTTTGGTCAGCATCTAGTTTTAATTTATTCCTAAGAACGTCATTTGTAACTTGTAATTCTGTATTATATTGTTTATTAGCTGCTATATTTTTAATTTGACCGGGTAACGATTTTCCTAGATCTGCAATATATTGTTTTGCTAATCTAGTATTTATTTTTTGTGAAATCCCTACTTTGTCAAGAGTGAGTGCTAACTCCTTCGATTCGTCGACTGTTAAACTAAAGGCCTTACGAACCCCCGATGCTTGCGTTTCTAGAACACTTAACGACTTTATAACTTTTGTAGCAACATCTTGAAATGATTCAAGAATTGCAATTTGGCTTGATAATTCTAGTTGTTTCGAAGCTCCTTTAAAGGCGTCTTCAACTTCTTTCCTTGATTGGCCGTGCTTTGGTAATTTTTTTAAATCTTGTATTAATATGTAATTGTAAACATCGTTCATTAAACGTCCTTTATTTTATATAAATATTTAGAAAGGAGGTTTTGTGATTGGTTTTCCAGAAGTTTTCGATCGTTGTTGAGTCTGTTGTTGTTGTTGTTTTCGATCTTCGGACATTTTATTGAGTTTTTTAACATAGAAATTCCTAAGGAAAACTGGCATATTATATATAGTATTCCAGTCCCATCGGCCTTCTCCTACCCAAACTAAGTCAAATATAAGATCATGAAGTTTTGGTCTATCACTTGGTTTAAGGCCAAAGAAGGTCTGATCCAAGCGGAAACCCGGCAGTAAAGGTGCCTCCATCTTCACCTTCAAATTCATATTCAAAATGTACACCAGGAGAATTATTTAGAACATGTTCTTGGAAAGCTTTCGAATCCTGTATAAGAAATTTATATTTTATAAAATCTTCAATTGCTGACGTTTCTCTAGATTCGTCTACTTGTTTAATTACTTTAGTTAAAAAAGAAGAAACAGCTTTTGATTCATCAATATCTTTTTGATTTCCAGATGATATATACGAATATTTTAAAACAATGCCAGATGGCAATTTATATATGATTTCTCCATTATCATCAGTATCGATATCGAATTCTTTATATTTTAACTCTTTTAAATTAACATCTCTGTTTAATGTTTTACCAGTCTTTGGGTCTGTTACTGTTACTGGGTATTTAGCTCCATAACTAACAATTCTTGCTGATATTATTAATGCATCTTTATCTACTAATGCAACGTCATTGATATTTACATTGGTAACAATTAATGATTCTAATAGTTTATCTATTATAACTCCATCTTGTAAATATGATGTATTTGTTAATATATCTTCATCATATGCGGTCATATATCGCATTTCTAACTTTCCTTCGCTCAAAGGACTGCTCTTTGGATATATCTTTCCTTTACTAGGTAAATAAACAATTTCAGTTGGTAATGTACTTCTTTGTGAAGATTCATAGTTTTGTTTAGCTAGATTTACTAAATGTTCGTCATTGTAACGATCGGTGTGTTTTGCCATTTTATTCCTTTATAACTTTATTATAAATATTAGTTAACAGTAAAAATGGGAGTAAACTACTCCCATTATACCTATAATTAAATATTAAAATTGTAATACTGCATAATCATATTTTAGTGTCATTTCAATTGTAACTGCTTCTTCATTACCCCAATCCATTGTACCAAAGTTTGAATCTAAAATAAATGCCCCATTCAATGTCCATTCTTCGATAAATTCACCTGACGGCGATAATGAATTAAATGTGATTTGCTTTTTATAATCTGCAGAATAACCATCTCTACCAGTTAATGATTCATGATGCTCTCTTACCCAATTCATTACTGCTTGTGCTCCTGATGGAACTATAGGATCATATAATGTAATTGATATATCATTCCATCTAGATTTTCCTTTTACTTTTCTATCAATATTAATGTGATCTAAAACAATCTCTCCATTTGTCATTGACGGTCTAGCAGAAGCTTTCACTAAATACGAAGGAATATCAGTTCCATTCATATACATTATAAATCTATTGGCGTATTTAGGTTCCCAGTTAAATGCCTGATCAAATAATTCATTATTATCTACACCTGGTAAATTTTGTTGTATGGCCATTTTCTTTTATTCCTTTTTATATAAATATTGTATACTTTAATTTTTATTCTGGGAATGCTGCTCCCGTTGGTTGAATATTAAAGTCTAACAAAATAAATTCTGCGGTTCTAGTAGGCTGTAAAAATATTTGACCATATAATATGTTCTGATCAATTAAATCTGGAGTATTATTTGTTCCATCCATTACAACTCTAAATGCAGTCAATCCTTGTTCTTGTTTTACTTTTTCTAAATATGGATTAACAATACTTAAAAATCTATTTCTAGTTGCTGTCGTATTTTGTTCGAATACTAAAAATCTAGTAGCAGATGATATGAATTTTTTAACGGTAATTAATAATCTTCTAACATTTACTCTATCTAATGCACTTGGTCTGTCTTGCAATGTTTTTTGTCCCCAAACACATACTCCTTGATTAGGGAATGTTGCGATTGGATTAACTCTGGCAATATATAACTCATCTCTATCTGCTTGAGATAAATTATCATATGCTTGTATTACCGTACTTAAACCACCTCTATTTAAACCAGCTGGTGCATACCATGGTGATTTTAATCTATCATTTTTAGCTAACGCTCCAATTACTAATACTGATGGTGGTAACCAAATATCTTTATTACTTCCATCGAAACGCTTTAACCATGGGTAATAAGTTGCAGTATAATTAGAATTTAAAGAATTAACATTGTTAGTAGTAGTTAATATATTTTCTGTTAATGCATTTGTATCCATAACATAAAATGTATCTTGCCTTCTCAATGCTAAGTTTCTTGCAAGACTAGTAACAGATGGATGTTGTGAATGCAATATTCCTGGAGTTAATAACATATTAATATCAAAATAATCTGTGTTACTCAATGCATTAAATGCTTGTTTATAAACAGCGGTACCAGCTGTATCGGCAGTACTACAATCGAATCCAAATGTGTTTGTATTTTTTATATTCTCCCCTGATAGTTTTGGAAGGTTTGGTCTTGCACCATCAAAGCCTCCTTGGAATGGAACAACAAATTGTCTAGATGATATTTTAATGTTACTAGCAAATGTTCCAGCTACTAATGCGGCTCCTAAAGATGCAGTATACGGAGTATTGCCACTTGGCATAGTTCCAAAGTCTGCTCCTGAGTCTTGATTCATGTCACCTAAATAAAATGCTTCTGAACCAGAACCAATTGTAGAACCACTGGTTGGAAGTGGAGCTAAATAATTTAAATTATGTGCATCCGTATAATCAAATCCAAATAGGAAATTTTCATTGAAGTTACCTAATGAATCGGATTGATTTATTTTAAATATTGGTTTTTCTAAATTCTTTCCTTCTGCAGCCGAACCTGATTGCTGTAGTGGAGATGTTAAATTTGCATATCCAAAAGGCAAATTAACCGAATTAATAGTTTTCTTTTCAACCGATGTAGGTACTTCAACTCTTATATATGCAGAATTGTTTTTGTAATCTCCATTATCGGTAATTTTACCGTCGCTGTCTATTGTTCTATATTGAGTACCTATTTTTTTAGCTATATAGTTAACCGAATCAGGATTTAAATTTAAATTATTAAATTGCTCTAATACTACTTGTGTACCATCATCAGAATCTACTAATGCTTGATCTTCATTTCTAAATGGGCTATTTGGTAAAAGGGTTTGATTAACTTTTCTTACAATAACACTAAATGAAGCATAACCATCTGGATCACCATTATCAGTACCTGGAATAATATTAGTTACTGCAATCTTCATATCGTAATTTTCTGCGGTACCGTGTGATAGTGTATGGAACCTAAATAAGTTACTAACAATATCATTATTTTTTTGTGATGTAATCCATGGTGTAGTTGCTACACTATAATCTGTTAAATTTTGACTATCTGGAAGTATTCCTAATGACATAGTAACATGTCCTGGGTTACTAAACAAATTAAATCCTAATGGGTTTTTATATTGTATATATGCTGGATATTTTGTTGTTTTATATGTTTCGTCAAATACTTCTCCAATTGGAGGTACAATATTACCTAATTCATCTGTATAATCAGATGTTTGTATTGACATACTAATATATCCAGCTGTGCCATTCACGATTGGAATATCATATCCTGTATATCCTGGTACTGTCGAATCAATTGAATAAGAACCAGATAATAATAATCTAAAACTTCCGGATTCTCCTGATACTATTTTTGATTTTTCAAATACATCATCTGTATCGGCAGTTGCTGCTACATAATTTACTGTTTGTGCTGGATGTAATACATGCGTTACATAACTAGCCGAACCACTTTCTGCAATTACACACAAAACACCATTTTTTAAACGATATCCTCCTTTGTGAAGTAATCTTGTTACAGTCATGACTCCACCCTGTGCATTTTCAAAATATTCATTTGCTGCAATTGGTAAATATGAATCTTCTGTATATCCACCGAATGTTGCATTAAATTCTGATTGATTAACAGTAGTTGGAATTAGTGCTGGACCTTTTAGTGTTGTTCCAACAATTGCAGGACCTATCTCTCTAACTCCTTGTGATAAAAATGATTGATCTTTTTCTTTGGTAAAAACACCAGGCGATACGATTCTTTCAGCCATTTAAGTTACTCCTATATAATTTTATTTATTTATAAATATATCTTTAACCTACGAAACAGGTTGTGATATTGCGGTAAACGTCCCATCTTGAATATTAATTTGACCATCACCATATCTTTCTCTCAATTCATCAATGAATTCTTCTTCTTTTTGTTTTATATTTTTTAGTTCCGTAAAAAATTCTTCTTTTGTTTTTCTAATCTCATTTAACTGCTCAGACACAATATATTCATCGGTAGCTACAGCACCAATTTTAGTATTGAATTCTGCATACTGTTCTCTAAATTCATTTATTTTTTCTAAATGAGTTTGTTCTAGTTTTATAGTTTCCATTTAATAAACCTTTTAATTATAATATAATAAAAAAAAATTTATTATCCTAAGACATTCTAATTTTTATTAAACTACCAGATCTATATAACCCTCCGAGTGGTACTCCACCAATACCTGCTGCTGCATCTGTATTATAATGTAAACTTTCCGAAACATTAGTTAATGTTATATATCCAGCGGTAGTTGTTAACGTTCCTGATAAATTACCAGCAAAACTTCCTGTACCAGATAATGCATGGCTAGCAGTTACTGATGTTATTGCGTGAGATGATGTTACTGAGTATGATGATGAGATTGAATATGATGATGTTAATGCATTTATATTTCCTTGTGGGGTAGAAAGATAGTCTGCAGATGCAGTTCCGGTTACTTCAAATGAACCGGTATGTAATACAGATCCAGAAATGTATATATTATATGCATGTGCTGCGGTAAATGCATCAATTGATTGAGTTAATTGTGCTGCGGTAATTAAACTTCCGTCAGACATTCCGGTTTTAGATAATATACTTGCCATGATTAATTCTTTTCTTTATTAATAAATATGTTGAAGTTTAACTTAATCTATAAAATAATTAAATAGGTACATCTTCTACTCTGTCAATTAAATCCATGTTGAAACTTAATGCATTGTTTGAACTGCTTGGAGCGCTTCCTACTCTATCTTCTATGGTCATATTTGCAGAGGTTCCCGTATTAGTTCCTACTTGGTCGGGTACTGTCCAATTTGTGCTAAAAGTAGCTTCTTCGCCCATTTTATAGTGTGCTACTGCTCCGCTTGGTAAAGTTGTTGGTTCTCCGCTTCCATCCCATAAATCACCAATAGGTATAACTGAGTCAAAAATACTTACATCGTCAATATTACCTACAAAATATCTACTTCTTGCTCTATTGCCTATGTCATTGTTTGAGCCAACTGCAATAGACGAAAGATTTCCCAATGATGAAATATCAACTCCATCTACATAAACAGTCCTTGTAGTACCTTCCAATGTACACATTATATGATGCCAAGCATCATCATCGTAACCACTTCCACAGTCATACAATATGCCTACGGTAGATGAATTACCAGTGCCAAAACTTATTTTACCATATTGAGTGCTAAAACCTAAAGTAATAACTGCTTTATTTGTATTGGCTGCAAAATTTATTAATCCGTTTGAGTTACTTGTTTGATTTCCCCACTTAGCCCATAGTGAAATAGTGAAATCTGAGCCAAAAATATCTAAGCCACTTCCTAAGTCAATGTAGTCATCTATCCCATCAAAATTAAAACTATAATTAGAAACTTTGTCCTTATTCTCATTTGAAGGTAGCAACCATTGTGGAGACTTGTAAGAACCGTTGTCTCCCATTCTGTACCAAGCTACTGGAGAAAGGCTTGTTATATCATTTGGAACCCCATCATTGTAAATAGCTAAAGCCTCAGCAGCCGAAAGTTCTGTATTGAAAATTGCAAACTCGTCTTGTTTACCTGATAAGAAACTACTTGCAAAGTTGTTACCACTTATATAAGCATCTTGAGATACTACAATAGTTTGATTTTGTAAGTTGTCTTGAGTTACTGTTACAGTCTGACTCACTCCATTTTTATAAAGTTTTATTCCACTACCTAAACCACTACCATCATAAGTTATTACAATGTTAGACCACACATCCTTAGTCAGTATATTTCCCGTTGCCGTAGTTATTCTTTTTCTTGTCGCAGTACTACCAGCATTTGTATTGTAGAGATTAAATGATATAGCAGCGGGGGTTGCAGCACCCGAGCTATTATAATACATTAAAATACCTCTACCTCCTGTATATTTAGAAAATAAATATTTTACTCCGCTTACTACATTTGGCTTAACCCAAAATGAATATGAAAAAGAATCATTATATTCAAAATTAATTCCATTGCCTATATCAACATAGTCATCCGCTCCATCAAAATCTAGCGAATAAATGTTTGAGAATCCTGGCGTAGAAGTAATTGATGCTAAAATTCCTAATGTTGTACCTAACGCCATATTATGATAAATCGCCTATTAAGTCCCATTCATCATTGTCTACTTTTTTAAGAGTAGCTGCTGAGAATTGGCCTGTTAAAGTTATATTTCCACTTTTTGAGTTTAATGTTACTCCACTTCCAGTTAAAAACAACATATTGCCTGCAGACGATGTTTGGAAGAATTCAAATTCAGATCCTACATCGCATGATATAAAAGAACTTGATTGTATAGAACAATTTACATTGCCTCCTACTCTAAAATAATACCCTGCATTTAAATTACTTGCTGTAACATTTGTGGAAACAGATGATGATATTGGCCTTTGGAGATTTGTTAATTGTGAACCATCACCAACAAAATATGCTGCTGATGCCGTGCTAGAAAATATAATATCTCCGGTTGCTAATGAAGCAGAAATTACTGTTACAGATTCGCCATTTCCAATTCTAAGTTGGTTAGTCATAGAGGCTACACCTACACTACCAGAGCCAATTATAATATTTCCATCACCTAGATTATTATATCCAGCGTAGTAACCTAATAATGTATTACCTGATCCCGCTGTTAGATTTCTTGCTGTAAAGGCACCAACTGAAGTATTATGAGTTTCAGTGGTTCTGGCCGCAGCATTGTATGCTGATTGGTAACCTATAGAAGTATTATATCCGACTGTTGGAGTAACACCTGTTGTTCCCCATCCTCTTCCTGCATTATGGCCTATAGAAGTATTTCCTGTTTGGTTACCTAAATATCCGGCTTCATATCCTATTAATACATTTTGATCTCCAAAATCATTGTCATTACCCCCTGCTCTACCTCCTACAAACACATTATATGCTGTATTGGTATTAGCTATTTTTCCAGCTTCTCTTCCTATTATAACATTATAAAGATTAAGTGGAGTATTACCCGTAGGGATAAATGAACCTGATATTATTAAAGAACCTGTTATTGAAGCGTCTCCCGTAAATGGGAAAGTTGAACCTGCACTTATACCTGTTAATTGTGAACCATCTCCTAAGTATGTTCCGAATGAAGCAGTTGAAATAGCACTACCACTAATAAGATGTGATGAAGATATAAACAACATGTTAGTACTATTCAAGTCAAATTCAATTGAATTATCTCCTAGTCTAATAGTATCTGATGTTCCATTATTTCTACCTATTACAAAATCTTGGCCGACACTATATAAATTTCCTGCAAAATAAGCACTTTTATTAAAATAAAATCTACCCCTATCTGTATAAAAATGAGAGTATGATGAGTTTTGCGGACCTATTTGAAGATATCCAGAATTCGTACGAATTTCTAAACCATTTGATGTTGTTGTTCCTTTTGAACCCAATCTTACTATACTATTATCTCCGGGGGATGATGCCGGGCTTTCTAATTGTATTCCTGTCGATGATCCAGATACTATCAATGAACCAGTTATTTGAGCATCTCCTACAAATGGGAAGGGGGAAACTGCAGGTATATTTGTTAATCCACTACCGTCTCCTTCAAATGAACCAGAAAAGGAACCTGATATTCCGTCTGTTACTATCAGAGAACCTGATACTACTGAGTTGGCTTTTGAGATTAAGCCTTTCTTTATTATAAATTCGTTTGCCATGTTATCTTTTTTTCACTGTCCAAAAAGAAGTTAAATATTTTTTACTCTACTTCAATTGGCTCACTCCATGCAGGAGTTGCCATTAATTCTAGTATAGCATGGTGGTCGTAAGTTCCAACCGGAACTACAGAGCCATCTGTTATAAATGTTGGTATGTAACCTTCTTGCCATTTAATAACAAATTGAGTATCATCTAATGATTTTCTAATTGTAGAGGCTGATGTTTCTCCAATTTGAGAAAAATCGATTAAACTAATGTCTGTTAGATTAATTACTGCGTATGTTCTTGTATTGTGCATTTTTTTGTCTTTATTATAAATATGTTAAAGTTTATTTTTATTGTAAGTTTATGGGTTTGGTGGAGTATCTTCTACTCTGTCAATTAAACCCATGTTGACAGAAGTTCCATTATTTCCACCACTGCCTTGGTCAACTAATGTCCAATTTGTACCATCATAGGTTGCCTTTTCTCCCATCCTATACCAATGTAATGGGGAAAGGGGTGTTAAGTCATTTGGTATCCCATCGTTATAAATTGTAGATATATTTAGGGATTGATCTGTATTAAAAATAGCCACTTCATCAATGTTACCTTCAAACATCCACGTTATAGTTTGTGACAAACCACCAATAGTAGGTACTACCGCAGTTGTTGACCTTGTTCCTCCATTTGCAGATGTTGCTTGCGCTCTCTGAATACCATCAACAAATAATTTTAATCCATCTGTAGTAGTGTCACCCGTATAAGTAAACATAACGTGACGCCATTGGTTGTCGTTAGGTACTATTGCATTTGTTGTAGCAGCAACAACACTTCCCCCGCTATCGAAAATCAAGCCACTAATTCTATTTAATCCACCACCTCTCCAATTCAATGCCCAATTTCTATTAGTACCACTTGTTCTATCTTCACATACAAATTCTTGGATATTAGTTCCACCTCCTCCGGTGTTAGTAGTTGGTATTTTTACCCAAGCACTAACAGAAATAGCTCCCGTTATACCAAAAGATTGTGTGCCTAATTCAATTTTGTTATCCATCCCATCAAAATTCATTGAATAAGTATTTATAAATGATGGTGGTAATGGTCCGAATCTCATAATTTTTCCTTTTAAGGTGTGTTAGGTACTCTGTCAATTTCTTCCATATTAAAACTTACAGCGTTGTTTGAGCTGCTAGGAGCGCTTCCTACTCTATCTTCTATTGTCATATTTGCAGAGGTTCCATCATTGCTTCCTACGTTATCTGGAATAGTCCAATTAGTACCGGTGAACGAAGCATTTTCGCCCATTCTCCAATTGTTCGTGATTCCACTAACTGCCGAAACATCAATAGGTTGACCACTACCATCCCAAACATCACTAATAGAAACACCACTATTAAACAATGCCAATTCATCTAATTTGCCGTTGGTCATAAAACTAAACCCTGCGGCTCTCCAACCTATGTTAAATGTGGTGTCGTAGCCACTAATTGTATAAGGTAATGTTGGACTCCATGTATTTCTTAAAATTCCGTTAATATAAATTTTAGCATCCGTACCATCCCACGTAGCAAGTATATGATTCCAAGTATTTATTGGTGCGTAGGTGCTAAAGTTAGCAACTCTTGAATTAAAGAAACTATCGTTTCCGCCGTCAGCCATTTGGAAAACTAAAATATCTCCACTTTCTATTTGTAACCCACAACCACCATTTGAGGAATTTTGATTACCGATAATGTACTGCCTTGTAGTTACATCCAAATTCACCCAAATAGAGTAGCTTATGTTTTGAGTTTGTCCAATAGAATTATCACTCACAGAAACATAATCATTCACTCCATCAAAATCCATTGAATAATTAGAGACTTTGTCTTTGTTCTCATTGTTAGGTAGTAACCATTGTGGAGACTTGTAAGAACCGTTGTCTCCCATTCTATACCATGCTATTGGAGAAAGGCTTGTTAAATCTTCAGCAGGAGAGGCTGATAATGTAGCTATGTTTGCACTTTGGTCATTATTGAAAATACTTGCCTCGTCAATTTTACCATTAAAGAATTGACCGCCACCTTCACCTATAGATATGTTTCCATAATTATTGTTAATTGATGAAGGTATAGATGTTGTATTTTGAGCATCTTGAATGCCATCAATATAAATAGTCATAGATGTACTTGGTACATAAACACACATTATATGATGCCAATTTCCGTCATTTACAGTTGTGCTACTTGTAACATTAATAGATGTGCCATTAACAAACATTCTTACAGTACCGTTGTTTTGTCTTCTTATATAAATGTCATTTAATGCAACGCTATTTCCTTTAAAATAAATACCTTCATAATTAGTAGACGTTGTATTTACCCAACAAGAAAAACTAAAAGCTCCCGTTATTTGTAAGTCTATTGGGTTGCCTAAGCCTACATACTCGTCTAGACCATCAAAATCCATTGAATAAGTGTTTATAAATGGTGGTGTTAAGGGTTTTAATGGTCCTACTCTTCCGCTCATAATCCAAATCTTCCTTTTAATATATTGTAATTTCTTAATACTTCACCAGATGATAAGGCTCGGTTGTAATATTGGGTTAGTGATATATTCCCATTAAAATCATTAGATGGGAATGAGGGATTTGTTACCCAACTAGCCCCCATAGTTGTGTAGTTAGTAGCAACATTATAATAAAATGAGGTACAAGCAACAGGGGTTGCATCATTTATACCATTCAGATATAAATTTAAATTACTTCCGTCCCAAGTAACACACCCATAGTACCAATTATTTATTAAAAGATTTGTATCTGAGGTAATTATTTTATAAAATGGGGGACTAGCATCATCTCTTATTATAAAATAAAGAGTATTAGATGAACTTTTTTTAAATTCCCAGCGTAGTGCTCCTCCTGCAGGTCTTACTGCGAATATTGTCTGATCTGTATTACCCTCTATACTTTTAAACCAACCTGCAACCGTCATTTCACCATTAAAAGGAAGTAATGTATCAGTAGCATTAAAGATGATGTAATCATCCGTCCCATCAAACACCCAAGTTCCTTGATTGTCTGTAGAAAAATCAGTATCGTTTATTAATGAACCTGTTACATTACTTACTAAACTGTCTGTTGTAGTACTACCACTTATATAAGATTTTGGGTTAGCAGCATCTACATAAAATACTAACCCTTCAGTTACTATTGATTTAGGACCTCTTCGTATTGACATAACTTTATATTGACCTTATAGTTGTTTTAATTTTCCATCCTGCAGTGTCTGTTAAAGAAATAAGTTGAGCTTGTGATTGAGAAATTTCTACATTAAATGTAACTCCTACTGTTGAACCTATGTCAGTTGTAGTATTTTCTGTGTAAACTAAATTACCTCCATTCCATATTGACATTATGTTTCCTGCTCTAGCATTTGATGCAGAAACCACCGTGTAATCAAAGAATACGCCGTCGTATGAACTAGTACTCAAAGAATATATGGATTGGGATACATTCAATGTTGTTGAGCTTATAGTCGCACTTGTATACAGCGCGCGAGGATCTGCTCCTATTAAGGTTCTACCATCCGAGAATACTTCAAATTGAGGTAAACCTGATATATCATTTACAACTAGTAATGAACCTGATAATTGATCATCTATAGCAAATAATTCTCCTAAACTACCTACTACACTAAATACTGTTGAACCACTTCCAATTATTTCTAAGGGTTTGCTTGAGCCTGAAACTAATAAACTTCCAGTTATAACTGCTGAGCCTGAAAATGGGAATGGTGGTGGGTTATTTAATAAATGGGATGCAGTAACAGCAAAACTTGCTGATAATACACTCATTGAAGATGTCTGTGAATTAGTTACAAACGGTGATAAATCTTGATCACCAGTATTTACTCCAGACAAATTTAATCCTACTATAGTTCCGCTTGAACTTATATTTCCAGATGCTGTAATACTTGTGCCCAATAAATTTAAACAATCTGATGCGTTTCCTATTGAAATACAATCATGAGTAAAATCATAATCTATTGCTAAGTTATTTTCTACATATAGTTGTTTTGCAAATAAATTATTATTAGCACTTATATTATTTGCAGATGTAATATTTCCAGATGATGTTATATTAGTATTAACAAATAATCCAACGTTTGGAGAAATTGAAGCAGTTGAACTACCACTTGCAATTTGGGATAAATTTAATCCTACTATTCCCGATGCTGGGATATCTGTTAATCCACTACCATTACCTTCGAATGAACCTGAGAATGAACCTGATAAAGATAAATCATCTCTAAACTGTTTACTGTCAAATAATCTACCCATTATATACTCCATCTACCATTTATTATAATTGTATCAGACGATGCAATTTCATATCCTAACAAAACAGTATTAAAATTTAGTGTTTGCGTAACAGTAGTCGTAGGCGTCCATTCATATAAGTCTTTATCAATATATTGTCCATTTATATATACATCGAATTCATTTTTAGTAGCAGCGATAGTTGTTATAGGATTGGTAGCAGCTGCAGCGGAAATAGTTATAGTGTCAGAATCTGAAAATATTCCTGTTTTATCTGATAACTCAGTTAAATATAACATTGTAGCAGAATCTATAGTTCCACCACTACCTCCTGAGCCATCGTTAGAAACTAATACTGCATTACCTGATATAATATTTTGTTGTTGATGTAGTAATTGTTGAGGTAATGAAGTACTGCCAAACAGTGAATCTAAATCTAAATCTAATACTGTGTCCCATGACAATAACTTTGTAGAAAATCTTTTTTGAACTGTGGACATTCTATATTCTTGCTCTGCCATTAATGTTCCATTAACTGTTAATGGTATAGTGCATCTAACAATTCTATCATCTCCTACTGTATTAATAGTTTCAAAACTTAAATTACGAATATATGTTTTATATTTGTTAAATTCATTGCCCCATGCAAATGTTCCATATGGCATAATTTGTTCTACCAAAGAATTCATTTGTGTAGTAAAATCAGTCCATATTAATAATTCATAATCTAAATCAATATATTCTGGAATATTTATTGTGTAAATTTCATCACTTTGTTTTGGTTCGGTATTGAATATAGGATTAATATCATCTTCATATCTATTTCGTTTATTATATGGTTGTTTATAAAATAATACATTACCAGCAGCTGCTCTATTAATATCTAATTTTTTTAATTGGTCTCGTTCTTGTAATGAATTTCTTTTTAAAACTATAATAGGAGATTGTAACATTCCTTTTTCATCACGCAAATATCCTAATCTACGAACATTATCCCATTTTTCGCCGTTGGCAAAAATAACCGGTACAGCTATTAATTCTCCATTAGCTTCTACTTGTGGTTGTATTTCATTATCTAAAAACCATTTTAACGCATAATCAATATCATATACAGTTCGTTTAGGAGTTCGTACTACATCATCATCTCTTCGAACTTGATTTGCTCGATTTAGTATCGGATCTGGCCTATTCGACTCTGTATTTTTTAATTCCGGTTTATTTGTTTTTCTATCAATATTTTGTATACGATATCTAGCCATTAACCAAATCCTTTATATGAGTTATCATCATTTGGAGTACCGAATCTCATTTTTCTAATATTTGTCGGCGTTTGTCTTGTTACATGTGCATCGCATAATACTGATACGCTATATCCAAATTTATCTCCATTCGGCCATGTTTCAGGATTCTTTCCTGCGAAATATTCATTTGCATCTACGTTATCTAATTCATAGAATTCATTATCCCATTTTACAATATCTCCCGTTTCAGGATAAAAATCTGCTTTTTCTAATATATCTCTAGATATACCAAATTGAGCTGTTCTTGTATATGTATGACCATAATCGTCCATATTAGCTGTTTTGCCTTCTTTGGTAATTAATGCAGGTATTAGTATGGAACTATAATATGTTTTAGAAGTAGATTCTCCATATATATTTGAATTAGATTGCTCAACAACTAATTTAAAGAATTCTATTTCTGTATCTACTATTGCATTTAATAATTCTGCATTAATAGATGCTAAAAATCTCGCATCCCGTTGTGTTCCAAATAAAGCCATAATTATCCTATATAAATTTTAGTAGGTACTTTTGACAATACTTCATTCATTGCATCATTTTCTGCTTGTTGTCTTGCCATCATACTTTCTTTGGTTAATTTTTCTAGAAATTCTCGTAGTTGCGTAATTAATGCTTCTTTTTCAGATTGACCTTGAGAAACTAAATCTGAACCATTAAGTGTTACTTCGGAATTAGGTATTGGTATTGTTGAATATTTACTTCTAACATATCCTAATGTTTCTTTAACTAAAGCTGCTCCATACCGATATATCCATGCTCTACCCATATCATTAATTTGTGAATATTTTTGATAGGTATATGGTATATTTGATGCATCGCTAATTACATTATCCATTACCGCAGTATTACCAAATAATATTGCATCATTTGCTTTATCTTCTTCGAATAAAAATTCAAACCAAACAGTTTTAAAATATGGTGTAGCAGCTGTTCCTTGTGTTCCTGGTACTGGAAATAATTTTATATCATCTCCATGTAATTCAAATGAGAAATGAGATTTTCTAATTCTATCATTAAATTCTATAGTTTGAATACGCAATAAATCTTGATGTATTGGCATCATCATAAAGTTAACAGATGGAGAAAATCCGCCGAAATCAAATGAATCTAATAATTGTTGTGAACCTAATCCAGTACCAACAAATGGATCAAAATATCTAACAATTGCGGGAGGCACATGATGTAATACTCGTTTAATTTCAATTGAACTACTATTTGATAATTCAATACCCAATGATTCTGATACCGCTGTACGAATACTATAAGACTGCACTCCGTCTTTAATAGCTATAGAAGCTGAATACCATTTTACATTTCCTCCTGAATCTGCTTCAGTACCATATGCTCTAGATAATTTTGTTATATATGATAGCGAACTTCCTATTAATGTATTTGTTAATCCTGAGTCATTTAAAAAACTTGAGCCGGTATTAATTCCTAATGTATTTAATAAATTATTTGTAATATTAACTTGATTGACTTGATTTGAATATTCAATAACTGCTGATTCGAATGCATTATAAAAATTTATATCTAATAATTCAACATCCATAATTGGATATCCAACGTTTTCAGCTGCATGTTTTGCGAAGCTATCTGCTTGTTGTTGAAACATTGTATCATTATCAAAAAATCCAAATGGTGTGTCTCCTACACTAAATGATGAACTTCCGGGCCATATTGGTTTATTTTCACTATAATCCATTTAATACCTTTTATAATAAATATCAGTACACATATACTTGTAATATGATATTTTTAGAAATTATTGTAATTTTGTAAGAGTAGTTTCTAATAATTGCATTTGTTCTAGTGTCTCAATTTTTCCGATACATAGTTGTCGGATTGCATGAAATGTTTTTCTTGGGGAATATGCTGTCAATACTTTTATTGTTACTAATTCTACACCTTTACCTAAATCCTGTTCAATATGTACCATTAATACCATACGAATTGCTCGTATTCTATCTAATACATCTACAAGATTTCCTTTGTACCGAATTCGTACTTGCATTGAATATTTTGTTCTAGGTGCTGCCATAATTACTATTTCTTTTTATATAAATATCAAAACAGTAAGAAAGGGATGAAAAAATCATCCCTTCCAAACTCAATCGTTAAATAATTAATTAAAAAATTATAAAATTTGTTAATTATTAAATTTGATCTACACCGGATACATAAACTTTTCCGTAGAATTCTGGTCTTACAACTTTCTTCGCATAACGAGTCATAACGCCTTTTCTAGGAGTAAAGTTAACTGGATCGTACACTAATGGTGTCATGATAAGTGGTACGTATGGAGCATAAACTGCACCTGTTTCAAGGAACTGCGCTCCTCTATATCCCATAAGGATTACGTTTTCTTTCATGTATGGGTTCTTGTAAACTGTGTATCTATTATTAATAGCACCAATTTTTTGAACACCAGCGGCAAATTCCATTTTGTTACCATCTGTGTCAGCGGCAAATCCAGGAATAGATTCTAGGATAGTTGCTACTTGTGGAGATGTAACTAAGAAATTTGCACCACCTCTTAGGGTTTTTTGGTGAATTGCATTAGATACTTTTTGAAGTTTAGTACCAAGCGTTTGGAACCACTCTCCTTGAGTATTATAATATCCACCATCAGCTACGCCTTTTCCAACGAATGCTGTTCCTGCAGAGTTTATAAATTGATTAGAAATTGCTGACCAATACTCAGTTGTTACTGCACCATTGATTAACATATCTAATATTTCAAGATCAATTTCCATTGATACATATTCACTCAACATTGAAGTTAATTCAGCTTCAGCGTCAATTGAGTGGTATGCATTTAAATCTTGAGCAAATTCAGGTGTCCATACAGCCTTTAACTTTCTAGTCTTAGCTACAATTGCATCTGATTGCATTTCAAGATTTACTTCTGGAATGTCAATATCAGTACCATCATTGATACCTGTGCCAGCACCAGAACCTTTGAAAGGATCTTTATCTTCGAAATCACCTCTAGTAATATCAGTCGGTTGCAAGCTATATGCTACAGAATATGGTCCTAATACACCTAATGCTGCTGCTGATCCAGAAATTACAAATTCAACATTACCACCATTTAATTTTGTAAATGCTGGATATTGTGTGAATTCAACTGCAGTTGCGTAACTAGATCCTGAAGATACTACAAATGATCTTACTGCTGTGTTATCAAATCCTGCAATTGATGCAGTTGGTACAGATAATACTTTAAAGTCGTCTAGCGTATTAACAGCTGGACCTGTAAATAAAGTATCAAAATTAACAGATGCAGAAGTTGCAGCTGCGATAGTACAATCACCATTTGCAGTTGAACCAGTTGTTTCGTTAATTGAATAAGCAAATCTACCTGCTCCATAAAGACCACCTGATGCATCTGCAGCGTCTGATGTAACACCAAACATTGAGTTATTAGCATCTGGAGAACCATATGGTATTGGGTTAGATGTACCGCCAGTAGTTGTAAATCCTGGCTGAGCTGTACCGTATTTAAAATCTAAATAAAATACTAGTCCTGATGGTAGGTTCATTGGTTGTACAGAAACGAATTCTTTTGCTGCAAATTCAGCAAAGATTCTTCTTACCAATGGAAGAGCTACTCCAGACCATTCTTCAGAATTAGCTGCAGTTCCTGTACCAGAAGCTTCTTTGACTAATTGTCTAGCTTGGTTTTCAAGAAGTTGAGCCATTCCTGATCTTTCAGTCTCACTATTAAGACCTTCTAATAATCCGGTTCTTTCCCATTTAGATGTCAAGCCTTTTGCTTTATTTCTTTGAGAAGGATTAGGATCATTTAATAATGATGAAATTTCCATTTCGTTTTTCCTTTTTTTTAATCAAGTAATCCAGCTAATTTTTTCCATCTATTAGCTAATTCATTACCTTCATTAATGATTTGTTTCGTTTTTGTGCTAGGAGCAGTTGTCCCAGTCGTTCTAGAAGCAATTCCTTCTTTGACTACTTTCTTGCGCTTTTTAACTGGCACGTGAAAGCTTTCTGCTAATGTACTAAATACTAATTTTACTTCTCTTGTATTACCAGCTCTATCAAAATTTTCAATTACTTTCATTTTTTGATTTTCGTCTAGTTCAAAGTTTCTAAATAATTTATTAGTATATAATAACTTTGCATTTAAAAGATTTACTTCGTTAATAGTACCGCGTAAAGAGATAATAGTATTATAAGCTTCTTCTAGCTCTGCTTTAGAATGAGAATCGGTTGGATCTTCATCCTCATCTCTCATCATTCCTCTGCCTTCTTTAGCTAATTCTTCTTCATCTTCTTCTTCCGATAGAATTGATTCAATGATTTCATCGATGTCATACTCTTCACCCATCATTGGATCTTCTGGTTCTAACATTCGATCGTCCATTTCTGTAGTTAAATCATCTTCGGCTGCAGCATCTACCATAGCTTCATCTTCTTCATTTAAATCTTCTTCTAATTCGCGAATAATTGACTCTAACTCTAAATCTTCCGCAGGCTCTTCCATTTCGTCACCCATTCCGTCTAATTCAGCTTCAGCATCCATACCCATATCTTCTTCGGCTCCTAATGAACCTTCGATATCATATGAACCATCATTATCTAAATCGACGCCTACTCCTACTGAGTCAGGTGCATCCATTTCATCATCGGCTACTGCCATTGCATCAACTTCTCCGTCCATATTGTCTTCCATTTCCATATCCATTTCTTGTTCAGACATTGATGTGGTCATTTCATCTTCCATTTCTTCTTCAGCTAATTTTGCAGATAACATTGCGTTGATTCTAGGAGCAAAAGCTTCTTCTAATGCAATCTTAGCGTTGGCTAATGCAGTTTCTTTAACAGCTTTAGCATCCGCAATTGCTTCTTTTAGCAAATCTGATTTTGCCATTTGTTTCTCCTTAAATTTGTTTTGGAAATAAGATTATTTGAAATCTTAATAGAATAATTAATTGTTGTCGACGTTATATAAGATTGATAACGTATTTAAAATAAATATAAGCAAAATACAAAAACAGTAAAAAAGCCCTAACATTTCTGCTAGGGCTTCATTTTTAAATATTTAAACTATTAATATTGCTCTTCAGCGGCTCTTATTTTTTGTATATATACAGCTTTTGTTTTTTGTTTACGTTTAATTATACTAGGCTTAGTATATTCACGATTGTCTTTTAATTTATCTAATATATCTGCATTTTTTAGTTTTCGCTTCCAAATTCGTAATGCAAAATTAATATCTCGGTTTACTACATTAACAGATGTTCCGCCTCCAGGGACTACTGATTGATGATACTTTTGTTTTTTATTCATATGTAACTTATTATGGTGTTTATGTATTTGGTTTTTGTATTATTGGATTAGTTTCTACAGGTGCGGTTGTAGGACTAGGTTGTTTAAGAGTTGTGAATTTAAATTTTTTAACTTCTGGTAATTGACTTATAAAACCTTGTATTCTTTGAGATTCTTTTCCTGGATCTTCTCCAAGTCTAAAATAAAAAAATCCTTTACCAGCAGCATCATCGAATTTTGTTTTTATAATATGCATTTTCTTTTTTTCAGCAAATTGAGCGATATCTCGTTTTACGTCAGCTGCAGTAGCCGGGTCAATTAATTGATATAATACTCCTCCTCTATAATCTGTTATTTTATTTACTAATTCAGCTTCGTCTAAATCAGTAGATTCATGTAATGCAGTACTACCGAAAAACTTTTTATACAATTTGTTTATATCTGACATTCCTTACCTTTATATTATAATTATTTTTTTTCGAATATCCAAGTTAATCAATTTCAAAATATCTACCCAAACCTTGGCCGATGTCTTCAAATGCAGCTTCTAATCTTTCTCTTAACTGAGACATTTCTTGTGCTGTTTTTTCAAATACTTTATATGAATTCGCAATTTCTTTCATGTTACGATTAACAGTGATTCCATCAAACCAATCTCCTTCTGCTAAAGTTACATGATTAGCCATTTCAACCATATGTTTAACTTTTTCGCATAATTCTTTAAGATTCGTTTTGCCGTATACACCTTCACCCAATTGGGAAAATCCTCGGACTGCTTCTAAGAAAGCTTTCTTTTCTTCTTGTGTTATTTGAGGAGCATCATTTTCTAATGCTTCCATTAATGCTTTAATATTCATATTTAAATCCTACATTTTCCATCATCACAAAGTATAGATGTAATAACGCTATTTACTTTGTGATATTTATTTACATTATTATTTTTATTAACAGATTCATTCATTGGTCTCATAAATGCTCCATTGGTTGATGGATTTGATACGAAGTCCCAACAAATTAATTCAAAATCTTCTTGAACTTCTACTGCTGATTCTTTATATAATTCTTTAACACTACCTAAACCTCTACTTGATATTCCTAACGTAATACCAGATTTAAACAATGATTTCAATATATTTCCAGATGGGGTATCTAATACTTGTACTGCCCCCATTAAATCATCATTATTCCACCATATTTTTAATACATTGTGAGATACATTGTTTAAGTTAACTACTGATGAATCTGGGTGATCTAACTCTCCTAATGCTCGATGTTGGTCAATATACTCTTTTTGATATCGTTGGCATTCTCGATGTAATATATTTTTAGGGTATATTCTTCCATTTTGATTCTTTGCTCCTGCTCTCTGTAATACGCCTTGGACAACCATTCCGCCAGGAACTCCAAATTTGGCTCCATTTGATTCTGATAATGAACCAATTGGGCTAAATGGCATATATTCTACTAATAAAGCTTTTGACATATTATTCTCCTAAACTCCTGATACGTTCTGATATTTTTAATAATCTTTCTGATATTTTATTTAATGCATTATGAGTAGATTTGCCATATGTTGACCCGGCTATACCAGATTCATTTTTTAATCTAGATGTATATCTAACCAATTTTTCTATCTCTTGTAATTTTTTTGCTACTTCTTTTATAGTACCATTAACTGTTTGTGTTGGAGTCGATTTTGGATTGCCAGATGCAAATTTTGAATATGATTCAATAAGTGCAGCATATTTTGCATCCATTGCTTTTTGAACTGATTCATATTTCATTTTCTTTTTCTTTTTAGCTTGTGCTCTAGTTGAAAATGCATTTGGGGTTTGATATCCAGGTACGCCTCCTGTTGTACTCATTTCGTCAATTTCGTCTTCTGTTAATTCAATATCAGCTTCAGGATCTTGCTTTTGTAACTCCAATGCTTTTTGTTCATCATCAGTTTTTATAACTTCATTTGCTGCATCTTTCATATCTTCTTCTGTATCACCGTCATCATCAAGATCTAAGAAATCAGGTTTAGCATCTTCTTTTTTCATTGCTTTTTTAATAGCTTTATCTTTAACGCCCATATATTCATCTCTAGGAGATTCTTGTTCTCCGTCTCCATCCCAGTCTCGTTCATTTAGTTCTGTAAATTTAGATTCTATTTCTTTAAGAAATGATTTCATCGATTTGCCTTTTTTAATTCAGTTATTAAATCATGATATCTTAACAATGATAGTATATGAGATTCTTTAACTAATTTAATAGTTTCCACATTACATAACATTTCCGATAATTTATTTACTTTTATTTGTGTTACTTTATCAGTAATTTTTTTAGATTCAGTTTTCAATTCTTTTTTAATACCAGGTATTATTTTTTCAAAATACAATTTTAATGATTCTGAATCATTAACGTGAGTAATATATTGATTTAATAAATCTTTTTGTGCTTCATTTAAGCCAGAATATTTTTCATTAAATTTATCAACAAGCATTTTATATGCTAATAATCGTAAATCTTTATTTTGACTTTTAAACGTTTCAATAACTTTATCTTTTTTGGTATCTGTATTTGAAGTTAGCATTGTATGATTAACAATATTACTTTTACATTCCATTAATTGTTTAGGATTATCTTTATCTTCATATTCAAATAACATATATATTGAAGCTAATGTTTTATAGTTATTAATACGTATTTTTGAAATTTTATCAAATACAAAATTATTAGATATTTCTTTTACTAGATTATATCTTTGTCGTTTTAATAATGATTTATTAAGTTTAACATGAACATCTTTACATGTACGAATAAAATCCAATGCTTTTGCTTCTGAATCAAATTGTTCTTTAATTAATGAATTATATAATTGCAATTCCTTTGACAATTCGGTATTCTTTCCGAAATATTTTTTTATTATATCTATAGTTTTTGATTTATCAGTAGTCATTGACTCTGATGTTAATTTCCTAACTAAGATTTCAAAAAGTATCGCTGTATTTTTATATTTTGAATGTTTTAATTTTTTCATGCCAATACATGGTCCTTTTCATATAAATATGGTTTAAATTATAAAATATTATTTTCATCTAACATTGATCGTTTATTTTTAGTATCTTTATTATTTTCATTGATAACTTTAGGACCATTGTTTTTAATTTTCTTTAAAATATCAGCATTTTCTGTAGCTACCGTAGTTCTTCGATTTCTGAATCTAGGGTCTGGTTGAAATGTTGTATTTGTAACTTGTTTAATTGTTTTTGCACCTGTTGGATCCCATCCCATATGATTTTTGTGCTGACCGTATTTGATTCCTTCTGGAGGTCTACCTCCTTTATCTTTTTCTTCAATATCATCACTACTCATATGCATTGATGCTAAATCGTGTGGAGTACCATATGATGCTCCAGTTAATGTAGGATCATTGCCTTCTTGTTCAATTTGATTTTGACGGAATCTCAATTTTAAATCTTCTATAACATTGTTTCTTTCTTCTAGCCACTCATCTTCAGACATATTAAAAATATATTCGTATATATATTTGTCTGAAACAAGTTTTGAATCTTTCATTGCAGATGCTAAAGTAATTTTTTCATTCATTAATGCAACTTTTTGTTGATCATAAATAATAGATGGAGATGTTAATTCTAATTCAAATCCTACTAAATCTTCTCCCTCATATCCTTGTGAATATAAATGTATAATTCCAATTTTAACTAATTCAGAAACAACAATTTTTTGTAATCGTTCTATAGTTCTTGCAAATCTTATATCCATTGAAGCTAATGTACTTTTTCCTTCAACTCCTTCATCATATCCTAAAAATGGTTTAGGTATTTTTAAAGCAGCCATCATTTTATGCTTAACATAATCAATATCTTCAATACCAGTAAATGTCATTCCTGGTAGTGTGTCTATTTGAGTTTGGCTATTTCCTCCTCGTACTGGTAAATAATAATCTTCTAACATGTTATTTAAATTAAATTTAAGATTATAATTTCCATTATTTTTGTCTACATATGGAACTTTTTTCATTTTATTAATAATTTGTTCCATAAATGAATCAACTTCATTTGGTGGTATATTACCAATATCAATTTTAAAAACACGTTTTTCTGGAGCACGCATAATTCTGTGAATAAGCATTGCATCTTCCAACATAGTTAATTTTTGGAATTCATTTCTAGCTCCTTCTAACATTGATCTACCATATGGTAAAAAATTTGAATCTGATAATAGTCTGAAGTGAGCTAATTCAAAAACATCAAATTTTAAGTTTTCTGATGATACGTGTCTAAATTTAATATCATATTCTCCGGTTGCATCGTCATATTCTTCCAATCTTTCTACTTCATATGAAGACAACGGTCTTGCACTCATTATACCTAGATCTTCTGCTATATCTAATTTCAAAAAGAAATCTCCATATTTACACATATTTCTAATCCAAGGCCATAAATTAAATTCTATATTTAATATATCATAATATAAATTATATAATATTTTTTGGATATGAGTTTTATTTGTTTTAATAGTTAGTATATCTCCAAATTGATCAGCTAATGTCGATTCGTCTGCATAAATATCTAAAGCTGATGATATAATAGGATCTTTATCCATCATTTCATAATCAGTATAAAGCTGCATACGATTCTGTTGCATATAATAATTTGAATCATATCCACCATGGCCACCCATACTATGTCTGTTTGACCCATGTAATCTTGTATATCGATCGTACAATTTTGATTGAGATATATTACCCGTTGATTGTAGTCTATTTGTATCAACTACCCTTAACCGGTCTTTGCCAAATTTACGAACTACTACATTTGTAGAGAATAAATTACTTAAACGTTTTCTTAATGAAGCCATTACTTATCTTTTTATTTATTATAAATATAACTAACTACAGAAGCCAGGTCAAATTTTCGTCATCAAGACCATTATTCCACTTCCAACTATCCGAAGGACGGTCCTGTTTATTAGTATATATTGTTGTATCTGTCTTTTGAACTTTGGATAAAGCTCGCTTGTTTAAGTCAATTCCATGTTGTCTTAATTTTAAACTAGTATCTCTTAACCATAATCCAATTGAATAAGCCATTACCAGATCATCATTATATCCAACTTGTGCTTGTGCTTTTCCATTTAACCAAACAAAAACAAATAATTCTTGAATTAAACGTTTTGATTTAATAATCGGAGTTCCTTCTCTCATATACATTTCTAAAGATGATATCATTAATGGTCTTGTTCTAGAAGTTGTAGAAACACCAGGTACCATTTTAGTTTTATCTTTCATGTCATAGCCTTTCAGTAACTGAACTTCTAAATCAACATATCCATCATCTTTATATGTATAAAAAATATTTTCATAATTTCTGTCTAATGCTGGTTGAATTGCAGCCCATCCAATATTGGCATTTTCAATTGCTAGTAATGCATTATTCCATTCTGTAGCTACAGTTACTAACATATTACCGAAATCTTTTGGTGGCAATTTTCCTTTGTATTCAGCAACTTGCGTAATTGTTTCTACATCTATAACATGAAATGTAGACCAATCTGCCCCATCGCCACGTGCAACGTCAGCTACAACAATATAATTTTTTGTATAGTCTGGATATTCCCATACCCAATATCCATTATCAAAACCTCTTTTTTCTATTGGCTCTTGACATTTAGATTCATATTCTTGTAATATTAAACCATCAACTACAGTATGTCCAGAAGATATAAAATCACAATCACATTCTTGAGCCGCTCCTCGTTCTCCTAATAATCTAGTTTGTTGATCTCTCCAAGATTGGTCTCGCTCAGGGTGTAGTTCCCATTTTAATTTAATAGTTTCAAAGCCATTTGTTCCATTTTCAGCATCAACCCATGTTTGATGAAACCAATTACCAATACCATTTGGAGTTGATAATACAATAGCTCCACCACCAGTAGATAGGGTTGCTTGGGATGCTACCCAAATTTCTTCAATATTTCTAATGAATGCGGCTTCGTCTACTATTAATAATGATAATGCTTCGGAACGTGCGCCTGTTGATGAACTTGATATTGCTTTAATTTCTGACCCATTAGCAAATTTCAATGATAATTTATTGTTAGTAACTATCTGAGTTTTTAGCCAACTAGGTAAGTTTTCATTCATTATTTGAACTTTACTTACTAAATTCTTTGCTACGTCTTGGGTTGTTGCTATAACTAAAACGTTAAAGTCTTCATTAAATAACATTGACCATAATGCATATCCAGCTGATAATGTTGATATACCTAATTGCCTTGATTTTAAAATTACGTTATACCGATTATTCTGTAATGTAGATAATGATTCTTCCTGAAATGGAAATAAATTAAATTTGATTTTTCCTTTAATTGGATGTTGAATATAACAAAATTGCCGCATAAAGTATACAGGGTCATTTGCACACTTTATATATTGCTCTTTTATAATTTTTTTTATATCTTGATCTGCCATTATTGAATAACTTCTACAATTAGTTTTCCTGTTAATAGTGTAGTTAATATACCACTACTAAACCAGATTATTTTATTGTCATACCATTTTGGTTTTAGAAGTTTTTCACGTTCAATATATAAATTTATATTATCTTTTAAAAAATTAGTTTTTTGTTCTAAATATAAATTTTCTAAGCTATCTAAGTGTATAATTTGTTCCAAATCATTGATTAAAACTTCCTGATCCGAAATAATTTCATTATTAATAGAGTCTAAATAATATAATGAATCCAATGTATTTGATATTCCTATTATTTGATTACTAGTAAAACATGTATCAGCTACTTGCGTAAAAATTAGTATCGGATATAAACATATTATAATAAAAAAATATTTCATTTCCTAGTTCTTTTTAATATATTTGCCTTTGCTGATTTTACTGATTCTTCTTTTGATTTAACTACCTTTTTCTTTTTAGGAATAGTAGTTTTTTGTTTCTTTTTACTTTCAATTTTTGCTTTCTGTTTTTTAACAGTTTTTTTAATTTTAGCTTTTTCTTGTTTTACTGTTTCAATTTTTTTATCTATTTTTGTTATTTCTTCATTATTAGTATCAATTTTCTTTTGAGTCGACTCTAATTTTTTGTTTTTTGATTTTTTAGAAAAAATAAATAATAAAGCAAAAATTGCTGTTACTGCCCCAATGATAAATTTCCAATATTTTTTAATTAGTTTCATTTTCTTTTTTGTCTTTATTAATGTTTGCTAAAAATTCTTCTTTGAATTTAGAAAATTGTGCTTCTACTTTTTCTTCAAATTCTTCTTTTGTCATACGAGCAGCCCATGTTTCAGTTAATCCGTCTGCATTTGTAACAAATGATTGTGCTTCTGTAAATGCTTTTTTTAATGCATCGACGTCTTGTTCGGCATCTTTTAACCACGATAATGCACTTGAGTGAATCCTATCCTTTTCATATTCTTCGTATTTACCTTCAGTACGAAGTTTATGTTCCATTTCTATTACACAATCATAACACATTCCATGTGATTTTTTCATTTTTTCATCTAGATGATTGTATACAGTTTTACAACATTCGTTTTTACAATTTGGATATGAAGTTAAATAATCTCGAATTTCTTCAGATATAGAATTAGCTGGTTTTTTAATACGATAACCATTTTTTTGTTCTATCCGATATAATGTATTACCAATTTTTTCTTCCCATATATCTCCTACTTCATGTTTTTTATTTTGTGTAGCAGAATGCGTTGCATCAGAAAATCCGTGAGTTTTTCTTGTTTGAAATTTATGAGTGCCATCAAGCATTTGCTTAATAGCTTTAACGTTTTGTAACTTTTTTGACATATATGTATATTTTTTATATCAACTAATATTACTAGATGATAGTTTTTGAAATAATCTTTTTGTTGCTAAATTAATTTGCTGAACTTTTCCTCTTCTTATATCACTATCGTCATCGTGAGTAATCTTATTTATTGCCTTCATTAGTAACTTCATTTGCGTTTGAGGATTTTCTTGTTGTTGTACAAATGCAATAAAATCTGAAATCTTTGGATTAACTGATGGATCAGCTGGTTCTTCTGGGGCAGGTTCTGCAGGTGCTTCTGTGGGTGCTTCGGTTGGTTCTTCTGCAGATACATCTGCTGGTTCTGGAGCTGCTGGCTCGGGTGCAGGCTCGGGTGCAGGCTCGGGTGCTGGCTCGGGAGTGGGTGCATCTGCGGGTACTTCTGGAGCGTCAGCTGCAGGTTCTGGTTCTGGCGTATCAGCTAGTGGTTCTTCTTTTTCTTCCTGCTCTACTATAAATTTAGCTACTTTTCTTTTAATAATTTCTCTAACTAATTTTTCTTTTTGTTCTTTAGTTAATTTTTCAATTTGAGTCATATATCCCCCATCTTTTTTAGCTAACGTAGCAAGTAAATCTTTTGTATCTGCTTCGATATTTTTTTTAAAGGTCTTCATTGCATGAGCTGACATTTTAGAATCACCATCTTCCATGGACTTAATTGGATATATCATATCAGAGTCTTTTGTCTTTGGTACCATATTGTCGACATCATCAATAACTTCTTTATCGTCTTTTCTATCGCCTGGTTGTAATTCTCCTGTAGAATTAGGTACCATATTATCTACATCTTTATCTATAGTATAATCTTTTAGATCTTTTCTAGCTTTATGTTTTGAATTTTCTGGTTTTTTGTATTTTTTCTTAGCCATAATTTATTTGCCTTAATTTTATATAAATATTATCTAGAATACTTTAATGTGCCTAATATCTGATTTACTGGCGCAAATGCACCTGTTAACTTATATGTTTCTCCTCCATATGTAAATACGATACCTTCAACCGGTACAATTTTTTCAAATCCGCCGAGTCGTTTTATTCGGTTTAATTCAAGTTTTAATTTATCTAGCGTTTCAATATTATTTGATGATTTTACATCTTTTAAAACAGCTGCCAAGTCTTTTCGGATATCTTGAACTGCTTTGTCTGGATTGGCCGCTAGAAAGTTAGTTGCATTTTTTAATACTTCAGCTCCTAATTTCAAAAATATAGATTCAAATGGTTCCATATTTTGTTTTTGATATTTTTTAAAATCTTTTTTGTCAAATGCAATCATCCATTCTAAAAATTGTTCATTATCTATCATTTTTTTAATTTTAGTAATAGATGTACTTTTATTATAAAATGCCCACCTGTTAACTAATAATTCTAAAACATCTTCTGGAATATTATAATTATCTTTTAGTGCTTTAGCTTTTATAACTTCTCTCCACCATGCAATATGATATTCAGTTACTTTATCAGTATCGTTTAATTTATATCTATTTTTCAATTGATCTAATTCTTTAAATAATGCATCTTGATAATCTTGGAAATTTTCAACTCTTCCTAATTTTATTTTTTGCGGAGGAATTAAATTAAAAGTATTTTGCATATGTGCATTTGCATCTTGAATTGCTTTTTGTACAACATTGCCTCCTGACATATCTGTTTCCACAACTTTGCCATTTTCATCATATTCAACTAAATTATGAAATTGAAGTACTGCTTTTTCATATGGTATAACATTTTTCGTAGCAGGATAAATAATTTCCATGTTAGCAAATATTTTTCCATTTTGGAATATACTATTTAATTTATCTTGGCCAACCTTGGAAAATGCAGCTGCTAAATCATTTCCAGCTTCTCCAAATGAGTCTGACAATGCTCCCCGTCCGGCAAATTTTGCTTGTAATTCTTGTACAGTTAATGGATTAATACGTTCTTTAACTCCTCGAGCAAATTTAACTTGGCCATCTTTTACTGTCATGAAAATATTTTGTCCATCCGTTTTTTCAGTAACAGCTTTTTCTATATCCAATCTTCCTTGTAAAGCTCTTGCAATCATTTCTTTCATATCTGCAAACGATAAATCATGTTTATCATATGGATGATTCATATGGCCTGCTAATCCACCTTCATTTAAATATTTGGTACCAAAGACTGTTTTAGGAAATTTATCAAAATCATATACAAACCCTCTGTCGCCTGACTTATCTAAATATTTTCTTAATTTATTTATTTTTTTAATGTGCGCTTTTGCCCCTTTAGGAGTTTCATATCCTTCGGCTAATTCAATATCCATTTGTACGTCTGGATATTTATCTATCAGTGTTTTTACTGCTGCTATATTTTTAGCAGAATCATCAATAAAATAAATGTCGTCATATCCTTTTTTAATTTGATCTTCTATCCATTTTGCTTTATCCATTGGATTTGAAGAGCCTAATGCTACTACATATATATTTTTAAGTCCATGTTCTTTTTCTAAATACCGCTTAACTGGATATGCTATTGATCTAGCAGTTAATATAGTTGTTTTTGCTCCTGGGTCACGATGTGCCTGTTTTAGTGCATCTATATTAACAGATATCGGAGTTGCACCTTTAATAATTTTATCAAAGTCTTTGAAATCAAAGTCATCTCCTGGTCTTGGTTCGTATACTGCAAACTCTGCTGGACTTAATTCTGTGTTGGTACCATCTTTGTGAGTAACATATATGGTAGCATTCATTTTGCTTAAAGTATCATCGAAGTCAAATACTCGTAATCGTTTACCTGTTCTTAATTCAGTAAATAATTCAGTAGCATCTTGTTTTAGTTCCTGTAATAACCATTCTTTCAGATTCAATGATTCAGTAATTACTAATATTTTTTTTAGTGATGGTTCTAATTCTCCCTGTGCTCCAACATCAATATTAAAATCTGGTTGCCCGTCGTTTAAATACATATGTAGAGCTTCATGTGCTTTTTTAAGTTTAGGATGATTTATTCCACTTTCATAAAAATTTCTTAAAATTTCACCGTAACTATTATACTGCTCTTCAAACTCTTTAAATTCATCAGCTGATACTTCTTGCGTATCCGTACCTAATAGTTTGCCATCTGCAGAAACTCCGCCTAACATTTGCCATATGTTTTTAATAATAGCTTCATCATAATTTGGATAACTTGCAGCAAATATATCATAATCATTATTTTTTAATGAGTTTCGTATTGTGCTAGCTGATATTGGACTTCCGTCTTTATATTTTAATGGATCTCCAGAAACAGTTAATTCAATAGCATCAACGCCTGTGGGAATTGTTCGTCCTGATTTGTCTCCGACGGTTTTGTATTTGTCGACATTTGGTATAAATGTTTTAACTCGAACATAATCATTATCTTTTTCAGATGCAGCTAATGCAAATCTACCTTGTGTATCTTCTGGTAAATTGAAAAGATATTCATATGCGGCCATTATTGGAGAATTAAAATCAGTAGATTGTATTTCAATATTATTATTTCTATTTAATAGATTAAACATTTTAATACTTGTATCTCTAGTTATACCATCTCTTTCTTTTGGTCCTATTAACATGATAACCCGATCAACATTAGGGTTTTGTGCATATCGTTGCGCAAGAGCCATATGAGCTCCTGTTATTGGCTTGAAGCCTCCCGGGAATAATACTGTTACTTTATTCATTTTATATTCTTTATTATAAATATATTGTTAATTTATATTACATTAATTTGTCATCGATTATACTATATATCGCTAGCGTTCAGGCACTGGAGCAATTGCAGTACTGAAATCACCTGCAAATGCTGAAGTCGCAGTAATTGTTAAATTTTTAACGCGTGTTCCTTTTAAGACACTTGTACCGGTACCTGTTGTGTTTAATTGTAATCGTATTTTTAGTTTTGTTACCTGTGACACTGTGGGTATAGAAAATTTAATTAAACCAAATGCTGGTCCTATGGATCTTGAGCTATAATCAGTTCCTAGGGTTACGGATAAGGCAGTTGTGGTTATATCAGAATATGATTCCCATTCGTCGTATATATTAGTACTAGATGTACCTGAATATGAACCTGTTACTGCACGTGCATATTGTAATCTTACTCTACCGATACGACTAGTTGTATCTACGTTATTCTGCACTTGATGATCATATGAAATAAGCAATACATCTTCATATGGTAATAATTGACAAACATATTCTGCATATGTTGTAAAAGTAATACTGTTAGGATCTAATGCGAAAACTCTTTGATATTCATTAACATCTGATACTATTTCTCGACCTATATTACGTGCTAGCACTTTTCCATCAGCTGTATCTATTAATTCATATTGTTCTGCTCCACCGCCTGCATCAAATACTTCTCGTATATATAAGGCAGACCCAGAAATAGTACCATTCTCGTCTAATTGAAATGTAGGTCCGTTGTCAGGAGCTGGTAAATTTGTTGCAGATTCCAATGTTGTATCAGTTATTACAGTACCTCCAATAGTACCTCCCGTTGCATTTATAGTTCCATCTGGGTTTAATTGAAAGTTTGATGATGATATTTCTAAATTTCCATTTGAACCACTTATAAATTGAGAACCAGATTTACCAAAGAAAAATTTATCTGTTACTACTTCTAACTCACTTGGGTCGGTACGAAATTTAAAGTAACTTTCTGATGTAGCTACCATTTCTAAACCTATACCTTGATATGGTGTTGCGGTTTGTTGTGGCAAGGCTGAACCAGAAAATAATAGAAACCCCCCTCCGCCATTTGAACCAGTTGCTTGATTGAATCCTTCATATCCTAACGATCGTATATAACCTGTATTTTTTAATCCTGATATATCAATTCCAGATAATAAACTATCAGCTACATATAATGAACCGGTTATCATTGAAAATCCGCCATCAATATATCGATTGCCGCCTTCCCAATTTTTATCGTATATATAACTAACTGTTTTACTTCTGTTTCCAACTATATTATAATATTCAACTTTAAATGATAATTGATTATCACTTTTATGTTTTGTTGGTATTTCTGAACGTATTCTTGTGTAATTTGGACTATATCCAATTTCTGCATTTGTTAGTGTTCTTACATCAGCAATTTGCCATATTCCAGAATCCACAACAAACAATAACGAACCGTTTCCAGTTTTATCTGCTTTAAATTCAAATTCAATATCATCATATCTTTGATTATTAGCTGTGCATTCAATTTCTGCAATTTTTTTACCTACGGTAACAGGTAAATCTTGATTTAATAAATCAGCAGCATCATAATTAAATGCCGAGCCAGATGCGTAAATAAATAATTTAGGGTTTTTATTACTACTTACCGTACTTCGTGTTGCTAATGCATCTAATGTTACTTTGTATTCTGATTGACTAACAAAATAACCGGTATATTCATCTTTAACTTGTGCAACTAAAACACTGCTATTTGAGGTAATATCAGTTGCACTATCAATTAGCATAGCATTATTAATAGATGAAGTTGTCCATGTTAGTGTAGGAGCGGTAGTTTCAGAATTACCTTGATATGTATGTCCTTCCCAATATGTGTCAATTACACTTTGTGTTGTGAATATTCCAATTGATTCGTCTGGAGTTAATGATGATGTAGAATCTATAAATATTTCTGTTCCTTCTAACGCTACATCATTAACTATTTCCCATGTGCCTACAGTACCTTTTGTGTTAGTATACACTTTAATTCTAGAAATATCTCCGGTGGATGGTTCTAATTTATCAATTTGAACTAAAGCAAATGACTGTGAGTTTTGAGTTGAAACATAGTCTGGATTTGCTTCATATGAAGCTGTAAATGTAGTGGCAGTAAATGAATTATATGTATGTGAAAATATACTTCGATTACTATTTACTACATATGGCGTTTCTAATTGTATTGCAGTATCACTCAATACTTTTTTTATTTTAGATGTATATGTAGTATTTGTTACATTGTAAGTTGGGGTTGGTTGTAATGATAATGGGGATGGTATAGTTATAGTTCCACCTACCATTTCTCCGTTAAATTTACCGCCATTAATTGTTAAAACCGGATAATTTTGTAGATATGAATATTGAACAGTGCCAGTTGAATATGTTGGAAATTGTGTGTCAGAATATAATCTATCTAATTGTATTCCTATATTTTCTGATATTGTAACAGTTGGTTCAATATTAAATATAATTTCTGATTCATTTGGAGCAGTAGGATTAGTTGGTAATTGTCTAGACCATTTAACATTGATTTTATTACGCCAATCTTCTGGAATGTTTATATTATTTATTCTAGAAACTTCTCCGATCAATGTTACTGTTGCTGGTCCAGGAGGTGTATCTTCATAAACATATATTGCAAATACCCTAGATTTATCTTCGTCGATATAACTCAGTAATTCACTGTATATAGCGTCACCGTTTGAATCTAATACTTCACATTCAATATTGGAACCTATTTTTAAATTTTCTGCATTACCTTGTAATTTAAATAAATTTTTACCGGCAGTAAGTCGTAATGGAAATTCTGTTATTTTAAATATATCTTCTGATGTTAATGACGTATCAGTAAAAAACGTTGGTATATAGTTAAGTCCAGAATATATTGCTCGTAATTTTGACATTGTACATTATCTTTAATATAAATATTACGTATGTACAATATGGCTGAAATTATTAATTTTATTTACTTCCATTAAATTATCAACCATATCTCGCATTGATTCTACGTGTGATATTATAATTGAGAAATCAAATTTGGTTCTGAAATAATCAAATAAATTTGTTACTGCTGATATATGATCTTGATCTAAACTTCCCCAACCTTCATCTATTGCAATAAAATTTGGTCTTGGTAATGCAGACACATTAATTAATGATACTCGAATTGCTAATGAAGAAATAAACCTTTCCATTCCTGATGTTAATTCCAATGGCCAGTGATTATCTTCATCATATATAATGTAACCATTAATATTTTTGCCGTCTGTATTTAATACCATATTAAAATCTACAACTTGATTTAAAACATTGTTAATTTCTGTTTCAATTTTTGGTAATGCTTTTTTAATTAATTCATATGGCACTCCATCTCTTTTTACAGATTTTAAATAATATTCATATGCTTTATATTCTGTCTCGAGTTGTTTATATGTGTCTAATTGTTCTAACGCTGTTTTCTTTTTAGTTTTAGCAACTTCAATTTCTCCGTGATTTGATTTAATTGCATCTGTAATTGTTTTTAATGCGGATACAATATCTGATATTAATTTCTTTTTATTTGATATTTTTTCATCTATAGACTTATTATGTATAATTGCAGACTCATTTTTTCTAAATAATTCTTGTCTTTCTAAACATGTTTCTAATTCAGATTCTTTTGTTTGCATATCACTTTCAAATATCTGTAATTGTAATTCTTGTTTATCTAATGTATTTCTAAGATCTTGTTTTTCTTGAATTTTATCTATTTCGTCTTGTATAATATTTAATTTCATTTTAGAAGAACGTAGAATCTGTTCTTGTTTTATTGCAACTTTTTCTAGTATTGGTATTTCTTTTTTTGCTTCTTCTGCTTCCTTTACAAATATATTTGAAACACAATATTTACATGTAGGATCGTATTCATGATCTTTTAAATGATCAATTTTTTCTTGTAAATATGTAAGCTCCGCTTGATGTCCAAGTATAAATCTAGTAGATTCTCCTATAGACTTATTAACGTTATCTTTTTTTATGTTAAGAACATTTAAATCTGTTTGAAAGTCATAGTCTGTGCCATATTTACATTGACTATTTAATGTGTCAATTGTAGATTCATGTTCTTCTATATTATTTTGTAATTCTTCTATAGCTTCTTCAAGATTTGTTTGTGTATCTTCTAAATCTTCAATATTAGGTCCGTCATATGACATTGGTTGTTTTGATTCAATTAAATCAACTATACCATTCTGTAAGTTATTTCTAGAATCTTGTAATTCATTGTCATTTTTTTCTAATTCAATTATTGTATCTTGATTTGCAATAATAATATCATCCGATTCTTTTATTATGGAACCAAAATCAGTTTTCTTATATTCTTTTAATTTACCAGATGTTTCTTTTATTTCTTCTGATGCTAAGTGGTATAATTGTTCAAACACAGTTGTATCTAAAAATTGTGATAATAGATCTTTTCTTTCTCGTTGCGACTTTTCAATAAAATTATTATTGTCAGCTTGTAAAGAAAATGCAGTTAAAATAAAGTCGTCATATGTACCTAAATATCTTCGAATACTTTTATTTGTATCACTTCGTTCTTCTCCATTTAAATTTTCATCTTCATTATAAAAATTAACATTTACTTTAACGTGACCATGTTTCAATGTGATACCTTCACGTTCAATTGTATATAATTTATTATTTAATTTAAATTTAAATACTCCTTTAAATGTAGATTTTTTATTGTTTAAAACTTCTTTTGATTTACTAGTTTTACTACATTTATCAAATATTGTGTATGTTATTGCATCTAATAAAGATGACTTACCAGACGCATTTGCAGCAAATAAACCTATAACATCAGACAATTTAGCAAAGTCTACTTTATTAGTTTCACCATATGAAAACATATTATCAAATTCAAAAGATACCGGATACCATGTTACATTTCTAATTGAATCTAATACAGGTAATTTCGAGTTAATAGTTCTATTAATATGCCGAATAGCATCTATCTCTTTTTTATCTGCTTCGGGATGCGTATCCTCAATATATTGTGTTATTAGATTATTTTGATATTCTACGTCTCTAACATTTCCTATCGATATAGAACCATTCTGATTATAATCAATTTGATTTGCATTACGTTGTATAGATATATCTTGGACTTTATATTTTTTACGTATAGTTGCAATTAATTTTTTAATATCAGATGCATCAGTATCATTAAATTTTATTCTAACTCTAGGTTTATTAGGAACACGATGTGGAGATTTTGTAATTTTTGATTTATCTACTTCAAATGTAACATAGCCATAATCATTTGGTATTTCCACAAATTTTGCTGTTCGATCAGGAACATCCCAAACTAATAATCCGTGATCTAATGCTTCGCCATGATTCTGTTGAATTAATGAACCTGGATATCCAATTGTTTTTTCTTTATTTAAAAATTGTGCTGGTTTATGAATATCTCCTAACAATGTTAAATCGTGTCCAGCAAATAAATCTGTTGTAACATGTTCATTTGAAATTTCAAATCCAATATCGGTTTTAGCATTATGTACTGCTCCATGGTGTAATGCAATTTTATATGCCGCATCATAATCTTTTGCTTTGATATAGTTTTCTGGTGCTACATCGACTGCCATGTGATTAAATACAATTCCAGCCATTTCAAATAACCCATTTTCTTTTATAAAATGAATATTAGGGTTTTGTATTACATCTAATATAGGAGATAAAGCATCCATTCGATATAAATTATTTAAATTCATATCATGATTACCTAACATTACAATTGTAGGCATATCAAACCCATTAAAAAACTTTGTTAACATGTTAATTAATTCTGGAGACATATCCAGTTTGGAATGTACTATATCTCCGGTTACAACACAAATACTATTTCTAGTTGCATGTTGTGCTAAATATAAAAACATGTTGTCGAAAACTTGACTATACTCTTTATGTCGTTTTAGTGTACGAATATGAATATCTGATATATGAAATATTTTATCAATATTCTTTATCGTTGTATTTAATTTTTTTATTTCCATAATAGTTCCATTTCAATTTCCATTAACTCTTCAAATGAAAATGTATATGTATCTTGAATTAATTCAGTAATTCTTTTATATCCTAATTCGTTAGGATCTTTTTGTTTTAATTTAACGAAATATACATTTAATCCTTCTGCCATAAATGCTTTTGCTATATTTAATGCATTCCTAATAGCATCTGTATCTAAACATATATAAATGTCTTTAACCTGTTCTTCTATAATTTTTATTTGTAATTTTGGATTAATCATTTTTCCAAATAATGGTATTGCATTTCTTTTAATTGTCATTGCATCAAATGCACCTTCACATAACACAATAGGTTGATTCCAATTAATTAACATTTCAAAGCCGATAATATCTTTGGAAACTTTTGGATTCTTGTGTTTATATGGATCATTTTCATAATATGCTCTAGATACAAAATAATTTAATTGTCCATTGGCATCATAACTTGGAATAATAATTTTACCAGAATACGGACCTGACTCAGCATATCCAATTCTATATCTAACAATATCAAAAATAGTTATACCACGTTTTTTTAAATAAAACATAGCGTTACGATAATCCGGAGATTTCTTTTCTATCCATAATGGTTTATATTCTTCTGGTAATTGTATAGATTCTTCAACAGTTTTTATAATATTAGAATTATCTCTATACTTAGATCGCTCAATTATTTTACCTAGTTTCTCAAATTTATCTTTAGGTAACTTTAATTGCTTAAATAAAGAATGTATGGATCTTCCTTTTTTATCAGATATCCAACAATGCCATGGGTTTCCACCATCGCTATTAGTATTTATATCAATTTCTAATTTAGGTTTATAATGTGAGGTAAATGGGGAGAAAAATGCAACGTTATTTCCCGATGTTGGTTTACCTTTACCTAAAACAGATTCTAATAATTGAAGTAACTTAAGATTCTTCATTTAATATTATTATAAGAAAATATACTGAAAGATCAAAATATTTGGCTATTATATTAATTATATATTATTGTCAGACACAATCATTACATTAATGGTCTAACGAATCATCATTTAATAATAATAAATTATATTAAAAGATTTCATCTTTATATTAAATACATTAAGAAAATAATGATTATTTTTCAATTATCCAACCTAAAACGATAAAAATTGTGATGGGTTATTTGCAACCTCTCCGTCTTTCAAACATTCCAATAGCCATTCATTCGGTATATCTTTTTTTGCAACGTGTGTTATTCCTAATTTAATTGCATGCATTTCATATGTAGTTTTACTAGTTTTCGAAATTTTTTGATTTGGGTTTTGAAATACCAATCTTAAATCTATTCCAGGGTTTGAAGCTAATATATGTTTCATTTTCTTTCTATCTACAGCTGTCCATCTTCCTTTTGTTTCAATGTACATTGTGCCTCCATTTTTCTTTTGAAACACAAAGTCAGGAGTATATTTTGAATTTTGTGCTGGTACAGTATATGCTAATTTTTCTGTTTCGTAATTTACTGGATATTTTGCTTCTTTGATTTGTTCAGCAACTTTTAATTCTAATCCAGATTTATACCCGTATTTATATGCCGCTTGGCGTTGTTTACTACCAGCTGTATGCCAATGATTTTTTTTCATAACTTATTTTTTATTCTTCTTCAGATTCTGGCTCTGGTTCTGGTTCTGGTTCGTAATAATGATATTTCTCGTTATCTCTAATATTATCTCCAGGCCCATATTTAAAATTAATTTTTCTATTATCTGGGAAAACGCATGAGTTTGTATTTTCATCCCATGTACATATTTCATTTTCGATTAACATTCTTAATAAAGTATCTCGTTCTTCTCCTCGATCCATTTCAGATGTAATTAATCCTGAGATACCTTGCGTAGCTACGGATCCGCCAAGATCCCATAAAATATAATCAGGCAAAGCTGCATACACCACCATTTTATTTTTATTACCGCCGGCGGGATTAAAGTTTGATCCATATATATCCCATGCAAGATCAGTGCCTAAAGATTCTTTCGCTTGCGTAAATGGTTTTAATCTTACCTCTCCGCGCGTAATAAACAATATTTCATCAGTAAGATCAAAGTTCGATGTATCGGCTGTTTTCGTCGCTACAGCTTTTAAAGTGTTATCAATCGTTTCAAATTGTTCTTTACTAGTAATAGACTCTAAAGCTTGCTTCAACCACTTATCATTAGTTCCAACTCCCGCTGTACCGCTAGCGGCTACTACTAACTTTGCAACTAATTGATCATTTTTAGTAACTTTTGGCTTTTGAGTTTTCTTGCTTTTTTTAGATAACTTAAAGGTTTTTTCAAACCATTCTGTATTACCGTCTCCTATATATTTAGAAGCCTTCCAGATCTTGTCTTTACCCATATCCGTTGACCAAGATACATCTGTCCAATGAGTTCGTTCGTTCTTGTTTGGATAATTAACAAGATATACACTCTTATTCTTGTCTCTCAATAAAACTTTCCTGTCATATGCATAAGGATATATTTTAAAGCCTTTAAAACTATTGATGAATTTAATTGCATCATCTGTATTTCTAGTATCAATAGTTTCGTTAAAATTGCCATTTTTATTGAAGGACTTCGCAAATTCTGTAACTTCCCATCCTTTCAACCGGGTTGGGTTTTGACTCACTTTCACTGTCTTCTTCCCACCTAGATATGTAATGTCTTGCGGTACCCTTATAAGCCACCCCTGATTAGTTGCAATATCATTAATACCAAGTACTTGGCTGACTAACGATTGTTCATATATTATTGAGTTTGCAATATTTTGTAATTGTATCATTTGTTTAACTCTTTTAGTTTCTTTGAAATACAGAGGTATCAGTGTTACCATCTCTCTTAATCTTAGCTTTTTTCTTCTTTTTCTTAGCTTTATGTGTAATATCCATTCCACCGTCAGCTTCAAACTCTACTTTTCCTGCTTCATAGCTCCGATCAAAGTAATTATTAGCAGGGTCGCTAGAATTTGTTGAGTCAAGATTGTAGCTACTCTTTTTACCGTATTTGTTAATTAATTCATCATTAGAATTAGCCCATTGTCGATAATTCTTTGCTAATGCTACTTGGTCGGTATCATATGATGTAGGTTTAGATGTTTTAGATTTATCTTTAGCAATTGTTTTCTTTAAAGCACTATAAGTTTCAATTTCGTTATTTAAATTACGATATGGTCTATCTTGTAATATGCCTATTGCTTTTTCTTGTGAAGCATTATCCCATTTTCCAGTATCTGGAATTCTAAATTGTTTTTGCCATGCTTTTAAATTTGTTTCCAACGTGTCATCGAATGTATCATTTTTACCAGTTAATCCAATTAATTTTCGTATTTTATCGATATCATAATTACGATCGTCTTTTTCAAAATCTTTTTGTGGTATCCAATCATTCCATTTTTGGCGATTCTTTTTTATATCAGCATCAGTTTGTTGTTGAGTTTGTCTAGCAGTAACTGATTTTTCTAATGCTTCCGGCACACCAGATAAATTATAATATGGGTTATTTTTAGACTTAACAATTAAATCTCTAGATTCTAATTTATTTATTATATCTTTATTATCCGATGTTAATACAATAAAATACCAGTTTTTACCGTTACCTTGTCGTACTAATATAGGTAAATTTTTCCAAGATTCATATGTAGAATCCCCATCATTATGAAATTGATAAAATTTTATTGCATCTTCAATCTTCGAATTATCCAATATTTCACCAGTTGCTATTTTAGTTGGTTTATTAAATGGAATTTTAAATCGTTCAATTTGTTCAATATCTAATTTTTCAATTGCATTTGCTTGTTCTCTCGATCCTAAAGCTCCGATTTCTCGTTCTAATTTAGCTGGATTTATTGTTGTAAGTTTTAGATTTTTCTGTTCTAATAATATTTGTGTGAGTGTCTTCATTTTATATAAATATACCTTACCAATCAATCATTACTAAATTTCCGTTCCATGACATTATATTATCTGGTTTAAAATCCAATGATAAATCTAAGTCACCAATTCCGGTCTTTTTTACTTGTTGTTCTAATGCTCTCAAAAAACTTGCAACTTTTGGATCTAGATTTCTAGCACCATCTGCATTTAAATAATCAAACACAGTTGTCTCTCCTCCTTGTTGTCTTGCAAACTCTTTGTAATTTTCATAAAAATTTTCAATATGGCGTTTAACACCAGGATTTAATTTTTCAGCTTTATTCATGATATACATGTTACGTTGGCTATCTGAATAATGTACAGGAATAAATGCATTAAATTCTCCATATCTTCCAACAATTACATCTGCTACTGCAGTTTCGTCTGGTTCTGAAGTTACTTTAAATAATAAATCTTCATTATTTAATTGATATACTTTACCATTATCACCCCGATTAAAAAATGTAAAATCTTTATTTTTAATTTTTTGTAATAATCTAGTTGCTTCATCTTCAGCAATTTCATTTAATATATGTTTTAAGTTTATCATATAATATCTTTAGCTGGTTTATTTTTATCAATATCGATTGATATTAAAAAATTCATATCAACATCATTTCTATTTTTAACTGCTTGTCCTAATTTTCCAATTGCTAATAATTGTCCTACATCATTATATAAACCTATAGTTGTAATATAAGGCACAAAGTCACTACCAGTCGCCCAAGCTTGTATATTAGAACCATTATCAGTTAATACTGAAGGATTTTGAGATACATTGAAATCATTTTCATCAACTCTAACTAATATAGAGTGTTCATATAATTTAACTGTACTTTTATAACTAGCCGTATAGTTAGATTCTATTATATTATTATATCTATAATCTGCACTAGATATTACTGCTAATCCATGTTTAGTAAATACATTTCCAACTTTATTAGTTTGCAATACTCCGCCATTAATGCTACGGTCCATTAACGTATTAATATGAGCTTGTGATAGTGTCTTATTAAAAATCCTAATTTCATCCAGATAACCGTTGTAGCCTTCTATATTGGTGCCGTATCCGGCTATTTTTAACGGAAAGTCGTTATTAATTTTTGCCGATGAAGTAAATGGCGAATTAAACTGATATTCAAGCAAATTAAAGCTACCAGAAGAATGTTTTGTTCCATCTAACCATAATTCTAAATTACTGCCTGACTTTTGACATACAACATGATGCCATGAAGAAGTTACTGCAGTAGATGATGTAATTTGTGCTACATAATTAGTAGCTCCTCCTGTAGAAAATTGTAATTGTTTTGAACCACTCAATTCTATTTTAAACGGATATACTACATCAATTGATGATGATACTTTTCCTAATACAAATTGTGTATCGGTACCAGAATCAGACGCAGATATAAAAAACGATATTGCATAATCTTCATATCTATCATATGTGCCAGGTAAATCTGTTTCTATATACCCCAATCCTTTAAAATTAACAGACTTACCAATTGGTAATTTATCTCTATATGAACCACTTATCCCAGGCGTAAATGATAATATATTTCCACCATCTCTATTAATTACCGATTTTGGATATCTAGTATTAAATCTAGATTCATCGAAGTATTCATTAAATCCTTCAGAAAAAGTTTCTTGGCCTGGAAATGAACCTGTATTGATATCAGGATTATAAATATTTGAGTATCGATCTGAAAGCAAATTATATTGTGCTACCGAAGGCAGACTTACATATGAAAACGGATGAAAGAAATCTTCGGAAGCGCCAATTATATCATCTCCACTAATGTCAAATGTTCCCGTGACAGTACGAAATGTTAATGTCATAGGAGAAATAGTAGACGATATTACTATTCCTTGAAAACTTGGATTGCCATTTTGCGAAAATGTTTCTCCTGGTATAAGTAATCCAGATATCGCACTTCCGGAAATTTTAATATTATCATCTGCTAAAGAACTTATTAATGTAAATGATGCTGGTTTTATTTTATCGCCCATTTTAATCTGAGGGATACTAAATATAGATGCAGATTCATATAAAAATTTAGGAGATCGATTTAAATCTGTAGGACCATGTGTTTTTGACGGCTGATCTTTTCTTTTATAAAATAATTGATTTATTGAATTATATATTGAAAATTGATATGAACCATCACTATTAATAGCATCATTAAATGTTTTGCTACTAGAAATGCTAGGTAACCCCTCTACATATATAGCCTGTAACGGATTATAATTTTCCGACACTGCACTACTAGAATAAAATGTAAATTGTTTATGTGCTTCAAACGGATTTACAGAATAATCAGTAGGATTAATTTTTTTGAATACTGTAGGAGCAACTCCTCGATATGTTGTTATTTCATCTACCATTTAATAAAACCCGGAATGCCAGTTGTTATACTTTTATTATAAATATAACAGGTTATAATTCATTAAGTTAAAATTAAAAATCTAATTTAACTCGTATCAACGCTTCTTTCGAAAAGTTTTTCAATAATGGTTTACTCAATTTAGCTACAGCTAGTAATTCTTGACTATTATTATATAAACCTATCGTTGTGATATATGTTTTTGGATCGCCTACAAATGTTGATTGTGCAAACTCTCCTACACTACCGGTAGTAAATGAAGGGTTATTTGAAAAATTATAATTTCCATTTTTTATTCTAACAAAATAATGAGTACTAGTTACTGTTTCTTGATTCCTAGCTTCAAATGTTTGTGAATTAGCACCAAATGATCCAGAAATGGAATGAAATAATGCAAAATGATTATTACCTTCTGAATTAGAATTTAAGTTTGTAGTAAAATCTAAATCTTGATCAAGCATTTTTCCGTCTAATACAATTGAACCATATTTCGGATAAAATAATCCATAATATACTGGATTAGCTGAGTTATAAATACCATTATCGATACTTCCTGATACCACATTAAACACTCTACCTGATGATGTCTCAGTACCAGCTGATACAGATGAGTCATCTATAAATGTAAATGTTTTTGCAGAACCAGATAATAAAACAGACCCAGTTGCATTAGTAGCTCTAGAAGAAGAAATTGTCGATAAAGGTAATTGCCAATTACCAGCATCCAATTGTTCTTTCATTCTATTTCGTTGCACATTTACAACATATATATAATCAGTACTACCACTTCCTGCAGTTACAAATCTAGATGCATCTTTTTCCAATAGTAATTGTTTGTATTGAGCATATACCGCTTTAGATGCTGGATCATCATTAGCATTAGAAGAACCACTTCCTAATACATGTCCAAATGCACAAGCAAATTGTACAGCCGATCCTGTTTCTTGTGGAGATTTTTGATAAACATCAACATAATATCTTCGTTGTGAATTTGTTTGAGAAGAAGCAGTATAAAATGTATCTAATAATCCTTGATTATCACTCCATAAACCTGCAGTAACTATTTGAGTTTGCTTATCAACTATATCTTCTACAGAATTAAAAGTTGTATATGTTTTACCTGAATTTGATAATATATTAGTTTGTTGTTGATCTGCAACAATTTGATCAGCTAACTGTTGAGCTAACTGCTGCACTTGAGCATTAATATCTGCCGATGGTGCAGCTGTTTCAGTACCAGCTTGTAATTGACCCTCTTGTATATTTGCCTGTAAAGTTCCTGCATTCGGAGTGAACCTACGTTGGCTTTGTTTCGGTAATTCTTTTAATTGTTTTATAAAATTATATTTTTTCATTTTTATTGCCTATTATACTAATTTACAATTACCGCTGCTGTGTAGCAGTTTGAGTAGTTACTTTATTAACTGTTAAATTGATAGTAGTACTACCACCTGTTTCATTTCCAATTATAGTAATTGTAGTAGTTTTATCTTCAATTGCCTGATATTTCGCTCTAACTTCAAATACAAATCCTGCTACTGCTACACTCTGAGCGTCTTCGTTATCTCCAACGAATCTAGGAGCGGTTGGTAATGTAGTAGCATTAGATAATGGCTGCGTTACAACGATATCCGCACAATCGCTATTTCCTAATATTGCGGTATATCCTAATGTACCATTTCCTCCTTGTAAATTACTAGTATTCGGAGAAATTAATGCCACATCTCCAGGTCCTATCAATGTTATACTAGAATTACCTACAGTAACTACTGGAATTTGAGTAGTTGCTTTTGGCAATGATACCAATTTATATTTTAATGCTTGAGTTTCGTCAGGTATTGCTTCTGTTATAGGCATATTTTCAATAAGTATGCCATAATAATCAGTACCTAATGGATGATTTGGATTCCATAATGAATAATCAATTTCATCATCGCCTATTGCAAATTGTGTAATGTTAAAAGAATTATCACCCCTTGCTAATAGTTCACGTCCTTTCAATGTTAATATTGCATCGACTGTGACTGAGCTGTTATTTAAATATCCCATGTTTTTTATTACCTTTATTAATAAATATTACAATATATTATTTTTCTATCTTTTTAAACTTATCTATTAGAAATTCCTAATGTGCCTCCTACTCCGCCTGTTTGTACAATTATTTGATTTGGATTCGCATCAATGATTTCTACTACTGGTCCACCATCTACAGTATCCGGAGATGCAATATTAAAATCTGGGCTAGTCATCTGACAACCTGCAAATTCAAGATTTTCTGTAGCAGTCGGTAAAAAGTCTTGCACTTCAGCACAACGATATTGGAATGATGATGTCGCCGGCGGATTTATATATGAAAATGGCTGATTGAAATCTTCTGCTCCGGAAATATCATCTCCGCCAACGTCGAATGTTCCTGCTATGGTACGAAATGTTAATGTTATAGCAGAAATATCAGATGATATTACTATTCCTTGAAAACTCGGATTGCTATTTTGTGTAATTGTTTCTCCTGGTGTAAATAAACCAGTTATCGCATTTCCAATAATTTTAATATCCTCGTTTGCTGGAGAACTGGAATATAAAGTCTGCCAATATTCTGAACACCTACTCGAACTAATATATGGTGTAATAGCTTCACAATATCTCGATGATGTAACAGTTAACCAAGTGCTACCAGATCTTATAAGTTCTGGGTAACAATATTGAGTACCCGCAAAATTATCTTCGCTACTAGTTAAATACGCTTGTAATTGGTCATCATCATTTCCTGACATTGAAATTATTCGATCGATATTTGTATCAAGTACATCATATGTAGATTGCAATGTAGTATCAATAACCTGTAATTCTTCGGAATATGTATCTAATGTATTTGAAACAGTAGGTAATGCAGTATCTTTACTTCGTTCTAATATATTTGGCTGTATTAATAATCCTGTTATTTTATCTACCCGCGCGGGTAATAATTGATCTAATTGCCTAAAAAATGATAAATCGAACAATGAAAATATTTTGATATATGCGTTCATATCATTTTTATCAAAATATTTTTTCCAATAATCTTTAGCTACCCGTACCAAATCAGGATATGAATTTGAATCCTGATCTCCAGGATCTCCTATATAGTTATCTAAACTAGTAAATCCTAACTGAGCAATTATATCTTCATTGATCATTGTTTGCGGAGAATAATATACTCCTAATTTTTTACTATCTAATGGAGCTCCATCAAATTGACTTCGTTCAGCTCTTGTTTGAAAATCTAATGTTCCAATTAAATTATTTGATTCTACGCGAACTTTGTTATCATCAAATGTACCAGCACCAATTGATATTCCATCATAGTAATATGTTTCTTCAAGATCACTATATGGAGTATCATTAGTCCATGACGCAAATGAAGAACTTATACTACTTGATACAGGTTGAACTCCTTGTAGTGTCGTTGTAGTAGTATGATTAATTTTTTGATTTAATGGTAATCTATATATTAATTCATCATAAGTTGTATTTAAATTAACACCTGGAGAATTATTAGCGTCATATGCTCCTGGAGCTTTTGTGTGATTTTCAAAAGCACTATTATCTAATGGTTCTTTCCATAATCTAAATTCTTGTAATTCTCCTTCTAATCTAACACCGGCTGTACTAGCACTACCAAATGTAATTGAACCAGTAGGTTGTATTAGTTGAGGATGTGTATAAGATGATGTTACCGTAGATACAATTTTACCATACTTAGATTTTTTAGCAGTTAATTTTAATTCAGAGCCGCTATTTTCTAATATAGTGTTTACCCACTTTCCGTCAAAACATTCAATTTCAGCTGAAGCAGTACCATTAACACGTATTTTACCTAGCGTTCCTCTAGAAAAAGCTACGTCAATTAAAATATCTTCCGAATTAGAAGCATTAACAGTATATAAATTCATTATTCCAGACATCGTCGGATTAGTTAATACATTGTCTGTTCTAAATCGTAACTCTATTGCATTAGGTGCTCCATTAGGCGAATCTGCTGCGTCCCAATCTGTAATTACTGTTCCAGCTGGGTTTCGTATTAAATCTAATGCATAATCAAAATTCAATTTTTCATATACCGGAGGTCTTTCTAGTCTAGGTCCGCCATATTCTTTAATAGTTATTAATGATTGTGGAACACCATAACAAGCTAATAATGATTGTATACTACGCTTTGTACCTTTAGATTTTAATAAGCCCGGTAAATTATTAACAATTCTTCTCCAAATATGATATGTCATATTCTGACTAGATAATCCTGGTTCTCCGATACTAGTAGACCCAGTTATTGGTATTCCGGCTTCATTAGTACCTAATGTATATTCCCATAAATTTTTACTTTGATTGCCATTAGTTAAATTCCACCCAAATGATTTTGCTACAGAATATAATAATTCATTAGGCATACCTATATATGGATTTTCTTCCCTAGAATTAATTAATGTCATTGATTTAACATATGTATGAAGTATATCATAATGTTGACCTAACATGTTAACAAATGGTTCTAATTGAGTATTTTCTTGATCAAATCTTATAAATTCAGGAATTGATTTTATTATTGCATTATTATTTTCTCGATCATATTTCGATGCAGTAACAATTAAATTATCATACCATGTTTCAAATATACTACTACTAACTGAATATAGCGTATATGGATATGTAGTATTAGATTTGGGTGCAGTGGTTATATAACTACCGGTATAAAAATCAACAGTTGGTTCAATTGAAGGTATTTCATGAGTAAATAATCCAGACGATGATTGATAATATAGAAATTTTTCAAAATCATCAAAGCCGCCAATTAATTTAGATTTTTTTGAAGTATAATCTGATATATTTGTAGTAGCAGTACTACCAGATATTAATGATATTGCCGAAGCTTGTGCTGTATATAATTCAGACAATTGTAATTTATATTTAAAATTCTTTAAACGTTCTGTTGCTGAGCTATAAAATATAAAATTATTAAAATCAGTATAATCAATATTTGGTTTAACGCCATGTAAACTTCCAGAAAAATATGCATCTATTATTTCCTGTGATGTTTGTATTGAAGACCCCAATAAATCATTCCAAGACTTTAAATCTGTTTCTTGCGATGTACTTGCTAATGGTATATTTGCTTGCCAATTTGGTCCTTGTAGTGAATTATACTCTGTTTCTCTACCGTTTTCATAAAGTATAACATTATCAATATACGGATATTTTAATTCTTCTACAACCCAACATTTAAATTGCTCTTCGATTATATCATCAATTGGTTCAGCAAGTTTTATATACAAATATTCACCAATAACAACACTATTAACAAAATGAAAGCATTGATTTCTACTAAAATTTAACAAATATGTTTTAGCAAATCCAGTTAACGATGTTTGTTGAACATTATTAATATATGAATTAATTTGCCTTAAAAAATTTACATTTGTTTTATCAATTGCTTTTAAACGTATTTCTGTACGATCTGGAGATATCTCATCTACTTTAAGATATTGTTCTTCGTAACTTCCAATTAAATTTTTAAAGAAATTGATAACAAATCTATACCTACCAGATGTTATTTGTAAATCTTCAAATTGTTTATATAATGGAATATTAAGTAAAGTTGATAAAAAGTTAATATCTTCATTTAATTCCGAATCGAAAAATGGAGAAAATGGAGGAACCGAATTACTATCAGGAACATTATGATTTCCTGTTAACCATGTTTGATCAGAATATATATGTAATTCAAACCGATTTATATCACTTGTAGATAAACCAGGATTAAAATCTATACGATTATTTATCGGGTATGATAATAAAGACTTAGATTTTGATTGTATTCTATTACCTGATATAGATTTATCAGAATTTATTATGGCATCTAGATTTTTATATTGTTTTAACATTTATTATTGTACTCCATAATTTCCAAGACCTGGGTTATCTATTACTTTAATATTCCAAAATGAATATTCAGGTAAATAATAAGATTTATATTGAGCTGCTGCCATAACATAATACTTATCATAATCTTTAGCGTTAATTATATCTATTATATAATTTATAGATATAGATCTGTATCCTTGAGTATAAGTAGTGCTTAACGAATCTATATTATAAGGAGGAATTTTTCTATCATATACTAGTTGTCCGCTAGGAGAAATTGCTGAATTCGTACGATATTCAGTTGGCATACTTCTTCCTAGATATATACCAAAATTAACATTAGAACCAGGTGACTGATCAGGATCTCCTGTAGTGGTTAAATAACAGTTTAGGTTGATTTCAAATTGTAATGTTTTATTACTTTCGCGGAGTTGATTGATAATATCTGGAGTCATAGTAAATGTCCCAGATTCTTGTTGAGTAATTCCTTCGACTACATTAGAAAATGGTACTCGTTGCCATCCACGATATCTATTTGCATCTTCATCGCCGCCTGTATACCAATCATATTGCCAATCATATATTACGTTACTATCAAACCAACGCGTTGGCACAATATTACCTGGTGATATTAATGAAGAAGCATTTTCAATCATGTTTCCAATAGAAATACGTTTAGTTGTCTCCGGAACCCCATATTCATCTATAGTTATTGGTACTGTATATCTACTATTTAATGTATTTTCCAACGCTTCATTGATAATAGAAGTTGGATCAAATGATACGCTAAAACTAGAATTATTAGTTTTAGTTTTAGCTGGAAATTTAAAATAATTGAATTGTGTATCAAAAACTTCTACAACTGATTTATTTTTTATTCTTTCAATATTTGGTTCAATAATTAAATTTTGTATTTTATCTGCATTAGCATCTAAAACTATATTACCAGCATCATCTCGTTGCATTACAAATTTATTATTAGATTTATATGTTAATCCATTTGTTATATATGGTTGTTGAATACTTTGAGCTAATCCTTCTGGTAACTCAAACTGACTAGAAATCATTCCACGAAGTGGCTGAGCTGATCTTGTATTTGGTATATTAGATCTTGATTGTGTTGCCATCTTTTCCTTTATCTAACTATTTTAAAATAAAATTCATCATCAATAAAATCTTCCATGTATCCATTTATAATTTTAAATTCTAAACGATAATATCGTTCTGGCATTAAGCCTGACATATCCATTGTGATAAAATTACTTGTTTCATCGCAACTTACTTTTGTATAATTACTATCATATGGTATAATAACTTCATCAGTTGCTGCATCTTTTAATGAATATAACGTAGTATCAGGTAAATATTTAACTGTTGTCATTGGAAATTTATTTGTAGGTGATTTTTGTGGATATTTATCACGCGAATAAATTCTTATTTTTGATACTGCTGAATCTTTATATTCCTTTTTTAACTGCGTATACAATGTATATGAATCTGGATTATATTGTTCTAGAGAACCTGTTGTAAATGCAGATTTATCAAAATACATTGTTAATCTAGGAACATATATAGTATGAGTTTCTCTACTAAAGAATCTAACATACCCAGTTACTGCAGTATCAGATTCATTTTCATCAGAAAATTTAAGTAAGAATCCGAAGTTTGGAATAATTTTACCTCCACTACCACTAATCCATGTTTTAACTGCGCCAGTAACATCAATATTTAAATCAGTTGGTCTATACGAAAAAGATTCTTTTAAATTTAATCCAGGTTGATTAGAAAACGATTGCGAAAATTCAGTAATTCCATATATACCTGACCCCGATTGGTATAACCAACTACCTCCTTTACCTGATCCAGAAATATATAAACTACTGCCACTTATATTAACGTCTTGACTACCAGAAGTCCAAAAGTATGAACCAGATTTAGGAGAATTCCAAGTAACCCCATCTGTAATAGGAACATTAACGTTTTGAAATCCGGTACCATTGGTCCAATCATCTCCAACTAGGTTTGCATTGATAATATAATTAGCTGATAAGTTTTTTGCATGAGTAGTATACAATTGTAATACAAATTTACAATTTTCAATATTAATATTATATTTTGTTAATGCAGCATTAACGTCATCCATATCAAATTTTAATAACGATCTAGATTTTAAATAGTTACTACCAGATATTGAAGATAATCGTTTTCCAACTTCGAGTATCTCGGAGATACCTGTATTATATGTAGGTAACGCTTCATATAATGTTGCGTCTGATTCTGGATATATTATTTTGAACATTGTTTACCTTTTAATAATTTGTAGTTCTTCCTTTAATATCTTTATCTGGAAATTTTATTTCAAATATTGAAGGATCTAGCGATGGATATATTATACCCTTTCTAGTAGCAGTTTCTAAATCATACGGATTACCTGCATAATTTTGTGATTCGTCAAATAAATTAGTAAATTCTACTCCAACTACTGATTGAACCCCATCAACATTATTTATTAAATTTAATACATCTGCTTTTACAATTGGTTGATTAATTTGCCATTTATCTACATTAAAATAAGATCTTAATTCATTAACACATTGCAATAAAACTTCATTACTATTATAATTACTTCTTACAGTAATTTCAAAATCAATACCAATATTAATTATAAATGCGTCTTTAATATTTACTGCATCAGTTAGTATTCTATAGTAATCTAAATAATTTCTTAAGTTTGTTTTTACAGCATCATTAACAGGAGTTAATTGTTTTAAATTATTAAATCCTAAAACATATAAATTCATTGCTAATGGATTCGGAATACGTTTTTCTAGTAATTCTTGTTGTATAATTTGATCATCTGGAACAATATATGCTTTTGATACACTACCAAATCTAGAAGGCATTGAATAACAACGTATAATATAATCATCTTTTGTTACTAAACGATTTTGAGTTGCAAAATTAGATAATGCATTATTTTTTATATCTTGCAATGTATCTTTAGATTTAGCTCCAGAAGCTGGGTTTTCATTATTTACAGCTAAACTATTTTTTACAAAATTTAATAACGATCTATTTCTAGTAGAGTTAGGATCGTCATTATAAGATGCTCCAGCTATTTTTGTTAATTCGTTTGCAGGTACATTTTCTGATACTCCTTTTCCGGTAGTATATGTAACTGTTAATGTTGTATTTGCAGGAGCTTGTCCATATGCTCTCGTATATAAAAAATTAGAAGGATCAATATCAACATCAATTGGTTTTCTGAATCCAGCTAATCCATTTCCTACATTAGTAGGGTTTGGTATAACTTCCTCATCATTATTATCAGAAACCCCAGCTCCAAATTGTAACTCTAATCGATTATCACTTCGTAGTCTAGATATAAATCTTTTTGATGTTTTTCTTAATTTTAATAAGTATGGAGATGAATCTCTATATTCTGACAACTCCGGATCATTTTCTAATAAATTTTGTACTTCTTCGAACATTGTATCTTGAGCTAAATAAGGAACTTCAGTCCATGTATCACTATCGCTATCCACAACCGATACAATCTCCATTGTGTTAGTTGGAGATAATACTATTTTATCATATGCTTTTGGTGCATTAAACGTAAAGGTAGCTGTTTCAAGTTTACCTGATCTAGCCGGTACTTGTTTTTTTAATAAATAATAAATAGGCAATTTTGTTGTATCATCACTTTCATATATAGTAACTTCAGTAGGGTCAATAGATGAAGAAAATTTAAAATCTACTACTTCTGTGGTTCTGAATTCAATATCTCCAGATTCTTGTTTTACCCGCATTCCTGATTTAATATTTAATGCATACTCATAATTTGGTCTAACTGCACTACCGGTACCTGTTGCTGGTAATAATTGAAATACATCTAAAGTAACATGTCCTGGGATAGTATTTTTTGCATTATACCCAAGAGCTTTTGATAAATCGTAAATGTTTTTACGTTCAGATGCTTGTTCTAATAATGATTCTTTTAAATTATTATCTGCATAATAACTTAATACATCACCAACATATGATGCCATTTCCATAAACAACATTCCAGGCGAAGATTCATTAAAATCTGTATATTGAGTGGGAAAATACTGTCTTGTAAAATCAATTAAGTTTGAACGAAATTGATTGAAGTCTTTACCCAAATATGATATATCTTTTTTTACTTCCATATTTTCCTAATTTGTTTTATACCGTATTATTATTCACATTAGTGTTATTTTCAGTAGATGAAACTTCAATTTGACCTTCTGTCGAACTAATTGTTATACTTTGTTCTGAATTAGATTGTCCAACAGAAAATGTTAATGTTACATCAACTGATCTGTCTAACGATGGGTCATCTTCGAATGTTAAAATAGATATGTCAATAATATTAATATAAGGCAACCAATATGATATTGCATCAGATATATCATCGTTTATAAATTGTTTTAATTCAGCTGTTATAGGTTGAAAGAGTGCTTGTACCAAATTTGTTCCAAAGTTTGGTAATATATATCGCTCTCCTTTCATTGTTAATAATAGATTTTTTAAGTTACTAATAGCTTGATCTTGCGTTGTATATGATAAGTTGAATACACCTTTTCCACTAAATGGAAATGTAACTCCAATTGCAACATCAGGATTTTTTGTCCACTCTTTATTATCTATTATATATCCCATTATCTATTTTTCTTTTTATCAATTGCTTTCATTAAAGCACTATAGTCTCGTGTCATTGCTTTTGCAATAGCAGGGTCTTCTACAGCAACCGCAGCACCTGTTTCCGCATCTGTAACGATTGGTTGCGAATTCATGACACCTTTTCTTTGCATTCCGAAATTCATCGCATCTGCAGATGTCATATTAATATCTTCAGTCATTAATGAAGCATATGTACTAACTGGCGAATTTTCTCTAAGGCGATCTGTATTATTTAATATATCAGCAAATTTATTTTCTTTAAACATTGCTTGTTTTCTTTTCGGCTTTGGTGGCTTAGGAGCATCACGTTGATTATTTTTCATTTCATTAATGGTCGGCTGCAATCCTACTTGTAATATTTCAGTTAATTCTTCTTTAATAACAGATCGTATTTCTTCTCTTATTATTTTTTTCATTATTTGAATAAATTTTTTATTTTCCATAATTTCATTCTTCTTTTTTATAAATATAAACGTTAATAATTTACGCCCTCTGGCCAACCAGAATTTGTTTTTGGTCCGTATATAACTTTATTTGTTGAATCAATATAATAATCTCCTGTTTTACCTAAGTCCGAATCAGGAATACCAAGTCCTTCATATGATTGAGCAGGCGCTTCTTGTAATGATGTTAATAAATCTTGTTGATCTTCTACTAATGTATTAATAACATTTAGCTGATTTTCTAAATCGTCAGGAGAAACATTTAGTTCATTATAAAATTCTGTACCTAATTGCGAATCAATAGCTCTACTTCGTTTACTACCCCACGCAACTCCCGTTCCAGGATCTAATACTTGTTGAGAGCCAAGGCCTGGTACATTATTATATGATTTATTGTCAATAGCTGATTGTATTTCATCTGAAACGGCAAAGTCTTTATTAGAACAAATATTAGATAAACTATTAACAACTGTTGCTAACTTATTTGACAACGTAGTTATACTTCGATCCAATTGGCCAGGTATAATATTTAATTGCTCAATTGATTTAATCGCATTTGCTATTGTCATATTTTGTACTATCATTAATTCTGCTTGTAGTGCAGCAACTCCTACAACTGGTACTAGGAATATAGCAGCTTTCGCAGCTGTCGCAGCAGAAACCAATGCATTGGTTCCGTCAATTATTTTTTGTACGGTTGGTAATATAGTTTGTATTTCATTAACTGATTCTAAAACTTCATTTAACTTTTCTTCAACATCTTTTACCCTAGGATCGTCGCAACTAATATCATCTGGCAAGTTTCCTACGTTATCTAATACAACATCTAACTCTTCAAATGCTTTGTCTAATGAGTTATTAATTTGTACTACGATACCATTAGCTAATTGCGGTGGTATTTGTGGTATTCTATCTAACGGTGGTGTTAACATAACTTTATTTCCTTATTTTTTTATTTTAACTTGTTCACTTAATAAATCAGCTAGTTCATTTTCAATTAGCGCTAATTGAACTCTACTTCCAGAAGCTGGTAATGATAATGCTCCTGCAGGCCCGGAAAAGCCTGCGCGCATTGCTGCAACTAATCTTCGAATTATGGTTTCTAACTCTCTACCTTTTGGGACAGGGTTAGTTGCAGTATCGTCACCAATTCGAATATCTTTATTTGCTGCTAATATTATTCTTTCCTTTGCACCTAATATAATGTCATTAGTTTGTGCTGATAATACTATCCTAGATGACATTCCAATTAATTGCGGTTTACTATATTTTTGTATTCCTTCGACATATGATCCTACAGTAGCCGGAAAATTATAATCTGAAATTTTTTGTGTGCTAGTTAAGTATAATATAGAATCGGAATCATTAGGTGTTTCAACTACAAAATTTCTATCTTTTTTATTCTTACGACCATTTGATAATATAGTAATAGGATCACCACACTCAGTTCCAGTCCAAGGAGGATCTATACTATATTTGCCTCCGTGACATGTACTACTTAATCTTAAACTATTTCCCCATCTACCTTCAAATATAGAATCGCCTTGATATGGTTGTAATGGAGATATTGTTTTTTCTTCGAATCCCGGAGTATCTTCTATAGGAATTACGGGTTGCGATATATCTCCGGTTCTAGGTTGTGATATCGTAGGTAATATATTACTATTTATTCCAGACTGTATAGGATATGGATTAAAATAATACCATTGTGGAAATTTACTATCTGCATTTGATTTTTGATCAATACCTTTAAATATTAAAACATGTTCACCAATTATTGGAATATGTTTAATCATATTTGAAGCAGGTCTACATGGAATTACTTGAGCATTACTGGTATCATATTCTTGTACCCATATTGTATATAAGTCTGTTGGGTTATCATCAGTATATGTCTTATCATATCCAGGTTTAACTTCTGCAATTTTAAATTGTATGTTATTATTCATCATCGGACTTCTCCAATGATTTTTTAACATTGTCAATTTTTTCTTTTAACTCTTTATCTTCTTCATCTAATTTATCAATTTCTTCTGATAATTCATCTTCGAACGTTTCTTCTGCAACTTTCAATAATTGCATTTTTTCTGATTCGCTTAATAAAGAAGATTGATCTGAGATAGTTTGAGTTGTAGAAATATATCTTTGTACAATTGCTGTTAATTTAACTAAATGGTCGTCATTCTTGACTGATACATCTAGATACTCTTTAATTAATGGAACTATAATAGTAGCATCAGAAGCGTTCCTTATAAGAGGTTGTAGTTGCGATATTAATTGATTTATTTGTCTATCTTTCTTTTTAGAATTATGATAAACATCGGACATTAAATCAGAAAAAGTCTTTCCTTTAAATAATTCATCTTTTACGTCCATAGTACTATTCCTTTTAATATAAATATTAAAAAGGTAAATTCACGAACTCATTTTGTTCGTATTCAAGAAATTTTTCAGCATATATACGTTTTAATACTTTAATAACTCTAGTAATATTATTAGTTTCTAACCCAGTACGTTCTCGTATAAAAACATATAATGCTTTTTTATTGAATTGCTCTATACTTTCTCTAGTTTCAAATATATGAAGTATAGAATCAGCTACATGCATATCAGATCTATTTGAAAAAATAAGATTTAAATTATCATAACAATATTCAATATAAGCATCCATGAAATATTTCAATGTTTCTTTCATTTCATCATTATGCATTTCTGTTATAACATTTCTTTGTTCATCAATATTAACAGGTTCTGCTGTTTTCTTTAATTTAGCATATCCTTTTTGATTTTCTGCAATCAAATAATTAAATGCAGTTCTTGTATAATATGAATATGCCTTTCCTGCATTGGGATTAAATTTGTCTAAACGCATCGTTAAATATGTAACCAGATCTGTTTGTAAATCTTTAAAAGATGAATCTATATATTCGCATTTCATTTTATTTATTAAATTTTCAGATAACTTCATAAATGCTGGAAATATAAATCTCCTATAGATTTTTTCTTTTCGTAACTGAAAGTCTTCGGTTCTATTATATGATGACACCGCACATTCTGTAATAGAAGTCCAATACCTATTGCTTTTTTTCTTCTTCCGTCCCATGGAAATCCTTGTGTAAATTTGTTATAACTTCATTAAGCATTGAAAATGTAGTACCGGCTTCGTCATCTTCTTTAAATGCTCCTAAACGATCAATTTGATTCATTTCTTCATATGCATCTTCAATTCGAGTAAACATATAAACTGACAGATCTTCTATTTCTTTAATATAATCTTCGGTGTCAGCTAATACTCCAGCTAATGTATATGCTCTATATATAAAATATACTAGAGCTAATGAACTTATTATTAAACATGATACTAATATCCAAATCATAATTACTCTTCGTTAAATGTACTAAAAATATCCTTAATCGAATTATCAATCTCTGGATTTTGTTCTGCTAAATTTTTCAATGCTGTTTTCTTAGTAGCTTTAGCTTTAGGTGCTACTGGATCTGGAGAATTGTTTTTTGATTTTCTCCAAGTTTCATATTCTATCTGTGATGCCATATGATCTGCGTGGTGCAATAATAAAGGTAAATTTGTTTTTAATTTTGCTTGTGCTGTTCTTGCAACAAAATAAGGTTTATTTGCATCGTCATACATTCCATCATGTATTTTTATAGCTTGATACTCCGTCCAAGACATAGGAACATTATATTTATGCAACAAGAAAATAGAAAGATCTGGCACCATTGTGAAAGGAATATTTTCATTATGTTTATACATCCTTCCCATATTTTTCCTATGCCAATCTGAGGTTTCTACTTGATATACTTCATTCCCTTCTCCTGGAAATCCGCATTTACCTAAATCGTGATGCATTGCAGCAAAGTGCATTTCATGTATAGTATACCCTGACATATCTGCACCCATTTCTCTCCATGAGTCATAAAGTTTTTCAGCACAATCCATAACACGAAGTACATGATCTACATAACCTCCTGCAAAAGCATTATGGAAATGTGCGATTGAAGATGCTGGCATCATTACCATTCTATCTTCATACTCATCATATAATTTATTTAATTGTGTCGATCGATCTGGAAATAATGAATTGACACGGTCTCTATAAACTTCCCAGTTCGATTTGATTTTTTCTGCTTCTAACATATTTTTATATATATTATAATAAATTATTTGGAATATTCCAATAAACCTTCTGTTATCTTAAAGGTACATGAAGCACATATAACAGATACTGACGTTGATGCTACTACTTCTTTGTTTTTGCAGTTTTCAATTCTACATTTTAGTTTTTTTGATGTTTTTATTTTATTCATGATATGATTTTTGTGTTAGACCAAGGTTTCTTTTTCTTTTTTATTGAACTTGTATCTTTAGTTTCTTGAATTATTTCTTCTACTTCTGAATCAGTTTCGTTTATAATTGGCCCTTTTTTTTCAAAAGCTTCTTTAGGAAGTGAGTCATCATATTTTATTTGTATCGTTTCACCATATATATTTTCTTTAGTTTTGCCCCTTGCTATATCAAATGCTTTATTGGCTGATATTAATAATATAACTGCAAATGGGTCAAATACAAAAATAAAAACTAATATAAACCAATTAACTACAGAATCCATTGGTTTATTTAATAAATTTGAAATATATTTTAAAGGGCCGACTTCTGCTGCCACATCACTAGTTGATTCAATATCAAAAACTTGTAAATCTAAATTAGTAATCGAATCGGATAAAGATTCTATTTTCAAAGAAATATTAGTTCGTTGTTCTTTAAAATCATTTAATTGTTCTTGCAATGCTCTTCTAGTAGATGATGAGGTAGTAGTGAGAATTTCTCCTGTTTCTCTATCTTTATATTGGATTACATTATTTGACAATCCCTTTGATAATTCAGATATAGATTCAGATATTTGTTTCTTTTCAATATTATAACCATCTAGTTGTTCAGAAAATCTTGTTTTCTTTAATTCTATTATATTTACTTGCTTATCAATAATGGATAGTTCATCTGAAGTTGTTTGATATGCTGACACTAAAAACCCATATATACCTAATGATGTAATAAACATTAAAACGAATACAGCTGAGGTTAAATATGCTTTTAGTAAAAAATTAATCTTTTTCCAATAACGATGCAAATATGTTGCTGCAATTAATTTAGAAGCTTCTAATGTACCTGCCATTATCATAACTGCTAATTTTTGCGATGAAAATAATTTACCTAACCCAAAAACACTGTAATAAGCGGCACTACCTGCTAATGATAATGCCGCTATTAATACAATATACGGGAAGATTTTATTCTTCATCCTTTATCTACCATGGATTTAGCAGCTTCTAGTTTTCTCATTGCTTCTGCTAAATTTGATAATGCAGATGGAATATCAATTTTTCCTTGTTCGATACCTCTACCTACATTTCTAATAATATCTCGAGCATCTACAATGCTATCTGAGAGTTGGTCTTTATAACGTAATTTTGACATAACTTATTCCTTTATTTATTTATTTATTTTTTTAATGCTAATAAAAATTCACGTGCTGCAAATCCAAATGCAATACCAGAATAAAATATATCTTTATCTAGTAATAATAAAACTCCAATACCGCCGATTGCAGCTGCTTTAAACCATGATGAATTTACAATTTCTTTAATTTTACTCATAATTTTCCTTTCTTTATATATGTATATATAAATATATAATACTTTAAAAGTAGCGTATATATATACTAATTAAACTTTCTTAAGAAGTCTTTTTGTTTATTGATAGCATCATTTAATTCAGTAGTGTCAATTCCCGTTCCGCTCTTAACAGATCCTGTACTGTTTTTTGCATTGCTATTCCTAGTATCATGTTTTTTGCTAGATCTTCTTGATTTTTTAGATACTCCGTTGCCATTATGGTTAAGAACTCGTTTGCTGTCTCTACTGTTATTTCCGCTTTTAATTTTCTTCCCTCCGGAGTCGTTAGAATTTTTTCTATATTCATCTGACTCTTCGAAGAATATTGTTCCAGCATAGTAGCTTCGGTATTCTTTAATTTTAAGGCCACAAGGATACGTGTAACCACTCCCTTTAACCATATACGAAATTGTATCATTGTGTTTGTATATATTTGTTATTATTCCCCATCCTGCGTTTCCTAAGAAGTTATATTTAACTTTATCTCCAATACCGAATTGGGGTTTACTAAATTTGTCTTGTATATATTTCGGTAATTTATTCTTTTTCTTTTTCATTCTTCAATAATTTCAACATCAATGATTTCATCTAGAAACCATAAAAATCCATCTTTCTTTAATATTAGATCATGTTTAATAATTGATTTCCAGAAATCGATATTTTCAGCTGGATTATGTTTAACGAGTCTTTTAATTTTATATAACTTGTCTTTATAATCTACATTTGGTGTAATATATAATGAGGTGGTAGGTCTCATGTAACTTATTTTATAAATATTTGTTTTGGTGCTCTGTCTTTTGCATATGGTATAGTAATTGTTAACAATCCTTTATCCATATTTGCCTCTGCTTTAGCTAAATCTAATTCTTTAGATATTTTCCAAGCAAAGTCAAAAGATCTTCTTGCGATTCCTTTATGAATAAACTCTCGCTTTGGACCATCAACTTTATCATATTTTATTCTTAAAGTTTCACCTTCTGTTAATATTTCAATATCTGATTTGTCTTTTCCTACTGCAGCAATTTCAAACTGTATTCCATTATCCGTTGTAAATATATCAACTGGATAATTCATTTTATTTGTTATTACTGGTAGATAAGATGATTTCTGATCAAATAAGTTTTTCCAAACTAAATCAAAATCATTGTATAGAAATGTTTCTGTTAATTGTGTCATTTTAAACCTCCTGTGTTTATTGGTTGCATTTAGCTAACCGTTTTATTATTATTTATTTGTTGAGACCTACCGTATCTCATTAATTATAACATAGTCCAACGTGGTGTCCTATTATTTTATATACTCTTAAATATCTCGTTACTTTGTTTTTCCGAAATATTTTTTCTGCAGCTTTATCACGACATATTATATATCCAGTGTCTATAAACTTATATGTCATATATCTAACTGCCTTTAAACTATTTGATTCTAGTACAATACTTTCACTATCAATCATCACATCGACTCGAGTCTTATCATTGCCAACATCGTAGCTATCAAATTCTATTCCATGATTTAAATCTTCTGATATATCATCAAAAAATTCTGAGAGACCATTAATTAATGAACCTTGTCCATTACGTTTTAATTCAATATCAAAAATTTCAAATAGATACTGAACTTTTTCAGTACTAGTCAAAGCCTTAAAAAAGTCATATTCAGGATGCCCTACAAATATCGTATCAAATATCGTTTTTTTCATTAGGTATTGTCTCTAAAATAAAAATATTTAAAAATTCATCTTCGGTCAATCGTTTTCGAATGCACGCTAAATCTAATGCTTGATAGTAATTAAATGCGGATATTAAACCTATAGTTTCTTTATTCGGATCTTTTATTGAATAATATCTATATCGCTTCATAATTCTATTTATTATAAATATAAACCTAGTTGATAAGTTTTATTAATAATATCAGCAGTATCCTCCAAAGTTTCAGATAATTTTCCAACTTCATGTTTCTTAAGATAGAAATCATAATTTCCAATATTAATTCCAAATTTTTCTGATTTATCTGGTTTCTCAAAATAAATAGCTTTGGATTGATCTGATATTATATTAACTGCAGATAATAAATGTTTATATTTCATTGGTATTGTTTTACCACAAATTTTAAGATTACCTATAACTGTGTTTAATGGATCATTTCGGAATTGATGTGATGAAATTTTAGAATCTAATTCAAAATCTAGTTCACTCCATATTTTACCATACCGTTCCATATACTTATCTGATATTGCCCACGGTTTATTTACACTTTTAATTGTATTCATAACTTTCTTATTCTAGTATTAATTCGTTCTTTATTTTGCTGTTTTTTCTCTTCTGACATCATCTGTTTTAATGGATGTGTCCTATTGATGTGTTGTTCGTGTTTAGCTGTTATACTAGCTTGTTGCCACGCTGATAATTCTGTATCTGTATTACTTAATAAGAATGTGTCATTTAAATTTTCTTCATTCCATTGTATATAATATTGTCCAAAAGAATCTTGTATACAGATAGAGCCAGGATATCTTTTCCTAACTCGGTTCTGTATTTTTTCTATTTCTGGTAATTTGGGTCTAGACATTAGGCAATAATTATTGGTAATTGCTCATTGTCCATTAAATATTTGAATGGTATAGTAGTTTCTATTTCTCCGGTGTCTACTAATTTTTTTGAAAGATCTCTATTAATAAATGAGTGTTTAGAGCTTCTTGCTGTATTTAGAAAGGTTAATACCGACCTCCTTTCTAATAATACGTCATAAAAGGTTTGTTTTTTATGACTAAATTGATTCATTATAACACCAACAGAGTGTTTATTTTCAGTTTTGCTTATTTTTTCAGTTACTATTACTGTTTCTCCTTGGTTATACATTATTCAATGATTTTAATGATTTTACTTGCTGATACTGCTTTTACTTCAAATTCTAACATTGTAGATCCAAAGTCTTTAACTACTTTAGCTTCTGCTTCGGTAACAGACATAGCTTCGACTAAATACATTTCAGTCACTTTTTTTGATTTGCCGGTAGAATCATCTACCAATTGTACTTTTGAGGTGTAATATCCCATTTTTATTTATTTTTGATTGATTTATAATTTATGCAAATTGATATGTAAATTGGAAGCTATAAGAGAAGTTTTCATGATAATCCCTATTGTTAGCCATTTCCTGAAGTTTCTTAACTGTAATGTTTTTGTAGAAGTCTTTACCTCTACCTACTACTTCAGCTGTCAAGTCATCCCAACCATCATCACTAACATCTATACCTGGATCTCCTAGCCAATCATTATGAAATCTAGCCATAAGATCACTTTGCATATCATTAACAAATTCAGATAATTCAAGACAGTCTTCGATAGTAAAATTATCTGTAAGATAGTCTTCTATACGATTGTAATCATGATCTTTAGTCCATTCTAGTTCTTCGATTGTCTTCCACTTATAAGCTTCCAAATTTTCCATATTAATATTTTAATAATTATTATTTATTTTCTGCTACAGATTCTTTTCTGTATTCAGTTACTATTTTTTTTACTTCTCCAATAGCTTTTCTTGCTCTGCCTTTAGCAGCTTTAGTTGTACCATTGTGATTTTCTTCAAATTCTACAAATAGATCTTTCATTTGTTCGAATAATTCTTGTGATGTTGCCATAACGTTTTTCTTCTTTTTTATTGGTTAATAATTTATATAATATTATTATAATAAAAAATATTTAAATATCAAAGATCTATTATCTAAATAATTGTGTTGCAAAAAAATTATCATAATATTTTTCTTTAGCATCGAATCCATAATAATCAAATGCAAAATAATTCCATTGTTTATCTAACAAGTTTTCATTGTGACTAGGGGATGTTTTCCATTGCGTAAACATTTCTAAAGCAATTTCTGCAGCAGATTTAACTTTCATTCCTGCGGAATTCATCCACGGCAATGCATCTTTACCATTAAATTCGTACCTTGCTAATATATTTTCACTTTCACATTCAGAACGATCGGTATGATAATATCCGGTATAATATGGATTCTTTTTATTAGTTTGAAAATGATCTATTATATGACCATTATGAGCCATATATTTCGAATGAGATAAACATGCTTTTTGCATTTTTTTACACCATTTTAATTCATGTAGATTGTGAGATACTCTATACTCATTAACAAGAGTAAACATTATTTCAATTACAGAGTCTCTAAATTCTTTATTGCTGGATCTATAACATTCATTGTTAGGTTGACTTAATACCAATATTGGTAAACAAATAATAAATAAACATATCTTTTTCATATCTTCTTATTTTACTATATAATAAGAAATTAATATGAAAAATCCAACCTTTTACTGATTTTATTGACGCCCCATGCGAGTTTTATTGCCAGGGTTCATTCGACTTTTCTTCCCTGTTCTTTTACTAAATGCAGGACATTCCCCTGGAGTGCCTACTTTAGTTGAAAATAACCCGCTTCCTGGCTTACCTAATCGGATAGGAGGAATTGTTATTTTAGTTGTAGGTTTTCGTGTTAATGAAAATGCATATGTTTCATTTTTTTCTCCAGGTATGGGCTTTCCTTCAGTTTCTCGACCCTCTACTAGAATTTGTACTGTAACATTAATATAAGTTTTTCGATGCGGCGCATATAATCTTTCATATTCAGCAGTTGTATCTTCACCTGCTTGATTTCTTCTAACGCCATTTTCATCTTTTTTATATTTTTTTCTTTCTACATTTCCCCAATTTGCAGACCCACTAACCGGTCCTAGTAACTCCATATTAGTAAGATTAGTAGCTGCCCCAGCTGGATCTCCGATATATCCAGGAATTCCTGCAGCTTTACCAGCTTCGGCAAATGATGAATACATTGTATCATATCTAGCTTTAGCTAAAGCTTTGTTGCCACCGCCTAGGCCTCCATTATCTCGGTATTTTGTAGATGGTACTTTACTTGTTGTTGCTATTATATTATAATTTACAAAACCAACTTGTACAGTAGCTCCGGGATTAGCTTGTGTCAACTCTTTAATTTTTTCATTTTTATATTGCGATAATTGTTTTTGTATTTCTGCAGTCAAGGTTGGTGCAGATGCAGAGTCATCTATGAATAAACTTTTAGCATCTATATTAAATGCATCGTTTATCGGAGGAAGTTCTTCCCCTTCTTCTTTAGTATCCGGTAATTGGCCAAATGCAGCACTTAATTTACCTCGCTTTGCAACTTGATTTTTTTTGTTAGCTTCAACAAACTTATCAAATTCAATTCCTATTTCTTTTTTAGTCGCAGGATCAAATTTGGCCAAATCTCTTTGACTAGATAATGGAATAAATATTTTTTCGAGTGTTTTTGGATATTTAGTTGTAATTCCTGCTAAAGCAGCAATTTTTGTTTTCGTCTGTTCAAATAATAAATCTTTTAGTTTAATCATTGTTATCCTTAATCATGTTTTTCAATCTATTCTGCGATTTATAATAAATATATGAGCGATATACTTGCTGGGGTGTTAAACCAAAGTTATGAGCCAAATTATCTAGTATATCTGCCACTAAATGTTCTTTTTCTAGCTTATTATGAAGTTTTTTACCTAATATTTGTATAATTTTTTCTAAATAAATCACATATCCTTTCGGTAATCGCTTCAATGTCCTTGATTTTTTAGTGTTTACCGTATTTTTTGACTTTTTTTTAGCTTCTGACACCAATAAGTCTGTTATTGATTTGCTTGATGCGTAAGATTCTTCTGGAGGACCTGCTGGAACCTCTGGATTTTCTTCTTCTGCGCTGCCTTCGGCTGGTTTTGCATCGTCTCCACTGCTCAATCCTTCCAATGAACTAATAGGAATATTGCATCTAATGGTATAATCTTCGTTTCTTGAATATCCACCATATGGTACTATGCTAATAACCTTGTCTTTAATGAGTTTTGATAGCACATCTGGAGTCAAATTGAAGTCTTTTCCACTTCTACCAAGAAATTCACGGATACCAATCTCATTTGGAGCATATATTATACCTAATGACTGCGAACCTAGCTCAACAAATTTAGCTAAAAACTTTTCTTCAGCTGCAGTATACAAACTAGTTTCATTATCTTCTTCATTCAATATTGAAAGTAACTCTTCGTGTATGATATTTCGTATATATTCTGGATTCATATTTCCTTAGACTCGGCTAAACATGTACTTCTATATTTAGAAGCTAATTTTTTTAATTCGTGTATTGCTTTTCGAGCTCTAGCTCCTGCAGCTTTAACTTGTTTTTCATTAAATCGTTCATGATTTTCTAAAAACACTTCCCAATGCTCTTTCATTTCTTCACAAATTTGTTTTGATGACATATTATTAAACCTTTTCCTAGCTCCATTTCATGTTTCTAGGATTCTTAGTGTTTTTAGGAGTTTGTTTATCCTTTCCACCCTTCTTTTCAAATTCAGTTAAACTACTAGCATCTGGTCCATTAAATTTTGTAGTCCATCTTTTAGGTTGTTTTTTAAAAGACTCATCATTCCATTCATTTAATTTTTTCTTGCTCATATAAGTTCCTCTTTATTATAAATATTACGTATGTTTTTTTATTGGGTATTCTGTAACAGATGTATCTGCAGGAAAGAATAAGTTAGGTCCTCCTGGAATTCCTATTTTCTTTTCGCCGCTTTGATCTCCTATAATTAGCAATATATGTTCGATAGGTTTACCAGTTCTAGGATCTGGTTGCATTGTTATTGTATTGCTAGGTATTCGTGTTATTCTACCAGGATATTCCCATTGTCCTAAATTAGACTCGATTATTTCTTGATTGGGAATACTTTTCAATATGGTTTCTAGTTTAATCATTTTATATAAATATAACGTATTATAATTTAGCCTGTAATACGTCTTCCTTTTTACATTTAGGGCATGTTAGTTTTGTTGGACATGGCGATTTGCTAATCCATATATGAGCACAATCTCCACAGATAATTGTTAATACTTGTTTTGCAAATTTATAGTGTGGCATAATAATTTATATCTGAATGATATAACTTATTTAAAATCCTATAGACTTTTGATTTGGTTTATTTTGCTAGTTTACGATTTACTTTCTTTTTAGCATTTAATACTAATCGCTCTTCCATACGGGCTAATTTTTCTCGCAACATTATATTTTCTTTAATTAGTTTTTCAATTTTATCTTCTAATGACAAGATTCTAGTAGTCATTTCTTCCATTGTTTTACGTTGTTCTTGTATAACATCCGTTACAATTTGTTGTTGACTTTGTAATGTACTTAAATCTTTTTTTGCTTGAATATCTATTTTCTTTTTCCAGATATTCCAAATTTCTTTTATACCCAATGCACCTGCGATTGCAGTTACTAATGTTAATATTACATCTTGGTCCATGACTTCCTTTTAGTATATTTTATAAATTAGACGACGTGGCTCTAATAGTGGTATTAGCTAATTTATTAAATTTATCGCTTTGTATTTTTACTTTATTAAACCAAACTGCATCTGGATCTAATAATATAATAGTATCATTTCCAAACTTACGTAATGTATTCTTTTTCCAGGTTTCAAAATCACTTAAATCTCCAATTTTATCGCTAGTATCTCCATCAACTGGAAATGCTACACTATCTTCATAATAAGGGCCTTCTTTTCCATCTGGTTGCATTCTATTAAATTGAATATTTTTATAATCTGCAGGAAAATTACGTATTACATCATCAAATGATAACATTTTTAAATTATATGAATTTGTTGGTAGATCAACATTTTCAGATCCAATATTGTGTCGTTGCTTAACACGGTCGATGCCATCATCAAAATCATTGTGCCATTTCTGATCGATAAAATCTCCTTTGATATATTTTGCTAGATCCTCGATACTATCCCATTGTTGGTTAGCAGCTGGATTAGCTTCAGACGTAAATTGGCCTGCTACATCTAAAACAGACATTACGATTTCATGATCTAATGAGTCATATGGACCTTCGTTTATTGTTTTTGGAAAATGAATTTCTGATAATAATGTTTTTAATTTAATCATGATTATATCCTACAATTCTTTTATTATTATATTATCGATAGTCTTTCATTTTATATCTGTTCTTACCAACGCCTTTTAAAAGACCCTTAAAAATATCCATTTTTAACTTTCGTTTCTTTTTATTTTTATTTGCCCGGGATTTGGCATTTTGAATAAAGTCTTGGGTATCTGTTGGAGTAACAGGAGGTAAGCTCGTTACATCAATTTTACCAGTATCTAGATCCTTTATCTTCTTTGCCGCTGGAGTGGTTGCTACTATAATAGCAGCATGTGTCTTTTTACCATATAATCCATCAGAGGATAAATCTAATGCTTTTTGTACTTTCTTTACTGCCGATTTTGTAGCTGGACCATATTGGCCATCGTCATCAATTGATTCCGATGCATTGTCATTTTGCTCGAAGAAATCATTAATATGTCCTTGTGCAACTTCTACTGCTATACCACAATCACCAATTTTCATATAACTTTTACCTGGAATTATGTTCTTAATATACCATGATAAATCTAAATTTCGTTTGCAAAATCCACCTGAAGGACCTGGCTCATATATTTCCTCACCTGTTCCACTTGAGCCATCTGTACCCGAAGAACCATTTGTACCGTCTGTACCTGAAGAACCATTTGTACCGTCTGTATTGTTCAGATTGTCCATATACGTGTCTGCATCAACCCAAGCTTTTCCTAGGTAATCATCATAGCTAAGTGGCTCTGCTTTACCGAAATTTCTATAGACCCAGTCTAATGTTTGTTGATAGTCTGGTAACACATCGTTAATTATTACCAGGCCTTTCCCTGCATTTCTCGCCCCTCCCCAGTTTTTTGTTGGACGTATTTCAAAATATCTATCGTCTGACGCTGGTCTTATTGTTGCCATTAACTCATCTCCTCTGAAAATATCTAAGTCTTTGCTGCCGCCACCAAACTCTTCTACTGACCATGGTACCATGCCTTTCTGATCATCTGGTAATCTGTTAGCAATCTCTGCTCGCATTTTGGCCATATCAGCTGCTTCAGTTAATGGATTCCATTTCATCTTCATTAATTTTTCAGATGGTAATTGTCCTAAGACGTGTTCGTTTACTAAATTTTTAGTTCCGAAACGATTCATGTTTTCTTTTAATATATTTTTAAGCTTTATCATAATATTGATTCCTTTTCTGGATATTTAATAATAAATATAAACTTTTTTAATAAACTAGTTTAGTTTACTATCTAAAGCCATTCCACGTTTTTTCTACTTTGCCGTTATTATATATGTTTATTATAAAGCCTTTAGTTTGTTTATCTACTGCTTGGCCTGACATATTAATAGTATTAATTATTTCAATGTTTCGGTCTGGGTCTAATACTGTGAGTGATATAGGCAAAAATTCTTCATATACAGCGTCATAGTCGGTTTGTCTTAATTTATAATATATAGTACCATAAATTATAGTTTCATCATACCATGTATATTCTGTTACTTGATTAGTAGTACCATCTCCATTAATTTTTGCAATTTCAATCCAGTCATATCCATTAAAAGATTTATAAATTGTAAAATAATTATTATTTATTTGGGATGCAACAACCCAAGATAAACAAATTAAATTATTATGTTCAGCTGCTTCAAATGATAACAATGTGATAGGCAATGATCCATTACTTCCAAAAGAACATCCAGAACATCCAGTAGCTTCTCCAAATATTGTTCCTGCTCCACTTGAAGTACCACTTATAATAACTTCTCCAGTACCTTCAATAGTAGATCCTGCTCCTGCTTCAAAATCATCATCAATTAGCATTTGGCCATCAATTGTAACATCTGTAGAATTATTTGCATTAGCTCCACTAGACATTATATGTAATATGCCTCCTGCATTAACTAATATTGTCGATCCATTTTTAAATGTTATATTACCGGATACATTTAGTCTACCATTTATTATAAGAGTTATGCCAGAGCTTACTTCTAAACTACCAGTTAAATCTATTTCAGTGCCAGCTGCAATAGTAACATCATCATTTAATTTAGTTCCTCCCGTCAATGTAGGAGATACTCCTCCTACCCAATTAACTCCAGTAGTCCAATCCCCATTACTAGTACTAGCATATTGTGATAATACTAATGATGGAAATATCATGAAGCATATTGCTCCATATATCATAAAAAGTACTAATAATTTTTTCATTCCCATTTTTTATTATATTTTGTTCTTTGGTCTTCAAATACATAGTCGATCGTATCATGTTTACCGCAATGAGGACATGATAATTTTTCTATTTTAGAAGCTTCATTAATTTTCCATTCTTCTCCACAACTTGAACATTTATAAATGTAAGTGTGACGTATAAAAACTTTATGTGTCATTTAATTATTCCTATACTGGTACATTTTCTTCGTATGTTTTACTATTCATTTTTATTATTTTAAGGTGTGTCCTCTACTCTATCTACTTCGTCCATATTAAAACTTACTGCATTGATTGAACTGCTAGGAGCACTTCCTACTCTATCTTCTATAGTCATATTTGCTGAGGTTCCATTATTGCTGCTTACATTGTCTGGGATTGTCCAGTTTGTACTGAAGGTAGCTTCTTCACCCATTTTATAGTATGCTACTGCTCCGCTAATTGTTGTGGGTTCTCCACCATTATATAAATCTGTGATATTTTGCAAACCTTGAAAGACTGCAAATTCGTCTATCTTCCCACTCATTGACCCTGCACCCGCTGAATTTATAGCACCTATACTTGCAATTCTTGCGTTTGTACCTACAGAACCCCAAGTTAAAACAGTAGCACTAACATCACCATCCTTGTAAAATTTTACATCTCCATTTGTATAGTTGATAGTCATAGCTATATGATGCCAATTTCCATCATCAAAGCCAGTAAGCCCCGTATCCACAGAACCACCAAATCTACTTGAGTATAAACGACCCCCAGCACTAAATCTTAAATTCAATAATGAAGATGTGCCACCAGTACTTCCGTTGGAACACAAATAATCCCAAGTAGTAAAGCCATTTGATTTGACCCAACAAGAAAGTGTTAAATCGTTTGTAGTGTCAATGTCCAAAGGTGTTATTTGAATTGAGGTATCTACACCGTCAAACTCAAAACTATAATTCGATAATTTGTCTTTGTTCTCATTGTTAGGTATTAGCCATTGTGGTGACTTGTAAGCACCGTTGTCTCCGTTTCTTAACCAAACAGTAGGGCTGAGGTCTGTAAGGTCTACTGTTGGTGATGTAGAAAGCGTAGCTATGTTTGCAGTTTCATCTGTTTGGAAAAGTGCTATCTCATCTAAATTACCCTCAAACCCAAAAGTGTTGGTAATTATTCTACCAAATGAATTTAAGGTTAAGGTATTACTATTTGTTGCAGTACCCCCAAAGCTACTGCCGTTTCTGTAGCATCTAATTACGTTTGAACTGTCACGAATAAATGCGATGTGTTGCCAATTATTTAGCACTAAATTGTTAGAGCCTCCACCTACTACAGCCTCATTAAAAATGGCGTTAGCACCACCTAACCGAAGCCACATAACCCCTATTTGGTCTAGCTTTACATAATTAGAGTTGCCTGGAAATGTACCTAAAGGATATATTTTGCCACTAGGTGAGCCTGCTGCTGCAGGCTTCATCCAAAAAGATACTGTAAAAGTTCCACTTTCTGTGAAGTCAGAGGCTAATTGTACTCTATCATCCACCCCATCTAGTGATAAAGAATAGGTATTAGTAAAGGATGTACTGCTTTTTTGTTCTCCACCAGCAGCGCCATGGGATGTAGAATTTGAATTTGCAAAATCCGTGAATCGTTGCTCTCGCAATTTAATAGATTTCTCATTTGCTATAGAAAAAAGTCGCAATTGCTCTGAAATCGCTAAACTTTTTATATAAGGTCTTTGTGTAAATATTTTCCAATCGATTGGCATAATAATTTCTCTTTAATATAAATATTAGCATATTAAAAAGTTCCATGAAAAAGGAATAAAACGTTAGTACGGTAGTACGCCCTTTCAGGCCTTACTAACTTTTTGGCTTTTTTAATTCACGCCCAGGGATATCTTTATTTTGATTGTACCAATCCAACCACGCTTTTTTAACCTTGGTCCAATCGGTACCGTGTCTATCAAATACTTCGCGATGATCAGTGTAATAATCTTCTAATGCATCCTCAAATGAAATTCGTTTAGTTTTAGCTAGTTTCAATAGCCCTTTAACATATGCCGGTATTTCCACATTGGAAACCAAATACAAATAATGACTAGGAGCTTGTGGAGACTCAGGTGGATATGACAATGGCTCGGTATATTTATTAGACTGCACATACAGTCTTTCAAACCCTTGTTGACCTACATGTTCTAGTTCATGTTCTAATACCTCTTTAACCGAAGCTACTAAATTAGACATCGCTTTAGGAAATTCCGACCCATCTAATTCTATTAATATGTCTAAGGTGTCAGAATTAGACGCGGGTTTCATGGCCGCACTAATTGAATATGCTATTCCCGCAGTCGACGGCAATTGCTTGATTTTCACATCAAGCTTGACTTGGGATGCAGACTCCCATCCAGTATCTGCTAAATACAATTCGAAATTGTCTTGGTGCCTTGATTTGCCTGCTTTTACCGCATTAATGATATCTCTAGATACCGCTAATACAATATGTTTCCTAGTACGCTCTCCGCCTAGTCTTTCTAGTAATATGTCTTTGAGTTTTATCATTTGTCTACTATACCAGTAAAATCATATTCCACGTTACCTGGTTTTGGGTACGTTGGAGAAATTTCGAAGTGGTTATCAAATACTCTTATATGGTACTTCTTGTTAACTTTAGATAGTTGTTTTTTCATGAAAGCGTAGTATAACTTTCCTCTCTTATTTTGTGTTCTATCACCATAGCTATCATCACCTTCATCTTTAATAGGGTCAATAATGATTCGATCTATATAAAATGTTTTATCCCATTCATTTAACCATGAGACAACTATATCTGTTATAGTGGACATTACTGCGTATTGTTCATGCAAATTTGTTGCTGACATGATTTGAGATACCGATTGATCATCCACTGTTGTGAAATCTAGTTGGGCCTCGAATATTAGATTCTCGGTGATCCCAACTTTCTGCATATAATACTCAATTTGAATATCTACTCGATATCGAGTTCCCTTAGCTGTAGTGAATTCATACGTATTAATGGTGTCATACCCATATAGATCGAATTCGAATGCTGGGTTATTCATGTTCGTTTTGAATTCCTGGGGCGAATCGCCTGAAGTCTTACGCCAAGGGAATGGTTTAATATTGGCTTCGCCAACTTCTCGCAATATGTCTTTAAGCTTTATCATTTTGTTTCCATTTAATTAACTTACCGCCATTCACTAGGCCCTCGGCAAATTCGATAGCTCCGGTAAATGTCCATGAGTCGTCTCCGACGTCTCTGTAATAAAATACTGGACCGCCTATATCGCGAAGTTGGAATTCTCGCTTCTTGTCTTTCGATTCGTGTAATATGTCTTTAAGTTTTATCATATATGCACTATATAGGGTTTATATAATATAAATATATAGCCGACGAAGAATGGGTATATATAATGTACTAGAATGTATATATGCCCATATATCTAATAAAGAGCACCTATATAGCAAAAAATCTATCCGTGCTAGAAAAATCCATATAACCTTGATCCTCAACCCCAAGATGAGGGGGGTGTTAATGAAACCCTCCCCCACCCCCCCTTTTAACCCCCTTTAACCCCACCCTCCCCCTATGTTTTACCCCTATGCCCCTATACCCCCTTGTTATACCCCCATACCCTTATAACGTAGAATAGACTCCGAGTCTCCCCGAAGTCTATCCCTGCCCTTGCTTATGACTATTTATATTTGCTCCTTGGCTTATATAGTCCAGGCGTCTTGTTATATATATAATACTATACGAGTTTCTTTATACTACCATAGTCTATGTATTCTTCTGCTTTCTCTATTGTCGTATACACCTTTCCTAATTGATCAGTCTTCACATAAAAGAATTCGTCTATCTCTTTATAATATAGTCTGCCTCTAGTCTTCTTGCCGAACATATCAAAGTCATAATAGTCCATGCTCGTCTCTCCTACTCTTCTTATTATTACTGAAGCGCAATAGGAATACTCGCCTTTTGAGGTTGTGTAATATGATTTTAATAACATGCTATCATCTGTAATATCTAAACTATATACTTTGTTTCTATGTATACAATATCTACCATTCTCTTTAAATTTAAAATACATTCCGGATTCTAAATTCGCTTTTACATCATTTGTTTTTTTCATATCTCTTATTTTTTTAAAATTGGAAAATCTTTAATTACTTCCATACTAACAACATGATCAGCATTTGTATCAATATTGAAACAAGCCGGACCACCTAATTTGTGATTCCACTTCCACTCACCCTTGTCAAGGTTAAATAAGTTAAACATAAATCTACCACCACCTAAATCTGTATTCATAGTTCCGAATTGCTCCATTCCATTCCTATACGTAACTTTGTATTTCTTTACTTCTTTCTTCATATCCTTTTTTTTTAATTATACTTAAATATAAGGAAAAGATCGACGCGAGTCAACCTTTTTCCCAATTATTTTTAAACTTTTTTTAACTTAATCCTATCAACTCTTCTTTCAATTCTATCTCTAAGTCTTCAGCCATTTCCTTTAATCTATAATAAGGAGCATGCTCTAACTCCCTTTTAATTGTCTTTTCGATCTCATATATACTATACCCGGATCCAATGCCATAAAGTGTAATTGCCTTTTGAATATCTATCATTTCATCCGATGCACAAAACATCCATTCAGCATCTGCCAAATCAACATATTCAACATGTTCTTGATCTTGATCTACCTCTTCATTGTTCCATTCAATCTCTGCATCGCTATATGCTAATAGCCATTTGCTGAATATAGTAGCCTTAATCTCTTCAGCAACCTTATCATTGTGATCATACATTTCCTTGCTCCAAGGCTTAACAATTGCTACTCCATACATTTCTTTAATTTTTTTCATATCTCTTATTTTTTAATTATACTTAAATATAAGGTAAATTCTTGTAGGATCCTAATCTTTTCCAAGAAAAGTTTCAGAAAAGTTTTAGCACAGAAAAACAAGTCGTAACACTAATATAAGGCAAAATTTTGTAGGATCCTAATTTTTTACTAGAAAAGTTTAAAAAAAGATTAGGGTACTTTTGTTTCCCCTAACCTTTGAGATATGCTATGCTTTCACAATTTGCTCCGCTACCATACTTTCACATTCTTCAAATCCCATGGCACATATTCTACATGCTTTAATAAAGGATCTCAAATTAATCTCAACGCCATCATATTTAGCTTCCAAGCTTTTCATAATTCTCAACGCCTTTGCTTTAACTTCCCTAGGGATCTTTGTTTCAATATCATCTTGCAAGTCTTCAATCCTTTTAAACATTTGCTTTGTGTTCATACTAATGTCTGCCACAAAACTTCTGGACTTAATTGCTCCATCTAATTTGCTTTGAGATATATTAGAGATAAATATAATCTTACCTGTAAACTCAAAATGTCTAGGGACTGGATCCCCATATGTGTCCTTAAGCGGCTTAGTACTTATATAGCTAAGCTTTCTAGTGTCATAACTATCCAAAGCTGCCTTCAATAAATTAACTGCATCCACATCCTTAAAAACACTATCACAATCATCCAACACAATTATCTTATCACTATTCTCATAAATAGTTACAAACAATCCCGCTGCCGTTGCTCTACCTTTAAAGTGCACAAATTGCTTTGCCTCCTCTAAGCCCATATCAGTCAATGTCTTCTTAACCAAATAAGTCTTACCTAATCCAGCGCCTCCTGTAATTACTAGAGAAGGCTGTATTCCTCTTCCTACCATTTTAGTAAGTTTCTCTAAATTATCAAACATCACTTTTGGATCACGCTTCTCAACTACTGTCATAAAGCTAAGCTTTTGTGGCACATTACTTTTAGGTTGAGAATTCTTAATTCTGCTAACTCTGCCACTCTCGCCTACTATCAATATCTCATTGTTCTTTTCAGCGTTTCTAATTTGGATGTATCTAATTAAGCTCTCTGGAGCAATACTTCCTGTAGCCACATTCTTTGCTACTAATTTGCCATCTACCCTGGCCGGCTCATAAATGTTATTCATATCTCTTTTTTTTAATTATACTTAAATATAAGGTAAATTCTGATAGGATCCTAATCTTTTACCAGAAAAGTTTAAACTTTAATCTTCGCTGAATATTTTATTTATTTCGGTAATTGCTTTGTCAATGGCGGATCCATATCCTAAATGGTGTGCTACTGCTTTTGCGTTCTGGTAATCTGCTTGGGTGATATCATCGCCTAATCCTTTTAACAGTCTGGGATGCTTTTTAATTAACCTATCAGCCATATCAAGCTCTCCTTGTCTTACACCTTCTAGGTGTCTTATCAATCTTCCTATTTTTGCACTTCTATCTACGTTATTCATATCTCTTTTTTTAAATTATTAATACTTAAATATATGGAAAATATTAATGCGTGTCAAGCATTTTTCAAACTTTTTTTAAATTATTTTTTTAGTTATCAAGATCTAAGACTGCATATATCAGCATGAACAATAATGCAATAACGCATATACCTAGTCCTACAAGAAGGGTGTATACTAATATCTTCGGGTTAATTAAAAGAGTTGCTGTAACATAACTAATGATTGCTAGTGTTATATATAAAGCTTTTCTTACGTTTTTGTCTTCTTTAAATGTGTCTATTAAGTTATTCATATCTCTTATTTATTAAATTTATTTTTTCTATACTCTTCAAAATGCTTATCGGATTTTTTTTCTAAATACGCTTTCAATACTTCTATTGCTATCAAAACCAATATCCCTAATATTACTCCTATCCAAATTGGACTCGTTACCCAAACCCAACTCCATGTTATCACTCCTACTAATTTTAGTATCAGGAATACTATGAATACTACTACGTTTAAACTTACTCCTTTTTTCATATCTCTTAAATTTTAAATTATACTTAAATATATAGAAAATATTAATGCGTGTCAACCTTTTTGTCAGAAAAGTTTAGGTAGCTATTTGTGTTTAGCTACCCATCCAAATTTGTCGATGTCTGAGAAATAAAACTCATCATCATTAAACATATAATGCTTATCAGCATCATCCAACCATTTCAAAGCTGTCAGCCTATCTACTCCCAGTGACATAACAGATTCAATTGCCTGTCTATCAAAGTCAGCCAATTCCTCTTCTTGTCTATCCGACTCCTCTGCTAACGCATTAACAAAGTCTTCCAATTCCTTATTGGAGAATGCATCCCAATTGTAACCTCTTGGACGGCTACCATATACATCCTTATACAAATCCGAGACCCATAACATAACTTCGTCTCTCTGGCAATCATTTTTTATCTCTATCATATCCTTTAAATTTTAATTACTTAAATATAAGGAAAAAAAGAACACGAGTCAAGCATTTTACCAGAAAAGTTTAATCTTTTTTCTTGGTCGTCGGCTTCTTAGGTTTTGTATTTTTCTCTGCAATGTTTTGCTGCTTGGGAGTCATATGTACATATGTTCCTGTTTTCTGAAAGAAATTTGTTAATGTTCCTGGTTTCATATCTTAATTATTTTTTTTAATCCAATTACTAAAGTACTTTACTATAGGCGCTGGATACATATCTAATGCTAGCAATTCTCCATTATTCATAATAAATTTATATACATTATAATAAGTGGCCCAACATGCTAACTGGAATTTGGTAGGATATTTTTTATTGTCTAACATATCCTAATTTAAATTAATTGTGAATAATTCTTCTAACATCTTCATTTCACGTTTCTCTTGCTCATTTATTACATTGCCAATATTCTCAGCTAAGCTATTTAACGCTTCATCTTCTGTCATGTTAAATCGTGTCATCAAAAATTCTACTAATTCCTGACCTTTTAAACTTTTTTCATTATTTTTCATATCTCTTAATTTTTTAATATACTTAAATATAAGGCAAATAATGATAGGATCCTAATTTTTCTGCAGAAAAGTTTCCGTCCTTTTCCTCTCTTAATTATAAATTCTACTATAATATCCACACGTATCAATTTCAGAATCATCAATATCCTGAAACGCGAATCCTTCGTATCCATCCGACATTAGCAATATTTTCTCTAATAGAACACATAGTCCCATCTTGAAGTCTTTTGTTGCCATTATGTCCTTTCGCATCAGCTGCTGATTAGTCCATGTTATTATTGGGATGATTCTTGTGGTTTTTTTTCTTTTGCTCATATCTCTATTTTTTTAAATTACAAAATTCAACTAAACCATTATATAATGGAGTAAATGGCGCCATTACTTTATATGCTTCCTCACCACTACAATACTCAACTCCATCAATAACCTCCAACACTTCTATTTTCTCTCCCTCTAATACATCTAACCCATTAACGTCAAAAAATCTTCTAACTCTTTTAATACTCAATTTTTCCATATCCTTTTTTTTTAATTTATATAAATATAAGGTATATTCTTGTAGGATCCTAATCTTTTCACAACTTTGTTTAAACTTTTTTTACATATATTGTAATAGCTTTTCTATACCATTTACATTCTTTAAAGCTTTCTCACCTTGTCTTACCAATTGCCGAGCTCTCTCGCCAGTAACACTTAATTCCTCAGCTATATGTTCCATATGCATTGGGTATTCTCTGTCAATACCATAAAACATTTTAACAGCATCTCTTTGCTTAGGCTTAAGATTATTCAATGCTATATTTAACATTTCTTTGAGGTCTGTAATGTCATGTGCTGGCTCAGTGGGAGCACTTTCTAAATACCTATCCGCATATGTTTCACTCTCTTCGTCATCGCCTACTTTTTTGCTAGTGCTAAGAGTTGAGAATTCTTTACCTTCTGTCATTGTCTTATGAGATGGTATCCTTACTACTCGGCTCAAGTCATTTAAACACTTTTGTAATTCTGCTCTCACATACCATACTGCAAAGCTAATAAATTTAACACCTCTATCCGGATCAAATCTTTTTGCTGCTTCAAATAATCCTATATTAGCAAATCCGATTAAGTCTTCTAACTCAACACCCATTCCTTGATATTGCTTAGCTACCTGGACTGCAAACCTCAAATTTGACTCCACTAACTTATTAACGGCATACCTATCGCCGGCTAATGCTCTCCTGCCTAATGCAGATTCTGTATCTTTATCTAATAAAGGAGCTTTCTTAATTTCGCTCATATACTTTCTGACGCTTGGCGTGTCTGTCATGACTGCGCCTGTACTTACAAATATCTTACCCATTATATAACTGATTTAATGCTAAAGGACTAAATACTACTGCATCCTTATCTTGCTGTTTAACTTTTCCTTTTGAATTACGCATAGCTCTTGCTACTGCACTATTATTTGTCGAGGACCTTGCGTCTCTCTTAAACCTTGCGATGATCCCGTCTTGCGAATCATATCCTTTTCTTACTTTTCCCATAACTCTTATTTTTTATCTTAATTTTTTAATATACTTAAATATAAGGTATATTCTTGTAGGATCCTAGTCTTTTGTTAACTTTGTTTAAAAAAGTTATTCACAATTATATTGCAAAAGAATAACATAATTGCCAGCCAGAGCCATTGCCATAATTAACAACATACACATCCTGATCCTGCATTTCAAATTGCACATACACTCCACAGATTTTAATTATCATTTTATCCTCAGCGCTGTCATATGTTATTATATAATTGTCATAATCAAAAATACCTAACAGGTTCTCAACAGGCATTCCTGTTTCCCATTCTAATGCCTCAGCATAAATTTGACAAATTTCTAAATCACTATAATGCAATTTAACATTACCACTTTCACTTTTTCTACCATTTGCTAATCCCATATCTCTTTTTTTAATTTATTAATATACTTAAATATAAGAAAAAAATCAATGCGAGTCAACCTTTTTCCAAAGTTTTTTTAAATTATTTTTTATGCTCATCATAATAGTCTTCCCAATCAATTTGGTCTTCTGGGTGACATTTGGCATTCCACGCTTTCCACGCTTTTCTCAGTTTAACATATTCTGATGTGCCTTCGCTTAATAATCCTCCGTTTAATCTCATAATGTATATATTTTTACTAATGAATATCCGTCTCCATTAAGATCTTCAATATGTATCAGAATATCCAACATAGTGTCCCATTCGTCTTCTTCTATATGGAATATATCTATTAATTTAACAAATATTTCTTTTCGTGTTCCTTGTAGTATCTCTACCCAACCACCCCTTAAGTCTTCAATAACCATTATAAAATTCGTGTCGTCTCCTGCCTCATCTAACGAACTAATGGTATACAAATTTAAATTTTTCATATCTCTTATTTTTTAATATACACTAATATAAGGAAAAAAAGAACACGTGTCAACCTTTTTCCAATCTTTTTTTAAACTTTATATAACAGCTCCTTCATAATGTGATACTGAGAATATCATTGTTATCTCATCCTGGAATTGGCTTACACTTAAATGTTTTAGCGGGATGTCATCCAGATACACATTACTAAACAATCCCATTTTTAAAGTTACCGTTGAGTAATCATAATCTTCTTCGCATAAATCATATGCGGTCTTATATCCCTGCACTTCATATGTCACAGCATCATTACCAGGCGCTGTCTTTACTTTTTCTAAAATTCTATTCAATTCTTCAAATTTAATCATATCTCTTATTTTTTTAATTTAATATAAGCTCCGCCCCTATTTAATTTATCAACTGCTTCCATCAAATTTTCACTTAATTTATGTGTACCATGCTGTCCTTTTCTATCAGTAATATCAAATTTAATTTGAAACTGATTGATTTTACCTGTCATTGTTCTAGTAATGATTTTTTCAACATTAGTTACTTTAATTTTGCCCCTTCTGGCATAATGCGGATTAAAAACATAAACAAATTCACTTCCAATTAAATCCTCCAACTTCTCTATAACAATCATCTTATTGTTATAATTGTTTGGATAATTCATGTTCTCAACTCTTTCAACCATTTCATTGAAAATCATTTCTTTTAACTTTTTTCTATTTTCAAAATTCATATCTCTTATTTTTTAATATACACTAATATAAGGCAAATAAAGTTAGGATCCTAATCTTTTCCTAACTATTTTTAAATTAAATTATCTCAAATATTTCCATACATCTTCGCTGATCCCTCAATTGATTCTGCAGAAGCGCATCATTTTGATCTCCATTATCTATCATCACGCCGTCTTTAACTGCTAATGCATGCTTTGCCACTAATATTATATAAGTCCCAACCTGGTGCTGCTGAATAAACTTTCCTACGGTATAGCCTGCAAATGTTTTTTCAATAATCGTTTCTCCATTAAGTCTAGATCTTTTAAAGATGGGATATTGTGTATTCAATAATGTATTACCAGACATTCCCCTTGTCGGATGGGATCCAACATGCTTCACTTCCTTACCATTTAAATTAGGAATGCTTTTGTCAACCATCTTCAACATCTTTCTAGCACATCCATATGTCCCTTTCCTACGTTTTCTATCAAAATGCTTTTCTACAAATTTATGCGATTCATTATATGATACATCGAATGCATTCATAAATGCTCTAACTACACAATCTTTATTTTCTTTTTTTGCTCTGGTATCTGCTTTAGTAATTGCATCATACCCATTTTTAAATTTAATACTAACATTTAATTTCATATCCTTTTTTTTTAATTTATTTAAATATAAGAAAAAAATCAACACGAGTCAACCTTTTTCCTAATTATTTTTAAATTATTTTTGTTCATCTCGTTATACTCACGCATAGCTGCTTTATATGCTGCTTCTGTTTTAAATGCGCTTCTAGGAGGTGGTGTTGGTGTATTTCTATTTGGATCCATATCTCTTTTTTTAAAATTGCATTAACTCTATTGCCTGCTCTCCGGTAGGTCGACCATTGCGCGTAATCTCATAATTCGGATCCATCCCGTACTCAACAACATAATTAATTAACTCTTCGACACTGTCGAACTCTTCTTCAAAATAACTTACATCTAAACTATACATATCTCTTTTTTTTAATTTACTTAAATATAAGAAAAAAATCAACACGAGTCAACCTTTTTCCTAATTATTTTTAAAAAAAGTTATTCACATCTCAAATCGGCTAGTGCGTCTAAATGAGCGTCTAATAGACATGATAATGTGTCTTTGGATAAATTAGTGGGATCATACTCGTCAATTTGTGCCTCTAAACAAATAGTATATTCATTGTCTAAATTATATCTAGTTACATGCTCATCTAATATATTTAAGGCCTCGTCGCCCATTCTGTCTGTGAACTGATAAATTTTGTTAAATGTCTCTTCTATTTTTGATAATATATCTTTTCTTTTCATATCTCTTTTTTTCATATCTCTTTTTTTCATAACTCTTATTTTTTATCTTAATTTTTTAATATACTTAAATATAAGGCAAATTTGTGTAGGATCCTAATCTTTTTGCATTTATTTTTAAACAAAGTGCTTTATATATAAAGTAGAAAAGGACCTAGGTACCGCTAGTGCTCCGAAGTGCTCTTTGTGTATCTAGATCCTAGTCTGAATAAGAAAGGGCGCAGGGATATGAAGTCTGCGCCCATTTAGAGATATGAGTATATAATTAATGCCATATACCAGGGCGATATTTTTATTCCGGATCCAATCCTATTCTTTCTCCTATTCTTTCTGCTAGGAGGGCATGATGTTTCTTTTCTAGGTACTCGGTTTGTTTTGGTACGAAATGATCTAATTTCTTTTTTGCTTTCTGCATATTCAAGCTGTCATCATATTTTACTGCGTTAATTAACTCCGTCGCCCAATAATCAATTTTCTCCTGATAACCATTCGTATAATTCCTTTTATAAAATGTACTTGCTCTTGTCATATCTTAATCTTTTCTATATAATAAGAAGAAAACTCCACTAATCCAACCTTTTTTCTAAAAATAATTTACTCCGTATACCTATCGATCCTTATATAACGCGTCTAAAAGCACATGTACGTCTAAAAGTAACGTGGTATATAATCTAAAAGTACCCGGGTATTGGTCTAAAAATAAATGGGTATTGGTCTAAAAGTAACTGCCTAAAAGTATACTAGGGTCTAAAAATAAACATATATTGGACTAAAAGTAAATGGGTATTGGACTAAAAATAAACCTTATATTGGACTAAAAGTAAACGCATATAACGCACATATATTGGACTAAAAATAACGTATGACCCATTTACCCTAATTAAAGGAGATATAGAAGGTACGCTATATTAAAACTTTGTTATCCGGGAGAAAGACACGTAACCATTCTTACACTACCTACCTACACACTCAATACCCTGGAAACCCTATTACCGTGAATTCTACTTGTACTGCGTTCTGAGAGGACCAAAGGTCCGAGTCTGAAACGTACTACATACCACAACCTAACTTCGCCTGGTAGTACTCGATATGCATATACGTCTAAAAATAACATTGAATAGCCTTTTATTACTTTGTGTTTATATAGACTTATAATGCATATATTGTACTTGTTATATACTCTATGCGTCTTTATATGCTTCGTTACTTTCTACTACTTGTTTTTCTAGTACTATCCGGAATGGCTATTTATCTATTGCGAAAATATGTTGATATGAATACTCCTAAAATATAAGGCCATATAATTATATTGACAACTCTTGTACCCCAGTCAAATTTAATTTTATCAGCCGGATGTAATACAAACTCATTTAGTATATCAAAAATAACGCTTAATATTATTCCTAATAATATATAACATGATATGTATATCATTTGTTATACTCTATTGTTTTCTATATCCGTTATAAGAAACTTTATTCTTTCCTTTGCTATATATGGAGAATCTTCTTCTAATAATTGTTTTATTTGATTTAAATTTTTTAGTACTATCCGCTTCGAAGGATTAGATTTTATACCTAGCCAATTATATATTTTTTCATTAATAATCATAATCAACTGTTTTATATTCAACGTCTGTGTCGATATACTCTAGCTCATCTAAAGCTTTTTCTAATTGCTCTCTCAATTGTGTTACCATATCATTTAATGATGTTTTCCTTACACAATTATCTATCTCATATTTTTCTTCCCGGAGGCCTTCTAGGATATCTGCTACCTCTTTTAGTTCGGGTACGCAATCCCACCCGTCTGTGTTTGTTTTTATTGTTCTCATATTTCTGAAGTTAAAGGGTAATCATTTATTTCAGGATCTACTTTGCCTGTATATATGTCTAATTCTAATCTTTTCTGTAACCAATACTTAAGGTTTTGAAAGGCATTTTTTATTCTTTTATGATCATAATCTGCCGGTGCACAGTTAATTGAATTATTTAATTCATTCTGTGCGTCTAATAATTTTTTGCTTATAAGTTCTTCTCTTTCCATATCTTAAATATTATAATGTGATAATTTTTCTTTTAACCGTTTCATATGTTTACATGGAGTATATGGACTAAACTCTCTAGCTTTACATTCACAATCAGATATCTTATGATCTGTCACTGTAACGTTATAGTATGACAACTTGCCGGACTTTTTATTACGGCTGCCCATCTCTCTAAATTTCCAACTTTGGCTCATAATTTATTTTTTCTATATAATAAGAAAACAATTTCAGTTATCCAAGTTTTTATTATGTTATTTATTATTATTATATAGCGTATTTACTATTTCAGAACCGCCTGGTTCATTTTCTATCTCACTTAGCATCGATGAAAATATTTGATTCTCTGCCCATAATTCATCAAAATCCGCTTCTATTATTTTTATTGTTATTGAATCAACTTGGATTTTATTTTTGAGTGAATCTATCTGATGCGTAAATTCTGGACACTCTTTACATGGATTAGATTTTTTTGTAGTAGTACATGCGCTAGGTGTTTTTAATAATACTATTAAGAAAATTATTCCTATTATACTTATTGATGTTTGCATATTATGTATTCTCCTTTATTTGTTTTTTGTGCCAACTTAATAAGCACTCAAATTGTTTATCACTTAAAAGTTTATTTTTCTTAAAGTATTTTTCTACACCTTGTATAAATTCATTTTTGGTATATTCCTTTGTTTCTTTAAAAATCTTTTTAATGTTTTCTTTTTTATTTTCCATTATATTCCCAATTTATTCATACTGTAAAGCAGTCGATAATACAGGAAACTGTTGTCTGAATATATCTTTGCCTTCTTTTGCTATTTGTTGTATTTCTTTTTGTGCATGAGCATCATCCCGCAAGTCAAAGAAATGTATCCAACTTCTCAATGTACCTGTCATGTATATCTTTGTCTTGGTGCATAGCGGTAAGATCATCCTGGCTGTTTCTCGGGCAACTCCTACATCTAATAATTCATCATACAACGTTCCAATATCTGATAATAGATTGCTAATCATAACCGAAGCTTTACTGGCATAAGGTATTACTGGATCGAACTCTTCTGTAGACGACTGTCTGTTATCTTCAGCCTGTTTGCGTAACTCAATTGGTTCAAACATACCTCCTAACAAGTTCACATCTTGATATCTTTGTGAAAACTCTTGAAATGTAAAACTTCTATGTCTGATCAATTGTATTCCTATTGCTTTGGAAGTATCAATTTCCAATGTCATTGAAGCGTGCTCAAATGGTGACCAATGCTTATGCTTGATAAGATAATTGATCAGACCTTCTGGTTTAGATTTCTTGTCTGTTCGCTTACTACTTACTCTTGCAATCTCTACAATGGTTTCTTCTGCATTGGGAGTATTGGTTACTAAGGTTACTTTACTCATTTGTTTCTATGTATTTGAAATTGGTAGTTGTTGGTTTGTCTACTAGTATTGTAGCCATATATCCGTTCCTAGACTGCTGTATCTCCGTTTCATCTACCTCTAGCTCTGCTATGTACCAACGTTGTCTAGTTCTTTGTAGATAGTCAATCATCGAATCATAATCAGTAAATACTGTCGACCCGGCACCGGCTGAAGCATTGTCTTGCGTCAATGTTCCGTTCTCAAAATGTTCGGCGGTATGATGTTTCCAGATCTTGCTTTTCACTTGTTATTGTTTTTATTCCAAGTGTCTGCAGCTACTGCTACAATCAATAACATTGTCCCAAACACTATTACTGCATATTCTATTCCATTCATATTATTTTATTTAACGTGGTTTATTTGTTAAACCATTTATTGAATACTTTTGTTTTAACTGATTCAGTGGTTGTTGTTTTAATTTTTGGAGCACGGGCTTTACCATCTTTTGGACGCATGAATTTATCATATAATGATATCATAGATCCAGACACAACTTCTTTGTATGGCGTATGTGTCATGGTTTCATTGTAAAAATTCTTATTAGGTTTATTTACTGCACTCATAATATATTATAGCAAAATATTAATTAATATCCAAATTATCATCTAAAAGTTCCGCGTCTACAATTGTCTCACAAAACAAGAAATGAGTTTGATTTCGTAGCGCATGATCAGCCCCACACCATTGCATATACAAATGAACATATTTCATGTCGGGGTCATCTTCAAATGTCTTTGCAAAATGGTGTATAGGCTTTTGATCAAGTATTATATATGATTCGCCATTATGTGTATATACTGGCCTTCTCATTACATCATTGGTGGCATGGCTGGTTGATCGTCTGTTGCTTCATCTACTACAACGCACTCTGTCATCAACAACATGGAACCAACTGACACTGCATTTTCAATTGCCGTTCTGGTTACTTTGGTTGGATCAATAATTCCCGATTCAATCATGTTGCATGGTTCTCCAAGTCTAGCAT
>WLWF01000048.1_pt1 | contig 98798 bp, 105 predicted proteins | sample 6718331 | NCBI WGS metagenome assembly WLWF01 (sample SAMN12718692, study PRJNA515312) | sponge metagenome | isolation source: marine sponge | host: Mycale hentscheli | place: New Zealand: South Island, Marlborough, Capsize Point | collected 2003-05-01 | reverse complement strand
CTTTGGGGCGTTAACGCTGCATCAAGTGCTCAATCGTTTGCGCGAAGAAATTCGCCTGCAGACGGCTGCGGTGGAGGCCCCCCTGAGCAATGAGGAGGTTGCCAAGCAACTGCTCAAGCAGTCCGAGCACACGCCCCACCGTGAGGTGCCGTCTGCGGGAGCGGCGCCCATCCTTGGGGTGGAGGGCTTGGATCATCGCCTTGGTGGCTGTTGTAGTCCGCTACCAGGAGAGCCGATCCTGGGTGCTGTGGCCCTTGGTAATCACGGCATCACCATCCATCGTCAAGATTGCGCCAACCTGGAAGCGATCCCGACGGAACGTCGCTTACCGGTTCGTTGGAATCCATCGCTGCAAGAAGCGGGATCGCGATTCCCTGCTCAATTGCGCATTGAGGTGATTGATCGCGTTGGAATTTTGAAGGACATCCTGATGCGTTTGTCCGATGGTTCGATCAACGTCAGTGATGCGCAGGTGAGAACGGCCTACGGCAAGCCGGCTCGGATCGATTTGATGGTGGAGCTTGGAAGTTCAGCGCAGCTGCAGCGCACGATGGACCAGATCCGCTCGATGGCCGATGTGATCGATATCGCCCGAACCGGCCAGAGTTGAGCAATCCGCTGTTGTCCTTGCCGTTCGAACCCTCCATCGAGGGTTTGGGTGAGTCGTATTGGGATGTGGTGGAGGCGGCGGTGTTTCCGCGAACGCAGTTGCGCTTTCGCAACGATGCCCTGTTGCGTCAGCTGGGGTTGGAGCCAGAGGCTGTGTCGGATCCAGACTTCGAGGGGGCCTACGGCCGTTTTGAAGAGCGTGTTCCCCTGCTTGCTCTGCGCTATCACGGCTACCAGTTCGGCACCTACAACCCCCAGCTAGGAGATGGCCGCGGCTTTCTCTATGGCCAACTGCGCGATCGAACCGGTTTGCTTCAAGACCTTGGCAGCAAGGGGAGTGGCACCACCCCTTGGAGTCGTGGTGGGGATGGACGCCTCACCTTGAAAGGAGGGGTGCGTGAAGTGATCGCCTCCGAGGCGTTGCATCGTCTTGGGGTGACCACGAGCCGCACGTTGTCGTTGATCGAAACCGGTGAGGACCTTTGGCGTGGGGACGAGCCATCGCCGACGCGGAGTGCGGTGATGGTGCGGATGGCACGGACCCATCTGCGTTTTGGTAGCTGTGAGCGGTTGTTGTCTTTGCGTGACCCCCAGGGGTTGGAGCGCTTGCTCCGCCATGTGGTGGCGGTGTATTACCCCGATGTTGCGGCAGCCCATCCAGCCCCTGATGGCGATCGCCCGGCTTTGGAGCATCAGCTTCTCGCCTTCTATGCAGAGTTGGTGCGGCGGGTGGCTCGCTTGGCAGCTGAGTGGATGGCAGCAGGGTTTGTGCATGGCGTGCTCAATACCGACAACATGTCGCTCGTTGGTGAAAGCTTTGATTACGGACCGTTTGCCTTTTTAGACCGCTGGGATCCGAGCTTTACGGCGGCCTATTTCGATCAGACCGGGCTGTATTCCTATGGACGTCAGCCAGCGATCTGCCGAAAGAATTTGCAGCTTCTCCAAAACCCTTTGGCGATGTTGCTCGCTCGGTCGTCCATGGAGCAGTCGCTTGAGCAGTATGCAAGCACCTATCAAAACCACTATCGCTTTTGTTTGCTGAGGCGATTGGGATTGACTCCCAATCCTGATGTGGACAGTGATGATCGCCTGGTGAGCGCAACGCTGGATTTACTCGCGAGCTGGCCCGTTGCCTATGGAGACTTTTTTACTGGTCTCGTTTCGACGATTCAATCCGCTGGTTTGCCCCAAGAGCCTGAGGGCTTGCCTGTTGTCTTGAACGATGGAGAAGCACCTAGCAGGGAGGTGTGGCAAGCCTGGCGCGATGCCTGGTGGTGGCAGACCCAGGCCAGCGAGGCACGAGGAGCAGCATCTGAGCCAGAAGCCTCGGTGTCGGAACGCTTGAGGCGCTGGAACTTGAGCCAGACACCCACCCGCCCCGTGATCGAATCGCTTTGGGAGCCGATCGATGAAGAAGATGATTGGCTGCCTCTTGGAACGTGGATTTCATCTGTGATGAAGGCCTGAGAGCGCACGGAAGGGGGTTTACCTTTGGCCGCGCTCTCGACGATGAGGGTTGGGGCTGTCAGTTCTTTTGGGTTGCAGGTAGTGAAGGGTGAGCCACCAGCTCAGGCCACCAAACACTGTTCCAGTCAGGCTGGAGCCAAGCAAAAGCCTGCTCATCACATCCCACCCCGCCGTGGCGAGCAGCTCTTGATTGAGATTGTTGAGCCCCGGCCAGCCAGCGCCTTCCCCGATGATCATGGCCCCTAGGCGGTAGTTGAACCAAAACAGCGGCACATAGGTGAATGGATTGCTGATCCAGGTGCCTGCGGCGGCCAGCAGATGGTTGCCGCGTACCAGGCTTGCCAAGCCAATTCCCAGCAGGGTTTGAAATCCAAAAAAGGGAAAGCAGCCGCAAAACACCCCTGCGGCTAGTCCGCGGGCGCGTTGGCCCGCCGTTCCCTCCTGCCGCCAGATCCACTGCAGCCATCGGTTTAAGCGTCGCTGAAATTTGTTCCGCAACCGCTTCATCGAAACTGCTTGCCGATTGTGCGGCTGTGGAAGCTTTGGGATCGTAGGAAGGAGTGCGTGATGGCGGCAGGGATCGGGGAATGTCTGGGATTGGGCCAGATCAGGCACTTTCGATCGCCGCGATCGCTACGGCTGTGGCACCGGGGCAGGGGGGCATCGCCGTGATTCGCTTGTCGGGTCCCAGTGCGGTGCGCGCCGTTGCTGCGATCACGGTGATTCCTGGTCAGCAGCTTTGGGAGAGCCACCGGATTTTGTATGGCCATGTGGTGGCTGCCGGTGGTGTGGAACGGCTCGATGAGGTGCTGGTGCTCGTGATGTTGGCGCCGCGCAGTTTCACCGGGGAAGACGTGGTCGAAATTCACTGTCACGGCGGGGTCATCGCTGTGCAGCAGGTGCTGGCGCGCGTCTTGGAGCAGCCAGGTGTGCGACGGGCCCTGCCCGGTGAATTCAGCCAGCGGGCTGTGCTGAATGGCCGTCTTGATCTCACCCGGGCGGAGGCGATTGGTGATCTGGTGGGAGCGCGCAGCCAGCGGGCAGCGCAGCTGGCGATGGCGGGTCTTGATGGCGGGATCCAGAAAAAAATGGTGGTCCTGCGAGAGCGCTTGCTCGATCAGCTCAGTGAGTTGGAGGCCCGTGTGGACTTTGAAGAGGATCTTCCCCCTTTAGATGGTGAGGCGCTTCTGCAGGAGTTGCAGGCTGTGCGGATGGAGTTGAACGCGCTGGTGGCCGACGGCGAGCGGGGATCCGTTGTGCGCCATGGATTGAGGGTGGCGCTGGTGGGCCGGCCAAACGTGGGGAAGAGCTCCCTGCTCAACCTGTTGAGTCGCCGGGAGCGGGCGATCGTGACCGACTTGCCAGGCACCACAAGGGATTTGCTGGAAAGTGAGATCGTGCTGGATGGCGTACCGATCACCCTGCTCGACACTGCAGGGATCAGGGCCACCCGTGATGCCGTGGAACAGTTGGGGATTGCCCGCAGCCGCGATGCCCTGGCCAGTGCCGACCTGGTGCTGTTGTTGTTTGATCTCGCCCAGGGGTGGTCGGAGGAGGATCAAGCCCTGTTTGCCCAGATCCCTGACGGGGTTCCCTGCTTACGGGTGGGCAACAAAGCCGACCTACCTCTCAAGGCTGATGCCGTTGCTGGGCCTGTTTCCTCGTCGGCTTCCGTATCGGTTGCCGATGTGCGCCTCAGCGCCGTCACTGGAGAGGGGGAGCAGGATCTCGTCCGTGCGGTATTGGAGCGTTGTGGAGGCTTGAGCGAGCAGCCTCTGCTCTTGGCTTTGAATCAGCGTCAGTCCGATCTGGCGTCCACTGCGGCTGAGGCCCTGGCCCGCAGTGAGCAGGTGGCGGCCGATGGCCTTCCTTGGGATTTTTGGACGATTGACTTGCGTCAGGCGATTCGCAGCCTGGGTGAGATCACCGGTGAGCAACTCACGGAATCGGTGTTGGATCGGATCTTTTCTCGCTTCTGCATCGGCAAGTGATCAGTTCCCTTGCTGCTGTTTGGGTAAGCGTCGGGCGATCAACACCAACACGGTGATCCCCGCATAGGCGATGGCCCAGGGCTGACCCGTTCCCCAACCCAAGTGCACAACGGTGTCAGCGGTGGAAAATTGCCAGGCATGAATGACGCCAAACCAAGCGAAGACGGCCGCGCATCCACTGCAGCTTGCTGCGGCGAGGAACCGGCCTTCAATGGCAAACACCAGCAACGCTGCAAGCAGCATGGCTGTGATGATTTGTCCTTGCTCCAGCGCAAATGCACCTGCCGCCCAGACATCTCCCCTGGCGAGCTGCTGAACCATCTCTTGGTTGAAAGGTCGCTCTGCAGTGCCCAGACCGCCTGCGCGTAAACCGGCTTTCAGCAATTGGGCGCCCCATCCAGCCAGGCCAGGAAGCAGTCCGAGCACCACGGCGGGTGCATGGCGTGAGGGTGTGGCCTGAAAGGCCTGAGCGGTCATCGCAATCCCGATGTACAGCACGATCGCCATGCCGGCATCGATGGGAATCAAGAGCGCGAGCAACTCAAACAAGCCAAAGAAGCACGCTGCCGACATCACGACACCGTTCAGCCAGGAATAGCCCGAGCGGGCCCCAATCTCCTTAAAACCGGAATGGCCGATGTAGATGGTGGTGGGGAAGCAGGAGCCGAGTGCTGCAGCTGCGAGTGTCCCAACACCGTCGATCAGCAGGCAGGTGCGGGTGGCGTAGCGATCACCCGCGGCTTCCGCGCTTTCAAGGTTTTGCAGGGATCCGATCACATTGAAAAGCCCCATCGGCACGATCACCCCCAGCCAGGGGAAGAGGTCTGCTCGGTTGTCCCAAAGAATCTGCAGCTGAAGGGTTGGTGGATGCCAGCCGATGGTGCGGATGCTGTCCTGCCAAGCGCCTGGACTGGGAGCGATCAAGCCGCTACTCCAGGCGAGAACCATGCCCAGAAGAACGGCCATCAGGCCTGTGGGCAACGGCCAGCGCACCTTGGCGTAATAGCCGAGAACGATCACGGCCAGGCTCGTGAGTCCGACCAGAGGGTGGGCATAGGTTCGCAGCAGGAAGCCCAGTGCGATGTAACCGAGGGCGATCCCGGCAAGGGTGGAGAGCAGGGCGGCTCGCGGGAGCCAGCGTCTTAAGCGGTCGGCACTGAAGGCTCCTGCGATTTCGATCAGGCCGGATCCCATGCAGGCCACCATTCCTGCATGCCAAGAACGGCTGATGGCCTCAGCCTCTGTCATCCCACCATTGAGTGCTGCCAGCTTCACTGGAAGCATCACGAGAAAGATGTAGGCAAACAAACTGACGGTGTTGATGCCGTAGGGCATGGCGGTGCAGGTGTCCCGTTGCTCATCGGCGGCCAGTTGCCTGGCCAGTCGTGTGTAGGCCAGGTTCCCCACCAGAAGGCTCACGCCGGCGGCAGGAAGAATCTGTCCGAACAGCAAGGCATCCGGATAGCCGAGCACACTTCGGCAGAGGCTGATGATCAGCAAGATCTGGATCAGGTTGTTGAGCCCCAGGGCTAGAAACCCATCCAGGTCGCCTGGCCACCATGGTCCGATGAGGCGCTGTACCTTGAGCCGCATGGTCAGCTGAGACTGGCGTCATCATGAGATGCCCTTGATCTGCTCCTCTGGTGTCCCTGCAGCCGCTGTCGATCACTCCACAACTTCGCCAGCAGTTGGCCGAGTGGCTTCAGGAGGATCTCGGACGAGGTGATCTCAGTGCTCCGGCACTCCAGGGCGTGGAGGGTGAGGCCCAATGGGTGGCTAAAGCGCCAGGGGTGTTCTGTGGAGGCGTCTTGATTGAACCTCTTTTGCGGGAACTGGCGAATGGCGAGCGGAATTGGTCAATTGATGTACGCGTTGCAGACGGGGCGTCCGTTGAGGCAGGTGATGCATTGCTGCAGCTGCGTGGCCCTGCGGTGATGCTGGTTGCGCTGGAACGCACAGCTCTCAACCTGGCGATGCGGCTGTCGGGCATTGCCACGGCGACGGCCGCTCTCGTGGCTCAGTTGGAGGGCACGGGTGTGGCCTTAGCCGACACGCGCAAGACCACTCCGGGGCTTCGAACGCTGGAAAAATATGCTGTCCGCTGCGGTGGTGGGGTGAATCACCGCATGGGGCTGGATGACGCAGCCATGCTTAAAGAAAACCACCTGGCTTGGGCCGGTGGCGTCACAGCCGCCATCGCAGCGGTACGCGCTGATGCACCCTGGCCAGCCAGGGTGATTGTGGAGGCGGAATCGGCTGAGGAAGCCCATGCTGCGGTGGTAGCCGGTGCCGATGCGGTGCTCCTTGATGAGTTCAGCCCGGATGCGTTGAAAACCTTGGTCCCCTCGCTGCGGGCTCAGGCGGCATTGCGTCCTGCTCGGACATCCGTTGTGTTGGAAGCCTCTGGGGTCAACCCAGCGGAATTGCCGTTGTACGCCGCAACGGGGGTGGATTTGATTTCTTCCAGTGCGCCGATGACACGCAGCTCCTGGCTGGATCTGAGCATGCGCTTCACCCCCGCAGGGAGCTGATCATGGGCTGCCCGTGATCTGCGGGAATGCCTTATTGAGCTCGTTTCATAAGTTTGTTGGTGGAAAATGCCAGCATGATGCCTACAAGGAGTCCGCTGATGTTGGCAAGAAAATCCATCCATTCCCCATAACGATTGGCATAGGGTTGTATGAGCTCTATCAGGCCACTGTAAAGAGCAAAAATGATGATGATGATGGGCCATCGCTTTGGCTTGTGTAAAGCCGTTGGAAAGGCAAGAGCTGCATAGGCAATCAAATGATGCGTTTTGTCTGATCCTGGAGCTTCGGGCAAGTTCTCCAGAGGATGCAACGACAGAATTGTGATTGCCAAGAGTATGAATAGGCTTAGCTTGATCCAGTAACGGCTAATTAGTTCTGTTAATTTGACCATATTGATGTTACTTTTTTGGCTCCTAAAGATCAACCGGATTCAAGATCCACGTGGTCATTGCTGTCGTCTTGTCTAAGACTTGGGAGTGGCTGAATTGTATGGCTTGAGCGTTTTGTTGAGATCGCGCCAACATTTCCTCAGCCCCGGTTGGCGTGATTGGGGGCTGAACCTCCCCCGCGCCGGGGGATGATCAGGAGCTGAATTCGTTCACCGCTGCTTTCCATGCTGCGCATCGCCCAGGCTTTAGACACTCAGTTGCGTGAGGCGATGCAGCGGGCCTTCCCCGAGGTGGATGCTCTGCTCGATCCCCAGCTGGCGCCAGCCAGTAAGCCGGAATTTGGTGATTTCCAGGCCAATGGCGCCCTGCCCTTGGCCAAACCTCTCAAGCAGGCTCCTCGCCAAATAGCAGGGGCGATTGTGGAGGCGCTTCAGGCTGACCCAGCCTTCACAGCCCTGTGTTTAGAGCCTCAGATCGCTGGCCCAGGTTTTATCAACCTCACCATTCGGCCTGAGTGCTTAGCGGCTGAGGTGTCAGCAAGGCTTGGTGATCCGCGCCTGGGGGTACCGGAGGTACACAACGATTCAGCGGTGGTGGTGGATTTTTCCAGCCCCAACATTGCCAAGGAGATGCACGTCGGCCATCTGCGCTCCACGATTATTGGCGATTCTCTGGCTCGGGTGCTCGAGTTCCGCGGTCATCGGGTGCTGCGCTTAAACCATGTGGGTGATTGGGGAACGCAGTTTGGGATGCTGATCACCCATCTCAAACAGGTGGCCCCCGAGACCCTCAACACGGCCGATGCTGTTGACCTGGGGGACTTGGTGGCTTTCTATCGCGAGGCCAAGAAGCGTTTCGACGAAGACGAAGCGTTTCAAACCACATCTCGCGAGGAGGTGGTGAAGCTGCAAGGAGGAGATCCGGTGTCTCTCAAGGCTTGGGGATTGCTCTGTGATCAGTCGCGGCGAGAGTTCCAGAAGATTTACGACCGGCTTGATATTCGTCTGAGCGAACGAGGCGAATCGTTCTACAACCCGTATCTGGCTTCAGTGCTGAGTGGCTTGAAGGAGGCTGATCTGCTCGTCACCGATGACGGAGCGGAGTGTGTGTTCCTGGAGGGCGTGAACGGGAAGGATGGCAAGCCCCTGCCGGTGATTGTTCGCAAGAGTGATGGTGGGTTCAACTACGCCACCACCGATCTGGCGGCGATCCGTTATCGCTTTGCCGGCGGCTCGGACGGGGATGGGGCGCGCCGTGTGATTTATGTGACCGATGCAGGTCAGGCCAATCATTTTGCTGGTGTGTTTCAAGTCGCCAAACGGGCGAACTGGATTCCAGAGGACGGTCGACTGGAGCATGTTCCTTTTGGGCTGGTTCAGGGTGAGGACGGCAAGAAACTCAAGACCCGTTCTGGTGACACCGTTCGGCTGCGGGATCTGCTCGATGAAGCGGTGGAGCGGGCAGAAGCTGATCTCCGCCGGCGCTTGCAGGAGGAGGAACGTCACGAGGACGAGCCATTCATTCGGCACGTCGCGGGCACGGTGGGGCTCGCGGCGGTGAAATACGCCGACCTCAGTCAGAACCGGATCACCAATTATCAGTTCAGCTTTGATCGGATGCTGGCCTTGCAAGGCAATACGGCGCCCTATCTGCTGTATGCGGTGGTTCGAATTGCGGGCATTGCGCGCAAGGGGGGAGATCTTGAGGCCGAGGCTGGAATGCTGCAGTTCAGCGAGCCGCAGGAGTGGGCTTTGGTGCGGGAACTGCTCAAGTTTGATGCGGTGATTGCTGAAGTGGAGGAGGAGTTATTGCCGAACCGTCTTTGCAGTTATTTGTTCGAATTGTCCCAAGTGTTTAATCGCTTTTATGACCAGGTTCCAGTCCTCAAGGCTGAGGGCAAGTCCCTGTCATCCCGTTTGGCGTTGTGCCGTCTCACCGCCGATACCCTTAAAGCTGGTTTGGGATTATTGGGCATTGCTACTTTGGAGAGAATGTGAGCCAATTTGCTTCAGAGGTAGAGGGCTGAATCGGCTCATGTTTTCCGTCTGTGAAACTCGTTTTCAAGAAGGATTAGGTACTTCTTGCTGTTAATATTTTTAATCTTCCTGGAAGAAGCGGAATGAAGAGGAGTGAATTGTTTGGCTTCTTCGAGAAGCGCTGGTTGATCGTGGTCGCGATAGGGGTGTCTTTTGCTCTTTTACTTTCTGAGCCTCGAATTATAGATTTTTTTCAAAGAGGTCACGTTAATTGGGTTTCTCTTGATTCGTTGGCGATTGCAAATAACAGCAGCTTTGATCACGGAGGTGTTGGATATGGCTGTAAAGAGTTGGATGGACTAACGGGCGACCGCTACGAATATTTCAACCGTTATCCGATGTTCTTTGCTGTCCTGAGTCGTCTTGTCCTTCAGCCTTTTTTAGGGGATGCAGCGTCTTGGTTGTATGCAGCTAGGCAGTGGATGAATCTGATTTTTATTGCGACAGGGTTTGCGTTGTGGTGGTTGCTGCGCTCTTTGCGATTCTCCCGGGTGGTGGCGATGGCTTCCGTCTTGCTGACCCTGTCAGCGCCTGTGGTTTTGGAATACCGCAGCATGTTTCATTTCGATCAGCCGGCTTTGCTGGCCTATGCGCTGCTGCTGTTGGTCGTGGTGCGTCAGTTGGTCAAGCCTGACCCCAAGCTGCGCTGGTATCTGGGGGTGCTGTTTTTGGGGGCAATGACCGGCCGTTCGGCGGTTGTGCTGATTTTTTCCGTTGTGTTGCCGTTGCTTTTGGTTGCGCTGAAGCCTTTCCCCTTTGATGGAGGGTCTCAAGCCGGTGTTCGGGCCCTGCGCGGGGTGTGGTTCGGAGTGCCCCTTGCCTTTGGTTCGGTTTTTGTTGCCACGGCCTACAACGTGGTCTGGGAAGCGCGGCTTAATCAGGTGTCTTGGCAGGACACGTCAGTGGTTCAGTCAGCGCTGCGTCGTTTGGGCTTCGTGGACATTCCTGGAGAGCAGGTAGAGCGAACGCGCTGGCTGGGAGGAGCTATCCCCAAAATCGCTTCCTATCTGTCTGAATATTTTTCCCCGCTGTTAGTCGTTGTTGCGCTGTTGATTTTGATCTGTTGGATCACGCATCGCCAGCGCAATTCGGTGCGGCTTTTTCAGAATGCTTCGATTGGTTCGCTCTCTGTTGATGAAAAGCAGCGCAGACGTTTGATGCTTTGGGGCACGGGATTGACCTCGCTCCTTTGGATTGTTGTGATGAAAAATTTGTTCGTTTTTCATATTTACGCTGGGATGGTGGTTCTTCCTTTCCTGTTGCTTTGTATGGCCTTCGCGTTAGAAACTCTGATTGCGCAGGTCAATATTGTTGGTGTCGCCACGCCAAGACGCATCGATCGAGCTTTGATTGTTGCGTCATGTTCTGTCTTTTTCATCGTTCTCTTTTTTGGGCCTGGAGCTCAATTGCGCCCAGATGCAGCCCGAAGAGTTGCCTTGGAAGGCTTTTTTGCTGACGTGAATCAATACCGCAACGGTTTGCGCTCTGAAGACATGGTTTGGAGGGACAGTGAATGGTTTCCAAGGTCTCCCACCGCTCAATGCGCTCTGCTTGATGTGCCCTTGCTGGTTGGTGATCATCCCGAGGGGATCAAAATCAGCGAACCTCCCGCCTTTCCTGCGCGTCCTCGTTGAGGACGGGGCATCGCGCTGTGCCCCTGCTCCTTGTAGGGGTGGTGGCCTGAGCCCTCTTGTGGTTCTGCCGGTGGGGGATGAGCGCTGGTAGCCGTTTTCTGTCAGTGTTGAAGCATCTCAAACCTTTGGGGCTAGTGGCCATTCCTTCTCCCGATGCTCGGCCTGAGGTGGAGAGGTTGAAGGCCTACAGCGCTCCTCTCGAAGGGCGTCGGGACTTGTTGCGGCTTGACTTCAACGAAAACACGATGGGGCCAAGCCCCAGGGTCGCTGAGGCGATCCGCGCCTTTCCGGCCGATCAGATCGCGATTTATCCCGAGTACGACGGCCTTCGCGAAGCCCTGATTGCCAATCTTGAGGCGTCGCCGGCGGGCCTGGCTTCTGTGCTGACGCCTGCCCATGTTGGGGTGTTCAACGGGGTGGATGCGGCGATCCATGCCGTGATTCATGCCTTTGGTGCGTCTGGTGACACGCTGTTGACCACCAGTCCCACCTTTGGGTATTACGCCCCCTGTGCGGGCATGCAGGGGATGGCGATTGAGGCCGTGCCCCATGAGCTTCCCGGGTTTTTGTTTCCGCTGGAGGCGATTCGAGCGGCTTTGTCGCAGAAGCCCCGCATCTTGATGCTGTGCAATCCCAACAACCCCACGGGAACGCGTTTGCCAGCGGATCAAGTGTTGGAACTTGCGGCTGCGGCGCCTGAAACGCTCGTGGTGGTCGATGAGTTGTATGAGGCCTTCACGGGAGACAGCGTCTTGCCGTTGATTGATTTTCGTGCTGTTCCCAATCTGCTCGTGCTCCGCTCATTGGCGAAAACCGCTGGACTTGCTGGTTTGCGGATCGGGTTTGCCCTGGGTCATCCCGATGTGGTGGACCGGGTCGGCAGGGTCACGGGCCCCTATGACGTCAATAGCTTGGCGGTCGCGGCGGCGATGGCGGCCTTGAAGGATCAGCCCTACACCGACGCCTATGTCGCCGAAGTGTTACGTGCGCGTCACTGGATCGTTTCTGAATTAACACGGCAGCGTGTCGTTCACCATGCGGCTGGTGGTAATTACCTGTTGCTTTGGCCTCGTCGTTCGCCTGAAGCTGTGGAAGCCGCGCTGCGGGCGGCAGGGATTTTGGTGAGATCGATGGCGGGGAAGCCTCAGATTGATGGCTCACTGCGCATCAGCATTGGCACCACGGAGCAGATGCAGCGCTTTTGGCAGGCTTATCAAGCGATTGATTCCGAGCTTTGACGGTCGATCAGGCCACATCATCACTGCCAACGTTGCTCCTGCTTGCTACGGGGGGCACCATCGCCGGCCGTGGTGCCACCAGCACCTCCCTTAACGCCTACACCGCGGGGGCATTGGCTGGATCGGAGCTGCTCCAGGCGCTGCCGCAGCTGCAAGGGCTGGCCCACATTCAGGTGGAACAACTGGCCAACGTGGATAGTGCTGATTTGCAGTTTCAGCATTGGATCCAGCTGGTGAAGCGAATTCGTGAGGCTTTCGCTGCCTCCCCCGAGCTGGCGGGCGTGGTGATCACCCACGGCACCAACACCTTGGAAGAAACCGCCTGGTTGTTGGAGCTCCTGATTGATGATCCGCGGCCAGTGGTGTTGGTGGGAGCGATGCGTCCGGCCACAGCGCTCAGTGCCGATGGTCCGCTCAATCTGTTTCAAGCGGTGCAAGTGGCATTGAGTGCTCGGGCCCGCGGGCATGGGGTGCTTGTGGTGATGGATGGCCAGATCCATGGAGCCAGGGCTGTCACCAAGGTGGCCACCCAGGGGGTGGGTGCGTTTCAAAGTCCAGACCTGGGCCCCCTGGGCTGGGTGGATGACAGCGGCGTGCATTTGCCGGGGGTGTCCGGGGCCCGGTTCGTTCCGTTCGCCCCATTGGTATTGCCGCCCCAGTGGCCTGAAGTGGCCATTGTTTACGGCTGTGTGGAGGCCCCGGTGTCGATGGTTTCGGCCCTCTTCAAGGCGGGGGTAAAGGGGCTGGTTTGGACCGGCACCGGGGCCGGTCAGTTGTCTGCAGGGGAGTGTGAAGCGATCAAAACCTGGCCTGGGGCCTTGCCGTTGATGCTGCGCGCGAGCCGCTGCGGTAGCGGGCCCGTTCATCCCTGTGCGCTTCAGGATGCCCTGGGGTTGTTGCCAGCAGGAACCCTCAACCCTCAGAAGGCGAGGATTCTTTTGCTCTTGGCCTTGATTGCTGGGATGGAACGGACCGAGCTGTCAGCGCTGTTGGCTTCGATGGCGATCAACGCATGACATCGATCACGGTGTTGTCACCGAGGGTGCCAGGCAGGTTGAGGTTTGGCCCTACTTTGCGCACTTCGGTCCCAGCCATCGCATCCAAAAAAGGCTGAACATCGCCGAGGTCGCATCCGGAAGGAGGCTCCCCATTCACGTATTGAACGGGAATCACCCTGCGGGGATTGAGTGCGCGCACCACCTTGGCCGCCTCCTCTCCGTTGTAGACCTTGCCGCCGCCGCCGACACCGATGATCAAGACGTCGGGGCGACCGAGAAGCACTTTGTCCTCACCGCTGAGGGTGGCGGCGGTGCCGCCGAGATGGGCGAAGTTGAGACCTGCCTGTTGCCAGCGCCACACCGTGGCTTGGCCAAAACGACGGCCACCCACCCGGTCATGGGGAGCGGCGAACCCTTCGATCCTGAGGCCACCGACCCGATAGGAGCCTGGTTTTGCCAAATAGGTGCCGCCCCCGATGCGAGCTCCTTCATCGGGTAATTCCGAACTGGCGAGGATCACCGTTGCGTTCACGCGAGGCTCAGCCAGTCCCTTCGCGCAGCCCACCGCCCGAAATGGATTCACCATCACGGATTGGCCACCTCCGCGGATGAGCAAGGCGCTATGGCCGTAATTGGTCACGGTGACGCCTGCGGCCCGAACGGGAGCCACCGTTCCAACCGCCAGCAGGGCGGAACCACTCAGAACAATGCGGAAAAGACTCTGAACCCGTTCGTGGACCGACATTGTTGATCGTCTTCTTGCCCAGGAAGCTAGCAGTGTTGTCACTGGGGTTCTGCTTGGCGCAGGAAGTTGGCCAGCAGCTGGTGCCCTGCTTCTGTGAGCACACTTTCCGGATGGAACTGCACTCCCTGGAGATGGGGGTAGTCGCGATGGCGCAGCCCCATGATGGTTCCGTCGTCGAGCCAGGCAGTGACTTCAAGGCACTCAGGAAGGGTTTCCCGTTCAGCAATCAGGCTGTGATATCGGGTCGCGGTCAGGGGTTGGGGAAGCCCGGCAAAGACGCCTTCACCGCGATGCTGAACAGGTGATGTTTTCCCATGCATGAGTTCGCGGGCTCTCACAACGCGTCCGCCGTAGGCCTGCGCAAGCGATTGATGTCCGAGGCACACGCCAAGGGTTGGGATGGTGGGTGAGAGTTGGCGGAGAACCTCAAGGCAAACACCGGCTTGATCCGGATCGCCTGGTCCCGGTGAAAGCAAAATGGCGGATGGATTGAGCTTGCGAATCTCCTCAAGGTTGAGGGCATCATTTCGTTCGACGCGACAGTCGGTCGCCACGGGGAACTGGCTGGCGAGTTCTCCCAGGTATTGCACCAGGTTGAACGTGAAACTGTCGTAGTTATCGATAACCAGGAGCATTGTTCAGAGGCCCAGGCGCAGGATCAGGGGTGGAACGAGAAGAAGGAGCGCAATCAGCATTGAGCTGATCGCAGAGACGAGCACAGCGGCAGCGGCACAATCCTTGGCAATTCTGGCGAGGGGATGGAATCGGCGGCCGATCGCCAAGTCCACGACCGCCTCGATGGCCGTATTGAGCAGCTCCAGCACCAACACGACAGCCACCGTGAGCACCAACACGGCCAGCTGGATCGCGGGCAGCTGGAGCCAAATCCCCATCCCTAGAACCAGCGCACCCGTACAGACGTGGATACGAAAGTTCCTCTGGCTAACGAAGCCATAGCCCAGGCCTTGGGCTGCGTAGCGGAAGCTGGAGGGGAGATCCCCCGCGATCCGCCAAGCACCCCGCTTCGCGGCACGGTGGGCTCGTTGGGTGCTGCGCTGGCTGATCTCCTCTGACACCGGTGCTCCGTCTTCAGGGTTCAGCAGTGACTTCATCTGCTGATTCACAGTTGATCTCAACTAAGGAACGAACGTTACCGCCCATGCCAAGTAGGTGCTCCTGTTTCTGAAGCATTGCAGCGAGGGAGTCTTCATCGGGATGATCCCAGCCCAACAAGTGCAGAAGCCCGTGACTGACCAACCAACGCAGTTCCCGTTCCAAGCCATGCGCCTGTTCCAAGGCTTGACGACGGGCGGTGGGTACCGACACCACGATGTCTCCTAGCTCAAGCTCCTGACCAGCACCCATCGGCATCCCACTCTCCAGGGCCGCAAAGGAGAGCACGTCTGTTGGCGTGGGTTTCTGGCGCCAGCGAAGATTCAGGTCGGCGACGCTGGCGTCATCGAGCAGCGAGACCCCAAGGCTGACCGACTCGCAGGTCCTCACAGCTTCGGGACAGGGGTGGTCGCGGCCCTGGCGAAGGTCTTCAATCCAAGCGCTTAAGTCACACTCCCAGTCTCTGGCTTGCTGCAGCCTGGAGCGCGTGCTCGCGTCATCGGCCGCATCAAGGAGATCAGCGGCTGCAGGGCTGAAGGCCAGGTCGAGCGTGATCATTGCGGGAGTGTGGGTCGCCCTAACCAGGCCACCACAAGAATGAAACCAATGAACCCTGCAGCGGTTAGGCCGAAGTGGAACAGGCTCTGCCCGCCTTTGCGCACCATGTTGCGCATGGCCAATTTCACGAAACTGGGGGGTGGAGCCCCCTTGTCATCGCTTTGGGGGGTGGAGGGGCTGCTGTCGTTTTCGGGAGCCTTGGTCATGGAGGAATGATCGTGATGGATGGAGCGTCGCTCAGCCGTCGTCGTCGCTGCCTGGGCGATCCACACCTTGGCGCAGTAACGCCTGGATGAAGGGGTTGAGATCTCCATCCATCACGCCTTGCACATCCGTGGTCTCCTCTTGGGTGCGCAGGTCTTTCACCATCTGATACGGGTGAAACACATAGTTGCGGATCTGATTTCCCCAGGCCGCTTCAACGATGTCACCGCGAATGTCGGCAATTTCTGCTGCACGCTGCTCCTGGGCAATCACCAGCAATTTCGCCTTGAGCAGAGCCATGGCCTTCTCCTTGTTCTGAAGCTGAGAGCGCTCTTGGGTGCAGCGCACTGCCAGGCCGGTGGGCACATGGAGGATGCGAACGGCCGTTTCCACCTTGTTGACGTTTTGTCCTCCTGCCCCGCCGGAGCGGGAGGTCGTGACCTCCAGATCTTTTTCAGGAATATCGAGATCAACCTCTTCATCGAGCTTGGGCATCACTTCCACACCCGCGAAGCTCGTTTGCCGTTTGTCATTGGCATTGAAGGGGGAGATCCGCACCAGTCGATGGGTGCCTTTTTCGTTGCGCAAGTAGCCGTAGGCGTAGCGACCTTCGATCTCAATCGTGGTGCTTTTGATCCCGGCTTCCTCTCCCTCCGATAGCTCATTGACCGTCACGTTCATCCCTTGGTCTTCAGCCCAGCGGGTGTACATGCGCAGCAGCATCTGGGCCCAGTCCTGGGCGTCGGTCCCCCCGGCACCGGCGTTGATGCTTAAGACCGCACCTTCTTTGTCGTATTCGCCGCTGAGAAGCCGTTCCAATTCCCAGCGATCAAGAGCTTGTCGCAGCCGATTGAGTCCTTGCTGAGCCTCACCGAGCAGGTCTTCGTCAGGCTCTAATTCATAGAGCTCAAGGGTGGCTTGCCCATCGTCGATCGCTCCACGCCAATCGACAAGTTGCTGCAGCTGCGCCTTGACCTCGTCGAGGCGACGCATCTGCTTTTGTGCGTTTTGCTGATCGTTCCAAAAGTCGGGTTGAGCGGCGAGTTGCTCGAGATCCTGCTGCCTGGCATTCAGTGCAGGAACGTCAAAGACAGTCCTGGGCATGGCCCAGGCGGTCAGTGAGCTCGGAAAGATCGCGTTTGAAGTCTGTGAGATCCAGCAATGGGGCAACGGAGTCTTGTGATCTCGACGCTATCAGCGCGGTCGTCCTGCATAAGATTCAGCCTTCGTATGCGGCAGTTCGATGGCCAAGGTTGAGATTTACACCTGGAGCACCTGCCCGTTTTGCATCCGCGCGAAGGGTTTGCTGGACCGCAAGGGTGTGGCCTACACCGAAATCTCGGTGGATGGGGATGAGCCTGGACGGGATGCGATGGCGGCTCGAGGCAACGGCAAACGCAGCGTTCCTCAGATTTTCATCGATGACCAACATGTTGGCGGCTGCGATGAACTTCATGGCCTGGAGCGCGCGGGGAAACTGGATCCCCTGCTCGCCGGTCAGGGCTGAATAGGTGTCTGCCATGCGCCACCTCTTTGTGTTGGATCCGCTGGATCGGATCAACCCTGCCAAAGATTCCACAGCTGCGTTGATGCAGGCGGCCCAGCGCGCCGGCCATGAGGTCTGGGCGTCCACGCCTGCTGATTTGATTGCCCTCGGTGATGAGCCCCTAGCGGTGGCTGTGCCGGTGAAGCCGGATCCCTGGATTGAGATCGGTGAACCAGAACGCTGTCCGCTCAGGCGCTTTGGAGCGATCTGGATGCGGAAAGATCCTCCCGTTGATGAGGCCTACCTCTACGCAACCCACCTGCTCGATGTGGCCGAGCGAGCAGGAGCCCTGGTGCTGAACCGTCCGGCATCGCTGCGCAGTTGGAACGAAAAGCTTGGTGCCCTGCGCTTCAGTCGTTGGATGGCTCCAACGTTGGTGTCGGGCCGAATTTCGGAGCTATCGGCCTTTGCGCGCGAACAGGAGGAAGTGGTTCTGAAGCCCCTCGGTGGCCGGGCTGGTTTAGGTGTTGTGCGCGTCTCCGCGTCAGCGCCAGGCCTAGGGGCTTTGCTGGAACTGGTCACGGAACAGGGTTCCCTTCCGGTGATGGCGCAACGGTTTCTGCCGGCCGTCACCGATGGAGATAAGCGGATCCTGTTGGTGGATGGAGAACCTCTAGGAGCCGTGAACCGCAAGCCCAAAGAGGGGGAGTTTCGGAGCAACCTCGCTGTTGGGGGATTTCCGGAGGCCACGGAGCTCACGGATCGTGAACGCTTGATTTGTGAGGCCTTGGCTCCCGCCTTGCGCTCGGAAGGCTTGTTCTTTGTGGGTATCGATGTGATTGGCGGGATGCTCAGTGAAATCAACGTCACCAGCCCAACGGGCATTCGTGAGGTGGAGCGGCTGATGCATGTGCCTTTGGCCGACATGGTGATTGCACGTCTGAGTGGTTCGTCCTGAACTTGCTTGTCACAATCGGAAGATTGAGCGGAGTGGGTTCCATGCCAAGACTTCTTTGCAAAAGAATTCTGGGAGGACTCGTTTTTGCCAGTCTTGGCCTGGCTTCAGCCGTTGTTCCGCCGGTCGCGCGAGCTGCCGATGAGCCACCGCTGATTCCCCGGGAGGTGCTGTTTGGTAATCCGGAAATCATTGGTGTTTCGCTCAGCCCTGATGGGCGGCGCATCGCTTATCTGGCCCCTGATCAAGGGGTTCTCAATCTGTGGGTGCGAGATCTGGAGGGAAAGGCGCCTCCGCGGGTCTTAACGCAACAGCGCAGCCGCCCCCAGCGACCTGCGGGATGGACCCCCGATGGCCGTTATTTGATTTCCACGCGCGATACCCAGGGGGATGAAAACACGGTTGTTGTTCGCATTGATCCCCAAACGGGAGCCAGCGTTGATCTCACGCCGGCGTCAGGAGTGAAGGCCGAGATTGAGGCGGTCGATCGCGATGTCCCCAATGAAATTGTGGTGGGTCTCAATGATCGTGATCCCCGTTTTCACGATCTCTATGTGCTCGAAATCGATAGCGGAAAGCGTCGCTTGCTGTATCGCAACACCGATGACGGCCGCGAGGTGAGTGTGGAGTGGGTGGATGGTGCTTGGCAGCCGGTGTTGCGCCGTCAGGTGTTGGCCGATGGAGGCAGTGCCTATGAGCTTCGCCTGCCTGGAGAAAAGGATTGGCGTCCTTTTCTGAGCTTTGGGTTTGAAGACACGATGAGCGCGTCGAGCCCGGCCGGATTCACCCGGGATGGCCAATGGCTGTATGGCTCCCTGAGTACTGGCGAGGATCTTCCCCGCTTTGTGCGCTGGAGCCGTGAACACCTTCGAACCTGTGGCACGACTTGTCAGCCCGAGCTGGTGCACCGCTCAGCAACTGGTGCATTGGGGGTGTCACACAGCGACATCAAGACAGGTGAGCCCACGGTGTTGATGGAGGTGGATTTGCGCGGCCGACGTGTGGTGCTTGACCCTGCCCTCCAACCCGACCTGAACGCTTTGACAAAGCTGGCGGGTTCCAATGAGTTCAGCATTGTTGATAACGATCTGAAGGATCGGCTCTGGTTGGTTGCGCTTGGTTCGGATCAGCAGGGAGATGAGTATTGGCTGTGGGATAGGGATCAAAGAAAACAGAGAAAGTTGTTTTCAGTCCAGCCACGGCTGGACGACTACGACCTGGCTCCGATGGAGAGCTTGGATCTCAAGGCCCGGGATGGGCGCAGGCTTCCTGCCTATCTGACCCGCACCCCTGTGGCTGGGAAGGAGCCCAAGCCCCTCGTGCTCTTGGTGCATGGCGGCCCTCAGGCTCGGGACTATTGGGGATTGAATCCCATGCATCAGCTGCTGGCCAACCGCGGCTATCACGCGCTGAGTGTGAACTATCGCGGCTCCACTGGGTTTGGCAAAGCCCATTTGCTCGCGGGAGAAGGCGAGTGGTACGGGCGGATGCAAGACGACTTGGTCGATGCCGTGAACTGGGCGGTGGCAGAAGGCATCGCCGACCCCGATCGCTTGGTGATCATGGGGGGCTCCTATGGCGGCTATGCCGCCTTGGCTGGTCTTACGCGGGATCCCGAGCTGTTTGCGGCTGCTATAGCGGAAGTGGGGCCATCCAATCTGCGTACGTTGCTCGCGTCTTTCCCTCCTTATTGGGAATCAGCGCGCACCATTACGGAACGGATGATTGGGGTGGGCACGGTGGATCTGGATGCAATCTCACCGATTAACCACGTGGATCAGATCCAGCGTCCGCTGCTGCTTGGCCATGGAGCCAATGATCCCCGCGTCAAACTTCAAGAGAGCGAAACGATTGCATCGGCGATGGAGGCTCGTGACCTTCCGATCGACTTCGTGGTGTTCCCCGATGAGGGGCATGGATTGGCGAACCCTCGGAACAGCCTCGCGATGATCGCTTTGGTGGAGGCTTTCCTTCAACAGCACATCGGTGGTCGCGCTGAACCCTTCGGTGATGCGCTCAAACAATCATCCATGGAGTGGCGACTGCGTTCGCTGCCTGCTCCCTGAATGAAGATCGAGCTGGTCGGCGAGGACGGCCAGCTTTTGGCTCACCTCTTGTAATTCCCGCTCCGCAATCGATCCCCGCACCAGGCCAGCGCCTGCGGTGAGGTCGAGCTGGTGCCCGCGCAGGTGTCCGCAGCGGATCGCAACCCGCAATTCCGCATCCCCGGCCTGGTCGATCCAGCCGATGGGGGCTGCATACCCACCCCGCTCGAAGGGTTCAAGCGTTTGCAGCCAATGCATCGCCTCCCGCCTGGGCAGGCCCGCGACGGCGGGGGTTGGGTGCAGTGCGGCGGCGAGGGCCAGGGCTTGATGCCCTGTGGCATCGGCACTGATCGGGGTGTGCAGATGGATCAGTTGCCCGTGGCGCGCCAGTTGGGGCCGCCGGGGGCTCTGGGGTTCAAGCCCTTCCTCATGAAGGCTCTCGCTGATCGCTTTCACCACCAGCTCGTGTTCATGGCGGTCCTTGCTCGATTGCATCAGGGTGTCGCCGCCTTCGCCTCGACCAGCGGTGCCGGCCAGGGCATCACTTCGCAACCGTCCGTTTCGCAGGCTCAGCAGACGCTCCGGCGAGGCTCCAAAAAAAGCATCATGGCTGCCGCGTTGCCAGAGGAAGCGGCAGCTACCCGTTTGCTGATGCCGCAGCCTCTCCAGCAGCGGCAAGGGGGAGAGAGGTGTGGTGAGTTCGATCGACTGACGAACCGCCAGCACCAGCTTGTGCAGCGCTCCCTCATTCACCAACGCCAACCCTTGCTCGAGTGCGGGTTGATAGCGCTCTTGCCAGCAGCCCACGGGGGTCCCCAGAACCGTTGCATCGCCTGGCCGATCGTGAGGCGAGCTTGCGTTGAGCGCTTCGGCCATCTGCCAAAGCGCTTCCACCAAGACCCGCACATCGGAGGCATCGGAGGCATGGCCATGCATGCGCAACCAGCTTTGTTGGCCATGGCGACTGAGCTGCCAGCGCGGGAGCAGCGCTTGCAAGCAGGGGGCCGCCTCCACGCTGCCCTGCTGTTCCCTGCTCTGCTCAAAAAAACTGAAGGCGAGCAAGACGCGAGACCGGGCTTGGCACGGTGCCTCAGGGCTGGCATCGATCAGGCGTTGCAGGGTGGTGTCGCTGAAGCGTTGGGCCAGTTCAAAGCGGCGTGGACCCGCCAGGTCAAGGTGTTGGCATTGACCAGCCGCAGCGAGGCAGAGGCCTGGGGCGCTGTCCCATAGGAAGCGGAACGAGCTCTCTCCCGCTAGGCAGGGCAACTGCTTCAGGGGATCCTGAGCAGGAATCTGCAGGGCGAGGCTGAAGGTGCCTTCCTCCACTTGGCGCTGTTGCCAGGCGCGCTGAGCGGTGTTGAGCAGCGTGTCGAACCGCTGAGCAGCCGTTGGTTGTTTGGCAGCGGCTGTCATGTGCAGGCGGATCGGTGCAGCGTCCTGCTCAAATGTATGAGCCAAGTCGCAGTGTGTCTGGATCCTGCCCATGCCAGATCCCCAGGCTGTCGCAACCCGTTACTCCATGTCCGATCGCCGACGCCTGTGGAAGGCCGCCATCAAGTGGCGGATGTATTCGGTTGCCGTGATGCCCGTGCTGTTGGCGGCAGGCTGGCGACTAGGCGGCCAGGAGTCGGTGCGCTGGTTGCAGTTCTCGGGGTTTTTGCTGGCGGCGGTGCTGCTGCTTCTCTGGGAAAACCTCAGCAATGATCTGTTTGACGCCGATACCGGTGTGGATGTGGTGGGCAAGCCGCATTCGATCGTGGCCCTGGTAGGGCAGCGACGGTCTGTTCGGCGTTGGGCCTGTCTGGCGTTGATCTTGGGTTTAGGCCTGATGCTGATGCTCGCTCTGCGCAGTTCGTTGGCAGTGCTCCCGCTTGTGCTTGTGAGCTGTGGGCTCGGATATCTGTACCAAGGCCCACCCTTTCGTTTGGGATATCGGGGCTTGGGGGAACCGCTTTGCTGGCTTGCTTTTGGTCCCTTTGCGACGGCGGCGGCATTGCTTGTACTGGCTCCTGCTGATCAGGCGGGAGTGCCTTGGCAGCTCGCGTTGTTGCTTGGCTCAGGCCCTGCGTTGGCCACGTCTCTGGTGTTGTTTTGCTCCCATTTCCACCAACTGGATGAGGACGCGGCCCATGGCAAACGCTCTCCCGTGGTGCGCTTGGGAACGGCCAAAGCGGCTTCCTTGGTGCCCTGGTTTGTGGCCGGCACCCTCGCGCTCGAGTGGGTGCCGGTTCTTCATGGTGATTGGCCGCTGACGGCCCTGTTCAGCGCGATTGGCCTGCCAGCGGCATCAGCGCTGATCCGTTTGCTGCGGGAACACCATGCTGAACCAGATCGCATTGCAGGCAGCAAATTTTTGGCGCTGCGTTTTCAGGCTTTAAACGGTCTTGGCTTAAGCGCGGGATTAGCGCTGGGCCCCCTCCTGAGTTGACACCCATGGAGCTGCGCGTGCAGATCAGGCCCTATGCGTTCAAGCTCACGCGCCCACTCCAGACTGCTTCTGGTGTCTTGGAGCAACGTCGGGGTTGGTTGTTGCGCGTGGAAAGTTCGGCCGGTCGTCTCGGATGGGGTGAGGTGTCGCCCTTGGATCTCCAGCAGCTCGAGGCCTGCCAAGAGGCCATGGTGCCGATGATGGAGCCTGGGGTTGTTTGGACCACCAGCGAGCTTGAGCGCTTGCTGGTGGCAGGGCCGGCGGCGCTGGCTTTCGCCCTTGGTGCAGCCCTCGCTGAGCTGGATGGTGAGCTGGGGAGTGCCTCTTGTGTGGGTTGGCTGCAAGCGCCACCGTCGGCGTTTTTGTTGCCGGCAGGAGCTGCGATGCAGGATGCCCTGGATCGCCTGCTGTCCAGCCTGAATTGCAGCCTGCCGTTCACGCTGAAGTGGAAGGTGGCGGCCTGCGACCACGAGCAGGAGTGGTGCTTGCTCCAGGGTCTTCTTGACAAGCTTCCGGCGTCGGCACGCTTGCGGCTCGATGCCAATGGCGGCTGGGACAGGCTTCAGGCTTGGCGCTGGGTGGAGAAGCTACGCGGGGATCCACGGGTGGAGTGGTTGGAGCAACCGCTTGCGGCTGATGATTGGGAGGGCCTTCAGGCCATCGCTGCGGTGGTGCCGGTCGCTCTCGATGAGTCCTTGCAGGCCCATCCCAGCTGGCGGGATCAGTGGGAGAGCTGGCAGGTGCGCCGACCGTTGTTGGAGGGAGACCCCAGGCCTCTCCTGCGGGACCTTGGCCGCGGCAAGCCCCGCCTGATGCTGAGCACAACATTTGAAACCGGGATCGGTGGCCGCTGGCTGGCGCACCTAGCGGCCCTGCAGGCACAGGGGGAAACACCGGCGGCTCCTGGTCTGGCTCCGGGATGGTGTCCGGCTGGCCCCCTGTTCAGTTCTGATCCTGCAGAGGTGTGGGCCGCAGCCGGGGGGGTCGGGTGAGCGCAGGCTTCGAGGGATTGGTTCGATGGGTGGTGCAGCCCGGGGGAGGCATGGCGACGTTCGCCGCCCTGGAGCAAGCGGTGGAGGCGGGGGCCTGGTTGCACTTGCAGGTGGGCCAGGCAGGTGGACGTCGAACCGATGGAGACCTCTCACTCCTCGACTCATTCCCCGAGGCACTCTCCGACCTTGCTTGGCCGCGCAAGGGGGGTGTGGTGTTGGCCAGTGGTGGTAGTCAGGGGGGGCGGAGCTGGTGCCTGCAGCCGTGGGCTCACCTCGATGGCTCTGCGGCAGCGTGTGGACGCTGGCTCGGGGGGATTGGCCTCAGCCCAGAGGGGGTGATCCTGCTCAATCCCCTGCCGGTTCATCACATCAGTGGCTTGATGCCTTGGTGGCGCAGTCGCCTTTGGGGAGCACAGCACGTTCTGCTTCCGCCTTTGCTGATGAAAGATCCGCCGTCCTTGCTGGCGACCTGTCGGGACGTCCCTGGTTGGGGCCAGAAACCGGCCGTGGTGTCTTTGGTGCCAACCCAGCTCAAACGCTTGCTGGATCACCCCGAGGGGCTGGCTTGGTTGCGGCATTTGGCCCTGGTTTGGGTGGGAGGCGCCGGGCTGCCTGCCCCCTTGGCGGAGCGTGCTCGCGATCAGGGGATTCGCCTTGCTCCTTGCTATGGCGCCACCGAAACCGCTGCGATGGTGGTGGCGCAGGCGCCCGATCGCTTCCTTCAAGGGGAGCTGGGCTGTGGTGCGCCCCTCGATGATGTGGAGCTGCAGCTGGACCGGGCTGGTGTGTTGAGGGTGCGAACGGAGCGTTTAGCGCTGGCTCGCTGGCGTGATGGTCGGCTGGATCCCCTCGTGGATGCCGAGGGCTGGTGGTGCACCGGAGATGCGGCCGCTCTCGTTTCCGCAGGGGAGGGGGATCTGCGCGTGCAGATACGAGGCCGGGTTGATGGTGCCATCCATTCCGGGGGTGAAACGGTGTTTCCAGAGCAGCTCAGCCAACGCCTCCTGCATCATGCGCAGGAGCAGGGTCTGCCGCTGGAAGCGGTTCTGCTGCTGCCCGTCCCTAGTGAGGAATGGGGGCAGCGTTTGGTGGCGTTGGTTCGTTGCCGTGATGGCTGGATTGAGACCGAGGGCTGGGCGTCGGTGCAAGCATCGATGCGCAAGATGACCTCAGGCTGGCTACCGGCCGAGCAACCGTTGCAATGGCTTGAGTGCGCGGTTCTTGAACCCTCGTTGGAGGGCAAATGGGAGCGGGGTCGTTGGCAGCGCTGGTTGGAGTCGCAAGAATTAAGTCTTCTGCGCTAAGTCCATGACCGTGCTGTCGGAAACCGAAATCAGCAACAAAAAGCTGGCAGCAGGTCTGTTGGGAATTTTTTTGGGCTCATTCGGTATTCACAAGTTTGTTTTGGGATACAACAACGCCGGAATCATCATGTTGGTGGTGAGCTTGGCTGGCGGGGTTGTGACCTGTGGTGTCGCGACCGGCGTGATGTCCGTGATCGGAATGATTGAAGGCATCATTTACCTCACCAAATCCACAGATGAATTCCGGGAGATGTATCTCGAGCAGCAAAAGGCTTGGTTTTAATGGCGAAGCCCCGTTCCTGGCCATCCGCCCCCACCCTGCTGCTCGCGATCGCAGCCTGCGTGAGTGGAACGGCCTTATCCACCCACGCCCATGACGGCTTTCATCCTTTGGTGATGGCGGCTTGCATGCTGCCGCTCCAGGTTGCTGGATTGGTGTGGGCGATCACGGCTGTGTCTTTGCAGCGCCGCTGCCGTTAGATCGCTTCGAGTCGTCCTACGGTTGAGGCCTCCAGCCAGAGATCAATCGGCTCGGGTAAGGCGCAGCGCCTGCGACTTTCGGTTTCGATGGCAAGGTGCCGAATGAGACCACGCGCAACCTCCGTTTCCTCGATCTGAAAGCGGTATCTCACCTCGAAACAGCCGGGGTTGAGCCGTTGAGGTTCGAGCAGGATTCTCAGGTCATCGCCGCCATGCACTGGCCGTTGGAAATCGGCTTCGCAATGCACCACCGGTAGGGCGATGGTGGGCCTTTCACTGGCATCTCGACAGCCAGGGAAGATGGTGCCTGCGCCGATGCCATACCGGTTAAGGCTCTCTTCCCAGGCCTCATGGCACCAGCGAAGCAGCTGATAAAAATGCATCACGCCTGCGGCATCGGTCTCCCCAAAGCGCACGGTGCGTTGAAGCTGAAGCCAGTGGTCGGGGGATGGCACGGTGATGGTCAAGGGTACGGAGAAGGGCGGTGGAATGGTTCAGCCTGGAGCTGGAAAGCCCGGCGAACCAACCACTCCAAAGCCATAGCTGAGCACCAGCCGAAGCAGCCAATACAGAGCGAAGGCGGAAGCAACGATGCTGATGGGTGCAAGCCTGAAACGCACCGGGATGAGCCGCCGCTTGCAAAGGGCCATGACGCTCCAGCTCAGCAATGCTGCCGCCACAATCGGCCCAAATAGATGGAACTCCAAGGCACGGTGAAGGTCACCAGTGAGAGCGGCGGAAGTGGCTCTCGTTAGATAGCAGCCTGGGCCGGGAATTCCTGTGATACCGCGAAACGGGCAGTCCCAGCCTGGGATTTGCGGGTAGCGTCCTTTGAACCAGAGGACCATGGTCAGGGTGCTTGGGACGAGGAACCCTGACTGGCGGAATCGGCGTAGAACGACGTTCAGGGCGATCAGCGATCGACAGATCCCATGATCACGTCGATCGAGCCCAAGATCGCCATGATGTCGGCAACTTTGTGTCCCTTCAGGATGTGAGGAAGGATCTGGAGGTTGTTGCTGTCGGCGGCCCTGATCTTGAAGCGCCAGGGGGTGACGTCGTTGTTGCCCTGGATGAACACACCGATTTCGCCCTTGCCTGATTCCAGGCGGGTGTAGAGCTCGCCATTCGGGATCTTGAAGGTAGGCGCCACTTTTTTGGCCACGTACTGGTAGTCAAATCCGGCAAAGGCACTGTCTTTCCCCTCTGCCATCCGCTGGGCTTCGAGATTCTCTGTGGGGCCGCCGGGAATCATGTCGCAGGCTTGGCGCAGGATTTTCAGCGATTGACGCATCTCTTCGATGCGCACGCGATAGCGAGCAAAACAGTCACCCTCCTTCTCGCAGACCACATCCCAATCGAAATCGTCGTAGCACTCGTAGTGATCCACCTTGCGGAGATCCCAAGGCACGCCGGAGGCCCGCAGCATGGGACCCGACAAGCTCCAATTGATGGCCTCTTCTCGGCCGATCACGCCGAGGCCTTCAATGCGGCGACGGAAAATTGGGTTGTTGGTGATGAGCTTTTCGTACTCATCGATTTTTGGTCCAAACCAGTCGCAAAAATCCTTACATTTTTCCAGCCAGCCCCAGGGCAAGTCGGCGGCCACACCACCGATGCGGAAATAGTTGTTGTTGATCAGTCGCTGACCCGTGGCCGCTTCCCACAGGTCGTAAATCATCTCCCGTTCACGGAAGATGTAGAAGAACGGTGTTTGGGCACCAACATCAGCGAGGAATGGGCCAAGCCAGAGCAGGTGGTTGGCGATCCGGTTGAGCTCCAGCATCAAGACCCGGATGTAACTAGCCCTCTTGGGCACAGGGATGTTGGCGAGGCGCTCTGGAGCGTTCACCACGATGGCCTCGTAAAACATGCCCGCGGCGTAATCCATACGGCTCACGTAGGGCACGTACATCACGTTGGTGCGGTTCTCGGCGATCTTCTCCATGCCGCGGTGGAGATAGCCGATCACCGGTTCGCAATCCACAACGTCTTCACCGTCCAGGGTCACGACGAGCCTCAGCACCCCATGCATGGAGGGGTGATGGGGTCCGAAGTTGACCACCATCGGCTCGGTGCGCGTTTCCAGCTGCGTCATGGTGAGCCGAGGTTCATTGCGTTATCGGGATCTTAGGAAGGACCGATGCCCGATCACTCGCTGTCTTCTGCTTTGACGTTCAGCCACGTGCCCGTATTGGCTGAAATGCTGATGCAGGTTCTGTCTGAACAGCCCCCATCCCTCTGGCAGAACACAGCTGTGATCGACGCCACTCTCGGTGGGGGTGGTCATAGCGAACTCATCCTGGAACGCTGTCCTGGCCTTCGTTTGATTGGATTGGATCAGGACCCCACGGCCAGGGCTGCCGCTGCATCAAGGCTGGAGCCTTTCCTGGAGCGCGTGCAGATCGTGCCGGTCAACTTTGCTGCCTTTGAACCGCAGGAACCGGTGTCGTTAGTGCTGGCAGACCTGGGGGTGAGCAGTCCCCAATTGGATGTGGCCTCCAGAGGCTTCAGCTTCCGCCTGGACGGTCCCTTGGATATGCGCATGAACCCAGCGGCTGGGGGTGAAACGGCAGCGGAGATGATCGAGCGGCTGGATGTGAATGCTCTGGCTGACCTGATTTACGCCTTTGGTGAGGAACGTTTGTCTCGCAGGATTGCTCGCCGGATCAAGGCGGATCTGGAGGCAGAAGGCGCCTATTCAGGCACGGCAGCGTTGGCTTATGCCGTGGCGGGGTGTTATCCACCGAAAGCACGACGGGGACGAATTCATCCCGCCACGCGCACGTTTCAGGCGCTGCGGATCGCCGTGAACGATGAATTAGGAGCGCTGGACCGATTGCTGCAGACAGCCCCTGGATGGCTGAAACCAGGAGGGCTGTTGGCGATCATCAGTTTTCATTCGTTGGAAGATCGCCGCGTCAAAACCGCGTTCCTCCAAGAGGAACGGCTCGAGCGGGTCACGCGCAAACCGTTGATGGCGTCAGAGCAGGAGCAGGAAGAGAATCCGCGCAGTCGCAGCGCAAAACTCAGAATTGCGAGGCGCAGGCCTGACAACGCTCGGTTTGAGCCATGAACATTCCCTGGTCTTCTGACGGGTTGTGGTGGCTAGCGCTGTTGGTGCAGCTGCTGGCGATTCCTGGCACGCTCTTGCCCTTGCTCCCAGGCTTGATCTGGCTCCCTGTGGGGGGACTGGTGTGGATCGCTGCTGTCGGATGGCAGCAGGCCTGGCCTGAGTTCGCCGTCGCTTTGGTGTTGTTTGGTCTGGGCCTTGTGGCCGATTTGTTGGCGTTGGGCCTGGCCTCGATGCGCCTGAAGGCCAGCCGTTGGTCAGCAGCCGGGGCGGGAGTGGGTCTGCTCTTAGGGGTGTTTGGCCTGCTTCCAGCCCTTCCTTTTGGAGGCCCACTGCTTGGAGCCTTGTTCGGCCCCTGGCTTGGGGCCCTGGTGGTGGAGACCTGGGTCAACAAAAAGCCACCCTTGAATCTCGGGTGGCTCAAAGCATTACGCCAAGGAGCCGTGGTGGGCTTGGCGGTGGTGGCCGGCCTCCTCGTCAGTCGTCTGGCGCAGTTGCTCCTGGCGCTGCTCGGAGTGGCGGCCTTTATCGCACTCAGTGCTCGCTGAGAAAACCGGTTTGGTCTGCTGTGCCAAACAGTTGGCGGTAGGCCGCTGTTGAGATGCAGATCACCAAGGGGCTAGCCACCAGCAGGCCGACTCCGTTGAGAAGAAGGCCAATGCCCAGGATCACAACTTCCACGATCAGGAGCAGGAGCATCCACCACCAGCTGGGATCTACGTAGGCCCGCCCGCACTGAATGTTGTCGAGAGGGTCTCCGTTCTGAACGGCCGCAATGAAGGGAAGGAACTTTTGGTTCACTCCCAAATAGATAAATACGATGGCGGCCACGAGGCCAGGAATCACCGTCAAAGCCTGATTGATCTGGAGCAATCCCCATCCAATGCCAACGGCGATCACAAGAATGATCGCCAGCACGATGGCAAGCACCAACTGGTTGATGAATAGGCGACCTGCCGCTTTGCCATCCCAGCGTGTGAAGTCTCTAAAAGAAGGTTTCTGGCCACTGAGCGCTTTCCAGGATCCACGAATCAGGCCTATCACCGCCCAAAGGCTGATCACGGTGCTGCCAATCACGGCGATGATCATCAGCAGAACAGTGCCTGGATTAAATCCTGATCCTGCCGATGATCTGATGGCAGCTCCATGACTCATCACCTGAAAGATCAGCCCTAATGCGCCCGATAGCAGGGTGAAAAGCACAAAGGTCATGGGGGCTTTCGCGAAGCCTGACCAGCCATCTTCAATTGCTTGCAGGACGTGGAGCCTGCTGCTTTCCATGGTGTCGCTCATTGCCAGATCTGTATTAGAGGCTTGGCCGGAAAGTAGCGACGCGCACTCTTTATTTCACGCTTTATGACGCAATTGGTGGATGACGTCGTTAAGAGCCTGAATGGCTTGGTCGATGTCGCCGTCCGTGGTGCTGCGCCCCAGGCTGAGTCGAAGGGAGGCTTCTGCCTCTTGGCGGCTTCGACCTAAGGCCATCAGCACATGGGAAGGTTCACCGCGACTGCAGGCCGAGCCACTGCTGCAGGCCACGCGAGATCTCAGCGCTCGATGCAGTTTGCTTCCCGAGACACCAGGAATGGTGATGTTGAGGTTGTGCGGGAGTCGAGCCGTGGCATGCCCGTTGAGAACAACGGTTGGGTGTCTCTGTTTCACACCCTCCCAAAGCCGATTGCGCAATTGTTCGAGGCGTTGACTGCGGCTTGCGAGATCGCTTAGGGCCAACTCCGCCGCTTTGGCAAAGCCCATGATGAGCGGCACCGGCAAGGTGCCAGGTCTCAACCCCCGTTCTTGTCCCCCTCCCCATTGCAGCGGTTCCACCGCTAGCTCCGGGTGGCAGATCAGAGCACCGACCCCTTTCGGTCCGTTCAGTTTGTGGGCGCTCAGGCTGAGGAAATCTGCGCCAAGACGTTGGCTATCCAGGGGGATGTGACCGAAGGCTTGAGCGGCATCACTATGGAGCGTCACCCCTTGAGCTCTACAAAGGGCGGCGACTTCAGGAAGTGGCTGGATGACGCCGATTTCGTTATTAGCCAGCATCACGCTGACCAACTGGGTGTCGTCGCAGATGGCGGCCTCGAGTTTGGCGGGGGCAAGGCGCCCATCCGGCTCGGGCGAGAGCAGGGTGATGCGAAAGCCTTCGCTCCGTAGCTGCTGAAGAGGGTCGAGAACAGCGTGATGTTCGCTGACCATGCTGATCAGATGCCCTGGTTTTCCCCTCTCGCGGGAGACGGCTCGTGCATGTCCGAGCAGGGCGATGTTGTTGGCTTCGGTGGCTCCGCTGGTGAAGATCAGCTGTTCGGAAGAGCAGTTCAGGCAATCACTCAATTGTTCTCGGGCCACTTGCACGGCGGCGGCGGCCGTGAGTCCCAGGCGATGTTGCCGGCTGGAAGGGTTGCCCCACTGCTCCCTCCACCAGGGCTCCATCGCCGTCACCACATCCTCGTGACACGGGGTGGTGGCTTGATGATCGAGGGCGATGGCTCCCCCCTGTGTCGAGACGGTGTCAGAACTTGGCAGCATGGTGTGAGTCTGTCGTCCCTATGTGATGCGCGCGGCTTGTTGGATCAGCAGCCTCAGTCTGCTCGCGATCAGTGTGGTGCCGCCCGGCATGGCAGAGCCATCCCTGCGTCAGAAGGTGCTGGAAGAGATGCGGGCGTCGCGGCCTGCCGATCTGGTGGTGCTTGAGACGCGTGAGTTGGGACGTCCTTCCATGCTTGGCATTTTTGCCATCGAGGTGGATTCGGCTGATCCGGATCTGAGGCGTTACAAGCTTTGGAGGGAATCCTCTGAAAACCTGATCATTCCGACGGAATCGGTGAGTTGTAGTCGCACTGAGCCCATGCGCGTCACCCGCGATCAGAGTGCGATTTATCTTCAGCGCCTCAACCCCGGTGGTTTGGTTACGGCGGCGAATCGGGAAAACCATCTGGTGTGGTGGGCTGCCTGTGAGCCAAAACTGGCTGGTCAAGATCCCTCAGGATTGACAGAGCAGGCCAAGGCGTTGGGCTTCTCCACCTTGCAAGTGGAATCCCAAGAGATTTTGCGGTTGCCAAGCCAATAGCGCCTTTAGATTTCGCGTAGATGCGTCAGGTCCATGACGGAGACCCCCAGCGAGGCTCTGACCCCACGGTTGCTGCTTGTCGATGACGAGCCTGGTTTACGTACCGCCGTTCAGGCCTACTTAGAGGACGAAGGGTTCGATGTCACAACGGCCGAGGACGGGGAAGAAGGGTTCAGCAAAGCCCAACAAATGCTGCCCGATCTCGTCATCAGCGACGTGATGATGCCGCGCCTTGATGGCTATGGCTTGCTTCGCAAGCTTCGCGAAGACGAGCGCTTGGGCGGAACACCCGTGATTTTTCTCACCGCCAAAGGAATGACGGCGGATCGCACGCAGGGCTATCTCGCTGGTGTGGATGACTACATCCCCAAACCCTTTGATCCAGATGAACTCGTCGCGAGGGTCCGAAATGTTGCCCAGCGGCAGCAGCGGTTGTTGCAGGAAGCAGCCCGGTTCGCTGACACCGATATGGGTCAGATGGCTAAGCAGATCACGGAGATTCGCTCGCTTCTCGCCCAGGCCGATGCCCTACCCAATCAGGACCCTGTTCAACACAATTTCACGCCCAGGGAGGCCAGCGTGTTGCAGCTTGTCGCTGAGGGCCTGATGAACAAAGAGATTGCGCGGCAGCTTGAGACCTCGATTCGCAATGTGGAGAAATACGTGAGCAGGCTCTTCATCAAAACGGAAACCTCCAGCCGCACGGAGCTTGTCCGTTATGCCCTCCAACATCACCTTGTGAACTGATGGCTGAGCCGGCGGGATGGCGGCCGGCGGCGTTGAACAACGGCTGGACGTACTGCGATCGAGTTCGAGCAGGGGAACGATCTTTTCGATTGAGCGATGTTCTGGCACAGCGCTATCGCCATTCCTGTGCAGCGACCTGGCAGGAGCGCTTGGCGATCGGGGAAATCAGCCTGAATGGTTTGGCGTGTCCCGATGACGTTGAGGTGAAAACTGGTGATTGGATTCGTTGGCAGCGCCCTCCCTGGGTGGAGGCTGCGGTTCCTGATCAATGGGAGGTCATTCACGATGACGGCGATCTGCTGGTCGTGAATAAGCCCTCAGGATTGCCGGTGATGCCAGGTGGCGGCTTTCTGGCCCACACGCTGACGTCCTTGCTGGAGCGGAGGAGCCGCTCTGTTGGAGAGGCCTTGGTGCCAAAGCCGATTCATCGCCTCGGACGGTTCACGTCTGGCCTTCAGGTTTGTGCCCGTCGGCCCGAAACCCGGGCTGCCTTGTCGAAGCAATTTCGCCCTCAAGGCGATTGCCAAAAAACGTACCTGGCCTTGACGCCTCGTTTGGAGAGCCTTCAGCACGGTGAAACGCTGGTCATCCAAACCGATGTTGTGGAACGGCAGCATCCATTGCTCGGTTGGATTTGGGGGCCAGAGCCAACAACGTCGGAGCGATTGCGTAAGCGCTTATCCGCTCACTCTGCAGTGCAATTAAGGGAGCGACGGCGAACGGGAGATCTCTTGGAAGTGCGGATTCATACAGGCCGCCCCCATCAGATCCGCATTCATCTCGCCCAACTGGGCTGTCCCTTGTTGGGAGATCCCTTGTATCAATCTGATCAGGGGCTGTCTGCAACAGCAACGCCAGGTGATGGTGGGTATCACTTGCACGCCTGGCGCTTGGAGGGTTTGCGTTGGTCGACGACGAAGGGGCTATCGCTCCATGCGCAACCGCCCAAGCTTTTGAGAGATCAAGACGGTGCCGGAGATTGAAGGGACGATCAACGACAGACCAGGCATTGCTGAGCTTGCTGGGTGCACGGGGAGGTGCTTGGACGACGGCAGAGGCTTCCATCGGCACGGGCTTGCCTCTGGATGTGGTTGAGCCGCGGTTGCTTGCCTTGGCAGTGGCCAGTGGTGCTCAGTTGCGTGTGGCTGATGACGGCAACGTCACGTATGTCTTTCCGGCCCAGCTGCGCCGTTTGCTCTTGGCCCGCTCCTGGAGGCTTCGCCTTGATGCTTGGTTGCGCAAGGTTTGGTCGGTGTTGTTCTGGATCATCCGCTGCAGCTTTGGGGTGGTGCTTGTTGTGCTGGTTGCCTTGATCAGCCTGCTAGTGCTCTTGCTGGGTTTGGCGTTGTTCTGGGCAGAAGATGACGCTGCTAATGCGCTTCTGTCCGTTGTGGGCGGTGGATTGGAGCTGATCGTTCGCATTGTGGTGGCGGTGCTAACCGATCAGTTCTGGATTGGCTCTCCCGGTCGCTTCTCTTCCGGCAACGAAAAGCCGCCACCGCAGCGTGTTGCCTTTCTGGAGTCGGTGTATTCGATTTTGTTTGGGGATGGGGATCCCAACCAGGCCATGGAGACAAGGAGATGGCAGCGCATCGGTGCCTTTCTTCGCCATCGCGGTGGGGTTGTGATCGCCGAAGACTTAGCGCCCCTATTGGATTTGGCGTGTCTACCCCCTGCAACAGATTCTTCTCAAACAGCCCTGATCTCGGAGCAGGCCGATCAGGGCCTGTTGCCAGTGTTGTTGCATTTTGATGGGCGCCCCCAGGTCACGGACCAAGGCGACTTGATCTACTGCTTTCCATCGCTTCGACACAGCTCAGAGGCGCCTTCGTCCTCTGCTGCAGACCATTCGATGCTCGAGGGCGCTTCTTTGCCTCTACGAGAACGACGGATCGCGTTTACCCATGCCAACCAGGAGCAGCGTTGGACCTATGGCATCTTGGCTGTGAGCTTGTTGGGGTTGTCGGTGTTGCTCCTGCATTGGAGCTTGCCCCTGTCGGCAGCCCTTGTGGGCATTGCCTTGTTTGGTCTTGGCTATTCCCTTCTGTTATTCGCCCTTCCCCTGCTGCGTTGGTTCGGCTGGCGCCGTGCCAATGCGGCCATTCATCAGCGCAATCGCTGGCGCCAGCAATGGGCGGATTGGGCTCAAATCCATTGTGATGAACTGGTGTCTAAGCGTCGGGAGGCAGCTTGTTGGCGCAAGACATTGCCTCAGATCAGCGATGGGATGGTGTACACGACAGAACACGATTTTCTGACACAACCGATTGATCACTGATCTCCTTCCTCATTCGAACGGGTTGAGGGCCTGAAGGCTCCGGGGGGACAACACCCAACATGGGGTTGCTCGCCAGGCTGTTGCTCACCTCGCAGGTTTGATCAGCCACTGGAATCTGAAATTTATGCTGAAGTCCTTTGAGCCCCGTCTTGTTTCTGGTTAGCCAGTGAAAAGCTGATTGACTGACCATGGCTGGCGCGTCTGACTCGTTACAAACACAAGCTGCTAACGCTGAGGCTCTCAGCCTGGCTTTGCAGCGTGCTGCTTCTGTTCTTGCCTCTAAAAGTTGGTCTGTTCGGAAGTTTGCAAATGTTTTCCACGATGCAGCTGTTCCCGGAGAGCAGGCGACGTCATTCGACAGCCAGTCCTCAGACGCTCTCCTTCCCTATGTCAAGCGATTCAGCCCCTTTGGTGAGAGTTTGCAGGGTTATGAATCCAATGATTTAGGACTGGATCAGCTTCGATTTGAGTTTGAGGATCTTGGGTCGGGTCAACTTCTGGCTCGTTTTTACAACGAACTGCAGCCTGGTGAATCAACTCTCGCTGAAACTTATTTGGTGTCTTTGGTTGCTGAGCCGGGCGCTAAAAGTTATGGTGAAGATGGTAACTTAAATGCTGATTGCTTTAGCAATTTTGAGCTTGCGCTGATTGGTACGGAAGATCAAGACGGCTCAAATTCGCAAGCGATTGGTTCTTTTAATCTGGATTCTGAGATTCTTTCTCTGGTAGAAAATAGTAAGGATAATGCCAATGGAATTTCGGCTTCAACAGGGATTATTCTGACTTCTAATCCCTTTACTCAGCAGCAGTTGCAGGCGGCTGAAGTCGCTGGTCTTGCGCAGGCGAAGGCGGCTGAATTTTTGGCTAATTCAACATGGACATTTCAAGATTTTGCCAATCTTTTGCATGACGCTGATCTCCCAGGAGAGCCGGTTTCGGGATTTAGTGGACAAGCCGTAGAGGCCTTGTTGCCTTACGTCAATCGCTATGACGTGTATGACGGTGGATTGTCGAGCTATGAGCTCAACCGGAATGGACTCGATCAGCTTCGGTTTGAATTTGAGGATCTGGGGTCTGGACAATTAGTGGCGCGTCTCTACAATGAATTGCAGCGAGGCGAATCGACTTTAGCTGAAACATATTTAATGACGGTCATCGCTGAACCTGCTGAAAAATCTATCGCGCATGGAGAAGATCTTTCCATCAACGATTTTAAGGATTTTGAGTTGTCATTTGTTGGCCATGAGGACTTTGATGGCTCGCAAAGTGGTGGCTTGGGGTCTATTAATTTAGACTCTGGAGTCTTATCTCTTGTTGAAAATAGTAAGTCAGTCGCTCTTGGTGTGAGTTCATCTTCAGAGATGATCTTGACCTCGGGCTCAGGCGCGCAGGAGCAGAAGGAAGCTGAGGCACTGGATTTAGCCCTGGAACGGGCTGTCAATTTCCTGTCTGAATCAACCTGGTCTTTCCAGCAGTTTTCGAATGTTTTTCAAGATGCTGAATTGCCAGGAGAGCCAGAGACATCATTTGACAATCTCAGCCCTGATGCCCTGATGCCCTATGTGGAGAGGTTTGATGTCTTTGCGGACGCTTTGATTGGCTATGACCTCAATAGAAATGGCCTTGACCAGCTCCGTTTTGAGTTTGAAGCCATTGGTTCGGGTCAGCTTGTTGCACGTCTCTACAACGAATTGCAGCCAGGGGAATCAACATTGGCTGAAACTTATTTGGTATCGTTAATCTCTGAGTCTTCAGAGAAGGGCGGTGACAACTTCACTGTTGATGAATTCAGCGATTTTGAGCTTTCATTTGTTGGGATTGAAGATCAAGATGGATCCCAAAGTTTTGGCCTGGGTTCATTGAACTTGGATTCTGGTCTTTTGTCTTTTGCAGAGAACACCAAGGGGCTAGGAATAGGCCTGACTTCCTCGACTGAAATGATTCTTGCAGCTTATTCTTGATCTGGTAAGCCTTGTTTTGTAGGCTTGTCTTCTGCTTCTTGCTTGAAAGCGTAGGCAAGCCTTTTTAGGTTGATTAAGATGCAAGTCAGAAGGTGTATTCAGCTCTTTTTGAACTCAATCAAGCGAGAGAAGTAAAAGGGAGCTTTGTTGAGGCTTCGTCTCACCAGTTTGAATCCACAGGATTCAGCCGCTTGCACAATTCCTGTTTCTTTCAGGGTGTAAGCGCGGGTGGTTTTGCTGGGGCCAGGAAACAGTTGGCCGATGCCTTTGAGCAATGCCAACAAAGGGGTGTAGGGAGCAAAGCTCACGATCAGCCTCTGCTCGGTGAGGCTGCAGAGGTGGCGCACCATCTCCTCCGCAGCTGGTTGTGGGTAGTGAATGAACACATCTAGGCAGCAGACGGTGTGAAAGGAGCCGCTCAGGCTTTCGAGATCACTGGCGAAGAAATGGAGCTTGCTCATGGTCAAGCCCGCCTCTTCTGCGCGGCGCTGAGCCTCCTGCGCCATCGCTTCAGAGATGTCGCTGGCGTGGATGGATCCAGCACCCATTTCTGCTAGCGGCAGGCTGAGGCTGCCAACGCCGCAGCCGGCATCACAGAAGCTCACGTCACTGAGCTCGCCACTTTGCTTGATCCAGCTCAACACCTCATCAACGGTCTTTTGGTGACCGATGCGAATGTTGCGCTGCACCTTGTTGACATCATCACTTTCGCTGTAGATGCGATTCCAGCGCTCGAACCCTGTGGTTTCGAAGTACCCCTTCACCTCCTGCTTTTCAGCCTGCGTGTCGTCCAGCAGGGACTCGGGTGACATGGCATCAGAGGGGAGGATCGCGAAAGCTTAGTCAGCGTGTTGCCAGCTGAGGTTGTTGGTTTCGGCATCCCAATGCCAGCGCAACAGCTCGTTCAGAGGTCGTCCCAGCAGCTGGAACGTTGCTTGGGACTTCAGGACCTTCCTGGGTGCAACGGTTGCGGCATAGATGGAAGCACTTGGCTGGGCGCTCCAGCGCGCCAGCCGCTTTACTCCCTCAAGCAACGGCAAGGTCACGCCCGCAAGGGTTCCATCCTCAAGCCGGCAGGTGCCGTTCTTCACCAGAAGCGCACGCTCATCCCAATGGTGCACTCCGTCTTCGAGTCCGTAGGGGGCGAGTGCATCGCTGACCAGCACGAGTTGATCGCCCGCCAGCCGCTGCAAGAGCACCGCCATCGTGGGGTCCACGTGAACCCCATCAGCAATCAGGCCGAGTGCAACGTCACCCCGTAGGCAGGCAGCTCCGATCGGTCCGGGATTGCGGTGATGCAACCCCTGCATCGCATTGAAGCTGTGGGTCAACATCGTCACGCCTTTGTTAAAGGCCTCGTTGGCCGTGGTGGCATCCGCAGTGCTGTGACCAAGGGCCACGCGAATGCCCAGACCACACAGGTGTTCGATCAAGGCCGCGGCGCCATCGCGTTCTGGTGCCAGCGTGACCAGGGCAATCTCTTGCTCAAAGCCGCTGATGCGTGCCTTGAGTTCGTCCATGGTGGGACTGGCGAGGTGTTGGCGTGGATGGGCTCCCCGTCTTGCCTCGGCCAGAAAAGGTCCTTCCAAGTGGGCACCAAGCAGCTGGCAGCGCAAGGGCTGGTGAGCGGCACGCGCCTGCCTGAGCACGGTGAGAGCTTCACGCAAGGGCTCGACGCCGCAGGTCACAAGAGTGGGACTGATCGCTTCCACGCCATCGCGCCAGAGCTGATCGAGGAGCTGCAGGAGTTGTGGCAACGCAGCATCGGTCAGCTCTGGGAACGGCAGTCCCAAACCCCCATTGATCTGGAGGTCTACACCCATCGGGCTGAGCACGTCTCCGCCCCAGCTTTCACCGGCTAGGGCCGTCCCCTCAGGCATCAATCCTCGATCCACAATGCGGTCTTCTTGATCGAGTTGCAGCCACCACTGCTGTGAGTGCCCGTCCTTGCTCGTGCTTTGGGGCAGACAGACGTGTGTGATCCGGCGCATGGGGAAGGGTCCTCTGAAGCCAGTGCGGGACGATGGCAGTCTCGCTGCAAGCTTGCTGTGTCCAAGCCATCGGAGCCCACAATCGTCGCGACGTCCCGTGTTGCAGTGATCATGGGAAGTGATTCTGATTTGCCGACCCTGAAGCCAGCGGTTTCGGTCCTTGAAGAACTGGGTGTCAACGTTGAGGTGCGTGTGCTTTCGGCCCATCGCACTCCCCTGGAAATGGTGGACTTTGCAAGGCATGCAAAATCGCTGGGATTTCAGGTAATCGTTGCTGGTGCCGGCGGTGCTGCCCACCTCCCAGGCATGGTGGCCTCGCTCACCACGCTTCCCGTCATCGGCGTTCCTGTGAAGAGTCGCGCCCTCTCCGGGGTCGACTCCCTGCACTCCATTGTTCAGATGCCTGGTGGTATCCCTGTGGCCACGGTGGCGATTGGTGGCGGTTTAAACGCTGGTTTGCTGGCCGCTCAGATTCTGGCGATCAGTGATTCGCCCCTCTCTGAACGACTTGAGGCCTACCGCCAGCAACTCCACGACATGGTGGTTGCCAAGGATGCCCGCCTCAAAAATCTCGGTGCTGACGCGTATCTGGATTCCATGTCGAGTAGCTGATCACACACCATTGGTCGTGGTCAGTTTCACAATTCAATCTCAACGGAACGTTTGATGTTCGCTCCTGCCTGGATGCGTTGGGGACTCGCCCTACCTCTTTTAACGCTCAACTTATTTGTGTTGCGTCAGTTGCTTGTGCCGCTGGCGCCCTTTCCGGGTTTGTTTTTGACCGCGGCCCTGATCGCCTTCCTCCTCAGCATTCCTTCCCGCTGGCTTCGTGCCCGGGGGCTTCCGGGTTGGCTTGCGATTTCCCTGGTGTTTTTGCTGGCCGTAGGGATTTTGGTGATCTCAGGCATCACATTGGTGCCCCTTTTGATTGACCAACTCGCGCAATTGATCAATGCCTTGCCAGGTTGGCTTGAGGCCTCCCAAGGGTTGATCGGCCGTCTCCAGGAATGGGCGCTGGCCCGTGGATTGCCAAGTGAATTCGGAGATCTGAGCAGCGATGTTTTGACGCGTGCCAGTCGTTTAGCGAGCCAGTTCAGTCAACAGTTGCTCAGCCTTCTTGGGGCGACCCTCGGCACCACGATCAACACCGTCATCGTCCTGGTGCTGGCGGTGTTCTTTCTGCTGGGAGGCGAATCCATTACGGCAGGGTTGGTGCGTTGGTTGCCGCAGGAGTGGCGTGAGCTGGTGGTGGTCACCATCACGCGCACCTTTCGGGGCTATTTCGCCGGTCAGGTCGTGCTCGCTTTGATTTTGAGCGCTGGTCAGATTGCGGTGTTCACCTTGCTGAAGATTCCTTATGGCGTGTTGTTTGCTGTTTTGATTGGCCTAACAACGTTGATCCCCTACGCCAGTGCTTTCACCATCGTTGCGGTGAGTGTTTTGTTGGCCGTGCAAGATCCTGGAATGGGCCTCGCCATCCTGGCGGCCGCGATTGGCGTCGGTCAGGTTGTGGATCAGGTGATCCAGCCACGCTTGATGGGGAGCATCGTTGGCTTGCAGCCGGCTTGGCTGCTGATTGCTCTCCCGCTTGGTGCACGAGCGGGCGCTTTGTTCGGTTTTGGAGAGCTTCTGGGCCTGTTGCTTGCCGTGCCAGTGGCGAGTTGCATCAAAACCCTGATCGATGCCTGGGCTGATCGTCAGGGCTTTGATCTGCCTTCAAAAGCGATCAGCTCTGCGCAGGAATGATCTTTTGCTCAACCAGATAATGGATCACCTGGTCGACGCAGCTGTCCAGGCTGCTGTTGCCGGTGTTGATATTGAGTTCAGGATGTTCCGGTGCTTCATAGGGGCTGGAGATCCCGGTGAATTCTTTGATTTCCCCCGCACGCGCTTTGGCATAGAGCCCCTTGGTGTCACGTTCTTCGCAAACGCTGAGATCGGCTGCGCAGTGGATCTCGATGAAGTCTCCTGCGTTCACAAGAGCTCTTGCTTTGTCGCGGTCAGCCCGAAAAGGAGACACAAACGCTGTCAGCACAATCACGCCGGCATCGAGGAACAGCTTCGCCACCTCGCCGATGCGCCGGATGTTCTCTTCTCGGTCGGCGTCGGAAAAGCCCAAGTCCTTGCAGAGGCCGTGGCGAACGTTGTCGCCGTCCAACACGTAAGTCGCCAGTCCACGCTCAAACAAAGCAGCGTTCACGGCATTGGCCAAGGTGCTTTTGCCAGCCCCGCTTAAGCCCGTAAACCAGAGGATTGAGCTGCCGTGGCCCCGTTGTTTAGCGCGAGTGTCGCGATCAACCGAGGCCTGGTGCCAAACGATGTTGGTTGCTTTTGTGTTGTCGGCGGCGGCCATGAACGGAGCGCGAAAGATGGCATTGTCTCCTGGCGTAAACGACGACGGCACAATTTCGGCATGAAGCCGCTGAGGTCTCAGCCTCCAGCTCTCTTGGGTTTGTAGCCCTCTTTTTTAAGCAATTCGAGACTGAGCTCAACCTGATCCCCCTGCAACTCGATCACGCCATCCTTTGCGGTGCCGCCACTGCCAATGCGCGTTTTCAACTTTTTGAGGAGGGACTTCAAGCCATCTGGATCTAACTCAAGACCGCGGATCACCGTGACGGTTTTGCCCCCTTTCCCTCCGCGGGTGGGCTGCACGCGAACCACCTGCTCATTCTTGGGTGTGGCGCCTGCTGATGGTCCAGTTGGGCGTTGCAGACTGTCAGCACTGCTGAATTCTTGCCAGCCTCCCTTGCGCATGAGCTATTCGCATCCGTTCCTATCCTGCCGTTTCTCACCATGAGTGGGTCTGCTCCCGCTCCCCAATGGGCTGATTCCAGTCGGGGGCTCGGCCGCTGGATTGAACGGTTGATCGGCATCCCCCTGTTGCGTCGCCCCCTGTTTTTTCAGGCACGACAGCTGATCATCCGAACGGCTGAGCGCAACGGCATTCCTTGGCGGAAGCGACGGTCGGAATTGTGGGAGGCGGCCGCTCCCCTTCTGGCGGAGAGTCGCACCGAGGGCCTGGTTCCTCCCGCCTACTACCAAGCGCGTTTCCATGCCTATGAGCAGGGCAATCTCTGCTGGCAGGCGGCAGCGGAGGCTGAGCAAGCCACCGATGCGATGGCCCTGCGAATTTGGCCGAAGGAAGCGCTGGAGCCGCTCCAGGCTCAGACGCGACTCCGCGATGCGATCCATGCGGTGGTGGAACCGCTTCTCAGCGATTCCATCCGCGAGGTTTTGGATCTGGGTTGTTCCGTTGGCGTCAGCACTCAGGCGCTTGCCTGTTGGTTGAACGCTCGGGCCGATCAACGCGGTTTGAACAGGCCACGGCTGATCGGTTTGGATCTCTCCCCGGAGATGCTGGCTGTGGCAAGGGTCAGAGATCGCGACAGCTTGATCAGTGAGTGGCGCCATGCCGCTGCCGAACACACCGCTTTGGCGAGTGAGAGCATTGATTTCATCAGCCTTCAGTTCGTTTGCCACGAGCTGCCTCAAAGCGCCACCCGTGAGGTGTTGCAAGAAGCAGCGCGTCTTCTGAAGCCTGGGGGCGTGTTGCTGATGGTGGATCAGGATCCAGCTTCATCGGTGTTGCAACGCCTGCCAGCCGCCGTTGCGACCCTGCTGAAGAGCACCGAGCCCTACATCGAGGACTATTTCGGCCTCGATATGGGCGCCGCTCTCGTGCAAGCAGGGTTTCGAGATCTGCGTATTGAGGCCTGTGATCCACGACATCGTGTAATTGCCTGTTTACGCTGACTTACCGCAAGACGCCGTTTCAGCGGCATGCCAGACCTGTGACAAGCACTCTGCCGACTGCCAGCACCCCAGATCCAGCCAGCCTGACGCCTTCGGTTCGGCCTGAAGCTCACGGTCGGTTTGGTCGTTATGGAGGGCAGTACGTCCCCGAAACGCTGATGCCAGCGCTTGCTGAGCTTGAACAAGCGGCGGCTGAAGCGTGGAAGGATTCAGCCTTCACGACTGAGCTCAACCGGCTGCTGAAGTCCTATGTAGGGCGAGCCACACCCCTCTACGAAGCGGAGCGTCTCACCGCTCACTATCGCCGTTCCGATGGGGGTCCACGCATCTGGTTGAAGCGCGAAGATCTCAACCACACGGGTGCGCACAAAATCAACAATGCCCTTGGTCAGGCGTTGTTGGCCTTGCGGATGGGCAAGAAGCGAATCATTGCTGAAACCGGTGCCGGTCAGCATGGCGTGGCCACCGCAACGGTCTGCGCTCGTTTCGGCCTGGAGTGCGTGGTCTACATGGGGGCTGAAGACATGCGCCGTCAGGCGCTGAATGTGTTCCGGATGCGCTTATTGGGAGCCACCGTTCAGCCGGTTACGGCAGGAACGGCCACCTTGAAGGACGCGACGAGCGAAGCCATCCGCGATTGGGTGACCAATGTGGAAACCACCCACTACATCCTTGGATCCGTGGCTGGTCCCCATCCCTATCCGATGTTGGTGCGTGACTTCCATGCCGTGATCGGCAATGAAGCCCGGAAGCAGTGCATGGAGTCGTTTGGGCGGCTTCCTGATGTGTTGTTGGCGTGTGTGGGTGGAGGTTCCAATGCGATGGGGCTCTTCCATCCGTTTGTGCAAGACACCTCAGTTCGCCTGATTGGCGTTGAGGCCGCTGGTGATGGAGTGGAAACTGGACGTCATGCCGCCACGATTACGGAGGGCCGAGTGGGGGTGCTGCATGGGGCGATGAGCCTGCTTCTTCAAGATCAGGACGGCCAAGTGCAGGAAGCGCATTCCATCAGTGCTGGTCTTGACTATCCCGGTGTGGGGCCAGAGCACAGTTATCTGCGGGATATCGGCCGCGCTGAATACGCTGCCGTGACGGACGATGAGGCGCTCTCCGCTTTACGGCTTGTGAGTGAGTTGGAGGGAATCATTCCCGCTTTGGAAACCGCCCATGCGTTTGCTTGGCTGGAAATGTTGTGCCCCACGCTTCCCAGCGGCAGCGAAATTGTGATCAATTGTTCTGGTCGTGGTGATAAGGATGTGAACACCGTGGCGGAAAAACTTGGAAGTCAGCTTTGAAGACTGTGCTTCAGCGCTTGTTGAAGCATCCCAAGATGTTGCGCATCAGATTGAACTTTTGGGACTTTCTCCTCGTCCTGGTGATTGTAATCTCTGGGATTTTTCTGGTTCAATTTCTTGGTAGAGAAAATTTAGATGTGATCAGTTCTCGAGAATTGCTTCGGCTCACGAGTACTCCTCACATTCGTAATGAAGCGCCTGATGCTGCGGCTCGTGGCAGGCCATTAAAGGGGGCGGAAGTTCTGCGTGATTCGGAACTTCTGGAAGCGGCAAAATACAAGGTCTATGCAGGTATTTACGTCGCGAATAACTTCAGTTTGGATCTGGAGGTTCCTAGCTTTTCCAGCAAGGGATATATCTGGATGCGTTGGGGAAAGCCTTTCCAGGATTACTTGGAAGAAAGAGGCTTGGCTATTTCCGAGGTGATTGGACTTGAAAATGATATCAATCCGGAAACATCTGTAATCACGCCTTTGCGGGACGTCCGTGAATTTGAAGACGGCTCTTTTGGGCAAGGGATGTTGTACACAGGGGATTTTTACATTGACAACTTGGACTTGCGGAGGTTTCCTTTTAACTCAGTGAGTCTCCCTGTTGTTCTTGAAGCTGATGATCCTGTTGGTGATCTGACCTATCAAAGTCTACGTTTGATTCCTGATTTAAGGGATAGCGGGATTGGTCAGTATTCTGATCTCTTTGGCTGGCTCACACGCGGCTGGTCTTTTGGGGAGTTTCGGCATCACTTTGCCTCGGGACTTGGCGTTAGTGCTGTGGATGAGGAATACAGCCAGCTTATTTTTGATGTGTCTTATCAAAAGTCTTCTTGGTCTGCGTTCTGGACTTTGATTCAGCCCCTGGTTGTGGTGATGGCCTCGATTGTTTTGATTACCCGGGTGCTGACAGAGTTTCGTGTTGAGATTCCGATCGCCGTTTTGTTAACGCTGATCTTTTTGCAAGACGGATATCGATCAGAGCTGCCAAGTCTCCCTTATCTTTCGTTTCTAGACTCGATTTATGCGATTGCTTACATCCTTTCAATCGTTAGTTTTGCGCTCGTTCTCTATCTTGAGAGTCTCAAGAGACGAGCGGGTCTGGAGGCCAATGAGCGTCGAGATTTGATTTTGGGACGTATTCATTTTTATGAGCAATTTTGGCCTCCTATTTCTCTTATTGTTATGGTTTTGTTGTCAATAGCTAGCTGGTTGTTGATCTAGCAACCTTTTTAGGGTTCCCAGGGATCGCTGCCAAGGAAGACCAAATCGATACTGCGATGTAATCCTGGAGTGGTGCGTCTCAGTTCATCGACGAGTCGATCTCGGGTGACATCTGGAGCGATCGATTCCATCGCCTCAACGAGCCATTGCGCTGCCATGAAGCCTTCGAGGCTGTAGAAATCGAAATCAACTTCACCATCCTGCTGCTGCTGGCGTAGGAGTCGTTGATAGCTCGCGACATCTGGGTGCCGTGCATCCCAAGGGAAGGGCACAACTTGTGTGACACCAACGCCAAAGGCGGCAGCTTGCGGCAGATCTCGAAACAGGGCTTTGGTTCCTGTTGGAGAGATGGTCATTAATTGTGGGCGGCTGCCATTTCGATGCAGGTTGTTCACCAATGAGGCCATCGTTTTGCTCAGTGAGATCACGATGAGGGCATCGGGCTTTGATTTGATAATCGTGTCGGCGGCCTGCGTTGTTTCAATGGAGTTTCGTGGCAGAGCCGCTGTGCTGACAGCACTGAGATTGTGCTTTTTCAGGGCCTCCACGGTGCTGGCAAGCACGTCTTTCCCATAGGCGTCGTTCTGATACGCCACTGCAATCCTTACGAAGCCGTCGTTGACGAGGTGATTGACGATGCGCCGAGCTTCTTCCGCATAGCTGGCTCGGAAGTGCAACACCCCGGTCTGACCTTGTTCTCTGAGGGCGCTAGCACCTGTGAGAGGAGCAACAAGGGTGAGTCCCGCCGTCTTGGCAATCGGTAGGGCCGCTTTGCTCGTGGGCGTGCCAAAAAAGCCGAAGAGGGCCAAAACATCAGGCTCGGCCGCAAACAAGCGGGTGTTACGCAGCGTATTTTCTGGCTCATAGCCATCATCGATCCGCCAAACCTTGACGGGGCGTCCGGCGATGCCCCCCCGATCATTGAGCTCCCGTAAAACGGTGTCGATGCCCAGGGCGAAGCGCTCTCCGATATGTCCAGAGGGGCCTTTCAGGGGAAGGGACTGTGCCAGCAACCAAGGGCGGGGTTCTTCGTTAAGAAGGGAATCAAGGTTTTCACTGGCAAGGCTTCGCCCCGCCTCGTTCGAGGTCATCGAGCTGCTCTGCGCGGGCTCAAGTCGCTCCTGTTTTGTTGTCTGGTTGACACCGCTCCAAATGGCAAACAATGCCCCCCCGATGGCGAGTCCGAGGACGATGGTCAGCGGGGGGGACAGGGCTCTCCCTTGGAATGCCATGTCAGTTCAGGAGATAGTCGAGATGATGGGCGGCACTCTTAACGGCAGCGAGTGCTGTGGCGTAGGCCATGCGCATTGGCCCCACAAGCGCCACATGCCCCACGCCGTCTGTGGCGCTTGTGTAGGTGGCTTGGACCACTGAGCAGTGGTGCAAAGCCTGTTCGGGATGTTCTTGGCCGATCCAGACGCCATATCCAGGACCGGAAGCGGAGAGGGTTAGGGCTGCAGGACTCTGATCCATCAATTCAAGGAGTGGTCTGAGCTTGGCGCTTTGGCTGAATTCGGGCTCGGCGACGAGCCGAGAAACGCCATGAAAGAGCGCCTTGGTTTCTTGGGTGGTTTGCAAGGTCTGATGGCTGTCAATGGCATCGCGGAGGGCTCTGCCGCAGGCCTGCAGTTCTCTTGGCAGTGCATTCCAATTCAAACGGCCGTTGCCGTCGAGCTGCCGACGCGCCCATTGATCCATCGCTTCGATTTGGTGCTCACTGCCGTGGGGCAGCCGAAGATTGAGGTGACTGGCTTGGCTGGAATTCTTCACCAACATCACCAGCAAGCGCTCCTCGCTGCGCACCAGTCGGATCGCTTCCAGTGCGGGTTGCCCTTGGCTGGGGTGCGTGATCAGGCTCATCAGTCCCGTGAAATCGGTGAGCCTTCTCGCCATGTTTTGGAGCAGATCATCAAGCGCTGCCCAGCGAAGGCTGAGTTGGGTTAACTCCTGATCGAGATGTTGGGCGATTGTTCCGGGCTTCGGAAGCAGACAATCCACGTAATGCCTGTATCCACTGGGGCTTGGAACCCGTCCGGCAGATGTATGTGGTTGGGTGAGAAGACCCCGCTGCTCCAAAGCCCCCATGGCTGAACGCACGGTGGCAGCACTGGCTTGCAGATCGAACCTCTGAACCAGGGTTCGGCTCCCCACTGGCTCAATGGTGTCAACGTAGTGGTGCACTGTGGCCCTGAGCACCTCCTGTTGTCGGCGGGGCAGCGGCTGCACAGGCACACAATCAGCGTTGTGATCGTACGGAGGTTTCCCCTCGGATTGGTGGCGTTGTCATGAACCGCTGCTCAGTAACGGGGAACGCTCGGGTCGACGTCCACACTCCAGGCATGAATGCCGCCTTCTAGGTTCCAGACCTCATAATCCGGTCCTTGCTCTAAGAGCCAGCAGCCAAAATTTCGGCTACGGATCCCGGCGTGACAAATGACCACGATGGGTTTGCTGGTGGTCAGCCTTGCGGGCAGATCGGAAAGCCATAGATTTGATTCACTTAGCGGCAAATGTTCCACCTGCCCGGGGAAGGGAGCGATCTCCAGTTCGGAGTGCTCGCGAACATCAACGAGCTGAAGGGCACTGCCGCTCGCTAGCCACGCGTGAAGGTCTTTGGCGCTGATCGATTGGGGTGAAGAGGGTGTCATGGGATTCATCATGAACAAAGATGAGGCCATACCCACGCCTGCTGCTTCATGAAGGCGCGTTCCTTCCTTTTAGCTGTCGCTGCAACGGTGGTGTTGCTGCTAACCACCGCATTGGGCCTGTGGTGGGCGATGGCTCAGCAGAGTCCCCTCAAGATTGTCGGGCAACCCCTCGTCTTGCCACGAGCTGCTCGGTTCGTTCCGAGAAATGCGTCCCTGAGTTTGCATTGGCTTGCTGATCCTGGGCGCATGCCTGCCTATGCCCAGGCCGTGGCTCCGGTGTCACGCCGACGCCAAGCGCGGGACAGCACTCAGCAATTGCGGGATGGAGCCTTTGCTCTAGCGGGCTTGGATTTTGTGGGAGAACTCGCGGATTGGATCGGTCCCCAGGTCAGTTTGTCCTTGTTTGCGCCCGTCTCCGATGCTCCTGCGGGTTGGGTGCTCGCGCTCACCAGCCTTGATCAAGACGGGGCCAAGCGTTTCCTGCAACGCTTTTGGCAAACGCGCAGCTTGGCAGGCACCGATCTGCAAATCAGTCGTTACCGGGGAATGGGGGTGATCAGCGGCCGCGGAGCGCTGCTCGGTCAAGACCCACAGCCCATCGCTACAGCCTTGATCGACGATGACCTGCTCTTAATCGCCTCCGGTCGTGGTGTGCTGGAGCAGTCATTGGATGTGTCTCAACTGGATGCTTTGCACCAGCTTGGAGACGAAGCTCTCGTGGCTGATTTGCAGCAGCTTGGTCGGGGTGCGGCGCTGCTAACGGCTGATCCTGTCGCGATGGCGACGTGGCTTGGAATGCCGCGCTCCATCTCTAATGACGACGACCTGGTTGGTCTGGTCGCAGCACTGGAACCCAAAGGGACTGCTCTCGATCTGGATGCTGTGTTGCGTTTTCGTCAGCCGCTTGGAGGTGCAGGGACTGGCGGCCTGCAGTCGCAATCCTTGATGCGTTCAGCCGGTGGATCAGCCTCTGCCCTGGCTTTGCTCTCGGATCCTGCAGGGCTCCTAAGTCCTCATGATCAGGACCCCGTCGCTCAATGGTTGGCGCCTGTTCTTGAGGAGACTCTCCAAACCCTGGGAGCCGAGGGGGCTTCCGCTGTGGTGGGGTTGGATGCGGGCCCCCTGCTTTGGAAGCAGGGTGAAGAGGGATGGCTATTGGGAACATCCAGTGATCAGCCTGGTTTGGAGGCCGTGGATGCGGACCTCCAAGTCAAGGGGCTTGTGCGCTCAGCCCTGCCGTCTGATGGATCGGCCCTTGAGGTATGGACCCGGCTAGCCCGGCAGCGGCAGCGGGGTGAAGCCTCTCTACAGGCCCAGCTTGCGGTGGCCTTGGAGCGTGAATCTGGTCAAGACTGGTGGGGGCAGACCCTGGATGCTCTGACAACGCGTCAGGATCACTCCGCCCTTGAGCCGCGCTTGGATCAACTACGGGCCTTGCAAGACGATGGGGCGGCGCCTCTGGCACAGCAGTTGGCCTTGGCGACGGAGCCCAGCCGCGCTCAGCTCCAAAAGTGGCGGCCCTGGAACTTGATTCAGTCGGTGGCCGGCCGACCCCTACTCCCGGCGGTGAAGGAGCTTGCTTTGGCGGTTGGGACCGATCAAGGGGAGGGATCTGGCGAGGAGGGAGCTGGTCAAGCAGGCTCTCATCGCTTGCGTCTCCGTGCCCAGCTGCGGTTTGGTTGACCTATTGCTGTTGCGGCATGGCATCGCGGTTGAGCGCCACCAAGGTGCGGATGATTCGGATCGCCCTCTGACCCCTTTGGGCCGCGAGCGCACGTTCAAGGTCTGTTGCCGTCTGCGCGATCTCGGATTGATCTCCGACCGCTTGTACAGCAGCCCCTATCGCCGAGCGCGTGAAACCGCTGAGCTGGCCGTAAAAAGCGGGATGGCTCCTGCGGTTGAGCTCGCTCGTTGTCTTGAGCCCGGCGGGGATTCATGGCCCTTGCTCGAGCGCTTGCAAGGCTCCTGTTTGCTGGTGGGGCATGAGCCTGATTTGAGTCGGCTTGCGGCCGCGTTGATCGGAGCGCCATCCGCTGGCCTGAGGCTGCGTAAAGCGGGGCTTTGCCATCTCCGTTGGGACCCATCCCATCAAGATCCCCGTGGCCTTGCGCAGCTGCAGGGGTTGCTAAGGCCACGTCTGTTATTGCCGGGCTGCGTTTAAGTTGCGGTAAGAAGTTGTTGTTGTGGGTGGTGGTGAGTCAGACCGGCGGTACCGAAATCCGGCATGAACGCACGGGGTTGGTGTTCAGGCCTGGTCTGGAGGGCGTCCCCGCCACCCAATCTTCGATTTGCGACATTGACGGCCTCCAGGGGCGTCTCTCCTATCGGGGCTACTCCCTCGATGACCTTGCGGTCCACAGCAGTTTCCTGGAGACCACCTATCTGTTGATCTGGGGTGAACTGCCGACACCGCAGCAATTTCGTGATTTTGAGCACGAAGTGCAGATGCATCGCCGCGTCAGCTTTCGGGTGCGCGACATGATGAAGTGCTTCCCCGCCAACGGGCATCCGATGGATGCGCTGCAATCGAGCGCGGCTTCCTTGGGGCTCTTTTATTCCCGCCGGGCCATCGATGATCCGCAATACATCTACGACGCTGTTGTCAGGCTGATTGCCAAGATTCCAACCATGGTGGCGGCCTTCCAGTTGATCCGAAAAGGCCAGGATCCAATCCAGCCCCGCGACGACCTGGCTTACTCCGCCAACTTTCTGTACATGCTCACGGAGCAAGAGCCCGATCCCCTGGCCTCTCGAATCTTTGATCGCTGTTTGATCCTCCACGCTGAGCACAGCCTCAATGCCAGTACGTTCAGCGCCAGGGTGACGGCGAGCACGTTGACCGACCCCTATGCCGTCGTGGCATCGGCGGTCGGAACGCTGGCGGGCCCTCTCCATGGAGGCGCTAACGAAGATGTTCTGGCGATGTTGGAGGAGATTGGTACTCCGGAACAGGCCGACTCCTACCTCGAGTCAGCCGTGGCGAGCAAACGCAAAGTGATGGGTTTTGGCCATCGCGAGTACAAAGTGAAAGATCCGCGTGCCGTGATCCTTCAGTCCTTGGCTGAGGAGTTGTTTGCTCGATTTGGTCACGACGATCTTTATGACGTGGCCCATGCCCTTGAAACGGCTGCCGCGATTCGACTCGGGCCCAAGGGGATTTATCCCAACGTTGATTTTTATTCAGGGCTTGTGTACAGGAAACTTGGGATTCCAAGAGATCTGTTCACCCCGGTGTTTGCGATTTCCCGGGTGGCCGGGTGGTTGGCACATTGGAGGGAGCAGCTCGGCGCCAATCGGATTTTTCGCCCTTCTCAGATTTATACCGGCACATCCATGCGTCATTGGGTCCCTGCAGACGAGCGGGTGAATGCCGCGGGCGCTTAAGTTGCATCAATCTGTTCTCTGACCATGGTGACTTCCCTCGCCACCACCGCGCCGGCTCTGGTGAGCCCGGGTCTTGACCTTGAGCAGAGCTTTAGTCAGGCCCTGGAGGGGTTTGGGCTCTCGGCCCAGGCTGCTCGCATGCTCTGGCTTCCCTTCCCGATGTTGCTGGTCCTTGTGGCCGCAGTCGTGGGGGTTCTGGTCACGGTGTGGCTGGAACGAAAGATTTCTGCAGCCGTGCAGCAAAGGGTTGGGCCTGAGTACGCCGGAGCCCTCGGTGTTCTTCAGCCTCTTGCCGATGGGCTCAAGCTGCTCGTCAAGGAAGACATCATTCCGGACCGAGCGGACAGCATTCTTTTCACCCTCGGCCCTGTGCTGGTGGTGGTGCCGGTCATTTTGTCTTGGTTGATCGTGCCCTTCGGTCAGAACCTGTTGATCAGCGATGTGGGCGTTGGCATTTTCCTTTGGATCTCGCTGAGCAGCGTTCAGCCCATTGGCCTTCTGATGAGTGGCTACGCCTCAAACAATAAATATTCGTTGTTGGGAGGTCTTCGTGCGGCAGCCCAATCGATCAGTTACGAGATTCCGCTCGCGTTGGCCGTCCTGGCCGTCGTGATGATGAGCAACTCCTTAAGCACTGTCGATATCGTTAACCAACAAACGGGGGCTGGTGTTCTGAGTTGGAACATCTGGCGTCAGCCGGTTGGCTTCCTGATTTTCTGGATCTGTGCGCTTGCGGAGTGTGAGCGTCTGCCTTTTGACCTCCCAGAAGCGGAGGAAGAGCTGGTTGCTGGCTATCAGACCGAATACTCAGGGATGAAATTTGCCCTCTTCTACCTGGGCAGTTACATCAATCTGGTTCTCTCTGCTCTCCTTGTTTCCATCCTTTATCTAGGTGGTTGGGGCTTCCCGATCCCCGTTGAATGGCTGGCTTCTTGGTTAAATCAGCCGATTGATGCGCCTTTGGTGCAGTTGATCACAGGCACCGTGGGCATTGTGATGACGGTTTTGAAGGCCTACCTGCTGGTCTTCATCGCGATCCTTTTGCGTTGGACCACTCCACGGGTCAGGATCGATCAGCTGTTGGATCTTGGCTGGAAATTCCTGTTGCCTTTGGCCCTGGTCAACCTCCTGGTCACAGCAGCCCTCAAGCTGGCCTTTCCGGTTGCTTTTGGCGGCTGATCTCGTCACTTCCCCTCTCCCGGCGGCATCATGAAAGCCGGGTTTTGATTCCTCGATCGTTCCCTTCCCCGATTCCAAACCATGTTCGGCTTCCTTAAACAGGTTGGTGATTACACCAGGGATGCAGTGGATGCGGCCCGTAATCTCACGCAAGGCCTGTCGGTCACCTTCGACCACATGAAGCGCCGTCCGGTCACGGTGCAGTACCCCTACGAGAAGCTGATCCCGTCGGAGCGGTATCGAGGACGGATTCATTACGAATTCGACAAGTGCATCGCCTGTGAGGTGTGTGTGCGCGTCTGTCCCATCAATCTTCCCGTGGTTGATTGGGTGATGAACAAGGAGACGAAGAAAAAAGAGCTACGCAATTATTCGATTGATTTCGGGGTTTGTATTTTTTGCGGCAACTGCGTGGAGTACTGCCCCACCAATTGCTTGTCGATGACCGAAGAATATGAATTGGCAGCCTTCGATCGCCATAGCCTGAATTACGACAACGTTGCCTTAGGTCGCCTGCCAACCAGTGTGACGACAGATCCATCGGTCCAGCCGTTGCGGGAACTGGTGTATTTGCCCGCTGGGGAAGTTCAGCCCCATGGCGTTTCTCCTGATCGCCCCCGAGCGGGCAAGCTTCCTGAGCAAATTCTTGAGGAGCTTAAGGCCGCTGGATCCAGGAAGTCTGCCGAGGATGGGAGAGAATCATCTTCATCAGCTTCCAACCAGGAGGAGAGCGCAGGATGACGATCGCCGCGTCAACGCAGCTCATTTGTTTTTTGGCTCTGAGTGCCGTCATCGTCCTGGGAGCCCTCGGCGTGGTGCTCTTGAGCAACATCGTCTATTCAGCCTTCCTCCTAGGCGGTGTGTTTTTGGCAGTGGCAGGTCTCTACCTCCTGCTGAACGCCAGTTTTGTCGCGGCGGCCCAGGTCCTGGTGTACGTGGGTGCCGTCAATGTCTTGATCCTGTTCGCGATCATGCTGGTGAACAAAAAGGAGGATCTGGCTCCGATCCCCGGACTCCCCATACGCCGTCTTCTATCCGGTGGAGTGTGTGTAGGCCTGTTTGCACTCTTGACCCGTGTTGTGGTCACCACGCCCTGGGCCAAGGGCCCAATGCCGATTGGGGAGGATGCAACCGTGCGCATCGGTGAACATCTGTTCACCGACTATTTGCTGCCTTTTGAGTTGGCATCTGTTTTATTGTTGATGGCCATGATTGGGGCCATTGTTCTGGCCCGTCGTGACGTTCAATCTGTAGATCCTGTCACTGGCGAAGAGGTCGATCAGGGCCTAATAGAAAAGGCACGCACCCCTCTATTGACCGACCAGCCTCGCGCCTAAATCTTTCCCCTTTTTTGTGATGCTCTCCGAGCTGCTTTCTGGTTCTGTTCCTCTCCAAGCCTATTTGCTCTTGGCAGCAGTCCTGTTTTGTACGGGAGTCTGGGGTCTCATTAACAGCCGAAATGCTGTTCGCGTGTTGATGAGCATTGAGTTGATGCTCAATGCAGTGAACATCAACCTGATGGCCTTTTCTTCCTACGTTGATGGCCAACTGATTCGTGGCCAGGTGTTCTCAGTGTTTGTGATCACCGTTGCCGCCGCTGAGGCTGCCGTCGGTCTGGCGATCCTGTTGTCGCTGTACAGGAACAGAGTCACTGTGGACATGGAGCGCTTCAATCTTTTGCGCTGGTAAAGACGTCACGCTGTTATGCGCCTTCAACGGGTCTGGCTGATTTATCGCGCAGATAGCCCACTGGCCCTCAAAGAGGCGCGTCGTTGCGCCGATGAGCTTGAGACGATTGGCGTGACCTGCGTCTTGGCGATGAGTGGCCTGACGGCAGACCCGTTCCCCGGTTTGCTGGCCTCTGAGCCTCGGCTACCGGATTTGGCGGTGGTGCTTGGTGGTGACGGAACCGTGCTCGGTGCCGCCAGACACCTCGCCGTTCTGGATGTCCCGATTTTGAGTTTCAACGTAGGAGGCCATCTTGGCTTTCTCACGCATGATCCCGGTTTGCTTCGGAGTGAAGGGCTCTGGGAGCGCGTGCTGGAGGATCGTTTTGCCTTGGAGCGGCGCATGATGTTGCAGGCGGTGATCCAGCGCATGGGGGATCTGCATGGTTCTGAGGATGGGGAGACCTCTAGAGCAGACGATGGTCTCCCTGACGATCAGGAGATTCACTGGGCACTGAATGACCTCTACCTCAAGCCTTATCACGAGGATTTGTCTCCAACCTGCATTCTTGAAATGGAGATCGATGGAGAGGTTGTGGATCAAGTTCGAGGAGATGGCTTGATTTTGGCCTCGCCAACGGGATCAACGGGTTATGCGATGGCGGCTGGCGGCCCGATCTTGCATCCAGGGATCGATGCGATTGTGGTCAGTCCGATTTGTCCGATGAGTTTGTCAAGTCGCACGGTGGTGCTGCCTCCTCGCTCCAGGGTTGTGATTTGGCCTCTGGGTGATGCCAGTCGTCAGGTGAAACTTTGGAAAGATGGGGCGGCTGGAGAGGTTTTTGGCCCAGGTGAATGCTGCGTGATTCAGCAGGCTGCCCATCACGCGTTGATGGTCCAGCTGGATCAAAGTCCGTCCTATTACCGAACGTTGTCACGCAAACTTCACTGGGCGGGAAGTTTGCTGGATAGTGCTCCCTCCTCAAACTGAGATGGCCCTGGAGATTGAACGGCGATTCCTGGTGACCCATCCCGGATGGCGTCGTGTGGCGGGTCCCCCTCAAGCGCTGCGACAGGGGTATCTGTCCGCCTCGCCCGATGGATTCACCGTTCGTATGCGGTTGCGCGCCGATGGCAAGGCATGGCTGACCTTGAAGGCCCCTGCTGCCGGGATTGCTCGCCATGAATTCGAGTACGACATTCCCAGAACGGATGCGGAAGAGCTTTGGGCACTTGCGCCCCATCGCGTCACGAAAACGCGCTATTCCCTTCAGCAGGGAGGGGGGGATTGGGTCGTTGATTGCTTTGAAGGCAGCAATTCACCGTTAATTCTTGCTGAGGTTGAGCTTGAGGCCCCCGATAGCCCTTTAACGATCCCCGACTGGTGTGGTGTTGAGATCACAGGGGATCCGCGCTGGAGCAATGCAGCACTGGCTTATCAGCCTTTTGCTACCTGGCCTCAGGATTGGATTGACGAATATCGGCTGAAAACCTAAAAATTCTTTTGATTTCCTTTAGATTTGGAGCATGGTTCGCTAGGGGAGACGGCATGCTCGGTTTATACGACTCTGATGGGATCCTGCGTTTCACAGGATTGGATCGTGAAGCCTGCCTCGCTTATGCCAGTTTGTTTGGACTTTCTTTGGCGAGCTGCTCCTTAACGGATATCCCAATCCCTGTCCCTCTTCCGATCAGGACGCGTCGGAGGCATCAGGGGGAAGGGTGCAGCAATTAAAGCCATCTCGGCAAATTTTTCCGTGATCCATGGCCCAGTTCAACAAAGCCACGCGATTTTTTGAGCCGGTTTTTGTGAACACATTGCTCACGTGATTGTCGACCGTACGTTTGCTGATCGTCAGTCGTTCAGCGATCTCTTGATTGGTCAGCCCCTCGGCTACCAGTTCGATGATCTCTATTTCACGGCTGGAGAGGGAAACAGTCATTGAACAGGGCTCCTCACCGATGGCCATTCTTCTTGGACCATGGTTTGCATCTTAAGCAGGTATGGAGAACCTGATCTTCCATAGTGGTTTTCAGTAGCGATCATTCGTTTGCGTTCAGCGCTGCAAAGCAGCCTCGAGGCTGGAGCCGTCACCATTACGGCTGAAGTGATGCCTCCACGAGGTGGAGACCCATCCCATGCTCTCGAGATGGCAAGGGCCCTCAAGGGGTTTGTTCATGCTGTCAATGTCACGGATGGCAGTCGTGCCGTCATGCGGATGAGCAGTCTTGCTGTGGCTCGCCTCCTTCTGGACAAAGGCATCGAGCCCGTGCTGCAGATGGCCTGTCGCGATCGCAATCGCATTGCGATTCAAGCGGATCTGTTGGGTGCCCATGCGCTGGGGATCCGTAATCTTCTTTGCCTCACCGGGGATCCTGTTCGTGCTGGTGATCAGCCCAAGGCCCGTCCTGTGAATGAACTGGAATCTGTGCGCTTGCTGCAGCAGGTCACGGCCTTCAATCGCGGAGATGATCCGGTTAAGGGTGAGCTTGCCGATGGTCCTACCGACATCTTCGCTGGAGCGGCGGCAGATCCCCAATGTGCAAGTTGGTCAGGCTTGGTGCGACGGATGGAGCGAAAAAAAGCCGCAGGAGCGCGTTTTGTTCAGACGCAGATGGTGATGGATGCTGCTGTGTTGGAACGGTTTTGCCGTGAGATCGCAGAGCCCATGGAGCTTCCAGTGCTAGCGGGTGTGTTTTTGTTGAAGTCGGCGCGCAATGCAGCGTTTATCAATCGGATGGTGCCCGGTGCTTGCATTCCTGACAGTCTGATCGCCCGCTTGGAGGCCGCGGCGGACCCGGCGGCAGAAGGCATTCAAATTGCTGCTGAACAGGTTCAGCGATACCTAGGAGTGGCTCAAGGCGTTCATCTGATGGCGATCAAAGCAGAAGAACGCATTCCAGCGATTTTGAAACAGGCTGCCGTCAGCTTGCCTGGGTGAGATCGGTGCCCAGGAGTTCTGCCATCGCTTTCTGTTGAGGAGAGGGCTCCACCAAATCCTGGCGACGGGCATCCGTGATCAACCAATCGAGTGAAGCTTCCTGGAGATCGATGTGATCGCCTTCCTTGTCAACGCAATAGCGGCCAAACACGAGTTTTTCCACCAATTGCACGCCCGCCCCGATCCTTGAGTAATCAAAAATGATCGAGTTATCGATGGTTGCACCTTCGCAGATGTAGCAGCTTGGTCCAATCATCGTGGGACCGATCAAGGTGGCACCATCCTCAATTTTGGTCATTCCGCCGACATAAACCGGGCCTTCAACGTTGATTTTGTCCCAATTGGCCGCCACATTCAGGCCCGTAAACACACCAGGCTTGACCTCTTTCCCAGGAACGCCAACTTGACGAACTTCTCCTTGGAGAACGCTGCGAATGGCTTGCCAGTAATCAGGCACTTTGCCGATGTCGACCCATTCAAAATCCATGGGGAGGGCATAAAACGGAGCTCCTTGCTTCACCAAGGTGGGAAAGAGATCGGCCCCGATGTCGAAGGATTTTCCGGAGGGAATGTGCTCGAAAATTTCAGGCTCGAAAAGATAGATGCCGGTGTTGATCGTGTCGCTTAACGCTTCCTCAACACTGGGTTTCTCTTGAAAGGCTTGGATTTTGCCATCGTCGTCACTCACCACAACGCCATAACTGCTCACCTGGTCTTTGGGGACCGTTTTGGTGACAAGACTGGCCAGTGCGCCTTTGGCACGGTGACGCCTGACGGCCTCGGTGAGGTCGAGGTCGATGAGGGCATCACCACATAACACCACAAAGGTGTCGTCAAAAAAGGTCTGAAAATCTTGGATTTTTTTGAGACCACCCGCAGAACCCAGGGCGTCTCCGATCAGTTCGCCGTCCTGAATGCTTCCCTCGAAGCTGTAAGCGATTTCGACACCAAAACGCTGACCATCTCGGAAATAGTTTTCGATTTCCTCGGCCAAATGAGACACGTTGACCATGACCTCAGTGAAACCATGCTCTTTGAGCAGCTCCAGCAGGAACTCCATCACCGGTTTCTGCAGGATCGGAATCATGGGTTTCGGGATCACATGCGTGATCGGCTGCACCCGGGTTCCCTTGCCTGCGGCCAGGATCATGGCCTTCATTGACGTACCAAGCTTGAAAACGTAGTCATCAACATAAGAGGGTGATTAGGCGGCAATCGCAGGCAAGGTCGGCGTGATATCTGGCACTTCCAGACTGGTGATCGGCAACTGAGTGATTTCGCCGGCAAGGAGCAGACGCTTTAAACGAATGGGTGCGTGCAGCGAGCCCACTTGCTCTAGCTCGACCTGACTCTGAGAAGACAGAAACAAAAGGGCCCAGAACACTCCAACGCGGTCTGTGTCGAGGTCGGGAGCCGCCGCCTCTGCCCAACGGCTGACAAGAAGCTCAAAATCAACCCAGTGCAAGGCCTGCTCCCATTCTTTCAAGAAAACTCCCAAGGCGGCAGTGGTTTCAGGAAGTTTTTCCCGATGGGCCAAGGCTGCGACCTGGGCAATCGCCTCTCGATTGCTAAAGCGCTTCTGGCGCTGACGCCGGCGCATGTCCAGTTCGTCTGTCTCTAGTTGCTCGGCAATGGTCTCCAGTTGTTCGATCAGTTCCCCAAGCGTGACCGGCCTCCTCAGGGGAGGTGGAGCCACAGGGCGTCTTAAGAGGTGGCGTTCAGGATGGCGCGGCAAATTGAAGCGGGGATCCAGCCAACCCTGTTCCATGAAGTCGGGGTCAAAGGCGTCTTCCACAACCGGGTCTGGTGGGAGGGTGCTGGCTTCAAGCACCTCAGCCTTGAGCCCCACCAGCACGGAAGCAGCAAGAAAGGCTTCGCTGCTTTCGGCCAAATCACGTTCGTAGCTTCCTCCCTGTTGGCCCAGCTGAGCAGCAACCCGTCGGGGAATGTCGATGCGTTGTCTGAGTTGATCTAAAAATCCGTCTACCACTGAGATGACGTCGACATCCCAAGGATCAAGCGTGCCGCTTTGGGCGGCATCCTGGAGAAGACGGATCGCAAGACGGGCGCCGGCATCCGCTTTTGAGGTCAGGCCAGCATCAGACAAAAACAACCTCAATCTGATGGCAAGGTATCGGCCCAATCCGGGGGACGCCAGTCCCCACAGGAGATTCGCTTTCTTCTTCCTGTTAAGCCTTTCCTCTTTAGGAATTGGAATCGATGTCGACGGTGGGATTCGCGTTTGTGGTTGAGGCCGAGTCGCTGTTGCCTGATGGCAGCAGTCCTAACTGGGTCTGCACCGTTGAGCGGTAGCGATCGAGGTCGGTTTCTAATTCTTGAATGCGAACCTGCTGAGCTTCGAATTCAGTGGCTTTGCCCAATCGCTCCACCGTATTGAGCATTCCGCTCCAGCTTGCAAAAAGCCAGGCAGCAGCAGCTCCGATCCCCGCTGCTAAGAGCAGCAGAGCGGCCAGAGGCAAGGTGTAGTGCATCCATGGCAAAACATTCACCGTGGTGGGGCTGGTGTTCTCCAAGGTGAAAAACACCGTGCCGAGGCCGAAGATGAAAATTAAACTGAAATTGATCTGACGCATGGCGAACAGAGTGTGCGACAGGCGTCTGAAAATTAAGGAGCGATTCAGGGTCTGAATCGCATTTCCAGAGAAAGGACGAAGATCTTTACGAGACGGGCTGGGACGCTTGTGTCAGTTTTGGTGCCGAGAAGAGCGCTGGCACAAGGGAACTGCTGCGGATGAGAGGCGCTGTGGGTCGTGTGACCCTCTCCATGGCGTCAACATCACGCCTTACAAGAGCTGAGATTGTGTTGCTGTAGCTGTCGGTCATCAGCTTTGGATAGAGCCCGATGCCAATGATTGGAACGAGCAGGCAACCGATGATGTAAACCTCCCTGGGCTCAGCGTCCACAAGATTGGAGTGAGAAACGAGTTCTCTGTTTTCTTTCCCAAAGAAGATCTCTCTCAACATCGACAGCAAATAGATCGGAGTCAGGATCACGCCGATGGCAGCCAGGCCATCAATCACGATTCGGAAGCTGAGGGTGTAGGCCTCATCGGTGGCAAAGCCTGTGAATACCATCAGTTCGCTCACAAATCCGCTCATCCCAGGCAGGGCAAGGGATGCGAGGCAGCAAACAGTCCACAGGGCAAACATGATCCGCATTTTTTGGCCAATGCCCCCCATCTCATCCAACTGAAGTGTGTGAGTGCGGTCGTAGGTGGCACCCACGAGGAAGAACAGACTGGCGCCGATCAATCCATGGCTAATCATTTGGAGCATGGCTCCACTCGTCCCCAGCTCGCTGAAACTGCCAATGCCGATGAGCACGAAACCCATATGGCTGATGGAGCTGTAAGCGATCTTGCGTTTGAGATTGCGTTGAGCGAAGGAGGTGAGCGCTGCATAGATGATGTTCACGACTCCCAGCACCACCAGGAGGGGCGCGAATTGGGCATGCGCGACGGGCAGGATTTCGGCGTTAAAGCGCATCAAGGCATAGCCCCCCATCTTGAGCAAAATGCCTGCCAGCAACATGTGAACAGGTGCCGTGGCCTCACCATGGGCATCAGGAAGCCAGGTATGGAGGGGAACAATCGGTAATTTCACCCCGAAGGCAATCAATAACCCCGCATAACAGAGCAACTCAAATCCAGTGCTGAAACCCTTTTGGGCAAGAACGCTGTATTCAAAGTTGGGCACGCCCCCTCCAAAAAAGCCCATGGCAAGGGCTGCCAAGAGGATGAACAGAGAGCTGCCAGCTGTGTAGAGAATGAACTTGGTGGCCGCGTATTGACGTTTTTTCCCTCCCCAGATGGCCAGCAAGAGATACACCGGAAGGAGCTCCAGTTCCCAGGCGAGGAAGAACAGAAGCATGTCTTGAACAGCGAAGACGGCAATTTGTCCGCCATCCATCGCCAGGATCAGGAAGAAGAACAGCTTGGGCTTAAACGTCACGGGCCAGGCGGCCAAAACCGCCAAGGCTGTGATGAAGCTCGTTAGCAGGATCAGCGGCATGGAGAGGCCGTCGGCCCCAACAGCCCAAGTGAGCCCGAGATTGGGCAGCCAGCTCACCCGTTCCGATAGTTGGAGTCCGCTGTAACTGGGGTCATATCCCGTGAGATAGGCCGCCGCTGTAATCAGGAAGGTGGTGAGGGCAATTCCGAGTGCAAACCAGCGCACCTGTTTGCCATCTCCATCGTCTGGCACGAAGGGAACAATGAAGGCCCCAACGATGGGAAACAGGATCGAAAGGCTCAACCACGGGAAAGTGGCCGGAACGATACCGCTTGAGATGTCGAATGCCGGATCAAAGGGTGCACTAACGGCAAAATCGAGCACGGGACAGGTCTTTCACCACTTTTGGCAGTGTAGAAATCTTGGGCGAATGCGCATCCACTCGATAGGCGTTGACACACATAACCCCCACTCCTGAAGGTTGGAAATCAACGAATCGCTCAGCCCAGAGCGCCGAAGAGAACCACCATGGCAATCACTCCACCGAACACGATCAGGGCATAGAACTGGGCTCGACCCGTTTCGAAGTATTTGAGGCCTTCGCCACTGCCAAGGGTGAGCAAACCGGTGAGATTCACCACGCCATCCACAACCTTTGCATCCACTTCGAGGACTTCGCGGGCCAGCTTGCGACTACTGCGTACAAATAACTTCTCGTTGATGGCATCCAAGTACCACTTATTCGCCAAAAAGGCATTGATGGTAGGGAAGCGAGCTGCCACCAGTTCGCCGAGGTCGATCCTTCGCAGGGCGTAGGCGAGAACGGCCACCGTGAGTCCGGTGACGGAAATCGCAACGGACGCTCCGGCGAGCGGAAGGAAGTCTCCCCAGCTGAAGTGTTCGGCCATTTCCGCAGCCTCTTCGGGATTCAGCAGCCCAGCAAAACGGCTATTCCAGGGGGTGCCGAGCAGACCGATCAGGGCTGAGGGCACGGCGAGAACCGCTAGGGGAAGGGTCATGGACCAGGGTGACTCGTGGACACTGCCGGCTGCGTGGTGATCGTGACCCTCCTCGACTTGTTTCCCTGCGGCAGCCATGAGCTCCTGCTGCAGAGCAGAGTTGTTCCCCCGGAACTCCCCTTCGAAGGTCAGGAAGTAAAGGCGGAACATGTAAAAGGCGGTCATGCCCGCAGTCGCGAAGCCAACAGCCCAGAGCAGCGGGAAACTGTTGAAGGCCTGGCCAAGAATCTCATCCTTGCTCCAGAAGCCAGCCAGGGGTGGGATGCCACTAATGGCAACACACCCGATTAAAAAAGTGATGGCCGTGATCGGCATCTTTTTGCGCAGTCCACCCATCAGCCGCATGTCTTGGGCGAGGACAGGTTCGTGACCCACCACATCTTCCATGGCATGGATCACAGATCCAGATCCAAGGAACAACATCGCCTTGAAGAAGGCATGGGTCACCAGGTGGAACATGCCAGCAACGGGAGCGCCGCACCCCATGGCCAGCATCATGTAACCCAGCTGCGACACGGTGCTGTAAGCAAGCCCTTTCTTGAGATCCATCTGTGTCAGAGCGATGGAGGCTCCCAAGAAACAGGTGATCGTTCCAATGACGGCGATAAATGTGCCTACAGCTGGGAATTGGCTGTAAAGGGGTTCCAGCCTGGCGACGAGGAAAACGCCTGCGGCGACCATGGTGGCCGCGTGGATCAAAGCAGAGATCGGTGTGGGCCCCTCCATGGCATCAGGCAACCACACGTGGAGTGGGAATTGGGCCGACTTCGCCATTGGCCCCATAAAGACAAACAGGCAGAGAGCGAGTGCAGCCCATCCAGGTACGACACCACTGCTGACGGCTGCAGATAAGCCATCGGCAATGCCCTGGAATCCGAAGCTTCCAGTGGCCCAATAAAGCCCGAGGATGCCGAGCAGGAGACCGAAGTCGCCAACGCGATTGACGACGAATGCTTTTTGGGCGGCGTGAGCAGCGCCTTCACGGTCGTACCAGAAGCCCACCAAGAGGTAGGAGGCCATCCCCACCAGCTCCCAGAACACATAAATTTCCAGAAGGTTGGGGCTCACCACGAGTCCCAACATGGAACTGCTGAAGATGGCGAGGTAGGTGAAAAAGCGCACATAGCCCTTGTCGTGGGCCATGTAGCCGTGGGAATAAATCATCACCAGCAGCGCCACCGTGGTCACCAAGGCGAGCATCACTGCTGCCAGCGGGTCGACCACGTACCCCATCGGAAGACTGAAATCTCCAGCACTCGCCCAGATGAACAGATGCTCAACGGGGGGCGCTCCACCCAACTGCTCAAACAGAACGGCATAACTAATGACCGCTGCAGCTCCAATGCAGCTGATCAGCAGCAAGGCCACCGGTTTTTTGAGCCGGTTAATGGTGCGATTGAAGCTAATCAGACCAAGACCTGTGATCAATGCCCCAACGAGGGGGAGCACTGGGATCAGCCAGGCAAAATCGGCAGCCGACGGCATCCGAGTGAAGCAGAGTGATTTGAGTGTAGGCAGCTCAGCTCAAAAGCCCTTCAAGAGGTGAGTGAAGGAACGCGATGCCTCCCAATGAAATGAAGCGATGGGCCCACCAGAAAACCCCCACCGCGATCGCGATGCCGAGTTGTGCTGGCCGCAGCAATTCGCTCCAAACCAGGGTCTGACGTCCATCAAGGACAGCGGCGAAAGGCAGCACGGATGTGCTTTGTTTCAGCTTTACGAAGTCATCACCAAATCGAGCCTGTAAGCGTCGATCTCCATGCCAAACAGCGAACAGGTGATGGCCGATCAGGCCGATGCAGGTCACGACCATGAAGCTGCTGCCGATCCATAGGGCATGGCTAAAGCACCAGAGAACCTGGCCAACGGCTTGAGGGTGACGGCTAATCCGGATGATGCCGCTGGCGTAGAGACGCACTTGCGGTTTCAGGACAGCGGGGATTTCCAGCAGGTTGTAGGTGGCTGGATAAAGAAACAGAAAACTAATGGCTGTGAGCACCCAGATCACGGGCACCAAGCCCTCCACGCCTTGAAGATTCCAGAGCCTTATGCCGTCATAGCGATGGGCAAGGAAATAGCCGATGACGACAATCGCGGAAGGAATACTCAAGGCAGCGAACAGCAAGCGCCAGGCCCTGGCCCCAATTTTGGCTTCAGCGCGCGTGCGAAGGGCAGCCCCACCGCTGTGAATCACAGCGAAGACCAAAAGCAGCACCAGCATCACCACGCTGGAGTGATGCCTTCCGCCGCCTAGGAGCTCATCCAAAGAGTTGCTGCATGGAGGGTAATTCTGCCGGGCGGTGGGTTCCTTCCCTATAAAATCTTGGAGCTATCCCTGCCGGGTCGGCTGTCGCATATGGCCGATCTGCCTTTCACACTGGATCAGCTGCGGATTCTCCGCGCCATCGTCAGCGAAGGCAGCTTCAAAAAAGCTGCTGACAGCCTTTATGTGACGCAGCCAGCGGTCAGTTTGCAGATCCAGAACCTGGAGAAGCAGCTTGAGGTGTCCTTGTTTGATCGTGGAGGTCGCAAGGCTCAGCTCACCGAAGCCGGTCACTTGCTGCTGAGCTATTGCGATCGAATTCTGAGTCAATGCCACGAAGCGTGTCGCGCTTTGGATGACTTGCACAACCTGAAGGGGGGATCTCTCGTGGTGGGTGCTAGCCAAACCACGGGGACGTACCTGATGCCCCGAATGATTGGTCTGTTTCGGCAAAAATTCCCAGATGTGGCCGTGCAGCTGCATGTTCACAGCACGAGACGAACCGGTTGGAGCGTGGCGAATGGCCAGATCGATCTCGCCATCATCGGTGGCGAATTACCCGCTGAGTTGAACGAGTTGCTTCAGGTGGTTCCTTACGCCAGTGATGAATTGGCCCTAGTGCTTCCGGTGAAGCACCCCCTGGCTCGCCTGCCTGAACTGAGTAAGGAGGATCTCTATCGCTTGGGATTTGTTTGTTTAGATGCCCAGTCCACCACGCGCAAGATGGTGGATCAGCTGCTGGCGCGTTCTGGTTTGGATGTGCAGAGATTGCGGATTGAGATGGAGCTCAATTCCCTTGAGGCCATCAAAAATGCTGTGCAATCAGGTTTGGGTGCGGCTTTCCTGCCGGTGGTCTCGATTGAGAGGGAGCTCACGGCAGGCAGTTTGCACAAGCCATCCGTGGCGGGCCTGCAGGTGCGGCGCCAGTTAAGGCTGATCACCCATCCAGCTCGCTACTGCTCACGGGCAGCAGAGGCGTTTCGCTGTGATGTTTTGCCGGTGTTTGCCAGCGCCGATAGTCCTTTGCGTCAGCCAAGACCTGCGGCTGTCGGGCCAGAGCCCGTGATCACAGATCTTGACGCGCCTTAAAACTGATCAGCTTCTGGGGTGATTCCCACGGTGTCGTCGGCGATTCCCTTGGTGAGAAATTTGTTCTGCGTGATGTCGGTTTGGTAGACGCAGCGAACAACGGGTTTGTCCCGCACGGATCCGATGTAAGCAAAGGTGTTCATCCTTTGTTTGCATTGCCTTTCCTGAGCGGCGGTGACGGCGCCTTCTTTGCGTAATACAGCCCAGTTCTCTCGACGAATTACACAGCCTGGTTGGAGGGTGGGCTGCGTGACGAAGCTGCTGGATGGGTTGAGTGTGGTGTACATCTCAATGTCCATCACAAAGGCGCTGGCTCCCCATTGCCTGCAGAACTCTGGATCGGGCACCGCCATATCCAACTGCTGGCTGCTGGCGATGTTGCCTTGATCTCCCTGGGTGGTGCTTGTCACGGCACTGCCGATACCGATCCCCACCACCAGAACTCCAGCGAGGACAGCAATTCTGGTGGTGTTGAAACGACCGCCTCCATCTCCACCCTCGTTGTTGCCCGGTGGCGGAGGGTTGTACCGACCTCCTCTGCGCTCATCAGGACGACGGGGATTTCCGCCCCGTGGACGGTCGTAGGGGGAGCGGCTCACAGCAGTTCAGGTGTGCGGGGCAGGCCCATGGAGTAGTTCAGAACCCGGCAATCAGGGTTGTAGCTCAGCTGGCCTGCCTGCAGGAGCTGGCGGATGCTTCCCTCTAGTTCCGAGCCGATCCGGCGAAGGTTGTAATCGTTCAGAGGCTGTCCTGCATGGGCATCAACCAGCTCACGGAAGCGTTGTTGAACCGTCTGAACACAACTTTCATCCCAAAGGAACTCATTGTCTGGATCGAGGTCGAGAGTGAGCTGATGGGGGGCTGGGACGAGCCGCCCGTCATCCACTCGAGCTGTGAATAGGCGCACGTGGCGAGTGGTGCTCTTCAGCAGGGTGTCGGCCATGGGGCTTGTATTGCGTAAGGACACCGCGCTTGCGGTTGTCGAAGACTTTAGGAAGCGAACCGGGCCATGATCCTTTTAAGGTTGTCTTCAAATTGTGGTTTGAAGCATGCGTATCGCCATTGCGGGAGCAGGTCTGGCGGGTCTCTCCTGTGCGAAATATCTGGCGGACGCCGGTCATACCCCCATCCTCATGGAAGCCAGGGACGTGCTTGGCGGGAAAGTTGCTGCTTGGAAGGATGAAGACGGCGATTGGTACGAAACGGGTTTGCATATCTTTTTCGGGGCCTATCCGAACATGCTGCAGTTGTTTAAAGAACTGAATATTGAGGACAGGCTCCAATGGAAGAGCCACTCGATGATTTTCAATCAGCCAGAGGAGCCTGGTACTTATAGCCGCTTTGATTTTCCAGATTTACCTGCACCGATCAATGGTGTTGCGGCCATTCTGGGTAACAACGATATGCTGTCCTGGCCAGAAAAAATCAGTTTTGGTCTTGGCCTGGTGCCAGCAATGCTGAGAGGGCAGGGTTATGTGGAAGAGTGCGATAAATATTCATGGACTGAGTGGCTCAAGCTTCACAACATTCCTGAGCGTGTGAACGATGAAGTTTTCATTGCCATGAGCAAGGCTTTGAACTTTATTGATCCTGACGAAATTTCATCCACGGTCTTGCTAACCGCTCTTAATCGTTTTTTACAGGAAAAAAATGGCTCTCGGATGGCTTTTCTCGATGGAGCACCTCCAGAACGTCTTTGCGACCCAATTGTGGAACATGTCCAATCGTTAGGCGGTGAAGTTCATCTGGATAGCCCATTGAGAGAGATTAAACTCAACGCTGATGGAAGCGTTGCTGCTTTTCATATTGGAGGAGTGAAGGGGAAGGAAAGTTTTGATCTTGTTGCTGATGCTTACGTGAGCGCCCTTCCTGTGGATCCGTTCAAGCTGCTGATACCAGAGGCATGGCAACAAATGGATGTCTTTCGCAAGTTGGATGGTCTCCGCGGAGTGCCGGTGATCAATATTCATCTCTGGTTTGATCGAAAGCTGACGGACATCGATCATTTGCTGTTTAGCCGTTCACCTCTGCTGAGTGTTTATGCCGATATGAGTATTGCGTGTAAGGAGTATGAGGACCCGGATCGTTCAATGCTTGAGCTTGTCTTTGCACCTGCGAAGGATTGGATTGGCAGGAGTGATGAGGATATTATTGAAGCAACAATGGGCGAACTTAAGAAATTGTTCCCAATGCATTTTGGGACTGACAATCCTGCAAAGCTTCGAAAGTCTAAGGTTGTTAAAACACCTTTGTCTGTCTACAAGACGACGCCTGGCTGTCAGCAGCTTCGACCTGATCAGACGACTCCCATCAAAAACTTCTTTTTGGCAGGTGATTACACGATGCAGCGCTATCTGGCTTCTATGGAGGGTGCTGTCTTGAGTGGCAAGTTGTGCGCTGAGGCTGTCATCAAAGCATGAGTATGCTCAGGTTAAGGGTGTATTCGAAATCGGGCTTTTTGTGGATAGGAGTGATCACCTCACTTCTATTTGCTTCAAGCATGTTTACTTTGGTAAGAGTGCGGGGTGTTATTTCTGAATTAACAAAGTCTAAAGTTGATGCAGAAGTTCAGCAAGTTATCGAAAAGTTTGAAATTATTGATGACTTATTAGGAGGTTGGGTAGAGAGAAGTATCGACGAGTTGGAGGAACAACACCTCAAATTTGGAGAGCCTAGTTTAAATGTGCAAAATTTTACTAATGTCTCGAAAGTTTCAGAAAACAGACCGGTTCCAGTCTTGTATTTTGGCCCAGTGCAGGCCAGTTTATTAACAGAAACTCTTGTCGAAGCAGCAGAATTGTGGGATTCATCTGCAACAATTTTTGTGCGAGATGGTGATCAAATGGTGCGAATCGCAACAACGATTCAAGAAAAAGATGGATCTTCTGCCGTTGGCACAATCTTGGACCCTCAGGGCCATGTTCTTCCTAAATTATTAAGAGGGGAGGAGTTCAAAGGGATTGCCAGAATTCTTGGTATTCCGTATTACACCAGATACGTTCCAATATTCAATAAAGACAGAGACGTGATTGGTGCATGGTACGTGGGTTATCAGATTGCGTCAGTAGCTTCAGCTATGAGAAACTCTATTAACAATGCTGATTTAAGAGCTAATACGCACTTGTTGATTATTGATTCTGATGATCAAATTGGTTATTCCTCTGAAGGAACACCAAAGAGCCTTCTTGAAGAAGTGCAAAAAGTTGGTAAATCATTCAGCAATGATCAACGTTCTTCTGTCCAGTCATCTGTTTGGTCAGATGTTCAATATGAATTTATCCCATTTAAACCCTGGGGATTTCAAATAGTCACAGCAAGTTCTCTTGGCAAGGATAATAGCCTTGCTATTAGGATGTCACTAGGAATATTTGCAATTCAGCTTTTAGTTGCCATTGCAGTTGTTATTTTAACTTGGATCTTTAGTCAGCGTCTCGCCAAAGCTCTGGCTGCAGGGAATCAGGCAAGGTTGCAATCGGAGGAGGCTAATCGAGCAAAAAGTGCCTTTTTGGCAAATATGTCGCATGAGCTTAGAACTCCGATGAATGCAATCATTGGATACAGCGAAATATTGATAGAAGAATGTGAGGAGATGGAGCCTGATGAGATCGAGCAAGATCTAGAAAAAATATTGTCATCCGCAAAGCATCTTTTGGGTTTGATCAATGATGTGCTGGATCTATCGAAAGTTGAGGCTGGAAAGATGTCTATTTATCTTGAGCCTGTTCATCTGAGAGGGTTTATGAATGATGTGATTGTTACTCTCAAGCCTCTAGCAGATAAAAACAATAATAAACTAGTCGTAGCTTTTGAAAGCATTGATAATGATTGTGTCTCGACAGATGCAACGAAGTTAAAGCAAATTATTCTCAATCTTGCGAGCAATGCTTGTAAGTTTACGCGCGATGGAGTTGTTTCAATTTCCCTGAAGCTCGAAGGAGAATCTAAATCCAAATGTCTTTTCGTTGCCATTCGTGATTCTGGTATCGGAATGACAGAACAGCAAATGAATCGCTTGTTTGAGGATTTCTCTCAAGCTGATGTCAGCACGACTCGTGAATATGGTGGAACAGGCCTAGGTCTATCCCTGAGTCGTCGATTCTGTCGAATAATGGGCGGTGATATCACTGTCGAAAGCATCAAGGATGAAGGCAGTACCTTTACTGTGAAACTTCCGGTAGAAGCCGTTAGTGCCTCCATCTCAGAATCTGGCTCTTCAAAGAACTCTCTTCCTGAATCATCTTCTGATGATTCTCCTGAAGTTGTGTCATGCGATATACAGTCCAAGCAAAGATTAGTTCGTGCTCGCGTTCTTCTTATCGATGACGATAACAATAACTCAGAGATATTTAGAAGGTTCCTTCTTAATGACGGTTTTGAGGTCATGCATTCTCCTTCGATAAAAGAAGGTTTTGCAAAGGCTGCTCAATGTGCTCCTGAGCTGGTTATTGTTGATATTGAGCATTCAAGTCTTCATGGAATTGACTTTCTTGCTAAATTGAAAAATACTGATTTCCTGAGTTCAATTCCTGTTGTGATGGTCAATATGAAAGATCAGTTTGAATTGTCATACTTGCTGGGTGCCACAACTTGCTTGCAGCGGCCTATCGATTGGTCAAGGCTTGAAGCCACCTTGACACGCATCTGCCAGTCTAAGTCTGTTGGGAAAAGAGAGGTTTTAATTATTGAAGAGTCTCAGGAGATATCTGAAAATCTGGGTAAAATGCTGGCTCTTGAGCAGTGGGAGATTCGTAATTTTGCTCGTGCCCGATTTGCGATTGATTCCATTGTGGAGGCGAAGCCAGATCTAGTCATTCTCGACCTTTCAACGCATCGTGAGGAGGGTTTGGCTTTTATGGCTTCACTACGTCAGCTCCATGATGAGGCTTCACTTCCAGTTTTACTTCTCTCTCAGAATTCAGTCTCCATTGATGCTCTCAATCTTTTGAACACAAAAAGTCCTAATTGCTTCTCAACTGATCAACAGGGACTTCAAGAGTTACTTCAAAGGATTAGGCTGAATTTAAATGATAACCAACTTTCTTAGCTCCATGCCTAAAATTCTTTTGGTTGAAGATAATGAACTCAATAGGGATATGTTATCTCGTAGACTTAAGCGTCGAGATTACGAGGTGGAGATGGCTGTTGATGGTCAAGAAGGAGTTGATCTCACCAGATCATTAATGCCTGATCTCGTTCTAATGGATATGAGTTTGCCAATAATTGATGGTTGGACGGCGACAGGGATTTTGAAAAGCGATGCGACAACGCGTCACATCCCTATTATTGCTCTCACAGCCCATGCTATGGAGGGAGAACGGCAAAAATGTTTGGATGCTGGATGTGATGATTTTGATACGAAGCCGATTGAGTTTAAGCGACTGCTTGAAAAAATTAATCATTGGATTGAGGTTGGTACTGCTAAAAAGCTTGGATTATGAATGAAGATTATTTTGCCGAGCTGCGCCATGATCTTTACAATCCTATTAATCAGATCATAGGATTTTCTGAATTGATTGAGGAAGATTTTGCTGAGGAGCAAACTTTCTCCTTAGAAGATCTTCATAAGATTCGTGCTGCAGCCGAAATGCTTAGTTCTCTTGTGAAAACAAGGGTCAAGCCAAGTTCGAATCTATCATTGTCTGAACGACCTCTTTCAAACATAGAGACTGGCGAAAAGCCCTTGCCAGCAAAAGCATTTAAGGATGACTTGTCTCATTCACTAACTGATATTGAAGCTCAAAATATCAATAAAGACATGCCTTTTGGAAAGGTGTTGGCGGTTGATGATGATGGCTTTAATCTTGATATTTTGGCCAAGTTCTTGCATAAACAAGGTCATGTTGTGACGACGGCCGAAGATGGCTTAGAGGCACTTGATATTTTGAGCAAAACAAGCTTTGATCTCATCTTGTTGGATGTGATGATGCCAAATCTGGATGGATTTGAGACTTTAAAACGAATCAAAGAGCAGGAGAATTTGCTTTCCACCCCAGTGATCATGATCAGTGCACTGGATGAGCTTTCTTCTGTGATTAAATGCATTGAATGCGGAGCTGAAGATTATCTTCCGAAACCTTATAATTCAACGCTGCTCAGGGCTCGAGTTGGCGCTTGTTTGGAACGGAAAGCATGGGTGGATAGGCATTTGGATCTTATTGACAAGTTAGAGGAAAGCCAAAAGATTATTGATGCTGAGATTAAAAATTCGGAGGCACAGCTAGAAATACTGCATGATAAATATCAAGGAGTTGTAGATGTTATCCCTCTTGTGGATGCATTCGCGCGAATGAATGCATCCCTTGTTGGCCAGAGGCGTCAGATTGCTGAAACGCTTCAGGACGTACAAATTAAGATTAATCGTACCAAGGTCTCTGCTCAAGTTAGAACAATTATTTCCAACCCTCAATTTTCGTCTCTCAGTGATCGCGCCAAAGCGATGCGCGCGCGACGTAAACAGCGTGAGCAGCAAGCTCTCGGTGGGTCGTCTGCCACGATGGAGGACTCGTAATCACTTTGTCAGTGCAACCCCGTCTTACGCAAGCCTTCGAAGCATGTCGTGTCGAGACGGCTGAATGGGCGAAGACCTTCTACCTAGGCACCCTTCTCATGCCCCCAGAGAAGCGTCGTGCTATTTGGGCCATCTATGTATGGTGCCGGCGTACTGATGAGATAATGGATGGCCCTGCCGCCGAGCTTAAGTCGAAACAACAACTTGTCGACGAGCTTGATGCTTGGGAAAAGCAGACGCGTGAATTGTTTAATGGCGTCGTCAATGATGATTTGGGCATTGTCATGGCAGATACGATCGAGCGTTTTGAACAGCCATTGCAACCTTATTTAGATATGATTGAGGGGATGAGAATGGATCTAGAGAAGACTCGTTATCAATCATTTCAGGAGTTAAAAACATATTGTTATCGTGTTGCTGGAACTGTTGGGGTGATGTCTCAGCATGTGATGGGTGTTGATCCAAGTTACACCTCCTCACCCTGGAGTGGTGATCTAGATACGACAGACTCCGCTGTTGCTTTGGGCATTGCAAATCAGCTTACAAATATTTTAAGGGATGTTGGCGAAGATAGATCCCGAGGGCGAATCTATTTGCCTCAGGAAGATTTAAGTCGCTTCGGATACAGTGAAGATGACCTATTGGCTGGCACAATCAACGAAAATTTCATTGCTTTGATGAAATTCCAAATTGAGCGTGCTCGTGATTGGTTTCGTCGATCAGAAATTGGGGTTCAGTATTTGTGTGCGGATGCGCGCTGGCCTGTTTGGACATCTTTGCGCCTTTATCGTGGTATCCTTAACTCTATAGAATCGAATGAATATGATGTATTCAATAAAAGAGCTTTCGTTCCTCGCTATCGAAAGCTAATTGATCTCCCATTCTCTTTTTTATTGGCACAATTTCGATGAACCTTTCTAGGAGTGTTATTGCATCTTTATTGATACCTTGTGGCATCGTTTTTTTGCCTTTTCAGGATTTAGCGGCAGGAGCTGCTGAGGGCTCTAATACGTCTGATGCATCGGAGTTGGAGCTCGATAGGTATTCTTCTCCGTCTTCGTTATCTCCAATTCCTCGCGAGAAGCTTCAAAATTTGGAAATGGGAACGGCAGTTCGTTTAGCAGAAGAACGCAATCCTGTTATCAAAGAGAATTATCAGAATTTTGTTGCTTCTGGTAATCAACTTGGATCTGCTTATGCAACATGGTGGCCAACAGTTACTGGAGATTTGAATTTCGGCTGGTACGGACAACAATCTTATTACAATTATGTTGGGGCTTTGTCAGGTATTACAACCACGAGTTTTATAACGGGTTCGGGTTCGGGAATGGGTTCGGGTTCATCTTCATTTGATTCTTCTTCGGGCTCTTCGTCTTCATCTGATTCTTCTTCGGGTTCTTCGTCTTCAGGATCGTCTTTTTCAGATACCACATCTTGCTCTTCGTCGTCTTCGTTTTTGTACTGCGAAGCTTTTTCCAGTAGTTATTTGCAAGGCATCACAACCATCGATATTGATTGGAAAATCTATGACCCTGTGCGTCAGCCTTTAATTGATAAAAATAAATCACTAGTGGAGGAGGCGTCCAGCGACTATACAATTTCTAAGCGTGATTATGGCTTAAAAACGAGAGAAGCTTTTGTCAAGCTTCAAACATCTCTGGCTGGCGTCTCAACGAGTTCTCAGCTTGTAGAAAATGATCAGTTTTTGTTGAGGCTTGCGCAATCCCGTAAACGCTTGGGTGTGGCATCAGATCTCGACATTGCAAAACAGCTAACAGTTTTAAAAACTGACGAAGTCAATCAGGTAACGGCTCAACGAGATGCACGGGTTGCAGAGGCAACGCTAGCCGAGCTTTTAAATGATCCCCTTGCTACTGGTATTAAGCCTTCGACAACGTTATCTCCTTTGGGGGGATGGAATGTTGGCTTAAAAGAAACGATTGAATCTGCTCTTGATTACAGAAAAATCATTGAGAAACAACTCGCGATCGTTAGGCAAAATGAGAAGCAGGCTTTAATTGATTTGGCGATTTATAAGCCTACGATTTCGTTAGTAAACTCTCTTTACTGGACGAAAGGTGTGGGATACACAGGCTTAGGTCCTCCTTGGATTGTCGAAACGGCTCGTAGCGATTTCTGGAATGCAGAATCGCTTTTGAAGGTTACTTTTACTGGTTTTGATGGTGGGAAGGCTCGCATGGAAGCAGAGGCTTCAAAATCCAGAGCCCGTGCGGCACAATCTGCTGTTGAGCAATCTCAAAATGGCGTTATTGCAGAAGTTCGTGAGTTTTTTGCTGATGTGAGAGACGGCCGCGAAGCTTTGCTTGTGGCGACGGAACGGGTTGATGCTGCTTCGAGTGCTTTGAAATTGCAGTCTCTCAGATTCAGTGCAGGATTTGGTTCTATTACCGATGTTGTGCAAAGCCAGCAAGATCTCACTCAAGCGGTTGAAGCGTATATCAAGCAGCTTAGTGATTACAATCTTGCGTTGGTTAGTCTTTCACGTGCAAGTGGCATTGATTACGTAGAAGATCTTTCATTGCTCGAGAAGGTGGGGGATCCACTTTCTCAAGTTAAGATTGCTCCATACCTCGTTAGGTCCAATTAGGGCTCTCAGACACTTTTCATTAGAACTATGGCTTCAATTCTCGCTATTCATTCATTTCGTGGCGGTACTGGCAAGTCAAATTTATCGGCGAATCTCGCAACCTGTCTTGGTCTTTTGGGCAAGAAAGTTGCAATCTTTGATACCGATTTGGCTTCGCCTGGTGTTCATGTTTTGTTCGGTTTCGAAGCTGATGCTTCCGCCAAGTTCCTCAACGATCATTTGCAGGAAGGCGTTCCGATTCGCAAATGTGCCCACGATGTAACGCCTCAGCAGGTGCGTCATGCCTCCGGGAAAATCCTCTTGCTTCCTGGCTCTATGGAAAGCGATCGTATTGCTAAGCTTTTGAGAGAAGGCTATGAAGTTGAGAAGCTGAATGACGCAATGTTTACCCTCGCTGATGAGTTAAAACTTGATTTTGTTCTCGTTGATACGCATCCAGGAATTAATGAGGAGACCCTGCTCTCAACGGCAATCGCAGATTCCTTGTTGATGGTGATGCGTCCTGATTCTCAGGATTATCTCGGTACTGCTGTGGCCATTGAAGTTGCAGAGCGTCTTGATGCTGCTGATATCCGTCTTGTGGTTAACAAGCTTCCTAATCATTTCGATAAGGACTCGGTGCGCGATCGTGTCACTGCTAGTTATGGTGTTCCACTTGGAGCATTGCTTCCTCTGAGTGACGATCTGCTTACGTTAGCCAGCTCTGGTCTAGCAGTCCTTGAGTATCCAAACCATCCATGGAGCGACGGTGTTCGTGCTTTGGCAGAACAACTCATGGCTGATCTATCGGAGTGATGACTTCTTCTTTGGGATTTGATGCTTCAACGCTTCCAAGTTCACCTTTGACGATGAGTTTGTTGGTGGGATTGGAGTCTTCATCGCTCCGTAAACTTCTAAAGAATGGATTGCGTCGCGGTATGAATGATGATCAGATTCGATCATTCTTTTTGGATGCTTGGCGTTTGGAACTTGAGTCGGCTGAAGCTGTTCAACTTCTTGGTGTTCTTAAGACGCGAGGTTGGTTGAGCCAGTCGGCTGAGACTGGTCTTTGGAAGACCCACCTTGGTTCATCGAATTCACTCTGATTCCAACAATGCAACTTCTTAATAGCTGGTACGCGATTGCTTTCTCTTCCGAGGTTGAGAAGGACAAGCCAACCTCTGCAGTCATTCATGGGCAACGGCTTGCTTTGTGGCGCACCTCCGAAGGGGCCGTGATTGCGAGCCAAGACCGTTGTCCTCACAAGGGTGCCTCCCTTAGTTCAGGAACCGTTGACTGTGATCGACTTATTTGTGGTTATCACGGTTGGCGCTTTAAAGCTGATGGTCATTGTGATTTAATTCCTGCTCAAGCATCCATTGGTTCACTTCCACGACGTGCCCAGTTGCATCAGCTTCCCTGCCAGGAATCGCAAGGATTTGTTTGGGTTTGGTGGTCTCAAGATGGATTGACGCCGCCGGATGATTTCAAACCCGCTCCTCTTCCGGATGTTGGCCCACTTCCTGCTTCCGGAGATAACGGCTGGAGAGTGTTGGAGGGATATGTGGATTGGAAGGCTCATTATTTGCGTGTGCTTGAGGCATTCAGTGACCTCACCCATGCCCCCTTTGTGCATAGCGGCAGTTTTGGAGCCATGGCTCCGGATCAGCTTTTGCCAGAGGAGCACTGGAGTACGGATGATTCTGTTTATGAGCGTGTATTAGCACCTAGGGATAAAAAGTATCGGGCAGATCAGGGGAAAGGTCTGCGTTCTTGGTTCAACTTAGATTCCAGCACGAAGCATGATGAAGGTGACGATGGAGGTGTTCAACATATCCAATTATGGCTAGCCAATGTATCTCTTGTGCGTGTTGTATTCGGAGACTTTCAGATTTCACTGCTAACTGCACATGTGCCCATGGCGGACGGACTAACCCGTAACTTATGGCGACATTACCGTTCTTTTCTTAAAACTCCGTTGGCTGACGGCAATGCCCGTGGTCGTGTTGACCGTTTTATGGCCGAAGATCAGCGCATGGTGGAAACCCTTGTGCCTCTCACTCCTGACCTCGATGGTCGAGGTGATCTTCTTTTGGGCAGCGATGTTTCAACCATCAATTTGCGCAAGCTGTTGAGGGAAAAGCGTTCAAAGGGGGAGCTGGTTTAGTCGCTGAATAACGCTAATTTGGTTTTCATAAGTTTCTTTCCCATTGTGTTGTTGGTATGAATTCACAATTGATTCCCGTGGAAGCGCTTGATCATGTTGCTTTGACTGTTACCAACCCTGAGGTTTCGATGGCTTGGTATCAGCAGATCTTGGGTTTTCAGATTGCCTCCATGGAAGGCCTTAAGCAGGGGCCTCCCTTTTTGTTGAGAGTGGCTCCTGGTAATTATCTCAACCTCTTCCCTGCGGATACGGCAGAACCATCCACCGTTCCAGATCACAACACTCTGGCCATGCGCCATGTTGCGTTCAGAATCCCTTTTGAGAGTATGGCTGAAGTAGAAAACAAGTTGACCGAATTAGGTCAACTTGTGATGGGTTTTGATTACGGTCCACGATGTCGAGCCTTGTTCATTAAGGACCCTGATGGCCATCAAATTGAGCTCATCGGCTACGCCGACGGTGTCTTTACGGCTTGATCGACAGGTCGATTCCTTCCGGATACAGCGAGAAGTGTCATTGCGACTAAAACAATGACGGCCTGTATCTGGAATGTGGCCATATAGCCCACGTTTCCGTAGAGCTGCCCGGAGAGAAGGGGACCGAAAAGGGAGGTCAGACTAATCACTGATTGAGTCATTCCCCCAAGGGCACCTTGTTGATTCTCGTTGACGCAAACAGACATCGATGATCGAAGTCCAGGAGTACTGAGGCCGACTCCAGCGGCAAACATCAGCTGGGTGATGTAGAGCTCATAACCGCTGGTTATGCCGGAAACTCCGAGCATGGCTGCAGCCACAAGGGTGAGACCAATCACGGATAGTCGTTCGGCACGGAAGCGTTTGAGCAGGTTTGGAAGAAGGGCTCCTTGAACAATCACAGAAACCACTCCCACGTAGACCAAGACAAGTCCCGATGGTTGTGGTCCCCAGTCGAATCTGTCTTTTGCCGCAAGAACGAAGATGCCGTTAAAAGCGTTGAAGCCCAGATAGAAGAGGAAGTACACGCTGATCAAGCGACGCAGAGCTGCCTGACCCTGGCCCCAAAGCAGGCTTTGCCCACTTTTGGCCTCCTCTTTGTTTTGGCTCACGGGTCTTGATTCTGTGAGACGCAGTTGGATTAACAACACATTGACGATGCAAAATGCTGCCGCTACGAAAAAAGGTAATTTTGGGTCAATGGCCCCAATCACCCCGCCGACTCCTGGGCCGATCACAAAACCAATCCCAAGGGATGCGCCTAGAGCTCCGAAATTAACGGTGCGCTGTTTTAAATCTGAAACACTATCTGCGACGACGGCTTGAGCAATGGCAAAGACGCCGGAGGATGCACCATTGAGACCCTGGAAAAGTAATAACACCAGCAGGGACTGGGCCAACCCTGAACCGATTAAAGCAATGCCACTAATGGCAACTGTGATGGTGAGTATTTTTCGGCGCCCATGCCGATCTGACAATCGCCCGATAATGGGAGCACCAATGAACTGCAGGCCTGAGTACGCCGCGAGGACTCCCGTGACAGAGACCGGATTGAAGGACCCTGTGAGTTGATTGACCAGAAATGGCACGACGGGCAGAAGCAGACCAAAGCTCGCTGCATCCACTGCCACAACGAGGCAGAGGGTGATCAATGCTTTCTTATTCATGCTTCATTCCGCCCTGCGCTGATCAGCATTGACTTCAGCCTTTCGATGAGAAGCGGATTCACTTGATCGGGGGCTTCATCATGAGGGCAGTGCCCAGCTCCCGTCACTGTCTGGAAGGTGTCTACGCAGGCAAAGCGTTGCCAACTCTGAGCTTCTTCAATGGGTTCCCATGGGTCTTTGCTTCCCCAAATCATCGAAACAGCTGTGCTCATCTCGCCGAGCAGGTCTGGTGCTAAACGGTCGTTGAAGAGGTTGATGAAACCGCGGAACGATTCGCTGGCCCCCGCATCTCTGGTGGGTTGATACAGGATGTCTATAAGCATGTCGTCGATATTGGAACCGGTGGGATAGGCCTGACGGAGGACGGCTCGAATGACCCCAGGTCGGGCGAGGGAGCGAAACAGTGCGTTGGTCAGCCAGCGTTTGCGCACGAGTGTCTTCAGCAAGGGACGACCAAGTCGTCGCCCAAAGGGTTGTTCATTCACTCTTTTTTCGTCGATGGCTCGTTGAGCACAGTCGATCAGCACAACACCGGATGCCGATGTGCCTTCGTGTTCGAGTTGGTTTGCCGCTGCTAGTGCAACCACTCCTCCAATGGAATTCCCAACCAGTGCAACAGGTTGTTGGATGTGGGCTTTGATGAAAGCCTTGATCTGGCTAGCCCAAAAATCAATGCCGTAGCGCACATTGTCTTGTCCTGGAGGGGAGAGTTCCCCGTCAAGCAGAGAAGGGGGTTTTGAACTTCTGCCAAACCCAACAAGATCAATCGCTACCACTTCGAAGTGCTCGGATAGAGCTTTGAGGTTGTAGCGCCAATGTTCTTTGCAAGCTCCGAAGCCATGGATCAAAACAACGGTTGGTCTGTTGTTCTTTAGCCCGGGCGTGACATAGCTCACGCTGAGATTGTTCCAGTCCCAAGTTTGTAGCCAAGCATCTGGGTAGCAGGTGGCTGAATCTGTAGACATCATCTCGATCGTTGGTGCATGAAGGAATGGATTTAATGCGAAAGGTTGTGTTTTGCCTCTTCTTCTTCCCAGGGATGAATGCGACCATCCTCAATCCCCCAGATGCGATCAGCATCTTTCAACAAGCGCAGGTCGTGGGTCACTAACAGAACAGCACTGCTCCGCCTTCTGCAGAGATCGCCCAAAAGTTCCACGACATCTTGTCCAGATTTGCTGTCGAGGGATGCAGTCGGTTCATCGGCAAGCACCAGGTCGGGTTCTGGTGCTAAAGCGCGTGCAATGGCGACGCGTTGACGCTGACCACCAGATAATTCGTCTGGGAAGTGATGCAAGCGTTCACTCAATCCAACGGCATCAAGCATTGCTTTTGCTCGTTCTTGGCGGAGTTTGGGATCAGGTTCGGCTAACTGCAAAAGCAGCTGAACGTTTTGCAAAACGGTTAACGAAGCTACGAGGTTATGACTCTGAAAAATAAAACCGATGCGGCGTCGAATAGCCACGAGCTCATTTTCGCTGGCGCCGAGGAGTTGACGACCAAGAACATGTAGTGATCCGCTTTCAACCGAGCGAAGAGCGCCGATCAAGGTGAGCAGCGTACTTTTTCCGCTTCCAGATGGCCCTACCAACAAGGTGACTTCTTTGGCTAAAACTCTGAAATCCAGTTGATGAAGAATTTCATTCTTGAGTTCTCCCTCGCCATAGCTATGGGTGAGGCCGTTGGCGACGATGACATCAGATGGGGATTGGGGGGATTGGACCTTCATATCCATCTCCTAAAAGACCGAAGCGGGATCAGCATCCTGCAACTTGCGAATCGCAATCGCAGAAGCCACAGCACATAGACCCATGGTTAATGAACCAACCAAAAGGGTTTTGTCAGCAGTCATCTCCAGCCTGATTCCAGAGACGGCGGTTAACCCGGCGTACAACGCTGCACTCAGCAGTGTGGCTGGTATGAAGGCTGAAACGGCCAAGAGAATTGATTCTTGAATGACCACCATCAGGATAAATTGATTGGAGAAGCCCATGGCCTTCAGGGTGGCGTACTCCTTGAGGTGATCACTCACATCGGTGTAAAGAACTTGGTAAACAACCACACCGCCCACGAGCAATCCCATGATTGTTCCGAAGCCGAAAATGACTCCGAATGAAGAGACATTGTTCCAGTAATTTCTCTCTTGCGTGATGAGTTCTTGTTTTGTTAAAACTTGGAGCTGATCTCCGTATAGATCACGCAGATATGTTTGAACTTGACTGATGTTTGCTGAAGGGTCGAGTCGGATCAAGCCTAGAGATATCTCGCCTACGTTTACTTGAGGGAAGGCAAGCTTTATCGCTGTTGCTTGGCTGGCGATTAAATTGCTGTCGGCAACAAATGTGGAGCCTAGCTTGAATAGGCCCATCACCCTAAATGTTCGGGAGTAGTTGGAAAGTATGAGTTCGAGTGGTCCGTCTTTGCTGAATTCTTTGGCGACAGGTCCTGTTTTGATGCTTAAACCTAATTTATCAAACAGTACAAAGCCTGGTGTTTTAAGCAAATCACGCTGATCGTTGATTGCCGGCACATCTAAAATTGTTTCGTTGGGGTCGTAACCGATCACTCTCAGACTTGTTGGCTTTACTCCTCCCAATTGTTGTGCGTTGATGTTGGTGACATAGAGTGGAATTGTTTCTTTGATTCCTTCAATGCCGAGGGCCTGGTAAAGCAGAGATTGTGGGAATTGTTGATAGCTGCCGCTATTAACTGTCGCAGGATTAATTAATATCAGATCTGTTTCAAGGGCTTGGTAGAAGGTTGTTGCGCTTCTGAGCAGTCCAGATTGAAATCCCAACTGCATAAACATCAAAAGGGCGGCAAAGCCGATTCCTGTGACGGCTACTAAATAACGTACGGGTTGGCGTTTGAGTTGAAGCCAGGCAAGTGGAAGATCGTGCAGATTAATAAAAGCACTCAGCCTTCGGACGCTTTTCATGAGTCGAAGCGAACAGTGACATTCAAGCCACTTAAACTTGTGATGTCAAAGTTGGATGAGTTTTGTAGGTCTAGTTTGACCAGAACGACTCTTGCATTGACATCATTGTTAGACGAAATTGAGAAGAGATCGCGATCTGATACCTGACCAATAATGGCATTCAGATTGGCCTTGAGGGTTCCTTTGAATCCACCGGTTTCGGCGGTAATGGTGGCACCTTGACCTGGCTTGAGCTTGTTGATATCTGTTTGAAAAACCTGTGCCCATACCTGCATCTTGTCTGTCCTGCCAATCAGGGCGATGCCTTCATCGGTGGCCTTCATGCCAGGAAAGCTATAAATGCGAATCAATCGTCCATCGATTGGAGAACGAACCTGACCTGTATTGAGCTGACTTTGTGCTTTGGTTAGTTCTGCTTCAGCTGCCTGGATGTCTGCCCGCTTCTCGATGATTTTGGCCGTGGTTTTTGCAAGCTCTTCTTCTGAAATGGCTCCGCCTTTAAAAAGTTCTCTGCCTCTGGTTTGACTCACTTCCAGGAATGGCAAAAGTGCCTTTGTGGATTTCAGTTTTGATTCGGCCTGGCTCACGGATGAACGGAGCTCAGGGAAATTGCTCAATCTGGCCAAAACCTGGCCTTCGCGAATGGCCTCTCCTTCTTTCGCAAACCACTGCTCAACCACTTCGCTGCCGCTGGCTCCGGATGGGATAGCCAATGGGACCAGGCCTCCTTCCGGGGTCAGCCTTCCCAGGGCGGTGACTTGTCGGGTTAAGGGTTGAACCACCTTCGGTTCTGGTTTGGGACGAAAAACCCCCCACGCACCGACCCCTAGTCCTAGTAGCAGGGCGATTGTTGCTGCCTTTCGCAGCTTTGGTCTTCCTGACGTCTCCGGCATCCTTGCTTTGTCAGGCCAAAATCTGCTTCACATTAAATGATTCCGCGATAATATGACGCCAGTATTGTTCAGTATGAATTGTGGAGCGGATCAAATTCCCTGAGGGTGACTATATTTACAGACAGGAAGATCCTAGTGACTCGATCTATGTGGTTAGGTCCGGGCGCGTAAATCTCACCACAACCTATCCCGAAACCGGCGAAGGGATTGACTCAACGCACGGGCCTGGTCACGTGTTTGGTGAAGTTGAGGTCATTGATGGGCGTGCGCGTGACTCGAGTGCAAGAGCTGCTGCTCCCACTCAAGTCATGATGATCCCTAAGGCAGAATTATTGGAAATACTTTATGTTAATCCTGAGAAAAGTTTGGTTCTAGGTAAGGGTTCGTATGAGCGATTAAAAGAGCTTTTTGATGATTCATCTCTAGATTCTGATTTGGCTCGACTGCGTGAAGAAATGCAGGTCAGCATTCGCGAAGCTGTTGTTGCTCATGAATCGAGGGTCGTTAAAAGCCATAACGGAATGGCAGCGATCGCAGTGCCGATTATTCTCCTTGTTATTCTGGCGGTAGGATCTTATTGGTTCTTCCATCGCGCTTGATCACAATCTACAAATTTGCAATTGACTCATGAGACAAAATCCAAGTGAATCAGAAAAGCTAAAATCTTTTGATCGATTCAGGGAGGAAATGGCTAAGGATGTTGACGAAGGAGTGGATGATCATGAGTCCAAAATGACAAAAATGGGGTTTATGTTCTTGGGTATATTTGTGGGTGTTATTGCACTAGCTGCTTTCCTGCCATAAAAATACCGGACGTTATGTCCGGTATTGATAATGCTTTGTATTTCGTTTAGGGTTTCCTTAAAGTAACCCAGCTCACCAATGTTGTTTAAACAGAGGTTTTCTGGTCTGCCAGCAAATCCTTAAGTTTGGATAGTTCTCCAGCCCAGCGGGGATCCGGTGCCGATTCAGTTTTTGCGTCGCTGTGAACCACCTTGTTGACAGCTTTCCGTGCCGAGCCTGGGGCATTGCCAGGACCGCCGGGACCGCCTCGACGACCACCTCCGCCACCTGCGTTGCTCTCTCGTCGTTCGGAGCGTTCTACGCGCAGAGTGTTGCCATTGAAGTCCTTGCCGTTGAATTGCTCGATCAGAGCATCGGCAACTTTTTCGTCGTCAACGTTGGCGAACCCAAAGCCACGACACGCTCCCGTTTCTCGATCGAGAACGGTTTTGAAGCGGATTCCCTCCCCCACGCTGGTGAGTTGGGTCTCCAACTCTTTGGCTTCGAATGTTTGCGGCAAGTTGCCGATGTAAAGACGCACGCTCATGAGACGGGGGGGAGAGAGAGAAGAAAACTGCCTATCAGGCCGATCGCTGTCGTTAAGGCAAGTCAGTTAATCACAGCGGCCTATTAATCCAGTCGCGCGCGCACTGAATGGCTTCGGCTTCGTTGCCAATCCGCCCGAAGGCCCGTTCACGGCAAAGATGATGAATCAGCTCCCCCAGCTCGGGGCCTGGACGCAAGCCAAGTTCTGCCTGCAACGTTCGACCATTCAGTGGTGCACTGGGATGGAACAGCGTGTCCTCCTGGTCGCGCCAGCGATTGAGCCATTTCTTTTGGCGCTCCAACGGCCAAGCCAATGTGAAGGCCGGGAGATCCTCTTCAAGCTCTTGATGCAGTTTTAAGCGCTCCTGCTCTTCCAGGGTGTCAGCGCTTTGCTGTTGATCTCTCAACCACCAGGTTCTCAGTCGCAAGCAGCGTTGGATTTGTTTCCTGCTAAACCGCAAATCGCGCAAGCCTTGATCGCTGAGTAATTGCGTTAAGCGCGCTAGCGGCAAGGCGAGTTGTTGTTCTGCTGCTGTTAAAGCGCTTGTGTTGAACGCTTTTGGCGTTTGATCGGAACACCATGGCGCGATCAATTGCAAAGAGTGCAGCAAGCTGATCGCTTGATCGGCGTTGTTGGCTTGAACGAGCTTCAGCAGCTCAGCTTGTATTCGCTCTGGTGCCACCTTGGGCAATTGCTGACGATGGCGCGCGATCATCTCGAGTGTTGCCTCGTCGATTCTCATCGAGAGCTCGGCGGCCAGTCTTGGAGCTCTCAGCAAGCGCAGGGGATCATCCAGGAGGTTCTGTTCGTGAACGGCAGCAATGCGTTGATCGCGTAGATCCGCAAGTCCACCGCTGGGATCCAACAGTTTTGGTTCCGTCGTGAGGGTGAGAGCAATGGCGTTAATTCGATAGTCCCTTCGCAACAGATCAGCGGTGAGATCATCACCGTCTTGTCTTGCAAGATCGATGGTCCATCTCCCCAGAACCAGGCGGGCCATGTCCCTGTCTCGATCAAGCACCACACAGGCGCCTCCAAACTCTTGAGAGAGTTTTTGGACCAGTCCCAGCGCATCGTCCGGAACCACCATGTCGAGATCTGGATGCTCCGTTAACCGGTTAAGCAATCCGTCACGGACGGCTCCGCCCACCAGCACCGTTCCTGCGGGGAAGCGATCGAGAGGGATCGGCCAGCGTTGTGGCTGCAGCCGTGTCATGAGTTGACCTGCCATCTGGCCGGCATCCCCCTCCAGAATGGAGTCCTCTGCAGAGGTGGGGTGCATGTGCATCTGCGTGGATTGCCGCTGGGTGGATCGTTGTCAGGCCTATCACGCGGTGGAGCGGCAGCATGGTGTGGCTCATCTCACTGACAGGCCTGACGTGTGTCCTGAAGAACCTCGCATTCATATCAGTCTTCATGACCTGAGCGGGGGTGGTGTCGGCGTGGAATGGGATGTGCGCGCTTGCACCAGCTTTGAGGCTGATTACGGACGATGGCAGCGGTTGCGCCCTGACCAGGAGTTGCCTCGATGAGCCGGTGGCTGTTGGCTTTGCATAGTTCGAGCGAAACCCTTGGTCTTGCTGTTTGCGACGCTGAAAACCCTGCTGGGGGGACTCGCATCCTGTCTCGCTCGATGGGACGTCAGCTCACCAATGGTTTGATTTCTGCTGTTGAGGAGCTGCTCCCACGAGCGGAATGGGCTTCGATTGGCCGTTTGGCTGTGAGCACAGGTCCTGGAGGATTCACGGGAACTCGCTTGACCGTGGTGATGGCACGCACCCTGGCCCAGCAGTTGGGGTGCCCTTTGCACGGTGAGAGCAGTTTCGCTTTGATGGCCCCACGGTTATCCGTGGCCTTGCCGGCCAGTCAGGCTTTGGAGCCCTTCTCGATCGTGCAGACCCTTCCCCGTCGTGGTCGAGTGGCGGGTCGCTACCGCCTACTCTCTGGCTCCATTCCGGTGGAAGAGCTGGAACGTCCTCGTTTATTGAGCGAGGACGAGGACCCCTCTCCAGCTCTCAGCATGGAGCTGGATGTTGCGTCGGATGTGCAGCATCTGCTCCAGCGTTGTTGTCACTGGGAGCAGGAGGCCGCTCCAGGCCCCTGGGAGCTTGTGCTGCCCATTTACCCCACGTCTCCGGTGGGACCTGTCTGATGGCCCCAGGTTGGCGTTCCACGTTTGTGATCCTTGCGGCTCTGGCGTGGGCAAGCACTGCAGGCCCCTTAAGGCCGTTTCGTCAGGCCCTCACCACCGTGCAGCCTCCTCAACGGATTCTCGTGCTGGGCGGAGACCTCGATCGCGAAAGGGTGGGACTGCGCTTGGCTCAGCAATTGTCTTTGCCCCTGGTTGTCAGTGGTGGCAGCAATCCGGAGTACGCACAGTGGCTCGTTAGGGATGCGGGGATGGATCAGAGCCGTGTCTTGCTGGATTACAGAGCCAAAGACACCTTCAGTAACTTCACCTCCTTGGTCGATGACTTGAAACGCGACGGTGTGCGGCACGTTTATTTGGTGACGAGTGAAGATCATTTGCCCCGCGCCATGACCGTGGGACGGCTTGTGGCGGGAAGCCGGGGGATTCGCTTAACGGGAGTGCCTGTGGCCTGTCAGCCCGCCTGTCGAGAGGAGACGTGGGGCAAGCGTTTGGGTGATGGGATCAGGGCGCTGACCTGGGTCATCACAGGTCGGGACCTCAAGCCTTGGGCGCTACGGAATTGGCCTCAAGGCTTCCCGACGCCTTGATCGATCAAGGCATTGATGCGCCGCTGAAGCTCCCTTGTGGTGGCCTCTAGCTCTGGCTTTCTGCGTCCTGTAGGAGCAGGAATTGGCTCTCCGATGCGAAGTTCAACAGGAACGAGTCTTGGCCAGCTTCTCCCCGCGCCCAGGGCGCGATGGCTATTGATGATGGCCACCGGGAGAAGGGGGGCGCCGCTGCGCGCTGCAAGGAGGGCTGCGCCTGGTCTTGGTTGATTCACGCGGCCGTCCGTTTGACGGGTGCCATCCAGAAAGATACCAATGGCCCAGCCTTCTTCCAGCCGAGCTGTTGCTGTACGAATCGCCTCTCGATCACTGGCTCCCCGTTTCACCGGATACGCACCGCAGGCTCGAATCAGGGCCCCCAAGATTGGAATCCGGAAGAGCTCGGCCTTGGCCATGAAGGCCACAGGACGGCCCAAGGCGTGGCCAAGCAACGGTGGATCGAGATGGGAGCCGTGATTCGCAACCACCACCAATGGCCCCTGAAGGGGCACCAAAGCGTTTCCGCTCGTGCGACCTTTTAAGAGTCCTCGAAAGACAGGAAAAACCAGCAAGTAGCTAACGAGTTGGTAGATCAGGCTGGGTTTAGGCGTGATGGATGTCACAACAGCCGAGCTGTCGTCCGTGGTCGGCACAAGGCGAGGCATGGCTTTTTAGAGACCCAAATCAGCGGAGCTCGAGAGCTGGGCGGTCGTGACACCCGTCATGGCTCTTTTGGCCAAGCCACTCAGCACATTTCCTGGCCCGATCTCGATCAAGGTGTCGACCCCGGCTGAGGTGAGCGACTCCATGGTTTCTCTCCAGCGAACGCCCGTGGTCATTTGCTGAGACAAGCGCTGCTTCAGTTGACCGGCATCGCTGCAGGGGGTGGGATCGGTGTTGCTCAGCACAGGCACGCGAGCATCTTCGAAAGCGAGACCCTCCAGATGGACCTTGAAGGCTGCAGCCGCTTCTGCCATCAGGGGCGAGTGGAAGGCCCCGGAGACGGCGAGGGGAATGGCGCGCTTGCAGGTGAGTTGCTCACTCACGCTTTTAACAGCGTCCGGTGTCCCTGAGATCACCACCTGGGCAGCGCTGTTGTCATTGGCGATCACCACGCCGGCCGTGCTGTTGACAAGGCTTTCAAGCTGATCGCGGTCAAAGCCGATGACGGCAGTCATCGCTCCGCCTCCAGCGGCTGCCATCAGCTCCGAGCGCCGCTGCATCAACGCGAGGCCTGTGGTCACATCAAAGACACCAGCGGCATACAGGGCCACCAGTTCTCCGAGGCTATGGCCAGCGACAAATGCGGGCTCGCGCTCCTGCCTGCGGAGTTCATCCACAATCAGGCTTTCAACGACGAAGAGCGCTGGTTGCGTGTTGCGGGTGTCGTTGAGATCGGCTGGATCAGCGTCCCCATCGGGTTCTCCTTGGCAGATCGCCAGCAAATCTCGGCCCAGCAGACGGGAGGCGAGTGCAAATCGTTCTTCCGCTCCAGGAAGGGTCAGCACGGGCGCAGCCATGCCCGACTTCTGAGATCCCTGTCCGGGGAACACCCAGGCAATCGTCATCGGTTGGCAGGTAAAGATGGCTGGGAGCCTAAGCGGGACCTTGCCAACGCAACAATGCGGCTCCCCAACTGAGGCCAGCGCCAAAGCCACTACTGGCCAGTAGGTGACCAGGGGCTACGCGCCCGTCGCGCACCGCTTCATCAAGCATGAGCGGGATCGTGGAGGCAGAGGTGTTGCCGTAGTTCGCCAAGTTGCTCAAGACCTTGGAGTGAGGGATGGAAAATCGATCCGCCACGGCATCCAAAATGCGCTGGTTGGCTTGATGGAGCAGCAGCCAGTCCAGCTGCTCTGGGGTTGTGGATGTTTGTTCTAGAAGCTCTTTGAGGATGGCTGGCACTTCGCGCACGGCAAATTTGTACACCTCTTGTCCATTCATCTGAATCGGTAGATAGCCACCGCATTGATGGCGCGTGGTGTTGACCAGGGGAAGACTGGTGGGGATCTGGGGCAAGGTCAGGGAATGGCCGCGGCTGCCATCGCTGCGCAGCCGAAAACCCAACAAGCCGTCCGCTTCTGCAGAAGTGGCTTCGAGGGCAACGGCGCCAGCCCCGTCACCAAACAGCACACAGGTGCTTCTGTCGTCCCAGTCGACAAATCGGCTCAACTGGTCGGCGCCGATCACTAGCACCCGTTGCATGGCGCCAGTGCGCAGATACTGGGCGGCTGTCACGAGCGCGAATAGAAAGCCGCTGCAGGCCGCCGTGAGGTCAAAGGCCACGGCATTGTGCGCTTTCAATCCGGCCTGAACCCTTGGTGCTGATCCAAAGAGGTCGTCAGGGGTGGAGGTGGCCAATAACACCATGTCGAGGGTGTCTGGCGCCCAGTGGGCCATCTCCAGGGCCTTTGCCCCAGCACGGATCGCCAGGTCGTTTAGCGACTCATCCGGAGTGCTGACACGTCGAGACTGAATTCCTGTGCGGGTGCGAATCCATTCATCGCTGGTCTGCACCCGCTCGCTGAGGTCAGCATTGCTGATGGTTTGGTTCGCCTGGGCGCTGCCACTTGCGACCAGAGCCATGCCACGGAAGGGTGGGGGAGATCCAGCCAATGTGGAAGCGCTGTGAGTGGCGTCAGTCAATCACAGTCCAGCGAGGGGGCTTCAGCTTTTGAGCGGTGCTGGCTTGCTGAGTTCGGCGAGATCGTCCATCACACCATGACTTGCAGCGGAGTGTGCCAAGCGCAGAGCGCTCACCACAGATAGGGCTTTGCTGCTTCCATGACCGATCACGCAAATCCCATTCACCCCAAGCAGAAGCGCGCCGCCGTGTTCCGCGTGGTCGAGCCGTTTTTTGATGCGTTTGAGATTGCTGCGTAGGAAGGCTGAGCCAACTTTGCCGCGGCGTCCCCGCGGTAATTCGGCCCTGAGCACACCGAGCAGAACACTGCCGACGGACTCAAGGAATTTCAGCAGCACATTGCCCGTAAAGCCATCGCAAACCACCACATCAAATTCCCCGGATAAAACATCTCTTCCTTCGCAATTTCCGGCGAAATGAAGACGGGTTTCCTCTTTCAGTAACTCGTGGGTGCGTAGGGCGAGTTCATTGCCTTTGCATTCTTCTTCGCCAATGTTGAGCAAGCCAATTCGAGGGCGATCGACTTGGAGAACGTCGCGCGAATAGATGTTGCCGAGCAACGCAAATTGATGCATGTAGGCAGGCTTGCAGTCCATGTTGGCTCCTACATCGAGCACGAGCACAGGCTGGCCGGGGTCTTTGGTGGGAAACAGGGCTCCAATGGCGGGTCGATCGATACCCGCTAAGCGACCGAGGCGAAAGATGGCCGAAGCCATCACAGCACCAGAATTTCCTGCGGAGTAAATCGCCAAGGCGTCTCCGCGCTTCACCAGGTCCATGGCGACATTGATGCTGGCATCGCGCTTCCTGCGCACAACCGTGGCTTCTTCGTGCATTTCCACGGAGGGGCCGCTGGGGATCAGCTCCAGGTGCCCTGCATTGATGGCGTTGTTGAGCGGTTCTGTGAGTCCAGAGGCCTCCGCTGCTTCCAGGACACGGTTTGTTTCGCCAACAAAGCGAATCCGCAAGGGCAGCCGATCGATGGCTTGAAGAGAGCCGTCCAGGATCTCCCCAGGGGAATGGTCTCCACCCATGCCATCCACGGCGACCCAAAGGCGATCACGCTCATGGATCAGCCCGTCAGCGCCGACCTCTGAACTTTGCAGGCGGCGTAGGGGGTCCATCACCGGTTGGAGCATCTGTCCCGCCATGCTTCCGGCGTTGGTGACGACGCTCCCTGCCATCGATCCAACCGATTCAGCCACATTGCCCGCGGCGCTGGCAGAGGTGGTAGCGGTATCAACAAGGGTGGTCACGGCGCTATTGCGCCGATACCAAATCACCAGTCTTCTAACCGCCTTCGATCGGCGTGGTTTGCTCCTGGCTTCGTCGGCCGGGCTGAATTCAGGATCCTTCGGGTGCAACGGAATCGATGATGCGCTGGAACAGGTAACCGGTTCCCCGAGCCGTAAGGATCAGCTCGGGATTGGCCGGATCGTCTTCGAGTTTGGAGCGAAGCCGTGAGATGTGAACATCCACGACCCTCGTGTCCACGTGACGCTCAGGTGTATATCCCCACACATCCTTCAAGATCTCACCGCGGCTGAATGGTTCGCCAGAGCGACCCACGAGCAGTTCGAGGAGACTGAACTCCATTCCGGTGAGGCGGATGCGTTCATCCGCACGGAACACCTGACGCTTATTGGTGTCGATGCGGAGATCGGCGACTTGAATCACCCCAGAGTTGGGGATGCCAGCCACCTGTTCTTTCTCAACGCGGCGAAGAACGCAGCGGATTCTTGCTTCTAGCTCCTTAGGACTAAACGGTTTGACGACATAGTCGTCAGCACCGAGCTCAAGGCCAGTAATCCTGTCTGCAACGTCACCCAAGGCGGTGAGCATCACGATCGGAACATCCGACTCCTTGCGCAATTCTTGGCAGACGCCATAGCCGTCCAGCTTGGGCATCATCACGTCCAAGACCACCAGGTCTGGATTGCACTGTTCAAAGCTTTCGAGAGCTTCAGTGCCGTCGCAGGCGGTTACAACGTTGTAACCAATCATCGACAGACGAGTTTCCAGAATGCGTCGAATACTGGCCTCGTCGTCGACAACGAGAATGGTTTCCTTGCTGGCGGCTGTGGCCGTCATATCCGAACTTATTCCGTACAGGTATTGGCTACAGATAAGTGGACGGAGGCCCCGTTTTTTCACCGAAAGCCAACTTTCTTCATAGTTCGACGTGTCCCGACCCGCTTCAATCTTCGTTTGCCAGAGCTGTGGTGCGCAAACTCGGCAGTTTTTTGGCCGCTGCAGCAGTTGCGGCAGCTGGAATTCTCTGGTTGAGCAAACAGCTCCGAAACAGGACGGCCGGCGCAGACGTGCGCCCGTTGAGTCAGCAGCAGCTCCAGTGGCGCGACGTTCCACCGCCATGTCCGATCTGGGTGATCGGCCGATTCAGCGGCTTGAGAGCGGTTATCCAGAATTGGATCGCGTCTTGGGCGGTGGCGTCGTCCCCGGCTCGCTCGTGCTCGTGGGGGGTGACCCAGGGATTGGCAAAAGCACGCTGCTGCTGCAAAGCGCATCGGTCATGGCGAACCGGCTGTCCGTTTTGTATGTGAGTGCAGAGGAATCAGCCCAGCAAGTGAAGTTGCGCTGGTTGCGTTTGGGTGGAGAGAGCGAGGGGCTTCAACTGCTTGCCGAGACAGACCTGGAGTTGGTGTTGGAAGAGCTTGAGGCTCTGCGGCCCGATGTGGCGATCATCGACAGCATTCAGGCCCTGCATGACGCCAACCTGTCGAGTGCTCCGGGGTCGGTTGCTCAAGTGAGGGAATGCGCCGCGTCTCTGCAGCGATTGGCCAAGCGTCAGAACACGGCTTTGCTGCTTGTCGGCCATGTGACCAAGGAGGGCATGTTGGCAGGGCCGAAGGTCCTAGAGCACTTGGTTGACGCTGTGCTCACGTTTGAGGGGGATCGTTTTGCCAGCCATCGACTTCTGCGTGCCGTAAAAAATCGCTTTGGTGCCACCCATGAACTGGGTGTGTTCGAAATGCAGGGCCAAGGTCTTGTTGAAGTCAACAATCCGAGTGAGTTGTTCCTGAGTGGAGATGAGGCCAGCGGCGTCGCCACGATCGTTGCCTGTGAGGGCACCAGGCCTCTTGTGGTGGATCTTCAGGCCTTGGTCAGCACCACCAGCTATGCGAGTCCAAGACGGACGGCCACAGGGATTGCAGTGAATCGATTGCATCAGATCCTTGCGGTGCTCGAAAAGCACATGGGCTTGCCCCTCTCACGTTTCGACTGCTACCTCGCCGTAGCGGGTGGTCTTGATGTGGAGGAGCCTGCTGCTGATTTGGGCGTGGCTGCAGCTGTTGTGGCGAGTTATCGCGATCTCATCTTGCCGGCAGGCACCGTCCTGCTGGGTGAACTTGGCCTTGGTGGTCAGCTCAGGCCTGTTGGGCAGTTGGAGTTGCGCTTGCAAGAGGCCGTCCGTCTTGGATTCAGACGAGCCGTGGTTCCCAAAGGCTGTGGACTCGCCAAAGGGCAGGCCAGCGTGGATTTGGAGCTGCACGAAGCTGGTTCGATCACGGAAGCGCTGGTTCTTGCCCTTGGTGTTAACCCTGCTGATGACCAAGCATGAGGTTCAGAAGTACACGTCGACGTTGCTGCGGCCAGTTGATTTCAGCCAGTTCTCGATATCGAGATAGCCACCAGGATTCAGCCTGACGGCTTGGGTCCAAACGTCAGCTGCCAGGTCAAACCAGCCATCGGCATCATCACGACGCCCCTCTTCCTCCGCTGTACGACCTCGTTTTTCATAAATCAGACCCATGTTTTTCAGGCATGACGGTTGCTTGGGGTTCTCATCCAAGGCTTTTTGGTAGGTCTCCAGCGCCCGCTCTTCCTCGCCATTGCTCATGTAAATGATGGCGATGTTTTTGAGGGTCTCGCCCCGGTCGATCGCGTTCTCCTCCAGCTTCAGGCTTTCCTCGTAGTTTTCCAAGGCTTCGGCGTAATCGCCGTCGTTCTGGGCGGAGAGGCCGTCTCGGTAGTACACATAAGCTTCTTTGGCACGGGCATTAATCGGCAGTAACTTCACGATCAGATCGGCCATGACCGTGAAGCTTTTGTCGATAAAGTTGTCGTTTCGATTGCTGCGCGGCACAGGAAGCCAAAAAAGGTGTGTTCCCATCCTGACTGCAATCAGCAGCCCTGCCTAGCGTTCGTTGATGCGTTCTGCAGTTGTGACAAATTCCGCTAGCGCCACAAATTCACCACCCACGATGCTTTTGGACGTGGATGGCATGAAGTGTGGTGGTTGTGTTCGTTCGGTCGAACGCACACTTCTGGATCAACCCGGGGTCTGTGAAGCCAGCGTGAATCTGGTAACCCGCAGCGCTTGGCTTCGTTTTGAAGACGATGCCGTTGCGGATCTTGATGGTGTTGTTGAGGCTTTAACGGCGCGAGGTTTCCGTGCCCAGCCTCGCGAGACCAATGCATTTGGTGCAGCGGTTGAGGCTGATCGCAGTTGGGGGTGGTGGCAGCAGTGGCGTCAGTTAATCGTCGCGCTTGTGCTGCTCGTGTTGTCCGTGGTGGGGCATCTGGCTGAAGCCGGAACCGTCCACGTTCCACCTCTTGGTTCGCTCCCTTTTCACGCCGGCTTGGCCACGGTTGCTTTGGTGGGGCCTGGGCGACCCATTCTCATCGCCGGATGGCGAGCCGCCCGCATGGGGGTGCCGACGATGGACACCCTGGTGAGCCTGGGCGTTGGAAGTGCCTACCTGGCGAGCTTGGTCGCTTTGGCTTGGCCTCAGGTGGGTTGGCCCTGCTTCTTTAACGAGCCGGTCATGCTCCTGGGCTTTGTGTTGCTCGGCCGCTTTCTTGAAGAGCGGGCGCGCCGCCGCACGGGCCGGGCGCTGCAGGACTTAGCGGCTCTCCAGCCTGATGTGGCGCGCCTGTTGATGGACGATGGCACGATCCGTGAGGTGCCTGTTTCGGCGCTTCGCCCAGGAGAGCGTGTTCAGCTTTTGGCCGGCGACCGCGTCCCGGTGGATGGAATCGTGCGTGAGGGGCATTCGGCTGTGGATCTTTCCAGCCTGACGGGTGAACCCTTACCGCTGGATGCTTCTCCAGGCGCTGAGCTCAGTTCCGGCAGCCTCAATCTGGAAGCCACCCTGATGGTTGAGGTGCAGCGGATTGGTCGTGAAACCGCTCTGGCTCGGATCATTGATTTGGTGGAGCAAGCCCAGGCAAGAAAAGCGCCGATTCAGGGGCTTGCCGATCGTGTAGCCGGCCAGTTTTGTTATGCGGTGGTGAGTTTTGCCATTCTCACGTTCCTGTTCTGGTGGCAGGTCGGTTGTCGTCTTTGGCCTCAGGTCCTTGATGTCCCTGTGGCCTTGATGGATCACGGCCATGCGCATGGTCTCCACGGCTCTCTTGGTGCGGGAGCTGAGACGCCTCTTGGTCTCGCTCTCCAACTCTCCATTGCGGTGCTTGTGGTGGCTTGCCCTTGTGCTTTGGGATTGGCCACTCCCACCGTCATCACCGTCTCGTCAGGCTTGGCCGCGAAGCAGGGCTGGTTGTTTCGAGGCGGTGATGTGATCGAGCTGGCAGCCTCCGTGCAGCGCATGGTGTTCGATAAAACAGGCACGCTCACCCTTGGCCGGCCTCTGGTTGATTCGGTGTTGGCGAGCAAGGATCCACCGCAGACGCTTCAGTTGGCGGCCAGCCTTGAGCAGACCAGCCGGCATCCACTCGCCCATGCGCTGTTGCAGGAGGCACAGCGGCTTCAGTTGCCTCTTCTAGGGGTTGAGTCCAGCCGCACCACTCCGGGTGCGGGGATGGAAGGTCGTTTGCAGGGAGTGGAAGGTCTGGTCCGCGTTGGTTCTCCCGAATGGCTGCGGGATCAAGGGGTGTCCTGGACGGAGCAACAGCAACAAACCCTCGATTCGGCTGTCCAGCGTGGGCAGTCGTTAGTGGCTGTTGCTTTGGCTGAAAATCCACTGGGTCTCGTCACCGTCGACGATCGACTTCGCCCGGATGCATCGCTCGCTATCCAGCGCTTACGAGATCAGGGCCAGTCCGTCGCGATGCTGAGTGGAGACCGTCGCCAGACCGTGGAACGGGTGGGACGTGAGCTTGGCTTTGCAGACGCTGATCTGGCTTGGCAGCTCTTGCCGCATCAAAAGCTTGAACGGCTTGAGCTTTTGAGAGACCAGGGTGCTGTGGCGATGGTGGGTGACGGAATCAACGATGCCCCCGCTTTGGCGGCAGCCGACCTCGGCATCGCCGTCGGCACAGGCACTCAAATCGCTCAGGACACGGCTGATCTTGTGCTGCTTGGTGACCGGCTTGAAGCGGTGCCAGAGGCCCTTTGCTTGGCGAAGCGAACGATGTCCAAGATCCGTCAGAACTTGATTTGGGCTTTTGGTTACAACCTCATTGCCTTGCCGATTGCTGCTGGTGTGCTTCTGCCCGGCTTTGGACTTCTCCTGTCCCCGCCCTTAGCAGCGTTGCTTATGGCATTCAGCTCGGTGTCAGTTGTGCTGAATGCCCTCAGCCTGCGGCTTCGTTAACCATGGGCATGAGCAAGGGACGACTGCTGGTGCTGGAAGGCATTGATGGTTGTGGCAAAACCACCCAGCTTCAGCAGCTATCGAGTTGGCTCCCGACGAGCGGACTGATGCCCGCGGGGTCTCAGCTGATTGTCACTCGAGAACCGGGAGGAACGGCCTTGGGGACAAGCCTGCGTGAGCTTTTGCTCCACCCCCCTCAAGACGCTGACCCGGGGCCAACAGCAGAGTTGTTGATGTATGCAGCGGATCGTGCTCAGCATGTGGACCGAGTGATTCAGCCTGCTTTGGAGAGGGGTGATTGGGTGCTCAGTGATCGGTTCACGGGATCGACGATGGCGTACCAGGGATATGGACGAAGTCTCGACCGTGTGCTTATCACTGAGCTTGAACGCATTGCCACGCGAGGGCTCAGCCCCGACATGACGATCTGGCTTGATCTCCCTTTGGAATTGAGCGTTCAGCGCCGCGGAAGTCGTGAGGAAGATCGAATGGAAGCGGAAGGTTTTGCTTTCTTAGAGCGCGTTGCCAAGGGTTTCTCTGATTTGGCTAAGACGCGAGGCTGGGTGTCGGTTGTGGCTGACCGTCCGCTTCTGGAGGTTGCGCAGGCGATTCAAACGGCCTTGCTCACCCGGGCGGCAGCTTGGCAGTCATGAGCCAGGTGTTGCGCGAAGAGCAGGATCTGTTTGCTGATTTGGTGGGCCAGCCTCTAGCTGAGACCCTTTTAAGGGCAGCTCTGCAGCAAGGCCGCCTCGCTCCTGCCTATCTTTTCGCTGGTCCAGAAGGCGTAGGCCGTCGCCTGGCTGTTTTGAGATTCCTCGAGGGTGTGCTCAGTGAAGGCCAGTGCAATCCGCGCCAGCGGCGTCGCTTGGCAGAGCGCAACCACCCTGATCTCCTCTGGGTCGAACCCAGCTACAGCCATCAGGGACGTTTGCTCTCCCGCTCTGAAGCTGAAGAGGCCGGCGTGAGTCGGCGAACCCCTCCCCTTGTGAGGTTGGATCAGATTCGCGACATCAGTCGTTTTTTGTCACGGCAACCGCTGGAGTCGTCGCGAGGTCTTGTTGTGCTTGAGGAGCCTGAAGCGATGGCGGAAGCCGCCGCGAATGCTCTGCTCAAAACGCTTGAGGAACCAGGCCATGGAGTGTTGATTCTGTTGTCAGCGGCTCCCGAACGGTTGCTCTCCACGATTCGTTCCCGCTGTCAGTTGATTCGATTGATCCAGCTAAGTGTGGAAGACATGCAGTCCGTGCTCCAACGTTTGCCCGCTGAGGTCGACCAAGAGTCTGCAAAGCAAGCGCTCATGCAGCCTGAGTTGGTTGCAATGGCTGGGGGCTCTCCAGGCGCGCTACTGGGTCATGTCAAGCAGTGGTCCCGGGTTTCTGCCGATTTGATGGGACGTTTGCACGCTTTGCCAACCCAGCCGATTGAAGCCCTCGGACTCGCCCGTGATCTCACTGAGGCCCTTGATGGTGAGCAACAGCTTTGGCTCATCAATTGGCTACAGCAGCACCATTGGAGGGAACAAAAGAACGAGAAAATTCTCAGAAAACTCGAGAAATTACGCGTTCAATTGCTTTCGTTTGTGCAACCCAGATTGGCCTGGGAAGTGACGTTTCTGGATTTGATGGGGCTCTAATCGCTCAAGATCAAGCGGTTGCCCGATTCGTGGCTTCAGCTTTTTGCTCTCGATCTTGGCGCGCTTGAGCGAGCACATCTTGCAGTCCATCGAGTTGAGACCCGGTGGGCAGTTCAAGGCAGTACCCAGCGCCATAAACCGTTTTGATAAAACGGGGCTTGCGTGGGTCTGGTTCTAATTTGGTGCGTAGGTGACGGACGTGAACGCGAATCGTTTCGATATCGTCGTCTGGCTCATAACCCCAAACCTCTTTGAGGATGAGAGAGGGGGCAACCGTTTGACCATGGCGTTGGAGCAGGCAATGAAGAAGCTCGAATTCCAGGTGGGTGAGGCGGACGGGATGATCGAACCAAATGGCCTCAAAACGTTCTGGTACCAGGGTTAGCGGTCCATAACTAAGAATTTCGTGATGATTCCCGGATGTTCCGATAGGAGCTCTGTTGCTACGCCTCAGAAGCGCTTTCACGCGTGCTTGAAGCTCTTCGAGGTCGAAGGGTTTTGTGAGGTAATCATCAGCTCCTGAATTGAATCCGCTCACCTTGTCCTTCGTGCCGCCTAAAGCTGTCAACATCAGGATGGGAATGGAAGCTGTTCTTTCATCTCTGCGCAGTCGTTGGCAGAGCGTGAGCCCGTCCACATTGGGCAGCATTAAATCGAGAAGGATTAAATCCGGGGTGTATTGCAGTGCGAGAGCCTGACCCTTAATACCGTCGTCGGCGCGTTGAACATCAAAACCACTGTGCTCTAAGTGGCCGCCTACCAGTTCGCTCATGTCCCGGTCGTCTTCGATCAGCAGGATGGAAGGCTTCATCTAAATGCTGGCGAAAAAACAGATGGACGAGGTAAGGCCGCGTCATTAAGGAGTAATTCTCTCAAGATCAACCAGTTTGTGCAGAATTCCGGTGCTTGCCTTCATGGTTGGCATGTCCCTGGAAACTGAATGCCTGACTGGGTTTTGCTGGAGTAACGCGGAGATTGACGCCTGTGGCTCTACAGGAAATCTTCTGATTTGGAGGACGTTGGGTGGCAGTTTTTTCCTGAATGAAGAAAAACCATTGCCACTTAGGCAAAAAAAATGTCACCACCGTTGAGGTGATGACATTCGTTTGAAACTCCCCGGGCGGGATTCGAACCTGCGACCAATCGATTAACAGTCGACCGCTCTACCGCTGAGCTACCGAGGATTGAGACCAGGAGACCTTAACTGCCAGGCCCTGACTTAGGCAAGTGCCTTGAGTGTGCGGCGCAAGGCGAGGCCTTTTTCCCAGGGGCCAATCATGCCCTTTTCCATCAGTGCTGCGCCGTCAGCATGGTCCAGTTCATCCAGTCGATGCGTGATCCAAAGAGCTGTGAGTGGATTGAGTGAGCGGTGACAAAGCTGTTGAACGGTTGCCAGGACCGAGCTTTGGCTGGACGGGTCTAACAGGGCTGTGGGCTCATCAAGCAGCAGAAGTTTGGCTTCGCTGGCTAGAGCACCAGCAATCGCTAGGCGCTGTTTTTGGCCTCCACTCAAGGTGTGAATTTGGCGGCCAGCCATACCGGCGAGCCCAACCTGTTCGAGCAGGTGGGCGATCCGCTTTCGTTTGAGGGCCGGGGCAAGCGTGGGGGGAAGGTTGAGGAGAAGATCGCTACCGCAACTGGGAAGGAGCAGCTGATGGTCGGGATTTTGGAACACCAAGGCTGTTTGGACGTTGCAGTCCATTCGTCCTGACTGAGGTTGGATCAAGCCTCCGATCATGCGAAAGAGAGTGCTCTTTCCGCTGCCGTTGCTCCCTACAAGCATCCAAAGGCCTGGCCCTGGAACGCTGAAGCTGCAGCGGTCCAGAGCGTGGGTGCCAGAGGGCCAGCAAAAACTCACGCTTTCAAACTGAAGAACCCGCTCGTTGGTGTCCGTTCCCACAGGGATTTAGCTGTCGAGTGAAAAGCCTGGGCGTTTGCTCCCCCCGGAAGCTGCTGTCTTCTCGTAAATCTGAACCGCTAAAACGTCGCTCGTTAGAACGCTGAGTCGTTTGCCTTCTACTTTTTCGCAGGTCATTTCGAGCAAGCGTGGCTGTCCCTGCTCAAGGGCTTGCCGAACCTGCTGATACACAGATTCGGCATCTCCCGATTCCTTGCGTTGAACAGAGATAGGCATCGGGCTCATGCGAAGAGCTAATTCGACGACGTACACAGATAAAAGAGTGTTTGTGAATCCATTCTCCTCACTAGGAGCTGGAAACGGAGGCTTGAGTATTTTCACTCATCTATGGGTTTCTCGGCTGTGTTGCCCCTGCAAAAAGAGCCAAGGCCTCTAGGCTCACGAACGTAAAGCTTCATGAAGCTCTCTCATGACGATCGCTGCAGGTCGCATGCCGCAGCGGGGATGGTTCGACGTCCTCGATGACTGGCTCAAACGCGACCGATTTGTGTTTGTCGGCTGGTCCGGCATTCTCCTTCTTCCCACGGCCTACC
>WLWF01000047.1_pt1 | contig 99704 bp, 108 predicted proteins | sample 6718331 | NCBI WGS metagenome assembly WLWF01 (sample SAMN12718692, study PRJNA515312) | sponge metagenome | isolation source: marine sponge | host: Mycale hentscheli | place: New Zealand: South Island, Marlborough, Capsize Point | collected 2003-05-01 | reverse complement strand
ACTTGCTTCCAATCAGCAGGCTGAATTAAGGGGAAGAGAGAATCTTCTGCTTCTACGTCATTCAGCCACGCTTCACTCATTCTGTCTTGGCCATCGATGCAAGCCATCAGTGTCCAAAAGCGTTCTAAATGGCGTTCAATCCGTTCTTTGGCCAGTCCAGTGGTGGTGCCTGCGCGCAGGATGAAACTCCAATCGGACGATTGAGCTAAAAGCAATTCGCGGCCAGCTTGATGGAGCATGCGCAGACCTTGTTCACTGCCCACCCCGCGGCTGCAGCGTTCTTTCATCGCACGGCCCGCACGGCTCCACTCCGGAATGATCCAGGCATTGCTGTCGTTGAGCCAATAATCATGGAAACCACCCTGTCCCCAGCTGGAGGGGGAGGGATCGCAAATTTGCAGATTCGGGGTTTGGCTTAAGACACCGCGCAACGTGGTGAATCGCACCTGTTGCTCCGGTCCTTGGCGGAAGAGTTCAGCCAGGAACATCGGGCCTTCAAACCACCAGTGGCCAAATAATTCAGCATCGAAGGGGGCCACCAACAACGGGGCCGTCTCCATGCGCTGTTCGAGGGCTTCGAGTTGGAGGCGCCGCCCCTCGAGGTAATGCTTGGCATGGTCTTTGGTGCGGGCCTGAGCGAGCGCAGGCTCATAGGGCTGTTTGGCATCCAGCGGAGCCCGTTGGTCGCTGACGCGATGCAATTTGAGGCCGAGGGGGCGTTGGGTGGGTAAGCCAAAGGATTCGATCTGCTCTTGCGGGAGATCCCAGCCCAGGTCCCGGTGGAATTCGCGGTAGGCGGGATCACCGGGGTAGCCATCGCGGGCTGACCAAACCGGCAGGGTTGCGTCGCTGTCGCGGCCAAAAAAGGCCACGCCATTGCGGCTGCAGATCGGCGCATATACCCCATACCTCGGCCGTGGTTTGGCATGGAGCAAGCCGTGGCCATCCAGCACCGCATAGCGCAAGCCTGCATCGCGCATCCAAACGTCTAGGCCTTCGTAGTAAGCACATTCCGGCAGCCAGATCCCGAGAGGCTGTTCGCCAATGAGGCGTTGGTGTTCGCGGACGGCTGTGCGCAACTGGGCGCGTACAGCTTCCGGGTGTTCTCGTAGCAGGGGCATGTAGCCGTGCGTTGCCCCGCAGGTGAGCAGGTCGAGCACGCCTTGTTGTTGCAGCGCCTTGAAGCGACTGATCAGATCCCCATTGCTGTTCTGCCAGCTCTGGAGGTAGCGCTCAAAACAGCTCTGCAGATGGTCGGCAGCGGCTTTGCGATCGCTGGGGGCCTGTTGCAGAAGCCGCAAGCGGGATTGAACCCAGCTCGGGAAGCGTTTGTGGAGTGTGCTGTCTGCAAGCAGTGACAGGAGGGTCGGTGAGATCCCCATCGTGAGGCGTGCTTGCTGGGCTGGGTCGCCCGCCGCAGACTCCAGCATCTCCACTAAGGGGAGATAGCACTCAATTAACGCTTGAAAAAACCAATCTTCTTCGAGCGAGTTCGCCTCGTTCGCCCGCACGTAAGGAAGGTGCGCATGGAGAACAAGGGCTAGTGCTCCTTGGGCCAACGCTCAAACTCACTATCAATCAATTGAATGTACCGGTATTTCTCCCTAAAGCCGCCGGCTCGTAACGCCTGTCTCGCTTAGAGTGGCTTAACTCATAGTCATTCCGACTAAAACCCTTCGAGGCTTTAGCCATGGCCAAGGATCCAGGTCGCGTTTTGATCTTCGACACCACTCTTAGAGATGGTGAACAATCCCCCGGTGCCAGCCTCAACCTCGAGGAGAAGTTGGCGATTGCCCAGCAGCTGGCCCGGCTTGGCGTTGATGTGATCGAGGCTGGCTTCCCGTTTGCGAGCCATGGCGATTTCGCTGCCGTGCAGCGCATCGCCCAGCAGGTTGGTGGTGAGAACGGCCCAATTATTTGTGGTTTGGCCCGCGCGTCCCGCGGCGACATCAAGGCCTGCGCTGACGCCGTTGCTCCGGCCCCAAAGCGACGCATTCATACGTTTATTGCCACCAGCGACATCCACCTCGAACACAAACTGCGCAAGAGCCGTAAGGACGTGCTTGGCATCGTTCCCGAGATGGTGGCCTACGCCCGCTCCTTTGTGGATGACGTTGAATTTTCCTGCGAGGACGCCGGTCGCAGCGACCCTGAGTTTTTGTACGAAGTGATCGAAGCGGCCATTGCCGCTGGTGCCAGCACCGTGAACATTCCAGACACGGTGGGTTACACCACACCCTCTGAATTCGGCAGCTTGATCGAGGGCATCAACAGACATGTGCCCAACATCGATGAAGCGGTGATCTCTGTGCACGGGCACAACGATCTTGGGCTGGCAGTGGCCAACTTCCTCGAGGCTGTGAAAGCGGGCGCGCGTCAGTTGGAGTGCACGGTGAATGGCATCGGTGAACGCGCCGGTAACGCTGCTCTCGAAGAGCTGGTGATGGCGATGCATGTCCGCCGCCGCTATTTCAATCCCTTCTTTGGACGTGAGGAGGATTCACCAACTCCGCTCACCGCAGTCCGCACGGAGGAAATCACCAAGACCTCGCGCCTGGTTTCCAATCTCACCGGCATGGTGGTGCAACCCAACAAAGCGATTGTGGGTGCCAATGCCTTTGCGCACGAATCGGGGATCCATCAAGACGGTGTGCTGAAAAACCGGCTCACCTACGAAATCGTTGATGCCCGCACCGTTGGCCTCACCGACAATCGGATCTCGTTGGGCAAGCTCAGCGGCCGCAGCGCTGTTCGCGCTCGCCTCGAAGAGCTCGGCTATGACCTCAGCCGTGAGGATCTGGATGATGCGTTTGCCCGCTTCAAAGATCTTGCCGATCGCAAACGGGAAATAACGGACCGCGATCTTGAATCGATTGTCAGCGTCCAGGTGCAACAGCCCGATGCGAAATATCAGCTGAAGCTGGTGCAGGTGAGCTGCGGAAGCAGTCTTCAGCCCACAGCCACGGTGACCCTCGCCGATGAAAATGGTCAGGAGCAAACCGCAGCCTCTGTGGGAACGGGACCGGTGGATGCCGTCTGCCGTTCTCTCAATCAGCTGGCAGGGGAGCCCAATGAATTGGTGGAGTTTTCTGTGAAGTCGGTCACGGAAGGGATTGATGCCATGGGTGATGTCACCATTCGTCTGCGTCGTGACGGCCAGCTTTATTCCGGCCATTCCGCCCATACGGATGTGGTGGTGGCCGCTGCTGAGGCGTTTGTGAATGCTTTGAATCGGCTTGTTGCCGGAACGGCAGGACCAACGATTCATCCGCAACGGGATATGGCTGAGCTCGATTCCAGCCCTGTCCGTTAATTAGGGCTCGATGGCGCTCAAATCCATGTCGCTCAAATCCACTCTGCGTCCAGCTCCCCTTCTGCAGCTGTTGCTGCTGATCCTGCTGGCACTGGCCGTGCTGGTTCCTTTGCTGTGGCTGGTGAGCACGTCTTTGAAAGGCCCCGCCGAGGACATCTTCACGAGCCCGCCTTCGCTGTTTCCGACCCAGCCCAGCCTCGATGCCTATGGGCGTCTGTTTCGTGACAATCCACTTTGGACTTACATCTTCAACAGTTCAGTCGTCAGCTTCCTTGCGGTGGTGGCGAATCTTCTGTTCTGCTCCCTTGCGGCTTACCCATTGGCGCGTATGCGCTTTTTTGGTCGTGGTCTTGTGTTGGCCCTCGTCGTGGCAACGATTCTCATCCCCTTTCAGGTGGTGATGATTCCGCTGTACCTGCTGATGGTGCAGCTTGGGTTGCGCAACACCCTGATGGCGTTGGTGATTCCTCAGGCAGCCACCGCCTTTGGTCTGTATCTCCTCCGTCAAAGCTTTCTTGGTGTGCCCGTTGAGCTTGAAGAGGCCGCACGCATCGATGGCTGCAGCAAGCTTGGTGAATGGTGGAACGTGATGATTCCTGCGGCCAAGGCTGATCTGATCACCCTGGCGATGTTCGTGTTCATCGGCACCTGGAGTGACTTCCTCTGGCCCCTGGTGATCCTTGATGATCCAGGCCTGTTCACCTTGCCCTTAGGGCTGCAGCAATTGGCCAGCAGCTTTTCCCTCGATTGGCGGATTGTTGCGGCCGGCTCCGTGGTGTCGATCCTGCCGGTGCTGGTGATGTTTGTGCTGCTCCAGCGCTTCATCCTTCCCAATGCCAGTGGGGATGCGGTTAAGGGATAGGAATGAAGTCCAGCGATGGCTTGTCTGATTCTCCTGGCCTCGCCGTTGGCTCTGAGCGCTGAACACGTTGTCGTTCCTGGGTGCGCCAGCGCTGCTGGGCTTGCTTTAAGTCTCCGATTTGTGTTTCGAGGGATTGTTGGCGGCGTTGCAGGAACTCCAGCTGTTCCACCATCAGGTTGGTGTTGGTGATCTCAGACTCTTCTTGTTCGAGCTCATGGAGTTGAAGACGGAGTGCGCGGATCGCATCGGTGTGATGACGGTATCCCTGCCAGAGCGCCAGGAACAGCAGGGTGAGCATTGGAAGGGCCACCGCTTCGATGACACGCCATCGGGAACCCATGGTCAGCGAGAAGGCTTGTTTCTTGTCTGAGCATGATTGCTGACGAGAGGCCAGCGTTGCCTTTCACGGTGTCAGGTTGTTGCGGTCTGAACGCTTAAAGGGTGGGTTGCTGGTGTAGATCAATTTCAGTTGCCCCTGGTTCATGTCGCTGCAAGATCTCGATCAATTGCTTGGTTCGCGTCATGACGATCCTGCTTTGGCCGAGCAACTTGCCCAGCCATTGCCGTTGGAGGAGTTGATCACCCTGGCCAAGTCTCGTGGGCTCACGATCACCGAAGACGACGTGTTTCAGGCTCAACAACGGGAGCAGACCAATGCCAGCGCCGCTGATCTGCAGCAGCAAATGGCGCCTGAGTCCAGGCGACTGAGGCACTTCATTCCAGGTTGATAAGCGCCGCTCAGCGTTTGGGATCTCTGACGATCCAAGACCGCGCCCTTAAACCCCGTTAGCAAGAGGTTGATCATTTACTGAGTCATGGCTTCTTTCACGATCAGCATCGAAGGTGGATCCAGCTTCAGCTGTGCCGATGATCAATACATCCTCGATGCCGCTGAAGAGCAAGGCATTGACCTCGCCTATTCCTGCCGTGCGGGTGCTTGCAGTACCTGTGCCGGCAAGATTCTCAACGGAAGCGTTGATCAAGCTGACCAAAGCTTCCTGGATGACGATCAGATGTCCAAGGGGTTTGCCTTGCTTTGCGTGAGCTACCCGCTGAGCGATTGCTCGATCAAGACCAACGTGGAAGACGAGCTCTAAGCGAGCTTGATCACGTCCGGGGTTTCCCCATGGGTTTGGCCGATGAGCAGGGCATGGTTCACGGCCCCTTCATGGCTATGAAAACTCCAGGCGGCTTCGACGCTCGAGACCCCTTCAATCGACTGGGTTTGGTGATTCAAACTCAAGTAGCTACCAGTGCAGTTTTGACGGAGCACATAGCGTTCAGCAACTGGGGCTCTCATGGCGTTCTCATCAAGGCTTAATTCCGGGTTAGCGATGGCTGTTCCCCGATCTTTCGGTCTTCAGGATTTCCTTTGTTTTCAACCCTTGACATTGTTACTGAGCGCCCCTGGCTCACTCATTGGCTGCGGTTGAAGGGGCTTCGGCCGTAAAAGTAGATCGTCGGGTCCAGATCAAGCCATCGGGGGCTTGGGCTTGTTTCTGCTGACCACCATTCCTGAACCAGGGATCGCTTATCGCCTTGAAGCCGCTGGGATCGAGCCCCCAGGTGTTTTGCAGGTAGTCGGAGCACATCTGTTCGGAGGCGGGTTCGCTTTGCTGCCAGTGCACCAACGACAAACGCGTTGGTCGAATCGTGACGACGGCAATCTTTCCCAGCGGAGCGGCCTCCGGGTCGGGTTCGACCCATTCTTCGACCCGTTCCTCCGCCACAAATAACCGCAGCGCGCTGCTGCAATCGCGGCCGTCCAGGGGGTATTTGTCGAGGTAGAGGCGTCGCGCTCGTTTGAACAATGCCGAGGGCGCGCGCACCATCAGCTGCTCAAATGCAGCTTGGAGTTGTGGGTGGCTCATCGTGAGCTCATCTTGAGCTGATCGTGACGTTTCGGCTGTCTTCTTGCTTCACCGCTGGCGTTGTTGCACAGAGGTGGAAGACTAGGGACAGATGCGTGATTGGAACATTGCCGAAACTTGTTCGTTCTTTATACAGACTGATTGCTTTGGACGGCAGTCCCCACCCAGTGCTGGATGCTCCCTACGAATCGATGGATGCCGCTGAAGCAGCGGCTCAGAGCTGGTGTTCGGGGCAAGGGCGTGATCTCTCCATTCAGCAGCGTGGGATCGGTTTAGAGGTCCAAACAAGCTGTGGTGCTTGGAGAACGATTCGCTACCCGCAGGCCTGTCTTCGTGACGGCGGAGAGCCCTCTTCCGTCCTTTGAGCCCCTACCGATGAACGTGAGCGTGGATCTCTGTGTGGTGCCTGTGGGCGTTGAAGGTTCGCTGGCGCCGTGGGTGGCGATCTGCAACGAGCTGATCAAAGCGTCGGGGCTTGAGTATGAGCTCGGGCCGAATGGAACAGCGATCGAGGGGGATTGGGATGCTGTGTTTGCCTGCGTGAAGCGCTGTCATGAGCGGCTGCATGGTGAGGGGGTGCCGAGGATTCACGCCACGCTGCGTGTGAATACCCGTGTGGATCGCGAGCAGTCGTTCCGCGACAAAGTTCCCAGCGTTGAGCGCTTGATCCTGCCTTGAGCGGTTCTTAGGCGTTGCCGATGAGAAGGGCTTTGGGTCTGGCGCAAATCTGTAGATCCAAAGCCGCACATTCTCATTTGTCTCTCTTGTGTCTTGAATGAGACCAGGCATCGGCCAGGCTCTTGATGTGGAAATCCGTTCTTCGTTCCTCGTGGTTTGTCCTCGTTGGAATTGGAGCCCCTTTGATGGGCTCTCTTTCGATTGGATCTCCAGTGCGTGCCCAGTCATGGGCTGACATCGGCGACTATTCCTCTCTTCTGCGTCAAGCCGGCACCCAAACCTTGGTGGCAAAAGACTGCCCATCGGGGCTCTTAGGTGCCTTTCATGCCGGAAGGAATGCCTTGCTGTTGTGCTCCAACAACCTTCAGGATGATCCTGCTCAGGTGTGGACGGTGCTGGCCCATGAATCAGCCCACGTGATGCAGCATTGTCAGCAGGGACCTCTCTTGCCTGATCATCAGATTGGCAGTGCCCTTGCCCAGATCGAGAAGCAGTCGATGAGCTCGTTTCAGGAATTGCGTTTGTATCACCAGTCCCAGCGGCGCGATGAAATTGAGGCAAGGCTGGTGCAGGGATTGCCGATGGCTGAAGTGAAAGCGTTGTTTCGAGGTTTTTGTGGGAATCGTCTGAAACGGGGTGCTCCAAAGAGCACTCCTGCTGCGGGGTTAGGCGATGGATGAGGACGCACCGATCACGCCGATTACCGGTCCCAACATCGATGCAGAGGGCCGTCTCACCTACATGGGGGAGGACGGGCGTCGTTATGTGGTGATGGATGGCGATGAACGGGATGAAACCTCCTCCGCAGCCGTGATGGAGGCACTACGGAGTGCTGGACCCTTGTTTGAGGAAATTGAAACGCTCTGCCAGGGGTGGGTGGATGAGGTGAGTGATGCCGCCTTGACCCGGGCAGAAGCGATTGCCTTGCTGCTTGCCACGCTCGAAACCTTGCTGGATGACGAGAGTTGACACACCGGTGTTTACGGTGGCCATTCCTGGTCTGATCTTCGATGGGTCCCAAGTTGCCCGGCTACTGGTTGATGACCTGGCTCGGACTCACCGGGAATTTGCTGGCTTTGCCCGTGATTGGTCTGGTTGCGTTTCAGGCATCCAGCCTTCAGGCCGCCACGATCAGCGTGGCTTTTGCGCTTGCCTGGCCGGCGGCGATCGTGGGGATCGTGGCCTCTGCTGGTTTGCTTGGTGAGCGGCACTGGGGCGTGATTTTGGCCATCGTCTCCTTGTCGATGGCTTTGGCTGGATCCCTGCCCTACGGCATCGTCCGCCTCTCTTTGCTGGCTCTCGGGGGAGGAGACCAAGCGATTGTCTTGGGTGTGGCCACGATTGTGTTGGGCCTCCTCAACGTGCTGGCCCTGCTCTACTGGTGCCGTCCCGGCCATCGTCGTGGTGGTCGCCTCTGAGCGATGGCCGAGAAATCGGACTTGTCGGTCGGATCATCCCTCTCGGGGTTTCTGGTTCATTGCTGGCATCCCCATTTTGTGGTGGTCGAGAAGCCTTCCGGCTTGCTGAGTCAGCCTGGTCTTGGTCCCACCCAGAGCGATTCCTTGATCAGCCGGGTTCAGGCTGTGCTGCCGGAGCTCCGCCTCGTGCATCGTCTTGACCGCGACACCTCCGGTTTGCTGCTGTTGGCCAGGGATCCGCTGAGCTTGAAATGGCTTAGCGGCCTGTTTGCCGATCGCAAAGTGCACAAGCTGTATGTGGCTGATGTGCAGGGCCATCCCAAGGCCCTCTCAGGATCGGTGCGCGTGCCATTGGCGCGTTTGTCTGCCCACCCACCCCGTTATGGGCCTCACCGCGATGGGCGCTCCTGCCTGACCCTTTGGCGTTGTGCCCAGCTTGGAGATGACCGCTCACGCCTTTGGCTTGTTCCTCGAACAGGCCGCTCCCATCAATTGCGGGCGCATTTGGCAGCGATTGGTTTACCCGTGATCGGCGATCCGATTTACGCAGCGCCTGGGCTTGGCTCCTCCCCTGACCGTCTTCATCTGCATGCGCTCGGCATGAGCTTTTCCGACCCCTTCAGCGGGCAGCGCATTCGGGTGCGCTCTCTTCTGCCTTGGCCCGAGCGATTGCCTAGGCGCTGAAGCTGCGTTTCGCCGGGATTGGGTAGGGAATCCGGCGGTGTCGCATGCGCCTCCAGACGCGCACAAAGGCATGCATCACCAGGTCAACTTCGGCGCGACTGAGTCCGCTTTGCCTCAGTTGTCCGTCGGCTAAGCGCGCCTCCAAGATCCGCTTCACCGTGGTTTGCGCTTCGCTGTCGCTGGTGTCGGGGGGGAGTGATCGCAAGGCGGCCTCACAGCCATCAGCCAGCATCAAGATTCCGGTTTCTTTGGATCGAGGTGTGGGGCCTCGGTAGCGAAACAGGTGTTCTGAAATCGTTGGGTCCCTCTGCTGGGCTTGATGCAGGAAAAAGCCCATGCGCAAGGTGCCTTGATGCTCCGGAATGAAATCCGCGATGGGCCGCGGCAAGCGGTAGCGCCGAGCCAGTTTGAGGCCCTCGTCCACATGGGCCTGGAGAACTCCGGCGCTGGCCACCGGGTCGTTCAATTTGGTGTGCGGATTCTCTTCGCCGCCGGTTTGATTCTCAATGAACCAGTTCGGGGCATGGAGTTTGCCCACATCGTGATAGAGCGATCCGGTTTTGATCAGATCCACATCGGCCCGAATGGCCCGAGCGCCCTCTTCGGCCAGCCCGCAGATCATCAGCGTGTGTTCAAAGGTTCCAGGTGCTTCTGACGACAACCGTCGCAGCAATGGACGCTCTTGATCCGCCAGTTCCATCAAACGGGCCCGAGTGAGCAGGCCGAATGAGCTCTCCAGCAGGGGAATCAACAGGATCGTGAGCATCATCAGCAGACCCATCAGCAGGGCCTCGGACGCGAGTTCTCCGGTGTCGGGTGTGAGCCGCGTCCATGACAGGTTCACGGCTTCAAACGGTTGCCTCAGTACCACCATTTCGGCGACCAACGCACCCAAGGGGAGCAACACCGCCAGTTGCAACAACTGCGCTCGACTGCGTAATCGACCGGCCTGAATGGCGGCGATCGCTGCAACGGCCGCCGTGATCAGCAGCCGGCCTTCGCCTAATCCACTCACGGGAGTCGGCCACAGCAAACAGCTCACGGCCATCCAGGCCAGGCCACTGGTGGTTCCAAGCCCTTGGGCCAAGAGCAGGGTGGGAGGCACGATCACAGCCAGGGGGCTTACGGCTGCACCAAACCAAAGCTTGCTGAATTGGCTGATGAATAGGAGGCCGATCGCCAGAAACCCGTGGGACGCCTCGAGGCAGGGTCTTTCCCGTTTCATCACGAGCAGCATCACGCCGCAACTCGCCAGTGCTTCGGTGAAACGCAACAACCAGATTCCCAGCTTCGGGCTGCGATTAATCAGTCCAAAGAAATCGAGCACGTCGTAGGCCTGGGAACTGATCGGTTCGCCTTTGCGCGTGATCAGATCGCCCGCTTTGACTTCAATGGTTGGAATGCCTTGTTGCGTGATCAGCTCTTCAATCAGTCGTTGACTGCGCAGGGGATCGGTCTGGAGGTTGCTGGCTCCTTGAAGTGTGGTCGTCGCGATCTTGCTGCCAAGGGTTCTGGCTGGAGCGTCCTCAGGTCCCAAGGCTTCGAGTTGCAGGGATGAGGCCTTTCGGAGCTGTTCAATCGCCAGCGTGTTCACAAGACCTTGGCTGAGCATCCGATCGACAGCTCTGCGGATCGTCATGTCCCAGTTTTTGCGATCCTGTTGCGATCGTTTTTCCAGCCAGAATTGTTCGTCTGTGGTCAGATTGACGGGGCCAATTCGATCAATGTTCTGGCTCCTGGCGACGCGCTCCAATTCGGCGAGATGACGCTCGAGTCTGAGCTTGAGAAGGCTTGATTGCTGCGCATCCACCACCTGCACAAAGGTGTTGGGCATCAAGCTGGATCTCCTCTGCTCGAGCGCTTCGCTGTCCACCACCCGTGCGGCTTTCGGAGCAAAGGAATCAAACGGTGCTGGGATGCCGGGGCGTAAGTCGGGTTCCACCAGCCAGGGCCAGCTGGAGACAAGTGCAACGGCAATGCAGACCAGAAGCAGTCCAGCCTTTTGGAGGCGGTTCCAACGCAGCACAGGGCGTCGCGGTGACTCACTCCGCAACCAGCTTCTCCAGAGCTTGGCCAGAGGATGAGATCGGAACACAGCTGTTGATCACTGATACAGACGCTAGCCCCACTGAGGAAGCATGCTGGGATCAGTGTCAACAGACCTCGATGGCTCTCCGGCTGGATGGCAAGCAGCTCGCCGCAAAGTTGGAAGCGCGCTTGCAGCAGCAGATTCAAACCGGCCTGGCGGCCGCAGGGCGATCACCAGGCCTGGCGGTCCTCCGCGTTGGCGATGATCCGGCCAGTGCGGTCTACGTCCGCAACAAAGAGAAGGCCTGTGCACGCATCGGGGTGGAAAGCTTTGGCTCCCATCTCCCGGCCAATGCATCACAGCAGGAGGTGCTGACAGCGATTCGCGCGCTCAATGCGGATCAGCGGGTGGATGGAATCCTGCTCCAGCTGCCCCTACCGGAGGGGCTGGATGAGACGCCTCTCCTGGCTGAAATCGATCCCGACAAAGATGCCGATGGACTGCACACCTTGAATCTTGGGCGCCTGTTGAAGGGTGAGCAGGGCCCACGCAGCTGCACACCGGCTGGCGTGATGGTGATGCTCCGTGATCAAGGCATCGATCCCGCCGGCAAGCGTGCCGTTGTGGTGGGGCGGAGCATCCTGGTGGGTCAGCCGATGGCCCTGATGCTTCAGGCGGCGAACGCCACCGTCACGGTGGCCCATTCGCGCACGCAAGATCTCGCATCGATTACCCGTCAGGCCGAGATTCTTGTGGTCGCCGCAGGGCGTCCTGAAATGATCGGTGCAGACCACATCACTCCTGGTTGCGTGGTGGTGGATGTGGGGATTCATCGCCGCCCTGAGGGCGGACTGTGCGGTGATGTGCGTGCTGAGGAGCTCGAACCGGTTGCCGCAGCGCTCTCTCCAGTTCCTGGAGGAGTGGGCCCGATGACGGTGACGATGTTGCTGGTCAACACTGTGGTGGCCTGGTGTCGACGCCATCAGGTTGCGTTGGACTTGTCCGATTTGGTGGTCTGAACCCCTCGGCCTGAGAGAATTCCCTCAGCACTTCGCTCACCATGTCCGCTGCGGCCACTAGCCCCGAAAGCGTGCCGTCCTCCGGTGAGCTCCCCTCCAGCTTTGATTTTGCGGCTTACCTAAAGCTTTCCCGCGATCGCGTGGAGATCGCTCTGGATGCCTCGATGGGCCCCGAGCGTCCTGAATCTTTGCGCGATGCCATGCGCTACTCCCTTCTGGCGGGGGGGAAACGGTTGCGCCCGATCTTGTGCCTGGCGGCGTGTGAATTAGTAGGGGGGTCGCCCGAGCTTGCGATGCCAACGGCGGTGGCTCTGGAGATGATCCACACCATGTCGTTGATTCACGACGATTTGCCCGCCATGGACAACGATGACCTGCGCAGGGGGCGTCCGACCAACCACAAGGTGTATGGCGATGCCATGGCCATCCTTGCGGGTGATGCCATGCTCAGCCGTGCTTTTGAAATGGTGGCTGTTCGCAGTGCCAACGTTCCCGCGGAGCGCTTGTTGCGGGTTGTCGGTGAATTGGCGCTCGTGTCTGGTGCCCCCGGATTGGTCGGAGGTCAGGTGGTTGATCTTGAATCCGAGGGTCAAGCGGTTGATCTCGAGACCCTTGAGTACATCCACCTCCATAAAACCGCGGCCTTGCTGCGTGCCTGTGTGGTGACCGGAGCTCTGATCGGCGGAGCGAGTGATCAGCAACTGCAGGCGATGCGCACCTATGCCAACGGCATTGGTTTGGCCTTCCAGATCATTGACGACATCCTCGATGTCACTGCCAGCAGCGAGGTGCTAGGCAAAACGGCAGGCAAGGATCTTCTCGCCGATAAAACCACCTATCCCAAGCTTCTAGGCCTTGAAGCTTCGCGCGAGAAGGCCCTGCAGTTGGTGCGGGAGTCCAAGGCGGCGCTCGACCCATGGCGGGACAAGGCGGCGCCCCTGTTGGCTCTCGCCGATTACGTGGCGAGTCGCGATTGTTGACCATGGTGATTTCAATGATGTCGACCCTGTCTATGCCTGCACAGATCTTGGATAATGCTGTGCTCGCCTGGGGATTGGCGGCTTGCGGCTTGGCACAGTTCTCCAAGCTGTTCCTGGAATTGGTGCTGAATCGGCGCTGGAGGCCGGCGGTGTTGGTTGAAACCGGAGGAATGCCTTCGAGTCATTCGGCATTGGTCACAGGTACAGCCGCTGGCGTGGGCTGGCAGATCGGTTTTGATCAGCCTGCGTTTGCGCTGGCTGCCACGGTGGCTTTTGTGGTGATGTACGACGCCAGTGGGGTGCGCCGGGCGGCAGGATTCACGGCTGCACGCCTCAACGAATTGCCTGACTCGCTCTGGCCTAACCAACCGGAGAAGCCACTCAAAGAACGGCTTGGTCACACCCGAACGGAGGTGTTGGTGGGCAGTTTGCTGGGACCTTTAATCGCCCTACCTGGACTCTTTTTTGTGGGGTCGCCCCTGCATTTGGCCCAAACGTTTGGTTTGTTCAGCGGGTGAGCAGGCTGAAGCCGTCTGAGGCCACTCTCACCGACGATCAGCAGACAGCAGCTGCATTGTTTGAGACGTGGTTAGCAAGAGAAGACCCAGGCGTTCCGTTTGTGTTGAGCGGTTATGCCGGCAGCGGCAAAACCTTCCTGTCGATGCGCTTGTTGCGCCAAGTGGAAGCCACAGGGCTGTGTTGGACCGTTGTGGCTCCCACCCATAAAGCGGTGGGTGTGTTGCGCCATGCCCTGGATTTAGAGGGCCTTCATCCCACCTGGTACCCCTCCACCATCCATCGACTGTTGCGTCTCAAGTTGCGACGCCAGGGGGATCGGGAGGTTTGCGAATCCACGGAACAAACGGCGGCATCGTTGGAACATCTCGGCCTGGTCTTGGTCGATGAGTCCTCCATGGTCGATAGCTCGCTGTTGTCGGTCGCACTGCAGTGCGCGCATCCTTTCAAGACTCGGCTGGTGTTCGTTGGCGATCCGGCCCAGCTTCCGCCGGTGGGGGAAGCGGATAGCCCGGTGTTCTCCATGGACCGTGCGATCACGGCGTCGCTCAAGCAAGTGGTGCGTCATCAAGGCCCAGTGCTTCAGCTGGCGAGCTGCCTGCGCGATGGACGCTTGCCCTGTGAGCTGCCGCCCTTGATGCCTCCGCTGCGCAGCGAATTGGGCCAGGTGGGTGTGCTCAATCGCTCGGCTTGGCTGATCCAGGCTCAAGAGGGTCTGCGCCGTGCTGCGGCCTGTGATAACCCTGATGCAGCACGCATTCTTTGCTACACCAATCGCACCCTGGATGCGCTTGTGCCCCATGCGCGACGGGCCATTCATGGTGAGATGGCCGATCAGATGGCCGTTCTTCCAGGTGAAGTTCTGATCAGCCGGACGGCGGTGATGGCCCCTGCCTCCCGCGACGGCGCAGAGACAGGGGAAGAACCCGATCTGGTGCTCGGCTCGAATCGTGAAGTGGTGGTGGAGGATGTCACCCCCGAACGCTGTGATCTGGCTGAATTTGGGTTTGCGGGGGAGACGCAGATGGCTCTCGCTGGATTCGAGGCCCCTGTGATTGAGACCGTGACGGCGAGGGTTCGTAGTGGTGAGCTAGAGCTCAGTTTGCGCTTGCAGCCACCGTCCGGGAGTGCGGCGCGGCAGCGTCTTGATGGCGTGCTTCAGGGGTTACGCACGCAGGCAAGAGATGCGGGAAAGCGGGGTGGGCGGCCCCTTTGGCGCCGCTATTTCTTGATCCGTGATGCTTTTGCTTCCTTGGGTCCAGCCGCTGTTCTCACCGTTCACCGCAGTCAGGGCAGCAGTTTCGGAGAGGTGTTTGTTGCCGATGATGTGTTCTGGCCACAGGACCTCGTCCTGCGACGCCAGTTGGCTTATGTCGCTGTAAGCCGGGCGCAAGAGGCTGTTTGGATAGCGGGAAAGTCATCATCAGCCGCAGCGGTGGAACGCTGGTCGCGGGCTCTTAAAAATGAATCACACCCATGACATGTCTGCTGTTCATGTGAATGGGTAGGGATCACAGAAGATCTTCATGCCCTGCATAGCATCTCTAAGGGGAGAAAAGATCGGCTTTTTTAAGCCAAAGATGGTCGTCAAAAGCCCTGCGAGAGCTTGAATATGCTTGTAATCCTATGAGGCTGTTGATACGCGCTTTGCAGGTCTATTCAGCAGAACGAAGCGAAGGCATGTTCTTGTCTTTGTGACGCTATTCAGCAGGCGTTATGAATGATTTTGAGTGAAAACTGTCAGGGTTAACCTTCCTTCCCTAGGTGGATGCATGGAAAATTATTATTCTTCTGATGCTGTTTGCGGCTCCAGATGCTTGGTGATGCACATGGTCACGCAAACACCATCCTTAAGGTCGCAACTTGTGACGCATTCCAGGTAAGCGTCGACGCTATCCCAGCGCTCTGTGATTGATGTGTATGAGTGTCCGGTTGGGATTGCTTTCATCTTGTTCTCTCAAGTGGGTATTGAGTACGATGATTTTCATTTGCTGGCAAGTAAATGATTGCGATATAAATCGTTCCTAGGTTTATTTGCTTACTTTGCATCAGTCAAGAGTTGTCTTGCCTGCTTGCGCATTTTTTGTTTGCTTAATGTGTGCTTGATCATGCAATAAAAAACCGCCTTTGCTGATCGCTAAGGCGGTCGTTACGAATCCGTTGGTCTTGGCTGTGTAGCCATTAATGCATGATATGTGAAAAGCAGAGATGGAATAACGTGTATGTGACGATACCAATTGAGATTGCGGGAACTGTAAAGTTCATGGCTACTCCTGTGGATAACACTAACTTAATAGGAGGTATTCATGCCCTCGGCATCAGCAACTACATAATTCTTTTAACGAGTAAAAATACCTACTTCTGTTGATTGTTATTCGTTTGATGATGCTTCTGCCGGATGTTTGATTGACACGGCACAGATACTTTTCATTGATAGGTCTGCTCAATCGCGGCTGCAGGATCTGATGTGATCCTGTTATAAGGCGCATACCGGTGGCAATGATGCAACTGTGATGTCGAAGGCTGCATCTCTGTTGTTGTCATTATTCTGCTGCAATTCAATCGCTTTGCTAGCAACTTCTAGGGCCAAATGCATTAATTGTCCATTTGGGATCGCTTCATTCTTTGCGGTGCTTGTTTTCGCCATCAGTATCTGATTGATGATCAGTCCTAAAACCTTATGGTCTTCCTTTGATGGTGTTTGTATCTATCCATACTCTCCTTGCTGTAGATCCTGTGAAAAGCCGATTTCTTTCGTTGGTCAGTTGATCACTTCCTGGCAAGCGAAGCTTTTTATCTTGTCCTATCTGCGGCGACAAAGGCGAGCAATCGCTTTGTGATCGAAAGGTTAGTTCTTCGTTGGTGTCTGTGAACTCGAATGATCAAGCAGCTCAGCAGCCAATAGATCCTTGGCCAGTATCGATAAACCCACTCCCATCAGAGCGAGAGCGACGCCTTGATGGGCGTCTGCACTCTTAGATACTTTTCTGGAAAGCTCTAGGTGTTGTTTCCAGGAGAAGTGCATCGAGGCCAGGCGTGACAATGCTTTTTAGGCTAATTAGCTGTTTCAATCAAAGGCATAAGCGCCGTTAGGCAATGATCTGTAATAAGCGAAATGTAGTGAGTTGAGCATGTAATCGTCAAATCGGTTGCAATCACTACCTGATGGATTTGCGTCGTCATTGCTTAAGGGCTAACTTCAGCTCGCCAAGCAAAAAGACCCATGGATCCAATTGCTTTGACTATCGGGCAAATGTTCGAAATCGAGAAGTTTTCAAGAGAGATTGACGGTTCTAAAGACGTTGAGGAGTTGCAATCGATCGCTAAACAGTTGCTTGTCGCGTGGAAGCAGCAGCAAGCTGCATCAGCGTGGATCATCCGTCAGCAACAAGGCCTTTGACTGCTTCGGAGCACAGCTCTAAGTTTCAAGCAGGAGCGGTTAGCTCTCCTGCTTGATTCGATTCAAGCGCTTGTTTAGGTCATGGTGAGACCACTAATTCCTTGCCAGCCGAGGTAGCCCCCGATCCCAATACTGACGGCGGCGACAACCAGCTCTCCTCGAGCAAAGAGCACTTCTTTTCCGCGTTCCAATACAGGCACAACCTTGTCGCGGCCAACCGCAACGGCAATTAATGGGGTGAGCAGCAAAAGGCTTGCTCCGATGGTGAAGGCCAAAAGACCAACCAGTTCTTGCCACGTAGGCAGTTGGGCCGCCAAGACCACCCCTGCTGATTTTGCGAACAGCACGAGATCGTCGGGACTGGCAACTTCCGCCACCGCACCCAACAACAGCAGCAGGGGAAGGGGCATGTTCACAAAGCGGTCCACGCTTGTGGTCCATGCCGGAGGTGAGTCTCCATCGGTCAAGGAGCGCAGCAACTCCCTACCTCCAACGGCGATTAAGGCTCCACCTGCGAGGAGATCCAATCCAGTGCGGTGATGGGAGCCTTGCGTCATGTCCAGCACCAGCGAATGGCCCACGGTGACCAAAAGAACAGATGTCGCCATCGTGGTGATGATCCATCCCGCCACGAACCAGCCACCACGTCGCAATGGCTGCGGTCCTAGGAGAAGCAGCAACAACACGGCGATGTGAATCGGGGATAGGCCGATGCCAGTTCCATAGGCGAGGAGCTCAGCCCAGAGCGTGGTGTCGCTCATCGTTTAGTGGAAACACAAAATGCCAGCTCGATCGTATTAGGGCCTGCGCTCAATCAGCTACTTTGAGCCTCTCCTCCAGCGGGGTGTCTGCTTGATGATGAACTGCTTGGACGGTTCCACGTCGCAGTTCATCATTGCAGTTCCACATCGCAGTTCTTCCAGGCTAAGACTTGATTTTGGCCAGCTGAAAAAGATTTAATAGAATTGAATACGATGAAAAAATAACCCTAAGCCATTGAAAAAGCTGGCAGTGCCGGACTGATCGTTTTCGATTGGGGGGCTCATTGCGACATTCAGCATCCCCTTCCCTCCTTCGGATTTTGCATTGCCTTTGCCTTTTTGTTGTCGCTACTTTGATTGGATGAAACGTTTTCTTGTTCTCAGCGGTCTGCTTTTTTCAGCGTCTCCTGCCTTGGCCGATGACGTCCTTTTTCTGGAGTGCAAGACAACCACACGAGCTATTTTTACTGAAATTAAAACTCAGAAGCTGATCAAAGAGGAAACAAAAGAAGAAACATTGTTTTTGAAGATTGACCTCGCTAACAATAGGTTCATGTCCCATAAGGATAGTCAATGGGATGAAGCAAAAATGACAGACCGTAGCCTAAAAGCTAATCTCAACAAAAATAAAAACGGTTTGTCGTTGAATGGGACCTTGGAGATAGAGGTTAATCCGCCAGGCCAATTAAGCTCAGAGATAGATTTTATCGCTTGGATGATTGCAACCAAGGTGAATATGAACGGCCATTGCAATGAAGTTAATCAGTCTGTGTTTGATGCGGCAAAATAATCAGCTGGGGCCCTGGTTAATCTTCTTTTTTATTCAGGTGGGTTCGCATTTGTATAGCCGTCAATGGTGCTGAGCAGATGTTTGGTAATGGCATCAACGCCAATCAGGCGCTCTACCGGTTCTTCTGTATAGTCGCAATCTTCGTCACCATCGGCATCAAGTTCGCAAGATAGGCCTTCATAGGTGACAACGAGGGTGGGCGCGCTATCGACTTGAAGCTTTTCTGCAAGGGCGGTGAACCCGCCATCAGGTCCACGTAAGGGAACGAATTCGAGTGTGGCTTGTTGAGGCTTTGTAAGTGTTTCTACGTACGCTTTGAGTTTTGCGGTGGGTTCGCAATCTGGCAGTGTGAACACGTATAAAACGTACGGCTTCATCATGTTCGTGTACCTTTAGTAGGTAGAAATTACCAGTAATCCTGGCAGCTTCTGAACCCGCATTGTAGCGATTGTGCGGATGGGAATTCATTCCGTTGTGATAGTTGACGAACGAAACATATTGGAACTCTGCATTCAAGGCTTTCTCGTTTGAGAGGCTTGGGCTAGGCATGGATGTTCGCCGCTTAAAAGTTTGCTTATCTGTGTTGTTTCTTAAGTCTCTTGAAAGGCAGCCTAGCTGCAGGGGCGTTGACTTGAATGGTGATGGATTAGGGCAGCTGACTCTTGGAGTTTGCCGTTGGTTTGTATCAACGAGTGAGCAAAGTTTGAATAGCTATACAGCCAAGGCAAGCGATGTGCCAACAAAAATGATTTGTTTCATAAAAAAGAACGGTCGCATTCTCCAAGACCGTCCCTTTTGTATGGAGCTAAAACTCCCCAGTCATAGCTCCACAACAAAGATGGCTTAGGGATGGAGAAATGTCCGTAGAGATACATACCCATTTTTCTGTGAGGGTCGGGGGTGGTTCAGCACAAAAAAAGAGTGACGGTCTCCAACGCCACCCTCCCACTGAAGAGATCCAGTCTCTTCAGCAGAAGCTTGAACTGGAAGTCTTGTTTCGTACATAGAGATACATACGCATTGGCGATAGAACGCTGCCAAGCCTCTAAAACAAGCCATTGGTAGGGGCATTCCAGCGGGTGATCGCACGTTGCCCTCGCTCGAAGCCCAGGATGCAAATCGTTCCTGTGCCGAGCTGGAACAGGCGCCCACCGGTTGCTCCGAGTCCCAACCAGGTGCCTGTCAGCGCACGAAGCAAATGTCCGTGGGCGAATAAGGCAACATCCCCTTCCCCCGGCTCCGCTAGGGCGCTGGCAATGGATTGTTCACAGCGTTGTTGAACGGCTTCCGCATCTTCTCCATTGGGGCAGCCATGGCTCCAGACCGTCCAGTTCGGAATGCTCTTGCGAATCTCAGGGGTTGTGATTCCTTCGTAATCGCCGTAATCCCATTCGCGCAAGGTTTCCATGATCCGTCGTTGTTGGCCTAGGCCACCGAGTTCGCAGGTGCGTTTTGCCCGTTGAAGCGGTGAACTAAACACAGCTGCAAACCGATGGGATGTGAGGGCAGGCGCAAGCAGCCTGGCCTCTTCTTCGCCCTCCGGCAGCAAGGGCAAATCGGTGTTGCCGGTGTGCCGTCCATTTTTGGCCCATTCAGTGGCTCCGTGTCGAAGCAACCAGATCTGACGTTCATGGCCCATGGTGTGGATTAGCTCAGTTGAAGATCGGTGCTGTCTGGTCCCTCTTAAGCCCGAATGTCAAACCAGTCATTGCCCGTGACGGGCATTTTGGAGAGCAGCACCCTTTTGACGGTTGCCGTGCTCGGGCCGCGCTCACACCACAGACGAAATTCGTTCAAGGCCATTTCGCCTCCTTCGGCCTGAACCTCCACTCTCCCGTCCTTGAGATTTCGAACCCAACCGCAAAGTTCGAGGTCGAGGGCGCGTCGCCGGCAGCTGTTTCTGAATCCCACCCCTTGCACGCTGCCTTCGATCAGGAACCGCCAGCGCTCCTTCAAGGGCTGTTGTCTCTGACGCGTGGCCTTTATGAATCGGTCGCTATCTGATTCGCCACGGTTTCGAGAGCGTCGCGCCATCGGCATGAGATCGTCGATGAGCTGGCCCAGTGAAGATGCACCCAGCTTGCGTGAACGGTTGGAAGTGCCCATCCTTCTTCTCTGCGATCAACATGCCAGCCATCAACCTGCCACAGCGATTGCCATCTGCCCACAGGTTCCTCGCTGAGTTGCCAGCGGTGAAATTCATGCCCCATCCACTGATCACCTGCCTTCAAAAGCAAGCTGTCACAGCTTGCCGTTAGGCGGCGATATCCCACCTGCAATGTCCCGCGTTGGGCGTGAAACGGCAAGACGCCCGCCATGGCATGGGTTTCTCCTTCCCCGTCCATCAGGCTGGTCCCCAACATCAACATGCCGCCACATTCGGCATACAGCGGTTTGTGTTGCAGCCAGTCGCGCAGTCCTGACAGGCTTTGTTGGCAACGGCTGAGTTGTTTGGCGTGGAGTTCTGGGAAGCCTCCTGGGATCACCAGTCCATAGGCCTCTTGCGGTAACGGTTCATCCTCCAAGGGGTGCCAAGGGATCACTGGCATCCCCATCGCCTCGAGGCAATCCTGCATCTCGGGGTAACGGAAATGAAACGCGTTGTCTTGGGCGACGGCCACTGGAAGGGGCTCTCGCTTGCTGTCCTCTGCCAGAGCCTTGGCCAACACGGTTTGTATCGGTTCTGGACCTGGTGTTGGCGCTTGCATCAACCGCTCAAAAACCCCCATCTCGAGATGTTGATCAGCGATCGCCGCCCATTGCCCCAGGCGAACGTTCAGTTGATCGAGTTCATGGGCTGGTGCCAAGCCCAAATGTCGACTGGGGAGATCGAGGCTTGAATCCCGCGGAAGGCACCCCAGGCATGGCACATTGATCGCCGCCAACACCTCTTCAAGAAGGGAGCGATGGCGCTCCGTGCTCACGCGATTGAGCACCACACCTGCGAAATGCAGGTCGGGGTCAAGATCACGAAATCCGCTCACGAGCGCGGCGAGTGATCGCGCCTGGCCGCCGGCATCCACCACCAACACCACCGGCAACTGAAGGTGTTTGGCCACGGCGGCGCTGCTCCCTTCTCCGGTTGAGCCGATCCCATCGAACAGTCCCATCACCCCCTCCACGAGGGCTAGGTCGCAGCGACCTCCGTAGCCATGGAAACTGGTCTTCACCCAGTCGGGTCCGCACAAGGGCAGATCCAAGTTGCGGCATGGGCGCCCCGCACTGGCCCCAAGCAGTTGGGGGTCGAGGTAATCGGGTCCCACCTTGAAGGGTTGAATGCTCAATCCCTTCTGTTGCGCCCAAGCGATCAGGCTGAGGCTGAGCAGGGTTTTGCCGCTGCTGCTAGAGGGAGCAGCGATCACACAGGCCATGCTGCTCAGCTAGGAATCAACTGAGAAGCTTGGCAGCTAGAGGGGCCGCCGCCGCCAAGAGCGGGTTGGAGGAATCGTGCCCACCCTCAAGCAGTCGAGCCATGTCGGCTTCCACATGGGTATGAAGCAAGGGCACCACCTCTTCCACGAGTTCCATGCTGGCCATGCCCCCGGCTTCGAGGCGCATGCAACCTCCGGATTCCGCGCAGAGAATCACACACATGGCCCCACCCTGTTCGGGTTTAGAAATGATCCGCAGCCCCACGATTTGTCCCGGATGAATACTGGGTTGCCCCATGGGTACGGGAGACACCCGTAGCGGCACTTCGGTTCCATCGGGACGTTGGAACACGGCGCTGATCGTGGAATCGCTGGTTTTGGCCTCATGCCGATGGGTGGTCTTCAGGGTCCAGCCCAGTCGATCGGCGATCCAAGAGGCCAGCAGCAGGCCTTGGACCGGGTGATCTCCCTCAACATCAATGTCGAGTTGCACCACATGGCTGAGGGCATCGCGACGCTGCGGCGGATCGAACACCATCGCCAGGGTTTGATGCCAGCTGCCCAGCCTTAACCAGTTCAGGTCATTGACGGCTTGGCCGCTTGCGAGCCTATTGGCGAGCAGGGTTAGGCAGTAAGAAGGATCACCAAGAGCGGAATCGAGAATCAGCCTGCGAGGCGCGATCGAGAGCTGCTCCAGTAGCTCAGGCGACTCATCGAGGGGTCCGTTCCACCACACCCAGGAGGGCAGGTCTTCAGGAAGCAGGGGCTGCAAGGTGTTGAGTCCCTCTCGCAGGGCTCCAGTTCCGCCGCGGAGCACCACCACATCTCCACAGGCAACAGTGCCCCCGCCCTCTTCCGGTAAGGGGCAATAAGCGGCCACCAGGGTTTCTAACGGGCGGCTGGAATCCAGGCTGGGGGCAAGGGTGATCAAGCGCCGTGGCCTCAGGGCACTCAAGGCCCCATCCACATGTTGACCACGAAGGTCATCACTGGTTTGGCTGCCATCAATCTTGGCCAGGCTGTTAGACACCGAGCTCCCCAGCGGCGGGGTGCTGAGGGGCAGATCAAGATCGAGCACCGCTTTCCGTCCAGCCTTTTCCACCTCATCGCGTTGCACGCCCATGATTGGGCCCTCGAGTCTTCCTGTGCGGACCAGTTGCTGTTCCACCCATGCTGGCTGCCAGATCAACAGGCAGAAGGTGTGAGCCCCAATGCTGCTTTCTTGATCGCCGGACCACAGCTGATCGAGGTAATGAGGAACTTCCGAAGGGGGTAGCTCGAGGGGGGTTTGAAGCGTGAGCTGAGGAGACATGTTGCGGCCTGAGGAAGGGCGGAAACGAGGTGAAATTGGATCTTGTTTTGGGCTTGATCTAGGGGCGACGCCAGAGCAGACCGTCTTGGGCTAACAGGGCATCGGCAGCGGCAGGTCCCCAGGTGCGTGACTCGTAGGGGTGAATAGGCAGTTTCCAGGGGCTGTCTTCGATCAGTTCCAGCAGAGGGGTGTAAAGCCTCCAAGCTGCCTCCACTTCATCGCTCCGGGTGAAGAGCGTTGGATCGCTCAACATGGCGTCTGCGAGAAGGCGTACATAGCCCTCATCCGATGGTTCGCCAAAGGACTCGTCATAGGAAAATTCCATCTCGACAGGCCGGCTGCGCATCCCTGAGCCTGGAGATTTCACTTCAAATTTGAATTCAGCACCTTCATCGGGCTGAATGCGCAGGATGAGCTGGTTGGCCGTTGGACTGCCACCGGCAGCATCGAAGAGGTGAACGGGGGCTTCGCGGAAGGTCAACACCACTTCGCTCAGGCGCTTGGCGAGGCGTTTGCCGGTGCGCACATAAAAAGGAACGCCCTGCCAGCGCCAGTTGTCGATGAACAGCTTCATCGCCACGTACGTCTCCGTGGTGCTGTGGGGATCGACGCCTGGTTCTTGCCGGTAGCCGCTGAGGGGAGCGCCGTCGCTGCCGCCAGGTCCGTATTGCCCGCGGATGCAGCAGTTCCAGGGTTCAAGTTCATCAGCCAGGCGTGCCGCTTGAAGAACCTTGGCCTTTTCACTGCGGATGGCTTCTGGATCAAAGCGACCAGGGGTTTCCATGGCGGTAATCGCCAACATTTGGGTGAGGTGGTTTTGCACCATGTCGCGCAGGGCACCCGACGTTTCGTAGTAACCGGCCCGCTCTTCGACTCCCACCGTTTCCGAGGCCGTGATCTGAACGCTGGAGATGTAGTTCCGATTCCAGATGGGCTCGAAAATCGCGTTGGCGAACCGCATCACCATGATGTTTTGGACCGTTTCCTTGCCGAGGTAGTGGTCGATGCGAAAGATCTGGTTCTCTTGGCCGCAGCCTTGAACCACCCTGTTGAGGGATTGGGCGCTGCCGTAGTCCCGTCCGAATGGTTTTTCAATCACAACGCGACTGCGTTGGGGATCCTTCAACAGGCCTGCATCGGCCAGAGCGCGGCAGCCACTGGCATAAAACTTCGGTGACACCGACAGGTAGAAGGTGCGGTTGCTTCGTGTGGCTCTAAGACGGTCGATCTCCTGAAGGCGACCCCCGAGTTTTACGACGTCTTCAGGTTTCTGAAGGTCCACCGGTTCGTAAAACATTCCGGCGGAAAATTGCTCCCACGCCTCGGGATGGTCGCGAACCTTGTCACCCATCGCCTCAGCCATTTTGCTGCGGAATTCTTCGTCGCTCCAAGGCCTTCTGGCGCAGCCCAGGAGGGCAAATTCGCTGGGAAGTCGTCGTTGTTGAAACAACTCAAAGAGGGCTGGAACCAGCTTGCGATGGGTAAGGTCGCCGCTTGCTCCAAAAATCACCAGGCACTGGGGAGCGATCACCCGCTCCTGTCGCAGCCCAACCCTCAGTGGGTTCGTGATCGTTGCGGTCATGGCTACAGCACCTCTTAGGAAGGTTTAACCAGGATTTCTCGATCGGACAGCGCAATTCTTCCTGCAGGCTGGGTTTTGTGGCTGTCTCCTGAAAAACAACAGGATTGGCCATAAAAAAAGCCCGCCAATGGCGAGCTTGATTCACTCAACTTTGAGGCCGAGATCTTTGAGGTTTAGTAAGTCTCAACGTGCCAGCGGTGAGCTTTCTTGAGTTTGGGGCGAAGTTCGGACCAGTCGAGCCCCTTCGCTTCGGCTGCTGCGGACATGGCTTCATCAATGCCTGGCTCCATCCCACGTAGGCCACACATATAGACGTGGGTTTTGGGATCTTCGATCATCGCGAAAATCTCCTCAGCATGCTCAGACACGCGGTCTTGGATGTACATCCGGCCGCCCTTTGGATTCTGCTGTTCGCGGCTGATGGCTTTGGTGTAGCGGAAATTGTCGGGATATTCCTTCTCGTAATGGAGGAAGTCCTCGTCATAAAGCAGGTTGGCTGTTTTAGGTGCTCCCATAAACAACCAGGCTTTGCCTCGGAACTTCCAACCGTTCTCTGCCCGTTCTTTTGGCTCAAACATGCGACGCAGATAGGTGCGCATGGGGGCGATTCCTGTGCCGGTGGCCAGCATGATCACATTGGCTTCTTCGTCCTCGGGAAGAAGCATTTCCTTGCCAACAGGCCCTGTGATTTTGACCTTGGTGCCGGGCTCAACGTCGCAGAGGTAGGTCGAGCAAACGCCGTTGATGGTTTCTCCATCCTTTTCGTACTGGAGATGGCGTACACAGAGGGACACCGTGTTGCCCTCGAGATTGTCGCCGTGGCGCGTACTGGCAATCGAGTACAGACGCAGTTTGTGGGGCTTGCCTTTGGCATCTTCACCAGCAGGAACGATGCCGATGCTCTGACCCTCAACGTATTCAAGGTGTGGATCACCACCGCTCAAATCGAAGGTGATGTGCTGCACGCGGCCAATCGCTCCCTCTTTGAGAAGGGAATAATTTTCAGTGACTGTTCCGAGGAAGGGAGCTTTGGGCTTGTACAGATTGACTGGCACAGCTTGGGCTGCGGCCTTGGGTTTGGAAGTAGTCACAGGTGCAGAGACTGGGGGTGCGGATTTAACGGGTGCGGCTGCCGGCTCTGAGCCCGCTGGACTCACCGACTGGATGCGCGCTCCCCTGGAGAGAAGCACGCACATTGTGTCCCGAAGGCGGCTGTAAGAGACGTTTAAGCGAGATAGCTCTGCGCGACGCCCACCCAAGCCTGTGAAGACAATCGTGAATGCCCTTTCATCAGAGGTTGTCTGAGGAGACGCGCTTACTCGCATTGAAAACGTCCTGTTAAGGCGCGACTATAAGCGTCACCACTGACTTGCTACTCAATTTTCGCTGAATTGAAGTTTCTTCCTTAGAGTCAACGACGTCAATCTCTCAGGATTAGAAGCGAAAACGGTTTGGCATCTATCAGTGGTCTGACACAACTGAAGCGCGGCGAAACGCCCACTGGAGAGGCGATGTCTTCGAATCACCAGCCCATTGAACAAACCGTTGAGAGGATGGCTGATGGCGTTCGTCGCCTCGCCGCTCAGCTGTTAACGCCGGTTTCAGCCGATCAGATTTGGGCTGTTCTGACGGATTACGACCAACTCAGTACTTTCATTCCCAATCTTGCAAGCAGTCGTTTGCTGCTTCGAGAGGGCAACAAAGTGCATTTGCAGCAAGAGGGGTGTCAGCAATTTCTAGGAATGAAGTTTTCGGCTTCCGTGGAGCTAGAGCTCGAAGAATTTCTTTCTGAAGGGGCGCTGAGATTCAAGATGAAGAAGGGCGACTTCCGGCGCTTTGAGGGAACCTGGCGGTTGAGAACCATGCCTGACGCCACAGCCCTCTTCTACGAACTCACCGTGCAGGGCTGTTTAGGAATGCCCATCGGCCTGATCGAACAACGGCTGCGCGACGATCTCACGACCAACCTCAAAGCTGTTGAAGCGGAAGCGCGACGCAGAGCCGCTCACTGACTCTTTCCACTGTTCTTTCAGATCAATTTGCTGGGCTGGTAGAGCAGCCAGTTGCTGGGCTTGGACAGAGTGGTTTCAGGGACGTTGATGTTGGCTTCTAGCCATCTGCAGGCCGTCGCCAAGCGCTGGTGCTGCATAAAAAAAACTCCCCCCGAGAGGAGAGTGTTCATTGGATCCGGATGAAGTCTCATCCAGGTCTTCAGTAGCCCCAAGGGGATTCGAACCCCTGTCGCCTCCGTGAAAGGGAGGTGTCCTAGGCCTCTAGACGATGGGGCCAAGAACGTGAACGAAAGGTCTTGAGAACTTCCGGCACCCAGTGAAATTACGGTTCAGCCTGACCCTCCGTCAAGGCAACGTTCTCCTTCTCTTGACCTTGCCCCTGCCAGACGGGCACGTTGAAGGTGAAGCAGGCTCCTTTGTCTGGTTCCGAGATCACCCAGATCCTGCCGCCATGCACTTCCACAATGCGCCGGCAAACCGAGAGTCCAACCCCAAAACCCGAGGCCCCAGCTGATGTTTGAGGAAGCCGGACCCGGTCAAGAAAAATGCGCTGCTGCTCTTCTTCCGGAATGCCTGGTCCGCTGTCGCTGATGCTCACCTGCACCCACTGACTGGTGCGGTGAAGCATGGTCAAGGAGATCAAGCCTCCGTTGGGTGTGTACTTCAGGGCGTTTTCCAGCAAATTGAGGAGCACCTGGCGCATCCTGCGTTGATCCGCAAACACCTTGGGCAGATCCGCAGGGATGTCGGTGTGGATGGTCACATCTCTGCCGAGCCAGAGTTTCTCCAGTTCCAGAATCGCTTCAGCGGCCACACTGGCTAAATCAAGGCGCTGAGGGTTGAACAGTGCTTCCCAGCGTGTGCTTCCCACTTCCAGCAGATCTTTCGACAGCAGGGCGATTTCCTCGAGGCGTCTTTTGAGGACATCCCTGAAGCGATGGATATCGATCTGGCCTAATTGCTGGCTTTGTACGGCAAGAGTCGCAGCGGTGAGTGGCGTCCGTAGTTCATGGGCCACCATCCTCAGCAAGCGCTCTTGCGCTTCCAGGCGATCAATCAATGTTTCGTTTTCCTGACGCAGCACCAACAACTGATCTTCGAGTTGGAGCTCCCGTTGGGTGCGGCTGCCATCCAGTTCTGTGGGTTTAAGACTTAAACCAAGTCCGCTCACCACCTCGTCCTGCTGCCAGCGCGGCAACCAGCCCCGCAGTTGCTGAAAGATGCTGCTTCCCGCAAACACCTGCTTTGGTTGTGGTTGCAGCTTCACCAGGGATGGTGTCACCACCAGGCGGTGCAGTTCCAGCAACTCAGGTTGTTGGGTTGGATCTGAGATTTGAAGACTGACATCGAACCCGCAATCTTCGTTCTGCAGAAATTCCACCAACTCGCGAAGGTCGCGGCTGGACAAATGGTGGCGACCGGCAACGAGTAACAAACTCAATTGTTGGCGCGGATTGCGATCAATCCCATCCACCGAGGGAGCTACGCAATGTTGAGGCTTACCTTATGGGTTTTTGCTCTGCCTCGCAGATCCGCTAAGAAGAAGGGGAACACTCTGTTGTTACCTAGGAGACGGCATGCCCCTTCTGCCGCTTGAACAACGAGGCTCAAACCCTCCCAACGGAGCGCCCCCGCCCTCTGAGCGCGTGCATCTCGATAGCAATCTGAGACGGTGGTTTGCGCGCAACTTGGGTCTTTGGAGATCGAGGCGTCAATACCTCTTCAACAACGAGGAAGTTTTTTTCCTCGACATGATGATTCGGGTTGAGATCTTTTCGGAATTTCAGTTTGGTGAGCCCCGCTACCGATTTAGTTGGTGGCCTGAACGCGACACCGACTTTTTTGATCGCAAACCCCGCTACGAGAAAGCTGGTGTGATGGAAGCCACCTTGATGGGCCATCAGCTGCAACGGAATCGTGCCTATCTCGAGCCAACGCCTCATCGCACCCGGATTCGACAGGTGGATGAACACGAGATGGTGTTTGAATCCCATTACGGAGATTGGGATGTCCAGGAGTACACCCGGTTAATTGATGAGGACCGCTATCGCTCTCGAGCGATTTACAGCTGGCAAAACAACGTGCTCGAGATCGTTGAACATCATCACGAAACAAGGATGGAGGATGCTTCAGCTCCGATTCCGCTCTGAAAAAGATCCGATTTGGATCAAATTGAGTCAAATTTAGACATCTCTCCACTAGCCCGAAGCGGGGAGGATGCGGCACCATGGCGGCGTATTCCGGTTTGATCCTTTGCGTCCCCTTACCCGACTCCGTACTGCTCTGTCGGCACCATTGCTTCTGCTGCCTCTCTGCTTAGCAGGTCCTGCTGCGATGGCTCAGTCAGCCGGAAAGGCGCCGACGTCGCCTGCAAGCAACGAGGACGTCTTCCTCTATCGCGGTATGGGCTCCTCCTACGTCTGCAATGCCCGCACGGCAGGGATTGAGTTTCCGAAAGCTGTTGGCATCGCTGCCGCAACCTATGTCCAGCTCCTCAATGGACGCCACGGTGGCAAGGTTGCATCGACAGGGAATAAGAAGCTGACCAATGAGCAGCTGTTTGCCGGTGCCGAATTTCAAATCATCACCGGTGCCATGCAGTTCTGCCCCGACAAGGTGCCTGCCGACGTCAAGACCAAGGTGGAAGACGCGTTGAAGAAACAGAAGGCCGCTCAATAGGCCGCTCAATCATCGGATCAGCCTCCACGGGGATGACGTCTGCACGCCAAGATCGATGCAGACTCTCCTCCCCATGGCTTCCGCCTCCATCACTGCTCCGACGATTCGGCTGAAGGATTACAAGCCCTTCCCCTGGCGTATTCCATCCATTGCTCTGGATGTGGTGATCGGGTCTGATGCCGTTGAGGTGAGCTGTTGCATGGAGCTCACTCCGCTGTTGGGGGCGGAGCCACAAGCGCTTGTGCTTCAAGGGGTGGATTTGTTGTTGCAATCGATCGCCATCGATGACAACGCGCTGAAGCCTTCCGACTACAACGTGACCGCCGAGCGACTGGTGATTCACCAGCCTCCGCAGGTGCCTTTTCAGCTCAAGACGGTCTGCAGGATTGACCCTCAGGCCAACACCTCGCTTGAGGGCCTCTATGCCAGTGGAGGAATGCTGACCACGCAGTGCGAAGCCGAGGGGTTTAGGCGGATTACCTATCACCCGGATCGCCCCGATGTGCTCAGTCGTTTCACCGTGCGCATCGAGGCCGATCGCGAGCGTTATCCGGTGTTGCTCTCCAATGGCAATGCCTTAAGTGCTGGGCCCCTTGCTGGTGATCCCACACGCCATGAGGTGACTTGGGAGGACCCCTCCCTCAAGCCGTCCTATCTGTTTGCCCTAGTCGCTGGAAATCTCAACGAAGTCCGCGATCGTTTTGTGACCCGCTCGGGACGGAATGTGACGCTGAGGCTTCATGTGGAGCCAGGCGATGAGCCCTTCACGGCCCATGCCATGGAGTCGTTGAAGCGATCGATGGCTTGGGATGAACAGGTGTACGGCTTGGAATACGACCTGGATGAGTTCAATACCGTTGCGGTGCGCCATTTCAACATGGGCGCGATGGAGAACAAGAGCCTCAATATTTTTAACTCGAAATTAGTTTTGGCCGATGCGGAAACCGCATCCGATGCTGAACTGGAGCGTATTGAAAGTGTTGTTGCCCACGAGTATTTCCACAATTGGTCGGGGAATCGCATCACCTGTCGTGATTGGTTTCAGCTCTCCTTAAAAGAAGGACTCACCGTCTTTAGGGATCAATGTTTCACCGCTGATCTTCATTCAGAAGCCTTAAAGAGGATTGAAGATGCAGCGATGCTGCGCAACACGCAGTTTCGGGAAGATGCGGGCCCCACAGCCCATCCGGTAAAGCCAGATGCTTATCAGGCGATCGACAATTTTTATACCACCACGATTTACGAGAAGGGCGCTGAGTTGATTCGCATGCTCAGAACGCTTCTGGGCGAGACACGATTCATGCGTGGCATGGCGCTTTACTTCAAACGCCATGACGGTGAAGCGGCCACCACAGACGATTTTGTGTCGGCCATTGTGGAAGGTGCTTGCTCGCAGGGAGAACCTCTTGGGTTTGATTGTGAGCAGTTCAAACGTTGGTATGACCAAGCGGGCACTCCCACGGTGACCGTGAAGCGTGATTGGGATTCCACGCGCGGAGTGTTGCGCCTGAGCTTGCGTCAAAGCACCCCGCCAACGCCAGGTCAGCCCAAAAAGCTGCCTCTGGTGATTCCCTTGCTCTGGGCTCTGGTCCCAGCCAATGGTGTGCCTGGGGAAGAGCAGCTCCTCGTGCTGGATCAGGAGGAGCACACGCTGGAACTCAAGGGTTTGCCTTGTTCTGAGCAGCCCCCTGCCCTCTCCCTGTTCAGGCAATTTTCTGCTCCAGTGCACTGGGAGGCGAGTCAAGAGCCGGCTGAGCTGTTCACCTTGTTGGCCTGCGACAACGATCCATTCGCCCGTTGGGATGCGGGCCAACAACTGTGGCGAAGGATTGTGCTGGCGCGGGCCTCTGGAACCCCGAATGCCGATTTGGAAGGCCAGATGTTGGAGGCTTTGTCCGTACTTCTGGCCGCGGCTGGAGAACAGGACCCAGCGGTGCTGGCCACGTTGATGGCCTTCCCCGGTGGCCCTGAGTTGGAAGCACTCCAGCAGGAGGCTGATCCACCAGCGCTCTACCGAGCGGCTTGCGCGCTGCGCGAGCAATTTGGTCAGTCTTTGGCCCCCTTGCTGCGCGAGCGGCTGGATCTGGTTGCGCCCGATCTTGCCCTGGCTTGGCCCGAGGGGCAGGGGCAACGGCAACTCACCGGTTTGATCTGGGCTTGGCTGGCTGCAGCCGGAGATTCAGCGGTGCGTTCCGATGCTCTGGCTGCCGTCAGTGGACCGTCGATGACCTTGGCGCGGGCTGCCCTGCGGGCGCTCCAGCCATTGGATTGCCCAGAACGCGAGGACGCCTTGCGGCAATTCCACGATCGTTGGCAAGAGAAGCCAGTGATCTTTGACAGCTGGTTTGCCTTGGAAGCATCCACACCCCGAGCGGATGGCTTGCAGCGTGTTTCCTCTCTTTTGCAGCATCCACGCTTTGATCCGATGGCTCCCAATGCGGTGCGTGCGGTGCTGGGTGGATTTGCTGGGAACCTGTTGGTGTTCCACGCTGAAGATGGCAGCGGCTATCAGTTCATGGCTGAACAAATCATTGCCTTGGATCAGCGCAATGCGATTACGGCGTCGCGCCTGGCCAAGGTTTTCAGTCGTTGGGGCACCTACAGCAGCAAGCGTCAAGCGCTTGTGAAGGCAGCCCTAGATCAACTCTCCGCCGCTCAGCTTTCCTCCAACACGCGCGAAGTTGTGGAGATGATGTTGGGATGAAGTCCGCTTAATCAATGAGAGTAAAAGTTGTTACTGTGCTCCCATTTGTTTGAATAATTCCTTGCGGTATTGAGCTCCTTCTGATCCTGAATGTTGGCCCCATAGTCCTTCCCAATAAAAGTAAATAACGCCATAGCCGCGATCATTTGCCAGTCGTACCTTTTCCTTCAATACATCCATTGAAGTTGTCCGTTTGCCGAAGCCAGCTAAGACGCCAATTTGGATGGGGATGCCCCATTCGCGGGCTTTGCGTAGGGCGGGCTGGTCGAGATCTTTGGCATACCCCCTGAGGGAATAGGCATAGTTTTGAACGACGAGATCATCAATCAGTTGGCCCACGGCCCAGAGCTCCCAATCTTGAAGCCAGTTGTTGTAAGCAAACCGAAAGGGGCCTGGCGACAGGCTAATGCGCACCGGCAGCGATTCTTGTTCCAAGCGGATGCGAAGGTCGCGCAGTAAACCGGTGAGTTGGCGGCGACGCCAGGTCATCCAATAGCGATTGGTGTAATCGCGGGGTGGAGCCATGCCGAATTCAGCCTTGTAAAGCGCTGAGGTGTAGGGGTCGTAACCCAATTCCACTGGCCAAGCGAAGTGGTCGTCGAGTTGCAGCCCGTCCATTCGGCAGCGTTTCATCACCTCCACCACGAGGCCGATGAAGCGCTCGCGCACTTGGGGGTGCGCAGGATTGAGCCACACCATCTCCTTGCCGTGCATCTTCATCACTGGGTCGCCGTTGGCCCGTGACAACACCCACTCCGGATTGGCTTGAACCACCTCTGCCGAGGCGGGCTCCATTAATCCGTATTCAAACCACGGCACCACTTTCATCCCGCGCTTGTGCGCTTCCTTGCTCAAGGTGCAAATCGGATCCACCGTCACACCAGCGGTCTTGAGGGCTGGCTCCAGCGGGGCAAATTCACTGGTGTGAAACGTCGTTCCACGACTCCAAACATTGGGATAGAGCACGGAGAATCCCGCTTGCTCAAGCTCATTCACGGCTTGTTTGATGGTCCGCTGGTCGTAATACAGCGGGCTTGGACTATTGGTAAGCCAGACCCCCAGCGCTTGTTTTCGTTCCACACTCGGTAAACGACTTTTGCTCAGCAGGACGTCGGTGCCTTGGCCAAACGTGGCTGGAGGGGCCATCAGCAGCAGGAATGGAAGGCCGAGCGCCGAAAAAAGGTGTCGCAACACGACAGATCAAGCTTGGGTTGAGTTAGCGGAACATCGAGCTGACAGAACTTTCCTCATGGATGCGCCAGATCGCTTCGCCGAGCATGTTGGCAACCGAGAGCACATGGAGTTGGTCAAATGTGCGATCGGGTTCGATTGGAATGCTGTTGGTGACCACCACCTGCTCGAAAAGCCCCTCTGCCGACAAGCGTTCAATGGCTGGAGGCGAGAACACAGGATGGGTGGCACAGGCAATCACCCTTTCGGCTCCTTGCTCTCTCAGCAGCCTGGCGCCGGAACAGATTGTGCCGCCGGTATCAATCATGTCGTCGATCAGGATCGCCGTGCGGCCACTCACATCTCCAATCACGGTGAGGCTTTCAGCCATGTTGTGACCGGTGCGCCGCTTGTCGATGATGGCCAGAGGAGCGTCGTTCATTTGCTTGGCAAAGGCTCGGGCCCTGGCCACGCCACCGACGTCAGGCGACACCACCACCACCTCTCCCAGGTTTTGGGCGGAGAGGTAATCCACAAGCACGGGGGAGCCGTAAATGTGATCACAGGGAATGTCGAAATACCCCTGGGTCTGGGCTGAGTGCAGATCCATCGCCAGCACGCGATCCACTCCCGACTTGACGAGCAAATTGGCGGTGAGCTTGGCGGCAATGGATTCCCGACCGGCTGTTTTTCGGTCTGCGCGGGCGTAGCCGTAATAGGGGACCACCGCGGTGATCTGTCGCGCCGATGCCCGCCTGCAGGCATCCACCATGATCAGCAGCTCCATCAGGTTGTCGTTGACCGGAGCGCAGGTGGGTTGGATCAGGAACACATCGCAACCGCGAATCGATTCCTGAATTTGCACGTACAGCTCACCATCGGCGAAGCGCTTGCAAACCTTCGGGCCATCGGGCACACCGAGATAGGCGGCAATTTCTCGCGCTAGTGCGGGATTTGAGGTGCCGCTAAACAGGCGAAGACGTCTGGTGTCGTGCTGCAATTTCTCTTGCTCGGCTCGGGCAGCGGTGAGGAAACTTGTCACGATGCCCGCGTTTGAGAACGGCGATGATCCGATCGTAGTGCTGCATCGCCTTCCTATCCATAAACGATGTGGATCGGATCTCCCTAGGGTCGATCAATGCTCGATTTCACCTTGGCTCTTGTCGGAGCTGGCCCCCTTCCTGAGCTCTCGATGCGTGAGGGTGCTCTTCAGCTTGCCGATCGCTTTTCGGCTGAGTTGGTGCCGTTGGCCTGTGGGTCGGAACCCCATAGCGGCTTGCAGGCACTGGCCTCGCGGCAGCGCGATCACAATCGCCCCACACTGTTGCGTTTGAGTGGAGATGCGGCGATGGCTGATGGCTCGTCGGGAAGCTGGCTTGATGCGCTGGCCGCCTGGCGATGTCCTGTGCTGCTGCTGGTCCAGCCAAATGCAGCTGGTTTGATCCCTGGCATGGCACCGGCCTCCGTCGCCCTGTGTCACTCCCTCAACATTCCATTGGTTGGCTTAGCCCAACTTGGTGGCCGCTGGGATTTAACAGCCCGTCGCAGGGATGGCTTGCCCTGGTGTGGTCACTTGGATACGACCGATGATGGTGAGGCTGCTTCGGATGCGCTGGTTCGTTCCATCCAGCAGCGCTGGAAACGCATGAACCCAGCCATCAGTTCTGAGCTGGCCAGATTGGCAAGTTGAGATCTGGCTTCAATTCGCGCAGCCTCTGTTGTCCGGCCCGTGGTGCCAGCGGCAGCTCCGTAATCACCGGTGGTGCTGGCGCATTGATCGCTGCTGCTACCAGGCTCAGCATCTCCGTGGTGCTGATATCTGTCGTGACTTGATTGGAGAACACATTCAGCAGCTCGGGCACCACGGTGACGACATCGATTTCAGCTAACTGCTGATGCACCCCTTGGAGCAGCAGGCCTTGTCTCACTCTGCGCTGATGGTCGTCATTGGGCTTGGGCTTATGTCGTACGAGTTGTTCTGCCTGAGCGCCGTTCAATGTTTGGAGTCCGGCCTGCAGATTCACGCTGTAACCCTGGGATTTGTCCTCGTATTTGTAGGTTTGGTTCAGGGTGACTTCGATGTCTCCAAGTCCTTCCACGAATCGGCGCAAGCCCTGTCTGGAGAGGACTAAGTAGCGATCTGGCTTGTTCACAGGCAGATCGATCAGCTCGCCAACGACGTCTGAGGTCAGGGCGATTCCACCGTGTTGCCACGTTTTGGAAAGCGCTTGCATCTCCTCGATCCCTGGCAGTTGAACGGCCAGTTCTGTCGGCAACTGCAAAATTTGAACGGGTTGCTTGGCGCTGATATTGACCAGCATCAAGCTGTCGGCGTTGGCAGGCCCTTGCGGCGCCGCTTGATTGGAGACGGCATTGATCGTGTCTGCGTCAAGGCCGACGACCAGCACCATCACGGCTTGTTCCGGAAGCGGAGCGAGGCTTGTTAACCCCTCGGACGACGGCACATCGGCGCCGGCAACGTCTGGTTTGGGCCAGATCGTTGCAAGCGCTGTGCCTGCTAAGGCCGTGCCCAACAATGCAGCACCAATGCGCAAAAGACTGCGCCCGGGGCGGTCGCCCAACCAGCTTTTGCTCGGTTTTTGCTGCGAGTCCCCACTCAACGCCGGCTCCCCCATGCGTGATGTTCTGATCATTGATCAGCCAGTCTCGCTCAGCCTCGCTGAATTGGGAATCAAAGCCTTAGCAGCGAACTGCCATTGGACCCAAAGGAAGGATGCATCTCCTGATTGATCTCAGTTCCAGGAAAAGATTGAAGAGCTGGAATAAGTCTTCTTTGTGTTCTGATTCAGTGGCTGATGGATTTTTTTGGGACAACGAAGGAGGTCTCGTTAAAACAGAGCAGCATCCCCTAACTCTTGGCCAGCCATTCCTTCTTTGTGGACCCTTGCGAAAAATTGTTCGAGGGTGTCATCGCCAAAGGAAGGGGTTGCATCGGGGTCATAGCAAGCACGCTTTTCGTCCCATACCAACATCGATTCACTGGCGTAATAGCAACCGATACGGGCGAATTCAGCTGTGTCTTCCACGGCTGGTATCAGCTCTGCAACTTTTTCTAATAGGGCCGTTGGGGCATTCATGACTGCCATCGGTAACGAAAGCATTCTCGGGGAGCGGCCTAATGTTTTGAAGAGCATTTCCCCTTGCGTCCGAGCGCTCAAGGCCGGGCCGGGTCCCCCGATGGGTAAAACTTGATTCACTTTGTCTGTTTCATGAACGCAATTAGCTAAGAAGCATGCAAGATCTTGTTCACTGATTGGCTTGCAACTTGTTAGCTCTCCATTGCCAAACATGACATAAGGAGCTCCTTTTTTGCAGCTCTCAAATTGGCCAGCAATGCTTTTAAAAAAGGCTGTTGGACGAACAATGGTATGGGTGATTTCTTTGTCTTCCTGAAGCTGTCTTTCGAAGGCAAGCTTCGCTTTTTGGAATTCTAAAATTGGCTTTTGTACGCAGATGGCTGAAAGCATCACGAAATGCGCTACCCCAGCCTTACGTCCTTCGCTGTAAGTATTGAGGTTGGCTTGATAATCAATGGCCCAAGAATCCTTCTTGCCACCTGTTCTCGATGCCAGGCAAGAAATCACCACATCGGTGGGTTCGTTGAAGGCATTTGTTGCCAGGGAAGCTGGATTGGTGACATCTCCAAATCTCACCTCTGCGCCAGGAAAATCGGCCACCACCTCTGCTTGACCCTGGCGCCCTCCAATGCCACTGGAGTCGCGGGCGAAGGCCATCACCTGATACCCACGCTTCACCAGCTCTTTGACGACAAATCGTCCGATGTATCCGGTGGCCCCGAAGACGGCCACTCTCACTTGATCGGGAGAACGTTCGCGAAAATCATGGCGTGGTAATTGGGGGGAGAGCACGTCATCACCAGATCAACCGGAGCCAACGCTAAGGCGCGAATCTTCTGATTACAAACGAAGCCGGCTAAGAACTTTCAGTCATGGCGATGCGCTAAGCCGCGCGTGTCGATCGTTGTTGAGACGCTCCGTAAGATCAAAAAGGTCGGATCCCTTCATGCCCTTCGACCGTCTGACTCCCCGAATGATTGGCTTCGATGGTTAAACACTCCAGAAGCGAAAGGGGGCAGAGGGTTGGTGTTCTCCTGCATCCCACGGCCCTGCCGGATTCACCGGTGTGTGGAAGCTTTGGACGGTCAGCCCGCGCCTGGTTGAAGGCTTTGGCGGACCATGGCATCAATGTTTGGCAGATTTTGCCCCTGGCTCCTCCTGATGGCACAGGGTCGCCTTACAGCTCCCCCTCCAGTTTTGCCCTGAATCCTTGGCTTCTGGATGCCGAAGATTTGGCAGAAGAGAGCTTTTTGGCGTCCAGTGATCTTGAGCATCTCCCTGGCGCTGCGCCCACGCCGGAAGCCAGCGCTGAGGTGGACTTTCAGTTGGCGGATGCGCGTGCTGCGGCCCTGGCCCATGCGCTTGCAGCCCATTGGCCTCAGCAATCCTCTGCGCGCAAACAACAATTTGAGCGCTGGAAAGTCGACCAAACGCATTGGCTCTCGGATCACGTCAATTTTGTGGTGCTCCGCGAGCAACACAGCGGTTTGCCCTGGTGGTCTTGGCCCCATCCGCTCGCTGTGCAGCAACCTGCTGCCTTGGCGCAGTGGCGGCTTCAGCATGGCGAGGCCTTGCTGGAGCAGGAACTTCTCCAATGGCATCTCGATCGTCAGTGGCAACGTCTGCGCGTTCAAGCTCGGGAGTTAAACATCGAGATCCTTGGTGATCTGCCCTTTTATGTGGCTCGCGATAGCGCTGATGTTTGGAGCCATCGCTCCCTGTTTTCGATTGCGGCTGATGGACGCATGCGGCTTCAGAGCGGCGTGCCGCCCGATTATTTTTCGGAGACAGGTCAGCTTTGGGGAACACCGGTTTACAGCTGGGCCAGGCACCGGCGGACTGGATTTCGTTGGTGGCGCAATCGCCTGAAGCGGCAGTGGAGGCTTGCCGACCGCCTGCGCTTGGATCATTTCAGAGCCCTCGCAGGATTTTGGGCGGTTCCCGGCGATGACGACACGGCCCAAAATGGGGTGTGGCAGCGCTCACCCGGCCATGAGTTGTTGCGCCTGCTTCGTCGCGATGCCGGAGGGAAGCTTCCTCTCGTTGCCGAAGATCTTGGCGTGATCACGCCAGATGTGGAACGGCTCCGTGATCGCTTTCGTTTGCCAGGGATGAAGGTGTTGCAATTCGCCTTTGATGGCAACCCTAAGAACCCCTATTTGCCTTGCAATATCAAAGGCCGCCGCTGGGTGGTCTACACCGGTACCCATGACAACCCCACAACGATGGGGTGGTGGCAGAGACTGGATGAATCCTCTAGACGCCAGCTTGGTGAGCTGCTGGGATGTCATGTGGAGTCACCCGGATGGCAATTGATGGAACTCGGAATGGCAACGTCCGCTGAGCTCGTCGTGTCTCCTTTGCAGGATTTGCTGCATTTGGATGATCAAGCCCGATTCAATACGCCAGGCACTGTTGGCGGCAATTGGTGCTGGCGGATGAGCGCTTTTGACGAGGCCTTGCAAGGAGCTCTCAAGGGTTACGGGGAGAGAGCAGCGGTCTGGGGCAGGTGATAGGAACCAGGTTGATTGGCCTTTGGAGCGAGAACTTGTCCGTTCCAGCTCACGGAGTCGGCCTCGCCTGGTGGTGGATTGATGCTGAGGTCCACTGGGGGTAACAGCTGCAAGGTCACGGTTCCAGTGGCGCCCTGAAGGTTGGTTCGATCTCCTCCTTCACTGCGCAGATTGATCTGCCGTGGTTGGTTGAGGTTGATCTCGAGTACGCCGGGTTTTGTGAGTTGATCGAGAGGGAGAGCAGGCTGTCCAGGACTGGCAGTGATCACCTCCTCCAGCGGGCGCAAACCCTTCAACATCTGATCACTGTCCAGCGGTGTATTAATCGGGATTGGCCTTGGCGAGAAGGCATTGAGGTTGATCAGATGACGTTGTTGATGGTTCAGAGCCAGAATCGATCCGAGGATCACAGCGCCATAGACCACGCTTCCTTGCCACGTGGTGAAGATATCGATGCTGCCAAGAGTGAAGCGCGTGCCTCGACCGTTGGTCGCTAAGCGATTCGATCCGGGTTTGTTCGGGAGGGCTGCAAGAAGGCTGTTGTTTGGAAGGTCGAAATAGGTCTCCAAGCGCTGCAACATCGCCACTAAATAGGCGGGTTCCGGGAGGCGGTCTTGCCAGCCGCGTTCGAGAGCTTCCAGAACCGGTGTTGTGATTCTCACCTCTTTGGAGAGGTCTCGCATGCTGAGGCCTTTTCGTTCTCTCTGTTCTCGCAGCAGTTGTCCTGCCTCCTCCAGGGAGTTATTGCGACTCTCAAGCGGCGTGGGAGCTTGTTGCTTGTTTTTGAGACGTCGCCAAGGGAGGGGAAACTTCATCGCGGCGATGCCGTTATCAGGGGCACTCGTTCCGTTCCAGACGGATAGAGGTCCATTCTGAACCTGTTAACTCGCGCCAGTGGCCCTCTGGCAAAGAACCGAGATCAATGGACGAGATGGCTGTTCGTTGAAGATCCAGCACCGGGTGGCCAAGGGCGTCGGCCACCCGGCGGATTTGGCGATTCCTTCCCTCCGTGAGGATGACTTGTAAAAGCGATTGGTTGGCTCCTTGTTTCAGCAGGGAAACCTCGGCCGGTTGTGTGGGTATGCCGTCGAGGCTCACACCGTTGCGCCAGCGCTGCAGCGTTGTGGATGTGGGCTTCCCTCTAACCAGCACTTTGTAGGTTTTGCGGTGCGCATAGCGGGGGTGCGTGAGCTGCAAGGTGATGGCACCTTGATTGGTTAACAGGAGAGCTCCGCGGCTGTCTCCATCCAGTCGGCCAATGGGGTGAAGGCCGCGTCGGAGCGACTCGGGTATGAGATCGAGAACCGTCTTGCGCCCTTGGGGATCACTGCAGCTGCTGATGACCCCGGGGGGTTTGTTGAGCAGGATCAGTCTTGGGCTCGAGGGCTGAGACAAGGGACAGCCATCCACCTCGATGCGGTCGATGCTTGGATCGGCTTGGTCGCCAAGTCCCGCTGTGACCTGATTCACCTTGACGCGGCCCTCGCGCAGAAGGTCTTCAGCGTGTCGCCGCGAACAGACCCCAGCAGCTGCGATCAGTTTTTGCAACCGTTGACGGCTCACCGGTTCACTCCTTGGCAATGATCTGACGCTGTTTTGATCCAGTGGTGATCAAGAGTGATCATCAAGAGTGGTAGCGGTCATGACGGAAAAGATCTCAGTTTCGTCATTTTGTCAAGTGGATTGAACGGGTGCCAACGTGAAGAAAATCATAAAAAGTGGTAGATTAGGAAACGAAAACGTTTCGTAATTGCCGATGGCGCCCTTGGCTCTGCTCCCCGATGCGGACCTCGTGCGTTCGTATTTGCGAGACATCGGCCGAGTGCCGTTGTTGAGTCATCAGCAGGAGATCACGCTGGGCCGTCAGGTGCAGGAGCTGATGGATCTCGAGGCGTTGGAAGCGGAATTAAAGGATCAGCGTGGCGAAGACCAGGTGGCCCGAGAAGAAGTGGCCAAAGCGGCTGGTGTGAGTGCAGCGCAACTCAAGCGCAAGCTGCAGGCGGGCCGGCGCGCCAAAGAGCGGATGGTGGCTGCCAATTTGCGCTTGGTGGTGAGCGTCGCCAAGAAATACACCAAGCGGAACATGGAACTGCTGGATTTAATCCAGGAGGGAACGATTGGTTTGGTGCGTGGTGTGGAGAAATTTGATCCCACCCGGGGCTACAAATTCAGCACCTATGCGTATTGGTGGATCCGTCAGGGCATCACCCGTGCGATTGCGGAGAAGAGCCGAACGATTCGCTTGCCGATTCACATCACCGAGATGTTGAACAAGCTGAAAAAAGGCCAGCGGGAGCTAAGCCAAGAGCTGGGCCGCACCCCCTCGGTAACGGAATTGGCCTCGTTTGTGGAGCTTCCAGAAGAGGAAGTGAAGGATTTGATGTGCCGTGCCCGCCAGCCTGTGAGCTTGGAGATGAAGGTGGGAGATGGCGATGACACCGAACTGCTGGAGCTGCTGGCCGGTGATGGTGAGCTGCCGTCTGAACAGGTGGAAGGCGAATGCTTGAAGGGAGATCTGCGTGATCTGCTGAGCCAGCTGCCTGAATTGCAGGGAAAAGTGTTGCGAATGCGCTACGGGATGGACGGGGAAGAGCCGATGAGCCTCACGGGCATTGCCAAATCCATGAAGATGAGTCGAGACCGCACGCGCAGGCTCGAACGTGAAGGCCTAGAGATGTTGCGCCGAGGTGATGAACAACTCCAGGCCTATGTGCTTGTTTAAGCCTGAATTCAGAAGAATTCGTCGAAGTTGTCGAAATCAACGGCTTTGAAATTGCCAGACTCCACTTGAGTCATTAATCGCTCCAATTGCACCCATAACGCTCCACCCGTGAGAAGGGAAAGCAGCATGGCAACCAGGTATCCAGCCCCAGACGCGAAGCCAAACACTTGAAGTGACCCTCCGATGAACAGGGTGATGCCGAGCAGGGTTCCGGCATAACTCATCGTGACTTCTGCCGTCCCAAGGGGCAAAAGGGCGAGCCGATCTTGCTTCCATCCGTCTAAGCGAATCTGGATCAGACGCGCAAAGGTGAGCCCGCACAACACGCCAATGGCTAGCCCCAGCCCCGCCACGAGATAGGGCGGCTGGCTCATCGGAGCGTATTCCAGCAATATTTCACTGGGATCGAGATCACCAAAGAAATCACTGAGTGCATCGAGGTCGGCTTGGTCTAACTCGATGGGCATGAGGTCAGGGGCTAATCCCATAACAGTGAGGTTGAGAGTGTGAGGTGAAAGCGTTGGGGGGACCCTAAGCGGCAGCTAGTGGATTCAGTTGTTGGAGCATGCGCCCTGCAATGCGACGCGGGCTGAAGGTGCGTCCAAGCAGGGAGGTCAGGGATCTGATGTCTGCTGTGCTGAGGCGATCGTCACGCACGAGGGTGAGCAGCAGCCGTCTGCGCAGGTCGGCGCCATCCTTGCTCAGCAGTAAGCGCAAACCGGCTCCCGCAACTGGGATGAGCTCAGCACCCGGTGTGGGTGCATCGCTTCCCACAACGTCGAGGAGGCTTTCCAGTCGTTCGAGGCGTAGGTGGCCCTCGGAATCAAACAAGACCTCCAAAAGCTTTTCGCGCATTTCTTTGGTGTCTCCCGCCAAGAGTCGCTTCGCCACGTAGGGGTAGGCCACGGCAATGATTTTGAAATCTGGGTCTAGACGCAGGGCAAGACCCTCCTGACTCACAACGGCGCGGATGATCAGAGCAAAGCGTGCTGGCACGCGGAATGGATAGTCGTACATCAATTCCGAAAAGCGATCGGTAATCGCCTTGAAATTGAAGGTGCCAACGGAGTCGCCCAGGCTTCCCCCCAACACTTCTCTCAGCGGAGGAATGATCGACTCCAGGTCGGCATTGGGTGCCAAGAATCCCAGCTGTTGGAAATCCTTAGCGAGCGCTGAAAAGTCCTTATTGATCAGGTGAACCACGGCACCAGTGAGCGTTAAGCGGTCGGCATCACTGATGGAATCCATCATTCCGAAATCAACGTAGGCCACATGGCCGAGATCCCCTGTTTGTCCACTCAGGGCAAACAGATTGCCCGGATGAGGATCAGCGTGGAAGTATCCATATTCGAGCAGTTGCTGGAGGCCGCTAATCACCCCCGTGCGGATCAGGGCTGGGGGGTTGAGACGTTGAGATTTCAACTCCTGGCGATCTCTCATTTTTGTGCCATGAATCCAGGAGGTGGTGAGCACACGCCTGGCGGATAACAGGCGCTCAACCTTTGGAATCGTGACGGCTGGATTATCAGCAAACAGCGCAGAAAATCGTTCGGCATTGTCGGCTTCGCAGTAGTAATCGATTTCTTCAAACAAGCTGCGACCAAATTCATCGATGATCTCTCCCAATCCGAAGCCCAAGTTGAGAGGCAGGAAAGGTGCTCCGATCACGCCCAAGGTGCGAATCAGCACCATGTCGCGACGCAAAATAAACGCAAGATTGGGCCGTTGAACCTTCACGGCAACCCAGTGCTGACCATGCAAACGCGCCTTGTAGACCTGCCCCAGGCTGGCGGCAGCAACAGGGACGCCTGGAAAGTCTTCGAAGAGTTGCTCCACCGGAGCGCCTAGCTCCTCTTCAATGGTTTGCAGGGCGATCGCATGGTTGAAAGGGGGGAGATCGTCCTGAAGCTTGGTGAGTTCATCGAGCCAATCGCGTCGGATCAGATCAGGCCGTGTGGACAGGGCTTGCCCCACTTTGATGAAACAAGGCCCCAGATTGGTGAGGGTGCGAAGCAGGGTTCTGGCCAGTTTTCGCTGCACCTCGGCGTCCTTGCTTCTGCCGCGAAGCAGCAAGCTGACGACCAACCCCGTGAGTGCCCAGATGATTTGGAGCACCCGCGGCAAATAGATCCAGGGTCGGAGTAAGAGCCAGCGCGCATCCTTGCCAGGGGCGTAACGCATGCGTTGTTCAGAAGCGTCTTTAGGCGGGGTGTTGTTGGCCAGACTGATTCGCTCTGCCATATCCAACACACTTCGAATCTTTAGAGCGTGAATCTTAGGCAGATCGTTCCTTCAACTCGTTTCATGGGCGATTGAATGGCCATCGTTGTCGTGTTGTTGTCTTTTCGTTCCATCGCTTTCTGGGCGACCCTGCCCCTTGTGGCTGGACTGAAGAAGCGCAGGCCCTTATGCACTCCTTAATTCCGTTATTGCGGCCTGATCGTCGGCAGCCTCTGCACTTGCCAGTGCATGGTCGGGGCAGAGCCTTGCCGCCCGCTTTGAAGCGTTTGCTGCGGCAGGCACCCGGTAGTTGGGACCTCCCAGAACTTCCAGAGATTGGTGGCCCCCTTGAGAGCGAAGGGGCTGTGGCTGAATCGCAAGCACAACTGGCTTCCCTCTTGGGTGTTGAGGGTTGTTGGTTTGGTGTGAACGGAGCCACCGGTTTGCTTCAAGCAGCGCTTTCGGCCTTAGCAGGACCTGGGCAGGCGGTGTTGTTGCCGCGCAATGCGCATCGCAGCTTGATTGCTGCCTGTGTGATGGGAGGGATCCGGCCTGTGTTTTTACCCGTTCCTTTCCTGTCGGATCGTGGACATCCCGGTGCGATGTCTGAGCCATGCCTGGAGCAAGCGCTCATGGCTTTGCCTTCCATCCCCGAGGCGATCGTGGCTGCCGTGTTGGTGCATCCCACGTATCACGGGTATGCGTCCGACCCCACGCCGTTGATCGCAGCCCTGCATCGGCGCGGCTTGCCCGTGCTGGTGGATGAGGCGCATGGCACCCACTTCGCTTTCTCTGGCGGGGAGGACCTCCCGCGCTCCTCCCTGCATGCGGGCGCTGACCTCGTCGTGCATTCCCTGCATAAATCAGCGCCTGGTCTCGGGCAGACAGCCGTGCTTTGGCTGCAAGGAATGCGTGTCAGCTCTGAAGCCGTGCAAGCGTCGTTGCTCAGGTTTCAGACCAGCAGCCCCAGTGCCTTGTTGTTGGCTTCCTGTGAGGCAACGTTGCATTGGATGCTGACCTCAGCATGGGAGCGTTTGCTGCAGCGAAGGTTGCAGGAAGCGCATCAAATCGCCGCTCGCCTTCGTGCTGCAGGACTGCCCTTGGGCAGCAGTGATGACCCCTTGCGTTTGATTTTGGTGACGGCAGAGCAGGGAATGAGCGGTTTGGATGCCGATGCCTGGTTCATGCAGCGGGGATTGATCGCCGAGCTCCCAGAACCTTTGTGTTTGACCTTTTGCCTTGGCTTGGCGTCTCAGCGTGGGTTGGCTCAACGCATGCAACAGCTTTGGCGGAAGCTCCAGCTGTCCCAACCCTGTTCTGGGCGCTTGGAGCCGTTGCTTGTGCCGCCTCTGGAGACCAGTTCAACGCCTGAACTGCTTCCAGCGCTTGCCGTTCGGGCCCAAGCCTGTGAGCTGTCTCTTCAGGACAGTGGTGGGCGCATTGCCGCCGAGATGATTTGTCCCTATCCGCCAGGGATTCCATTGCTGATCCCTGGAGAAAGAATTGAATCGGATCGGTTGGAGTGGTTATTGAGTCAGCACCGGAGATGGCCGGAACTGGTGCCCGGTAAGGTGAAAGTTCTGGCTGAAGAGCCGCAGGTGCAACTGGGGTGATTTCAGAAGGAGCAAGCAGCAGCAAAGGCAAAACCAAGACGGGTTTTGATCGCAAGCGCTTGCTCAGTGGACTGCTGGCTGGCGCTTTTGGGTTGCTGGTGGTGGGACTTGGCGGCTGGTGGTTCACGCTCGCGTTGGGGGTGATCGTGCATCTGGGCTTGTTGGAATTTTTCCGAATGGCCCAGTTCAAAGGCATGAGGCCCGCCACGAAAACCACGCTTGTGGCATGTCAGCTCTTGCTTTTGAGCACGCAGTGGGCCAATTCAGGAGGTCTTCCGGCTCTTTTGCCTGATGCCGTGCTGCCCTTATCGGGTGCAGCCATTTGTGGTTGGTTGCTCTTGCAGCCGGTTACAGGATCGATTGCGGACATCGCCGCTTCCATTTTTGGTTTGTTTTATCTCGGCTTTCTTCCAAGCCATTGGTTGAGACTTCGCAACTTGACTGATTTTGAAGTTGCCCCCATTTTGCAACGGTTAAGCATTGATAATTCCTGGCTTTCATCGGGCTTATTAATCACTCTGGCTGCCTGTTTGATGGTGGTTGCGAGTGATATTGGCTCCTACATGATTGGTCGTCGATTCGGACGCCATCCCCTGTCTCCAATCTCTCCGTCAAAGACGATTGAGGGGGCGATCGGAGGAGCCTTGTGCTCTGTTGTGGTGGGGGCTTTGATGGCAAGCCTGATGGGCTGGAGCCTGGGGTGGCTAAGTGGTGGTTTGCTTGGAGCGCTGGTGGCGTTATTTGCTCTTGTCGGTGATCTGACCGAGTCGATGATGAAACGCGATGCAGGAGTGAAAGACTCGGGAGATGCTCTTCCAGGTCATGGGGGGATTCTGGATCGGATTGATAGTTATTTGTTCACCCCAGCGGTGGTGTACTACGCCTTGATTTTGATCATGCCTTTGCTCGGCAACTAGCGCTTCAAAATTGCAGGTCACGGAATGATCAAGGACTGATCAGGGACTGACAGTGGCCTTCCCTTGAAGGATTAATTGACCTGCTTTGAGGTTGGCCTTGTCAATGTGAATGCCGGGATCCATGGGCAATAAAAACGATTTTCCTGTCTCGAGCTGGGTGATTTGAATGGTGCCCTCCGCGGCCTGAAGACCAAACCGAGCGCGAACAGGATCTTGGGTTGCAATTACGGCTGCCTGCAATTCCAGCAAGTCGTCGTCAATGCTCAAGGTTTGCAGAGGTGTGAGCCCCATCAATTGCTCACTGATGAGATCTCCTAACCACCTCCAACGATCACTGGCGAGGGCACGGTTGAGATCGGCTCCGCTGAGGACCACCTCTCCATCAATGGTGAAGGGGTGGGAAAGCTGAATCGGTTGGCCAGGATTGGAGGGATTGATGTGGGCTTGAAGGGCACCGGATTTGAGCTCAGCCCGCAGAAGGGGGAGTTTCTGAAAACTCACTTTGCGGGCGGTTAAGGACACACCTTCCAGCTTGCCGCGCAGAAGTTGCAAAGCTGATCCTTGGAGATTCAGCTTCAACTCACCGACGTCATCGCATTGACCTCGGATCCAAATTTGCAGACCATTGGACAGCAGCTGTAGCAGCGGGCCAGAGCTATTTGCGTTCATGGCAATCATTCTGATGCTTGCCAGCGTTTCGCCACCAACTCCGGTTGATCGAGATGGGGAAGATGCCCGCAATTGGCAACCGATTCAAGCTTGTCTCCCAATAATTCCTGAGCGGAACGTTTTTGAGGAGCGCGCAGGATTCGATCCTGTTCACCCCAGAGCACATGCAGGGGCTGAGGGGGAAGGGGGTCACCACACCCGGCAAACCCTCCGCTGCGGGCGAAGGCCGCTAAGGAACGGGCCCACCCAGGCACCTTGAGATGCAGGGATGCAATCTCAATTTCTGGCTCTCCAACGTTGCTGTCGGGATCGGCGAAGGCTTGTCTGCATAAACCGCGTCTCACGCCAGGTCTGCCTAGAAACCAAACCCCTAGTTGGTCCAGCACCGGTGGCAGGGGCATCGGTTTGCCGTCGAGTCCTGCTGGAGCAAGAAGCAGCAAGCGATCGATGCGTTCGGGGTGGCGCCGCGCCAGTTCCATCGCGACAGATCCACCCATCGATGCTCCGATCACACCGATGGTTTCGTCTGTTGGCAGGGTGTCGAGCAGGGCATCGAGATGGTTGAGCACCAGCTCAGGTCCGTAGCTGATTTGTTCTGGCCTTGGACAGAACCCGAAACCGAACAGATCGGGAATGATCAGCGTGTTGGTGGTTTTGAGCAGGGGCACCAGACGTCGGAATTCCAGATTGGAACTATCAAATCCGTGCAGTAACAACACCGGTGGCCCACTGCCCACAGTCACCACTGGGTAGTGGTCTGCCTCCCCATCGGTGCAGGCAAGTTTCAACCACTCCAAGCCCTGGAGCTGTTCACGGGCCAGAGGATCGAGAAGGGTGGATGCAGCGTTCTCGAGAATGCGCCTGTTGGTCAAGCTTCGGTCTCCAGCGAGGTGCTGAAGGAGCGACTGTCTGCGTCGGTGCTCACGAGAGCTTCCAGCAGATCGGTCTCAGTGACGTCGAAGGGGAGATGGTGAAGGTCGGAGCCTGGCCGGCAGGCGAAGCTGCAAATAGCGCGCAATTCATGCAACCCAGCTTCTCCAAGTCCAAGATCTTGGAGCGTGACCGGGACACCCAGCTCTTGAAGCAGAGGCAAAAGTTGACGACGGGATTGGGCGGCTAATTGATTGCCGCCAAGACGCTCTTCTAGCCGGAGCTGCACAAGAATGCCGAAGCCCACTTTTTCTCCGTGCAACTTGCTGTGACAGGCATGCAATTGCGTTAAGCCGTTATGGACCGCATGGGCAGCAACCGTTCTGCATTGCGCACCTCCAAGGCCACCAATCACCCCGGCGGTGAGACCACAGGCTTCAGCCACCCGAACCCAGGCTTCACTCTCCGGTTGAGCCATCGCCTCGCGGGCATCAATCAAAAGTTGATCGCGAAGCACCCGGGCCATCTGTACGGCCTGTTGGATGATTCCGTCCGTGCTGGATCCGCTTCCTACAGAGGCCTCGTACCACTTGGCGAGGGCGTCGGCGATGCCACTGGCCAAGGTTTGATTCGGGGCTTGGCGAACCAGGCCGTGATCAAAAATCAAAAGATCTGGGCAAGCGGCGAGTGCCTCGTCGGCAATAAAGGCTCCATCGGGGGAATAGATGTTGGCAAGCGCTGTCCACCCGGCGCAGGTCGCGGCACTGAGCGGCACCGTGATGCATGGAAGTTTGAGTCGATGGGCCAGGAGTTTTCCTGCGTCTAAAACCTTTCCTCCACCAGCTGCAATCACGGCGTCACAGGCTGTTGCCTGCAGTTGGGCCTGCAGGCGTGTGAGGTCGTCTTCGCAGCAGTCGAACTGGAGTTCGCTCTCCACAACGGCCAGATCACAGCCGATGAGATCGGCCTTTAATCGAGCACGAATGTCTTGGGTTGAGGGGCTGCGTCCGAGTAGGGCAGGTCGCTGACAGAGATCAGCAATAGCGGGGAGACCTTGTTGCCAGGCTTGCTCTCCCCGGATCACCCGGGAAGGAGCAATGGCATGGGTATGGCAAACCAACGACGTGGTCATGCTTGCCTCAAACCCCAGCGTTGGCCAGTTGAGGTGTCACTGGGGTGGTGGTGTTGAGGTGTCGAACAACCACTTTTTTGTCGTGGTCGATGTCCACTTCAGCGGAATCCCCTTCCTTGATGCGCCCGGTGAGGACTTCCTCCGCCAGGCTGTCTTCGAGAAGACGCATCACGGCACGACGCAAAGGTCTTGCGCCGTAAGCAGGGTTGTAACCCTCCTCCACAAGCCGCTCTTTGAAAGCATTGGACACCGTCAAGGTGATTCCCTTGTCGCCAATACGAGCGAAGACCTCTTTCAGCATGATTTCAGCAATGTCTTTCACCTCCTCACGGTTGAGTTGACGGAAGACAATGATTTCATCAAGACGGTTAAGGAATTCAGGGCGGAAATACTGCTTCAGTTCCTCATTTACAAGAGATTTGATTCTGTTGTATTGATTCTCTTCGGCATTTTCACCAGAGAATTCGAAACCTAAACCACCACCACCTTTTTCAATCACTTTCGAACCGATGTTCGAAGTCATGATGATCAAGGTGTTTTTGAAATCAACGGTCCTTCCTTTGGAATCGGTCAGACGACCATCTTCGAGAAGTTGCAGAAGCAAGTTGAAGACATCGGGATGGGCCTTCTCAATCTCGTCAAAGAGAACAACGGTGTAGGGACGACGGCGAACCGCTTCGGTGAGCTGTCCTCCTTCGTTAAATCCCACATATCCAGGAGGTGAACCGATCAATTTGCTGACCGTGTGCCTCTCCATGAATTCCGACATGTCGAGACGGATCATCGCTTCTTCGCTACCGAAGAAATAGGCGGCGAGAGCCTTGGTGAGCTCGGTTTTACCAACGCCGGTGGGGCCAGAGAAAATGAAGCTGGCAATCGGACGATTGGGGTTTTTCAGGCCAACGCGTGCCCGCCGAATCGCCTTGGAAACCGCTTTCACCGCCTCATCTTGTCCAATCAAACGCTTATGGAGCGTTTCCTCCATGTTCAACAATTTGACGGACTCGCTCTCGGTGAGCTTCTGAACGGGGACTCCAGTCCAGGAGGCCACGATGTGAGCGATATCTTCCTCGTCCACAATCGGAGTGGTGAGGAGTTGAGGTTGGGCTGTTGATCCTTCCGCTGAATCGGAGGACAGAGCCTCTCCCACCGCACCCTCGCTGGTTTGGCCGGCATCCCCGCTGTTAACAGGGGACTCTTCTCGGCTGCTTTGCAGCAGCGTGCGGATCTTTTCACGCAACTCAACTTCTTTGTCGCGGAGTTCTCCTGCGCGACCGAAGTCTTGATCGCGAACAGCATCCTCTTTTTCCTTCTGGACAGCGCGGAGCTCTTTGTCCACTTCCTTGGCGGCAGGGGGAAGCTTGGAATTCAGCAAACGAACTCTGCTTCCAGCTTCATCAATGAGATCGATGGCCTTATCTGGAAGGAAACGATCGGAGATATAACGATCCCCCAAGGTTGCTGCTGCATCGAGGGCCGCGTCGGTGATTTTGAGGCGATGGTGCTGCTCGTAGCGCTCGCGCAGTCCCCTCAGAATTTCAATCGTGTCTGGGATGGAAGGTTCGCCCACGGTGACGGGCTGGAAGCGACGCTCCAGGGCCGCATCGCGCTCAATGTGTTTGCGGTATTCATCAAGGGTGGTGGCTCCGATGCATTGGAGTTCGCCACGAGCCAGTGCTGGCTTGAGGATGTTGGCGGCATCGATGGCACCTTCAGCCGCTCCAGCACCGATCAAGGTGTGAACCTCGTCGATCACCAAGATCACATTGCCGGCTGATTTGATCTCTTCCATGATCTTCTTGAGCCGCTCCTCAAATTCCCCTCGATATTTCGTGCCTGCAACGAGCAAGCCGATATCGAGTGTGAGAACGCGCTTCTCTTCAAGAATGTCTGGGATATCCCCCTGCTGAATTCTCTGAGCAAGGCCCTCAGCGATGGCCGTCTTGCCAACACCAGGTTCCCCAATAAGAACAGGGTTGTTTTTTGTGCGTCGGCCGAGGATCTGGATCACCCGGTCGATTTCTTTGTGACGTCCAACAACCGGATCCAGTTTGGATTCAGTTGCCAGTTGGGTGAGGTTGGTGCCGAATTCATCCAACGTTGGAGTTTTGGTGGACCCTTTGGCTCCGCCACCACCTCCGGCTCCCACTTCAGCTGTTTCGCCAAGCATGCGAATCACCTGAGTGCGCACCTTCGCCAGGTCGACTCCGAGGTTTTCGAGCACGCGTGCCGCAACCCCTTCGCCTTCGCGGATCAGGCCTAAGAGCAGGTGCTCGGTGCCGATGTAGTTGTGACCCAGCTGCCTCGCCTCTTCCAAGGAGAGTTCAAGGACGCGCTTGGCACGGGGAGTGAAAGGAATCTCAACGGCAACGAAGCCTGATCCCCTTCCAATGATTTTTTCAACTTCAACCCGAGCGTCCTTGAGGTTGACGCCCATCGACTTGAGCACTTTGGCGGCGACGCCAGTGCCCTCACCGATCAAACCCAACAAAATCTGCTCTGTTCCAACAAAGTTGTGGCCGAGGCGACGGGCCTCTTCCTGGGCCAGCATGATCACCTTGATGGCCTTCTCGGTAAACCGCTCGAACATCTTGAGGGCCGTTAATGGTGAAACCAAGCTATCAGGGATGAAGAGTTGTTGTGATCACTCTCGATACCAACTCAGATCCCAGTAGTGATTTGGGGTGAGCATCCCAAAAAGTGTTAATCAATGCAGAAATGTAGTGCGGGTTTCTGTTTGATCAGTGCGGTTATCCCTACCGATTGCGTGCTGAATTGATTCAATTCAGTTTGATGTCTGTTTGCAGCTCAAGGGACTGAATCAAGGCGTCCTTGCCGTTGCGGTAATAGCCGGCCCTGCGACCAATGGTGTGGAAGCCCAAAGCCCCGTAAAGAGCGAGGGCTCCATGGTTGTCTTCGGCCACATCAAGAAAGGCCTGCCTTGCCCCGGCGCTGCTGGCGTCCATGAGCAGCTGTTTCAAAACAGTTCGGCCCAGTCCCTGGCGCCGATGCTCAGGATCAACGGCAACCACGGTGATTTGGAGCTCATCGAGGACAACCCAGCCGCAGGCCACTGCAGACACATTGTCTGAGCCCTCGGCAATTCCGACACAAATGCGCTTGGGATCGGAGAGTTCACGCTCCCAATGGTCGGCATTCCAAAGGCCATTGAGCGCTCGGGCATCGAGTTTCAGGCAGGCCAAAGCATGCGTTGGATTGAGCCTGATTGTTTTGGGAGTCAGGGTTGAGAAGCGTCGCTTCTTACATTGCCCTGATTGCCTGCCCCTGACGAAGCCATGGCCACCCCTTATGAATCCGGCTGTGATCCCGTCAGCCCCAATCGAAATCTCGCTCCCGTCTCGGCTGAGCTTGATGATCAGGGCCGTCTGATGGTGGGGGGCTGCCGTCTGAGCGAACTCGCAGAGCGATACGGAACCCCGCTTTACGTCCTTGATGAGCAGAGCATTCGCGCTTCGGCTCAGGAATACCGCGAAGCCCTAAAGCGTCATTACCCCGGCGATTCCCTTGCCGTGTATGCATCAAAAGCCCATAGCTCCTTGGCCTTAACCGGACTCGTGGCCTCAGAAGGGCTGGGTCTTGATGCCGTTTCAGCTGGAGAGTTGCTCACAGCACTCGATGGAGGGATGCCGCCAGAACGCATGGTGCTGCATGGCAATAACAAGTCGGTGGAGGAGCTCGCCCTTGCCTACAGCCATGGCGTGATGGTGGTGGCTGATAACCAGCACGATCTGGATTGCCTCGCTGAGCTCGTTCCTAAGGGTGGAGCACCGGTTCGCTTGATGTTGCGTTTCACGCCGGGCATCGAATGCCACACCCATGAGTACATCCGTACGGGACATTTAGACAGCAAATTTGGGTTTGATCCCGACCAGTTGCAGCCCGTGCTGACAGCGTTGGCCGGGTGTGCTTGGGCCCGTGTGGAAGGCCTACACGCGCACATTGGCTCGCAGATTTTTGAACTGGATCCGCATCGGGATTTGGCGGCTGTGATGGCAGATGCCCTCAAGTTGGCCCGTGAGCTCGGACATCCAGTGCGTGATCTCAATGTCGGCGGGGGGCTGGGAATTCGCTACGTCGAATCCGACGATCCACCGTCGATTGATGCCTGGGTCAAGGTGGTGGCTGAAGCCGTGACCTTGGCCTGCAGGGAGCGTGGTCTTGAGCTGCCGCGCTTGATGTGCGAGCCGGGTCGGTCTCTGGTGGCATCCAGTGGGGTGACGGTGTACACCGTGGGCGCACGCAAGGTGGTTCCTGGCATTCGCACCTATGTCTCCGTTGACGGTGGGATGAGCGACAACCCGCGTCCGATCACTTACCAGTCGCTCTATACGGCCTGTCTTGCTGATCGTCCCCTGGCAACGGCAGACGAAACGATCACCTTGGCCGGAAAGCACTGTGAATCCGGTGACGTGTTGCTCAAGGATCTGCCGTTTCCGACTTGCCGCAGTGGGGAGGTGCTCGTGGTTCTGGCGACGGGTGCCTACAACCTCTCGATGAGCTCGAACTACAACCGGATTCCAAGACCCGCGGCCGTGCTGGTGCATCAAGGCGAGGCGGAGCTGATTCAGCGGCGAGAACAGCCAGAGGATCTGCTTCGTTATGACCTGATGCCAGATCGCCTGCGCTCGTTAAAGTGAGCTGAACGTATGAGGGGTGCATAAACGGAATGGCGGTGTTGCAACTTCGCCTGCTGATCGACGTTTTCTGCGCCTCTGCTCTTGGTTTTCTTCTCTTTACGAGGGTCAACGAGCAGCGAACCCTTTGGCTGTTAAGGGGGTACCTGTTTCTTGTTGCTCTCGCTTGGTTCGTTAAACGGTTTTTCAATCTTCCGCTCACATCGACGTTGGTCGATGCCTTGGTTCTTGCCTGCTCGCTTTCTTTGGCCATCCTTTGGCAAGGGGAATTGCGCCGGCTGATGGAGCTTCTCGGCACCGGAAGGCTTGCCGTTTTGTTGGGGAATCCGCAAAGCAAGCTCAGAGCGACCGCCAGCACCGTTGCCCAACTCACGGATGCGGCTGGCCGGCTGTCCAAATCGCGCCGTGGTGCCTTGATCGTGGTGGATTTGGGTAGTGATTTGCGCCCCGAGGATTTCCTGAATCCAGGGGTGACCGTCGATGCTCAATTGAGCAGTGAACTCCTTCTCAACCTGTTTGCTTCTGACACCCCTCTCCATGACGGTGCTGTGGTGCTGAAGGGAAATCGCATTATTTCCGCTGGCGTGATCTTGCCGCTGTCGCGGCAAGGGATTAGCCGCTACGGCACCCGACACCTCGCGGCCTTAGGCATCACGGAACGCTTTGACCGCTGCATCTGCGTTGTGGTTTCGGAAGAAACAGGCACGCTGTCGCTCGCGAATCAGGGCAAGCTCGAACGTCCGATCACGAGTTCGCGTCTTCAGGATCTCTTGACCGAATTGATGGCGGCTCCCGTGACTTCAACGCCAGCGAAAACCGGGTCTTCACGTAGCGTGAAAAGTGCTTCCCAGGACTCATCGCCTTGAGTCAACGCTTGGTCACTAGTTCAGATGACGCTCGGATTGAGGTTTGTCCTGCCGAGATCAATCCTCAGCGTTTGCCGGCCCATGTAGCAGTGATCATGGATGGCAATGGACGCTGGGCCCAATCAAGGGGTTTGCCGCGGGTGATGGGGCATCGGGCAGGTGTTGAGGCTCTGAAAGCCACCTTGCGTCGCTGTAGCGATTGGGGTGTGAAGGCTCTCACCGCCTACGCCTTCTCCACGGAGAACTGGTCTCGCCCTGGCGACGAGGTGAATTTTTTAATGACGCTGTTTGAGCGGGTGCTCGAACGGGAGCTTCAGGCCTTAGAGGCGGAGAGGGTGCGGATCCGTTTTCTTGGTGATCTTGAGCCCCTGCCTTCCCGTCTTCAGTCCTTGATTGAGGAGGCGACAAAGCGCACGGCGTCCAACGATGGAATTCATTTCAACGTTTGCACCAATTACGGCGGACGGCATGAGCTGGTGATTGCTGCCAGACGGCTGGCTCAACGGGCAGCCAGTGGGGAGCTTGACCCCGCTGAGATCGACGAGCAGACCCTCGCAGGCGAATTGTTCACCGCCGGTGAAATCGATCCCGATCTCTTGATTCGCACCAGTGGGGAACATCGAATCAGCAATTTTTTGTTGTGGCAGCTTGCCTATGCCGAAATCCATGTCACCGATGTCCTCTGGCCCGATTTCGATCGTGATGCCTTAGTGGGTGCGTTCGTGGATTACCAAAGCCGAACCCGTCGCTTTGGGGGGTTAGTGGTCTAATCGCCGATGCTCTGGGATCCTGAGGGTTCGAGGTTTTCTCTCAGGGTGATGACGGAAGCGGTTGAAGTGCGCCACGACTGGACGCGAAGCGAGATCGAAGCGCTTCTGGATCTTCCACTGATGGATTTGCTTTGGCGTGCTCAGGGGGTGCATCGTGCGTCCAACCCTGGATATCACGTTCAGTTGGCCTCGCTTTTGAGCGTCAAAACCGGAGGCTGTGAAGAAGACTGCGCCTACTGCCCTCAATCGATGCATCACAGCAGTGATGTCACGGGGCAGCCCGAATTGCAGGTTGCTTCTGTTTTAGAGCGTGCCAAAGCAGCCAAGCAGGCAGGTGCGGATCGATTTTGCATGGGCTGGGCTTGGCGTGAAATCCGCGAGGGTGCCCCCTTCGACGCCATGTTGAAGATGGTGAGTGGCGTGCGTGCCCTGGGGATGGAAGCCTGCGTGACCGCCGGAATGCTCACCGATGACCAGGCCCAACGCCTCGCTGAAGCGGGTTTAACGGCGTACAACCACAACCTCGATACCAGTCCTGAGCACTACGACAAAATCATCACCACCCGCACCTTTCAAGAACGTCTGGAGACGCTTGAGCGGGTGCGTCAAGCGGGTGTGACCCTTTGCTGCGGCGGCATTATTGGCATGGGGGAAACCGTGAAGGATCGAGCCTCCATGCTGGAGGTGCTGGCGTCGATCAACCCCCATCCAGAAAGCGTTCCGATCAACGCCTTGGTGGCAGTGGAGGGCACTCCGCTCGAAGAACTCCCTCCCATCGATCCGATCGAGCTCGTGCGCATGATTGCTGTCACGAGGATCCTGATGCCAAGCAGTCGGGTTCGTCTGAGCGCGGGTCGGGAACAGCTCAGCCAGGAGGCTCAGATTTTGTGTTTGCAGGCTGGTGCAGATTCGATTTTTTATGGTGAAACGCTGCTCACGACGGGAAACCCCGCTGTGGAGGCTGACCGTGCCCTGCTTCGTACGGCCGGAGTGCAGGCCAACTGGCACTCCCCTGCGGCTGCCTGATGGAACCGGCAATGGGAGCTGATGGAGTCCAGAGCGATCTGTTGGTGGCGGCGTTTTACGCCTTTACCCCGTTGGCTGAGGCGGATCAACAGGAGCTCCTCAGCGCCCTTCCCCCCCTGGCTCAGGCCGAAGCCGTTCTCGGGTCAGTGCTGATTGCTGCTGAAGGCGTGAACGGCACGGTGTGCGGTCCTTCGCTGGGAGTGGAGCGATTGCTCGCTCTTCTACGCAGCGAACTTCGGCTGGGTGATGCCCATTACGAGTGTTTGGAGGTGAAGCGCAGCTGGAATCCGGATCAAGTGTTTCGACGCTTTAAGGCCAGGAGCAAGCGCGAAATCGTCACCCTTGGCCAGCCCCAAGTGGACCCTCGCGACAGTGTGGGCACGTACGTGGACCCTCAAGACTGGAATGCCTTGATCGATGATCCCAACACGTTGGTGATCGATGCGCGCAACACCTACGAGGTGGCGATCGGTAGTTTTGCCGGGGCCCTGAATCCGCAAACGGAGAGTTTCAGAGACTTCCCCCACTGGGTGGATCAAGAGCTTCGTCCCCGTGTGGAGCGAGAGGGACCTCAGCGGATTGCGATGTTTTGCACGGGAGGAATCCGATGTGAAAAGGCCAGCAGTTTTCTGCAGCAGCAGGGATTCGGCGAAGTTCATCATTTGCGCGGGGGCATTCTTCGCTATCTCGAAGAGGTTCCTGAGCAGAACAGCCGTTGGCAAGGGGAGTGTTTCGTGTTTGACCAACGCGTTGCGCTCAACCACCAGTTGGAACGGGGCGACTACTGCCTTTGCCATGCTTGCGGCCTGCCGGTTTCCTCTGAGCAGCAGACCCTGCCGAGTTACATCAAGGGCGTGCAGTGTTTGCATTGCATCGATCAATTCACAGAGGCCGATCGCCGCAGATTTGCGATGCGCCAACAACAGATCGACCAGCTTCAGGCCTAGTGCTTCAGTAGCCCTGACTTGCTTTCAGGCTTCACTTGCTGCCCATCCTTTACAGCTTTCGCCGTTGTCCCTACGCGATGCGTGCTCGCTGGGCCCTGCTCCAGGCAGGGCTCTTGGTGCAGTGGCGTGAGATTGAGCTCAAAGCCAAGCCTGCAGCGATGCTGGAGGTCTCGGCGAAGGGCACGGTTCCTGTGCTGGTCCTCCCGGATGGCAGCGTGATCGATGAGAGCTTGGCGATCATGCGCTGGGCTTTGCAGCAGGCCGATCCCCGAGGCGTGTTGGAGGGAGAGGGCTCGGACTTTTTGATCGAAGAAAATGATGGGCCGTTCAAGCATCATCTCGACCGTTTCAAATACACCGATCGCTATCCAGGAGCCTTAAAGGAGAACCATCGCCAGGCTGGTCTTGAGATCCTGCGCCGTTGGAGCGAACGCATCCGTCGGAACGGCTGGTTGCTGGCGGATCGGCTGGCTTTGGCGGATGCGGCCCTCTGGCCGTTTGTACGGCAATGGCGTCTGGCGGATGAAGCTGGATTTGATGCCGATCATCACTTGGCGCCATTGCGGGAGTGGCTCATGCGCTTTCTCGATGACCCGATGATGGAGCGGTTGATGCAACGGGCAGATCCTTGGTTGCCAGGCGCCATGCAACCGATTTTCCCGGCGGATGCCATTGCGATTCCCATCGATCAGCCGTTGTTTCATCTCGCCTTGGAATCCGATTGGAAGGCTGCGCTGCAGCACGGCGACTATCGCGTTTCAACCCGCGGACTTTCTCTTGAGCAGGTGGGATTCATTCATTTGTCTTGGCAAGAGCAGGTGCAAGCCACGTTTGATCGGTTTTATGCCGACGCTGGTGCCGTCCTATCGCTCAGAATCGATCCAAAGCTGGTGTCGGCCCCCCTGCGAGCAGATGCCATTCACACAGGCGTGCTTTTCCCGCATCTGTATGGCCCGCTTCCCATTGCCTCGGTGGTCGAGGTGAGTCCCTTCTCTTCCCTGCCCACGTGCTGATGCTCAATGACTTAGAAGCTCAGGCGCGCGAGCGCGGCTTGCTGTTGCGCCTCAAGGTGGGACGCCCCTTAGGGCTGTGGAGTTTGCGTCTGGTGGTGGCTGAACAGTTGGCTGGTGATCGCTTGCAACTTCAGGGCGAGATGAAAGCCTGGGCCTATGGCGCCAGCGCTGGATTGCAGCTCGATACGATGCGCGTTCGTCCCCAAGCTCCGGCCGGAACAGGCGATTTGATTTGGGCCGCCACCATGGCTTGGGCGTTGGAGTCCACCCCTTGCCGGAGGGCCAGGCTGTTGGCGATTCGCGATGCAGAGGGCCAACATCGGCGTTTGGTGCGCTATTTCCAACAGCGGGGCTTCCACACGGTGCGCGAGGTGGAAGCAGCTGTTTGGGATTTGCCTCTGCGCATGGTTTGGGGTGGTGCTGGTGCGCTGATGACGGCTGATTGTGCCCAGGTGCAGCAGCGAGCTGAGCAGCGCTGGACGGCTCAGTCGCCCGCCGCGTGATAGCTGCTGCGGACCAAAGGTCCACTGCGAACTTGAGAAAAACCAAGGTCGCTGGCGATGGCACCAAGCTCTGCAAATTCCGTGGGGTGCCAGTAACGCTCTACGGGGATATGGGCCAAGGAGGGCCGGAGGTACTGGCCGAGTGTGATGCGCTGACAATCCACACGGCGTAGATCTTTCAAGGTGTCGACGACTTCATCTTTGCTTTCACCCAAACCAAGCATCAGGCCACTTTTGGTGGGAATCGATGGGGCAAGCTCTCTGGCCGCGGCGAGTAGTCCAAGCGAGCGGATGTACGTCGCCCCACGGCGCACTTCGCCTTGGAGTCGTTTCACCGTCTCGAGATTGTGGTTGAAGCAAACGGGCTGTGCCTTCAGAACGCTGGCTAACCGTTGCCGTTGAGCTTGGAGGGCTTTGGTTTGATCGGCCACACCGCCCCAGAAGTCTGGGGTGAGCACTTCGATGGCGATCAAGGGGTTGCGGGCACGGATCGCCGCCATCGCGTTGGTGAACAAGCTGGCCCCATGGTCTTCAAGGTCATCGCGGGCTACGGCCGTGAGGACCACATAGCGCAGTCCCATGCGCAGCACGGCTTCCGCCACCCGTTCCCCTTCCTCAGGGTTCAGGGCTTCTGGTGATCGGCCTTTGTCGACTTGGCAGAACGCACAACTACGGGTGCAGATGGAGCCACCGAGCAAGAAGGTGGCGGTACCGGCTGCGTAACACTCCCCCCGGTTGGGGCAGCGGCCCTCCTCGCAGATCGTGTTGAGCCCGTTTTGTTTGACCAGGTTTTGCACCTCTTCAATCGCCGAGGCATTGCCGATCGGCCGTCTCAACCACTCGGGTAGGCGCTCACTGGGGCGGATTGCGCTGTAACGGCTCATGCTCGTTTTCATGACCGCATTTCTGGGGGGTTCATTCAACTGCTCGACGGCCTTCAAGCGCCCGACTCAAGGTGACGTCGTCGGCATATTCGAGTTCGCTTCCGACCGGAAGGCCGTAGGCGATTCGGCTGACGTCCGTAAATGGTTTGAGCAGGCGAGCCAGGTAAAGGCTGGTGGTGTCCCCTTCCACGCTTGGTGTGAGCGCCAGGATCACTTCTTTGATGTCGTCTGCTGCGACCCTGTTCACGAGGCTGCTGATTTGCAGCATTTCTGGACCAATGCCGTCCATCGGAGAGATCAGGCCGCCCAAAACGTGATAGTTGCCGGCATATTCTCTGGTGCGTTCCAGGGCAAGCAGATCCCTTGAATCGGCCACCACGCAAAGCAAGCCGATCGAGCGCTCTGGATTCCTGCAGATCTCACAGGTGGGTTCCGCACTGAGATGGAAACAGGTTTGGCATTGCCCCACCTGACTCCTTGCTGCCAATAGAGCATCAGCAAAACTATGGATCTGCTCTTCCGGTTGGCGAAGCAGATGGAGAGCCAGCCGTTGTGCGGTCCGTGGACCAATGCCAGGGAGACGTTCGAACTGGTCGATCAACCGGGCTAGCGGTCGGGTGAAGCCGCTCAGAACTCTTCTGCAAGTCTCTGAAATCTAGGCAGGGAGATCTCCGGGCAGAATGGGATGGATTCATGAACGATTCGATGCGCTTCCCTTCGCAAGTTCCGCTCCGATCGCTCCTCAGCGTCGTCTGTGTTTTATTGCTCACCGCCTGCAGTGGGGCTGGAGCTGGTCTTAATTCGTTCCAGAGCCCTGACGGCAGGTACGCCTTCCTCTATCCCACGGGTTGGACCCGTGTGGCGGTGACGGGAGGTCCCACCGTTGTCTTTCACGATTTGATCAACAGTGATGAGACGGTGAGCCTGGTGGTCTCGGATGTGGATGCTGATAACGATCTACAAACCCTTGGCAGTGCTGTTGCCGTTGGGGAACGGTTGCGCCGTGATGTGATCGCCCCAGATGGGAGTGGACGCAATGCCGAGTTGATCGAAGCGCGAGAACGGGAGTCCTCAGGTCATACGTTCTATGACCTCGAGTACGCCGTGCATCTTCAGGATCGTGACCGCCATGAGCTGGCCACCGTCGTTGTTGATCGGGGCCGTTTGTATACCCTTGCCACAAGCACGAATGAAAGCCGCTGGCCTCGCGTTAAAGACTTATTTGAGTCTGTGATTACATCGTTTACGTTGCTGATCTGATAGATGTCCTAGCCATGGAGGAGGGGCTGATCCTTGAACATTGTTGACACAAGATTAATGTTCTTAGACTTGCCCTCATCCATGGTTTTCAGGATGGACCTGCAGAAGAGATATTCCTTGTGGCTTTAATATCCCTCAGCAAGTTGAAAACGCGTTGGAATGGTCTTGATGACCATCGGCAGGTTGGGGTCTGTTTGGCAGGGATGGGGGGATTGTTCACAGCTTGGCTTTTGTTTTGGCCAGTCCCTACTCAAGTTGAAGGGAAAGGCGTTCTGATCTATCCAGATAATGCTGGCGTTTTGAATGCCAGGTCTGCTGGTCAAGTGCTTGATGTGGATGTGCGTGTCGGTGATCGCGTTGAGAAACAGCAGGTTCTCATGACGCTGTATTTGCCTGAGCTTGAACGGGAACTGGAGCAAGAAAAAGGGAATTTAAATCAGCTTCAAAAACAAAATATCGAGTTAAACCAGCGCGATGCATTGAGGATTGAGACTGCACGACAGGCTCTCGATACCACGCTCGCCAAACTCAAAGATGACGAGCGACGGCTGGGTGACCTCCAGAGCACGTTTGCGGGAAAGCTTCGCAACCTTGAATGGTTATCGCGTCGCGCGGTGGTCGCTCCCCTGTCCAATGAAGTGGTGTCAGCAGAGCAAGGACTGACCAGCACCAGTGTTGCCTTGGATGACCTCAAGATTCAAAGCAAACAGGCGCTGACGATGTTTCAGCAAATCAAACTAGATCTTGAGTCTGAGCAGCTCGATCGGACCTTTGTTATTGATGATCTGAAGCGCAAGATTCGCGTCAGTGAGGCGAAATTAGCCTTTGATGGCACGATTACAGCCCAGCGCGATGGCCGTGTGCTGGATCTGCAGGTGATTCCCGGTCAGACCATCAAAATGGGGGATCGTCTTGGCACGATTGGACGGGGTGATGAGGCCCGAGGTAACGGCCGCGATCTGATCGCTGTCGCCTACTTCCCCCCTGCTGATGCGCGTCGCTTACCCCTAGGGCTCCCCGTTGAAGTGGTCCCGCGCTGGAACCAAAGGGGGCGTTTTGGCGGCATTGAAGGGAAGGTAACGAGTGTGCTCACCTTGCCTGCAACCCAAGAAGATATCGCTACAACAACCGGTAATGCACAGCTGGCGAAAGACTTGGCCGGGGATGGCCCAGTGATGCGAGCTGAGATCAGTCTGCAGCGTCAATCCAACTCTGATGATGGATTCCTTTGGACGCTTTCTGATGGAAGTGGCGTCTTCCCGATTCGCGATGGTTTGACTGTGGACACCTTTGCTTATGTCGAATGGCGTTCACCGGTCACCTATGTCTTGCCGGGGCTTCGTTCGCTCACAGGCGGTTATCGCTCCTTGAGGATTGACCGCTTCTTTGACTTACCTTTTCTGCGCCAACCAGACACTCTTCCTTGATTCTGTTTCCACGATGTCATTGCGTCCACTCCTCAAACAAGAGATTCCTTGGTTAATCTCTGAATTGGTTTTATTGATCGTGCTTTTGAATGCTAATCCACCAGAATTATGGTTTTGGTTTGTCGTTTTTTTGGTGATTTTTGGATATCGAATTGAGCGCTGGTGGTCTTCAAAGTCTCAATAGCTAGGGCTGCTTTCAAGGAAAACGAAGCGTTAATTGGGTTAAGACGGGGTCGTTAGGATTCTTAGGCATGGGTAAGAGTTCACGCAGCATGCGTGCATAGGTGACATTCACATCCACAGTGGCGAATAATCGTCTCACCAAGGCATTCACGAGCTGTTCTTGGGTCATGGATAGGTCCACTTCATCGCTCAGTCCGGTCTGGTAGCGCAGTTGTGTGTCGCGGAAGGCCTCTTTGCTGGCACCAACCGCTCGTCTGGCTGACACTAATTTCGCCAAACTTGCTTCATGATTTAAAAACGCTCGCTCGAGTCGTAAGCGAATCGCGTTTCGGGTCTTCGCATATTGTTCGGCGGCTGCTTGCTCTTGAAGTTGCAGTGCCTTCACTCTGTTTGAGGTTCCACCGGCATCAAAGATCATCCAATGGAAGGCCAGCCCCACCGACCATTCGTAACCGCTGACTTGCTCGAGTGGAAGAAACGTGCCGCCGCAGCATCCACCTCCGATTGGCGAAATATTGAAGGTGCGTTCTACGGCGCCCAGGCCACCGGCTGCTGCAAAGAGGCTGAGGCGCGGGAGTAGCTGGGCAGCCGCCTCATCTTGACGACGCATCAGTGCCTGTTGTGTGGCGAGAATCGCTGTGAGCTCTGGATTGTCGTCATAAGCCGCCAACACCGTTTTTTCTAGGTTTAAGGGCCATCGTGGTTGGAGCGTGATCGGGTCGCTGGCACTGGGGGTGATCTCACTCGACAGGTTGAGAACGGTCCAAAGGTCACGGCGGGCGACCGCACGATCAGCCATCGCTTGGATCAAGCTTTCTTCGTCCAAAGCGAGAAGGCTGCTCCGTCTGAGCAGATCCACTCTTGGAACAAGACCAGCTTGTTTGAGATTAAGAGTGTCTTCTAAAACGACAAGATCGGTGCGAACGATCGCATCGCGAATGCGCACAAGTTGCTCAGCACGTTGAAGGTTGTAATAGGCCTCACTCACTTCAAGCTGAATCGCTCTTAACTGGTTGGCATAGAGATTTTCTTGTTGCCTAAGACGGGCTTGTGCGGCTTGAACTCTGGGAGTTCGCGCAAAATTAATGATGTCGTAATCGACTTGAAGCCCCGCATCGGCGGAGACCCCATTGGATACCAACCCGATGCCCCCCCCGGGTGGCTGGTAAAAGGGTCCAGCACTGACTCCACTGATGTCTTTCCCATTCTTGGTCAGCGCAAAATTGGGAGTCTGATCTTTTTGATTAAAGAGCGATCCCAGTCCGTAGGTGTTGTTGCCGTAGGGGGTGTAGGTGGTTGTTCCGCTTTGAAATCCATCCAGATTGGCGAACACACTGATCGTTGGCCAATAGCGACTTGATTCGGATGCAATGGTGGCGGCCTGCGCCTCGATTAAATCTCGCTGAGCGCCTAGGGAAGGGTTGTTGCGGAAGGCCGTCGTGACAGCCTTTTCAAGAGTGAGAGAAAGGACGCGTGTTTGGCGGTCAGTGGATGAAGGAAGGCGAAGAAGTGGATCAGGCTGCGCGTCTTGTTCTGTCAGCACACCGGAGGGGGGAGCATTGACATCGATCAGCCGTTGGGGGATTTCCAGGGTTCGGAGATCGTCACTGCTCTCGATCGCTGGTGCTGGACCGGTCAACGTGTCAATAGCGTTGACCTGGGTATTCAGTCGTTCCCAGTTTTTCTCAAGTTGTTCTGTTGTGTCGTCTCGATCAAGAGGAGCCGCAATGGTCTGAGCGGCGACGGGCGCGAAGGTGCTGCAAATCAATCCGAGCGCGGATAGGTAACGGCTGAGGACCAGATCACATCGGGAGGAATTCAACACGTGCTTCGGATGACGGCTCCTAAAGCCACTTTTGGGTATGTTCACGCACTTTGGTCAGCAGTGACAGGTGTGCATGGCACAAGTTGGTTGAGTTTGACCGTTCGCGATCCATCGCCATCATGACCATGAGACTGTTTGCAAGCTGAACGAGGCTGCAGCAATGCATCGCCAATTCCTTCCATAGACTTTTTCCCTTGAGGGATTAATGCATGGGAGGAAGCTTCGCCTTTTTGGATCAACTTTTTGGGTAAGACTCTCGGTCAGTTTGGATGGATCTTTGGGATGCTTATTAATTGGGATTGATTGAATCTTTTACCTGTAACTTGTTTGAGATGGCTGTCATGGATGGAATCGATACCGCTTCGATGATGGCCGATCGAATGTAGTCAATCAAGGTAACTCTTAGGATGATTTGTCTGAATCGTTGCTTGCTGATCTGGCTGTGTTCAGTGGCTAGGTGGTCGTGGGTGGTTTGTTCGAGCCATTGGCCATAATCACAAGAAAGATTCTTGATCTTAAGCATCGCCTGAGGATTTAATTTTTGATAGCTAATTGTTTTTGCGCTTCTGAGCTCGCTGCTGATCGTTAGGATCTGCTTGCAGAGTATGTCTAATAATTCCGCTTCCTTTTGGTGAAGTTGCTTGATTTTTTCAGGCTTCTGAATGGGCGCACTCAGGCTTCTTATCGCCCATAGGGAGGTGAGTAGTTGTGAAGCTAGAAGGTCGATGCTGCTCCATAGTTCATGCAACGGATGCTGTTCAGGATTCACTCCTAGCTCCATTTGTGCCATGGCCTGCTGCTGTCTCGCTGCATTGAGTTGTGTTTGGAGGGAGATGCGATTCGCCTGTTGTTGTTTTGGTGATCTGGCGCTTATGGAATCATCCTTCAGCCGACAACTCTCCGTTGATAATTCTTGTTCGATAGCTGCGAGTAGTGATGCAAATTGTTGATGGAGTGTGGGAATGCTTCGACTGGGCCATATCGATTGTGATGCCCACAGTGATATAACAATCCCAAGTCCAGTCCAGAAGAGGCGAATCGGGCCCCAGACGGTTTCCACCTGTTCATGGACAAGCCATCCCATCACAATGATATTCCCAGCCACTTTGTAGCCCACTTGTAGACCTAAAATCCCTCCAAAAAGCCGCGTTGTGGCTAGAGCTAGTCCGAGCCCTAAAGGAAGAGGCAGCTCCAGTCCTCGGGTGAAAATGATCAGAACAATGACACCCATGAGGGAGCCCAGCAGTCTCTGAATGCCAAGCCTCATTGAATTTCCGTAGGTGCTTGCTAAGACAGCTGTTGTTGTGAGTGGTAAGTAGTAGCCATAGGGAATAGGGCTTAGGAGACCAAGTCCGGCACTGAGTCCGGTGACGACGGCGAGGCGTAGATCTTGTCGAGTCAACCAGGGATGCTGCTCGTGATGACGTTTGCTCTGTTGAGGGTGATGGTTATGATCCATCATTTATTTGCTTCCTTGAATCAAAATTTGATTCAGGCGTCTTTGACTGCTGACCAGTCGCAGAAAGCATGTGAACTCTTCCTCCAAGAGGATCCGTTGGGCGAGGCCAAGTGGATGATCTTGATCGTGGAGTTGTAATCGCTTCCAGCCAATCACGTAGTTTGGATCTAACTGTTCAGCCAATTCAGGTAATCGTAGAGACTGGTTCCTGTGCGCTAGATCATCAAGAAGCCTCTCGCTTAAAATCCAGTGCGATTGAAGGCTGCGCCAAAGGCTGATGCGTTGTTTCCAGCGCAGCCGAATGAGCTGGTGGCGATGCCGTGGACCGAGTTGTTGTTCGATATTAATCAGACGCTGAATTTCTAAAATATCTCGCGTGATTGAGCCAGGATTTAATGGAGGTGGTGGAGTCGTGATCCCCTGCAGTGCTTGCATGTGATGCTGCATCCGCCGATTCAGTGCGGTCATCAGTTTTTGATGAATCTCTTCCATGCGCTTCAAGCGATCTTTCGGCCAAAGCAAATGGCCCATCACTAAGGCGACGCAGATTCCAACGAGGGTGTCGATGCTCCTATTGAGGACATAACTCCAATTTAAGAGTGCATAATCATGGATCCCCAGAAACATCACAGTAATCACAACAGCTGTCGACAAACCACTGGTCCAGCCCAGGCGTCGAAGCAGGGGGACGGTGATCAGAAGACTGACCAATATCCCGATCCAGCCTGATAAAAGTGTATGGACTAGAAAGACAACCAAGCCCCCACTAATCGTGCCAAGAATTCTGCCTCGAGCTGCTCGTAGAGTATTTTCATCTTGATCATCAACCACAAAAATTACGGCTAAGACCGGATACCAAACGAAGTCGATTCGATCAAAGTGCTGAGCGATTGCGCAGGTAATTAAGACACTAATCCCGAGTCGCAGGCTTTGTTTGACAATGTTGTCGTTCATGCCAGACATGCTTGCTTGCAGACGTCCTCAGAACAGCAACTGGAAGCGTCTGCTGCTGGATTCACTCGAATCGATGCCTCGTTCTGGAACGTTTGCAGGCCATTGTGTGTCGAGATAACTCACTCCGTTTTGATAAAAGGGACGGGCCTTGAGCCGACTGGTTTGGAGTTCTGTTGTTCCCATTGTGGTGATCAGTTTGCCTAACTCCATAGGGCCAAGATCTGTTTCAAGATTGCGTCCAGCTGCCGTGATGAGGGCTGGCAAACGGATGAGATGTTGTGGTTGGATGAGTTTATTGAAGAGGCTTTTCAAGACGAGTTGTTGTCGGTCAAGTCGGCCAAAGTCACCCTGTCCATCGTGGCGCCAGCGTAGAAAACCTTCAAGCTCACGGCCTTTGAGCACCTGAGGGCCTGGCTGAAGATCAATCAGTAATCCTTGGCTTTTGTCTTGGTAGTAGAGGCGTTTAGGTACATCAACTTCTAGGCCTCCAAGTAAATCACTAATGGTGCGAATTCCTTCGAGATTGACTAAAATATGATGATTGATTGGGCGGCCCATTAAGCGAGTTAATTCTGTCTTAACGGCATCTGCTCCTCCTCTCGCATGAAGTGCGTTGGCCTTCATGGGACCAAAGCTGCGAGAATCAATGTAGCTATCTCTTGGGATTTGAATGATCGAGGTTTCACCATTTTCAATGCCAAGGATGAAAATGGTGTCTGTATTGCCGCCTCCAGCATCCATCCCAAGAACAACGATATTCTCATTATCAAAGCTGGACCAGCCTTCAAATGGGTTGCTGACGGAGACCAGATTGGGAAGTTCTGTTGATGGAATCAGGGATCGACTGAGAGGGATCGATAGCAACAAGCCGCCAAAGAGTCCAAGCGCTGCTGCTGTGAACAGGGTTTTTTTATTCGGACTTCTTTGGCCGTTCATCTGCAAATTCTAGGTCTGTTCCTCCAACCGATGAATTGTGTTGAAGTTTGTGTCGTGACAACCATGATTAGTGGAGTGGATCGCTAATCATTAGGGCCGGACAGCCCAACTGATGCACCAAGTTGCTCGTGCGATCACTGGCCGGAATGGGGAGGCCAGCAACGCGACGTCGTTGTGAACGCAGAATCACGAGATCTTGGTTTTGGCTGAACCAGTGGATTTTTGAATCGATGCCAGGTCCTTGCAGCAGTTTGATTTGAATCTGTTGGCTGGGGATGTTACGCGGACACCAGCTCAGTAGTTGCTCTTCCATCCAGGATCGTTCGTGGCGATTGAAGCGCGGATCATGGATGTGAAGAAGGCTGATGGTGGTGGATGTTGGGTCAGTCGCGGTGGATAGGAGCCGCAGGGCGAGCTCAAATTGTTCGCGCGCACTGGCCGATAGATCTTTGATTGGAACCAAAATTTGGTTGAGTTCCTTGAGGTCTCGCCGCCCCAGATTGGCTACCACCACTGGACAATGAGCCGTTCGGCAGACCCCATCGACCAGATCGCCCAGGAGCCATTTGCGTAGTGGGTCAGGGCGTCCTGCTCCGATTAAAAGCAGATCGGCTCCCTCCTCTAAAGCGCTTCTGCTCATGCCCGCAGCGATGTCGTCATCCACGCGTAGGAGGCAACGCGTGGTTGCCTTAAGGCCCTCTCCGTTGCTGGCTGCCTGACTGAGCCTGCTCCTTGCGGCGGACAGGGCCCGATTTAAGCCACCGCGAGCTTCCTCAAGGCTTGGGCTCACCAGTGCGAGCGGAAGAAGCTGCCCGTTGTGATCACCCTCTCCCTGGGAGAGTCGAGCCGCCAACTTCAGCAGACTCAACTCTGTCTCTGGGTTGGCCACTGGCACCAATACTTTCAGCGGGCGGCGCACCACCTCTCCAGGTACGTCCTGATCTTGATTGAGTCCTGGTGTTCCAAAGCCGGAGTGTTCATTCGGTTCCATCAGGGCCACGACGGATCGAGTGGTGAGGGTTGGACCGAGCGTCGCCGTGACCACCATGACGGCCAGAACGCTGTTGAGAACTGTGTTGTCGAGCAAGCCGGCTTGATAACCAATGAATGCCGTTGCAAGCGTGGCGGCCACCTTCGGCATGGCGAGCGACCACATCAGCAGCATTTGATTGCGGCTGTAGCGGAACCAGCGCCCGGCAATCACGGACGCCAGGGCTTTGCATCCCAAAGCGCCAGTGAGCATGAGGGCTGTGAATTCAATGTTGCTGATGCTGTCGGCGAGGCTGCCGAGATCGAGCAGCAGTCCTAAATGAATGAAGAAGATGGGGATGAATAAGGCTCCCCCTACAAAGATCACCTGCTCTTTGACCTTGCCTTCTGGAAGGACGGAATTCACGGCGAGCCCAGCCAGAAAGGCGCCCACAATTTTTTCAACCCCTGCGAGTTCAGCGCCAAGGGAAGCCACAAACAAGGTGAGTAACACCGCCAGGAACACCCGGTTTTCATCGATGACGCTGCGCATCCATAGATGGCGCCCAAGCATGCGAATGCCCCAGACGACGACGAAAGCAAACACACCGATGCTGATCAGCAGCGCCGTAAAGCTGCTCGGTGTGAGGTTTCCCTTGCCCAGCCCTAGGGCTACAGCGAGCAGTAACAGCGCTGCAATGTCGGTGAAGATCGTGCTTCCAACGCTCACAATCACGGATTCGTCACGCTGGGCTCCGTAACTCCTCACGATTGGATATCCCAGCGGAGTGTGTGTGGCCATCAGGGCCCCCAAGAGCAGGCTGGGCACTAAGGGGAAGCCAAAGATCTGGCCGATGCCGAACCCCGTTCCAACCCCCAGAACAAAAATCAGGGCTCCGAAGGTCACGGAGCGACTTTTCACCCTGTTGAACTCTTCCAGGTCGATTTCCAGTCCAACCGTGAACAGCAAATAGATCGCTCCGATATCAGAAAGAAGCGTGATCGTTTCGCTTTTGGCATCGATCCAATGCAAGACGTGGGGACCAACCAGGACGCCAGCGGCTAATAGTCCGACCAGATCCGGAAGCCTTAGCCGTCTTGTTAAGGGCGGAATCAAGACGCTGATCCCAACAAGCTGAGCAAAAATGCCCAGTGGGTGATGCATCAGGTGGGACAGCGAAGCAGCCATCGGCGAAGTCTTGGATGAAAAGTTTTGGCGTTAAAGCGTCAGCGCTTCGTCACTGCGTAAGCCAGCTTGAACCCGCCAGAGGTCGGCGTAAGCGCCTGGTTTGTGCAGAAGTTGATCATGGGTGCCCTGTTCAACAATGCGACCAGCGTCCATCACAATGATCTGATCGGCATGTCGCACGGTGCTAAGTCGATGCGCAATCACCAGTGTGGTCCGATTCGCCGTAATGCGCATGAGCGAACGCTGAATTGCCGCCTCTGTTTCATTGTCAACAGCGGCTGTTGCTTCATCGAGGATCAACACGGGTACATTTTTTAAGATGGCTCTAGCCAGGGCAATTCTCTGGCGCTGACCACCGGACAAGCGCTGACCTCGTTCGCCTACAAGCGTGTCAAATCCTTGCGGGAGGCTTTCGATAAAAGCTAGGGCTTCGGCTTGTTCTGCTGCCCAAACGATGGACGACCTAGACGCTTCAGGAGTTCCGTAGGCAATATTTTCTGCGACGCTTCCGTGAAACAAATAAACATCTTGACTCACGAGTGCAATGCAGCGGCGAAGATCTTGCAGATGCAGCGATGCAATCGGATGGTTGTCAAGAACAATCCTGCCGCTCGTGAGCGGATAAAGCCTCAGGAGTAATTTAACCAGTGAACTTTTCCCTGAACCTGTGGCACCCACAATGCCAATGGTTTCTCCTGCACGAATCTCTAGGTTGAAGTTGTTGAGTAGTGGTTCGCGATCTCTATAGGAGAAGCAAACATGTTCATAGCGTATGTCTCCTTTGATAGCCCGTGGGTTGAGGCGAGTGCTTCCACTGGCGATTTGAATCGGAGTGTCAATGAGATCGAGAACTCGCTGTGTGGAGGCCATTGAACGTTGGTAATCGTCCAAGGTTCGTCCCAATGTGGTGAGGGGCCAGAGCAGTCGCTGGGTAATAAAGACCAAGAAGCTGTAGGTCCCCACAGCGATCAGTCCTTGCCAAGCTTGGATGCCGCCGATCAGAAGGATCGCTAAAAAGGCAAATAAGATTGCAAAGCGAATCAGGGGGATAAAGGCAGCAGAGATTCGAATCGCCTGACGATTGCACTGTCGGTAGGAATCACTGGCTGAACGTAGTTGTTCGAGTTCCCATGCTTCAGTTGCAAAGCTTTTGATCGTGAGCATCCCGCCAAGATTGTTAGAAAGTCGAGAGGCGAGATCTCCAGCTCGTTGGCGTACGTCGCGATATCGCGGCGCTAGGCGACGTTGAAAATTGAGTGATCCCAGAAGGATGATTGGGATTGGTAGAAAGGCGAAAAGTGCTACTCCCGGTGCCATGAGTGTCATGGCGCCACCGACCAACAGAACGGTGGTGACTAATTGAAGAATTTCGTTTGCGCCCCGTTCAAGAAAGCGTTCCAGCTGATGGATATCATCACCAAGAACGGTGAGAAGGCGCCCAGTGCTATCTCTTTCAAAGAAATCCATCTCTAGTTTTTGGAGATGGTCGTAGGCCTCCAACCTCAAACTGTGTTGGGTGGTTTGTGCAAGATTGCGCCACAAAACACCGTAGAGATATTCAAAGAGTGACTCTGCGGTCCAGACCAGGAAGGACAGCAGCGCCAGAACAATCAGTTGGCTGGGCACTGTTGTGGCACCCAAGGCTGCCAGCCATGAAGAATCTTGCTGAACAACAACATCAACGGCGAGGCCAATGAGGACTGGAGGCAGCAGATCGAAGACTTTGTTGATGATGGAGCAGCTCACTGCCATCCAGACCCGTCTTCTGTAGGGCTGGAGATGGCTTAAAAGCCTTGGCAGGGCAGGCTGAGTGCGACCAGGCAGAATTTGATCGGCCATCACCAATGGCAAGACGTTCTATTCAAGCGTTGTGTTGCCCAACAGCGTCAAACCTCCTGAAACGGTGTAGACCGGAATCAGAGATCGAGGAGACTGGATGACTCGTACAAGAGCTTTCAATCGTTTTCATCGCTTCTTAGCGCGGAAGCATCGTGATGAAGTACGCAGTGCAGCCCCCGTTATGCCTGTTGAAGAGACAAGGCCTGGGGATCGCATTCAAAAGTTGATCGATCGTCGTTTGGAGCTGGATTGCAAGCTTGAAATGGAGGAGACGGCTCGATGAGCTGTCTCCCCCCGATGGATCACCAGCGGTTGCCGCCGCCGTAGCCGCCGCCACCGCCGCCATTGCCACCACCGTTGCCGCCGCCGCCGTAACCGCCGCGGCCGCCGCCACCACCGCCGCCGCCAGTGCGCTCACGTGGGGTTGCTTTGTTAACGCGGATCATGCGACCCATCCACTCCACGTTCTGGAGGTCGTCGATGGCTTTTTGCTCATCTTCGTCTGTGGCCATTTCAACGAAGCCAAATCCGCGCTTGCGGCCTGTTTCGCGATCGAGAGGAAGACTTGCGCTCTTAACCTCTCCGTATTGACCGAATAGATCGAGAAGATCTTCTTGTTCTGCCTGGAAAGACAGATTGCCGATGTAGATGGTCATTTCCTGAGGGGACCGTTGGACATTTGATCAGAGAAGTTTTGGTCCGAAAAGGAAAGTCCTTGATGCTGAAGCTGGAGAGCTGAAGCCTGGGGGAGCGAGCCGATCAGAGCCGAACATGAAGCTGATGCCTCACCACGCTACAGGTTTGCATGGAGCGACATCACAACATTTGATGAGAAAATCGAAAAGTTTCATTTTTTTCGATGTTCTGTCGCATGGTGAGGAGATCCTGACCATCCGTTAGGGATGCACCAGGGATGCGTCAGGGGATATCACTGGGTTTTCATGAGAGGGCCGTACTTCTCGGCGGCCAATTCTTTGCAGATTGTTTGGGCTTGCATGATAAAAGCAAGGCCCTTCATTTCTCTTGCAAAGCATGAACAGGTGAAATCACCCATGCCTTCTGGTGGCGTTTGTCCAGCTTGAGACATGGCGGCATTAAAACCAGCCATGCAAAGCTTCTTGATTTCTTCCGAATCATCGGCGGCCTGCGCGATTGATCCGGTGGTTGTGATCAGCATGGGCGATAGGCAGAGGCTGATCACAAGGCGGAGAAGATGATTCAAGAGTTAGGAATCCTGGCGGATTTGAAGCTCTCGGTTCATCACTTTCAGTCGGCGTAGTGAATTGAAAACGTTCTCAGGCATCCCTTTGGGAAGGTCCACCAGGCTGTGCGTTTCAAAGATTTGAATTCGCCCAATCATCCGTCCTTCGAGTCCTGACTCATTGGCGATGGCTCCAACAAGGTTGCCGGGTTTGACGCGATCGCGATGGCCGACTTCAACCCTGAACCGCTCCATATCATCTTCGGGTGGGCGTGATGCCCGCTCGGGTCGCCTGCCGCGGTCGTGACCACCGCGATCTCCGCGTCGGTCATCTCTCCTGTCGTTGCGCATTGGAGCTTTCAACCAGCTTTCATCGCCCTGCACCAACAGAGGTCCTTCGCCAACGGCCAACCTCATGGCGGCCAGGGTGAGTTGACCGGGTTCCACCTCGAGCTCTTGGGCCACGCGTTGGATGAGTTCTTGAAGCAGAGCGGTTTCTTCCTCTGGTTTGTCTTCGCTGGTGGCTTCAGCGCTCAAGCGGGTGCGAAGACGGTCGAGTCGACTCTGGTTGATTTCGGCATTGCTAGGGATGTCCATCGGTTCGATGGCCTGTCCCACGGCGCGTTCGAGATTGCCAACGAATCTCCGCTCCCTGGGCGTGATGAACAGGATGGCTTCCCCACTGCGGCCCGCTCGGCCTGTGCGACCGATGCGGTGCACGTAAGCCTCACTATCAAAAGGCATGTCGTAGTTGATCACGAGACCGATGCGATCAACGTCGAGTCCGCGCGCTGCCACATCGGTGGCAACCAGGATGTTGACGGTTCCTTTGCGCAGGCGTTCCACGGTGCGCTCCCGTTGGTTTTGGGGCACATCTCCGTTGAGCACAGCCACGTCGTGACCAGCGGCTTCTAGGGATTCCGCAACGGTGAGGGTGATGGCTTTGGTGCGCGCAAAAATAATCACTCCTTCACCCGTCACCGCCTCGAGCACACGGTTGAGTGCTTCGAGCTTGTGAGAGTTCTGCATCGTGATGCAGCGATGACGGATTCGGCGTGCCTCCTTCTCCTTCGTTTTGATCGTGATTTCTGCCGGTTCACGCAAATAGCGCTTGGAGAGCCTGCGGATTTCGTTCGGCATCGTCGCTGAAAACAGCACGACCTGACGCTCTTCAGGCAATTGTTCAAGGATCCATTCGACGTCGTCGATGAAACCCATCCGCAGCATTTCATCGGCCTCATCGAGGACGAGGCTGCGCAATCCGCTCGTATTCAGCGTTCCTTGGCGCATGTGATCCATGACCCGTCCTGGGGTGCCCACCACGACGTCAACACCACGCCTTAGCGCGTTGATTTGGGAGCGGAAATCGGATCCCCCGTAGATCGCCAGCACGTTGAGGTGAGGGTGCCCAGCGGAATAGGCCTTAAACGCTTCTGCCACCTGCATCGCGAGCTCACGGGTCGGTGCCAGCACAAGCACGCTCGGGAGTGGGCTGTCGCCTTGCAATCTCTCCAGCAAAGGCAGAGCGAAGGCGGCTGTTTTCCCTGTGCCGGTTTGCGCTTGGCCCACGAGATCGCGTCCGAGCATGAGCTCAGGGATAGCCTCCTTTTGAATCGGCGAGGGCTCTTTATATCCCTTATCAGCAAGTGTTTTGAGCAGGGCTTCGCTGAAGCCGAATTCTGAGAATCCAGACGGTGCCTCTGGCTCTTCGACTTTTTCAATCACCGTTGTAAACACGTCATCGTTGGGTTCGGATGGCGTGGTCTCGGAAATCTCAGACATGCTGAGATCCACTGAACAGGACCCTTCGCCCTGAGCTGGTGTATTGGTCATTCTTGAAAGGCAATTGCCTGATTAATCCTTTAAATCAGGCTTGCAACGTCCAATCGGCGTGAGCCGCGCTGTATTGCTTGCCTTTCGATCAAAGGTTGAAAATTTATGTTAACACTCTGCCGAAATCGTCCTCTAGGCGTTCGATATCGCTTTCTTCGAGGATCGAGCCATGCTGGACCTCAATGATCAGCAGGTCGCCATCTCCGCCCAGCGCTCGGTGGATGGCTCCTTTTGGAATATGCAGGGTGTCTCCTGCTGAGACATTCGACCATTGCCCCTGGCAGAACAGCTCGCCGCTTCCTTGCGCCACTGTCCAGTTTTCGCTGCGGTGCTGATGGCGTTGCAGGCTCAAGCGTTGCCCGTTCTTTATCAGCAAACGCTTCAGCTTGTAGCCCGGGCCACTGCCGAGATCTTCGTACCAGCCCCAAGGGCGGATCACTCTCTCGATTCCGCTTTCGATTCCACTTTCGATCCCGCTCACGATCCCGCTCATCTACGCATCCCCGATCTTGTTTTGATCTTCAGGATGCCGAGATCCTGCTGAGCGGCCTAGGGCCAATGCTGTTGGATCTGCAAATAAAAGCAGTTGCTGTTTGGCGCGGGTGATGGCTGTGTAAAGCAGCGAACTGCTTTGGCGATCGTCGAGTGCAGGCCAGAGCAGCAGCACCTTGTCCATCTCGCAGCCCTGAGCTTTGTGGATGGTGAGTGCCAGGGCTGGTTCTAGGTGTCGAAGACGGGCTGGATGCAACAGCGCATGCCGGCTCTCGCCCGAGGGGTCGCTGCTGAGAAACAGGGCCCGTTGATGCGCCCCCTCTCCGATCATCACCCCGAGATCTCCATTGGCGAGGCCCAGTTCTGGCTGATTTTCGCTGCACAACACTGGCAAGCCCGACGGCCAGCGCTGAGGTTCAGAGCTAGCAATCATCCGTTGATGGACGGCATCCACACCCCATGGCCCGCGACGTCGCGGGCAGAGCACCATGAGGGTGTCAAGGATGCCGAGAAGGTCTTGCGCTTGTTGTTGATGGGGTTGCCCATCAGCGTCGAGCTCTAAAGCTCTTGCTCTTGCCTGGAGATGGTCAAGATGCCGCGTGAGTACGGCATGCACAGCCTCGGGGATCTGCTTTGTTTTGGGCTGAAACAGGCTGATGTTGGAGGTTTTCGGCAACGTGCTCAGTTGCGACCAGAACGGGTTCAAGCCTTGGTCACGGAGCAACGCACTCATCTGCGCGAGGGCACCTCGGTTGCGGTACACCTTCGTGAGGGTGATCGCCCCCTCCTTAAATCGCTCGTTTTGATCAGGGGCCTGAAGATGCTGCCAGACCGCTCCAGCACCAATCGGTGGCAACTGAGCGCTGTCTCCCACCAGGACCAGTTGGCAATGGCTTGGCAGTGCACTCAACAGGGCGCGGCCTAGCTCCAAGTCCACCATCGACATTTCGTCGACGATGAGCAGGTCCAAATGCAGGGGGTTGCGTTGGTGACGGCCAAAGCCTCCCGGACGGGCCTCTAGCAGGCGATGAAGAGTGGTGCAGGGCAAGGACGCGGTGGTTGGGTGGCTGCGAATGGCGTCCTGGAGGCGGCGTGCGGCCTTGCCAGTGGGAGCGGCAAGTCGGGCCCGAAGATTTGGCTGATTCTCAAAGGCGCGGAGCAGCATGTGCAACACCGTGCTGGTTTTACCGGTTCCGGGACCTCCGCTGAGCAAAACCACGCCGTAGCGATCGATGGCATGAATCGCCGATCGCTGTTCGGGACTGAGATCGGAGGTCTTCGATCGCTGGCTGGTACGGCTGCCGTGGGGTGTGGCATGGCTTGGGGCCTGGAGGTAGCGGCGTTGAAGTTCGCGTTCGAGCTCTTGCATGGCTCCATGCCAGCGACGCCAGGAGAGGGTGTTGTGGTGCAAGACCAAGATGGATTGGTCACCGTCCAGCCATCCACTCGCCAGCAAGGCTTCCCGGTGAACCCTGGGCCAGCCATCACTCTCGATCCCCTCTGGAACCTCGGATCCATCGTGGAGTGCAAGGGAAATGTCCCCTCGGCCAAGCGCAAGGGTGAGGGCACGCAAGAGCTCCACAAGTGGTTCACTGCTTTGCTCCGGCGGCAAGCGCCGTTGAAGCGTGGCGAGCAATCCGCGGTGAAGGGAAAGGAGAGCCTCCGACGCTGCAGATTTCATGACGACAGCCCCTCAAGCCACTGGTCCAGCCGGCGAATTCGCGTTAAGGGGGCGGGCTCGATCACGAGCCCTGAGCCCCCTTTCGGGCTGATGCCTCTGAGGAAGACATAGGCGTAGCCGCCGAGGTGGCGTTCGGGGTCGTAGCCATCGAGCCTCCAGCGCAGGTAGCGATCCAGGGCCAACAGGTAGAGATGGGCCTGGAGCGGGTAGTGATGGGAGAGCATCTGCTCCTCCATCGCGGCTTGGCTGTAATGCCGGGGTCCGCAGGCGATGCCACGGCCAGCCTCGTCCCGTTCTCCAATCCAATTGCTTTTCCAATCCGCGACCCACCATCGGGCTGTGGCTGGATCATCCCCATCGGTGAACACCAGATCGATCGATCCCGTGAGAAACCCCCGACTGCGAATGTCCAACGACCGCAGGCTTTGCGCGTAGTGAGCACCAAAACGATGGTCGCTGTCTGCCTCGAACGCATGGGCTAAGCCTGCAGAGCGCACGGGATCGCCTTGCTGGGCAACAGGTAGATCAAAGCTGAGCTCATGAAGACGTCTACCCGCACCCAAATCGGACAGCTTTAAGTGTTTGAGGGGGCCTCCTAGGGGTGCCGTCAGCACGTTGTTGAGCGCTGAGATCACAGCATCGCTGTGCTCGTGGTCGATTCCCGCTCGGCCAAGCTCCTCAGCTACCACCAGCTGATTGGGCGCTTGGTCTGCAGGACCTTGAAAGTTCACCTGTTCAAGAATTCTGTGCAGACAATCTCCCGCTCCTGGGCCTTTGGGAAAGGCGGCAAGCGGGCCATTTAGATCGGCTGAATCGTCCGGGTTAATGGGGGCTTCGCTGTCGGCTACAGCATCGATGTCACGGCCCTCTTCGAGCGTGCGTGGATCCGCAGGAGCTGGGGCGTGATGGTTGTTTTGAGAGGAGATCCAGGCGGAATAGCTGCTCCGACCCCAGCTGCGGTCGAGGCTGCGTTGAGGAACCTCCGACAACTGCAAGGTCTCAAGCCTCGGAGTTGGACGCCAGAACGGCTGGGTTGGGTGCTCGAACGGTGAATGGCGACTCATGCCTGGTGCATCGCCTAAGGAGAGCTCCTTCATCCAGCTGGCCAGAGGGTTGGCCTCCTGTCCAGCAGCGACGCACCAAAACACCACGAGATGGCGCTCCGCCCGTGTGAGTGCCACGTAGGCCAGCCGCTCTGCTTCGGCAGCACTGTCGTATTGATCACGTTCGGCGGCTTTGTGTCCCCGGTCCCAATGGGGGTTGAGCGCCACCTGCCAAGTGCCTTCTGGATCGTTGGCTGGGTTTCGCCAAAGGGGGCCTTTGCTCTCCGCTGGTGCTTGCCATAAATAGGGGCAGATCACCACGGGGTACTGCAGGCCTTTGCTTCGGTGCACGGTGACGACGGCTACCGCGCTTTCTGCCAAGTCGCTGTGGGGCTGTCTGATGTCGGGGGTGGGTTCGATCGGTTGTAAGCGTTGTCGCCTCAGCCAATCTGCGGCGCTGCCCAGGTCGAGACCCTGTCGATGCATGGCGTCTTGCACCAGTCGGGCACATTGCTGAATGTCGCCTAACAAGCGCCCGCGGCTGGAGAGATCAGCGAGCATTCGCCCCTCGAGGAGTTGGGACAGGCAACCGAGCAACCCGAGGTATGGGAGGTCGTCTTGCAGGTTGCGAAGTTGCCCTGCCAGTCGGTCGAGATCACCGTTGCTCTCCGCGTTCTGCAACTGACGGCTTGTCCATTGCATCAAGGCAGAACAGGCGAGTCGCCGCAAGCGTCCGCCATCGGCTGGCGTGGCGAGGGCATCGAGGAGATGTTGCAGCTCAGTGGCACCGGTGGTGTTGAGGACATCTCCAGGACTGACCAGGCGGCTGGGAAGTCCTCTTAGGGCGAGCTGTTCTCGCACCGCTTCGGCCTGGCGATGACGGCTCACAAGAACGCAAAGATCCGATGGGGTGAGAGAGGGATCGCTGTCCAGCAGGTGGAGGGCTTGGCCTGCGACCAAGGGCGGAATGGTCGATTCGAGGGATGTGCGGGAGGGGAGGTCGTCAGGGTTATCTGCTGGAAGCTCGATCAGTTGGAGAGGCTGCTCGCCGTCCTGGAGGTCTAAGGGAAGGGCACTGGCGCAGGGGGTGACGGGGGGCACCTCGAGGTCCGACAAGATGAGGCCTGGAGCCATCCACTGGTTCATCGCCTCCATCAGGGAAGGCGTTGTACGCCGGTTGTCGAGCAGGTTGTCGATTCGATCGGCGCTTTGTCGGGCTTGTTTGTAGGTGTTGAGATCTCCTCCTCGAAAGCGGTAGATCGCTTGCTTGGGATCACCCACCATCAGCAAGAGATGGTCTGGCGTTGCAAAGCAGGCCTGGAGCAGGCGCCACTGCAGAGGATCCGTGTCTTGAAATTCGTCGATTAGAGCAACGCGGTAGCGCTGCTGAATCGGGGCTAGCCAGCGTTGTGGTTCCGCGTCTGATGGTTTGGGATCAAGGGCGTCGAGCAAGCCAGAAAAGCTGATCACGCCCTGTTGAGCGCGGCGGCTAGCCAGGGTGTGGAGTCCGTGGTTGAGCGCATGGCGCCAGACCTGCTCAGCTGGGCCATCCCATAGCGCCGCAATGGCTTGTTGCAGGGTTGGTTGTGGAAGGTTGGGATTGATTTCGCTGCAGCGGCGGGCTGTTTTGCTGAAACAACCCGGATGGAAGTAGTCAGCGAGCAGATGCTGTTGTCGCACGTTGCCGTAACTAATACGTAACGATTGCGTGTTATTTTCCTGGTTGATCCAAGCGTCGATTGCGCTGGCGCGATCTTTTTTCGGTTTTGGTGCGTAGGGCTTGGTGTCGGTTTGGCCTTGGCTTCGCCAATCCGTGGCGCAGTCGCGAAAGGCTGTTTCTAAGGCGTGTCCGTTGGTTTCCCACTGCGCTTCAAATTCAATCCAGCTCGATCGGAGCCAGTGGTCAAAGCACTCGATCAGCGGACGCGGTTGCTCGTGGGACCCCTCCGTGTTGGCGATCCGAACAGCGCAATCGCTATCCAAACGACGGAGGGCTTGGCTCAGTTGATCGGCTGAGAGGCCGGCGTGCAGGAGCCCGGAAACGTCGTCCGCTGGCAGGGCTAGCACCTGCTGTTCCCAGTAGTCGTAAGCCACCTCTTGGCAGAGATGGTGGCTGTCATCCTCAAGACACACCTCCATCGCTGTGCCGTTCTGGAGAGCTTGCCGGCGAAGGCTGCGCCGGCAGAAGCCATGGATGGTCGTGATATCGGCTCGCTCCAGTCCTTCCAGCGCTTCCAGCAGCTGGCTGGCAATGGTGCGCCGGCTGTGGGGATCTTGCCCATGGATGGACAGCCACTCCTCCAACACGGCATCTCTGGGTGGGGAGTTGGGTGGGGAGCCGGATTTGGAGTCGGAGTCCTGCGCTTGGGGTTGGAGCAGGGCTTGTAGGGCGTCGTTCAGACGCCGGCCAATGCGATCCCGTAATTCGGCAGCAGCGGCTTCTGTGAAGGTGACCACCAAAAGCTCTTTGAGGTTGAGCTTCCGCTCAGTCACCAGCCGCAAGACCAGGTGGGCTAATGCAAAGGTTTTGCCCGTGCCAGCACTGGCTTCTATGAGACGCACTCCGGCATCGAGGGGGTACTGATTGGGTTCAAAACGGCTCCTCATGGCCGCTGCGCCTCCAGCATCGGTGCATACAACGCTTGAAAAGCCTCTTCAAAGCAGGCTTCGCTTAAAAAATTGTCAGCATCGAAGTGGTCGCCAAAACAAAGCTGCATCTCTGGACGCTCTCGCTCTCCCATGCCTGCAAATCCCCCATCCCAGCGGCTTTCAAACGCTCGGTTTGCTTTTTCAAGACCTTTGTTCAACGTGAGGGCTCTGGCCAACCCACTGGCCGGTGGGACCGGCCAGCACGTTTCAGCTCCTGCATGTGCCAAGGCCTTCAGAGACAAGAGAAGCTCCTGAGCTCGCTCTCGATCCAGAGGTTGCCAGTGAAGCGCGATTTGAAACTGATCGGCTTTGGCGCTGCTGTCACAACGACAGATCACAGCCGTTGGGGTGGATCCTCCCGCCGCTTGCTGGATGAGGTGTGTGAACCAGCCGCCCAAGGCCGTGCGTGATTGGAGCCGTCCGGCGCTGACCCAAACCGTGGTTGATCCAGCTCTGAGCACGGTGCGTGACTCGCTCTCTGCGCGGATCGATTCACACTGCAAAGGCCCAAGTTGCAACAGGGTTTGTTGCAGGTTTTGCCAGCGCTGTTCGAGGCGATTTGCAGCCAGTAGGCCTGCTGCGCCAGGTGGAAGCGTCCCTTGGCCGCGAAGCTGCTTCGCCCATTCCCCTGGAAGCGCGTGCTCCCACTTCAAGCTCGAATCGGTAGCCAGCCAATCGATCTGATCGAGGAATGACTGGTTCAGAAGAGATTGACGCTGCCGCTCCTCGAGTTCGAGCGCTGAGAGATCCTCTACGGGGGTGGACCACTCCCGTGTTTCCAATCCTCGCGCTTTGAGCCAATAGCGCTGGGGAGCCTCTAGCCAACGGCTGACGGCATCCGTATCCAAACCATCAGCGTCACCCACTGGAGTCCAGTGCAGGGGATGGGCTAAGCCCAAGGAGTTCTTGCTCACGCCCATGGGATCGCGGCGATCCAGATTGAGCCTGGCGTCGAGGTGGTGACGATCAGAACTGAAGGCTGAGCCGGAGCGATTGGCAAGAAAATTGCGAGGATCCAAGGGGTTGGCTGGCTGCTCCAACACCACGCGCTCAAACTGTTCGGGGGTGAGTTGGTCCTTCAGCAAGGTGAGCCATTGTTGGACCGGAGGTGCTGGGGGAAGCGCTTCGCCCTTGCGTTCATCGCGTGCATTCCAGCTGATGAGGAGATGTTGTCGCGCTGACATCAAGGCTTCCAGCAGGACGTAGCGGTCCTGATCTGTGCTCGATGGATCGCCGAGTCGGCGCTGCTGTTCCAAGAGGTGAAAGCCGGCGCGTTCCTGTTGACGTGGAAAGTCTTGTGAATCCAGCCCCATCAGCACGATCAGCCGATGGGGAATCGCCCGCATGGGCTCTAGGGCGCTGATCGTTAGGGCACCACTGCGGTGGCCAAAACGACCGCTATCGGCGGAGAGGGCTTCATCAAGAATGGAGACCACGACGGAGAGGTCAAGGTCAAGAGTGCACTCAGATGCCTGTTGCTGCATCGTGTCGAGTGCTTGGACGATCGCTTGTTGCTCCCAGGCCCAGTCCCCTCCATCGCCATAAAGATGCTGGAGAAGCTGATTCAACTGGGTGGTCCAAGTGCTGGGGGGACGGGGTTGACGTAGACGCGTGATCCATTGCGCTAGTCCATCTAGAAGCGGCCACCATTGTTCGAGTTGCTGAATGGTGAGCCCCCCCTGGTAAGGAGCACAGCCTCCAGGAGCAAGACCTGGTTCGGCAGGCAGCACCAGGCCAAGCAGCCAGCGATCAAGACACCAACGGAGGCTATGGGTGTCATCGCCACCCCGCTCTTCGCCATTCACCCCCCAACGGAAGCCGGTCTGTTGGAGGCACTGGGTGATTCGCACGGCATCCGTGGCCGTGATGCCTTGGAGGACTTGCAGGGCGGGGTTGGCGAGAAGAGCCTCAAGCCCGGAGGCTGTTAAGCGCTCACTCGCCAGCCTTAACAGCGCCATAAATCCCTGGCTCAGGCCTGGAGTGGATTGTTGGCTGCGATCGGTGAGTCTCCAGGGAATGCTCACTCCCGTGGCGTCTTGATCACCGAAGACGGAGGTGAGGAGCGGGGCATAGCGCTCCACATCTGGAGTCATCACCAAGACATCTCGCGGCTCCAGGCTTGGATCAGAGGCCAGCCATTGCAGGATCTGATCGCGGACCAGTTGCACTTCTCGCCATGGTCCTGCGCAGGCCAAAAAGCGCAACGAGCGGTCTTGATCAGCCGGCGTGAGGGGTGGTGCGCTTCCATCCACCAGCTGTTGTTGCACTTGCTCCAGGAGCGTGGCTGGCCGACCTTCGGATGCAGCGATCTGTATCGGCGCGGCGAAGAGGTCTCCCTGATCCCATTGGCCGAGAAAGCAATCACCGTTGCCTTCTAAGAGCAACTGAAACTCAGCTCCCATTCGTCCCAAGATCGCCTCCAGACGGGGCGATTCCAAAAGCCAGGGTCCATCGGGTGGGGTGTTCCATGCTTGTCCGAGCGTTTGTCTCCTCTGTTCGGAGCGTTGCCATAGCTCTGGACAGGGTGTGAGCAGGTAAAGCTCGATCGCCATCAGGCCCGATAAGCCCTGCAGGAGTTCCACCTGCACCGGGGCGAGATTGCTGATGCCAAACAGGCGCAATCGAGGCGGAAGGGCTGCTGCTGGAACATCACCTGCCCGCAAACGTTCAACGGCCTTTTGCACTTGGAGACCAAAGGGATCACAGGGGAGGCTTGCGGCCAGGGCCCGAACGAGTTGTGGTTGCCAGCGCAAATGAGCCGGTAGGTCAGCGTCTCCGTGGCCCTCAATCCATTGGCTCAGTTCCTGCGGTCGGTAGAGGGCGTAGTCATCCACCGCATCGGCGAGGCAGCGGGCAAGCTGCCAATGATCACGATTAAGCCGTCCAGAAACGCTTGCATGTTGCTCCCACCACAGTTTCAGGCTTTCAGCCGTGGGGTGTTCGAGAAGATCGGGGAGCACCTTTAAAACCGACCAAACCAGTCGTTCTGCCCGCCAAGGATCTTCGCTGCTTGGATCGAGATCCAAGATGCAGCGCACCAGCTGACGTAAGCGCGATCCAGGAAAGGGAAAACGCACAAGAGCACTGATGCCGTTGGCTTTGGCCAGTTGCTCTCCGAGCCATCGGCTGGTCGGCCAGGTGTTGACGACAATCTCCAGCTCTTCAAACGGACCTGGGGGGTCAAGCGTCAGCGTTTGAGCCAGAAGCGTTGCAAGAAACTCTGTGCGATTGCTGCGGTAAACCGTTAGCAAGGCTCTACCTGGATCGATGGGGCTGTCCGGTTGCGTGGAGCAGCCGTAACCACCTGTACGCCCACTACCTGCACAACGGCCTCTGTCTCTGGGCAGTAAGCCGAGAGTTTTCCTCCATACACCGCACCCGTGTCAATCATCACGATCTGACCATGTCGCTCCACATCCGCTCGAGGGGTATGACCAATCACGACCAGTCCACGGCTGCCGTCGTAATGCTCCCAGAAGGTCTCTCGGATGGTCAGGTTGGGAGAACCAGTGGCGTCGAACCCTGCGTGGGTTGCCAGCCATCCGTCTCCCTGAAAAACATCGGGGAGCTGATCCAGCCGCTTAAGCCATGGGTTGGGGCTGGTCAGGGACGCTTCGCTGACGCTCTGTAGGAGCGCCTGCTCATGATTTCCGCGCAGCCAGGTCGCCCGTCCAGCCGTGACTAAAGACCAAACCAAGTGCATCGTGGAGGGGGTATCGGGCCCACGGTTGATCACATCTCCGCAAAACACGACGTGGTCATTCTTTGGTAGAGCGCTGAGTAGGCGCTGCAGCGGTTGATAGCAGCCATGCACGTCTCCGATCACCCAGTGGTTGCACGGGAGTGATGACATGCCAAACAGTCCGTGGCGTGATCACATTAATTCCCTTTACTGGTCCGAATGCGATGCGTGAAAATGCTTACCCTGATGGCCGTTGTGAACACGCTGTGGACCCACGATCATTGCCAGTGGCTCGTCGCGTGAGCTTGCTCGTGAACGCTCTCGACGGTGCACAACGCACCAATGAGGCTCTCGCTGCTTGTACCAATGGCGAAGAAATGCTCGACGTGCTCCTGGACGCGTCGATGAAATTAAGGCTTGGTCTCACGCGAGAGCAGCTTCGCAATACACCACCGATTCGAGATTGGGTTTGGTGGAAAAACAAAAATGCTCTTGTCACGATTGGAGATTAAAAATCGATCGATTCCACTGGCTTTGTCCCTAGGGATGGGCAGCCAAATGCCAATTTTTCATTGAAGGCATGGTTTTTTAAACAAAGCTTGCTCTTAATAAGCTGCTCGCTTTGCATGGGTGTCGTACCAGTCTTTGAGTCTTAGTCGGTTGAGAAATCTTGAGTACTTGCGTCGTAACATTATATTTTTAATCTTCCTTGGAGCCAGTATTCCGTCGTCTCCAAATAGGAAGTAGCAGGTGAATATTATTTTGTACTTTCTTATGGCTTGACGTTTACTCATCCATGCCGATTGATCTAAATCACCTCCAAAAGGGCCTGATGAATCTTTGTGGTGCTTGAAGGAGCATTTCTCTCCGTCTGACGCCAGCCATTGAGTGGTCGTCTTGGCCATTTTGCTTTGAGGCCTAACAGCAAAATGTGTATATCCTAAATCTTCAAAAATCCTGAATTCATTGATGAGTGACTTCCAAGAAGTTTTGCTTGATTCAATGGATATGTATTGTGGCCTCTCTTGAACCGTGATGCTCGAGAGTGATTTAAGCACATTAACATCTTCTCCCTCTATATCGATTTTTATGAAATATGGTTTCCCATATAGCTCGTAGGCTTCGCTGGGATCCATTGTTTTAACTGAGATGCTTCGATTTTGAGAACCCAGCCTTTGATTGCGCTCTGCCCAATCTTTATGCAATGTCCCCCAGAAGGAGATTTCATCAACAAAAAAAGTGGCTACCCTGTCTTCGCCTCCCCCGACGAGTAAAGCGCGTGTCTCAAGGATTAAACGTTTGTCGCTTATTTCTGTAGGGAATTTATCCTGAATCCGCTTTATGTTTTCGGGCATGCATTCAAACGCAATAACGTTAAAACCTCTTGCAAGATAATATTCAGTATCTTCGCCCAGGTGTGCCCCAACATCAAAGACAAGCATATCTGTTTTTCCTTATTCTACAAGCTGTATTCTTGCCAATCATTCTATTCGTATCAATTGTAATGATCCTTTCTGTTAGTACGGAGCTTGAATAAGCCTTTCTTTTTGTTCGTTCACTATCCGCTAGATCACAAGGTCTGCTTCTGAGGCTGCTTTAACCACTTCGAGATCGACAAACGACGCAGGCTTCAAATGGTCGATGAAGTGAATGCGTGCTGCATCCGACTTAATCCATTGGTTGAGCTGTTCCTTGCTTTGAAGCTCGGGGACGTTTAGATTTACCGTAATAGTGGCCAAAAGAGTGATCTTTTGTGAGAAATCCATTGTTTAAAGTTTGATGGGCAAATAAGGATTGCTCGAATGATTAATCAACGAGCATCGTAATTTTGTGTGTGTTCATTTTAATTGTAGGGGGTGCATGCGTTCTTGAGGTTAATCATGGGTTCTGTCCGCACTTTTTGAATCATTCGTTTTAAGTTTCATTGCTGCTTCGGTTGTGCTTTTGAAGCTTCATTCAAAGTCTCCACCATATTACTATTAAGCTGTTTGGCTGTTGTTTGATTTTTTAGGAGATAGTGGTCATTGCTATTGATATTTATTGCATAGTCTTTTTGGCAGCTCTCTGTTGGGTTTGTATTGCATTTGTGCTGTGAATTTAATGTAAACTCGTGCCTGTCGCGGAACATCTTGTCCGTTGCTGAATGTATTTTCAAGGTGGCAAACTTGGGTCGCTAATGGTTTTGTGTCGTTCTGCCTTGATTCCCTCATCGAGCGAATGCAGGTATTCTTAGGAGTCGATATCTGTCGGATCACTATTGTCTGTAGTGATCCTCTCGAAATTTATTAGACAATATCATCGATTTGATGACATCTTGTAAGGATGTTGAGAGATCAAATTAAATATTAGGGTGATCTGCGTTTAATGATGGGTTCGCAGTCAATGGGCGCGAGCTGACGAGCAGCGCAAGCCTTACGGATCACTTGATACCTCTGCTCACTTGTGGCTGCATCATGGCTTTTAAGAAGCTCGTAAACAGCCGGGCTGATTAATCGCTCCTTAAGGAGCATTTCGTTCGTCATCGCAGATGCCGGCGATAGCAGTGCTGTCATCGCGGCTGATAAGAATAGGCGTTTCGTTAAATGATGAAACATGGTCCAGAGATGGATGGGCAATAATGTGGCAACTGCGATTAATAGAAAACTGCGTTAAGAATGACAGATCTAGTCGATGCTGTGCGTCATCCTTATCAAGAGTCCATCACTTTTTTGAAGTGAGTTGTCCAGTGTCATCGCTTGGCCCCTTAGGTTAAAAATCTACGAAGGCTTTTAGGTGTGAGCTGTTGATTCAAGCAACGCAGTGCATCACACGATTCGGGATGATCTTAAGGAGATGCAAACCCATGACCCGCACCCCACTTTTAGCAGCAGTTCTTGCCCTGGGAACTCTTGTTGCGCCATCCATGGCTGAGATCGTTCCATCCCAGTGTCGGCTAATCCGCTATGGCGGTATCGACATCCCTCCAGAAAACTTCTCTTGTGATTTCCGTCAGTCAGGTGGGAATGTCACGGTCCTCTCAAAGAACTGGGCATTCACCTTTTTAGCCAAAAATCAAGGCAAGACCTTCATCCGCATTAACAGCATTCCACTCACGTTCACCCGTACGGGCCGATATACCCTTCAAGTGAGGCAAGGCCCCATGATTAAGCGCTGAAAAGCATTGAGCATTGGTGTTTGTCAACGATGGCCTGGCAGATTCAGATCACCGACCCTTGAAAGCAATGAGCCGAACGTTTGCCAAAACCTCAATGAAAGATTGGATGGGACTTGGAGGCGTGATGATGCACGGTTTTCCTGCGGCAATGTTTCCTGCGGCAATCATTCCTGCGGCAATCCTTCTTTCAGGCCCATCTGTTCCACCGATGCCTCCTATTGAGATTGAGAAGCCCGTTGCAGAAGAACAGCCAGGTATCAAAGTTGAGAATTTTCGATTTGAGATTGATCAGAAGAACTTTGATTGCTCCGCAGGCACGCTGAACTCAGGAAATAAGGCTCCGTATGCTTACAACCCATCAACGAATGCTTTTGCAGGAGAGCTACAGATTCATGCAGCTCAATGCAAAACACGTTTCTGAAGTTCTGCAAGAATAGAAAGGTTAGATTGCTAAGAATTACGTTCAATCTCAGATCAGTTGCGTTTCCGGTGCAGGTGCTTCGGGCCTAATCCCACCAATAAAAAGACCCCCACCATGAGGCAGAGGTCTTTCGCTGAGATCATTGGACCTCACTTGGCATAGGGAATGCCGCGATAGGTCAGCAGTGCTTTCTTCGATGAATCGAAACCAGCACCTTGAATCCGCACGTACTGTTTGCCGCGATAAGTGAGCGTCATTTGGGGTTCCTCAGAATTCCAGGTCCCCGTTCCGTGGCCTGGCGAGTCTGCGCCTCATCGAAATGAGGTGAACGATAATGTAGAAGTCCTACTTTGTTCTTATAGCAAAAATATCAGCTTTTGAGAAGTTCACAACGCTACAAAGCCAAGCAAGAGCATTTTCTTTGTGCCCTACTGAACAAAAAAATTAAACCCCGCTTTTAGCGGGGCAGTGAAAAAAAGAGAGCCTATTTGATTGAAGTTGTTTGCTTTGGCTCAATAATGAACATCGGGACTATCATCCTTGTCTCCATCCTGTTCAGGTGGAGAATAGACGTCATTGCTAGTGGCATCTGCAATACCTTTAGCAATTAATACGCCACCTGCTGCAACCGTCCCTGCAATCACTTTTGCAGCTACAAAGCCCGCAAGGATGGGTAAAATCCCTCCCGAAGCTTGCCCAAGTTGCTCAATGCTGAGCTCTTGGTCGATTGATTCGTTGTGAAAAGAAGTCGTCATTGGTTTAAGAGTGTTGTTTGTCTATCGAAGGTGTTTCCCCCCGATGAACACACCATCTCTCGAATCAACGGCTGAGGTGATGATTGGCGTCAAGTTGTGCTGTGATTTTGCACACAGGTGTACAAAAGCCTCTATTCGTTTGAGAAAAGGAATAGGGATTAAATTTCGGCCTTGAGATTTAAGATCCTCAGGTTGAGCCTAGAAGGGCATAGCTTACGACTTCACTTGGTCAGAATGTGTTTCAGACTGAGGTCGTCCTTAGGAATCGCGATGCCCTTAAATAGAAAGGGTTTTACGCCCTTGCAAGGACGAACTGTTGGCAATGCAGCGGCTGCTCTCATCGAAACTCGTATGCATTCTATTTCACTTCCTATTTGATGCTTTGGGGTTTGTAGTAAAGGCTGTCTGAAAATGCATCGAAGTATTCCTTGCAGAAATCATTGGTTATGTCAAAGGCCTCTCTCGTTTTCTCTTCGACTGTGAAAGGCTTCTTTGTATCAAAGATAAAATCAAATTTTCTATGTCCATTTTTGCAATTTGCCACTCCAATCGACCACTGTGGTGCCCCATCTATAAATAGATTTGTTTTGCTTGGGATTAGAAATGCTAAATATATATTACCACTCTTTGAATCAAATATCTTCCAAGTGACCATTGCTCCACTCGGTAGTTTTGCGTTTCCGCTATTCCAAGTAGATCCATTAAAGCTTTCAGAAGTATTTGCGTAAGAAGATGATGCAGAAAGCAATAAAACACCTAGGAAGAGAAAGACCTTCATGTTCAGATACATGCTACCTGTACTATAGAGCGAGGCAATTAACCTGCCTTCCAGCCCTTTTCGTCTTTCAGCGAGTTGCTTGAACCTGATCTAGTGTCGGATTGGGAATTAAGAGCCTCCAGCGCAATAACGGACACTGCCCATTATTCTTGAGGAGTCAATCACTTCACCTTGTTTCGATGAATTTTTAACGTGATGAGCAATACAAGTGTTTTGAGATGATGCCTGTTTCGCAATCGGGATGAGCAAAATAAAGCCACCTACGATTGCTAGTGTCACCAGGCATTTTTCCGGAATTCTTGAAAATGACATCTCAGCGATTATTGATGGAATTCGTCTACGATACAAGAATAGTTGGCATAATTTGAGAAATAAAAGGTTCCCTGCTGGTTGTGTTTAGTCTTATTCCTCGTTGGATGGTAGGGTCAGCCTTTGTATACTTACTTGATGTTTTTGCTTGATTTGGTGGAGATTCGCCTGTGTATTTGCTAAAGTTTCGTAGCTTTTTAAGCGATGGTGGTGATTTGCCATTATTTTAATTCAATACTAGGTTTGATCAAAGTGTCAGCCAATTTTGTACCTAAAGTATTCACTGTAATATTCTTTTTGTTTGTATTTTGCTATGAAGCTGCGAGTGATTCAATTTCTGATCAGTTTGGTCAAATGACAAGACAGCAGCAGCTTGAGCAGCAAACTAAAAATCGTGATGCAGCTTGGAGGGAGGAACTTCGGCAAGAGTTAGAGGCAGAAATCAATACTGAAAATGCTATCCATGATTATTTCAATAGACTCAATTGAATTCCTATCAGTGATTCGCCTACCTTTGCTTGGCGTTCTCATTGCATTTCGATCAGTAGATGATGAAAATTACTGTGTAATGGTTGATTTGATCCTCTAGGAGTCGTTGTCGCGGTTAAAGTTTTGATATCTAGCTTGCAGGCAACCTGGTACCAGTATAATTTTAATCTTAAAGACCAGGCCGCTGATTACAGAAATGAATTTTAAACCAGCTAATTTGAAGCAACGTATTTACTCTCTTGACCGGCAAATCAAAACCAAGCAAGCTCTTGTTCAAAACGTAATTGATCAAAAGCATGAACTAAGGCAATCTTATCTAGTGTCTATGGAAAAATTTCGTCGGAATATGGTTGTGGAAAACTTAGGAATTGACAGTATTCAAGATGATTATAATTCAGGCATCGAGAACCTTGATAAGGAGGAGCAAGTTTTGGCTCTTGAGCTTGAAGAGCTTTCAAATCAAAGAGATCAGCTTAGGGAAACTCTTTTAGAGAGTAACGCAAGTCTGTTTATTACTAAAAAGCATGTTTTAGCTTCCATCGGTTTTATTCTTTTTGTTGCAGGCGCAGGATTATTTCTTGCTCATCAACATGTCATGTACAAGGATGTTCCACAACAACAAGACGTTCAGAATTAGCTTCTTGCCATTATTGATTATGGTTGCAAGGAAAATCCCTTGTTGACATCTCAGAGAAAATCACTTTATTCATGAGATGATCCTTTCGTAGAGCCAAAGTCATTTGAGTGTTGACAGTCATTATTGGAAAGTATCTGCCTTACAGCATTGCTAGCTGCATAAAAAACCCCGTTCGTGACGGGGCTTTTGAATGATACGCCGGGGGATCGATCAGTCGCCAACCTGTCGACCGCCCTGCTTTTCCCAGGATGGGTCTTGTATGGCTTTCAGCCTGTGGGCATCAGGCTCCCCGGCATTTGTTTTACTTGAGAACTGGCTTGCCATATTTGCTTCCACCACGAGAGCCGGGCTCATCGCGATAGCTCGTTGAGCTGCTGGTTTCAGTTCCATCTTCATCGCTGATGAAATCATGGATCGCATCAGCAATGTCTTCTTTGGTGAGGTCCCAAAGTTCCTTTGCAACCCACCCTGCAGCAAAGGCTGCACCCGTTGCAGCAACCGGAGCAAGCCAGGCACCGTGGATGGTGGATAGATCACTGAGTTGTAGCTCTTGGTCTGCGTTTTCAGTGATAAAAGACATTGTCATTGTTCTTGGTTGGTGACAGGTGTTGTGGAGGTCATCCCTCCGACGTATTCACCATCTCGCGAATCAATGGCAGAGGTGATGACGGCCATCAATCCTGTCTGTGAGGTTAATCACAGACAGGCGTTGGCAATCGAAAACCCCGTACTTTGCGGGATAATAGAAATCTTCTGTCTCTTGATAGCGATTAGACGATTGTTACTTGTTCAACATCACTGACTCCAAGAAGCAGCATCAGTTGGTCACCTGAGTCATCAGTGAACAACAAGCCATCGCCAAAGTTGCTCCAGCTGCCATCCATATCGATATCGACCAGATCCTCTCCAATTGTGTAGTCCTGAATTACAGCGTATCCATCTCCAGCGAGAGCACGGAAGGTGTCGGCTCCATTGTCGCCCCAGACATCTCCTTGGGATACCTCAAGAAAGTCATTGTCTTTGCCGCCTCTGTAAGAGACGCCGGTGACAGTGCCTGTGATGAAGTCCTCACCAAGGTTGCCATTCACGGAAGTCCCTTCTTGTGCACCAAAGACTTCAATGGTGTCATTGTCCTTTCCTCCTAAGTATTCACCGAATCCACCAAGCACGATGATTGTGTCCTCTCCCATGTTGCCGTTGGCATAATTGCTTCCTCCCGTCACTTCAAGGAAGTCATTACCTCCCATCATCCTAAGTCTGAAGTTGGCTTGTCCTGTGAATGATTCATCAGCATCACTGAGCTGCGTTAATCCATCATCCCCTCGATTATTTTCAGGCGCAGGTGTTGGGGAAGGAGATGGACTTGGTGAGGGTAAAGGGCTTGGGGTAGGAGACGAAATCGGCGACGGTGCAGGCGATGGGGTTGATGCCGGAGTTGGTGTAGGTGATGGAACTTGAGATGGGGTCGGTGTTGTAGGAGTTAAGTCATCATCCTCAATACCCCAGATCAGCTGAAGAGCATCAATATCAGCTTCAGAAAACACAAAATCCCACCCATCTGGACTGATGTTATATGACATTACGGTGTCATCTGTTGTCCAATTTATATTGCTTGGGTCTTCGAATGGGTGAGACAATCCAAGGGCATGACCGATTTCGTGAATAATGGTATTGGCATCAAAGCTATTAAGATTGTCTGTATTTTGGTTTGTGTTAAGCCAGTAAATATCCCAATAAGCCTGGTTTGCATTCACGAAGGGGTTGACTTGGCCTACAATATCTGTATTTAGCCATTCATCATATGAGTCGAGCGAGTAAATATCGAAGGTAGTGCCACTCGACGTTTCACTTAGGCTGAAATCAAGATCAATTAATGGATCAATGCTTTCAAATACCGATTGAATGAAGGCAGATTCTTCTGCTGTATGACCACGGGATTCTCCACTAGCGCCATCTTGAAAAGTTGTAGAACCTAATCCTTGGTGAATGTAATAATTTAATGTTTCGCCACCTATCGCCTCAAGAGCCAGTTGAGTTATTCCTGAAAAGTCATCGCTGATCAGGCCTGGAACAAGTGGTGGCTCAACAAGCTGACTATTGGCAGTATCTTCAATTTCTGTGGTTTCGTTGTTGGTAGAATTGCTTTGCAACTCTTCACCAGGATTATTTTTGCATATCGCACATCCACAATTTCGTGTATGTGTAGTCTCGCTAATGCTATCGAGACTTTGTGAAAGAATTTGATCGCTTTGTATTTCAGTATTGTTTGGATTTATCGGAAGGTCATTTTGACTTCCTTCTTCGGTAAGAGTAATATTTTCTAAAAGGAGTGATTCCATTGCTGACGAATTTCTTAGGGGGCATACTTCTTTGATGTCTTGATTATTGTCGATTGGTTTCGTATTGAGATGTTGATTTCAATAGAGTCTCCTGAGAATTCTATGAATCCACACCCATTGGAGAGATCTTTTCTGCTTGCCTCTCTCCTCAAATGGGTTAATCGCACCAACACTGAATTTGATTTCATTGACGTAACAGGAGACCTTATCCTTGATGGCTTCCAGAAAGGCCCTGAGTCGTTTTTCTGAAATTAAAGAGATACCAATTCAGCAGTTATAGTTCTGGTTGAGCAAAAGCCCCGCTCATGTCGGGGCGTGATGTTGTTCGTTGCTTGTCTGTGCCTCAGAAGCTTGTACCACCAGGTCCTGCACTACCGCTGAGTCGGAACTCAGGATGAACATTGCCCTTGCCTCCACCTAAGATGTCCTTGATGTCTTTCCAGGTAAAACGGTTAGTGCAAGTTTCCCCATTAGGTCCCATTTGAACTCCACCAGCAATGGCGGTGAGTTGATCAAGAGTGAGTTCGGTGTTGGTCATTGGTTTGAAGGTGTGGAGGAGGAGTTTTCCCCCGATGAACACACCATCTCCCGAATCAATGGCTGAGTGGTGACCTGCATCAAGCAGTCTTGGCGGGGGTAGCACCTCCAAATCATCTCAAGCAAGCCAACGGTTAATAATCGTGCCATCGTAAATATGACCAGAAGCTTCAACGACGGGCTTGGTTTCTGGATTCATAAAGATGTCATAGAGGATATTTTCAGGACCTTGAAACATCACTGTTGCTCTACCAGGATCATCCTTGGAGACTCCGATGTAGAAAGTCTTAACTCCCATTTGGGCAAACATTGCCTGTTGCTCCGGCGCATTCATATGAGTGCGAAATTTCTCAAATGTATCGCTGAGCTTGAAGTCCATAACAGTTGTTTCGATCATTGCGTAAAAGCATCTCAGTAAGTTCAATACTATTCTTTCAGTTATGGAGTATCTATCCGAATAGGTAGCGACTTGTGAGGAGTTGAGCAGCGTTTTCAACCGATTTTCCGCAGGTTTATCCATCTCTCGATGACTAGGTGTCTGTGCATTCGCTTATGAATGATGGGATCCCCCTGTGTGCTGACAAGCGGTCGTAGCTCACCAGATCGAACTGGGCATGTTACGTGGGGTGATTTGGTCTGATCTTGTTTGATCTCCAGATGCATCCTCTTGTGTTGGTCCAGCAGCCAGCTCTCACCGTTGAGCTTCTCTTTGTAACTGGCGCAATCACGCTGCTGCCAGCACATCAGTGCAGTGTGTTGAGATTGCCTGTTTGGATTGGCTCTGATCTTTTAGCCACTGCTTACGGCGTGAGCTGGTGCTTTGATCTCAGCGGCAGGGTTCCACTTCAACAGCCTTGTTCTGATGCATGGCTTTGGATTTGTTGCGGTGCGTCCCCTTGAACATGATCGCTAGCTCCTGATCGGTGGGGATCGCTCTTGATTCCACTCAGTGAGCTTTCACTTTTACCCCTATGGGCCTCTGCATTCACGCCACTAATTGTCGGTGTTCGATCAACTTTGCTGCTAGCTGTTTTTTGGCACGCTCAACTTTCTGACGAACTCGTTCTCGGCTTATTCCGATTTCGTTGGCGATTGATTGAAGGCTCTCTTCACCAATCACATTGCGCCTCAGCAATTCTTGGTCATTATTTTGAGCTAATTTTGTGTGCAGTTCGAGGCTGTCTCGGACTGCTTCCCATTGGAATTTGTCGATGTGGAGTGTGGACTGTTCGTCGCACAGCATTTCACTCAGGGTTGAGCCATCACCGTCCCCCCCCAATCTCATGTCTAAGGATGTGGGTCTCTTTGCTACAAGTGCATGGCGTAAATTTTTAAGTTGTTCATCGCTGATCTGAAGCTGATCACAAATCTCTGGATCGGTTAATCCTCTTGGTAAGTGATTCAGCTTGGTGATCAACTGATTCAGGGAGACTGGAACTCGGATCGTGGATCCTGTCTGATCGATAGCCCTGCTGATCGATTGACGGATCCACCAGTAGGCGTAGGTGCTGAATTTGTAGCCTAGTTCTGGGTCGAATTTTTCGACTGCGCGGTTTAGGCCAATGCAGCCTTCCTGAATTAAATCTCCCCACTCCAGTTGGCCGAGTTGGCGATGCATGTATTTCCTTGAAACATTGACCACAAGCCTGAGGTTGGCCTTGATCATTCGATCCTTAGCCCTTTTCCCAGCTCTAATTTGGCTGCGGGTTGCCTTGGGTGATTGGCTTAACTTCACAGCCGTTCCGAGTGTGATCTCCTCTGCCGCTGTGAGCAATGGGGTTCGGCCCATCTCGTTCTTGAATTGGTCGATATTGCCGTTATCCAAGAATGGCATTCAGATCAGAGCGATGGTCCATCAAAGGAACTTTCGCGCGCGTTGCCCTTCCTTGATGTGAGATCCATCACCATTGGCATGATCCTGCCTTGGTATTTATGTACTTGCGCATGCCTTGGTGCGTGTCAGCTCTTCGCGCTGAATCGTTAGGCGGCTTCTGCAGGAACAGGGCTGAGTCGCCTTCGTTTTTTGAGTCATCGCTGTTTCTCGTTTGTATGGGTTGTTTATTGCTTCTATCACCACAAAGAATGCTTAAAATTCTTTTGATGGAACCAGCAAAAAATCCCACCGATTTTGCGAGCCCATGGCTTTTGATTTTTACGTTCGATCTTCCATCCGAAGGTCGATGCGTATCTCCCTGTTTTACAATTAATGATCATGGCCGTTGTCTGTTTTAGACCATTTGGAGCACTGACGCCCAATTCTGGAACGCCAATGGCTAATGCAAATCGCTCATTGCTGCCTGGGTCTCGGATGTAGTTAATGGCTACTCTTGGTTCGTTAAAGCTAAAAACTCCCATTTCAGATGTCGATTTAATGCCTTCTTCTGCTGATGTTGGAAATGCTGAAATAGGCAAAAGGAAAGCGACAAATAAAGCTTTCTTCATCCTGTGACATCGGATAATTTTGTATTCAAAATGTAAGGCCGGATAAAAGGGAAGTAGCTTGACTTCTCACAGAACTCAATAAGGGTATGAATCCATTTGGCATCAATGGCCAGCAATGTCGTTGCTCCTGATCGGTATTTGTCTTTACGAGTGAATGGTTCCCTTCTCATTAGGCACTCTCGCCTAGTTGTACTGATCTCGCCTCAGCAGCCCGATGACTTCCGATGCAATCAACAATTAGACGGTGAAGGTTTTCTGCCAAGTAGGTAACTGGGCATGCTTAGGACCCCTTAGGCAGCAACTCAGCTCACCACGGCACTTTGTCATCCCATGGTGACGAAGACATCCTCCTGTGAGCAAGATCACAGCACCTCTTGATGGTGGTCATCACCTCAGCCATTGATTCGGGAGATGGTGTGTTCATCGGGGAAGTCAAGCCCCTCCACGACACTCACCTTCTCCCATGAATTTCAAAACAGCGATCTCAGTTTCATCACTCGCAATCTTTGCCGCAGTTTCAACACTGGCAGTAGGTCCTGCTGCTCAAGCTCGCACTCCTTGTGTACCTTTCAACAGCGCTGGATGTATGTCCACAAAAGTTAGGAACTCTCGCTTCTTCTGTCCTCGGGACTATCGCGCCGTTAAGCCTGAGTATTCACGCTACGGAGTCATTACTTGCGTCAAAAATAGCTTTCAGCCTATTAATAAAGTTGCCAACGTGGATTATGGCTTTGGTACCTTTCAACTACGAAGAAATGGATGGGTCCACATGAACAAAACTGGAGCATTTGGTTTTCAAGAACTCGGTCGTGACGCAAGTAGGATTTACCTTACGGGCGAAGATGGCGTGCATGCTGTAGTAATTGACTTGCAGCGTAATATCATTGAAGCCTCTAAGCATGGTGTGCATCATGATTCAACCACAATTACGAAAGCATATTGAGCTGTTCTTGTTTGGTTTAAACAGCCTGAAAAGGATGGGTGTATTGGCTGTGGCGTGGAAGGAGGCGTTTTATTCTTATTTATTGATTGATACAACGTCGGGAAGCCTGAAGCCTTATGGCCGACAGCTTTACCAATTGCGCAACGAATAATCTTTTCACCAGCCCCGCGACAACCGGGGTTTTTTATTGCCTGAATTCACCTGTGAGCAAGATCATGGCAGCGCATGATGTAGAGCATTACTCCATCCATTGACTCGAGAGATGCTGAATTCGTCGGAGGGATGACCTCCACAATCCTTCTCAACCACTTAGAACCATGACCACTTCTTTCATTAACGAAACCGCCGACCAAGAGCTGCAATTAGCTGATCTGAAAAACCTGAATGGTGCCATGCCAGTTCTTATTGCACTGGCTTATGCGGGGACTGGACTCATGCTCGGTATGGGAGGTTTTGCTGCTAATGAATGGTTTCAAGAAAACAGGGAGGATATTGCTGATGCTGTCCACGACGCAATCAGTGAAGAGGATGACGCGGATTGATGTCATCTTCGAATTAATCTGGTACCCATCATTGCGGGTGCAGCAGAAGACCAGCAGCCCCGCCATGAGCGGGGTTTTTATGACCGACGCAGTTGTTTGATTAAAACGCTCGATAGTTTTTTTCTTTCGTCGTGTTTTGTCCAGCGGTCTTCAGCAGGGTTTAGTCCACTTCTCAACACCTATCAGTCGTCACCTCCATCAAGATCCATTGATTTGAGCAAGAGGTTTATGCGGTCTTCTGCTTCAAGTGCTTTATTCGCTCCTCTTGTCGCCCCATCAACAGCAATCTTGCCTCCGCTCTTGAATACCAGCTCTTTGCACATGTCATCAAACACATCTGCTGCTTCTGGATGCCGCCTGAAATAGTCCGCAAGCCATCGGTTGACCTCCTCCGGTAACTCGACATCACCTATCAGCTTCTTATCAAGCACGGCTCTCGCAAACGAGACGGATGGCTCCTCTTCCGGAGTTTCAGCCTCAGCGATCACCCTGACCTTCACTTCAAAGGTCTGTGCAACCTCCCAGAAGTCAACACCTGGGTAAGCGTCTTCCAAAAATGAGGCTTCGAATTTCATTGCTCTACTTTCGGCGTTTAGTCGGTTTTGTAGTGGTTGATTGATAGACACAGGTCTTACCAAACAAGACCGATCTCTTCACTCCACTTCTACCAAATTTGGCTTCTGTTGGTGTCTGCTTCTGGAGTTGTTACAGCGTTCTGGTTCAACCATTGCCCTACGCCACTCGATGTTCAGCGATCGACCCACTGCCATGACGACAGGTACGCGGACATTCCGCCTGCGCAGGGCTTGGTGATTCCAGTGTGGGACGTCCCACTCTTAAAAAGTGTCAGCCAGCTGCGTGACACAGCAGCAGCCAGCTTGTGGAAGCGTTGCCCATCAAAATGGCAACACCATCGCTCTCAGGTTGTTGATGAAACGATTGCTTCTTGTAACCCTGCTCACTCTTTCCACGAGCACATTGGTGAATGCCCAAGAGGCATCAAATGAATGGGAAATCCAAGCGGACGTGGAGACTGATGTTTTCTACCATCGACTTTTAAAACGAAACGATCCCTCTCTGATCATTGAGTTGAGAAGTAATGAGATAGATCCACCAGTAGAGGTTGAACTGGATTGCGATCTATGGGGATACGCCTTTCCTGTTGGTACACCTATCACACAAGTGATGCCAGGCGTTCCCATGGACAATGCACTTCACCGCTTCTGTTGATCAACTTTCATCTGTTCGTTCTGATCACTTATTGCGATGCGTGATCGGATCTGGGGCTCATCCCTCAAAGGAGTGAAAGTGCCTGTGATCAACCTCACAGCCCTGCATGATGCATGTCATCAAGTCTGCCGCTGATTGCGGAGATGGTGTGAGAGTCGATAGGTCTCACGCAATGAACACTTTCTTCAAAGGGTTAGGCGGTGTTTGTCTCGGTTCTCTTGCTGGTGCTGGACTGGGTGCGGCGTTGTTTTGCGCAGTCGAAGTGGTCTTGCCGCAACAAGCCGACGCGGTGCCTGTGCACACCGTTGCCAAAACCCTCAAGCATGAGCCGAAGCTCAGTGCCAGGCAGACCATCCTTGATGCGAACCGCCACCTGATCGCCAATGGCTGGCGTCCCGCGCCGGAAAAAATGCCAACTCCGGAGGAGCGGCGCTTGTCCTCTGTAGCGCTTGAAAGCCTTTCGTCCTGTGCCGGCACGGGCGTTGGTTTCTGCCGCTTTGATTACCGCCGAGATCTGCAACGGCTGTCGGTGGTGACGGTGCCCAGTGAGCCGGGACGTCCTTCCGTTGGTCGCGTTGACCGTTGGTGGTGATTCATTCGAGCTTTAGCGTCAACGATCCTTCGCTCGATCGTTTTCAGATCATCTTCTCTGCTCATGTCTTTTTCAGTAACTGAGTGAGTTCTGATTGCAGGCGTAATGCTCCAACAGCATTGCTGTGCTGTTTGGTTCTGATGCTGGCTTCAATTACTTCATCTAAGAGTGCTAGACCGCTCGCCAAGAAGTCGTTGCGCTCGACAGAGTAATCAGCCCGGATGATCGCGCGAGCTATCTCTTCTCGGTGAAAACAGTACGGCGCTGGTGATGGGGGGTGGTTCTGATGCTTGGAATGTTGTGTGCAAAACCAGTCCCTCACTCAATGCTTTGCACACATTTTGC
>WLWF01000043.1_pt1 | contig 105099 bp, 137 predicted proteins | sample 6718331 | NCBI WGS metagenome assembly WLWF01 (sample SAMN12718692, study PRJNA515312) | sponge metagenome | isolation source: marine sponge | host: Mycale hentscheli | place: New Zealand: South Island, Marlborough, Capsize Point | collected 2003-05-01 | reverse complement strand
CCTTACGCTTACTTTTACCTTGTAGATGGGATAATAAGTCAGTTACAAAACCTCTTGCAGTATTATAACCAGCTTCACCTTTAGTTAGAACTAACTCCTCTAAGTGTGTTAAGTGAGTATTAGCTTTTGTAGCTTCTTCTATGAGCTGATATTGCTCGAAATATAGTTTAAAGTTCTTCATTAGTTAATTTATTAATTGCTTGGTGCTTGCTCATCGGGTATATTACCAATTTTTGGTGCACCAACACTTGGGTATACATTCAAGGAAGTTATCGTGCTACAACTTAGAGACCTACTATTTATATATGTAGGTATATCACCTGCTTTAAAGATAATATATTGTCCGAAATTGGCTGTAGGTGTCTTTACTTCAGATCCCGCCTTCTTAGAGGTTCCGGTGTTAACGAATATAAAATGGGCAACTTTTTCTTTAATAGCGTAATTCATATAATAGCATGTTTCGAGATATATTCTTACTCTCTTTAAATCACTAAATGTAGGACAACTACCACAATTCGCGTCACTGTAGTTACTTTTAACAAACTCATCAACTGCATCTTTTAGAACCTTATCCTCAGTACCCAATCGTTTTAAATTAACTATTGTTTCTGCTATATTATATTTTAAACCTCCTTTTGTAGGGCTACCTTTAAATTTTTCATTAACTGCTAGTTGACCTAATTTCGTCTGTTCAAACCCCGCAACTGCTACATCTCTTCCTCCTAGTCTAGCTTTACTACCTTTAACTTCAAGATATTCCCCATTAAGACTGAGATCTCCATGATCATCACGATCTGATACGTCCTTAAATAAGGTAGCTAACCCTAACTCACATTGACCTACACCTCTACCACCCTCTATACCTTCAAACTGCATTAGCTCAACAATAACACTCTTAGGTATATCATATTGTTCTAGGTCTCCAGAAATGATATCAATTAAATTACCAGATTTACTCATAGATGTAAATTTTAATGGCGCTTTAATATAATTCACAAAATTACCAGCGACTCCATTTGTTTGTAGTATATTAGTTATACCTTCTATGGCGTTCTTATCAGTTAAAGTTTTTTCTGTAATATTTTTACTATAGAGGTAGTTTTTTATAAACGGTACTGAGGATCGTGCATCTAGATACTGATTTAAGTATAAGATATCATCTGCCGCTAAATATCCACCTTTTCCAATACTAACGAGTTTTGTAGCTAAATCTCTTACTGCATTTTTATCAGAGGTCTCTTCAACTTCCTCACCTAACATTCGTAGGTGTCTACGCGGAGGTATATTACCAATAACACTCTCACCATATACTTGCTGTAATGATTTATACTTCATTTAATTCCTTTTCTAGAGCCTGGTTAGAGGATTGCAACAAATCTTGTATCTGATCTGTAATACGTTTAGGTTCTGATTGACCATATTCCTGTGATAGAGTGTTAATTAAATTCTCTTCCTCTGGTGTAGGTGAATAAGAAAACGCAAGAGCAGCTAACTTAGTAAGGTATATTTCTGCTTCTGTAGTTAAGACTGGAGCCTCTTCAGGTACTTCAGCTGCCACTTCAGTAGCATCTACCTCCGCATCTGCCCCCTCTACGTCATCTTGCTCTAATAATTTATAGTAGCTCTCAATAAGTTTAATTGTTTTCATATCGTCTTTGAAGCGTCAAGCATTTTTTTGGAAATATTCTTAGCAGCCTTAGCCATATTCTTTTTAGCGCCTGTTAACGCTCTAGAAGTAGGGCTCATTAAATTCTTTTTCAACCCCTGATCGGGAATACCAGCTACGGCTCCTAAAGCATCACCTAAAGACATTTCATTATCTTCAACATTTAATTTACCCCCGGCTTCTTCAACAAAATTAATAAAATTTTCATAGGAGGAACCAACGTTATCTGGTATAATAGCTGTTGCCATTAAGTTACCATCAACATCTTTATATTCTATTGTGAATGGCCCTTTACCTTCACTTGGTGTACTCTCAACAACTAGATCAAGAAATTTGCTCATGTTTATATTTATGGGAGTAACGATAGTTTTATATTTAAATTTAAGTGTAATTTGTTGACAAGATTGAGTAGACCGTTAGAACGTAAAAATCTGCCAAACTTTTCATAACTTACTTTAGATATATCTTTTGTACTAAAAGAACTGTAGTCTCTATCATCTAAAAACTGCTTAAAAGAAGTATCACCGTATGTTATATTAGTTGGTAACGAGTTAAATAACTGCTTTACTAGTGTATTTTCAACACTCTCATTATTCTTGTAATAAAACCACTTTTTTGTATCACTATAAGAACATACTTCTATAATTTTTGTCGCTATAAAATGAAACCCTAATTGCTTTTGTTCCTTTTTGGTTAACTTAAGATCGTTTTCGTTTATATATAACTGATATTCTTTATAAGATGACTCTAAAAGCCGATTTAAGTTAATAAAGGTATAACCTCTAACACTATCGTCTTCTTTTTCCAATTCTAACGTTGATAATTCCATTGTAGTACTCATCTTTTAGTAAAACTTCACGCTCTACCTGTAACTTCATCTCATTATATGAGAGTTCCCATTTACTATCACAACTTATTAGTATTTCAAACTTAAATTTATCTTTTCCGAGCTTAATTATGTCTTTATTTAACTCATTTGATGAAGAAGTATAAGTTCTCCAATCAGTCTCTACGATTTGATGTCGTTTGTTCTTTTTTCCCTTTAGAGGTGGTCGTTTACGCACTGATTGGCACTGCTTCTTACCAATATACTTACGATTATTAGTAAGATTTGTTATCTCATATATAAAACCGTACGGAATCGTATCTTCTGTAAGCAATCCCTGCCAATGTCCTAGATCAGCCATTATTTTTATCCTTAGACTCTGGGTGTGCTTCTTCCTCACCTTCTTCACCGGTTAAAAAGACACCATCTATACCTCGCTTTTTCTTATCTTTCTTTTTCTTAGATACATAACCACTTCTTGTTTGTGTACCACTACCTAACATTTTTGGTTTTCTTGCATCACCAGGTGCATATGTATCACCTGAGTCAATCTGACCATCTGGATCAAAAATTTTACCACCTTGTGCAGCTGGACCAAGAGCTCCACCTCCAACAGAACTACTCTCTTCAGCTAAATCTTCAGATATTAACTTAAAGAACTGAGATTCAAATTTACCTCTTGATTCTTGCATATTTATATTTATACTAACTTTGTGGATGATCGATTAAAAAGATACATTGAAGAAGTAGGACAGGATTTAGTACTTGACGATTTCAATGTAAAAGATCAACAAATGAGATTACCTTCCCGTAAGCATTACTGGGTGGCTAGACTTATTGAAGCTAAGGTTGAAAAGAATAGGCTTATAAAGAAAAAAAAGACTCTTAAGAAAGAGATTGTTAAGCAAGTAATACGTGATTCACCGGTAAAAATTACAAACAGTACCGCTGAGACTGCAGCTGAAAATCATAATAGCCTTGATATTATAAACAATAAAATTTACGGGTTGAATACTGTTATTGAGTATCTTGAAAAGGTTGAAAAAATAATGTCGCAGATGGGATACGAGATTAAAAACATCGTCGAGATACAAAAAATGGAGCAGCTATGATTAATTTTGATATTGTTAAGTCAAGTGGTAAGTTAAAGTTTACCTGTACTGATACATCTTTGTTTGAAAAGATTAGAGAGAACTTTTCAGTAGAAAATACTGCTGCTAGATTCGCTAGACGTTATTCGAGGTTCGCACCTCGCCGTAAGTATGCCATAACAGCATCCGGATCATGTGAGTTAGGTCTATATTGGCTAATCAGACAATATCTGATACAAGAGCAAATTAATATAGACGTCAATATTACTGATAACTTAAAGTCAGTCTTAAATGTAGGTTATAACAACCCACTATACAAGGATTTTGCGTTTGACTTGAGAGAGTATCAAGAAGATGTGATTAAGAAGGCTCTTAAGTTAGGTAGGGGTACATGTGTTCTTGGAACTGGTGCAGGTAAGACTTTTACTACAGCCGCTCTTATAGAAAACTACTTCCAGAATTGTAAGGATAAGGATACGTTTAAGTGTATAGTGCTAGTACCTGACTTAGGACTTGTAACTCAAACATATGATGAGTTTATGAATTGCGGTACTACCTTTAAATTAACTAAATGGACAGGTAAGATGAAGCCAGACCTTACCGCAAATGTAATTATATGTAATATAGGTATAGTTCAGAGTCGATTCGACGAGAGTGATTGGATGAAGTATGTTGATCTACTGATAGTTGATGAGTGTCACAAAATAAAATCGAGTAATAAGATTAGTAAGATAATATCCAAGATAATAACACCTAACAAATATGGATTTACTGGTACGTTACCAGAGGATAACTTAGATAAGTGGTCAATCATTGGTAAGTTGGGACCAGTTATATACGAGAAGTCGAGTTATGAGTTACGCGTAGAAGATTACTTGGCAAATGTTGAGATAAAGATTATTAATATTAGCTATAAACATAATCCGATCTATGATGGTGTTAATGGTTATAGGTCAGAGTTAGATTTTATATATGAGAGTGAGCGTAGAAATTTATTTCTACAGAAGTTGCTTAAAAAGCTAGACAATAACAGTCTTATTTTAGTTAATCATATTAAGCACGGTGAAGTGTTACTTGAACACCTACAAAGCATACCAGGTAAAGAGGTTTACTTTATACGTGGTGAGGTTGATGTCGAAGAGCGCGACAAAATTAAAAAAATAATGGAGAAGAAGAGTAATGTTATTTGCATTGCTATAAGTGCCATCTTCTCCACTGGAGTGAATATTAAAAATATACATAACATTATATTTGCAGCGGGTGGTAAATCTTTTATTCGTACAGTTCAGTCCATTGGTAGAGGGTTACGCAAGCATGCCTCGAAAGACAAACTTGTTATATTCGATATATGTGATAGATTGAGGTATGGTATACGTCATAGTGATAAACGTAAGCAAATATATGACAAAGAAAAAATAAAATATGTTGAAAAAGATATCTAGTAAGTTATAATATCTTTAATGTCTGGGAAAAAAAGACCGTCTAGGAAAAAAAGAGAAGGTGAGTATTATATTGAGCCAAAAGTGTTCAAGGCTTCCCTTAATAAATACTACGAGAGTGACGTACTAACCGACGACTTGGCAGAGAATATCAAAAAGATTGCTTATGGTTTGAGTTATAACTCAAACTTTATCAACTATACTTACAAGGATGATATGATTGGCGACGCCTTAGTTAAGATGTACGCCGCGTTGAAATATAAAAAGTATAAATTTGAGAGTGGCTCTAACCCGTTCTCTTACTTTACAACAATAGCTTTCAATGCATTCATTAACAGGATTAAGAAAGAGAAGAAACATCACGAGGCTTTGACTAACTATAAAGAACAAGTTTATGAAGCTTATATGACTAACCCGGATAACACCGGCGGTGGGGTTGTGTATGTTAAACCTGTTGATGAGGAAGATGACTTATACCACGATCAGTAAGCCGAAATTTGCTATATTTTCCGATCTTCATCTAGGTGTACACTCTAATAGTACGGAGTGGCATAAGAACGCGCTTGAATGGGCTGCGTGGTTTAAGGATGAATGTAAAAAGAAAAATATCAAAGATCTTATTTTTTGTGGTGATTGGCATCATAATAGAAGTGAGATATCTGTTAATACGTTACAGGTATCCGCTGACATATTAGATATCTTATCTGATTTCAATATTATAGCTATTACCGGTAATCATGATATTTACTATAAGCATCGTACAGATGTAAACTCCCTCTCAATCTTTAAGAAGAGAACGAATGTTACTATTTTAGATAAGCCTTTAACGATTGAAGCGTTTGATAAGACGTTAACTTTTTGTCCGTGGAATACTAACCCTCACGATATACCGCAAAGCGATATTATATTTGGTCATTTTGAAATTGAAACATTTAAAATGAATTCATATAAGGTGTGCGAGGAAGGAGTAAAGATAAAAGATCTATTAAAGAAGTCTGAGTTAGTTGTTTCAGGTCATTTCCACACTAGACATGAAAAAAAGTTTGGTAAGGGTACTATATTGTATTGTGGTAATCCCTTTCAAATGGATTTTGGAGATGTTGACAATGAAAAGGGATATTACGTTTTAGATCTCGATACAATGGAGTATGAGTTTACTCCTAATACTATTTCACCTATTTATAAAAAAGTAGCTTTGAGTGAATTAGTGAGAGAGGGTGATATAACTAAGCATGTTATAGATATTGTTTGTAATAACATTGTAAAGCTCAAAGTAGATATGAATATTTGTCATGAGGATATGGATTTACTCCTCAAAAAATTGAATCTTCTCAAACCAAGAAATCTTACTGTAGATTACGATATCAACTTTAACAGAATTTTAGATAACACTGAAACCAAAGAAGATCTTTCTGGTATTGATATACCACAAGCAATAGAAGAGTTTATCAATTTACTTGAAATAGCGAATAAGAAGGATATTATTGATTATACTCTAAATTTATATGAAAAGAGTCGAATTTAAAAAAGTTAGTATTGTAAACTTCCTTTCTGTTGGTGAAGACCCTGTAACTGTTGAGTTTACAAAGGGTCTTCATATTATTACAGGATCAAATAAGGATAAGCCAGCTAGAAGAAATGCTATCGGTAAGAGTACTATAGCAGATTCCATTTATTTCTCTATATTCGGTGATACATTACGTGAGATTAAAAAAGATCTTATACCTAATAACTTAACTAACGGTAAGACACATGTAGAGCTTGACTTTGATGTGATTACCCCTTCAGGTAGTAATAAATATAAGGTAGTTAGAAATCTATCACCGTCAAAAGTGTTTATATATAAGAATGGTGTCGATAAGACACGTGACAGCATTAGTAATACAAACAAATATATATGTGATGTCTTAAGTGCATCACCAGCTATTTTTCAAAACTGTGTTATTATGACTGTTAATAATGCGATACCTTTTATGGCTAAAAATAAAGTCGAAAAACGAAAGTTTATTGAGGATATTTTTGGAATGGAGGTCTTTAGTCAAATGCTATCTGCTTTAAGGTCCGAATATAACGAAGTAAAAAGAGATCATGATACAGAAGCTACAAAATTAGACGAAGTAAATACAAGTTTTAATAATTATAATACACAAAAAGAGAAGTTACTTCAAAAGCGTCAACATAAAAAGGAACTTTATGCAACGAGACAGGCTAATAATGAAAAGGAGTTAAATTTACTTAAAGAGCAGATATCCTCTTTACAAGAAGTTGATGTTAAGGAGGTAAGTGAAAGTATAGATAGATATAAGGGTAAGTTGGTTGAGTGTGAGGATAAAATAGATAAATATATTGAGAATATAAGTTCCGCAAAATCAGAAGTAGGTCATGTTAAAGAAAAGTATAAAAAGATTGGGACAGATGAAGATGTATGTCCGGTCTGTTTGCGTCCAATCGAAGATCATGATACAACAAAAATTGCTGAAGAGAAGAAAAAACTCAAAGAAACGATTGAGCGGATGGTTCGAGATATAAAGGAGGTTACAATTAGCTTAGATAAAGCTCGAGAAGTAAAGAGGAAGATACAGACATCAATCACACAGTATAATAATAAATTAGCAGATAATAAGGTAACTCTTCAAAAGAAACAAAATACTAACGATAGAATTAACCAGCTTAAAGAATGGCAGTCTGAATTGAGGGTAGATCTCGAGACTATTAATAATACAGAGACAGATTTTGATAAAATTATTGAAGAGACACAAATACGCTTAACTGATCTGGAAACTAAAGTTAAGGAGTACAGAGACGCTATATCTAAGCTTGATATAGTCAAATATGTAGTTTCAGAAGAAGGTGTAAAATCATATATTGTAAACAAACTATTAGAATTACTAAACAGTAAATTACTACACTATCTTAAAAGGTTAGATTCAAATTCAATTTGTGTCTTTAATGAGTATTTTGAAGAGGAAATTCTTAATGAGAAAAATAAACTATGTTCTTACTTTAACTTCTCCGGCGCAGAACGTAAGTCGATTGATCTAGCATGTTTGTTTACGTTTTCCGATATTCGCCGTTTGCAAGGTGGTGTACAATACAATATTGCAATATATGACGAGTTATTCGACTCGTCATTTGATGAGAAAGGCATAGAGCTTATAACGCAAATACTTCAAGATAGAGTTGAGGAACTTGACGAATGTTCAATTGTTATATCACATCGTAAAGAGTCGATAAAAGCAGTAACTGGGGAAGTGGTGTATCTCATAAAGGAAAACGGGATAACTAAGAGAGTAGATTATATTGAAAAGTAACCTATATATTATATATGCTTAATAGACAGCCATTTGGAGTTCCTTTTGCATCTCCATTCCCGCCAGCACCTATTCAAAGGTCTGCGGCCCCTAAACAACCACGACCTAAAGAAGAGACGTTGCCTAGATTTATTAACTATCTAGCTGATTACTCGGGATGTGGTCATTGGCGTATATTGTGGCCGGAGCAAGTTATTAATAGTACCGGAAGAGGCATGTCGCAGTCAACTACAGCTATGGTTGCCGATCCAAGATGGTACGAAAAAGTAAAGGCAGTAAAGTTGCAGAGACAAGCATCAGGTTCACAAAAGCAATTCCTAGAGCATCTTAAAAAAGTTCAACAAGAGCATGATTTTAAAATTATTTACGAGGTGGATGATGTTGTTTTTAGGGAAGAGATACCAGACTACAATAAATTTAAGTTTGCTTTTGATAACAATGAAGTTAGGCAGAACTGTATCGACATGATCAATATGGTTGATGAAGTTACAGTTACGTGTGACTTTATGAGAAGGCTTTATACTGAAAAAACAGGTCAACAGAACATTACTGTAATACCTAACTTTGTACCAAATTTTTGGATGGGACATCTTTTTGACATTAAAAGAGTTCAGAATAGTTTTGATAAAAATAAGAAGAAGCCAAGAATACTTTACACAGGCTCAGGTGCACATTACGATGTTGATAACAAGACTGGTGGTAAGGATGATATGTCTGAGGTTCTTAACGTTATAAGAAAGACTATAAACAAATATCAATGGGTATTTGTTGGAGCTTTCCCACCACCTTTAGCAGATTTAGTTAGAACTGGTAAAATCGAATTCCATCCATGGAAAAATCTCTTAGAGTATCCCCATTTTATAGCTAATCTTAACCCACAACTGATGGTTGCTCCTCTTGAAGTTAATAACTTTAACAGAGCTAAGTCAGACATTAAATTTATAGAGGCATGTACTCTTGGAATACCTTGCTTATGTCAGGATATGGATACCTACTATTCAGCACCGGGTAGTTTACGATTTAAAACGCCAGAAGAGTTCGAGCAAAAGATAGAGAGTATACTAAACTGGAAAAATCGTACTAAGTATTATAAGAATGTAGCTATATTAAGGGATATCGCTAACAAGCGTATACTAGAAAGTCCGGATAATATCGGAGCACATATTGAGGCTCTTACTACACCATACGGTTCTCCGGATAGACAATATCTTAAGAAGTGGAATCCTTAATTAGGTTTATTTATTGCCTAAAAAAGGAACTCTAGTATAATATTATTAGAGATGTATAGAAATGTTGTTTATAACGGTAGAGAGAGTACCGTCACGTTGTTTACCTGGGATCAAGATGGTAAGCGTATTTCTACCGAGTGTTCATTCGAGCCATATCTTTATGTTGAAGATAATAGAGGAGATAAGACTTCCATTTTCGGTACGAAAGTAAAGAAGAAGAGATTTAATACTGCTTATAATAGGTATAAGTTTCTACAGGACTCTGGTCTTAAGAGGGTGTTTGAGAACTGCCCTCCTGTTCAACAATTTTTACTAGACTCTTACTGGCAGGAGAATGAGAAGCCGGAATTTAATACTACGCCTATAAAGTACTGCTTTTTAGATATTGAGACGTATTCAGTTGATAGTTTCCCTGATGTAGATAATCCAACCCATACCGTCAATGTTATTACTTGCTGGGATAACTTTACAAAGAAGTTCCATACATTCGGAATTAAGGAGTATACCGGTAAAGGTAGAGACGATCTTATCTATGTTCATTGTAGAGATGAGCGCGATATGTTTGTTAAGTTTCTCGAATATCTTGAAACGGATTTTCCAGATATTCTTAGTGGTTGGAACTCTGAGTTTTTTGATATTCCATATATTATTAATCGTATGGAGAGAGTACTAGGTCAAGACTATGTTAATCGTCTCTCACCGCTTAGGAACGTTCACTTTAGAGCAGTAAAGGGTAAATTTGGTAGGGATCAAAAGAGATACTATGTAGATGGTATCGCTTGTCTTGACTATCTTGATGTGTATAGACGCTTTTGCCTTAAGTTGAGAGAATCTTATAAACTGGATGCTATCGGTGAAGTAGAGCTCGGGGAAAATAAGGTTGATTATGGTGGAATGAGCCTTCATCAACTAGCAGATGAAGATTGGAATACCTTTATTGATTACAACATTCAAGACGTTAACCTACTTGTACGATTAGAAGAGAAACTTCAATATATACCTCTACTTAGGATGCTTTCATACGTTGGTCTTACTACACTTGAAGGTGCGATGGGTACTATTCAAGTTATTAACGGTGCTCTAACTATACGAGCCCGTAAGCGAGGTGAAATTATTTCAACTTTTTTACGAAATGCAGATACGGGTAAAAATCCTGGTGCGTATGTTGCAGAACCTAAACGTGGGTTTAAGAAAAATGTAGTATCGTTTGACGCTAACTCACTATACCCTAACGTGATGATATCTCTCAACACATCACCTGAGACTAAGATAGGTAAGATTGAAAAAACTACAGATGATAAAATTACTATTCAGCATGTATCTGGTAAACTGTTTGAATTGACGAAACCTGATTTTGTGAAATTTGTTAAAGCGGAAGAATGTGCACTGTCGAAGGCTGGTTTTCTCTTTAGTCAAAAGAAGAAAGGAATTATACCTGAGTTTCTTGAATATTACTACAATCAACGTGTTAAGATCAAGAAGAAGCTATTTAAATGTAAACAAGCCCTTAAGAAAGATCCTAAAAATATCGAGCTCAAGTATGAAGTAGAGCGTCTTAATACATCGCAGATGGTTATTAAGATTCTTGTAAATAGTTGCTATGGGTATATGGGTAATAAAAATGCACCTATTGGTGATGATGATATTGCTTCTTCAGTAACCCTAACAGGTCAAGCTGTTATTAAGGAATCAAACAAACAACTTAAAAAATATATTAGTGAAAATATTGATAGAGATATTAGCGATCATGAGCTTGAGGAATGCATTATCTATAACGATACAGACTCATCTTATATCTCTATATCACCTTTAATTGAAAACGGTATTAAGTTTTTTGAAGATGAAGAGAAGGGTCTTATACATCAAGAAACGTATGATGAGATTCAACGTATAGAAGATAAGCTAAACGAGGGTATTGGTGAATGGGCTCGTAAAGCTCTACTAACTAAAGATCCGCGGTTTATATTTAAGCGTGAGTGTATTGCTGATGTAGGAGTCTTTCTTCAAAAGAAACGATATGTAATGCATATTCTCGATGATGAAGGTATTAAAGAGAATAAGTTTAAGTATACCGGTGTTGAGGTTGTTAGAACAACTATGCCTAATGCTATTAAGCCTTATGCTAAAAAGATTATTGAGACTATGCTTTCAACGCAATCGTTAGCTAAAACAAACGAAGTACTGAATGAGACGTATGATGTCTTTAAGACACTATCACCTGAAGATATGGCGTTTGTCATGGGTGTAAAAAGTTATGAAAAATACGCTGTGCAATGTAATGAGTTCTCTACTACTAAAGGTATGCCTATTCATGTCAAGTCTGCTTACTTTTATAATCTAATGTTAGATAAATTAAAAACTGGTAATCGATATGAATCTATTAGTTCTGGGGATAAGGTTAGGTACATGTACGTAGAGCAACCTAATAAATACGGTTTGGATAGTATAGGATTTAAACACGAGCATCCTTCCGAGTTTAATGAAATCTTTAAACCAGATTACGATAAGATGTTTGAAAAGATTCTTTTTCAATCTATTCAGAGATTTTACGATAACGTAAAGTGGACTATACGCAAGCCTGCTGAAAATGTACAGGTGGAATTATTTGATCTGTTTAGTAAATAAAATAAATTATGTCTGAGAGTTATTTAGATCGTCCACAGGATGATAATACCCCGCAGGAACACCCTGCATATAAGAGAGGTAAAATTAACGGTATTCGTACTGTATTAACTATTTTTAAAAATGTAATTAATAATACGGATAAAGGTACAGGAGAGATTGCGTCACCTCAAATTGAAGCAATTAGACAAGCTATCTTTACGTACAAGAACACATTGGAACACGCTTCAGATAAATCTACCTATTTGTCCAAACAAGCAGCAGAATCTCTAGAAGAAGCAAAAAATATAGTTGATAAAATTAATTTATAACATAATATAGATATATGTCAGATATTAAATGCATTGTAGATACTATCGGTCGTACTGTCGTTGGTAAAATTACCGATGAGAACGATACCACTATTACTTTAAATAACCCTGTTATCATCCATGTACAACCGGATCAACAAACAGGTCAGCTCCAAGTTCAATCTTTTCCTTACCTCTTTATGGAATTTATTAAAGGAGATAAAAATAAAAACAACTGGGTATTTCATAAAGCCTCTATCGCTATCTCTGATGTTGAATTAGATGATAAGATTATTCAGCAGTATGAAAATATTAATTCACCAGCACCAGTACCGGCAGCTCAAACAGAAGAGCCAGAGGTTATTAAACTTTTTGACGAGTAAATGCTTTCTTAGCTCAGTTGGTAGAGCAGTTGATTTGTAATCACCAGGTCGTCGGTTCGAATCCGACAGAAAGCTCCACTTATTATGGGTAGGTGGCCGAGTGGTTAAAGGCGGCAGACTGTAAATCTGCTCACATATGTGTACGTTGGTTCGAATCCAACCCTGCCCACCATATATTAATTTTTAATTCCGGAGTAGCTCAGCGGTAGAGCGGGTGGCTGTTAACCACTAGGTCGTAGGTTCGAACCCTACCTCCGGAGCCAAAACTAAGTTACAAAAACTAAGTATCAACAATAAATAATTATCTATGAAAACACTAACTAACTATTATAATCCAATTGTTAATCTTGAAAAAGCCTTTGAAGGTCTTTTCAATCAAACACCACTATTCCACTCTTTAGAGGAAATCTATAAAACAGGTGATCAGGTTCGTTTCTCCGGAGATGATAAGAGTCTTACTGTTCAAGTCGATCTTCCAGGAGTTACAAAAGACAAATTGGATTTGTCTACTGATTCCGATAAACGTGAAGTTTATATTAAAGCAACACGTACTGTTAAAACACAAGAAGGTCAAAGAGATCAAACATATAACAGATCCTTTAGCATCGGTCGTGAATTTGACCTTAATAAAATCTCATTTAATTATGTAGATGGTCAATTAGAGGTGGCAGTACCACGTCGTAAGAAAGAAGAATATATTCGTAAATATAACGTTTAATTTTTAACCTCAACTAATTTAAAACCTCTGGAGATATCTCTGGAGGTTTTTTTATCTTATAATATAATACATATATGGAAAAAGACGTACAAAAAGCTCTCGATGATATCGATAGCGTTAATCCGTTTGCAACCTATCTATCTGATAGTACATTAAGCCGTGTCGGTGGTTGGATCGATACCGGTTCTTATGTTCTCAATGCAATTGTCTCAGGCTCGATTCATGGTGGTATACCAAAAGGTCGAGTTACTATGTTAGCTGGTGAATCAATGACCGGTAAATCGCTGTTCGTAATGAAGATACTAGCAGCTGCTCAGAAAGAAGGGCTAATTCCTGTTATATTCGATACTGAAAACGCTATCGACCCGGAAGGGGCTGAAAGGCTCGGGCTTGATACTAGTAATGTTAAATATGTGCCCTGTATTAGTATCGAGCAAACACGTAATGCGTTGTATAAGTTCCTTACTACAGTTAAAGAGAAAGGCCTTGAGGGTAAGTTCATTGTGGCTATCGATTCACTCGGCAATTTACAATCGGAACTATCTCTAGCACGTATGGGTAAGGATAGTACCTCTACAGATATGGGTACTAACGCTCGTGCTATGAAGTCATTAATGCAGACTTGTACTAATTTAGGTGCAGTTACTCAAACTACTATCCTTTGTACTAATCACGTGTATGATAATCCTGCGGCGTTGTTTCCTTCTATTGAAAAGAACATGCCAGGTGGTAAGTCATGTGTATATCTTCCATCAGTTACAATTCAACTAGCGCGTAAGCCAGTAAAGTCGGATGGTGGTAAGACTATGGATGGTGAAACCGCAGTGGCTCAGAAAAACTATGCAGGTATAATTATTAGAGCTCTTACTCGTAAGAATCGATTCATTAAACAGTACCTAGAAGGTGAAATGTATTTATCATTTGCATCTGGACTAGATAGATACTTTGGTATGATCGATCTAGCTGTCGGTGTTGGTGCTGTTATTAATACAGGAGCAACTTACCAGCTACCAGACGGTAAAAAGTTAGGGTATTATAAGAACTGGCGTAAGGATAAGGAACTTTGGGAAAATACTATTCTACCTGTAGTGGAAGAGCGTATCGGTAAGGTGTGGTCTTACTCAAATGAAGAGGATGAAGAGCTGCCAGATGAAGTTGAAGAGGAAAAACCAAAACCAAAGCCGTTATCAGACCTTATTTCAGATGAGGACTAGTTCTAAGATTATAATTGCATTGTTAGTATTGAATACTATAATTCATACAGCAGAGATTATAATAGATTTACAACAAGCGGGTTATATAAAATGAGTAAGAAGTTAGTATTATCAATAAGCGGTGGTATGGATAGTGTCGTGCTATTGCATATGGCTGCTGATAGGGGATTTAAGGAAATTTACCTTATATCCTATAACTATGGTCAACGTCATGTACGTGAGCTTGACTGTGTAAAGCATCAGATTGATGCAATGAAGAGTAAGTTTCCAGATATAGTAGTAGATCACTATACTGCTGATGTTCGATTTATTCAACATCTAGCACCTACATCGTCACTTACTAATACTGATATAGATAACCCAGATATTAGTAAAATGGCAGGTGATGCTCAACCAGTTAGTTATGTGCCGTTTCGTAATCAATTGTTCAATACAATAGGATGCGCATATGCAGAGTCTAAAGGTGCAGATACCGTATGGTATGGAGCAGCGGAGGTAGATTCATTAGCAGGTTATTGGGATGGTAGTGTTGAGTTCGTAGATTCGATGAACGCGTTAATCGCTCTTAATAGAGAGAATCGAATTCAAATTGAAGCCCCGTTACTAACTATGAGTAAAGAGGCTATCGTTAAAGAAGGAGTTAAATTAGGAGTAGACTTCAGTAAGACATGGACTTGTTACTCTAATCGTAAGGACGGTCTAGCTGATGCTACTACTCCTTCATCTAGTATGAGAGTAAAAGGTTTTGTTGATGCTGGGTATCAAGATCCAATCCAGTACATTCAGCAGGATAAGCTGAATGAATTATATATGGCTAAAGGCTGTAAGAAAATTTAAACTACAACAGCAACAAAAAGAGGCATCATTAATGATGCCTCTTTTTTTATGTATATTATCTATGTATATTAAAGACCGTAACGACGTAACTCTTCTAACTGCCAGTGTGTCTTTGGCTTATAACGCTCTTTAAAGCTTTGTGACTGGTCAGAAGATTTTTTATTTTGTGAACCGTTGCGCTTATCTTTACTAACTTGCTCAGTTAAGTACATACTAGTCGAGTTTGTAGTTACATTAAGGTGTTGTTGATTTTCGAAGTTCTCAGTAACTGTCTCGTAATCTTCCGCACCTAAAACAGCTTCAGCTCTTTCTTGATCACCCTCTTCACCATGCATATTGTAAAGATCATGCTTAATATCTTTGCACTCATCTTCTGTACACTTACGACCAAGTTCAGCTTCTATCATTCCTTTTACCTCTGCATAAGTCATATCTGGATCTTGTCGGGCAGTTTCAATCGCCGGACTCAAGATATTCTCAAACGCTGCATCTGAATTTCTTTGAATATCTCTAGCGTCCCCTTTATCAATACCTCCACTGCTAAGAGCTGCTTGTACTCTTGCTTCTAGACTATCCTCTTCATCGCTCGCGTACTCACCAGGTATAGTGGGACCAGCTTTATCTTTCTCGTGTTGTCTTGCATCTTCATCATCATGTAATGCTTCACCCGCACTTCGTGGATCACGTGTTGGGTCGATCTCACCTTCTAAATCCGGCTTTTCATTAAAGCTTTCAGCATCTTCAATAGTAGTGTTGAGCTTTACATCAATTAAATTCTCATCAGCTCCTGGAAAGTGCTTAAGAATAAGACCTGCCATTAGATCTTGTACTTTTTCTTCTGTTCCAAAAGATCCGATAGGAGCCTCAACGTTAAATCCGGCTCCTGTGGCTTCAGCAGTATAACCTGCACCGTTTAAAATACTAACAAGCTTTCTTGTTATTGCATCTTTGTTATCTAATCCATCGAGTGCAACATCCACATCATCAAAATCTAAAATTGTACCTTCAACATCATCAGACGTAAGTCCTTTTGCAAGACTTATAACCTCGCTAGTTACATCATCTTCTAACTCTTTAGCATCCGGATCTTCAGGCTCGTCTTCTTGTACTTCAACATAATTTTTTCCTTGAAGATTAGTAAGGCCGAAGTTAAGCATATCTTTTGCGTTTAGTTTTATATGCTTTATAATATCATCACTTTCTTGTGCGGTACCAAATAGCTTATCATGTGCTTCGGGGTTAATTTCCTTTAATGTGTTTGAAATATAGTTAGATGATGTAGCTTTTTTAGCTAAAGCTTGAAACTGTGCATCGTTAATGTAGTCCTTATCATAAAGAGCTCTTAACACTATTAAGTTCTTAACTCTTGATACAGCACCTACCGGTTTCCCTGTTCTCTCATTTCTATATGCTTTAAGCATTAGATTTAAGCCATCTTCACCGCCGGCTGCACCTTTGACTGTACGCTTAAAGCTATCCGCCATTTCATCTAATGTTTCCATTCTTTCTAAGAGAATATTAAATCGATCTAAAGAGCTCATATAGTAATATTTAATTGCTTATAGGTGAATTATAATAAAACTTGCAAAATAAAAGGAACCTTTATATAATTATTATAGAATATATTATGAAGCTGAATTTTAAGGATTTTAACACCAAGTCTTTTAAGGAAATCTGTACGATACCGGGAATCGGTAGGAAGACGGCGCGCAGTATTGTTGCTATGAGACCATTTAAAACAAATAACGACCTATTTAAGGTAAAAGGTCTCGGAAAAGGCATTCTACTTAAGTTAGGTATAGAGAAAAAGAAAAAGCCTCGTAAAAAGTGGATTACCGTCGACGGAATTGACTATCCACACTATTGCTTTGCTTACGATGAGAGACGTCCTCAGTTTATGGATTTTTTCTGGCGTATACCGCGGGAATATAGATTATACTACGGTAAGGTAGAGGAAAGTATGGAGCTTACTAAGAGATTACGCGCTAAATTAGATATACAATTGGAAAATTTGTAAAAGTAGATTAAATTATTTTATGTGCGCGATTTTTGGGTCTTATTCCTCTTCGATGACTGAGGTATTATACGATGCTAACAAGAGTAGAGGTAACTTTGCGAGTAGTATAGTTCAGATTGCACCTGACGATCAATATATATTCAAAAAAGAAGGTAATATAGATTTCGATAGTTTAAAATATTCAGATGGCGCAGAGTATTTTATGGGTCATGTACAAGCACCTACATCCGTTGAACGGGATTTTCACTATGAGACGTCACATCCATTTGAAACTATGTCATGGATGTTATTTCATAACGGTGTTATAGTTAACGACCATCAAATACGTGTAAATTATCTACCTTATATGGTAAATCCTGTTGATAGTTCACTAATTGTAAACCTAATTCAACATTTTATGGAGAAGGACAAATCTAAAAAACCAAATCCAATAAAATATATAAAACAAGCTTTAGAAGTACTTGATGGTACATTTGCCCTATCAATAGTTGATTGTGATACTAGTGAGATTTACCTAGCAAGAGTAGGTTCTATTTTATATTACAATAACAGTGGAGCGTTCTCTACTCTACCAGGAGAAGGGTTTAAGGAAGTACCTGAAGGTACAATTTTAAGACTTAATAAAGATACTAAACGATTTAATAAAGTAGGATCTTTTAAACATAGCTCACCCTTCATGTTTATATGAATAATAATGCATTTATAGTATCTGCCACAAAAGGCTCCAGGAAGGATACCCTTTTATTTAAATCTAATAAAAGAGAAAATATTTTTTTTAAAGAGTATAATAAAGAATCGCTTCAAAAAGTATACAATAAAGCTATTGATTTTGCTATAAAGGAAAATTTAGAATATATTGTATTAGTTCATGATGACGTTATATTAGAAAACTTAAGTAAAAGTAAACTTGAAGAGAATTTTAAAAAATATGATTTATTTGGAGTTGCAGGTACATCAGAAGTAAAGTTACAATCACCTGCGTTATGGCATATAATGGGCGGAGGGCTGCATGGTAATAATTTACATGGTGCTGTCGCGCATATACACGATAAGAAAAAATCAATGACCTCGTTTGGTCCATACCCAAGTAGGGTAATAATGATGGATGGTGTGTTTATGGCTATATCCCGAAAGGTATTCAAAAAAATTAGGTTTGATGAAAGTTGCCCTTCAAAATTTCATTTTTACGATTTAGATTATAGTCTATCAGCTCATAAGGCTGGGTTTAAGGTAGGGGTTTCAGACGTATATATTACACATGCATCGCCCGGGTTAAGAGAATTCACAAAAGAATTCAATAAAGGTCAAGAATGGTTCTTGCAAAAACATAAAGGTTAATTATACTAAGATTGTGAGTAAGTTAGATTTAGACTATTTCGAGAATATTCTAATCTATAAGTCCTTAACTGATAGTGGTTATCTAGCTACTATTGCAGACGTCGTAAAGCCTGAATATTTCAAAAATAAGGCTATTGCTGACGTCTTCTCTATTATTAAGGACTTTAGTGATAAGAGGAATAAACTCCCTACTACAACGGAGCTTAAATCTTATCTAGTTAGTGATGAGCAGAAAGACTCGTTTAAGATGCTTGTAAAATCTTTCTCTGAGATTGATAAAGGTCTTGATAACGATGAGCTGTATGACAATACAGAGCAGTTCTTAAAAGAAAAGGCAGTATACCATACTATGCTTTCAGTTGCTGAAGATGTAGCAAGTGGAAAGGTTGATACGTCTGTAGTTTTAGACAAATTTGAAAAGTCGTGTAATATAAGTCTAGTTACTGATCTTGGTTTAGATATTCATAACGATATTGATATACTTATTGATGATATAAATTCTGTACAAGCTCATATTCCTAGTCAGTGGGAATGGTTAGATAATAATCTTGATGGGGGATTTTTAGAATCTGGTAAATCTCTCTATGTATTTGCTGGTGAGACAAATATAGGTAAGTCTATCTTTCTTGGTAATATTGCTAAGAATATAGCGTCACAAGATAAGAACGTTCTTCTTATTACTTTAGAGATGTCGGAGTTACTATACGCTAGGCGTTTATGTACTAATATCTCTAAAATACCTATGAAAGAGATGGGTATGAATTCAGCTAGTCTTAAGCATGCTGTTAATCAAGAACCTGGTAGAATCTTTATAAAGGAGTTTCCACCTTCTACTGTTACACCTAATCAGATCAAAGCGTTTATAAAGAAGTTTCATGATCAAGGTATCAAGTTAGATGCTATTGTCATAGATTATCTTAACCTTATACATTCCACAATCGGTAATAACTCTTATGAGCGTATTAAGAACGTTACTGAACAAGTACGTGCTATGTCTTACTTGTTTGAATGTCCTATTATCTCTGCAACACAGTTAAATAGATCTGGGTTCGATCAAGATAATCCCGACTTAGCTACTATCTCGGAATCCATAGGCCTTGCTGCTACTGCAGATGTTATTATGTCGATTTATCAGAATGAAGAAGATAGAGAGTTAGGTATTATTAGACTTGGTATGATGAAAAATAGATACGGTCCTCGAGGTAATACGCAAGCTATGCGAATTGATTATCCTACCCTTAGTATTGAAGAGGCAGATGACATAGATCTAGATGAAGATGATAACACTCTACAGTCGCTAGTTGCCTTCTCGCAATAACTGTTAAATATTATGAGTGAACATCCTCATATACACCGACAATGACTTAGATGGGGCAGGTTCCGCTTTAGTGTTAAAATGGTATTTTGAGTCTATAGCAAACGTTGTAATAGAAGAGACAGGTGAATCTACTTTAGTATCAAAACTAAAATCTAAGGGTGGTGCGTTAGAGACATTTGATAAGGTTTTTATCTGCGACTTGGCCCTCACAGCAGATCTAATACCATATGTTGATAGAGAAAATTTTGTAATATTCGATCATCATATTGATCATAGTAAATTAAAAGACGAGTATAAAAAAGCTAAGGTAATAGTAAAACCATATTCTTCTTGTTCAAAATTAATTTATGATACTTTTACGTCTAAGCTATCATTAACAAAAGAGCGAATCGATCTTATCGATCTAATAGATCAATACGATTCGTATAAGATGAAGGATACAACAGCTCTTAAACTCAATGCTATCTTTTACATTTACAATAACCCTAAGGTATCTAAGTTTATAGAATCATTTAATCACGGTATAAGAGAGTTTAATATACAGGAAAAAAACTCTATAACGTTATTCTTTAAAAAGCTTAAAGAGCAATTAAATGGTTCAGAAATTTTTGAAGGGCGAATAAAGGATTATAAAGTAGTAGCTACATTCGCATCCTATGCTATTAATGAAGTAGCGCATGCGCTATTAGTCAAACATAAAGCAGATATTGGTATAATAGTTAATACAGATAATAAAACTGTATCTTTTAGGAGAAGTAAAACATCCGAAGTTGATGTAAGTATTCTCGCTCGTAAGTTCTGTAACGGAGGTGGTTCAGTGGGAGCTGCAGGTGGTATATTAACAGATCAATTTGAAAATTTAACTAAACTTTTTAGCCGTGTCTGATCTTAACTCCTCTTACTCTTTAACAGATAAAGAAGCAGAACATTTATTACTCTGCTTTTGTACATTTTGCTCCCTACTCAAGGGGAAAAAACTTTCCTACCAAAACATATTTTTACTCTTGCTAAAGGAAGAAAAGTTACGAAAATTGTTTAAAGACTTACTAACACTTGACACCAATTACGAAATGGTAAAGCTATTTATCGACTTTGATCCGCTTATCGTTAAGTCAAAATATGTCACTAAGTTTTTGAATAAAAATAAAAACTTAAATTTATGATATCTGAAAAGGAGAAAATAATATACAACAGCTTTCTTTATACACAACGCACATCACAAAACAAGCCCTTCAAGCCTCGTCAAAATTTTGACAAAATAACTGGTACAGAAGAAGCTAGTATAAAGAAGCTATTTTTACTTTTATCTAAATACAGACATATAAATTATAACGATTATTTTATAGCTCCTTATAAAGTTTATGGTAAAGATAATTATTTTGAGCTATCTTTCTACAATACTACACGCGCTTTAAAATGTTATACTATGTATATGAAGGATAAGGAACTTTCAGACCCGGATCACCCAGAAACGCTGAAATCCTCAAAAGAATGTTTAAAGTTTATTCATAAGTACTGTACAGAGGAGAAAATTACTCTCGATCAGTATAAAAATGCCGTTGATGGCACAATGCCACTAATCTTACAGCATTTAAGAGAGCATAAGATTAATTTTTATATTATCCATTCTCTAAACGTTGAAGCGAAGCTAAAGCGAATCGACAATCAACTACTTGACTTTATAGTAAAGGACTATAGTCAGATAAGTAGCGCTACTAGAACAAAGCTAGCTGCATCAAAATTGCTTAAGGAAAAGATCAAGAATGGTATAAAAATTATAGAAACAGACTTGAATAATAAAATTAAGCATCTATAATCATTACATATATGAGTGCATTCAATTCAACAATGTTCCAATCGATAAAAGACGCTCTTGTGAGCGATAGTAAACAAAACAATAATAATTATAATGAGATAATGTCCTGCAGACCTGGTAATACGTATACAGTTAGACTGTTGCCGTATACTCCAGATCCTGGAAAGACGTTTTTTCATTATTATAACCACGGCTGGGTTTCTTATGCTACTGGGCAATATGTTCAGAATTTGAGCCCGCAAACGTTTGGTGAGCGAGATCCGATTGCGGAAGAAAGATATAAGGTTCTTCGTACTGGTAGCGAAGAAGAAAAAGAGCGTATGCAAGCTGTTAAGCGGCTTGAGAAGTGGCTCGTTAACGTATATGTTATCGACGATCCTACTAAGCCAGATAATAACGGTAAAGTGAAGATGCTTCGTTATGGTAAGCAGCTGCATAAGATTATTACTGAAGCTATCGAAGGTGAAGATGCGGAAGAGTTCGGTCCACGTATCTTTGATCTTGGATCGGAAGGTGTTAGTCTTAAAATTAAGGTAGAAGATCAAGGTGGTTATCCTACTTATGTCTCTTCAAGATTTACTACAGCGGGTAAAATTGAAGTATCAGAGGATGAGCAGAAGAAGCTGTATGATAATGTCTTTAATCTTGAAGAAGTATTTACCCTTAAGTCGTATGATGAGCTTAAGCAAATGCTTAACGAGCACTACTACTGTAAGGTAGAAGAAGAGGTTGTAGCAGTTAATACGCAGCCTGTTACCAATACTGTTTCAGAACCAGTAGTAGCTGTTGCGACTGAAGAAGATACTACAGAATCTGATATTGATGACTTGTTAAAGGATCTTTAATATGACTGAAGCAGAAAAACGAATGGTTATGCAGTTTATGGGGCAGACCTACGGCGAGGTTAAAAAACAAGACGAAATGCTTGTTGCTCAATCTGGTAGTCTGCAGCCTAAGTCTGATGAAATGAAGCGTGCTTTTGAGAATATGGCTAGACAGCCAACTATGCAGCAACCATCTCCGCAGCAATCAGCTCCGCAGCAATCAGCTCCGCAGCAACCGGTACCAGAGCAAGTTGCAGCACCGGTACCGGATCAAGCACCTGTTAATTATGAGCGAGCGGTAAAAGAGCTAGCTCAAATTGATCAAGTTGTAACTCAACCAGTTGCTAGTGAGCAGGTACAAGATCCAAATCAATTAACGTTCGATCTTAAGGAGCGTAGCGTATTAGATGAGTTGTTAGAAGCTAGTAAAAAAACAAACTTGCTTTTGAAGGATATTAAACTACTCTTAGAGAAAGAAAATGGTAGACCAGCAAAAAAGAAAGCTACAAGTAAAAAACCGGGATGAGTTTTTAAAGTTCTTAGACGCTTTATCGAAAATAAACGAAAGCTGTATCTTAAGAATAAGAAAGGATAGTATTAGTAGTCTTATTGCTAGTACTGATAGTACTTTAATTTTACATGCACAGTATGATACAGAATGCGATTTTGAAGATACTATTAATATTCCTGATATTAAAAAGTTATCAAGAGTAATTGATACTATTAATAGTAAGGAATTAACTTTTGATATTAATTCGAATAATATAGAATATAGCGGTAACGGTATTAAGTTTAAATACCATTTATTTGATGAAGGGTTCTTAACTGAGCCGAGTATTAACTTAGATAAGATTAACTCTTTCGATTATGATGTGAGTTTTACTCTCACTAAACAAATATTAACACAAGTCTTTAAAGGTAGTACATTTGCATCTAATACAAATAAAATATATTTCTATACAGAAAATGGTACCCTTAAGGCAGAATTAACTGATAGAGCTAGGCATAATACTGATAATTTTACGCTAGCCGTTGATAGTGCTTCGTTTGATCTTAAACCTACTCCAATAAATTTTGATAACATAAGACTATTAACAAACATTGGTAATACTTTTGAGGTTAATATTAATACAGAATATGGAGTTGCCATTTTCAATAGTTCTCTTAATAATATTAGATTAAAATACGTTCTATCATCCTTAACACAATGAATAATAAACAGATTAAAAATAAACTTAAGACAGCTAGCTATTTTACAAAGAGATTAAAAGATTCTGGATTTGAAACTTGGAAGATCTTTAATAAGTATAGTGAGAGTGATCCAAGAAGGTGGACTGTGCTAATTGATCCCGGTGGTGCTTCAATATATATAACCTGTTTTGAGAATAAGCCGTTTTACAACGAATATCTCTTTACTTTTGATGATGGTAATGTTAACTTCAAACCGGGATTCAGCTTAAAGACTGATTCGATCGAGGTTGTTGTTAATAGACTTCTAAGTAATGGAGCTAGTCAGCGCGGTCAACGCGATTCTTCTGAATAAATATTCATATGAGTGATCAAGATTCTCAAGATCCACAAGATGAAGAGCTACGCGAGTTAATTGAAGAGGCATTAAAGTTAAATATCAACCAACAAAAGACATTTAAAACTAGAGCTAATTTACTTAACTACGTAGCTGGTTATCTTGAAGAACATCTTGATAGTTTTATCCTTTTAGCATATGATATGGATGGTAAGCCTGTAACTATTAAGAGTACACAAACCATACAACAAGATGAAGCTCTAAGATCTATGCTTATATCGTATTTTGCTACTGAAGTAGGTAGAATGTAATGTTTAAAAAACAGAGTATAAACAAGAGAGATACGTTTGCTGTTAATCATGGTGACCATGCAGGTCAGATGTTTATTGTTGTCGATTTAAGTAAGGATACTGTCGATTGTTTGGCAGTTCCTGATATGAAAAATGTAAAAGTTCCAATCGAGGCTTTTGAGCACGGAAGGAAAACCGATATAATAAGTTACGTGGAATTAATATCTAAAGATATTTTTAAAGTAGTGAAATCGCAATATATAAAAAATGAAAACGTTAATAATTGACGGTAATAACCTTATCCATAGAACATTTTGGACTGCAAAAACACAATCTAAACGTACAGGTGTAGAGGATCCTTTACAAATAGCTAACTTTCACATATACTTTACTTTAAATGCGATTTATTCATATATAAACCGCTTTAAGCCTACAAAAACAATAGTTGTGTGGGATGAGAAAGTCGAATATCAACAAAATATTCGTAAAGAAGAACTTTCTGAATATAAAGGTAACAGATCAAAGGATAATTCACCTCATGAGCAGAATGATATTATTAAAGGTATGCTCAGTAATCTAGGTATCCCCTCTATTTTTCCAAGGGAACGTGAAGCGGATGATATTGTAGCGTATATATGTAAAACATTTGAGGGTAAAAAGGTCATAGTTTCTGTTGATAGGGACTTTCTTCAGCTAGTTAATGAAAATACTATACTATTTGACCCGATACGTAAAAGAGAGTTTGTTTTAGAGACATTCGAACAAGATACTGGATATACGAAAACTGAATGGCTGAATGCTAAGTGTCTTTTAGGTGATAAATCAGATAACGTACCTGGTATACCTCGCTTTGGTAAAGCCAAAGTACGTAAGTGGTTAGACGGTGAGCTTACTCTTACCAATGAGCAAGAGGATATCTTTACAAGAAATATGAAAGTCTTTGACTTACGAGAAGTCATGCACCATGATAGTGAAAAGAGTTACTATCAAGGACAACTAGATGCAAAAGTAACACCAGAATGGAGCAACTTTGTAGCTGAGTGTGAGGAAAGAGACTTTAAAAATATTTTAAAGAAAAAAGAGCAATGGTATTCGTCGTTTATTCTGCCTAATAAGCTACAATATTTATTGGGATGAGACTTCCGGAAGAATATGTAATAGCTAAATTTTTTGAATACGGTAGAAATCCCGTTTACAATAAGTTTAACAACGTTTATCAAGCATCATGCCCGATGTGTAATGAGTCTCTTAGAAAACGGAGGTTCTATTATATACCTACCAATGATAATTGCTATTGTCATAACTGCGGTTATAGTGCAAAGCCTTTTAAATGGATTAGAGAGGTTAGTGGTTGCAGTAATCATGAAATAATCGAAGAGATAAAAGACTACGATGTATCGATAGATATAGGAAAAGATGAAGAAGTTAAAACAACTATACAAGTTTCTACGTTACCGGAAGATTCTATTAATCTTTTTGATGAGCTTCAGCTTAACTTTTATAGCAGCAATGATATTATCAGAGCTTGTAGACATATTATTAAGTCGCGTAGATTAGACACTGCTGTCAATAGACCTGATAAACTTTATGTGTCTCTAACTGATAAAGTTCATAAGAATAGAATTATTATTCCGTTCATTAATGAGAAAGATGGGATTGAGTTCTATCAGACAAGAACAGTAAAGACATCAGATTTAAAAACAAAGCCAAAGTATCTCGGTAAAGTAGGTTCTGAGAAGACACTATTCAATATCGATAAAGTATCTAGTGATCATGATAAGGTATACATCTTTGAGGGCCCTATAGATGCTTTCTTTGTACGTAATTCAGTAGCAGTTGCAGGAATTACTGAACGCGGAAGATCGTTTACAGTACGTCAGCAAGAGCAGTTAGATACTACGTTAAAATGGTATGATAAAGTATGGATGCTCGACTCTCAATGGGGGGACCGGGCTTCAATGATAAAGTCAGAGGCGCTACTCAAACAGGGAGAGACCGTGTTTATATGGCCGGAAACGTTGGGTAGAAAGTTTAAGGACTTTAACGATTTAGCTATAGCAGCTAACAAGAATGAAATTGGCTGGGATTGGATACAAAAAAATACCTTCCGAGAATTGGAAGGTATTGTTAAAATGACTGAAATTAAAAAATTTAATAATGTTTAATTATACGTGTCTGAAGGATGGGTTTTCTGTCTGTGCTAAATAACCTCTAAATGACTCTGCTAATGAAGCTAACTCAGTAGCTACACGTGCAATTTTGCGTTGTTCAGATTGTTTCATTCTATCAAAGATAGTATCTGATTCAGATTGAGCTAATGCTGTTTGAATAGAATCTTGTTCACCATTAAGATAATTTAAAAACTTATCCATTTCAGATATCCAACCAGTGAGCTCAGTTCTCATTTGCTCAGCAGCAGCTGATTGAGCTTTAGCAGCTTGAACAGCTGGATCTTCTTCAACAGCAACATCATCAACCTCTAAATCTGTATCAAAATCTTCGGCACTAGTATCATCATCCAACTCCGCATCAAATGCTTTTTCTTCTTCTGTAGCCTCTTTAAGAGTTTTAAAAAATCTATTTTCGAATTTTGTCATGTAATTATTTATGCTCTACTATAAATAATTTAAGTGAATAACGGTTATTATCCTTATAGTATGGGCATTGCAGATAAGCAATTTTCAAAAGATTTAGATCCTGCTAGTCAAATAAATAAATATAAAGAAGATGAGAAGATGCAAAAGGCTCCACCTATTTTACCGTACGATTTAGACACAGTAAAACAGTCACTTGGTAATGCTTTCGTAGCACTTACACAAGTACGGGCTTCATTAGAAATAGCTCAAGGTAATAATGAAGTTAATTATGGGGCTATTGATAGTATTAAAGAAAAAATAGATGAAATTAATAAATTAATACTTGATATACCTGAAGATTTGTCTAAAATCAGTATATGAAGATATTTTTGCAAATCTTTATTGTATTTTTAATTTCAAGCTTAGTAGGTTACTCTTTTCAAAATATTTTCGGATTTGTAGAAGCATTTCTTGTAACAACTGTTTTACAGTTAATTACTCCATCTATATACCAAGCCTTCTCACGAAGTAAGGCGCGTATTTTAGCTTTGGAGGGTGAAATAAACGAATTTGTAGAAATTAGTACATGTAAGGTACCGTGCCCATGTGGAGGTTATACGTTTAATGAAATAGTTGTAGTGAGTGAAGATAGTGTTATCGCAAATTGCCCAGTTTGTAGTAATGAATACAAACTTATACCTACTGTTAGAGTTGTACTAACTACCGAACCGTTAAATCTCGGTAAGTCATACGAAGATAAGGAAGTTGTAGAAGAACAGGAATGAAATTTGTAAAATATATTGTACTAAATATAGCGCTACTAGGTTTACTAGTATCTGTATGGCATTGGTATGCAGAGAAATACATACCATGGACTCCTAATACAGAAGAAGATATTACACAAGAGATAGTATTTTGTCCACCCCCACCAGAGATTGTTATATGTGAGGAAGCTCCTAGACCATCATTTCCTGAGCATTGGGGACCGCCGCCGAATATTCAACTTAGAGACTATGTCAAGCTACCAGAACCGTATGGTCAGGGGTCAAGTACATTAAAGCATTGGATTGAAGAAAATCAAAAGAAAGATGCGACTCCAGTATCATTTAGACCCGCAGGAGAGCGTACTCCAACACTAGAGGAGTCATTTAATATACCAGATACAGTTCCAAACAGAGTATTACCTAAAGATAGTAGTAATAAAAAATAGTATATTAATGATAATAGGAACTATAATATAATAATAGTATGAATAGTAACGAAAAATATGAGAAGACATTTACCTTCAATCTTAAAGATGGTACGACCAAAGTAATGCAGTTCGATGAATTTGTAAGATGGGCTTGTCTTATCGAAGGTGTAGGTAAAGTGGCAGATAAACTAGAAGAAAAGGGGGTTAATATGAATAATAACGATTGGGTTAAACCTCTCGCATTTCATAAATATGTTGAAGAGAGATTTCCTTCACTCTATCAAGACTTAAAAGTTGAAGCTAAGTTAGGTAATATTTAATTCCTTTTTAACTTCTAAAATAAAGTCTCTAGGTACAACCTGTTTAAAGTTGTCAACTACCTCTTGTGTATCCTTTCCAACCTCTTGGAAAGCGATCATATAGTTTCTGAATCTTTGGTTTATATCAAGCTTGTAAGGTGTTCCACTAGGCTTAGCAAATCTATGATTCCATCTTAAAAACGGAAGACAAATAGTTTCTTTACCTTCAAGTTTAAACTTTTCGTGTATATAACCTTCTTCACCGCCAAATCCTCTCATCCTTTCATTAAATCCTAACCAGGCATCTTTTCTACAGCTAAATAATCCCATACCAGTACCAGGAATCGCGAATGGTTTACTATTAGATTTAACGCCTCTTTTATCAGTAGCCCATGCGCCCCACATAAAACCACTCCATTCCTTAGAAGAGAAGTCAAAATGTGTGGATATATTTCTTAAGTCATCATATAATAGGGGACCTTGTAGTAAGTTACCCTTATCAAGACCCTTATCGTAGTAATCAATTAACTTTTTAATTGAACCCGGTGCTAGTAAAACATGACAATCTATAACTAAAACATATTCTGTTTCGGCTATATCAAAAATTTTACCTTTTAAAAATGGACTACTATACTTTGTATACTCCACATAGGTTTTAGGTTCTGTTATTGTATCAAAGTGATTTTTTAAGGCCTTGCCATGCTCGCTTGTGGGATTATTGTTTATAACTACAAACTCAACTCTATCCATTACCTCGGAATGGTACATTCTAAGTGATTGTAGTGTAAAAAACGCTCCATCGTAATCATCATAAACACAAATTCCGATAGTCAGCTTACTCACATAACTATTTACAACATATTTTTTTGAAATCTACACCGGTATGGCGGTAATATTAGATACTGTTGTAAATGATGTATTAGGATTGAAGGTAAGAGGTGCTGAAGTGATCGTTTGAGTTAAAACTTCTGTAGTTTCAAGTCCTTCTATATGTGCATTTTTAAGGAAAAAGTTTCCTACAGATAACGCTGTGTTTAGCGTAGAGATTGGTGTGCTAAATGAATATCCAACGTAGATATTGTTAAGATTATCGAATTCCTTAAGTCTAAATGGTAACTCTACTGTGGTTAAAGTCTGATATTTGGTATCTATCTTTTTATCTATAGAGATTTTAGTACCTAAATTAGCATACCTAACTCTTAATGTTTGGAATTCATCAGAAGTTAGTGAAAAGGTCGGGGAAAAAGCTGATAAATGCTCATAAAACACTAAATCATGAAAATAATCACGAATACTAATGCTATTTTTCTTTATTTGATGCTCTCCAACACCACTTCTACCGTTTCTACCGGATAATCCGTATAAGCCCGTACTATCAAACACTACTTTTATAAGCTGACCACTTAATGTTGTAGCATCTATTGCTATATCTATTTCCCCCTCTGTTGTAATCGCAGAAGTAGGTGTTTGCTCTGTTAATAGTTGGGTTTGACCTGATACTAACAGAGGATCAGTATCTCCAACATATTGACCGGGTAAGGATGATAGTTCTCCTGTTAAAGAAGTTAAAAAAGTACCAAACGCATACTCATAATTACTATTGTACGCATTATCCTCAGGTAATTTAAACTGCAACGACCATACTATGTCATAATTTGAGTTATAGCTTAAATCTGTCTCTACAAACTGATAATATCTTGCATCAGATGGTAGGAGAATGTCGGATGGGAAGGCCATTATACATATTTATACAGTAGAACTAATTAAACGCGTCAATTATCTGATCAAGCTTATCCAGAATGTCTTTTGTCTTTACTAATTCTTCTAATTCATCTACATTAAATGACAGTTTAAGTAGTAGTTCTTTTAACTGAACAAAATCTTCGTAATCGAGCCCTTCGACTATTAACTCTTCCATATAGGTATTTACAACACTTAAAGGCTATATCCATGAACTTCAATATATATAGGGAAATTTTTACCGGAACGCGCCAAATATATGTTATTATTAGCTTTATCCACTCTCGCAGAAAATCCTGCTGTATGCATATCATGTCTTTTATTAGGTCCAAAATGGGCACCAATAGTAAATTTCTTTGTTGAGCCCTCTGGTGCTACAGAATTATCGTAAGTACTGTAAACATATATCTCCACACTATTATCACTCGTTTTTACACCTGGTCTTATTACTCCAAAGATTGATTTCGCATTTAACGGTATGCTAATACTAGCTAAACTAAATGTTTCCCAAGAAGCCATACCGTTAGGCAATCTCCGGTTCACAAGAATCTCAGGTTCATCTAGATATACTGTCTTATATATGCAGTTATCTTCTTTATAACCAGATAACCCCACTTCTAGTGTACCGCTTAAAAATTCTGTATTTGTATCGGTAATATTAACTCCATTTAATGTAGCGGATAATGGTGTGCTAAAGTTAATAGTAGGCGCTTGTACGCTATCCTGCACTGCTTTTATAATAAACGTAGTACCAAACGCAGAAAGCTCGTTAGTATTGGTACTATGGCCTGAGGCTATACTAAACTTTGTAGATAAAAACGGATCATTTACGTTTGTACCATATAACGCACTATTAGTTAAATTAGGTAAATTAAAGTTAATATTATTACCTCCATACCTATTACCTATCACAGCTGACAAGTCCGGGTAATCAGTACCAGCAACTGAGGCGCCGTCACATTTTAACCAACCATATGGTACGTACTCAGCTCCTGTTATAAAAGGTACTATAGTACCTGCTGGTATTTGATTTGCTGTAGTTGTAGGTACAGTACTAGTTACAACTGTTGGTAAGCTCCAAGATAATTGATTGTTAGTATCTGAAACTAATGCGCTATTGTTTGTTGACGCGCCTACAACAGGAAAATCATAATTAACTGAACTTATTTTAAGTTTTGATGGTAAAGTTAGATAACTAGTAGCATCAACTGTACGTTGTGTAATTTTATCAATATTAATACTACCACTTAAAGCTATTTTATTACTAGTGTCGAGCTCAATACTATCACCTAACGCATTTACAGAAAAATTACCAGCGGAAAGAGTTCCGACAGTGGCGCGTTGAGCAGCATCAATAACAATAGATGTATTACCTGAGCTCAATAAATTAGATACTGTTTCCCAATCAGAAACATTCGAGCCATTATTTTGCTTAATGCGTTGTAAAGTATTGTTATCATTATCGAAAGCTAAATCATTTATTTCACCAGTCTCGATAGTAATATCAGGCCTGCTACCTAAAAATTTATTACCGATTAAATTACCACCGACAGTAGTACCGTCACCTATAAACAAGCGTGTAGTATCAGAAGCATATCCTAATTCACCTTCATCTAAGGTAATATTCTTTCTATCCTCGTTGGTACCTCTACGTACGAGTAATTTTAATAGTGTGTTTTCTAATATTTCAATTGAGGCCATAGTGTATGTTAGTAGTTAAAAATTGGAATTGCGTATCTATCAAATGTAGCACCATTACTTCGGGTACTACCAGATAAAGCTAGTGTTAAAAATCCTGCTGAACTGAGAACTAAAGCATTACCATCTGAGTCAGTACTAGAGTAAGTTGTACCATTATGATGTAACCCTTCTGATACCTGATTAGGAGCTCCTGTAAAAATACCAGTTTCAATAGATGTGGTCTTAATTATATAGTTAGTAGCAACAGCAGTTAAAGTAGCACCAGAAGTATCTGTCGTACTACCAGTTAAATACCAGGATTGAGAACTACCAGGTACCCCTCCTGTACCATATTGCAATACATTACCACCAGTTAAATTAGGTAATCTAAAGTCATTAGCATCTGTATTACCGTAATCCGTACCTATAACATCAAAAAGCTCACCATAAGCTGTGCGCTGCAAATAATGCCCATTACAAAGTAGATAACCGTCTGGTACCTTACCTATAGCAGCAGCATGTGGCAATATAGCCCCTACCGGTACAAAATCAGCTCCAGTTAGTGTAGTAGCAGTTAAGCAATCAAAGAAAGTAGACTGAGGTACATTCGATATACCGTAGTCATCTAATGAAAGCTGAGGCATTTCATAAACTCCCGATACTCCGCTCTGTATAAGAGATAGACGTCTGCTTGTTAAATCAAAATTTTCATTGTTTACACCTGACAAAATACTTTGAATTTGATTAGTAGTATTATTATATACTAAACCTTCTCCGAACGCTTGATTATCAAATGAACTAAAAGATACAGAATTAGATCTTGCAGAGGTAGTTTGTAGTTTATTATTACTATCAAACTCTAAACCTTGACCAACGTCTATTCTTATAGGTGTTCCGGCACCTCCAACTAAACCACTTGAAAGAGCTGTTGTTGTTATTTCTTGCTCTGTAATAGAGCTTCCTTTTAGTGATAATTTTGACGAAGAAAGCTCTAAAAAGTCCGAATTGAAATCAATTGCAATTGAGCTACCATCTCTTACTAGTCCACTACCAAAAGCAGCATTAGTTATATCATTAGCATCTAAAGAGCTTTGCTTAACTGTTAGAGTATTTGAAGCTGTAAATTCAATATTTTCATTATCTAATGCAGGCCCTACATACGACCAACCAGTAAGTGAAGAGTCATATTCACTAGCAGTAAGAGTATAGAGTTTAGAGTTGGCATATCCAATATCTCCTATTTGAGCGCCAGCGACACTCCCTAAACCAGATTCTAAATTAAAAACACCGAAGTTTTTATTACCAACAACTTTACCACCAGATAAAGAGCCATCACCTACGAACACTCTTTTTGTATCTATAGTATAACCTAACTCTCCTTGATCTAATACTAACCTCTTACGCTGATCATCTGATCCACGTCTCACTTTTATCTTTACTATTGTAATATCTGGCATTGCTAAAATTTATTAAGATGTTCTTTTCCAAACGTATACTCCAAAGTATGGAGGAGCATTATTATGTGATTCACTTCCACCAGCAGCGAAGATACCTGTCTCTCCATCCGATCCGGAGCTTCCACCAGATTGAAAATCCTGATTACCTGGCTCACCAGGGAGTATTCTTTGTTCAGGATCATCACGGGTGATTAAAAATGGTGATAAACCTTGCTTACTACCTCCATCATCCCCCCCTGAAAATCCATGCTTATGTCTCGGCATTTCAGCTTCAGTTAGCCTATGCTCATATTCTCCAAAACTATCAGAATTAGAACCTTCGGTAATAGTTCTCGATACATTGTTTGTATCACTACCGGTACCTATCCCAGCTAAATACCTACCTTGAGAAACTAGCTCCCATGTCGTCCCAGAGAAGCGAGTAGTGGGATTTGTATTATCTGCTGTGAGATAGATAGAATTTATAGGAAACATTAAATCGAAAAATTTTATTGTACTGTTAGTTAACGATGGTGGTTGTTCAACGTTGTTGATGACGACTTTATCGTTACTTACTTGAATAGGAGTTTGATTACCTAGACCGTCATAAACAAAATCTAAGTTATCGGTAAGATTACTACCGCTTAGATGAAGTAGAGACGTGTATCTATCTGAGATAAATTGATTTTCTAAACTCGCCGACATATAATATATTTATGTTAGCTGCTAAGAATGCTATCGTAAATAGTTTTTTGAAGTTCAAATAATTTTGAAAACACTCTATTTATAGATAGGTAGTTTACACTTTCGTTACTATGAAAGTAAAAGTTACGCGTATCTATCTCTAACGGAGTAGGTATTTTATAGTCATCAAACACTTTAACACTTGTACTTTCAACTCGCGAAGAAACCAGCTGATTAACAACAACTTGAGGCTCCGGATCCCCATACCTATTCAACTGTTCTTCACGAGATAAGTTTTGAAATTCCTCGTACTCTCTTAAAGAAACTTCATTTTCATTAATATAATACTTCCTTGTTTCGACGCGACCTATGATGTCAAAGTACTTATCCAACATGAGAGCCTCCGGCAATGATGTAAATTCTTTAAATACCTCTAAAGTAACTTCTATCGAGTCTGTAATGCCCTGATAATTTTCAAGATCGAAATTAAAAATATCAGGACCTAAGATTATTTTGTAAGGTCCTCTACCGGCCGTCGTAATCGTCGACAATCTAGCCCTATTATCAGGACCGTAATTGCGACTGCCCGAATCCCCACTAAAGCCAAACTTAGTTTGGCGCCTCGCCTCGTCGCTAGGCGGCTCCCACGGAAGAGTTTCTACTCGCGAAGTGACGCTTCCTGTGTTAGCTTGTTGTGTTGGATTTTGTACAACATATTCATCAGCTCCTGAAGCAATAAAACTTTTTAATTCACCTACTGTTGGTATTCTTGTAAAATTGTTATAGATATTAATAGTATCGCGTAGAATATCTTGAATTAATACATTTAAATTAATACCTAGGCTTGTTTCGCATATGGTATCAAAGATATTAGGATTAAAAAAGCTTTTTAAATCAGCAGGTACTAAACTTATACGTTTCTTATTAAGTGAATTAGAAGAGAAGAAAACTCTACCTACATTATGATAGTAAACGTAGGTCTTGTCCTTAAATGTATCTGTATGTGTATCAATAAAAGCTACCTGATTTGATTCTAAGCGATTAGTATTAAACTTCCAGGAATTTGTATTAAATTTATACGGCGAATTAAATAAAATGTCTGGAGGTAGCAGTAGATCTGCAGGATCCAAGAAAGAAGTAACAGGTACCGGATTAGTTATCATTCGTTCTATTACATTACCATTATCCTTTATAGTAAATAAGTTACTGTCATAATCAGAAAAGGATACATCTAAATCAATTATAGAATCATCATTCCGGTAAATAAATAGACCGTCTGGTCTATTTTCTTCACCATTAACCTTTAAAGGAGGATTAAAATTTAAATAATCGGCAGCATAATAAAAAACTTTATCTGGAAATTCAGGGAAGGTAATTTCTCGCGGTGTAGTTAAGCTAAACTCACTTACAGCAGATTGATTTACAAATAAAGGGTAATAATAACCTTTTGTTTCATTTACTGTACCGAAGACAGTAACAGCAGAATCCTTATTTGCCGGGGACTTGTATTTAGAATTAAGAATAACTCTATCGATTACTTTAGGTACGGGAATCTCATTATTTAATAAAAATTCCGGTATGTCTATAAAGTATATATTATAGATCAGGGTGTTACTTACAGGTTTAGTCACTATTAGTAGTAAGTCGTCGGTAAATCTTGATTCTACCTTTACGTATTCAGGGTTATTTAAACTAGAAATAGGTATGGTGGCTAGAATCTCGCTTGTATTATTAGGGGAAATTTCTAAATTAATGTTAGACTCGTCATCTATTACTTGTACTACCTTATAATTTTTACCAAAACTTATATTATTATTAATTACTCTAAAATTAGAGGTTTTAATCTTATCGACTAGCTTTAACCTGGTACATGCTCTGTAAATATCTCTATCATAGATATTTGTATAATTTAAACCATCGCTTTCTATCGTAGGTGAATAAATTAAGCCGTTGGCTTTATCAACATCTAACCTTTTTACATTAGCTAAGGCATTTTGAATAGTTGAATTACGTATTTTTTCTATTTCCCCGGTAAAATTACCACTGAAAGCAATTGTTGTTGAATTTGTTGTAATAGTATACACAAAACCATCTTCATAGGTCTCTATATATGAACGTTTTGTATTGTCTAATTCAAAAAGATCAGGAAATCTATTTTTATCTGCACCTTTAAACGGATCTATTTGATATGGGGTATCTAAATCTTTTAATGTTTTGTTATCATCATCTCTATCGTCAATAGTAGTAGAAGATAGACCAAAAAATCCTCCTAAAGTCTGCTCATCTTTAAAACTTGAAGTATCTAAGTAGGAATTATTATACACCTGACCTAGACTAAACAGTGAAAGATTGTTTTTATATAGTATATTAAAATTTTTCTTTAAGAAATCATTACTAAGAACGTTTCTAGGTGAATATTCCAGACTGTTTACCTTATTAGTAGTAAAAGCTGTTGGAGAATTATCAAACTCCCGCTTTTCAAGTATACTCCTTGATAAAAAATTATCCTTTGAACTTAATTCAACAGAAAAAGAGTTTTTAGTACGTCCTGTAAAGGGTTTATTATCACTTATATTTACAAAACCACTATAATCTACACCGCTAAGTGTAAATGCGTTACCAGAAGTATATTTAAAATAGTTTATCATTTAAAGTTTTTAAAGTTTATTTTGTTTATTACTGTTGTAGCTGGTAAACTTTTCTGTATACCAGTAAGTAAATTATTTTTAACTTGATTTAATATATCCAAATTAGTGATGTTTAAATTATCAATGTTGATATCAACAACGTTAGATTTAGATTTTAAATTTGCACCTAATGTGTTAAGTGTATCGATGTTATCGGAATAGTTTCTCATACCACAAGGTAGAGAAATATATAAATCATCAATTTTATTTATATTTCTTGTAAATACAGTTACAACTTCATCCTCCTTAGAAAGAGGTTGTAGTGATAAAAGTAAATTACTTATAGCATTATTAGTAGCAATGTTGGATAAAAGAATATCACCGCTAAAATCTCTACTATTTAAATTTATATCACCAAATAATATTTGTTTATTAGTATACTGAAACGATAACACATTATATTTAAAAATTTCCACAGTATTCAAATACACTATACCTGTACCTGTAAGATTATTAAAGGATACGTACAGATCATTGTTAGTTAAATCGGATAAGGTTACTGTCTTACTAAATGTATCATAACGATCCGATGCATTATCGAAAAACTTAAATATTAAGTTAAGATCTACACCAACTTTTTCAATACATATACCCGCATCTATTTCATTTACATGTGATTTTATAGAAAAATCATTACTAAAAAACTTAAACGCTAAAGTGTAACCTCCGTTAGTATTAATAGTCTTATAGTAGTTAGGAGCATTTCTCTCCTGTTGTTTTAAATCACAATATTTCAATTGCATTTGCTCGTCTACCTCCTTTATATCTTTTATTCTTTCGTAAATATATTCTTTTTTAGGCTCAAAAGTAAGGTCGCTTAGTTTATCAAAAAATATTTTATCAGTAACAGAGGCCTTTAAATTAGAATTACTCTCAATAAGATTTTCTATAACATCATCGTAAGTAATATTATAAATAGGCTCACTACCTAAAGCTGTTGCTTTAGACACTAAGTCTGGGTAGTAGTATCTATCAACCCAAATACCTTCCTCACCAGGCATACCTGAGAGCCAGGTGCATAGATATTGACCTTCTGTAGCGGGTATATTGTCTAGCTTTTTATATACCTTATCTGCAAAATACGGGTATGGAAATGCAAAGGAACCCGACTCTACAAATTTTGTATCGTTAATGTTGAGTCTACCGAAGGGATTAAGAGACGAAGGAGCCGTAAATGAAGTTGAACCGGGAGTTATTTTATAAGAAAGGTTGTACGTTACAAAATTTAACTCTAAAGATGCATCTTCTTCAGCATTTATATCATTGAGTATAGAAGTATAATTTCTTATCTTATCGTTAAATACCAAGTCGTTACTAGAACTAAGTAAATTATTAGAAGAAGTATAGCTATCTGCAGTGTCAGCTATGTTTTTTAAATTAAGTACATTGAAGGTACTATTATCTGAACTACTATTTTTATAGAAAAGGTAATTTGATTCTATATCAAAAGAACTCTTATTTTGATTTACTAAATAGTCTGTATCTGTATACTCAATAAATGATGTATTAATAGGATCTGCTACTAAAGTGCTTTGATTGAAAATTATTTTAGCTGAAGTACCGTTAATATAAAAATAATTAATACTTTCAAATTCATCAATAACCTGTCCTACTAATGCCTCTTTTCGTTTTCTTAATATATACTTCTTATTACCCTTATTAACAAGAAAAGTTAAATACTGCACACTACCCGCTTTGGTTAGAATATACTCAATCTTTCTACTGTCTTTGTTAATTTTATTTCCGCTTACGAAAACTACGGATATAATACCATCTTTTACTGGATCGTCAGTAGCTATTAGATAATACTTTTTGTTATTTTCAATATAAGATATAGCACAATAGAAGTCATCTATAAATTCAACGTTGAATAGGGTGGTGCTATCATTTTGATCATTACTAAAAGCAGTAGCCCCGAAGAAATTTACATCTGCAAAATTATCACCATCTTTAAAAAAATCAGGTCTAATATTTTTCACAAACCTAAGATAATTACCTGCTCCTTCACATTTAGAAAATTGCAACGAAGTATAGATAGAACTAGGCTTCAATTTATCTGATTTGAATTCGATAAATTTATCTAGAGTATTTAAATTTGTAAGATAAAAATCAGTATAGTTTTTATTCTTAAAGTCTACTGCTCCGGATAGAGCAGTAATAAAATTGAATGAAAAATTACCGGCGTAAGTTCTTCTAAACTGCGTTAAGTTAAGAGAGTCTATACACAAACCTATTTCGTTAGATTTATATGTACTTAAACTTACAGTAGTTGAGCTCATTACTATATATTTAAGCCTTTATCTCTGTTTTAAAGAATCAAATCACTCAACAATAATGACTTCAGTGCCATCTTTTTCGTCAACTACTACATTTTCATTATTACGCTCAATCTTTTGTAAATTCTCACCTACATCATTAACAACGAACGATGTAAATGCATCTGCATTAGTATTATTGGTCGTTTCAATAATATAGTTATCTATCTCCGTTCTTAGCTGTAGTGTAGTATCTAGATTAACATTGTTAATTATCTTTACTCCCTCGAGCTTAATATCTCTAATACTTTCATAGTATCCCTCAGTTCTAATATCAAGAGGAATATTGAATTGGGTAATTTCACCAGTAGTATACTGGATACCAACTTTTAATGTTAACGACTTTACTAAACTGCTAGGCGATGGGTAGTAAATATGCTTATAAACAGTGTTAAGAAAAGGAGGTGAAACACCTTTAGTAATTTCATTTAGTATACTCTCGGTTCTATAATTTATAAATGTCTTTATTTCTGGCTCAAACACCTCTGACTCGTCGCCCCAGTCTATAGCAACGTAGTACGGAAAAACCTCCGAAAAGATATTACTTAAGTCTATTGATACTTCTGTTTGATCAAAAAGATCTATAGTATCGTAATTAGAAGTAAGTGATGTAGAGGTTGTTGAAAGAGAAATATTGTACGTATTCATAATATCAAGGAGTTATTACTAACAGTTAAAGGCACGGAGCTTAAATTGAAGCTAAACGAATTTAATGTATTGGTATCTTCAAATGTAAATGTCTTGTTATCGTGAACAGCTCTTACGTAATCATCCCTTACAAATGATACACTACTACTATTATCTACAAAAAAGTTATGACTAGCTATAACCGGTGACATGTTTTGATCCTTCACAAGATAACTTAAATTAAATAAATCTAAATCTTCTCTATACGTAATAATGGGTGTATCGACTTTATCATATAATACATCGTATCCTGATAAGATAAATCTATTAATATTACTACTTAGTTCTAAATTATTTTTTGGAAATATCTTAGTATTAGTTTTAGCTGTATAATTATACTCATATATTTCCGGGTAGACAGATAGTGTTTTAGTTTGTGTGGAATCCTGCTCTACTTTAAGCTTATAGTAATACACGTTAAGGTCTTTTTTAAATCTATTACTGATTTTATCAAAGTTATTTGTATTTAGAGATAATGAAATATTATCATTAAATGGATCTTCAAATTTATTATCTTTAAATCTTAATTGCTCAATTACAAAGAAGCTACTTGTTTGTATGAATAATGTATCATACATTAAGTCGAAATTTAAAACTTTGCTTGAAAGATCGTTTACAATAGTTGCATTATACTTCGAAGAAAGGTATGGTATTAAATCAAAAATTTCCCCTCCTGTATTAGTTGATGTATTTTTAACGTAGATTTTACCTTGTAAGTTTTTAGAGTTAAATTTATCAAATGCAGCGGACGTATTGTTAACTACTGTTGTTGTTTCTAAAACAGTATCATCGTAAAAATAACTCTCAGAATCTAAGTTATATTCAAAGTTTAACTTATCAGTAAATTTACCTCCTTCGTAGCTACTATACAAACTATTTAAACCAGTAAGTTGGAGACTTAAGGAGAAATTACCAGTTAAACTCTCTGTAACTGCAGTAGTATCATCTAATAAAGCACGTTGTATGGAAGTACTACTTAAACTAGCGATACCTCCTTCTATTAAATCAGAGTAATAGAATTGCTGAGTTGTATCAGAAAACGCGCTTAAATCAGAAGATATAGGATCTGGTAAAAAACCAGAATCAGACTTCATAAAATATGCACCCTCTATAACACCAGCTGTATCAATACTTCTGTTCAAAAAATCAACGTTAGTAGTTGTAGGCTCGATAAGCTCTTCATAAGGGCAAAAATATCTAAAGAAAATATTATAAGCAGAAGACGGAAAATATGGAGAAGTTTCGCGAGCAGTTAAACCGTTTGTAAACGATGATAGCCCCGATCTTTTCGTTTCAGTAAAGGTAGTTGTATCAACAGTATTAAAATTAAACTCGAACCCTTCATTGTATAAATTATCATAAAACTGATAACCATTCAATATAAGATTCTTAACTGTCGGAGGAGTTTTAACAGTTAAATTATCTCTAAATTGGTTGTTATCTTTTACCAATCCGAAAATATTTCCAAATAGATCTTTTTTACTATCATCTATATAACCTTGATCAAAAAGAAACGCTAAATCTGTACTTTCTGATCTGTTATCAAATTTAGAACTATATCCTATATAAGATGTATCATCTTTACTTGTGTTGGGCTGTAATTTAGCTACACCACTAGAAATATTTTTAAAGAAATCACTAGGTTCAATATTAAAAACTAATATATCCTGATTATTAGTAAATACTTGAGGGTCGGGAAATATAAAAAGACTATCAGGTTCGTACTGCTTATTTAATTCAAAGTCAATAGCTGGCGCCTGTATGACATTAATACCGGTGTTAGTAGGTTTAAAAAAACCAACTTCACGTTTTGTACTTATTTTATTAGCAAAAACGCTAGCAGTCGTTGGATGTTGTTGATTTAAAAAATTACTATACGGTTGATCAGCTTCAATAAGAATATCGTATACATATTCTCCAGTTGAATTGGAAGAAATATAATAAAAATCAGTACCAATATATTTTTCTGTAAGTGTTCTTTTATTATCAAAAATACTATCCGCCTCTAAATATAACTTTAAAACTTCGCTATAACCTTCAAAAACTTCTGCTATTAACTCAGTGTTACTAGTGAGAAATATATTATCAGTTGGTAGATCATCCGGACTGTAGCTTAAAAAATGCTTACCGTATTCTGTTTCAACAGGCTCTTGATTAAAATAAGAAGTATAAACATCAAAATATTCTGTTAATGAAATTTTTATATTGTTTTTTATACTACTAATGTTATAATCAACCGAACTATCTTCACGATTATCGAGAAAATTAAGCACTGTACTGTAGGCACTTTTAACTATATTAAAGTTACTCGTTTTTGTTTTAACCTTGTTTGACGTATTGTATAAATTAACACGTTCTAGTCTATAATACTCTATAATCTCTCTTAGCTTTTTACTAAAAAATGAAACTGCTATAGCTATATCATTGTTATCATCAAAATCAAGATACTGTAAAAATTTCTTCTCCGTCTTATTACTAAAATTAATAGTAATTTCCTTTAAAAAATCTCTATATCTGTCTATTATAAGATTGTTATTAGAGGAAGTCTTATTATTAATTTTAGTATTCCAATTATTTAGATACGTAGTATAATACCCTTGTAATGTATCCGGTTCATAGGCTACCTTTACTACTTTTATAAATTCAATCAGGGAAAAGGCTTGGTTTCGATCTAAAGCATTAGAACCTAATACATTACTATTAGTAATAGATTGCGGTACTTCAGGATAACCTTTTATTACATTTTCCATTATTATTATTTATTTTAGATTATAGATAGGCTACTGAACAACGAGTTGCGGATAGCTATATCCTCGATGTTATTATCACCTTTAAAACTACTTAACGTAGTAGATATGTCAAAATTATTTAAAATATCAGCATAATTTAGAATTCCATCATACACCGTCCCTTCAAAACCTGAAGTATATTCATAAAAAGTATAAAACTTAGATAAATCTGTTGAAGAAAAAGATACAGGTAATACTAATGGCCATCCCCAATCGTCGTTAAATTCACTCAACTTATATTGTAATGTATCAACAGCACAAATAGGTTGGTATGTATTTAGGAGTGAATAGTTATTACTAAATTTTTCTAAAGCTACTATATCGGTTCCAGCAGTCACAGTATAAGAATATGTATCAATTTCAGAACCTAGATTCTTTCCATATTTTTCTCCTGTGCTTATTCCTCTATTGTTAAAGTTTTCTTTAAACTTGTTTGTTGTTCCTTTAAATTGATTATAATCAGTAGAGAACATGCTCATTAATCTTACTATTGCAGGTGGAAAATTAAAGAGTGACTCATCATAAACGTTAGACGTTTCGTCTAATTGATTACCTATACTGATAAGACTGTTTAAATCACAGCTGTCGATATTAGTGTTATTATCAACAAAGTTAAAGATTTTTTCATTTAATGTCTTACCGAGTGATGAATTATTAGAGCTTATATTACCAAAAATAGATCCTATAAAATCATCAAATAGAATATTTTTATCTAATAGAATTTCCTGAAATCTTAAGCTTTTAAATACTTCTGTATAATCAATATCTTCATTAGTTTTTGCAAAATAATAATAATCTTTAGGATATATATTAAAACTAACACTTTCACCAGTTAACTGAAAAGTTTCAGTAGAGTTTGTAAACTCAGCACTAACCCCTAATTTAAAAGAATCGAAACCGGAAAGCCCGTCATCATAGGTTACGTTTCCATAAAACCAAAAATCAGTATCTATACCAGAGATAGTACTATTTAAACTCGATATACTATAGTAAGATGTATTCACTTCCTGGTTACTACTATCATATAACCTACCTGTAATACTACCATTTAACGTTAACCCCTTTACAGTATAATTAGAAATACTAGTAGGTTTAATAAAGAATGGTATAGGAGCCTTCTTAAACTGTACCGAGCTAATATCGAAAATTTGCGCTTCGTCGTCCCCCTCCTCAGTTAACCCATTATCATTTATGGTTAAGGAACTTAAATTTGCAGAGAGGGAAGTAGTACCAACGTTAGCTGTTAAAGATATAGATAAATTGTTATTATAATTATTAAGTGAATAATCTAAGCTATTATTTCTACTAAAAATTTTATTTCTATCTTTAAATAGGTCAATTATTATCCTTTCACTTGCAAGTTCATCTGTTAGAAAATAATAAGACTCTCTACCTGATGTCCCCACGAACACACTATCTACATCCGTACTCTTTGCATCCACTATTTCGTTACCCGAAAGCTTTACGTATATATTTGAACCACTGACGCCTATAAAAGGTATTTCATTATATTCATTTGCTGATAAATTCTCAATATATGACTTTTCGTAAAAAGAGTAGTATTTCTGAAGATGGTTAAATTTATACGGTGTAAGATCAAAATAATTAGGTATAGTTAATCCAGATACAGTGTAGAATATATTATTACTATCTTGGTAAAACGGGGCTTTATTAGTTATAGTAATAGGTTTAGAAAATTCACCTGCTGATAGCGGTAAGATATTATCTTCTATCTCTACTGTAAACGTATTTTCTAAATAATCATATATATTAACATCAACTGAATAAGAAGCTAATAAGGAGTTATTCTCACAATCATTAATTATCATTCTTACCTTATACTCTCCAGGGAGGGTATATATATGCGATGCTGTTAATCCTGAGCCTACGGTACCGTCACCAAAATCAAATAGTGCTTCAAATTTATTTATATCTGAATAAAAATCTGTAGAAGGTAAGTCTGCCTTAAAAGTTAAGGGAGTAATATCTAGATTATAAGAAGAAAGCACATTTTCATTTTTATAATCCTGTACTTCAAATAGTGCATAAGTTGTATTTATTTTACTCATCTATTACTACGATTTTACTAGATAAAGAATTAGGATTAATAAAGTATGGAAACTTAAAATAAGGTAAGGTTGTATTTTGATTTACTAGCTCTATATCTGCGGTAGGGTACAATGGGTTATATGAAATTAAAGAAATACCTTTAAAAGAAACACTTTCACTATTATTTCTTGTTTCTATCCTTTTTATACCCTCTATACTTAAAAGAGTTGATGTTAAGGTATTCAATGCCAACTCTTGTCCTAAAATATTTGCTACTGGATCAAAGAAATTCAATATAGCAGCTTTTACCTGAGACTTAAGTCTCTCACTGTTTATCTTATTTCTAGACTCTCTTACAACTACTAAAGATGTATCTTGGCTAATTTCTGGAACTAAGTCACTTTGATTTGAAATACCTAAATCAAATGCCATATATATTGGATCTCTTGGAACTACTTCCTGTGAGAGACTCTTCTTTTCATTAGCAGAATCAATAATAAGATTTTTAAGAGAGTTACTTAAAAACTCAGGATAATCTCCATCGCTAGTTACTCTAAATCTCGGAACAGTAAATATATTAACGTTATTAAAATCACAACTATCTGCAAAATTGATCTGATTTATTAGAACTCTATTAGACTTATCCGGGTCAACACAAATATTGTAAAAATATTGAATATACTCATTTATAAACGATTGGTTATTTACAACCTTTGAATCAATAATTATATTACTGAAACTTTTATCCATAAAGGCCTCGTAATCTTGAGTAGAAACTAATCTTAGTTGTGAGTTAAATACTCTTGGAGCGTTTTTTCTAATTTGATCAACCGTCTCTTCATCTACTACTGGTGAGGAATTATTAGGATTGTTAAAAGTAAGTAGTGAGCTATTAGCTGCTGTTACAAAAGTAGTAGAATCTTTATTAGTATAAGTATCATTGAAAATCTCTCTTTGACGTGAACTATCATATACAAATAGCTTATCGCCGTTAATTGCATTCTTACTTATAATACCACGTTGATTGTCAGATAAAATATAATTTACTGAAACAGTACTACCTTGTGTTAAAATTTTACCTGAAACACCATCACCAAACTTAATAACAAAGTGACCATTCTCATTTAGTCTTTTTTCAAACACCCTTTCATTTTTATCTGCAATGTAGAGACTATCTACCTCTTCATACTCATAATATAATCCAGTTTCAACCTCCTTTACATATACACTTAAAGTGTTATCAGCTATAAATCTACTATCATTACTATCTAATATGTTGTCTACAACAATATTTAAAGTTTCAAATTCACTTCCTTGAGCTGTGTAATCTGGATATTCGCCTACAGTACCCTGATATAGTATAACGTTTTTGTTTAATACATCTATACTCTGCTTCTTAGTCTCTGATATAGTAAAGCTATAATCTTTATTTGTAGTATATTGAATATTATCAACTAAGAAATATGAATACTTTTTAATAGTATAGTTACCAGTTGCTAAACCTGCCGCGGCAGTGGCATTTATTGACGCTAAAGAAGTTTGTTTACCTGATGGTTTATAGCCAATAGTTTTGACTATTTTATTCATATTTTCGTACAAAGATGCTTGATCGAAAGAGACCTCTGTAGCAGTATTGTTGAGATAGAATAACAAAACGTGGTAGGAGTATGCTACTATATCTATAACAGCAGCTAAATTACTACCTTCAAAATTTTGATCTGTAAACTTTTCATTTTCATTTAATCGGTTTACAATAAAATCTTTTAAGCTTACTGCATCAAAAGCCGCGTACGCGTCTTGTGGTAAATTAAAATCTAGAAAATCGTTATTTTTATCAGCCATAATTTTTATATGAAGTTATATCCATTACTATTTAATACGGATCTAAGTGAAAGACCGTATACATTTAGTGATGGAACGTTTATTTGTAGTTGAATATTGTATTGTTGCTCATCTTCAAGACCCTGAACTTCAACATTCTCTAGCTCAATTCTTGGCTCAAAATTAGGTAGATTATCCTGTATATCTTCTTTTATATCTTCCTCTGTAAACTCATCTATAGGTTCAAATATATACCTTCTTAAATCAATACCAAACTCAGGATTTAATATTTTTTCTCCAGGTGACGTTAAAAGCGCATTAGCAATACTATTTTTTACAGATTCAATATCATATAATCCAGCTACATCTTTCAACTCTTCCTTTCTATTAAGTTGAGCGTTATAAGAGTATGAGTTCTTAATATCTAAAAATAAATCTTTATAAAGATAGTTCTGCTTAATAGCATTGTTCTCAGCCTTACTTACTGATACGGTATCTATCTTAATTAGAGCCATGTATATATTTAATGGCTACTTCTTTTTCCACTGCTGCCTCTTCGGACCTCTTTTCTTATATTTCTTACCTTTAATTTTTTTACATGCAGCGTGAGTAGGTCTACATGCCGGGTACGATGAGCCTTTCTTACCGGCCTTCTTCCTACCACAGGGACCTCCTGTCTTACAGTTAACCCAACCTTTAAATTTTTTACCTGTCTTCTTATCTGTACGAGTCTTAAACCAGTCCCTTAAATTTTCCAATAGCTGCTTTTGGGTCATTTTATATTACCTCCTCGGTTTACACATTTTTGAACGTATCCTGACGCGTACGCTGACGGCCAAACATCATACTTACGCTTAGCTTTTGCTTGGCATTTAGCGCGTGTCTTAGATACCTTCTTCTTTTTTTCAGCATCCTCTTCAGGCATCTCCTCACTCTCAGATTTTCTTTTTCCACCTTTCATATTAGCGCACCAATGGTACATCTTACCTTTCTCCCCACCATACTTCTTAGCCCTCTTACGAAGCTCCGTTACAGAACCTTTACAACTAGCACCTGCTCGCTTAACACGACCAGGGCTACTTTCTGCATCCTCATCAGGAGTCTCTTCATCAGAATGTTTACTCTTGTTAAGCTTATCACCAGCCTTTTTAGCTGCTTTATAAGCTTTACTACCCTTTTTAGCACTCTTACCCCCACGCTTTTTCTTAGCGTTTATATTAGCCCATAACCCTTCCGTAAAAAATTCCTTAAACGTTTTCATTACCACTTTCTACATGACCAATACCTTGCTTTTGTTTTAGGTCCCGGATTATCACAATTATGTCTAGCTCTAAAAGACTTACGAGCTTTAGGATTGCTCTTACGAATCTTCATAGTCTTTTCACCCTTACGTTTAGCTGATGTACCACCGTGTCCGAAGTTAACCTTCTTAACGTTACCTGATTTAGGGTCCTTTACATACACTTTAAACTTTTTAACATCCCCACGTGTTGGCTTGTTAAGCGAAACCTTACGTCCTCTATACTCAGCATCTTCTTCTGGGGTTTTATCTTTCTTTTCTATTGAATCTGGACCTAGGCCTCTACCATCCCTACCAATCTTCTCACCTTGCTTATACTCTTGTTGAGCGAGTAAAGCCAATCCTGTAAGTCCTTTTTTACCTCTTTTACCCTTTTTACCCTCTTCAGATTCTTCCATTTCCCCGTGAGTTTTCTTAGATCTAGCACTAGGCGGGCGCGTACGTCTATATCTACCTCCTGAACCATCACTAGCCGCATCTACACGACTAGGAGCTCCTCCCCTAGACATATCAAATGAATCACCTTTTGGAGCCTTGGAAGTACCTTTCTGCCAGCTCTCGTTAATGTTATTGAGTATAGAGTCAACTAAATCATTAAATTCCATATTATTATTTAATAGATTGCATAAATAATTGTATGGCTAAAGTAAAGAAGTTTGTTAATCTTTTTGAAAGTTACATGAGACGTTTTGAACGAGGTGGATTTCTCGTAGGTGATATTTTTAAGTTTAATGATAATTTTAAATCATCAGAAGAGTATAAGTGTTTAGGTACTAACGTACATGAGCTTTTAGACCAAATGATAGATTCCGGATTACATGTACGTGTTGTAGGTATAAAAGATACAAGCCCTGCTCGCTACCCTGCTAATTCAGATACTTCTTCACTAGATGTTGTTCTTGATATCGCCCTTGATAATGGTGGTGGTCGCATGTCACATTACTGTTCAGTACCTTGTTGCTTAGGACAGCCAGTACAATACGCTCCAAACTTACCTCCGATTCCAGATGCTATGAGACGTAACGATAAAGTTACTATTAAGCCTGAAGAAGCTGAGGAAGATAAAGATAATATTCAAAATAAAACTGATAAAGGTAATGGAGTGCTTTCAAATACTGAGAGATCTTTACCAAAGATTAATACAGAGATACCTAGTAACCCCGTAACACCTTCACCAGCTGTTACCTCCTATACACACAACTATCTACAGGAACTTAGCTAAAATTTTAACTTTTCAATAAATAATAATAAGATGACTAAAAAAGATCAAGAATTGTTGGCTGAGGCCTACGGAGCAGTTAATGAGGGATTGTTCGATAGACTTAAATCTAGGGCAAGTCAGGCCGCTGGCGCTGTTAAAGGTGTAGGCGATAGAGTAAAGGGGGCTGCTCAAGGGGTCGCTGGTAAAGCTGCATCAAAAGCAGCTGAATTAGGTGGTCAAGCTCTAGGTGTTGATGCATCACAAGGAGGATTAGCTCAAAAAGGTGCAGAGCTACAAAAAGCTGGAGCAGCAAATACTAGCGCCGGTAAAGCAAGTGGTCAAGAAGCTAAATATAAAAGCTATATAGCTAATTCAGCTAAAACTATTGCTAACGATCTTAGTAAGCTTGGTATGGAGGTAGGTGATGAAGCTGCCTTATTGAATGATATACAGGCAACAATATCTAAGCACTTAACTCAGGTTACAAAAGGTGGTCTCTTTAAAAGGGGCGGTGGTGATAGACGTGGTACAAAAGTAGGAGCTAAAAGCTAGAGACACTTTTCCAAGCTTATAAAACAAGCGAACGCGTTAATTTCTTTATCTACGACAAACGCGCTCTTGTAGAGATGATCAGCTATAATGGCTATCATCTCTTTCTTTTTCATATCGTCTATTTGTTTTAGGTAGATATGATCCAGAAAGGTACCTAATAGAGTATCATAATCCCCTTGAAAACGATCCTCATTTTCAATTAGATACTTTCGTAGCTTAATAGTATCTGTAACTACTCCTTGGTATACTTTATCCAACAGCTCGTTATCAGTCCCAGAGTTACTAATACACAACTCTGAATCAATAACTGCTTTCTGGATTTCATTAATCGTTTTCCTGAGATCCGGGAAGAATCTCTTGACCAACTGTACGAATTTTTTCTTTTGCTCATCACTTATATTTACTTTCTCTGTCTTTAAAATATTATAACACCTCTTCACGGCTTGATCGATTACAGGTTTAAGATCAAGAGATTGACATCTTGACTGAAGAGCTGGTATAATTTTATGTTTGTAGTTAGCTGTTAGTATAAATCTACAATACTTGGCAAACGACTCCATTGTATTGCGAAGCGCAGCTTGTGCCTGACCAGTAAGACCATCCGCCTCATCTAATATAACAACCTTTACCTTACCGTCAAACGATTTTGTTTGAGCAAAATTCGTAATATTATGTCTTATTGTATCAATGCCTGACTCATCTGAAGCATTAATATATAGATAATTACACTTTAGAATATCATTAACAATGATTCTTGCAAGGGTAGTTTTACCAGTACCAGGATTACCAACAAATAGTAAGTTAGGTATTTCATCTTCGAATTGCGATACAACTCTTAGAGAAGCTTCATCGAGAATAACATCATCCAGCTTATTAGGTCGATATTTCTCTACCCAGATTTTATCAAATTCAATCATATCTTATTTACCAGAAGACCCAAATCCCTTAAACCCACGTTCTGAATCAACTACCTTACCTTCCGTAACATCTACATTATGATTAGTATAAACGACGAACTGAGCAATACGATCACCAGCTCTACCTTCGTAGTCTTGACCAGTGAGATTATAGAGTTTAATACCAGCATCACCACGATAGCCTTGATCAATAATACCTGGATGAGGCATAATACCACGCTTAAAGCCAAGCCCTGATCGACCTTCTACCTTAACCCAAAAGCCAGGCTCAATAAAGGCGAACTTTAGTCCTACATTAACAACAGCAGAGCCATGGGCTGGAATAGTAAAGTCTTCAATACTAGTAACATCCATACCAGTATCGCTATCATAATTCTTACCAGGTAATACAGCATCTACATGAGTCTTTTCAAATTTCAAAGTCATATATACCTAGTATAAGTTAAATTATATCAAAATCAAGTGATAAGAATAAATATATGTATATGTCAGACGACCTCAATAGCGCTGTAAATGATATAATTACTCAGCTTAAGGGTAATAAGACAGCTGCGCCTGTTAGTGAGGATGAGATTTTAGATCCGGATAAATTAGAAGAGTTTTTAATAAAGAAAAGTAGTAAACTTATTAATAAATCACTTAATATAGTAGATAATGTAAATGATTATATTAGCTCTGCTCCGGAAAATAGAGATGTAACTGCAATGGCGGAATTAATTAAAGCATCCTCTTCTGCCATAGAAACTCTCAATAAACTTCATACTGCTAAAGAGCGAAATGAAACTCAAAAGGAAGTTAAAAAGATGGATGTAGAGGCAAAAGAGCGTATGAATATTACTGACAATCAAACAAAAGTATTAATGTCAAGAGAGGATATTATGAACGCTTTAATAGATAAAGTTGATGATAAAACTATTGACATTTAGTCACTAATAGGATCTTCTTTCACTTCATCACCGCTTCCTAGTTGACCTTCAATAGTATTAGGATTGAAGATCTTATCTTTATCACCGGTAATTTTAAACGTAAACTCTCTTCTATCTGGTGAATCAAATTGATTGCCTATAAGATCAGTTTCAATATTTGTATCCTTAATCTCTATCTCCTCAACACCCTCTTCATCATATGAACGCTGCATAAATTGAAGCTTTCTCTTTATCTTAGCGTTAAATGATTTCGCTTTATTATCATCCCCGAAGTAATTAGAAAGTTTTTTAAATGTAAATACTGCAAAGTCACTTTCTCCAAGATATTCTTCTACTTTATCAAATATATCCTCTGTTATTTCTTCAGCTACTTTCCTAAACTCTACATCCTTAACACAGTAGCATCCATGAGATTCTGAATTGAATCCATCTTGTCCTTCAAGATCTACTCTTTCTGACTGCTTTTTATCGATAAAAGGTTTTGTATTATCTGTATCGTATAGATATTCTGAAACAGTTTTTGTAGTTATAGCTGTTTGTTTTGTAGCGTTAGTTATTAAATCGTTGATAAACTTTGTTGACTTATTGTTAGAGTTGACAGTATTATTAAAAGCTACTAAATCAGTAGACCAAATAGGAATAGCGTTATTATCCGCAGGAGTATTCCCATTAGTTCCTAAACTATCAGTAGTATCCTTAAAGAATTTCTTAGCGCCGCTAGCCGGCTTTGCAAACTCTAAAGTGTTACCCGCTAGAGGTCCGTTAAGGAGAATACTCTTATAATATTCTATAGACTCTATACTAATTTCTTTACCCTCTTCGTCTATTTTATTAATAAATTTTTCTAGTTGTTCTAATCCAGAATAATAAATCTTTTTGAATTCTTCCATGAATTCTTTATCCTTATCAGTAAACTCATCATTAGCGCCTGTATCAATTAATTCATCAAACTGATCCTTCGTTCTTAAAAGCGCTCTAAGTAGTTCTACTTTCTTTGTAATTTCTGTATCCATTAGTCAATATCATCATCTAAGTTAACATCTGGCCCGACGTACGTTTTTACACATTGTATATAGTTCTTATATGTGTCACCGTAAAATCTATGTCTACATTTCGTAACTAACCAACGCCCTAATAATTTTTTATCTGAATCTACTTGCTCAGCAGTTCTATATATATCTATAAACTTACCAGCGCTGCGTTTAGTATCCCCTACAACATCAATAGATAGGCATAAATTATAAAATATTAAATTTGATGACATTTCTGCTTCTGCAATATTTGCAGATTTATCAACAGAAAATGGTGTACTAATAGTTCTAAACAAGTTTTCCTTTTTTTGTTTATTAAGTGGTAAAAATGGTTTAGGTTTTCCACCCTCACTTTTAAACACATCAACAAAATTTTTCTTCCACAGTTCTTTAATATCTTTAATTCTCTTTTCACGTATTACATGCTCTCCTAAAATAGGATCATACCCTACTGCTTTATAGTTCATGAAAAACTCATTACTATAACTTAGCATAGGGGTTGTAAAGTTTGTCTGTGGTAATTGTGTAGTATATGGATTTACATCCGCATCAGGCGGCGGGTTATTTTTATTCGACTTTATCTTATCTACTAAATCATTAGCAGCAAACCCTTCAGTTACTTCTTCTTTATTTTTCTCATAAAGTTTAGATAGAGTCTGTAACTTATATTTTTTTGTACTTCTATCAAATGTTAAAAAGGATCTTACATTTAAACCCTTTTCTTCTTTATAGGTTATTCGTAATAGGTACTTTATTAGATCAGAGTATCTAAAAGAGTCAGATGGTATTATATGCTCTGGAAATATATCTACTACATTATCACCTGCTTCAAAATTTTCCTCATCAACTACCTCTTCACTTATAATTTCTTTGAGAACACTCTTTATAATATCACCCGTAGCGCCTCTAAATCTCTTGCCATACGGTATCTGTTCGTTAAGCTTAAAGAAGTTTTCATCTAACAAAGTGAATATTTTATAGTTACCTGCTCTATCTTGCGTACCAACACTATTAGTTTCATCATTTAAAACGAAATTATAGTCTAATTTCTCCTTCCCACCTTCTAATTTTAGGGAAAATGTAAAGACGTCCCTTCCATCACCTCTAGTTATCATAAGATTTTCAATAAAATCATATGGGTTATTAATAACAATAGTACCATTAGTAAAAGGCTCTAAAAAATTTTCGCTTAAATCTAATAGTTTAATAGATGTTTTAGTAAAATCCGCCTTTACTTCACCTTTATCATCCTTTAGTTGAAACTCACACTCATATGGAGCTCCATTTATTATAAATTTCTCAGACATTAAAAGTGTTGGTTATCGTATACTGTTGTAGTAGTTATTTGCGAATAAATAAAACTTCTAAACTCAGGTAATATATACTTAAGTTGCTGCCCACCTTTCACAAAAAACTGTGTTTTTAGTAAATTCTTATTAAGCAAATAAATAATCCACCAGCTTCTTATATCGTCATATAACCTATAAGAAGTTGTAGTTAAAGGTTCATTAGATTTAGCTGTATAAAATCCCAATATATCAGAATCTATATTATCCGGAAACTCTATTTTATTTAAAATATTATAAAAATAAAATTGTTTACCGTTATTAGAAGCCGTATGAACCTTAAAAATTCTCTCATAGTCGACGATATCTAGACTCGATAGCGCTGGAACATTATCTTGATATTTACCTAATTTACCTGTAATTGATTTCATAATATTCTATTTTGTTTCATCCATAAAGTTTGCAACTTCAACAGTAAGTGATCTAAACGACATATTGCAAATATATGCCTCTGGCACCATTTCACCCCCTACTATTCTCCTTTGACCAACCATACTAAAAGTTAAATTATCACAATATGCCCATCGCATAAATCTTAACCCCTTTAATCTTATTTTATAAATATGAGGAAAGTCCATAGTAATAGAATTCTTCCTTTCAGGTCTATTAAGTTTAGTAAACTCCTTAATAAATGCCTGATTTTTTTGTGCATCACCTTCGTTTACAGTATTTAATAGAGGAAAAGAAACGTTAAGAGGGGCGTCAGTGTTTGCAAATTGGTAAAATTTAGGAGTTTCAATATAGGTACCTGTACTAGGACCACTTCCACCGTCACCTGCGGCCTTAATATTTTTCATAAACTCGCTGACCTGACCGGCTGCTCCCGCTAGTTCTCCACCGATTTTATTAATTACTTCGCCAATAGAAACTGTACCTCTATCTGTTATATTGGATAGGGTATCAGCAAAATCTGTAGTAAAGCTTCTAAAGTCATTACCAAAGTAAGGAAAGTAGTAATGCCCCTTCTCCTCTCCATCATATAAGTTTTCATAGAAAGCTTTTGTATCCAGCTTTGCTACAGAAACAAACCCTTTTATTGATTGTGCAAGCTGTGTAGACTTTATTTTGTAAGGGGTAACTCTAACTCTAGGAGCCTCATTTCTTAATTGAGACCCTGTAGGTAGAGTGGTCCATGCACCTTCCTTTACAATATTCTTCATACATATATATTTATAGTTACGTACTTGGTACGTTTAAACTATAAGGAGATAAAGAATAATCTGCTCTAGAATTTAATAAAGACTCTGCACTGTTTGTAGCTCCTTGCCCAGCATTTCCTGCTAACGGCATTACTGAACTATTACCGATCTTTATATTTTTAATAGCTTTAACTGTGTTATCAGTATTTTGCTCTGTAAGCTTACTATAAGTAGTTAAGGTTTCTAATTGGGTTCTTAAAGTCTGAGTAATAGTTATTAATTGCTTCATTTGAACGTTAGAAGATAACTCTTTTAAAACTTCAGCTAACTTAGTTTCTGTAACTAACGGATCAGTAACTGCTTCAGCCACTTCTTCGACTCTTTCCTCTATCTCTTCTTCATCTCCTCCTCCAAAACCAAACAATGACTTTGCACCAGAATATATCCCTCCAACAATCGGTATACTTTCGATTGTACTATCTACTGCATCAACCGCTTTTTTAGCAGCTCCACCTATAAAGTCAGCTGCTTTACCTGGTAGATCGAATAAGAAATCTTTTATACCACCGAAGAAACTAAAAATACCATCTAAAGAAGGAAAGTCTACGCCTTCAAATGTAAAGAGGTCTATAAACCAATCCTTTACACTTCCAAACCATTCCTTAACAGTGGTAATCATACCAGTAAACCAATCACCTATTATACTCCCTATATTAAATATAATATCACCTATAGTATCAAATGAAGGGAAGCTTATCTCAGTAGATCCGCTACTAATATCTTTGAATAAGGAAAGTATAAATCCAAAGCCTTGTATAATAAGATCTGCACCTTTTTCACCAGCTATCCATGCAAGCAATCCTTTTCCTAGTAACTTAAAACCTTCAAGAAAATTACCACTTAAAAGTTCTTTGGCCCCTTCGTACATAAGAATAATACCTCCAATAATTGGGAAGTTTCTTAGTTTTGTGCTTATAAAATTACCAATACTACTAAACATATCTCCTAAAAAGCTTCCACCTGCTTTAAGCTTCTCATCCATTTTTTTACCACCACCTTCACCTTCTCCCATTAATTCTCGTGCTATAATAAACCCGTCAATTATACCTGATAATATTTGTGTAACACCAGTAGGTATTAAATTTAATATTCCCGATACAAGCTCTAATATAGCTCCAAAATAATCTCCTTTTCTAAATTTAGCTATAGCAAATCCAAAACTTACAAAAGATCCTAATACAGGAATAAATCTTAGAAATTTTAATATTTTACCTCCTATTCCTCTGGCCAAAGGTCCTAAAAACTTACCGATACCACCGAGCGCTTTACCAGCTTTACCAAGCATTCCACCACCCTTACCGAGAAACTTAATAAGATCATCACCTATAGTTGTAAAAAACTTAAATACCCCCTTAACGACTTTTGCTATCTTATTGATAACAGGTCTTAAGAACTTTATAGATTTCATTAAGAACTGACCTATAGGAGAAAGCTCATCAGCTATAAAAGCAGCAAATGCTGTAACAGCAGCAGCTATAAGTGCTAATGTACCTATCATTCCTAACCCGCCTTTCTTACCTGAACCCTCTATAGTCTTTTGAGCAGCTTCAGCTGGTGACTTAGAAGGTGTTATGTTTGTTTTTAAAGTTGAATCTTTTGATCGCTTTTTTTCATTATCTAAGAAAACTTTAGATATAATTTCAGCAATATTATGAGCCCGTCTTCGTTCTCCTGATGTTAAGTTAGGCTTTACTTGCTTACTTCTGTTAAAAGTTGAAGCTTCAGACTCTATGATATTCTTTGATACCTTCTTGGATTCTGAGTTCTCGCTATTGCCAAATAATTTACCTACAATACCATCTGCCATCTACAATATTTAATTGGCTGTATCGAAAAAGGTCGGATCTATAGCTATTGTTTTTTCCTCAAATGTTAGTATTTCATTTTCATACGCGGTAAACGCTTTAAAGAAAGTAGATAGTTGCTTATAGACAGTGAGTGGTAAATTTTCGATAATTTCAACTCGTTCTGCTATTTTAAGATCTGTAAACACCGCTACTTCTTCTCCTACTTTAACCGATTCAATATACTTAATTAGCTCGTATAAATAGATAACTCCAAAGGCTTTACTAGATTCCTTTAAATCTTTAGCTTTATCTAATTCAACTAAACACCTACTAATAACAGCATTCTCTTCTTTTAGAGTGGGAACTTTAAGACAGAGAGTAACTCCTCCTTCTGTAGCTTTACTCTCCATTTTAAACTCTCTCTTTACGCTATCAACTTTACCTATAAACTTATCTATATTTAAGATCTCTTCTCCAACTTTTACACCATCACCTAAGGATTGTCTTCTCAATAAGAGACATATCTTCGCTCGATCTATAGTAAAAATCTCATCTGTATCAGAGTTTTCTATAATAGTGTTGTTTAGTGCTTTTTGAAATTCGATCGCACCTCTAATTCCGGATACTGCTGTACTAAGCAAATCTTTCTGCTGTTTAAGTGTCAATGGGGTAAAAACTACCTCACCAGACGTAACAGTTATTTTTAAATCATTTTTAACTTCTTTTAACTTTTTGAGAAGATCGCTGGAAATTTGGGACATAAATTTATTTAATAGTCTATTTTAGTTATTCAAGTCTGATTTGTTTTCTTTAGCCTCTTTTACATACAAATCCATGTAATCCTTTACATCTAAAAACGTACTTTGCTGTATAAAAGTCACATCCTTTATGCGTTTACTTAAGATGAATATATAATCTCTATACGTACCCGGTGTAATAGGAACTAGCATAGTAGTTAAAAACTCCACACACTGTAATCTATCTAAATTTAAAGCTAAATTTGTATCTTTAAGAGTAAACTCAATCTTTAATCGGTTGATATGTTTATTATAGAAATTCTTAATTTCTGTTTTTATAGATTCAGGAAGATAATTAAAAATTAAATTTCTTTCTTCGGAGCTTAACTTATTATAGTCTATAACCTCTCCTTCAAGAAAAATAGTTTCTATAAAACTATCCTTATCTAAACTACTACAAGTAAAGTTTTTAGGGTAATTTAATGTAATACTGTTACTATCAAAATTTATTATTTTTTTAATATCTACTATTTCTTGTAATTCCTCCTGGATGTGTATTACATCAAAATTATAGTCTCTTAACTCAATAATATTACCTATACATAAATCTCGTATATGTAAAAGACAGTAGAACTTTTCTATTATATTAAGATCTGGGGTAATAAATAGGCCGTCTATAAATTCTATAACTGCAGATTTATTATTACGGATATCATAAAGCTCCTTACAGTTCTTAAATGTAAATGTTTTTAAAAGAACTGACTTAAAGTTAGGAAGAACTAGTCCTAGCATATATTATAATTACAGCTGTTTATAATTTTTACAAGCAAAAGTAATTGATTTTTCAATAAACTCTTCATCATTGTAAGTTAGATTATAACCTTCTACAGCAGTAGGGAATGCGTCTTCAAACACATAACCTTTACGCCTTGATCCGTCGTTATTATATTGAGTAACGGTAATATTTGACTTTAACCCAAAATTTGTTAATCCATCAATACCTAAGGCTATAAGCCATGGTCTAAAAAATCCATGCTCTATATCATCACCTGTTTCTAAAACATTTAAAGTAAATGATCTGGAAAGAAAGTCAGTTCTTTGAACTAATCCATACCCAGGTAAGAAACCTCCACGATTTTCAACACCTATAGGTGTAAACTCACTCGCTTCTTGAGGTATATTCATCTGCCTCGCAACTAAAAGAGTACCGTTACGAGTTAATGTATTCGGGCTTACTGAGGCACTCCAACTTTCATTAGCCTTACTAAGTGCAGAATTAATAGCACCGCTAACGTTTGCATCTAAACTAACCTTCCAAAGAAACGGGTGAGATACAAAAAAGTTAGGATCCGTACTAAACGCTTGTAGGAACACATTAGCTTCGTTGGCCATATAATATATTTATGGTCTAACTAAAGTCTCTATAGAAATGATAGGAAAAAGTAACAGTAGTATTTAAAACTTCTCCAGTACCGTCGGCGATAGTATAATCAATAGCATTAATGTCCCTAATAGAAGCACCTACAAGTTGTATAGTTTGAATAGTATTTAAATCTTTATCTATTACATCTAAAGTAATAAGATCACCATCACCAGGTAGTCCATACTGCCCAGTTGAAGTTTCATTATTAAATACAGCACGGGAAGCTGCTTCAAATTTAGTTCTCAGTTCATTATTCTCATCATGGAAGAACTCAATAGAATAAGCCTCAGATCCTGGATAAGTAGACTTACCGGGAACATTAAACGTTTGACCGTAGTAGTTTACTTGTTTATTTTCAATATTTCTACCAGGTAGTTGAGCTGATCTAGCGTAAACTAAATCTGAATCACCGTCGAAGGATACTCCTTCAATGTTAATTTGCTTAACTCTGAATAAAAAGTCTCTTGCAAATTGCTTTTCAGCTGCCCTTGAGAAGAAGTTTTGAATTGTAGTTGCCATAATATTATTTAATTGTTATTTTGTATTAACCGATGATTTCTTCGAAGTTAGCGTCGGTTCTTGTAGCGTAGAAGTTAACTAAGATGAACTCAGCAGTTCTAACTGGCTTAATGTAGATATCTACTACTAATTCATTCGCGTCAATAACCTCTGCTGTGTTATTTCTTTCATCGCAAACAATTAAGTAATCGTAAATACCTTCGTTGTTTTTCGCTCTTTCGAATAATGGGGTTAAAGTATTAATAAGTCTCTGTCTAGTAAACTCAGTATTTTGTTCAAAAACGAAGAATCTAGAAGCTTTCTTAGTAGGTCTTTCTAGTGCTAAGAACAACCTTCTAACATTAATTCTATCAAATGCACTTGGCTTCTTACTAAGTGTCTTTTGACCGAATATAACTTGACCTTGATTAGGGAAGTTTGCTACTGGGTTAATGTTAGCCTTGTAAAGCTCATCTCTTTGCTTCTGGTTAGGATTAACTGCAAGATCGTTAGCGAATTGAATTAATCCTCTAGTAAATCCAGCTGGAGCAAACCATGGGAAGTTTGCAGCATCTGTTCTAGCCATTGCAGCACCTGCAAAGCCTGAGAATGGAATGTAAACTTGTCTACCAGAGTAGCTATCATATACTAATGGCCATTGTGCGTAAACCGCTGCATATGAAGTATTTTCATTCTCAAACTGGTGGCGAATTGGCCAGTAAACATCTGTTTGGAAGTTTCTTAACTTATTATCAAGAACTCTTGTTTCTTCACCTGTAACAAGAATCTGACGTAATACATCCGCTACAAAGATACAATCACCTCTTCCACCACCTAAGTATGGTGGTGAGCAGAACTGTTCAAACTTATTAAAGATTGTAGAGTAGTTGTTTCTTAAACTCCTTGCATCGCCAGCAATATCATTACTAGTGCGTAATCCATTAACTGCGCCTAATAGCTTCGTACTAGTATTATACTCATCATAGTAGGTTGTCTCAGCGGCAGAAGCAGCTGCATAAACTGTACCTAAACCACCTTCAACTACAACGTCAATATCGTAGATCTCATCGTTACTAATACCTTCTAATGCTCTATCAACTTTAGAAGGAATGTCACCTAAGGCCTTATCTGTAATCTTACTATTAACGAAAGCACCGGCTGAGTAAAGATTATCAGCTTTACCTAACTGCGCGTTAAGGTTTGTAAAGTTATCAGAATCAATGCCTGAAATATTAGCATCAACAGCCTCTAACTGTGTAGTATTAACTCTTAACTTCTTTGTAGGCTTACCATCTACCATAGCATCTGAACCATTAAAGTAATTTGAAACATACGGATTAACTAGTAATTTAACGTTTCTTGAGATACTATCTTTTGTCTCAAGGAAGAATGGATTATTAGGTCCTCCGGTAGGATTAAGTTGCTGTCTATAGTAGTTAGCAGATCCTACCATACCTTCTTCAAGAACATAATCAAGCTTAAATGCTTCATTAGCGTAGATTGATTTACGAAGTTTAAATACACCAACGTTTAGAACATCATCATCTTCTCTACCGTCAATGTTATAATCTGTGAGATTTTCCATTACCTCCGATACAGTATTACTTGTACCACGAGGAGTTGCAGATAAACTAAATTGTAATACACCCCTCGGAATAGTTGTGTAATTAGTAAGAGTACTAGTTGCAGCTGCATCAACTGTCTTAATATCAGCAATAGCATCGAAATTAGAGTCTGGGTTGATGTTAGTATTATCAGCAATACCTAAGTAGTATCCTTCAAACTGACTGTTAATAGTTGTTTGAGCCTTATTAAGTACAACTAAACCAGCTCCTCCAATAGTACTTACATCAGTAAAGGAATTTTTTGCTCCGGCAGTTGCTGACCAATCAAAGCCAGAACCTTCTGTAGCGCTAAGATATTGGCTTTCAGTAAGTTCAAGGTGTGTAGGCTCTCCTAATACATATGAACCAGATGTTATATCTAAGTTTGTACTAACTACCTGTTCGGTTTTAGGAGCAAATGTAAATGAATCACGAACATCCTCATCATAAGGTGATATTGTACCAGGAGATGAAGCAAATGAACCTGTTGAAGGAATATACCCTGTTAGTGGTATTGCTACTGTACCAGTACCAGATGTAACTGTGTCGACACCATCACCGGCAAACGATAAGTTGTTAATTGCAGTTTTAATAGCAGTAGCAACTGCAGTTGGTGTTGCAGCTGCAGCAACAGATACAATAATCTCTGGCACAGTAGTATATCCGCCAGTACCACCACTTGCTACATCAAATCCAACAGAAGATAAAATACCAGATCCGGTTCTAAAAGTAAAGCTAGAATTTGTAAGTGCATTTGCGGTAGCGTTATTGCTATAGTTAAGTGTTAATGAATAAGCACTTAAAGTATTACCGCTACTAGCATTGGTAACTGCTCTTACTGGATATACCAAAGCAGAGTACTTAGATCCAAATCCATCACCACTATTTGCGCCATATGGAAGTCTAGAAGCGTAAACATTACCTGGAGAATTAAGTAATTCGCTTATAGAGTAGTAAAAATATCTTTCTGCTGAATTAGTAGGAGTACCAAATACACGGTCCAACTCTTGCTTAGTAGTAATCTTTAAAACTTCATCTAGAGGACCTTGCTGTGCAAATCCTGTAATATAAAAATTTGTACCTATATTCTGTGGTGCAATAAGAGATAAATCCGATTCTCTTATCTCAACACCGGGAGAGGTGATAGTTCTTTGAGCCATAAAATTATTTATTTAATTTCGACCCAAAAAACTCAAAAATCTACTATTTCAGTGTGAAGTTGTGAATAAACAAAGGTAAATCCGGAAATTATCTCATCTGTATTTTGATAGTCGTAATCTATTGAATCGATAGAAGTAGGAAACGCTTTTGTATAGGTAAATTTAATCCTATCATTATTAAATTCATCCTTACCTTTTATTGTAAGGTTTGTTTGATAATCAGCAAAGTTCTTATCAACATTAATCTCTCTAGCATTATATCTACCCTCTCTTTGATCATGTAAAAGATTTAACCAATTATATAAGACCCAGTAGTTTTTATACTCATTATCTATTTTAAATTTAACGTTAACAGGTGGATATGAGTTTTTTGAATGAGATGAAAGATAGAGAGTATTACCAGCGTATCTATTTTCTACTGCTGGTACAACTATTTCAGGTACTGCAGTTCCATATATCGAGAATTGTACAGAATCTGGTACTATAGTTTTATTATTACTTGTAACTTTAGAACTAAATTCTTTTAAAATTGGCGGCACGTCAAAAATTAAAAGAAACTTATCTGCTCTAGATTTATTAAGAATAGATTGCGGTGTAGCGTTTCTTGCCATATCTATATTTATTACTGAAGATGAGTAAACCCATTCATTTCTAGCTCAGCCATATCATCCTCTGCTTGATTATCACCCATACCAAACACTACAGGTGGTAACATATTATTAGATCCTACAACTTCATTATCAGAATATATAGAAGTTGCGTCTTCAAAGTACTGTATACCAAAATCCATAGGCTCTAATACTAACGGCTTACCCATATCATCTACTTCAATTATTTCAAAGAAACGCTCTGTTATTTCTTTCTCTAATATAAAAAGAGAGTAAAGCGTCGCCATGACCTTATCATCATGATAACCTTGTCTCGCTTTCCAGGTACCGTTGGGGTATCTAACAAACGATTTTAATTCTTTGAGCGTCTCTTCATCCCGAATAGTAACAGAACGCGCTTCATTAATATAATAGCGCATATTAAGAACACCTTTATATTTAGTATTTGTATGCGCTATCATACCTTGCATTACCTTTCTTCTATGTGCAGCAGCATTTCCATATGATACAAGCTTTTCATATCCGTAATCATTTGCTAATCTATCTACCACTTGTGCACCAGGTCCATTTCTTTCAATTAAAGCTAATGGAGAGCCATAGTTACGTAAAATAGAATATACCTTATTAGTATATTCAGCCGGTGGTATCTTATTATTAGTATAGCAAGCTACTTGTCTAATATCTCTCAAATCAGTTATATCAAATATTTGAACTACAGAAGAATCAACACCCACACCTTCTGCTGTATCTACTCCAGCAGCGTATACTCTCGAGGAATCCGCTTCTTCCCAAATTTTATAATGCCCGTCATCTAGAACTATTTTAGGTTCACAAACCTGCATTTGCATCTTTTCAAATAACTCATCATCAATAGAAGATTCACCAGAATTTATAAATTGACAACAAAATTCCTGTAACCAAGCATCATGCGAGCCAATTGCTTGCTTAGTGTTATTTGCCCATACCTCATCTCTACCTGGTACCTCATCCCATAAAATCCTATCGTAAGCCCAGCCATTTTCACCAGACTCAGCACCAGCATAAAGCTTATAAAATAGATTATCAGTACCGTTAGCAGTGGAACAAACAAATACTTTAGACTTTTTGGAGGATGTAATAACAGGGAAGACGGATTTCCAAAACTCTTCTACTAAATGAGGCTCAATAAATGCCATCTCATCAATAACAAGGCAGTTAACGGATTGACCTCGAGCTGCAGTACCGGTAGTAGTTGTAATACCTATACGTGATCCATTCTCTAACGTCATAGATGTCTTAGCATATTCCTTCACTGGTGATTTTAACCAGTTAGGTAACTCCTCATAAGCCATTCTAATGCGTTGGAAGATTTCTATCGCAGTTGCCTCCTTGTTAGCTACTAATAATATTCTCTGATCACTATTAAAGATAGCCTGCCATAGAATATAAATGGTCATCATGGTCGATTTACCTATCTGACGTGAAGCTAACTGAATAAAGAATCTATTGTCTCTCATCTTTCTAAGAGCTCTCTTTTGAGCTTTATACAACTCAATCTTTTCGCGACCTCGATCTAGGTTGACAATATAAAAGAAATTTTCCGCAAAGTATAAAATGTTTTTATGCGCTTTTGTTAAAGCTTTTACTTGTTCTTTAGTATATTCACCCTTCCAATTAACGTTGGGTAAGTTTTTATTACCCATATAATACATATTATCCTGCTGAGGCATGTAAAATATTTATCTCTAGTATAAATAATTGTATGTCTAAAAACAATGATCTCACTAATCTAGGAGAAATTTATAGTGATGTTTTCAATAAAGTTGTTGTAACTGAACAAAAAGTACCAGAAGGTGAAGTAGGAAACGCTGATTTAGAAAAGCAAGGTGGTCCTGAAGAAAAGGGCGGCTTTAAAGAATCAGAAAATGATATTACCAAAATAGGTAAAAAGAATAACAACTATAATGTTCGTGGATATTCTTACGGAGATGGAAATGATCCTGGGCTAGGATGTGATGGTCCGCTACCTACAGGTAAAGGAAATGCTTATTCTGGAATCGTTGGTGAGGAAGACGAAGAAGATAATGAAAAGCCAGACTACATTGATCTTGATCGTGATGGTGATAAGAAGGAGTCTATGAAAAAGGCTGCTAAAGATAAGAAAAAAGAGGAGGAAGATGAAGAAAGTTCAAAAGAAACAGAGAAAATTGCAAAGGAGAGCCTAAATAATTTTATGGCGACTAAATCAGTATTCGATAAACTTTATGATAAGGTGATGGTTAACGAGAATTTTCCTTTTGCGGACGAAGCAGCAGAGGATGATCTTGATGCACTTGGATTAGCAGATGCAGAAACAGATGCAGAGGCTGGTGAAGATGAAATCACTGTTACATTGGACAGAGACATGGCACAAGCTCTTTGCGACGTTCTTCAAGCTGCAATCGGTGATGGAGGAGAAGAAGATGATGATGCAGAACCAGAAGATGGTGAAGGTCATGGAATGGAAGCAGAAGAAATGGAAGAAGCTCAGTATGAAGAGGATGAGGAAGGTACTCCAACTGCAATGAATACTCACTATAATGATGGTAAGAACAACAAGGTCGGTAATTTAAAGGCTAAGGGAGCTGCTTCTGCGAAGGGTGCTTCTGGTAAAGTTGATCCAGGTTCAGCAATGAACACTCATTATAACGACGGAAAAAACAATAAAGTCGGTAATCTTAAAGCTGGTCAAGGCGCTTTCGAATAAAGATTAACAAAGCTTAACAATAAAGTAAAGCCTGGAGGTACGCCTCCGGGCTTTTTTTAATAAATATATTTATGAAAAGCTTTAAAAAATTTTTTGAATACTATCAGGGAGAAGAGCTTTTAAAATTTAAAGTTGGTAATAAGGACCCTAATAGGCTAGGTTTTGATAAAAAACACCTTACCACACAAAATAAAGATTACTCTCATAAAAATCACCATGTTAGTAATCTGATGAAAGGGTCAGCCTCTCAAATAAAGCTTATGGGGCTACCTCTTCAGTCTTTACTTAAAGATTATGAAATAGAATATGCACCTGGTCAAACAAAAAGCCTAGGAAACTCTAATATTGAGTGTAAAATGTATGAGGATAACGAGGGTAATAGTTGTGGGTTAATAACAAAGAAATAATATGTCAATCTGTAATGAAAATAGGTTAAATTGCACGCCGGAAGAAGTTCTAGCTGCTACAGCTATACCCAACTGTGGTAAGTTTGTTAACCCATCTAATTTACAAGCAGAGCAATTAGTATATGATCAAGCCTTTAATGATCTTATTAATAATTTTGGATTACCAGTAGATTATTATATTAATACATTTAATTTATCTGCAGCAGACCTTTTATATGGCGAGGATACAACGAAGAAATTTCAAGGACCGTTATCCGGTATTCAAATGTATGTTGAGCTAGATGATAGCGCTATTAGTTTAACAAAGTTTGGTTTTGATGCAGGTGATGAATTTACTGCATATGTACATATAGACACATTTTCAACTGCTGCGTCAGCGTATTTTGATTATTCTTCTGTAGGACAATCTATTGAACCAAAAGCAGGTGATGTAATAGATTTAACGGTATTAGGTTGCGATAGGCCTAATGATAGGGGGTCTGTTCTTTATGAGATTACTGAAAGAATGGATCAAGATGTTACAGCACTTAACCCAGTCTTAGGGCATTATGTCTATAGACTGAGAGGCAAGCGCTATGACTTCTCTTTTGAGAATGGATTATCTTCTGAAAAGGTAAATGAGCAGATATATGATAATTCATTTAGTGGCACGCTTTCAACAACACTAGTAGATCAACTAACTTCAGACGGTAAGACTTATCCTACAGAGGAAGATCCTTATGATATTGACGTAGTGTCAAAAGATGATGTTTTTGATATGAGTGCTAATAATACCGATATATACGGTGATTATTATTAATAGTTAGATAAATATGTATAATGGCTGACTCTTCAACATCTCCAGGTCAAAATAGATCGTATGTAACAAATGATGGGCGCGCTTCAACTTTTGGAAGAAGCTTAGTTCAATATATTCAGAATAGACTTCCATATGCCGGTGCTACAGAAGATGATTCTTTAAATCCGAAATATAAGATATTTAAACAAACAGGAATGAGAAGAGCTGATGCTCTTGTTAAGACTTCTGTATCTTCATCAAACCCTTATAATTCTACACCTATAGGTGATTTTGGTAAAGACACTTCTTTTGGAGATGTGATGTATGCTAACTTATCACCGGATAAGCCAGGTAGATTACGTGATTATAAAATAATGGCAGCATACTCCGAAGTATCAGATGCTTTAGATGAGATATGCGACGAAATTATCAATGTAGATGATAGTGGTGATGTAGCCAAGTTATTGTATGATAATATTGATCTTTCAATTGATGAGAAAAGTGAAATTGATAAAGAGTTTAGTAAGTTTGTAGAGTTCTTCGATCTTAAAAATAAAGGGTGGACGTTCTTTAGACAATTACTCGTTGAGGGTGAAGTATTCTTCGAATTAATAGTTCATGAAAACTATACAAATGAAGGTATATTAGGAGCTATTAACATACCATCTGAGATAATCGATCCGGTATATAATAATATACAAAATATGCTAGTTAAAGGTTATGTATATAAAAAGCCTATATTTAGCGTTACTGATCCCTCAAAGGTTGAAAAGACAGAAATGATTCCTATGGAAGAGAATCAGATAATATATGTTAATTCTGGTGTTTATAATGAATCAAAAAACTTCGTCACTCCATTCTTAGAAAATGCTAGAAGACCGTACCGTCAACTTTCTTTAATTGAAGACGCTATAGTCATTTATAGGTTAGTAAGAGCTCCAGAACGTCTCGTATTTAACGTAGATGTAGGTAATATGGCTCCGCCAAAAGCTGAAGCATATTTAAGAAAGCTAATTCAGAACTATTGGTCGAGAAAAACTTTCGATGTAGATCAGACTAGTGTGGTTAATAAGTTTAATCCACAGTCAATGCTTGATGCATTTTGGTTTGCAAAGCGTCAAGGATCTGAAGGTACATCTGTTACGCAGCTACCAGGTGGTGCTAATCTAGGAGAGCTTGCTGATTTAATGTATTTTATAAAGAAGCTTTATAGAGCTCTTAAAGTACCATCTACGAGATTAGATCCAGCTGATCAAGCATCAGCTGACGGATCTACTATGTTAAGAGAAGAGCTTAAGTTTGCTAAATTTGTCGTTAGACAGCAGCAAAGATTTGCTGCAGGAATTAAGAGAGGGTTCTATACCCACCTCAAGATGAGAGGTCTTATTGATAAGTACGATATACAAGAAAATAACTTAGAAGTTATTTTTAACGTACCTACTAACTTCTACGAATTAAGAGAAAATCAAAAGCTCGAGCTCAAAGCTGCTAACTATAATAATTTAGCTTCAAACGAATATGTATCTGCAACTTACGCGCAGAAAAAATATCTTGGTTGGAAGGATAAAGATATTCTTGCTAATAGAGAGTTCCTGAGAAAAGATATGGAGCTTCAATGGGAGCTGGCCCAAATACAAAACGCCGGCCCGTCATGGAAAGAGGCAGCTGCAGCAGAAAGTATTGCTGGTGCTGAACCAGGCGCTGGTGGAGAAGGTGGTGGAGTCGCGGCTGGTGATGTTGGTGCTGCTGGTGATATTCCTGAGTTTGGTGGAGGTGAAGCTTCAGAGGCTGAACCCCCTGAAGCTGCTGAACCAGCTGAACCTGCAGCAGAGGTTTAAATATTAATTACCGTCGTCGTAGATTAATACCATTCTAGGACCTGTCTCGAGAATTTGTATTAACGAACCACCTGCAGGTAAATTTGCAGTCATAAATGTTGATAAATACTCCGTTGACATATAACCGCCAGTTACGGGAGGAACTATTGTTGCTGAAAGTGCCATATCAATATTTAATATAAAGCATATTTTTTTCTCCTATATTTTTATTTTTGTATGACTAAATAATGGTATGGCTCTAGCGTGTGAAATTACTCCTCTTTCAGCTTTCTTATCTACTAATTTAAATAATAAAATTGAAACTTTCGATAGGTTGGGTGATAGAATTAAAAGATCGTTAGGCTACCCTCTCGTCTCTTTAGAAATTCATACTGACCAGCTTAGAGAGAATATTCAAATTGCTGTTGAATATTTTACAAAATATGCAGGATATACTAGGGAGTATATGATATTTGATTCAGATTTATATGAAATGAATAAAGGTATTCGTTTAGATTTATTGTATACTTTAGCTAATACTGATTTAGATACTAATGCCAAGAAGATAGCTGGTACTAACCCACTTGGACCGAGCTCTGAATTTTATATTGAAACACCAGAAACTATTTTTACAGCAACTTCTTCTATTTTATCAGCATCATTTGCAGCATCACCAACTCTTTCTTCAACCTTTACTGAGGGTATAGACCAGTTCGAATTATTTGATAAGTCACTTTATAGTTCTATTACATCGTTTAATAGCTCTTTATCTTCTGCCTTTAAAGAGAATAAAAGAAAGACATTATCGTTAGAAGGTACAAATACAGATGCTACTACTTATCAAAATGTATATGATTATGATATAATGGACTATAGGAAGGTTATATCTGTTACAGATTTTGAAGAAGGATCATCTACTGGTATTAATACTTTATTCACACTAGAGCAAACATTAGCTCAGCAAACTTACTTTAGTTACGCGTTAGGTAATTACGGATTTGATTTAGTTTCATGGTATACTCTTAAGGAATGGATGGATACAAGAGAAAAGGTACTTGCCTTGAGAAAGGATTTACAATTTGATGAGCGTACGCAATATTTAAAAATGTATCCACAACCTAAAAGTGAGAGATTTTACGGTGTTATATCATGCTATCTTGAAAGACCAATAAGAGATATTATTAAAGAGCAATGGGTATATGAATATGCTTTAGCTTTGAGTATGATTACTATAGGAAGAGTAAGAGGTAAATTTGGTAGTGTTAATCTGTTGGGAGGGGGAGCTCTAAATTCAGATATGTTAAGTGAAGGTACTACTAAGAAAGCAGAGCTTGAACAAAAACTACTAGAAGGAGCATCTCCAGGCATGGGAGATAATGATCCTGCTCTCTTTATTGTTGGATAATGAAAAAAAGAGCAAAATGGAGACAGGGTGAATTTGTACCAAAAAATACAGATAAGTTTATCGGTTCAAAAGCTACTTATAGATCGGGTCTAGAGCTAAAGTTTTTTAGGTTTTGCGATAATAATAAAAACGTATTAAAGTGGGGTAGTGAGAATGTAATTGTACCATACACTAGCCCTCTTGATGGAAGAGTACATAGATATTTTGTTGATAACTATGTTGTAATAAGAGAGGGTAATATTATTAAAAAGTATTTAGTTGAGATTAAACCATCGAAGCAAACTAAACCTCCACAAACAAAATATAGAAAAAAGCAACACTTACTATACGAGCAAAAAAATTATGTTATTAATCAAGCTAAGTGGGAAGCAGCTAGAAAGTACGGTAAAAAGCGGGGGTTAACGTTTATTATACTGACTGAAAGAGAATTAATTTGACTTTTTAGGTACTATTGTATAAATAATTGTATGTCTCTTAAGCTTAATTTGGTCGTTGAAAAACCAGACGTTACCGACGAATTCGAATATATCGAAGAAGAAACTAATAAAAATTCGCCATCTAACCTTTATATCAAGGGACCTTATATGATGGCAGAGGGGGTAAATAGAAATAATAGACTTTATCCTAGGGAAGAGCTTGAAAGAGAAGTAGCTCGTTATAATGAAGAGATGGTTGTACCTGGAAGAGCTATGGGAGAGTTAAATCACCCTACTTCTGCTGATGTAGACTTAGAGAGAGCTTGTCATATTGTAACTGAAATCACGCAGGATGATAATGTTTTTTATGGAAAGTCTAAAGTTTTAACAACTCCTTGTGGACAAATCGTACGTGCCCTTATAAATGATGGAGTAAAAGTCGGTATGTCTTCAAGAGCATTAGGTACATTAGAAGAAGGTAGTAATCACAATACAGTTAAAAACATGAAGTTAGTTGCTGTTGATTGTGTAGCTGATCCTTCTTACCCGAAAGCCTTTGTTAATGGTATCTTAGAATCCAAACAATGGGTTTTAGCTGATGATGGTAAGTATGAAGAACTATACGATAATTTTGAAGAAAGTGTATCAAAGCTACCTAAGAAAGATATAGACAGATTTTTAACAGAAAGAATCATAAGTTTTATCAATAAACTCTAATAAATAATAATATGGAAGAAAAAAATAAGATTTCTAAATTTATAGAAGAACTTTCCAACAAAAATTACGCTCAGGCGAATAAATATTTGAAGAGCGTTATTGAGGATAAGATAAAAACTAGAATCGATACAGCAACTGAAAAACCACTCTTTTAATTATGAACAACGAATTATTGCCTAAAGAACTCCAAGAAGTGTTAACAGAAGATTCTGTAAATGCTATAGAAACTGCGATCAAAGATAAGGTCGAATTATCTGTTGAAGCAGCTTTAACTAACCAAGATGAGCTTTATGCTGAGAAGTTGGAAGAGTTGGTAGCAGCTATTGATAAAGATCATACAGACAAGCTTAAAAGAGTAGTAGAAGCAGTTGATACTAGCAATGCTACCAAACTTATACAAGTTGTTAAGAAGTATGAAAAGGAAATTAACGAAGATGCTTCTAACTTTAAAGAAAGTTTAGTTGAATCAATTTCTGATTATATTGAAGAATATATTGATGAGTCTATTCCAGTAGAAGCAATTGAAGAGGCAACCAAGAATAGAACAGCTTCTGAAGTTCTTACAAATTTAAGAAACGTATTAGCTGTTGACTCTACATTAATGAAAGAGTCAGTTAAGGGCGCTGTTATGGAAGGTAAGAATACTATTGATGAGCTTACTGCAAGACTTAATGAAGTAGAAAAAGAGAACAATCTCCTTAAAGAAGCTTACAATACTACGCAATCCGATCTATTCCTTGAGCGTAAGACATCAGGATTACCTGAAAAGAAGAAAGAGTATCTTACAAAAGTTTTAGGTGATAAGTCACCAACCTTTATAAAGGAGAATTTTGATTACACCGCTCGTTTATTTGATAAGAAAGAGCAAGAAAGAATTGATGTAATTAAAGAGGAGGCATTTACAAATCGTAAAGTAAAAGCTGATGCCCCTAAGGTTATCGAAGAAAAACAAATACCGGTAGCTAACCCATATCTTTCGGAATTACAACGAATGAAGTAATTTTTAACCCCGAACAATGAGGTGCTTGTCACCTGAGTATCTTGGGATTTATTCCCATGTAGGTCGAAAAGAAAGGAAATAATTAAATTATGAATAAACCACAATCATTTATTGATAGAGATAGAGCGGACGCACTTTTAGAGAAGTGGGCTCCGGTTCTTGATTATACATCTGATAGCGTTAAGGCTATTGAAGATGACCACACCCGCTTAAATACTGCTGTTCTCTTAGAGAACCAGGAAAAGTGGTGTATTGAAGAGTCTTCCTCCGTTAACGGAGGTTCTCTCGGTCAGGGTACTACTGTGTCTAACACAGTATTTAATCCTACCGGTCAGGCTAGTTCTGGCGATACATACGCAACTGGTGATGCTCGTCTACCAAAAGTCTTAATCCCGATGATTCGTCGTACGTTTCCTGAGCTTATCACTAATGAGATCGTAGGTGTCCAGCCTATGTCAGGTCCAGTCGGACTTGCTTTTGCTCTTCGTTATGCCTATCAGTCTGAGTACCTCGGTACCGGAACTGACGGTAAAACAGCAGCAGGAGCAGGCGGCAATGGTCTCGGTTATACCGGGGCTACAGGAGCTGATTCAGGTTCTGAGGCAGGTTATCAATTACTTGATACCCGCTTCACTGGTGCTGCTTCCACAGAATTATCTGGAACGGAAGGCACTGACTGGAGATTTGCTGATCAGGATAAAGGTGTAGCTCAGATACTTTCTGCTTTCGAAATCACTGGAAACATTCCTCAAATGGAGGTTAAGTTCGAGAAGACAGCCGTTGAAGCTGGTACACGTCGTTTAGGCGCGCGCTGGTCGGTTGAACTCGAGCAGGACCTCAAGAACATGAACGGAATCGATGTTGACGCTGAGATCACAAACGCTATGTCGTATGAGATCCAAGCTGAGATCGATCGTGAAATGCTCATGAGAATGATCCAAGCTGCCCTCGGGCACAATCGTTTCTCTACCTGGTCACCTGCTTCTGCAGATGGTCGTTGGTTAGTTGAGCGTAATCGTGATTTCTATCAGAGATTAATCATTGAGGCCAATCGTATTGCTGTACGTAACAGAAGAGGCGCTGCTAACTTTATTGTTGCAACTCCTCGTGTATGCGCGATTCTTGAAATGCTCCCTGAATTCCAGTGGGTACCTGTTCAAGGTGACGTGAATACACAACCTGTTGGTATTGCTAAGGTTGGTTCAATTGGTGGAAGATTTAACGTTTACCGTGATACCCGTACTGAAGTTCAAAACACAGCTGAGTATAGTCAAGGTTACTATACTAACCCAGCTAATATTGAATATGCACTCCTTGGTTACAAGGGTCCAGAATTCTACGATACTGGTATTATCTACTGTCCGTACATTCCTGTCATGGTTCAGAGAACAATCGGCCCGAATGACTTCGCTCCACGTGTTGGCTTGCTTACACGTTATGGCGTCGTCGATAATATCTTCGGGGCGGATCTCTATTACCATGTCATACTTGTTAATGGACTTGGTGAAGCGTTTACTCCAGCATCGCAATCTGTATACTTCTAGGATACAGCTCAATCAAGCTAAAATTAAGAGCAGTAGGACGAAAGTCCTACTGTTTTTTTTGGTATATATAATAAATAACTTTATGAAGTTCTTAAGACTTATAGAAGCATTTAAAGATACTGTTACATCAGCTGAGAAACTATTTATTAAGTTTATTGAAAAGCGTAAGCAGGGAGCTGCTAAAACAGCTGCAGCTAGTAAGAAGAAAGGCGGCTACGCATTACCATCATTCTATCACTTTAATGCTAAAGCGAGACCTTACGCTGAGTGCGCGGAACACTATGACGATGTAAAGTATGTAGAAAAAAAAGCTGAGGAGATATACAAGGGTCTAAAGAATTGGAGAAAAATGTCACAGAAGAAGTTTCAAGAAGAAACTGGTAAGTTAGAAGTGTATGGAGAAGTATACATTCGTAAAACAAAACCTAATTCCTTAAAGATAGATTAATCCTATAAATTAAAAAAGCCGGCATATTAATATGCCGGCTTTTTTTGTACTACTGCTTAGGTGTCTTTACATGAGGTACTGTAACATCATGTAAGGTAAAATGTCGCATACTAACATCTGAATATCGTTCAGGGTTAATATCAATACCACCTCTACGTGCATATAAACATCTCACAGCTAGCTTATCTGGCTTAAGGATATCATATAAGCGCTTATAGATAGTTTCACAAATCTCTTCGTGGAAGTGACATTCGTCTCTAAAAGAGACAATGTACTTAAGTAGAGAGATAGGATCAACAGCCTTATCTCCTTCAAGTTCAATATAAACATCACCCCAGTCAGGTTGTGAAGTTACACGACAGTTAGACTTGAGCAGTGCACTATGATAACGAACTACATCTACATCATTCTGAACAGTTACGAGTAATTCTGGTGTCTCTTGATAAACAGTAAACTCCAAATCGTCGATAGGATACTCTTCTTCTAGAGTAATATGACTAAACTCGCGGTAGTTATGACCCCATTCATCGTTTGCAGTTGTAACTTCGCTAAGTACGTGCTCGTTAGTATCAACTCTTACCTCAACATTACGTTCGAGTAACTCTGTAAGATCTGCTTGCGCATTTCGTTCAATAGTCTTTAATACTTCTTCTTGTGTTTTACCAAGCTTAGTCATATTAAAGGAGTTAAAATATAGCTTAAAGGATTTAGACTCAACGATAAATTGACTATCACAAGGAATATAAACCTTCGCAATACCTACTACTGGTAATCCATGATCTGTAAGTCCAGATACTTCATACGCATTCCAAGTATCACCTCCGTCGAAAGGTAGATTATCATCGTCAATATCTAGATGCGTTCTATTAGACGCTCTAGGCTCTCTTACTAAAAGCTCTGGGTCATACGTATCTTTATATTGAGACGATTGACCCAAATGCTTACTAATATTACTATTGTCTAGTTCTTTTAATGCCATAACTTAGTTAATTTTAATATCTAACCCTCGTTCTTCAAGAGTTTCTTTTACAATTTTTAACCTTTCTTCTACCGTACCTGATAAAGTAACCACATTATTAAGATCAGGTAAATACCCTTCAAACAGCTCTATAATATCATTTCTAAAATTTATATCAGCTGACCGCTCCCCGTCATCTACCAACGGTACATCATGAGGATTAGTATAAAATACTACATCATACTTATCTACTAAATGACTATAAACTCTTAATGCAGCATCGTATATAACCTTACTTACTTTATCCTGTCTAACTAGCCAATCAGTATACACGATACCATCAACAGCACATCTATCTAAGATAGTATGCTCAGCATACGTCTTACGATATACGTTTTCTATATGATCGTTCATAATCATATACTGCGTAAGATCACCCCCGTCTTCGTTGATAGGCATATTGAATTTACGCTTAATCTTCCTAGTTACTTCATCTACAATAAAAATATCAGAATTATTATCCTTTAAAATATTAAGTAATGTAGACTTACCAGTACTTTGAGCTCCAGAGAATGATATCAGCATCTTTTAATTATATCTGTTGTTTGTAAGAAGTCAATCCAAGCTGCTAAAGAAGTATTTTTTAATCCTGCAAATACTTCATCCAAAGTCTTTAAGGTATTAAACCGTTTTACTTCTGAAACTATCTCCCCACTATCAACCTCAGGTACTACCTTATGAACTATACTACCATAATAAGTATAGTTACCGCTATTAAACATACGCTCCTGTGGATCCTTACCCTTCAGCTCCGGATAATCAGTAATGAGACCTGGGTGACCATTATAAATTGTATATATGTTACAAATATCTTCTGGAATAATACGAAGCCAACCATGTAACGTAATTGACGAATCTACCCCTGCTAACTTATGTAAAAAGTTGGCAGTTTTTGCTTGTATATTAGTTACTACCTGAACTCTAGACTCACCACTCATACTAGTTAATCCGCTATTATGTAAATCTCGTATTTGAGGATGCCACTTTGACTCATCGCTATTATTAGTAACTATAATATCCGGCCATTTATCAAAATGTAAAGCGAGATCAACGATCTCGCCTCCTGTCTGAGAAAATAAAGCTATCCATTTCTTCATAGATACTTCAATGATAAGAAGTTAATCATTAAATGCAACGTATTATCGGTAATAATAAGTAGCCACATAGCAAGAAAATCAGGTGTCTTCTTGCAATAACCGAAGTGGGATAGATCGCCATTACGAGGCCAGTGACTACAAGGGGCTAGGAAGTTTTTTAGCTTAGCTACATGCTTAGCTAAACTATACCTATCAATAATAAAATGCGTTCCGAAGATGACAAGCCAAGCATTAAGAGAGGGTTGTAGTAATAGGAATGGTGTTGAGTAAACTAGTGCGTGTATAAATGCAGCAAAATGACATCTACCTTTATTAGCCGCCATCCAGCCTGACTGAAGTAGATAGTCTCCAATCAAATGTAATATTAACTGACTCATGAGTCTACTATTATTATATAGAGTAAAAACTATTTTTCAACTAAATAATTTAAATGGATGAATTTTTACAGGTTGCTGAAAAGGTGGGATTTCCTATTGCAGGAGCTTTAACTGCCGGATTCTTTATCTTTATTATCCTTAAATTTATTCTAACCGAACTTACCGGTTCTATTAAAAGTCTTAATAATCTTATCACGGGATTAGTAAATAGAATTGATACAATGAATAATGATATTGTTAAAATAGATACTCTAATATCAGTAGCTTTTAACAAAAAACCAAACTTAGAAAGGTTAGCTGCAGCTGACGGAAAAGAGGACTCGCGTAAGGACTAATGGACTCAGTAGTAGATATGGTAAGCAAGTATGGCTTCCCGGTCATAGCAGCTTGCGGTCTAGGATACTTTGTATATTATATATGGAAGTGGGTAACCACAGAAATAAAGCCTGTAATTGAAGAGACGACCGGTAAGTTAATAGGTTTAATTGATAAGGTTCGTATGTTAGATAACGATATGATAAGACTTACAATGAAAATAAATCTTATTACTGAGGAAAAAACGCCCAATAATACACGGAGAAGAAGTAAATAACTATATGAAGGCATTACTTATCGCACTCATAATAACTTCAGCCGCAGCAGATGAGATTAAATTTAGGTTTAAATCTCCTACATTTAACGGGGCTGGTTATAGCGCGCATATGATTAACCTAGAGAATATGAGATATTCTCGTAAAAAATCTATGCGTGATGAGCTTAAAGCTTTAGAGTTACAAGCTCAAATTTTAGAAGATAGAAAGCCTATTAACGCTTTCTTATCTAATTTACAAACTAGAATATATTCTGAACTTTCTAAACAAGTCACAGAACAACTATTTGCTGAAACTGGTGTAGAATCTGGTACCTTTACTTTGGATGGTAGTACTGTTATATGGGGCAAGCTAGGAGATACGATTACACTAACTGTATATGATGTAGACGGTGACGTCACAACCATAACTATACCAGTTGGATCTCTATCGCTACCTGATGCAGATGCTGCAAACGAAAACAATGAAACTGCTAATACAGGCGCTGGTTCTTAGTTTACTTACAAGTTGCTCGTTAGTAACATCCAGGACTATTAATAAGCCTGAATTTACTAAACCAACAGTATCTAAGACACCGCTTAAGACAGAGTTAAACAACTTACCAAAAATAGATGGTGAGCTTGTATATATAGGTGTCAATAACTTTAAGGATTTAACTGGTAAGCGTAAAAGCTCTGATACAGTTGCGAGTTTTTCTTCTGTGGTTACACAAGGGGGAGAAGCTTGGTTAATGGAGTCTCTAATGGAGTCTGGTTGGTTTAAAGTATTAGAAAGAGCAGAGTCAGAGTCAGTTTTAAGAGAAAGAGCTCTAGTTACTCAAAGTCGTAATTCATTTGATGAAAAGCCTATACCACTAGACCCTTTACGCTATGCAGGTATATTAGCATTTGGTGGTATATTAGACTATGAGACTAATAATATATCCGGAGGGGTTGGAGCTAGCTACTTAGGTATAGGTGCTTCTGAAGAATATAGACAAGATACAGTTACAGTATCATTACGCTTTGTTAGTACTTCAACCGGTGAAGTTTTAGTTACAACTACTGCAACTAAAACAGTAATATCTACCTCAACTAACGCTACATTGTTTAGATTTGTTGATTTAGATACTATACCAGCAGAAGCTGAAATTGGTTTAGCGAAAAACGAGTTAGTTTCTAAAGCAGTTCGATCTGCTATAGATAAAGCCTTAATAGACCTTATTTACAAAGGAAAAGAAAAAGGCTACTGGAAATTTAAAAAATAAGAGTTTTTCTTCATAAATACTAGTATGAAGAAAGTTATTTTATCACTGTTTCTTGCAACAGGTTTAATACAAGCTAATAATGAAATTTACCTTGACCAGTCTGGTGGATCAGGTACTTTCACTATTAAACAGGATGGCTCTACTAACAAGTTTGGAGCTGTTAATGATAGAGCAGGACTTACAGGTAACTCTAAAACCTTTACCTCTATTACAACCGGTACCGGTAACGATATTCTAATCCAAGAGACTGGTAATAGCACAACAACAGAACTTCTTATTACTGGTAATACAAACGAAGTAGATTCCAATGTTGAAGGTGACTCTAATGATACTACCTTCGAGATTACAGGTAATACAAACACAGTGCTTATAAAAGCAGATGTAGCAGCTGATGTAGCTAATACTACTAATAACTCTGATATAGATGTAACAGTAGAAGGTAATACAAACGATTTAACCTTTAGTATGGTAGACACAGATGCTGCTGTTAATCTTTGGTCTCTAATCGGTGATCTAAATGTAGTTAATTCTTATCAGCAAGGACAAACAGGTGGTGTTGGACATGCACAAACAGTCGAGCTTTTCGGAAGTTCAAACAAAGTTGATATTTACCAAATTGGTACAGAAGCACATACATTAGATATCCAAGTTCTTGGTAGTGATAACAACTACACTATTACACAAACAGATGGCACTGCAGCGACATATACCAATCCTTCTGCTGTTACTGGTAACTAATTTATATGGTGCTGGTAAAGTTGTAAGGCAATCACAACCAGCGCAAATACAGCGTGAAGACGTTAAGATTTTGACCGGGGTTGATACTCCGGTCAAAATGTATGACGAGATAGAGACTTTAAATGGTACAGTAAATATACTATTTGAAGATGATACAAAAGTATCACTATCAAAGTATTCTAAGCTTGTAGTAGATGAATATGTTTACGATAGTAATAAAAAGGTAGGTAGAGTTTCACTAAAGGGTCGTTTAGGTACTCTTAGATACACATCTGGTAAAATAGCTAAAAACAATAGAAAGAATGTAAAGATAACTTCTCCAACTGCGAGTGTTTCTGTTAGAGGTACGGACTTCACTATGACCGTTGAACCTACCGGTAAAACCACATTCCAGTTATTACCATCTATAGATGTAAATGGTAACGCTTATACAGGATCTATAGCAGTATCTAACTCTAGTGGAGTTGTTGTGTTGAATCAAGCATTTGAGGTTACACGTGTTGAAAATAATTTTAAACCACCAACACCACCCAAAAAAGAAGCGAGACAGGCTCCACAAGATGATAAGCCAAAAGTTGAGGAGGACCCGCGAGATAATAATAATAATAATGAACCTAAAGAGGCAAAAAATGAAGACTCTAAAACTAATTCAAAGCCTGTTATAGAGGTTGTTGAGTTGTTTCAAACTAACCCATACGATATGAGTAAGGTGCTTTTTAAGAAAACCACTGAGCAAGGTAATGTTACTTCGTTAAATATAGATGCTACCTCTGACGCAACTATTAATTATCTTAATAACGGTATATTTCAAACATTTTCTCTTAATAATGGTAGCGGTGTTATATTCAATATTGAACAATGAGCTTTAACAAAAAAAATTACTTTATATGTCTGTTAATAACTACACTTTTAATAGGTGTAAGAGTAGTAGATCCTTTCTTTGTGGAAACTGCAAGATTAAAATCGTTTGATTATTATCAAAGAAATCAAGAGAAAGTAGAAGCTGAAGAGATAGCAATTGTAGAAATTGATGAAGCAAGTTTAGAGACAAATGGACAGTGGCCATGGCCTAGAGATATTATAGCTGAAAGTATAGTTAAAGCTTATGATAATGGAGCTGCATTAGTTATACTACCGATACTATTTGCAGAGAAAGATAGAATGGGGCATGATGGTTATCTAGCTGAAGTAATGAGCCAGGTGCCTGTTATAATGGGACAATCAGCTTCTGTCAAAGGTAAAGGTGAGCCTGTACCTAGAGGTGTTGTAGTTATAGGTGAAGATCCAAAGGACTTTATATATGATTACCCAGAAGCAATTGGACCAGTTAAAGAGTTAGGAGAAGTAGCTGCTGGAGTTGGTATGATGACTACTACACCGGAGTTGGATGGTGTGGTAAGGCGCATGCCGCTTATAGTGCAAGTTCAAGATAATTACTATAGTACTCTTTCTTTAGAAGCATTAAGACTGTTTGGTGGTAAGGACTCTTATCAAGTTAAAGCTGATGAAGTAGGAGTACAATCAGTTAGAGTGTTTGGTTTCGACCCAGTATTGACAGATACTAATGCACGTATATGGTTAAATTATAAGTATACTTTTCCTACCGTATCTTTCGATAGTAAAGATTGGAGTGATATTCAAGATAAAATAGTTATTATAGCACCAACTGCAGAAGGTCTTACAAATATAGTACCAACTAATATTGGAGCTAATTATGCTCATATTGTACATGCTACTAACTTGCAAATGCTAATTGATGAAAATAGATTAGAGCGTAGAGAAGAGTTCTTTATGCATGAGATATTCACAACTGCTGGTATTTGCTCTATTATTATAATAGGTGCTTTATGGTTACCGTATTTTGTAAGTCTAGCAATTTGCGCAATAAGTGTTATAGTATTACCTAAATTAGGTAGCTCGATGTTTGAACAAGGTAACCTATATGATTTTACTTGGCCTATACTAACTATTTTTATTACCTGGTCTGCTGCTACTTTTATTAGATTTGTTCAGGAAAACAAAACAAAGAAGCTTATTAAAAATCAATTCGAGCATTATCTAGCTCCTTCCATAGTAAAGCTGTTACAAAAGAATCCACAAAAATTACAGTTGGGAGGCGATACAAGAGAGTTGTCTATACTTTTTAGTGATCTAAGAGACTTTACTACTATTAGTGAAAAGTTTAAATCTAATCCTCAAGAGCTTACTGATTTAATAAACAAGTATCTAACTCCTATGACAGGCTGCGTTATAGAAAATAATGGTACTGTTGATAAATTTATAGGCGACGCGTTAATGGCATTTTGGAACGCTCCTATTGATGATAAGGATCATAGAGATAATTCATTAAACTGTGCTATGCAAATGTTTGAATTACTAGATAACCTAAACGTAGAATTAAAGGATAAAAATTTAGAGCTCAGAATGGGTATAGGCATTAATACAGGTGATGTTGTAGTAGGTAATATGGGATCTAATCAACGTTTCGACTATACATGTTTAGGTGATGCAGTTAATCTAGCAGCGAGATTAGAGAGTCAGACTAAAAATTATAAGGTAGGTATATTAGTAGGTGAGAATACTGTAAAAGGTAATAATAACTTTAACTTCTATGAACTAGATACGGTTGCAGTTAAAGGTAAAACTGAAGGGGTTAAGATTTACACTATACTACCTACGTTAAAAAATCTACCAAATCATAATGCCTTCTTAGCTGCATATAGAGAACAAGATTGGGACGCCGCACTAAAACATGCTAAGTTTAATAAACGAGGAATACCTACTCTATCAAACTATTATGATATGATGTCGGAAAGAATTCTGAACTTAAAAGAGCAGCCTCTTACAGATTGGGATGGTATTTACCGATCATCATCAAAATAAGTAGCGGTAGTCCTATTATAGTTGCTGCACCAAATAACCATACACACGCATATAGAATAAATCTAGGAAATCGTCTTGTTATTAATGGGTAGAAATCAGTATCGTTACTATAAACTAGATTACCGCGCTTCATATTTATTATTTATAACGGCCGATAATATTTTTAAATTGTTTGGTATTAAAAATAATATCATCAAGTTGATCTTCCTCTACATCTACATCAATCATATTAGCAAGCATCATAGAAGGCTTATGATTGAGTCCTTGATTAGCCATATACCGATGACCTAATAGACCAGCTACCACAGGATTGGAAGTATCGAGAGAGCGTATATTGAGTTCTGAAGCAATAGGAGCGTATGTAGCAAACTCGCGCGCGAGAGCAGCCCCGAGAAGGTGATGAGGCTTACGAGCATTCCATACTTTATCTTCTACGAGACGAGAAATAAGATGCTGACGACCTGCTGCCCAGCGATCGAGAGTTCCTTCTCGACCTGACCTATTAGTTGTAGTTACTGTCTCATACCATTTATAGTCAAAAGAGATAGCAATATAATCAGCATTATCCGACATAAATTTATAACAATCTACCAACTCCTGATAGGTGTTACCTTGTACAACTCCAATAGTAGTTCTACCTTTAAGATCAGAACCATAGTTCAAGAAGAACTTATTCCAAGAGGACATTGTACCTTGCGCATCTTCAAGAACATCAGGTACAATATAGAAAGTAGGATTAAGCTCGGTAATATATTTAATATATTTTTTAGGATCGAAAGACTCTCCAAGCTCGAAGATCGAATTATCAAGCAGCACCTCACGACCGGCAGCCAACGAGCATTTAAAAAAATTATAATATTCTGGATGCGTCTCGAACAAATGAACGAGAGCATAATCGTAATCGTTATATAGCTTAGACTCTTCAAGAATTGATATAGGTGTTTCGTGACTAACAAGCATACAGTATTATAAACACGTATTACATATATTCAAGATTAAATATGTATAATGTTTGTACGTGGTTCTAATGCAGCGGTAGAGTATAAAAGGGACGATACTAACTTCTATAAAGGTATAGTAGTTAAGAATTGGGATCCTCAAAAGCTCTACCGTATAAAAGTATTTATACCTGAAATATCTAATCAGCCTCTAGATGATTGGTTAAAAAATTATAGTAATTTAAATTTTAGATTTCCAGGTACAAATAACGAAAAAGATGTCTGGAAAGATGCAAAAGTGTTTGAGGAGATTTCTAAATTACTACCATATGCCGAGCCTTGCTTTCCTATATTTGGAGAAAGCGGGCCTGCGAGATATCAGTCTGTAGAAGAATTAGCAGCTATAAGTGATGGAAATAATACGGAAGATTTCGAAAAGAATAATAAAAACGATGAACCACCTACTATAGATACCGGTAGTTTCGGACCTTCTTTTTTATATGAAAATTTTAGTACTAACGCTGGAGATTTCTTTACAGATCCAAAAAGTAATTACTCAGGTATTAACAACCCGTATAGCTATAACTATAGACCTAGCAATCATGTTAATAAAGCTAAAGGTATGTTCGGTTTACCATCAGTTGGTTCACAAGTATGGGTATTTCACTACCGTGGAGATTTAAACTTTCCTGTCTATATAGGTAGTAGAACTGACTTTAGACAATCGGTAACATTAACCGATTCGGATAATGAAGATCAGCAAACTTTAGATTATCCAGGTATTTTTGAAAATTTAAAAAAAATAGACGATGAGTAGTTTAGATCAAGAAAAGCAAGAGTATAGAAGTAAGTCTATACTAAATCAAAAAGGTGCAGCTGTTGATATTAACAATTCTACCGATAGAGAGGAAATTAAAATATCGCAATATAGTGGATCGAATATTTCTTTAAATAATTTAGTTAATAACGAACTAGCTACTAATAACAAACAAGTTAAGGTTATTAATGACAACTTCATATCTGTAGGCAAGAATAGGAGCGTTTTTACTGGTAAAGATAGTATAGAGAGAGTTCAAGAAAATACTTATTCTCTTAAAGGGTTTGCAGATGATTCAAACTTGGAAGCCGCTGAAAACTGGAAAACTACTTATAAACCAGTAACACAAGATAATGCTCTATTTCAAATTAAGCGTACTTCAGGTGGTGGTACGAGAGGTGATAATTCTACTAAAAAGGAAACATATACTCCAACAAATTCAAAAGAGAATGGAGGTGGTGATGTAACAGGGTATGCAGGTAGCGCTATTGTAGATTCAGGTACAGATGAAGTTACAGCTTATGTTAAACCAATTTTTACACCTGATACTCCACCAGAATCTACCTCACCGGAAAATGAAGATATAGAATCAGGTAATGTAAGTTATCCTGAGGGTGTAGATAAAAACTCAGCAACTGAAGGTGGAGAATGGGAACCTGAGAAAAAACATGAGGACTTACCTGATACAATAAAGGACTTGCAAGATACTTTGAATAGTATTGAAGATAAATTAGGTAACGGTGGTGATGAAATTGAGTTTATAAAAAGAGGTAAAACACAAACTGTTGGAGCTGCTTTTAATGATTTCCAGTCTGTAAGGATTGACACCGTTGGTAGATCACAACCTCAAGAAGTAGTTGTTGGTCCAAATCTAACTTTTGTAAATGTTGGTAGTGTACCGCACTTGGAAGATGTAGATAACTCTATGAATTTTCCTGTTGGTAATTATACTCTAACAGTAGGTAATAGGTATAATGTATTAGTAGGGTCAGGTGGTATACAGCTAAAGTCTACCGGCTCAGTTGAGGTTGTCGGTACACATACAAAAGTCTTAGGAGGTAAAGTAGATATATCCGGTAAGTATGGTGTATCTATAACTAGCCCGGAGAACATAGAAATTGCTTCTGCCGGTAATTCCGGAGCTGGTATTAATATAAGATCTAATAAGCAGGTATTTATAGAGCCTGGATTAGGAGTTAAAAATAATATAACTACATCAGGCTCTCTATACGCAGAAGGTGAAATATACACTCATCACATTACTGCTCCTTGCGAGGTACAGCAAACTGAATTTACTACTCTACTTGGTAAATTTAACACAGATGAACCTAGAAAATTAAAGATAGGCGAGTGTGAGATCGGAGGCACCTTTTATCCTGTATATGCGGATCCAACTGACGACCTAATATTAAATTACCCTCATTCCCACAACTTTAACAACTTACCTTTACGCTTAATGAAAGATCATAAAGGTTTAAGAGATAAGGCAATAGGTGAGGGTATTAACAGAAATGGCTATTCAACGCAACCAAGAGAGGTTGTTAATGAAAAGAAGGTGCCTCAGTAAAGCTATTTTATTTCATCCACTAATCCAAGCTGTAGGCAAACTTTAGAGTCAAACCATAGATCGTGTTTAAGAATCTCATCTAATTTTTTCATAGGTACTTTTGTATGAGCCTTATAGATAGCTTTAATGGTTTCCATTAAGTGTTTGTTGTTCTCCATATCATCTTCTAATTCAGTATACTTACCATAAGCCAAAGAAGAGAGTTGATGTATAAGCATTTTAGAATATTTACCAATATATCTTTTTTTACATACTGTTGATATAATAGTAGCTGCTGAAGCTGCAGCTCCGTCGATATGTGAATGTACATCGCTCTTAAGATTTCTTATACAATCAACTGTTGCTAGACCAGCAAATAACGAGCCTCCATACGAATTAATTCTTAAATTAATAATAGGATTTACATCAAGAAACTCTTTAGTTATACTAAGTTTTCTATCTACTTCAAATAAAGTGGAGTTAAGTTCAAGCGCATTATTTTCAGTAATATCACCATAAAAATATACATTATTTTCGACTACTCTAGTCACAGAACCACCCCCACCTGCAGATGAACTATTAACTATAAACTGTACTTGCTTTTCTTGTTCCTCTTCTTCAGAGTTATTGTATTTCCATTTCATATATTAAAAATTATTATCCTTCACAAGTAGAGCATTCATTTATAGATCGCGCTAGCTCTTGAGCTGGGTTAGCACTTCGTTGATAGTATAAGGACTTAATACCATTTTCCCACGCCCACACTAAAAGAGCATTAACCTCTTTAGGTGGTGTTTTCGGCGGTACTTGTAGATTAATAGACTGACCTTGATCAATATAAGGTTGTCGCTGTGCAGCTTGAATAAGGACTTCTTTTTGTGTAATTTCGCCAAAATTCTTAAATACTTCTCTTTCGTGTTCTGTAAGAAACTTAAGATGCTGAACTGAACCTCCTTTCTGTAGAATACTTCTCCAGGTTGTAGTATCGTTCTTATCATACGAGATAAGAACTTTTGTAAGTTCAGGGTTCTTATAAGTAAATTTACCCTTTGCTAAATCCTTCGTAAAGTAATTACTATTAAGCGGCTCGATAGAAGGGCTGACTTGTCCTAAGATAAAGGAGCTGCTTGTTGTTGGAGCAATAGCTACCAAACAACTATTACGTAAACCATATCCCTCCATGAGTGAAGGTACGCCATACTCCACGGCCATCTTCTTTGAAGCGTTAGTTGTACGCTCTTGAATAGTTTTAAAGATTACAGAGTTTTGTAACTTAGCTTCCATTGACTCGAAAGCAATACTTTCTTGTTGTAGATAAGAATGCCATCCTAATACTCCCACGCCAAGAGCTCTTTGTGTAACTGCAAACTTATGAGGTGCTTCCATATTTTTGATACCTCTTGTCTTGTTAATAAACTCTGTCATAACCGCATCAAGAAAATATGTTAAAGTCTCTATAGCATCGGTCTTTTCAATCTCCTTCCATCTTGCAAGATTTAACGAAGATAAATCACATACAAAAGACTCATCTTCTTCTGTAGATAAGAATATCTCTGTACATAAGTTAGATGCGTTAATTCGCTTATTTTTATCTTTATAGACTTGCGGTGCATTATCGTTAGCGTTATCAGAGAAGAAAATATATGGATAGCCTGACTCATATCGCTTTTTAATAACCTTACCCCATATACTACGCTTTTGTTTATCACCTGCAACCATTGACTCCATCCATTCATTACTAACTGTAACACCAATAGAAAGATCTTGAATAGCATTACCTTCACCACGAATACCTAAAAACTCTTCAACATCATCATGATCGATAGGTAAGTAAGCTGCGAAAGAACCTCTTCTCACGTTACTCTGTGAAATATAATTTGTAAGAGCGTCAAAGACTGTTAACTGGTGATGCACACCAGTAGAAGAACCTCCGGTAGAAATTTCAGCGCCTCTAGGTCTAACATCACCAAAATAAGCTGAAGTACCACCACCTACTTTTGACATAGTACCAACCTCAGCAATCTTACCAAGAATCTTCTCCATATCGTCAGGTATGTATGAACCAAAGCAAGAAATAGGTAGGCCTCGCTCTCTACCAAAATTAGACCAAATAGGTGATGAAAGAGAATAAAATCCTCTATGCATGTAATCAATAAACTTATCTGCCCAGCCCTCAATACCTAGATACTCTTGCGCTTTCTGCGCGATATCCATAATTCGCTGCTCAGGTGTTTCACCAGGAAGTAAGTAGCCTCTTTCGAGAAACTTACGAGAATCGTCGTTAAGCCAATATATGTCACTCATAATAAATATAATCTTCTAGAATAGATCATCTTCATCAAACGACTGACTCTTTTTAGAGTACTCCACGGGACGTGAATGGAAAAAGTCAGTCATATTGTTACCAAGAAGTTCTTCTTCAAACCACATTGTAGCTTCTAAAAGATCATTATCTACTTCAAATACGGGTTTAAATCCTATTTGTTCAAGTGATGTGTTAATTCTATTTTTAATAAACTCCTTTACTGTATCAGCATCGAGACCCGGCTCTTTAATACCATTAATCATCCAATCAACAATTTTTGCTTCTGCTTTAAACGCTTCAACTGCTTCACCTCTTATACGCTCTTCTAACTCTTCATCAAATAACTCCGGCATTTCATCACGAATTGTGTTAATAATCTTAATACCAACGAGAGCATGTATATTCTCTTCGTTTCGCGTGTATTTGACTTGTTGGTCGGTATCCTTTAAGACGTTTTTATATCTGGCGAACCAGTTAATAACATAGAATTGAGAAAATAAAGAAACATTCTCTACAAATAAAGTAAACAGAGTTAAGGCGTAAAGATATTGCTTTTTAGAACTACTATAAAACTTATGAGTATACTTTCGAAGATAGTTAACACGTCCTTGTATAAAATCGAGTTTAAGATTTTCCTCAAATATATCTTCCATATCAAGTACAGTTAAAAGCCTTTCATAAGCATTATTATGAATTACTTCTGTATTGGCCATAACATAACCTAAATCTTGAAGCGCTGGGTGAGGTAAATTTTCGCCTAATCTTGCCCAGAAACTCTTTACCGCGACTTCAATCTGACCAATAGCAGATAAAACCCTAACAATAATTTCACGTTCCTGGTCAGTTAGCGCGGTCTTAAATTGCTGAACATCAGAAGTAAAGCTAAACTCTTTATCAGTCCAGAATCCATTGTGCATAGATTCAATAAATTGTTCTGTCCACGGATAATGGTTAGGTTTGCGAGACAGTTGTTCCTCGAAAATTGACATAGTTATTTTCTATATTATATGTTAAAAACTAAAATATCAATTAAGAGGCATTGTGGATTGAAGACCTCCATGTGGAAGAGCAAACGTCTTTGAAAAGCGCTTAGTACCAACCTCAACTGTAACTGCAACTGTATTTCCAGAAACGTAAGGCGAAGAAACTATATTACCACCGGTAGCTATTATTCTATATAAGGACCCAGTCTGTGCATCAAATACCTTAACGGTACTTGCAGACCCCTGTTGTACGGTGAATGTTTTAGTTTTCATATTGTCTTATAGTATTTATAAATTCCGACACCTCTATATCTGATTTATGTGTAGAGAAGTTGATATTTTTAAACGCTCTTTTATTATTAGTATTAAAATTTAAATTATGATGATCTATTATATCTTTTATATCTTGAGAGTCTTCTGACGGTAAATCCGGATCATCTACATTTAAAATATTTCTTATTTCTTTTACAGAATAACCCCTACTTAGATATGTTCGTGCCTTCTTCGTTACAAAAAATTTACGCAACGAATCCTCATCTTTATATTCTGTTACTTTTTTCTGGTAATAGTCTTTACCGAATGTATAGCTATTACCTGTTATTAAGCACTGTACTTTTCTTTGAGCCATTGTTTCAATTATAATTATTCCCAAGGAAAGTCAATCCAAGTGTTATCTGGTACTAAAACACCATAATGATCTACTTTCTTTTTCGCTCTCTTTTCTGCAAATAATGTAGCGTATCTAACAAAGTCAAACTTTGTTCCTATTTTATCCTTTATAAAATCTATAGTCTTACCTGTATCAGCCTTGTCATCTATAATAAGGAGCCTACTACTTTGATCCAATTCATCAAAGTCAACACTTTGTGTTATTTTCGTTTCTTTATTTTGTGTTGTACCGTTATAGTTACTAATACCATATGCAAGCATATCGATATCTAATGCATAACTAATAATTTTAGCAGGCAGTAATCCGCCTCTAGAGAGTCCTATAACATGAGTAAACTCTCTACCATTTAATTTAAATCTTAACGCTAAGGATTTTGATAAAAAATCTATAACATCATACTCAACCTTTTGTTTATGCATACTAGTATTATACTGTATAATTTATAACTTTCAATTAAATAATTATGTGAAAAACGATTTAGCTGAACTTCAAAAGATATATGAAGGTTATGGTGGGCAGTCTATTGATTTTGGTCCTAATACTCAATATGCACCAGCTAATGCAGATTCAAACTTAACTTATTCCAAAGGTAGGCTGCCTACAGCATATCCTGGAATGGGCGGTCAGTACTCAGCATATTCGTACGGTCAAGCTGGTCAAAATATAACTACTCCTATTTCAGATGAAGAGGTACCAGTAAAGGATATTAAAAATCATCACGTTCTTGATAAGATAGATGATCACATGAAGCAAGCACATCAAGACGAAATGATGTACGCAGTGCACGTGCTAGGTCAGTTAAAAGAGCATATAAAGTCTCTCTAAAGCTTATCTGTTAAACGATCTATAATGTAGCAAGTCGCTGAGCTGTACAAAGCAAATACTAAAGTATTATATTCAGTAAAGGTAGATAGAGCTAAACCTACCCAAAAGCCTACGCATAACGAGCAGGATAGCAGCTCTTTGAAGAGCTCTATTTTGGTAAGCTTAACTCTTGGTATATTAAAAATTGTACCATACATTAATATATGACACAATCCGTATGCTGCGAACGTAGCTAAAAAAAGATTATCCATTATCCCCAATAGCCTCAACCGGGCAACCCTCTAGCGCTTCCATACAAAGAGCTAGTTCTTCATCACTTTCTGGCTGCTTGTAGACATATGAATACCCCTCATCTTCGTCTCTCTGAAAGTTATCAGGTGCATGCTCACGACAAAGATCACAATCAATGCATTGCTCATCAACGTAAAATGCTCCTTCTACGTTTTCCAGATTCTTATCTTCTACTTCAGCCATTACCCATTAAGTAGTTGCTGGTCCTCATTAATAGTAGTAACAGCGTCGCCCATTAACTTAAGCTCATCTTTCTTAACTACAATTGAATTACCATCATCATCAGTTACTTTATAATGATCATCATCAATTTTTTCTACTACCGGGCAACCGTTCTTACCGCAGCACACCTTTACTTTATTTTTATCTAGTTTTTTAATCATAATTTATAATGCAGCTTTTAATGCTGCTTTAATTTTTTCTTCCGCTCTCGTATCGACATCATCCTTACGACCTGGTGATATCTCTCTATGAGTAGTTATAGTTGATAAGTCCTTAGGCCATCCCCACTTTTCAAAGCGTGGTAATAACCACTCTACCGCTGAAGCTACTTCATCATCGGTTAACTCTCTTGTCTTTGTATTACCTGATACAGCTAACCCTAGAAGAAACCCATTACAACCACCACGTCCTTTAAATCTAGACTTACCAGCATGCCAACATCTACGGTCATCATCTGCAAAAGATGTGCGACTACCATCTGTATCAATTATACAGTGATAAGACACATTAGATTTAGACTGACATATCCAGCTTACCGAACCTGCATAGGATCCTGAAGAATGGTGAAGTACTACACCTTCAGGCTTAATACGGGAACTACTAATGTTTGGTGAAGGTTTAGAAACTTCAGGATAAGTTCCGTCAACTTTAGCAGTCTTTACTACCGAAGGTTCCTTTTTTTCTTCTAATCCTAAAGCTTTTGCAATTTCCTTTGCTGTATTTTTACCGTAGGATCCATCAGGAAGAGAACCTACTTTGCGCTGAATAATCTCCGTAAGTTCCTTTTTTGAAAGTTTTAACCCTTTTATAATTCCTAATGCTGTATTTTTACCATATAATCCATCAGCAGCAACTCCTACTTTGGCTTGTATTTTTTTTGTGATATCGGCTAAAGACATATAACTATTTATTATAGAATTGGGAAAATGATACGGATAGACTAAATATTATTGTTATGGAATTTATTATACAATTTGTACAAGATCAGCCATGGTTCGGAGTAGTAGCAGCAGCTGTTGTTCTCGCATCATCTATTACAGCTCTTACACCTACTCCTAAGGAAGGTACATTTTTAAGCAAAGTATATAAGGTTATTGAAGTACTAGCGCTTAACATTGGTAAGGCTAAAGAGAAAGCCGCTGCTAAAGAAGCTGCTAAGAAAGCTAAGAAGTAATCTAGTAGGGTGTTAGGTTTAGTAAAAACTGCTTTAACAGCATTAAGTGCTTATTTGCAATTACGCAATAAAGCATTCTACTATACTATTACTCAGGAATCAAGAAATAAACAACAAGATATTATAAATGAAATTGAAAGTTTACGTAACAAGCGGAGCGCTGCTGCTACTGAGCGCGCTGACCTCTTGCAGTCCCAGCTCCTCGCTGAAAAACAGTACATTAAACATATATCAACCTTCTACAATAGTATTGACACAGGAAGTGACAGTACAGACTAAAGAAGGTCAATATACACCTCAGCAAGAAGAGATCTGGCATTCAGACAAAAGGTACAGAGATTTAGAAAGAAAATTATATTATTCAAAATAATACAAAGCCGAGCTTAAGCTCGGCTTTTTTATCTCACCTTACCTTGACCTCTATACTTTTTCTTATAGTTCTTAGAGTGCTTGTGATTTGAGCTTCTAGTCTTGGCTACTACACCAGGACGCTTTTTTGTCTTTCGTTCTCGCTTGGTAATTTTATTAACTGCCATACAAATATATTATAGGATAGATTTGTTTATTCAAGGGATTTCTATAAATATTAGTATGGTTAAATTAGTAACGTTATTTGCTATACTTACAGTTAACTTATTTGCACAAGATGTAAATTATAGTAATAAAATAGATGAGATTATTTCAAGCGATCTTAAGTATAAAAAACTATCAATGCCTAAAAAATCATCAGATGATGTATTTGTTAGAAGAGCCTTTCTTGATATTGTAGGGAGAATACCAACATATGAAGAGAGTATTGAGTTTAAAAAATATAACGATAGAGGAGAGTTAGTTAATTATCTTATCAACTCACAGGGGTATAACGAATCGATGTTTAACTTCTTTGCAGATAATCTAAGATTAAAGAAGAAGCTTAATGGGAATGTATCTAGTGAAACATATATTACATGGGTTAGAGAGCAAATTAAAAAGAATACTCCATATAATAAATTAGTTAAAAATATTTTAACCGCAAAAGGTAGTATATATTCTAATCCTGCTGTAGGTTATTTTCTAAGAGATGACGGTATGTTACTAGATAATGTATCTAATACATTTCAAGCATTTGCTGGAATGGATGTATCTTGTGCACAATGTCACGATCACCCATTTGATGATTGGTCTCAAATGGAATATTATGAAATGAGTGCTTTCTTCACTACTGTTAATACAAGAAGTGATAAAGGTCAACGTAAAGAATATCAAAGGCTACGTAAGGAAGCTGAAGCGACAGATAAAGCCAAAGAAACGAAAGGAGCTCTAAATGAAATAGGTCAATTTTGGCAACAGGGAGGTTACCGTAATAATGTAGATAGCGATCTTAAAAAGGTACTCACCTTACCTCATGATTACAAATATAGAGATGGTGACCCGGGAGAAGTTATAAAGGCGTCTACTCCTGTAGGTGGTAGAGTTAAGGAAACTCGTAAGAGAGATAAGTTACAACCAAGCTTTGCTCAATGGATTATAAGTGAAGATCACCCTACCTTTACAGCTAATATTGTTAATAGACTATGGAATAAAGCATTTGGATTCGCTTTAATAGAAAATCTTAATAATATAGCAGAGTATGATGAGCTAAGAGAGAGTCGTAATGATAAATTATTATCATATCTGATTTATATTATGAAAGAAGTTAAATACGATCTTAAAAAGTTTAATTCAATTTTATATAATACAAGGTTCTATGGATGTGAAACAGATCCTAAAGACAACTTTCAAGGACCAATTATGAGACGGATGACAGCTGCTCAACTTTGGGATAGCCTTATTACTCTAAGTGTAGGTGATATTGATAAGTGGCAACCTGAAAATAGAATAGAAACGTTTCGCTATATGTTTCCAGATCTAGCCACTCTTAACTCTACAAAAGCATTAAAGATATATAAAGACTTTAAAAAGATAGAAAGGGAGTATTACAAAGGGGCTCCTAAAGTAGGTAAGATCCTTGCTATTAGATCATCTCATATTTTTGATGGTAGAGCTCGTAACTTTATGTTAGAGTTTGGTGGTTCAGATAGAGAGCTAATCGAAAATGGTAATCAGGAAGCTAATATTATGCAAATATTAACCCTTATGAACTCCGGAATGACTAACGAGCTTATGTCCGTTAAGAGTCGACTTGGTAAGAAACTTTTAGATCTGAAAAGAGAGGAAGCTGTAGATTATGTCTTTCGCTCTTATATTGGTAGATCACCGACTAAAGAAGAACAAAAAGCATTTAAAGGTGTTGGATTCTCCGATATTGTTTGGGTGCTTATAAATTCACATGAATTTAAACTAATTATATAATATGGAAAGAAGAACATTTATACAAGCATTGGCAGCTAGTACATATGGAGTCAAAGCATATGCAGATACTCCAGTAGCTGATAACGTAAAGGCGAAAAACATTATCTATATCAACCTCGACGGTGGTATGAGTCATATTGATACATTTGACCCAAAAGATGATAAAGAGGTAATGGGCGATACAGAAAAAATTATTACTAGAGGTGATTTCCAGATAGGTCATAGGCTTCCTAAACTAGCAGAAGTAATGAATAGAGCAGTGGTAATACGCTCAACAACGTCTAAGACAGGGGCACATCAACAAGCTCAGTACCTCAGCAGAACGTCATACAAGCAGCTAGGTACCATTACACACCCATCATTAGGATCGTGGGTTTCGCATTTATCTAATAGGGATAAAGCTATACCTGATTTTGTTCTTGTTAATGGTATAAGTACTCATCCTGGATCTGGCTTCCTACCAAAACGTCAATCTCCATTACCTATTGTAGATCCTAAAGACGGACTTAAAAACTCTAAGGTAGATGATAAACTTCAGCAGAGAATGGCATTACTTAAGGTTATTAATAGTAAGATTAATGCTCCAATAGCAGATACATATAATGAATTTTATGATGATACTGTTAGGTTTCTCAAATCTAAAGATCTAGAGTTGTTTGATATTAGTAAAGAGCCTTCTGCAAAGAGAGAGCGTTATGGTACTTCAAGACTAGGTCAAGGATTGTTACTAGCAAAAAGACTAGTTAAAGGTGATATTAAGTTTATTGAAGTATCATCTGGTGGTTGGGATACTCATACAGATAACTTTACAAAGCTAGATGATCGAGTTAAAGAGCTTGATGATGGTGTTAGTGCTCTTGTACAAGATCTTGAAAGCGAAGGTCTATTAGACTCTACTCTGATTGTTATTGCTACAGAGTTCGGTCGTACACCTAAAATAAACGTCAACACCGGGAGAGATCATTACCCTAAGGCATACTCTACAGTCCTTATTGGTGCTGGAGTTAAAGGTGGTATGTCGTATGGTGAAACTGATAATACAGCTTCAAAGGTTATTAAGAACCCTGTAACCATATCTGATATTAATTCTACTATAGCTCATTTAGCTGGTCTCGATGTATTGACAAAGCATGCATCACCATCCGGTAGACCATTTGAGATTGCTGATAAAGGTAAGATAATAACTGATATAGTAACGTAGACAAAAAAATACCCTCCTTAAGGAGGGTATAATTATTATAATTTTATTACCTATAGATAGGTACTCCAATTAGTTTAGGACGTGCACCATGTGCTGTGCTTTCTTCGTCTTCTTCACCTTCTTCATGCTTTTTCTTCTCATCATCATCATCATCTTCTTCGTCAGATGCCTTAGGATGACCTTTTTCAAAGACAACAGTAATATCTTCAGCGAGAACGCCTACTAATTTGCCATTATGTTCCACATAGTATTCTTCGACGATACCTTCTTCAGTAAGGTTGTGGTGAAGGATCTTTTTAATTGACTCCCCAAACGGAGGAGCTGTAATGTGAGACGCTCAATCGTGATCTACAATACCGCCCTTATAAGCAGCTTCACCGTTATCCTCTACAGGATTAGGAGCATCAGCTGATTCATTAAGTACGCTGCTATTGTCAGCATTCATGGTTCCGTATGCTTCAGCTAGCATATCGATATCCTTTTTAAAACTGTTATGTTGTTTCATAATTATATTTATAATAACTCACCCTTTTCTTCCAGCTTTTTAAAGTTCTCAACATGAGTCTGCCATACCAATGATTTAGCTTGACCTGTATAGGCCACGGCATAGCTATTTTCTATCAAGTATTCATTAATATTAAGATCATCTACGTATATAGTACCTAGTATTCTTCCATACTTACCTTTCTTATTGAGAGACGTCTTTATTTGTATTCTAGACCCTTCTGGACAGAATGATAAGACCTTGCTCTTGGCCAAAAGACCGGCTTTCTTTTCAATAGCGTTTCTAGTTCTACACTCTGGGGTATCGACTCCTTTTAGGCGAATTGATTGCTTTCTTAATATAATATCAAATCCTAGATCTATATCTAATATAATTGTATCACCGTCAACTACTCTCGATACGGTAGCGTTATAACAAAATGGTTCCATGGTTATATTTACAAAAAAAAACCCTTAGAGCGCGCTCTAAGGGTTTTTGCTAATAAATTAATTTTAAACTTATTAGAACGATCTGGATAGGGAGAGGCCGGCAATAAACTCAGCCCCGTCATTAGTCCATATACCCTCACGTCCATCAAAAGTGTAAACACCCTTTAAGAATGGAGTAAATGCTGTATCAAGGATTTCAAATGGTAAGTTAGGAAGATCTGCCACTAACTCAACATGAGTAGCTTTAAAATCATCTAGAACATAGCCAAGAGTACCGGTGAGGTTAATACCTTCATATACTTCACCAAACTTAACACCAATTTCACCATAGCCATCATTTTCACCTTCAATAGCTACGAATTGGGTAAGTGATACACTAGCCAAGCCAAGATCTTTACCTAGACCGACACCGAGTTCAGAATCAACATCACCTACTACATCAGTACCTTCTGAGTAATAGTTGAATGTTACATGACCGACTACATCACCGACAACCGGGATAGTAAAGTCACGAGCTGTACCTAAACTAAATTCAAACTCATTCTGCAATTCGTTTTCACTCCATGCGAGTTTTGCACTAGTAGGTACACCGAAGAGCCCTAGCTCAGCGGTAACTCCTAGACGGAAGTCGTCATCTCCTTGATGCTGACCACGCCAAATGTCTTGCGTGCTGTATGTACCTACAGCTCCAAAAGATAGGCCATCTACGACACTATCTGCTGAAGCACTTCCTGCAGTAGCAAAGCTAGCTGCAGCCATCATTGTCAATACGATTTTCTTCGTCATTACTCTATATTTATAGAGTATAATGTAATAAAAGCAACTACATTAGTTGGTTTTCTAAATCTTTAGCAAATTTCAATCTTTTATCTGTATGAGGTGTACCAGCCTTCTCGTACTTCTTTAAGAATATTAAAGTAGCATCCTCAACATTACCTGCTTTATTTAACATACCTTTAACTTTTTTATATTCGGGATGTCTTTCCATTTCATGTAATATAAAATCTATCTGTGTATCTAAATCTACCCAATCTGTACCTTTTTTCTTAGCAAACTTAACCAGGTTAATAGGATCAGTATCATACCGTCCCCCCTTCTCCCATTGCGCTAACCCTCTACCAGGACCACCACTAAGTTGTTTTATAGCAGGATCTAAATTAGACTCAGCCTTTAAGTTAGCAACTATACCAATTGCAGCTGTTGGAGTCAACCCTCCCCCTTCTAATCTATTCATAATGTATTCAGGTGAACCTTTCTTAGGTTCATTCTTTATCTCAGCACTAATCTCATATGGCTCGTCTTCAATCTTTAATCGTTGCATTACCTTAGCAGCAACGTTATCGAATCTATCAGATTGAATTATATCATCTGCTTTCTTAAGCGCTTGTATTTTTTGCTCTACAGGCTCTGGTCTCTCATCGAGAACTTTGAGAATATAATCTGTCTCATAAGCAGTAGCCCCTAATGATAATAAGCTCATAACGATCTCTTTAAAACCTTCATCAAATTGTTCAGTCATACTACTTCTATATTTATAGCTACATACATGAAAAAGCCCGCAGCTATGGGCACGACTCCGTAACTACGAGCTTTAATTTAGTCCTGGGTGGACTTAAAATTTACTCAGCTGGTGGAATGACATAAGAAGTGTCAGGCTCTGGCTGTGGAGGTGGGTTAAATACATACTGAAGTTGTGCTTCAAACGCCGTATCCCATATGCTAATTGGACATAATGCTAATAATTGCGCTTGTGTATTCCAAGCACTTTCAGCTGATAAACCAAAGCCATACGTGTCATCATCGTTAAATACTGTACTACTATAATCATACACATAGTACTGTTCATCACTCGATATACCGTTTGTGTAAGTCATCCCAACTTCCCATTCAACGACCTTACCATCCTTAAGAGATGGTACCGCTTTTGTTATTTCTTTTGTGACAGCCATAATATTATTTATTTGTAAAGTTTTAAATATCTATAGTGCCTTCATCATCGCCACCAATAGCTCTAAACGCCTGTACTAGCTTTTCATATGCTTCAGATCCATCATCTTTAAGATAGTCTGCTTTAAGTGGTGCATTGTGATAATCTTTTACAGCTTTATCATACTCGGCATCAATCATCCGATAGCCTCTAAGGTATTGATGATTGTCAATAAAATCTTGCAACTTGGCTATTTCATCTTCAAGTTTGTTTAGCTCGTCTGTCTTATCATCACCGTCGCGTAGAGCCTCTCTCTTCACCTTATTACGCGCCATACTTACTCTAGCCTTCTGAGTTCTAGCTTTACTATAACCTTCGTAATCGTTTTCCTTTTTAAACTCTTCCGTATCATACTCCCTCTCTCTCGGCTTATGCTTCATTACATCTCTGTTAACGAAGTTTTGTAGAGCATTAGCAAAGTCCATAGCATCCTTATCACTACCTCTCGCTCCCCCTATACCATGCTTATTCATATTATACAGAGACATATACGAAACAGAATCTAAGATCTCTTTAATAGTCTTACCTTCAAGCGTCCTTAGAAAGTCTTCCAACGTACCGATATTACCGTCAGTAGGAAGAAGCTCCATTAGCTTATTCTCTATATACATTTTAAACGATCTCATTTTATATATTTAATAAGATTATAAGCTATCAGTTGCCGAAGGCAAAAAAAAACCGCCGAAGGCTGCGATCCGCCGGCCACAGTTGAATCTCAGAAAGCTTAGTATACAATATATACATGGCTAAGAACCCAAATGCATCAGCAATTAAGAATAATACTAATAGACGTAGAGCTCTTATGAGTCAAATTAAGACACTTAGAGATAATAAGCGTCGGGAAATGAAGAGCATCGACGGTAATATTAGAGGTTGCAGTGACGTCAACCAGCGCCGGACATATAGATCTCGTAAAGCAGATATCAGAGAGTCGTATAATTATAGAATTGAGGGCCTCCAGAGACAAGCTAAGACTCTATTAGAACAGAATAAACGCATGCGTAATCGGTAACCTTACATGAGCGAAGAATCAAACGCCTTTATACCATACCCGGTCTCTACTCTATCGCCTCCTATAGTACCTAACGATCTAACAAGTTTTAAATCTAGAGGTATAAGTAGTATAGAAAAAGAACTTAGTTTAAAGTTAGAGAATATAAAGAACGAGTATATAGAAACAATAAACCACTATAATTGGAACAAATTAGTATACTCTAGCGATTACTCATTCGAACCTGTGGTAGGGAATATCTACTATCTCTATAGACGCACTAATGGGACGTTCATCTTATCGATGATATCACCCGATGAGTGGTACTTAGAACACATAGCGACTGTAAGACTCAGTGTTGAGAGACAGTTCGAGCTTCAGAGTATCGGAGCTACCAGTGCGGCGGAGCTGTTCGGTAATCCGAACGGTGTATAAAATTTTGTGCCTGCGGCGCTAGCTCTGATATAAAAAACCTCTGATACTACATGTAGCCAATCTGATTCGGAATCGAGAGGTCTTATAGGTGGAGTACCAGAGGTTCGATGCAACGCGCGGTGTATGGGAAATAATGAAGATGCCACCACCGAGCGTATTAGTATTTATAGACCTCCCTTATATAGGCCACTGAGGTTTCGCGACAAAAATTTTTCCGAGCCATGGCGATCCCCAACTTCCTTTTCCGTTTGTATATATTAACAATCTCGAGCGCTTACGTGTCTAGAGAGCCCCTTCTCTCTAGACAACCCTCTCTCTAGAACCCAACCCTTCTCTAGAATGTATCTATTATATTAGCTAAAGCCTCTTTCAAATCTTCATTAGCTGTTTCATTAATAGCCTCTTCTAACAACTTCCATACATCCTTTTCCATACCTTATTATATTAGAGTTCCTTACTTACTCTTCTTAACCTCTTCACCATTCTCATCTACTATAATAAGACCTGCATCTACTAACTCTCTCCATTCTATTATTGTCATACCTTATTATATTATAGTTCCTTACACCAATCCTTCTCCAAAAAACTCTTCTACCAAATCTGTACCCTCTTCATCAAATACCATTTCAGCTAACTCTTCAATAGCATTCCTCACCTTCTCAATAGCTGCTTCAGCCTCTTTCTTATCTCTCATACTCTTATTATATTATAGTTCCTAAAGTTCAGCCCATACCTCAACAACCAAATCAGATAAATTCTCTATCATAACTTCCTTATAACTATCCAATCCCTCTTCATCATTCCATTCCTCTTCATTACCTTCCATATGTTCAGCTCTAAATTTAGGCCAACCCTCCTTCAAATACTCCTTAACAACCTTTACCAATTCTTTATCTTCCATACCTTATTATATTAGATTTCCTTTTTAACCTCTCCCTCTTACTTAACCCCAATCTCTCCCATCCATACCTTCATACCCTTTAAAAACACCTCCACCTCATCTCCCCTTACCCCAACTTCTATACAACTCTCTCTCCAACCCTTACCTTCCACATCTACTAAATTTAAAACCTTATTAAACAATTTTGTATTTTTATTTTTGTCCATACTTAATTATAGTAGAGTTCCTTTTACCGCAGCGCGCGGGGCAGTTCCTTTTTAACCTCTCCCTCTTACTTCCATCCCACACTTACAATCTCTTCTCTATCTACACTCCAACCTTCTTTCCCATCATACATATTAACCTCCTCCTCATTAACATCTACAACACAACCACTCTCACTCCATCCATAAATCAGTCCAACAACAATCCAATCACCCTTCTCAACCTTCTTCCCTCCAATCATCATTTTACTTTCTTTCATACCTAATTATATTAAAGTTCCTTTACTTCTTCCATTCCACTACCTCTTTAACTATATAAATACAATCTCCATCATCATATAACATCTCACCATCTCTAAATATCATATTCTCTAACATATCTTCATACATTATAAAATATTCTACACAAAAATCTTTCACATTTTCACATTCACTTTTAAAATTCTCCACATTACTTTCTAAAAACTTATAACCATCTACATATACAACTACATATTCTTTAATTTCTTTCATACCTTCAATTTTAATTTCTTTCATACCTAATTATATTAAAGTTCCTTATACACTCTTCCAACTCCATCAATAAACAACTCACCCTCCTCACCAAACTCCATATACTTCTCAATCACTCTCACTCCATACTTCTCAACAACATCATCATATCTACTACCACTCCAAACCTCTTCACTAATCTTATTAAACAAATTTATATTCATACTCTTATTATATTAAAATTCCTTTTACAACTTAATAACTCACATCACTCATCTCAACCTTCAACCAATCTCTCAAATTCTCATACACTTCCAATCTTACCATCTCTTCATTATACTCAATACCATCCTTATTCCAAATCTTCTTAACATTCTCAATCTCTCTTTCAATTACTTCTTTCATACTATTATTATATTATATTTCCTTTTACAACCTACCCCTCCAACTCAATCACCTCAAAACATTCATTACCCCACAACTTACCTCTCTCATCCCAATCTTCCCAATCACTCTCTTTATTAATACTTTCAACCCAATTCTCTCCATCAAACACATCACCTCCCATCTTCTTCCTCAACAACTCAACAACACTCTTCAATCCTTCTACAACACCAATCTCATTACACCATTCACTATTCATCCCACCAACTTCAAACACACTATAACTTTTATTCATAATACTATTATATTAAAATTCCTTTTTAAAATTATCCCTCCAACTCACCTTCAAACAAATCATTCTTCATTCCATATTCTAAATACAACTTCACATTCTCTTCTCCATACCAATCCTTCAACTCCTTCTTACTAAATCCATTACTAACATCATATCTCATCTTATCAAACAATTCTTTTTTAATTTCTTTCATACTTTTATTATAACAAATTTCCTTTTTAAACCTATCCCTCTTCCTCACTATAATCTACACTCTCCTCACACCATTCCATCTCAACACTACCTAACTTCCTTCCACATTTCTCTTCCATCTTCTCAACAACTTTAAAAAAATCATCATACTCCATTCTAACATCATCTAAATCTTCAAAAAACTTATCACTAACTTTACTATCTTTCATATTATTATTATATTAAATTTCCTTTTTAACCCTCCCCTCTCTTAAAACTCTACCAACACATCACCATCCAACTTACTAATACTCTCAACCATCCTCTTAATATTCTTCTTCATCAACTCATTCTTCTCCCACTCCAACCTATCTTCAAATACAATCTTCCAAAACTCAACATCTAACAATCTACCTTCAACATCCTTCCCACATCCATTCTCATAAATCTCATCACACACATTATAATCAAATCCAACTTCTTTATATCCAACTACTTTAACTTCTTTCATACTATTATTATATTATATTTCCTTTTTTAACCCCCTAACCCTCTTCACCTAACTTCTTAACACTATCAATCTCTTCCCACTCAATCCAATATTCTTCTTTCACTCCATCACTAACCTCAATACCTCTCTCACTAAATCCTTTTACTTTACACTCTTCAACATATCCTTTAATATTAACTTCAATCCAATCTCCTTTATTAATTTCTTTCATAATACTATTATATAAAATTTCCTTTTTAAAATAAAAGGAACTCACCGCCGTGGCTATGAAAGAAAGTTGCCGCGGTGGTGAGTTCCTAATTATAAGGAACTATCGGATTAATCGAGTGGAACGGACCGTGGGGCGCTTTTCAGGTTCTGGATCGGGTGGTAATGCGTCCCATGTGATGGTAAAGGCTTCATCATATGTTAAATCTTCTTTTTTCATGAGCTCCTTAGCCTCTGCGTGAGCTTTCATCATCTTATCTACCTTGTTCATACTTTAATTATATTGGAGTTCCAAATGGTGCGCCCGGTGGGAGTCGAACCCACGACCAAGGGTTTATGAGACCCCTGCTCTAACCGCTGAGCTACAAGCGCGTTAGTAAGATGGTACTCACGGCCGGGATCGAACCGGCACGACCTAGGGTCAATGGATTTTAAATCCACAGCGTCTACCAATTCCGCCACGCGAGCTGTTATATATAGTATAGCGACGATCTCAGGAATAGCCAGCATAGTAAGTAGAGTAAGTTTTTCTACGTAAAAAGCAAATAATTCCATCAGTGTCTCTATTTCGTTAGGTTAGTATTCGTTCGACCATGACCACTTAGTAGCCTTAGCCTTACGTTGTGTTGGTGTTTTGATCGTCCAGTTCTTGGACTTTCCCGGTTTAAAGATCGAAGCGTCCTTAAGGTTAATCGATCTGATGGTGGCTTTAGGTGCCGTGCTGTCTTTCATACTCTGATTATAATGATGTTCCTTTTATCGTTAATGACGAGCTACGCTTTTTCTCCGCATTAAGCCAGCGTGGTTAATCACAGCTGCTGGCGCTCATCTTAATTATACGATAGTTCCTTTAGCGGAACTTAACACCATTCTTGTTGACCAATCGGCCAAATGCTCGAGTATTAACCTTCTCCCATACGTCAGTCTTACGATTGAGTACGAGTGATTGACCGCCTACCATATGAAGCTCACCAGTCTCGTCACGATAGAATGTCGCGTTGAATACCTTAGGGTTCTTAGTTGCGTTACGGTTATTAATCCAGCTGCTGTCTTTTTTGTTGTTCATAGTCTAGTTTTTTGTTTGTTTTTGTTCTTCGTCGTCTCTCTAATTATACGAGAGTTCCATTTAAATTGTTCTTACCAATGTCTAATAGTATTAGCTATAATGAAGCCACATGTCGTAATATGCACCAGCCACCAGAATGTTCTGATTAGTGCGGCTATATCTGATTCGTTCGATGATGTAGAGATCTTCTCTCCCATTGTCTTGCACCAGATTCGCCAGAGTCTTCTCATTGAGTTTGTTTAGTCTAGTTACTTTATTATTCTATTAGGAAAACTATTTCCCCGTTGTTCTCTTATATTATCGCAGAGTTCCTTTTATTCCTGTATTTCCTTATCTCTTCTAGTACCTACACTAGTGTGATCTTTAGGGTAATCCTTTATAGCTCGTTGTTTCTCATTATTATTAACACGGCTATTGCGGCTACTACTATAATGATCATAACTGTTACTTCTACGGTATATTCTGGTTTTTCTTCTAGAAACTATTGTTTTTTGTTTGTTTCCATACTCTTATTATACCAGAGTTCCTTATGACCACCAATCGATTGCTTTCAATTGATATCCATCTCTGTAGTCTTTTACTTGAGCATCAGTCATATCCTTTTGTTCGATCTTATTTGAATTGTATGTGTCTCCTGTAAAATAATGAGGGTTGAAGGGTCTGTTGTAATATCTATCAGCACTCCCTCTATCATATGGGCCTCCGTGTCTCTCTTTATTCTCTACTAACATACCTAATTATATCTGAGTTCCTTAACGTGGCCGATCAGCTCTAATCTCCTTCTTTAAAAGCTTCTTAATCTCCTCTACCAGTTCATCAATATCACTCACCCCTCCGACCTCACAATAATCGAGGATGATGTTTTTGATTTCATTTTCTTCCATACCTAATTATATCGGAGTTCCATATGTATTCCAGCCACCCTTTGTCCAATGAGGATGTGAGCAAGGAGCTGGTTTTGGTTTCTTATCGATTATTGATTGTTCAACAATCTTAAATGTCTCTTCTTGATCAAT